>ERZ808040.14-NODE-14-length-205725-cov-7.389676_pt1 | contig 205725 bp, 177 predicted proteins | sample MGYA00380191_ERZ808040 | MGnify/ENA primary metagenome ERZ808040 (study PRJEB31490, sample SAMN06133395) | mouse gut metagenome | isolation source: J6 | host: mice | place: China: Chengdu | collected 2015-05 ...
TGATTGCCATTTTCGTGCGATCCGTCGGATGCCGGCCGATTGGCCCCTCCACCCGGCCGGTCGGATGAGAAAACGCGCGGTGGACAAGCGCATTATATTTTCTGGTGATGGAGTGTACCTTGAGCTGATCGGACAGACATTGATGTGCATGATCATTTTTGCATACCACAAGAACACCCGTTGTATTTCGGTCGATTCGATGAACAATTCCGGGGCGCAGTATGCCATTAATGCCGGACAGCCGGTTTCCGCAGTGATACAGCAGCCCGTTGACAAGTGTTCCGGTATAATGCCCGGCGGCCGGGTGTACGACCATGTTTTTTCCTTTATTTATAAGAATTACATCATCATCTTCATAAAGAATATCCAGGGGGAGCGGCTCCGGAAGAACATCCAGCATCTCCGGCTCCGGAATGCTGATCGCAATCTCCTGCCCCGCGCGCAGATTCAGCCCTGCCTTTGCCTGTTTTCGATCCACGAGTATTCTGCCGTTATCAATCAGTTTCTGCAGATAGGTCCGGGAAAGGGCCGGCTGCAGCTCGGAAAGCAGCTTATCAAGGCGACGGCCCTGAGCTTCCGCCTCAACAGTAATGAATTCCCAATTTTCAATTTCCGGGTTCTCCTCCTCCGTCCTTCTGTCCTTCATGGCATTCCTTTCTCAGTTTAATATTCCATGCACCGCAATAGGTTCCCGGATCCGTTTCGATCGGACTGCTTTTTCAAAGCAAAGTCACAAAAGACTGGAAACTACAGTGACATTCTACATTATAAATTTATTTTTTAAAAAGTTTTGTAATCAAAAAATCTGGCGATCCGATACATACAAAGTAAACCATTCAATCCCAGGAAATAGCAGAACATTCAAACAGCTACTCTTCTTTCAGTTCCTCGCGATAAACAAATAAAACAAGTAAAATACTGACAAAAACAGAAACTGTAATATAAATATCTGCAACATTAAAGGTCGGAAATTGAATAAATTCAAACTTTAGAAAATCGGTTACATAACCGAATATAAACCGGTCGATAATGTTGCCAAGTGCCCCGGCCGTTATAAATACCAGAATCAGCCGGACAGGCAGGTAACGCCGAGCCATTGGAACCTTAAAATAAAACCATATAACTGCAGCGAGGGTAAGCACAGTAAAAATAAGAAGGAATACGGTTTTTCCGCCGAAAATTCCCCAGACAGCCCCGTCATTTTCCAGATATTCAAAGCTCAGCAGCTTCGGTAACGCCGTAATTTTGCCGCCTGTTTTCAGAGTTCCCCTCGCCCATATTTTGGTGATCTGATCGAGCAGCAGCAGAATCAGGCATAAAACAAGATGCAGTCCGCGTATTTTCCAATTATGCGGTGTGTCCGCCTGCTCTTTCCCGGGCTGCAGTCCACGGCTTTCCTTCTGATTTGTTTTCATTGCTCCCTTTCTCCGTTTCTCTTTGTTTCTTTCTTTTTATTTTACTTTCTCCTAAATCAGTATTAATAAATATATTATTTAAATAAACAATACAATTTTAAAGGATAAACTCACATGCTTCGGCCATCTCCTGCTCTGTTACATTTGTGTCAATCACTGCATTTCCGATACCGTTTAATAGAATAAACCGGATTTTGTCGGCGTCCTTCTTCTTATCTCTGGATACTGCGAGAAGAATATCCTCAACCAGTAAGCCGGACGCGGAAATCGGAAGCTGAAACGACTGGATACAGGAGAGAATTTCTTTTGTCTGAGTTTCCGTAAGCATGCCGCGTCTCCAGGAGATCTGTACGGCGGCGACCATGCCGATGGCGACGCATTCTCCGTGCAGCAGCCGGAATTCTTTCAGCTTTTCCACTGCGTGGCCGATGGTATGGCCGAAATTGAGCAGCGCACGCTCTCCTCTCTCCTTCGGATCGCGTTCCACAATATCCTTTTTGATCAGCAGGCTTCGATAAACCATTTCTGCGACAGCCAGGCGATCCCGCTGCAGCAGAAGATCCCGGTTTTCAACCAGCCAGCTGTAGAGTGCAGCGTCCCGGATCAGACCGTGCTTGAGAATTTCGCCGAAACCGGAACAATATTCCCTTGTCGGCAGTGTGCCCAGCAGAGTAAAATTCATGTAGACAAACTGCGGCATGTAAAATGCGCCTACCATATTTTTATAGGTCTTAAAGTCAACGCCTGTTTTTCCGCCGATGCTGGAATCCACCATGGCAAGCAAAGTCGTTGGTATCTGTACAAAGCGGATGCCGCGCAGATAAGTGGCGGCCGTGTAGCCGGTCAGATCACCCACCACTCCGCCGCCAAGCGCAACAAGCACATCGTTGCGGTCAAAATTTTCCTGGATCAGGAATTCATAGAGCATCTGAACGGTCTTCAGGTTTTTTCTTGCTTCTCCGGCAGGAAAAGTAAAGGTGACGACTTTGGCAGCGCACGGGATCAGCTCCTGAGCCAGCCTTTCCAAATGCAGCGGACCGACATTCGAATCCGTAACAATGCAAAGTTTTCGGTTTTTCACCGAAAGCTGTACAAGCCTTTCTCCAAGTTTACCAAAATCCTGCTCCAGTAAAATATCATAGCACGGCGTTCCGTCATACCGGATTTCCATTCGATTCTGTTCCATCGTTGTGTCCGCACATCCTTTCCGATCTTTTCTGATTATTACTTTTTACGGAATGCTTTTCTCAAAGCTCCGGCTCTGCGGCGGCCTCTGTTTCAAAGCTCCGCTTTTGAAAAAATTAACTCTTTCAGTAATATTTTTTGCTTTAAATAATTTTGTGGAATTGTTTCCTGTCAAGTTATGAGTTTCTTTTTCTGGAATTGCCACTCTGCCTGGAATTTTCTATAAATAATTTTACTGTAAATAATTTCTGAAGTTAATTTCCGGAGTTATTTTCCAGATATTATTTTCCCAATATATACACCCGCCTCCTGTATCGTGTTTCCCGGCAGCTGGCAGCCGAATATCAGAAATTGCAGATTCGTTAATACGATTAGCAATGTTATTCAAGAACCGCTTAAAAATTCGTCAACTTAAACTGCAGTAATCCACCAGAAGCGTTACAAATTGATAAAATCAAATTCCGCAGTATCCTCGTCTTCTGCATTCAGAATATCGGAAGAGGAAACGGAATTTGCGTATGCATCCGGTTCGGAATATTGGAAATGCGAATCGTCGGAATCGGGATACGGTGTGTTTGCTTTCGGATATGTCGCGCCGGTCTTTGCATAGGAAGCATTCGCCTCCGTATAGCTCATTTCTGATCTGGAACCGCGCATGTTCGCTTCCTCCTCTGGGGCGCCGTTCCTGGCATACGAACTGTTTGCTTCTGTATAAGAGGAGCCGGCCCGGGAACGGGTTTCCTCCTCTCTTCCGGCTCCTGGCAGAGCCGCACGTTCTGTTTTTTGCGGGAAGGAACCGGAAGAAAGCTGCTCCGCTCCCCGTCTTTCCGGCAGTTTTCCCCTCTCCGGCACGGTATTTTCCGGCAGTACCGCCTTTGTCGTGCCGATAAATGCATCCAGCTTTGCGGCATTGATGCTGTAGCTTTCGCTGTCCAGCAGCTCAATCTGTGCCGCTGCGAGGCTCTTGAACTGCGCCTTATACTTTTCGAACTGCTTAAGCATGTCCAGCGTCTGAGAATGAATGCGCTCCAGTTCGTTTCTCGCATCCGCCATTATAATCTGCGATTTTGTCTGTGCCTCCTTCTCGATTGTCCGGGCATTTTTGATTGCAGCCTGCTTGGTGTCCTCCGCCGTTTTTTCAGCCAGCACAAGAGCGCGCTGCAGCGTTTTTTCCATCGTCTTATACTGCTGCAGCGCATCATTCAGCGCCGCAACCCGATCCCGCAGATCTATATTTTCGCTGTACAGCCGCAGATAATTATCGTTCACCTCGCGGAAAAACTGATCTACATCCTTTTTATCGTAGCCAAGCCCGCCGGACTTAAAGCTTTTATTCTGCAATTCGATCGGTGTCAGCATGAATTACCTCCTTAGCAATTTATATATATTTCTCCAGTGTTACGTTGATCCTTCCCTTTTTTGTCCGCATGCCTTCCTCCGAAAGACGAAATCTTCCGTGGCCCCGAACCGATACAATGTCCTGCGGCCGGATCTGCATGCCGCCCTGCAGCGCTTCTCTGCCGTTTACAAAAACTTTTCCGCCGGGGATCAGCCCTGCCATGCTGCTGCGGGATGTGTGAAAAGCAGCTCCGATCAGTGCGTCCAGACGCAGGGAGGCGACCGTTGTTCGGATTGTTTCAAACGAACAGACCGCATTTCCATCCGGCCCGCCGTTTTCATACTTTCGCGGACGCACGCTGGTGTGCCGGATCTTTGTCAGATTTTCCAGCAGAAAACCGGCGATGACCGGATCGCAGTAGAGGTAGGCTCCATCCTCCCGCACCAGGATATCGCCGGTTGTGCCGCGATCCAGACCAAGGTTTAAAATCGCACCGAGATAATCCCGATGCGTCAGATTTTCTGCAAATTTAATATTGGCAGGTTCGATTCTGAGACAGGAAACCGGATACTCCGCCCTCTGCTCCTCCGAAAGAATCAGTTCGCCGGCGCCCTCCAGTCCGCCGTGAAAACACAGACGCACACGCTCCGCTCCCTCAAATCCCCCGTACATCGAGTACGGCAGCTCCGGAAAATCCTTTCTGCTGCGATGAAAAATGCTGATCTCGTTCAGATTCAAAAAATCCGTGTATACGCTGATATTTTTGTAATAAGCTGATTTTGCCAGCTCCTCCAGCCGTCTGGCAAAAATCAGCTCCTCTTTTCTGTCATCCATTTTATCTTCCGCCTAAAAATCCCGTGTAATTGTCGGTACATCGAAGCCGTTCTGTTTGATCAAATCCAGATAATCCCCGGTGATATCAATATTTTCCGGTGAAATAATAAATATGTAATTCGAAATCTGGTGAAGCCTTCCGTTTGCTGCGTACACCGCGCCGGAAATAAAATCCATGACGCGCTGCGCAAGATCGACATTAAACCCCTCCAGGTTGATGATCGTAGCCTTTCCGGCCAGGAGCACATCACAGATATCCTGCGAATCCTCAAAGCTGGTCGGCTTCATCACCTTGATTCCCATGGCACTCCCGATACCTCCGCGGAACGCCACTACTTTTGTGGACGCCTGCTTCTCCGCTCTGCGGTCCGTCCGCTCTGCGCGTTCGGTGCGTTCCCGTCTGGAATCTGCAGATACCGATTTCGGAGAATCCATATAATCGGGTTCCTCCTCTCGGTCGGACTGCCAGCTCCGCCTTGTGTCCTTTTCCGCTCTGCGCTCCATGCGCCGCTGCTCTCTCGCGCTTACCTGCTCGACATATTCTTCATAATCCTCATCATCTTCTTCGTCGTCCACAAGATGAAGAGAATTGATAAAATTTGTAAAAAAATTCGCCATAATAGCCTCCGTTCCTGCCCTCTTTACTATCCCCGCGCCGGGTAATCACGCCCGCCGAAAATCCCGGTTCCGACCCGCACCATGGTGGCCCCTTCCTCCACTGCCACCTCAAAGTCGCCGGTCATCCCCATCGAAAGTATATCCATAGTGACATTATCAATGTTTTTATCTTTTATGTCAACAGCCAATTGCCTTATCTGGCGGAAATATTTTCGATTTTCCTCCGGAATCGCTGTAAACGGCGCCACAGTCATCAAACCGCGAAGCTTAAGCGACGGCATCTGCGCAATCCGTACGGCCGCTGATTCCAGGTCTTCTGGCCGGAGGCCGAATTTCGATTCTTCCCCCGCGATATTGACCTCAAGAAGCAGTTCCGTGACCACTCCTTTCTTTTCCGACTCCCGCTGGAGCTCCTCTGCCAGCCTTATGCTGTCCACAGAATGAATCAGCGCCGCCTTCCCGACAATCTGCCGAACTTTGTTTGTCTGCAGATGCCCGATCAGCTGCCAGGAGATATCCTGCGGCAGCGCCGTCAGCTTCTCTGTCAGCTCTTGCACCCGGTTTTCCCCGAATACGCGCTGGCCGCAGCCGTACGCTTCCTGAATCATTTCTGCCGGCTTTGTTTTGCTCACCGCAATCAGCGTGACTTCCTCCGGATTTCTCCCGGCGCGCAGCGCAGCCTGCCTGATCCGTTCCCGTACGGAGCGCAGTTGCTCCGCGATGCTGTCCGTAGTAAAAGACATAGTTTCCGCTCCTCTCATTTTCTCCCGGGCTTCTGCCCTTTTCTTTAATATATAACTGAATTTTCCTGTACGATCTCGGCGTTCAGCGCTATATGGTCATAGACGGACAGGCCGCTCGGCGTTCCTTTTTTTACAATCAGATAATCTTCTGTTTCCTCGATCGTTTCAATTCTGCGGAATACTGCGTAGCCGCGGTTTACATTGTATGCTCCGGTCAGTGTTCCCGTCATGACCAGCGGCATGCTCTCCCCCGATACGGCGCTGTAGACCATCGTTCCCTCCGGGAAATCGTTTTTGCTGACGTAGGCAAACTGCTCATCCTGATAATAGATATCCGCTTTTTTGAAAACATATTCCGGCTGTCCGGTCTGTGCGCTGTAGGTGACGACGGTCAAGCCCTTGTCGTTGGAATCGCCCCCGATGGTGAAATATTCCGGAGGGATCAGATAAAAATCCTTTCTGGCGACGGAGGCTGCCGGAATTTTCAGTCCGGTTTCCTCTGATATGAGGATATCAAGTGTCAGAAACCGGTCCCTGCGGTAATTCACACCATATTTCGTCATCTGTATAATCATGTAATATTCGCTCCCCCGCTGGGAAAACTCTACAGGGGCAGTGAAGGTAAAGCCGTCCTTCTCCAGGCGGAATTTCATCCGTTTTTTTTCAAAAAACGCAGTGTACTGTACCGACGTAAGGGGACAGACAATCTGCCACTCATCCGAGGTAATTACCTTATAGACCGGTGCATCCGCGGCATAAACGCCGCCGGATACAAGGGAAGCGGAGGAAAAACTTTCCGTCTGAAAGGTGGCGGAGCTTACGTTCTCGGCCGTCAGGCCGTCGAGGCTGTCGCTTGTATAGCAGATTATGCCCGAGCAGTCTGCCGGCACAAACTGAAAGCTGCTGGTTACTCCGGTATTGTTCACAAAATCCTGCATATTGTCGAGAAGCTGCCGGTCGGCCATTTCATTTACCGCTCCGGTCAGTTCCTCCTTCAGGGAATACACCAGGTCGAAAGATTCCCCGGAAAAAAGATTGCCGAAATTGGCCAGAAGCCTTTTCATCTCTGCCATATCCGCCTGCTGAAAGGTGATTTCACCGTTGAACCCAAGCGTATCGTAAACGGCCCGGTTGCCGTCGATGGAATATACCATCGCATCTTTTTTTATGCGGCTGCCGTCCCGCAGGTAGTAATGAACATAACCCTCCTTCTGTGCACGGCGCAGCTGCTCCGGCCGCGTGATTACGCCGGTCACGGTCAGTTCGCGGGAAAGGTTCTCCTCCTGCACCTCGTATATGGAAATCGGCGTTTTGCTTTTGGAGTAGATAATGGCAGCTATGAGATACATCGGAATAAACAGAAAAATAATCGTGCCGATATTTATTTTTTTTCGCCGTTTCAGCTTAACTACATTTTTTTTTCCGGTTTTTCTCACAGAAGCTGCTCTCCTTTTCATAATCACAGAGATGTATCATTTTTCCGTGCTGCGGAAAAAAGCCTGTCCGCAGTTTCTTCCCTTTATTATATCGAATCCCTTCTCTTTTTTAAAGAGTATTATTAAAATATTTTGAATAATCCGGGGACTTGAGAACATACTAATAGCAAACCCTGTAACATACAGGTTTATATTGTCAGACGGAGGCCTTTTTCATCCGGGCTGCCGCCTGTACTGCAGCAAGGCTTTACTTGAGATTCAAGCAGATTGGAGGTTCATTTATGAAAGTTGTTGATGTTATAGCGCTGATCCTGATTCTGATCGGAGCGATCAACTGGGGGCTGATCGGCTTTTTCAGCTTCGATCTTGTTCGCGTCATTTTCGGAAACATGTCGGTGCTGTCCCGGATTATTTACGCTCTCGTCGGCATTGCCGCCATTTACGGTTTCAGCTATTTCGGGCGTTTAAAAACGGATATGTAATTCCGGACGCCGAAAACACATGAAAGGCTGCCACAATCGTGGCAGCCTATGTATGGACTGGTTACAGAGAAACAATGACATACTTTCTTGCCGGCTCCGGCAGCGCTTCCTGATTCATGGAAATGCTCAGGATAAAATCAACCTCAAACTTGCTCGAAATCATTTCCAGTTTTTCAATCACCGGCATGATGTCGCTCTCGTCGGTGCAGGCAATCTTTAAAAAGCTGTCAAGAAAAACCTTTTCCAGATCATGATCCTGCGAGATAATGCCGCAGATAAAGCCGAGGAATTCCTTCGGATTTTCCACGCAGTAATCACGCACATTGATCAGCCGCACCTTGTTGCTCAATTCATACATGTGCTTGGTGCTCTTGTCAAGGTAAACGATGCTTCCCTTTGTGTTCAGGATGTCGGCGTTCACCTTGTCCAGCAGAATTTTTGTCTTCCCTTTTCCCTTTTCCCCAGCAATAATCTGTATCATAATAGCTCCTCCTTAACCAGATCAGAATTTCCGTTTTGGATTCCCGCAGGAAGGGCTGCTGCAGCTTGCAGCCTCCCGCTCTTATTATAGTATATCGGAAGAAAAAAAACAACCGCTATCCGAGAAAAAACTGTCCTTCGCACCGGAAAAACCTGCTCCGGCGGCATCCGCATGATCAGCTCCTCAAAAAGCAGATCCGGCCTGTTTTATTCCGGGATATCTGCCTCTGCAGGGACGCCTTTTGCAGCATCTTCCGCTGCCAGCTCCAGCAGGCTATTCATCTGCTCGTACAGTTCCTCCCGTGAGTCCGCTCCGAACACAGCGGAGATATATTCCCTTCCGCCGCAGCGGGAAAGCATTATAAGGCAGTCTCCGGCAGCAGGAGTGCTTCCTGTTTTTCCACCGCGGATCTCGATCCCCTCCGGAAGTTCAGCAGTCTCCAGAAGAAACGGATTGGTAGTCTCCAGCTCCATCTGCTTTTCTCTGCCGTCCGCGCCGGTGTAGTCCACGACCGCCCTGCTGCGCCCGGAGATTTCCAGAAGGCCGTCCTGGCGCAGACATTCCAGGAAAATAAGATACATATCGTACGCTGTCGTGTAATGTTCGCTGTTGTGAAGCCCGTGCGAGTTTACGAAATGTGTGTGCGTTGCTCCGATTTCTCCGGCGATTTCATTCATGCGCGCCACAAAGGTTTTCTCGTCGCCGCACAAATATTCGGCCGCCGCTGCAGCGGCATCGTTGCCTGAATACACCAGCAGCCCGGTCAGCAGTCCGCTCAGACTTACGACATCCCCCTTCATAAAGCCGCACAGCTTTGCCCCGGATACTGTGATTCCGCCGTTTTGTTCCCGAATGGCGACCTGCTCCGAGAGACTCCGGCCCTCCTCCTGCACGATCCGGCAGATTGTCAGAGCCGTCAGCAGTTTGGTTGTGCTGGCGGGATAAAGCTTTTGATAACAGTCCTGGGCGAGGAGAACCCTTTGCCAGGTAATATCAAACAGCAGGGCCGACTTGACCGGAAGCTTCTGCTCCGGCGCGTTCTCCGCCGTGGGAACGCAGCGGCTGTCCGACAATAGGAAATATTCGACCGGGAGATCTTCCGCCGGCAGGATATAGCTGGCCGCGGACGGAAGATCCAGTCCTCCGTCCGCCGGAGACAGCATCGGCACGCCGGCCGCGGAGCCTTTGCAGCCGGCAGCAGTGCAGATAAAACCCGAAAGGAGCACGGCAAAGAGAGCACATACTGCCCTTCGCCATACTCCCGGTATGTTTTTGATTTTCTTACACATAGTGCCCTTCCCAGACTAGTGGTATGCTTCCCGCCATTCCAGATCCCCGCGGTCGAGCGCCTTAATCAGCAGTTCCGCGGTGGCCAGATTGGTTGCGAGCGGGATATTGTGCGTGTCGCAGAGCTGAACAACATTATTCACATCCGGTTCATGTGATTTCGGTGTGAGCGGATCGCGCAGGAATATGACGAGATCAATTTCGTTGTTTTCAATCTGCGCCCCCATCTGCTGCTCTCCGCCGAGATGGCCGGCCAGATATTTGTGTACGCTGAGATTCGTGACCTCTTCGATCAGCCGCCCCGTTGTTCCGGTCGCATAAATCTCGTTTTTTACCAGAATTCCCCGGTACGCAATGCAGAAATTCTGCATCAGTTTTTTCTTTGCATCATGCGCAATCATACCGATGTTCATGAAAATACCTCCATTCTGTCACCTGAAATAAATCCCAGTCCTGTGCTGCCATAACCCCATATTTATAGATTAAATCATAACACTATTTTATTTTCTGACCGTTCTGCCTTTCGGCTTCTTTCTGTGCAGCAGAAAACTTTTATGTCAGAACATTCTTTTCTGCGTCACAAAGAGTCCTCCTCCTTGCTTTTTTCCGGAATCTGGAGACTGACATTCATCAGAACCCCGATCATCATGTAGCTGCCGAGCAGCGAGCTCAGGCCCGAGCTCAGGAACGGAAACGGAATTCCCGTATTTGGAAAGATGGACATATTAACGCAGATATTGATGATCGTCTGCACGCCGACCATACAGCCGATCCCCCCGGCAATCAGCGTCCCGAGATAATCCCTGGCACGAAAGGCCACATGGAATGCCCGGTAAACGAAAAATGCCATCAGGGCAATAACAAGGCAGCTTCCGATAAAGCCGTAAGCCTCCGCGACCGCCGTGTAGATGAAATCACTTTCGATTGCCGGAAGAATTCTGCACAGCAGCGGCTCCGTACTGCCGCCTGTAAACTTTCCGGTAAGACCGCCTGCGCGGATCGCGATGGCTGCATTGTCTTGCTGCCACATCAGATCCGGATACAGCTCCGGATTTTTCAGTGCGAGAATCCTGTTCTGCTGATAGGGTTCCAGAAGCTTCTGGAAATCCTGCTGGATATACCACCACAGACCGATACAGGCCGGGATCGCCACAGCCAGCACCGGTAAAATCAGCTTATACGATACACCGGACAGAAACACGATACCCGCAAACATCGCAAGCAGAGCCAGCGTTGTGGAAAGATCCGGCTGTTTCAGTATCAGGATAAGCGGAATACCCATCAGAACACAGGCCAGAAACAGAAAATAAACCTTATTTATATTTTTTCGATATTTATCAAACAGCCTGGCAAAAAAGATGATCAGCATCAGCTTGGTAAACTCCGACGGCTGAACCTGCCCTATTTTCGGTATGACCAGCCATCGCATCGCATCGCGATAGGAATGCCCGATCAGCTTGGTAAGCAAAAGCAGAACCAGATTTGCCAGGTAAAGTATAATATAAAATTTACATACAAAATGATAGTCGATAATGGATATTATCAACGCCGCCGCAATTCCGACCGCAATTCCGAAAATCTGTCTCTCATAAAGCCGGTCCTCCGCCTTCTGAACTTCCTTTATGATTGTGAGTCCGATAAAGCTCAGCAGGAACGCTGCGAGCATGACGCGGATGTTATAATACTTTATATTATATTCTTTAAAATTGAAAATTTTACGTAGCATGAATCAACCCTGCCGTCCGCCTAAATTCTCTTCATCCCTTTGATCGGTATGTTTGCGAAAAGGGATGGGCCTCCGTTGCTGTTTTCATTATCAACATGATTTACCTTGATGTCAAGCCCTTCTTTATCAATTTCTACATATTTGCTCAGCACTTCGATAATATCGTTCTTTATGCACTCCATAACTTCCGGCGTGCATCCGGCACGGTCAGCGGAAAGTACAAACTGAAGGCGTTTTTTCGCGACGTCGCCGGAGGTTTTTTTCTTAAAATAATCCGTAAAAGCCATTAAGCCCCCTCCTCATCGCTTTCCGAATATTTTCTCGAAAAAGCCCTTTTTTGAATTCAGATCCAGATAAGGTGTATCCTCTCCGATCAGACGGTGACATATATTCATGTATGCTCTTCCCGCCATGGTGTCGTTTCCGGCCAGCGGTTCGCCCTGATTGGTGGAAATCACGATGTTTTCGTCGTCCGGCACAATGCCGATCAGCTCGATGGCAAGAATCTCGACAACATCTTCACTGGACATCATGTCTCCCCGTTTTACCATATCGCTGCGCAGGCGGTTGACAATCAGGTGGGTCTGCTTCATCTCCTGCGCCTCGAGAAGCCCGATAATGCGGTCCGCGTCGCGCACCGCCGAAACCTCCGGCGTCGTCACGACCAGCGCCCTGTCCGCCCCGGCGATCGCGTTCTGAAAGCCCTGTTCGATGCCGGCCGGGCAGTCCATCAGTATGTAATCAAATTCCCCTCTCAGCTCGTCGCAGAGCTTTTTCATCTGCTCCGGATTGACGGCGGTTTTGTCCCTTGTCTGAGCTGACGGGAGCAGATAGAGGTTCGGATACCGCTTGTCCTTGATAAGTGCCTGCTTGATCCGGCAGTTGCCCTCCACCACATCGACAAGATTATACACAATCCGGTTTTCCAGTCCCATAACAACGTCCAGATTGCGGAGTCCGATATCGGTATCGATCAGTACGACCTTTCTGTCCAGTTTCGCAAGTCCGGTTCCGACGTTTGCCGTCGTCGTGGTTTTTCCTACGCCACCCTTGCCGGATGTGATTACAATTACTTCGCCCATGCTGCCATGTTCCTCCTTATAATCTGATATCATTCCATATTCTTTTATTCAGCGTTTCCAGACAGATCTGTCCGTTTTCCAGGAATGCGATCTGCATTCCCTTCGGCTCCTCTTTCCCCTGTCTGCCGAAAAAGCGTGAATTTTCCTTTTCCGGCGGGCGGTCGCTGTCCGCGGCTCGGGCAAGGTAATCCGCAATCCTTATCATAACCGGCGACATGTCGATCGCAAATACAAATGCCTTTTCGTTTCCTCCCGCGCCTGCGAATGCCTGACCTTTCAGACTGCCCAGCACAACGATATTTCCGGTCGAGGTAACAGAAGCTCCCGGATGGATATCGCCAAGGATAACCACGCTTGTCTCGAAGGTCAGCGCCTGGCCGGATCGCAGATTGCCCTTGTAAAAGGTGCCGGAAGCGGCGGACAGATCAAGAAGCTTTTCGTTCAGCGTCCGCTCGTACTGCTGCTGGCGCTCCGCGTCGCTGTCGATCAGGCATACAATGCGAAGCTCGCAGCTCTCGGTGATAATGCTGAGCAGTTCCTTTTCCTGCTCCGGAAGAAGCGCCCTTCCCTCGAAGCCGAGCACGACCGGAGCTGCTCCGAGAAACTTTGAGGAGTCCCTGAATTTTTCCGCGACAAAATCTCTGAGCTTCGCGTACTCTACCGAGGGGTCCAGAATAACGGTAATTCCATGATTATTCCCTTTGATGATAACAGGATTTTCCATAAGTCACCTCGTCCTTTTCTCTATAGTGATACCCGTGCACGCCGCAGGCCGGCCTGCGATACGGCCTCGCCGGCCGCATCAGTCGGAGATGTGAATGGTTGTGGCGTTTCCTGCCTTAACGTCCCCGGACAGCAGCGCTTCCTTGTTTTCTCCCTTAAAATAATAGCCCATAATCTCCCGGCCGATGTACGCGGCATTCGCTGAGGAATAGCCGTTCGGGATTACGACGATCACGCTGATCTCCGGGTTTTCGTAAGGCGCGTAGGCCGCAAACAGCGCGTTGTTCGGATGCGTTGTACTGACCTGTGCAGTACCGGTCTTTCCGGCAACCTTCACCCCGAGATCCCCGTACAGCCGGTTGAGGGAATTCGTCGATGTGTTGACCACGTTGTACATGCCCAGTTGCACCGCCTTCCACTGATTTGCAGTGAATTCCGTAATCTGGTTGTAGACGGAAGGCTCGCTCTCCCTGACAACCGCGCCGCTCTTGTCCATAATGCGGTGCACCAGCGTAAGATTGTAGCAGGTACCGCCGTTTGCAATTGTCGTGATATATTTTGATATCTGAACCGGCGCAAAATTGTGGTAATATCCGATGGCCGTGCGGACGACATCGCGGTTTGATATTTTGGGCTCTGCTTCTGCTATCTCAACACCGGAGCGTTCCGACAGACCGAACATAGCGGCATATTTCTGAATCTTCGCGATTCCCTGTGCGTCGATGTAATTTCCCTTCGAATCCAGGGCAAGCTCATAGCCGATCTTGTAAAAGAAGTAATTGCAGGAATGCCTGATCGCGTCAGTCACATTGATAGAACCATGTGTCCCCGGATACTTCCAGCAGCGAGGCGACGGATCGACCTCCTCAAAAATTCCCTCGTCTCGGATTCTTGTGGACGAGTTGATTACGCCTTCCCCGAAGCCGACAAAGGACATCAGCGGTTTGAAGGTGGAACCGGTTGTTGTCTGCTGTATGGTCGGGCGGTTCATGATCGGATAGGAATTGTCCGCCATCAGCTTGGAATAATACTCGTAATTGATTTTATTCGCAAGCATGTTGTTGTCGTATGAGGGATATGTTACCATCGCCAGAACTTCCCCCGTTTTTGTGTCCGTAATGACGACGGAACCGCTGCACGGCTCAAGTGCGAGCTGCGCCGGGGTAATCTCTAGATTGGTAAGTTTTTCCATCATAAAATTATAAGCGGAAACACGGCCGTTTTTCAACCGTTTTACATCGTTCTCGTTATATTCTAACACATTTTGCTCGAATAATAAAAGACAAATTTCCGTTCCTGTCAATTTTTTTGTAAAAATCAGGGTGCGGTAAATCTTTTTTTCGAATTCCTTATCGTCCTCGAAATAATCCAGGATATAGTCAATCAGCATCTCATAATGCTCGTCGATGCTGTAGTAATTCTCGCCGACGCCGAGCTTTTCCAGATCCACCCAGTTCTTCGAGATAGCGTACTGCAGAAATCTGCTGAGGCTGATTTTGTCTTCCGTATAATCAAGATACATCGGATCCGTGCGGTCGATCGCGGAGGAAATCAGCAGCTGCACCTCATTGGAGACAAGCGTAGAATAAACATAATCGAGATATTCCTCCATCTCCTCGCCTGCCTTCGGGTTTGTCACGGTATTATCGAGCGCCAGATACCGGCGCAGCCGATCGAAAATGCTCTCCCGCTTGTCGCGGAAATATCCGTACACTCTTTTCTCCAGATCCGAGGCGTCCTCGGATTTAAACGCCTTAATATCGATCACATTGTTGTAGATCAGCGCATTGTAAACCTCGTAGATCGGGATCTCGATGCCGGATGCCTTCTTCCCCTTCGTGCCGTAGCTCATGCCGTTGTTGATTTTGGATATCAGGATGGCAGCAATATTCCGCTCCAGAATATGGGTGACGGCCACCTGCAGATCCCGGTCGATTGTCAGATAGACGTCGTTGCCGGCGGCCGGCCTGCTTGTGATCTGGCTGTCGATGATTTTATTGTTTGAGCTGACCGTCAGCGTTTCCACGCCTTTTTTGCCGGAAATATACTCCTCCATGGATTTTTCCAGCCCTGTTTTCCCTACCACGTCCGTTGATTCGTATTTCGGCGTATCCAGTCCCTCGTTGAGATCCTCCAGCTCCGTGGTGTTGATCGCGCCGGTATAGCCGATGATATGCGCGAAATATTCGCTGTCGTAGTAAACGCGCGAGGTGGTCTGCTTCACCTCGACGCCCGGGATGTCCGCCATATTTTCGCGGACGGCGGCAACCGTCGTCTCATCGACATTCGAGGCAAGCGTAAACTGGGAATACTGCGGGTTCAGGATCAGGAGATTGTAGCGGACCACCATGATTTTGTAAGCCTCCTCCATGGTGTAGCTTTCATCAATCTCAAACATTTTGCCGTTCTCCCTATCCCCGTACCGGAGAAATGCAAAAACATCCTCTGCCGTTGCATTGCGCTGACTTTCGGTCAGTTTCTTGACACTTGTAAGACAGTAGGCGTTCTTTTTAAAGCGGAGCTCGGCATTGTCCTTCACGTTGAATTCAAGACTGTATTCCGTACCGCTTTCTGTCTCCGTTTTGACAAGATCAATGCCAAAATCCAGCTCCAGACCGTAGCCGTAATGCTCCAGCAGGGTAATCAGATCAAGAATCATCTTGTTTTTTTTGGAATTATCCGTCACAAGGGCAGTATTGCTCATTACGACGGAGTAGCTGAGCACGTTTTCCGAAAGCTGCACACCGTTTCTGTCATAGAAATTTCCGCGCGTGCTTTTGATATCGCGCTGCTCCGTCTTTTTTGTCGTTTCGGTATAGTTGCCGTTTTCCTCCCCGCCGACGATCTGCAGATGAAAGGTTTTGGCCCCCAGCAGAAGGAACACGGCAAGAAAAACAATCAGCGTCGGGATTGTCCGATTGTCCAGGACGCGCTTCAGTTTTTCGATAAAAATGTCAAACAATTATTTCTTCTCCTTATTTTCAAAATGCAGAAACATCAGATGCACCAGCAAAAAGAGCTTGTAAAACAAAATTGCCGCAAACGCCGTATAAATGACGCGCGGTATTGTAATATGGGTAAAATAGTATCCGAAATTAAACTTTCCGCGCAGCATCAGCAGAAAAATATAATACAGCAGGCTGTAGACAAGCTCGCTGACGGCCACCATGCCGAGCGGCATAAGATAGTCCGTCCGGTCAAAGATTTTAAAGGCATACCCGTTAAAATATCCGATCACCATATAGAAAACAGCAAACAGGCCGACAACCTCGCCGACACAGAAATCCATCAGCAGCCCGGCCAGAAAACCCGTCAGAAGCCCGGCATTCTGACCGCGGAAAAAGGCGGTGGAGACAACCAGAATCAGAAGGATGTCCGGCACCACGCCCGCCAGTTCGAACCATGGAAATACCGAGCTCTGCAGCAGATAGCATATCAATATTTCAAGCAGTACAGCAATACAACGAACCACAAAACTACCTCTTTATTCCTCGTTACTCTCCATACGCTCCTTGAGCGTTGTAATAATCAGGACATTTTCGATATGTTCGAAATCCACCACGGGCATCAGGCGCGCCTCCCGCGCCATATTGCTTGCGTCGATCTCGATGTCCTGCACGTACCCGATCAGGATGCCGGGCAGGTATTTGTCACTGATATGGGAGGTGACGATTTCATAATTTTCCTCGATCATGGCATGAAGGCTGATGCCTTCCACCCGGATAAAGCCGTCGTCCATCAGCTCAAGATCGCCGTGTACGGTGCAGGTGTCGGAGGTTTTTAAAAACATTCCGCTCACATAGCTCGTGTCGTCAATGATTGCGCGTATCCTGGAATAATTCTTTCCGACTTCCGTCACAATGCCGACCAGCCCGTTGCCCGCGATCACATTCATATCCTTGCGGATGCCATCACGCGAACCCTTGTTCACCACAAACGAGCTGTAATAGCTGTTGGAATCCTTGCTGATAACGCTTGCCGCCACCATCGGGTAGTCCGAATACTTCTGCCCCACCTCGTAAAGCTCGCGCAGCGCCGCCAGGTCGTAGCTGTCCGCCACCAGGATGCTGTTCTGCATTTTCAGGCTTTCCAGCTCCGCGCGCAGCCTGTCGTTTTCCTCCTGCAGCGCCCTTTTGCTCTCGAAAAGCTCCGCCCGCCCGGCGAACCAGGAGCCGATCGTGTTGATCCCGTTCTGCATCGGCGTGATCAGATTTCCGATGCTTGTTTTCAGCGGAATCAGGCTGTCCCTGTACTGATAGGAAATATATATCGTCATTGCACACAGAAAAAGCAGTGCATACAGCAGATATTTCGGGCGGAGGGAAAGCCTTAATTTCTTTTTGCGCCTCATGCTTCCTCTCATTCTCAGCCGCCGTAGTAGGTCTGCTTCAAGGTGAGCGCAAGGGAGGACAGCTTGCTGTTCTCGATAATGCGCCCGAGCCCCTTTACTACGGTATTGGCCGGGTCCTCACAGATATTGATGTCCAGCTCGGTCTCCTGCGCCATCAGACGGTCAAGCTCATAAATGCCGGCGGAGCCGCCCGTGAGGTAGACGCCGGAATCAATAATGTCCGCCGAAATTTCCGGCGGGGTCTTCTCCAGAATAATGCGAACCGCATCAATAATGCTGTGCATGTACTCGGAGATCGTCTCGTATACAAAGCTTGCCGTTATCTCGCGCTCGATCGGCAGCCCCGACAGCACGTCGCGGCCGTACACGCGGATCGTGCGCTCCTGCTTCGGCGGAAGGGCGCAGCCGAGCTCCTTCTTAATCGTCTCGGCCGTTTTCTGGCCGATGATAAGATTGTATGTTTTCTTTACGTTCAGAATGATCGCTTCGTCCACCTTGTTGCCGCCGACCGGGATCAGCTTGCTGAGCACGATGCCCCCGAGCGAGATAATGGAAACCTCCGTCGTGTCTGCGCCGATATCGACGATCATCACGCCGCGTGCCGTCATAACGTCCAGCTCCGCACCGAGCGCATCCGCAATCGGTTTTTCCACAATGCGCACTTTCTTTGCCTTCGCGTTCGAGCTTGCGACAAGATCAAAAAACGCACGCTTCTCCACCTCGGTAATGTCGGTCGGGGCAGCGACGAGAAATTCTGCGCCGGTTATCTTTCCGTATTTGCGCGAGAGCTTGTCGAACGCGCGGTTCAGCAGGGAAAGCATATTGGCGATATCTGCGATCACCCCGCTTTTCACCGGGTAATCCACCACGATATTCGACGGTGCCTTCCCGTACATCTCATAAGCCTCATCGCCGATAGCGATCACCTGCGTTCCGTTTGCCACCGCGATAATGTTTTTCGCGTCGAAAATGACTCCTTCGTTCTTCTTGTATATTTTAATCGTGCTTGTACCGAAATCAATCCCAAATACCTTGCCTGACATTTTTTCCTCCATTCCTTCCTTCCGGCCTGCTGTTTTCCGTTCCGGAACCCTGCCTGCCCGGTTTCCGGCGCTAAAACGGCGCGCAGCCGCTTTCTTTAAAGCTGAAATAGCGGTTGTCCCCGATGATAATATGATCCAGAAGCTTAATCTCCAGAAGCCTTCCGGCCTGCTCGATCCTCGAGGTAATCGCCGCGTCCTCGCGGCTTGCCGCAGGATCGCCGCTCGGATGATTGTGAACAAGAATAATGTTCACCGCATTTCTTTTTACCGCTTCAATAAAAATCTCCCTCGGTGAAAGCAGGGAGGAATTTACCGTTCCGACCGTGAGCAGCTTGTCCCCGAGAAAAATGCATTTCGTGTTGAAAAACAGCACGTAGACCTGCTCCACTGTCAGAAATCTCAGCTTCTGCATGTAATAATCGGCGATCGCACCAGGTTCCGTGAATACGGGCCTTTTTCGGAAGCTGGTTCCGGACAGGCGTTTTGCCAGCTCAAGAATGGCAAGCAGCTTGATAGCCTTCACCCTTCCGATGCCGTGCAGAGCGGTCAGCTCCTGGTACGACATCCCGGCCAGCCCGGCCAGGCTCTGTTCCGGATTCTGCCGCAGTATCCGCTGCGCCAGCTCCACCGCCGATTCCAGCTGCGTGCCGGTCTGCAGAATAATGGCCAGCAGCTCCGCCTCCGAAAGCACGGACGTACCCATGCGCTCGCATTTTTCGTAAGGCCGCTCCGAAGCCGGCAGATCTTTCATCCTGTGCTTCGCTCTGATTTGTTTCATTTCCATAAAAGCAATCCTTTCCTTCTCTCCAGAAAGCCAGAAAGGATACCGCCGCTACAGCTTGCGGTATATGAAAATGGAAATAATCACGCCGATAATGCTGGCGATTGTGATTTTTATGGAAAGGCCGAAACGTATGACGATCATGCCGAGATTGAGCGTCAGATAGTCGCTTTCCCCCGAGCCGACGCCGAATTCCTGCCCGTAATTCAGCCAGGAAAGCCAGGAGACATCGCGGGCGAGATAACCCAGAAAGCCTCCGATTACAATTCCTGCCAGAATCAAGAGCAGCAGAGCCCAGGAATTTTTACCAACCTCTCGTGCCATACATTTTCTCCTTCCTCCATAATCTATATTATTCTATCACATATTTTGAAGTTTGTATACTGTCAATCCTGATTTTATTGCGGCGCCGCAAAAAGCTTATCTACTGCGGCAGCCGGAGCAGGCCGGCCTCGTAAAGCTTCTGGGCGGACATCATAATACCGAATTTTGCGTGATGCCAGGTCAGGCCGCCCTGAAAATAGACGGCGTACGGCTCCGCAAGCGGACCATCCGCGGACAGTTCGATAGAGCTTCCCTGCACGAAGGCCCCCGCCGCCATAATTACCTCGGAAGTATATCCCGGCATGGCCCACGGCTCCGGAACGACGAAGGAATCTACCGGGGCAGCCGCCTGAATCCCCCGGCAGAAGGCAATCAGCCCTTCCGGCGTTTTCAGCGTGACCGCCTGAATAATATCATGACGCTCCTCCGAGCCGTCGGGAATCACGGGGAATCCGAGCCGTTCGTAGAGATTCGCGGCAAAAATCGCCCCCTTGAGCGCTCCTGCCGTCACGGTCGGAGCAAGGAAAAATCCCTGGAAAAACGGCTGATTCAGCCCGAGCGTAGCTCCGACTTCCCTTCCGAGCCCCGGCGCCGTCAGCCGGTATGCGCACTGCTCCACCAGCTTTGCCTGCCCGACGATATAGCCGCCGATCGGGGCAAGGCCGCCGCCCGGGTTTTTAATCAGCGAGCCGACGCAGAGATCCGCGCCCACGTCGGTCGGCTCGATCGTCTCTACAAATTCCCCGTAGCAGTTATCCACCATACAGATTACATCCGGACGGATGGATTTTATAAATGCGATCAGTTCTCCGATCGCCTTCACCGACAGCGTCGGCCTTGTCTGATAGCCCTTGGAACGCTGAATTGTCACCAGTCTGGTACGCTCACACAGCGCCTCACGGATGCCTTCATAATCAAATCCGCCGTCCGTCAGCAGATCCACCTGCCGGTAGGTGACGCCGTATTCCCGGAGTGATCCGGTACGGTGTCTGTTCTGCCGGTTTCCCGTTTTGCTGTGTCCGGCATCCGAGGCTTCCTCCCCGATGCCGATCACTCCCTCCAGCGTATCGTACGGCTTGCCGACCGGCGACAGCAGCTCGTCGCCCGGCCGGAGGCAGGCAGAAAGCGCAACCGTCAGAGCGTGTGTGCCGCAGGTCAGCTGCGGGCGCACAAGCGCCGCTTCTGCGTGGAAGGTATCCGCGTAGACAGCCTCGAGTGCCTCACGCCCGGCATCGTTGTAGCCGTAGCCTGTGGATGCCTGAAAATGAGCCTCGCAGACGCGGTTTTTCTGCATTGCTTTCAGCACCTTGAGCTGATTGTATTCTGCTGTTTCGTCGATCCGGGCAAAACGCTGCGACAGCCCGTCCAGTATGGTTTCGCAAAAGGCAAAAAGCTCCTCCGAAATGCCGAGTTCCCTGTAGATCTGTTCTGTCTGTTTCATAAAACCTCCGCGTTATCTCCTGTTTTTCTTTTTGGCTGACGAGCTTGATTTCCGGTTCGAAGCCCTTGATTTCTGAACACTAAGAACAATTGCTCTTACAATATGATAGATCAAAAGCACAATTTCGGTAAACCCGAGCCCCATTGCCCACGCCAGCTCCCCGGATTCGTAAGCCGGCTTCGGACTTTTCACCCCGATCACGATCAGCGCGATCATCGCCGCGAGTATTACGCACTGCCCCACGCAGTAAAACAGCGTGCGTTTGATTTGAAAGTGCAGGCTCAGCTGCCGTTCGATCAGTATGCTCAGCGAAATCATTACTGCGTACAGCAGCAGCATTATGAGCCAGAGCACGTTAGAATTGTCCGGCACCGGTATCAGATCCAGCAGCAGCGTCAGTCCCGTCATCAGCACTGCGTACACAATGCCGAAAACAACGGAATATTCCCTTGGCGTCAGCAGTGCTTTTCTGCGTGTCGGCTCCGCGCCCGCAAGCTCTTTCAGTTTTTTCACATCCCCCTGTGTTTCGTTCTGCTTACTCATAATTTCCTCCATTCATTATTTGGGTTTCCTGCTGCATCTCACGCTTTCTCCGGCCTGCCGCACACAGGATGGTCATCCCCCTGCCGGCGTCTTTCTTTCGAACTTGCGTTCGGTTCTGCCCAGATTGGCACTGCTGAGAATATCCTGCCGATTGAGGCGTCTTTCGTACCTGCGTCCGGTTCCATCCTCATAAATACTGCAGCCGCTGCCGTCAGGAAACGCACCAGCCCTGCGGCAGCCTTCCGCAGAGCTCTGCAAGGATTTTTCCATCGTCATAATCAAATTCCGATTTATCCAGCCAGATCACTTGTTTTTCTCTCCGGAACCAGGTCAGCTGGCGCTTGGCGAAATGTCTCGTATTTTGCCGGATCTGCTCCGCGGCAGCCTCAAGCGGAAGCTCCCCCTCCAGCCAGGCATAAAGTTCCCGGTAGCCGAGCCCCTGCATTGAGACGAGCGAGCGTGCGCAGCCTCTTTCCCGGAGCCTGCGCACCTCTTCGGCAAGCCCTGCGGCAAGCATTTCGTCCACCCTTTGATTGATGCGCTGGTAAAGCGTCTCCCGCGGAGCGGTGAGCACAAAGTAATACAGTTCGAAAGGCGAGTCGTGCGAGCGCTGAACAGCATTGTGCTCCGAAATTCGCCCGCCCGTCTGCCGGTGAAATTCAAGCGCCCGGATCGTGCGGCGGATATTGTTTTCGTGAATGGCCGCAGCGGCCTGCGGATCTGCCTGTTCAAGCTTTTTGTGAAGCGCCGCCGCTCCGTATTCCGCCGCAAACCGCTCCAGCTGTCTGCGGTATTCTGTATCCGTCTCGGATTCGGTGAAATCGACGGCGTTTGTTACGGCCTGGATATAGAAGCCGGTTCCCCCGACCAGCACCGGTATTTTGCCCCGGGAATAGATATCCTCCATCGCCTGTCCAGCAAGCTTCTGAAAAGATACAACATTAAATTCCTCCTCCGGTTCGAGTATGTCGATCAGATGATGCGGAACCCCCTCCCTTTCTTCCGGCCGGATTTTTGCTGTCCCGATATCCATGCCGCGGTACACCTGCATGGAATCCGCCGAAATAATTTCTCCGTTCACTGCCTTTGCCAGGGAGAGCGAAAGCTTCGTTTTCCCGACCGCGGTCGGTCCGGTCAGCACAATCAGCGGTCTGTGTTTCTGAGCTGGTGCTGCCCGCCGGTGTTCCTGATATTCCTGCATGAAATCTTCCTTCCAAAATAAATTAATAGTGCGTGTTTAATTTACGATACGCTTGAACTTTTTTTCTAATTCGTGTTTTGTCATGGAAATAATAATGGGTCTGCCGTGCGGACAGTGAAACGGGTTTTCCAGCTGCAGCAGCTCGTTCAGCAGCGCGTGTGCCTCCTGCTTTGACAGCGTCATATTTCCCTTTACTGCCGCCCGGCAAGACATGGTTGCAATACGGTCGAGTATCATATCCGGCGCACCGCCCGGCGGCTCGTCCAGCAGCGTATCCAGAAGCTCCGTCAGAAGTGCTTCTCCGTCCGCACCGAAGAGTTCAGCCGGAACCGCGCCGACTAAGAACTCCTGTCCGCCGAATTCCTCGATTTCATAGCCGAGCGCCGTAAAGTAATCTGCGTAGCGCTTCAGCGTTTCCACCTCGCGCAGGGTAAGTGTCAGGAGAACCGGCGGGGCAAGCAGCTGGGACAGGCTCTCCCGCTCTGCACTTTCCTTCATGCGGCGCACGGTGCGCTCGTACAGTATTTTTTCGTGGGCGGCATGCTGGTCAATGATAAACAGCTGCTCTTCAAACTCGACAAGCCAGTAGGTTGCAAACAGCTGTCCGATGATCCGGTGGCGATCCACCGACTCCTTTTTCAGAAAGGCCTCCTTTGTCCGTTCCGCCACCTCAAACAGGGAGAGCTGCTGCGGTGCCTGCCCGCGGGGCGCCATCCCGGACAGCGGCGGAGCCTGTTTGGTACCGGCCGCTCTGGCGGACGTGGAAAGTTCCGGCTCTGTTCCGGATATTCCGCCGTTCTGACGCATTGACGGCTGTCCGGCACAGCCGGCCGAATATCCGCCTTCCTCGCATACACGGGAAATACCGGGCTTCTGTCCGGCCTGCATTTCTCTGTGGCTGTGTGTTCCGTCATCTCCCTGCTGGTTCCGTCCGGCTTCCGCCCTTTCTGCGGCGCTCTGTGCCGGTTCTTTTCCCTGGCCGGAGTCCTGCGGCTTTTCTGTACTGTTCTGCCCTTTTTCCTGGCTGAAGTTCGCCTGCGGCTTCTCTGTGCTGCCCTGGCCTTTTTCCTGGCCGGAGTCCTGCAGCTTCTCTGTACTGTTCTGTCTTGTTTCTCCGGTGTCTTCCGCCCGGTTCCCCTGTCCCATCTCCGTCTCTTTTGCAAAAAGTTCTGTTTTCAGCGTAGCTTCTATTGCTCTTTCGCGCACAAGGGATGCCTGTTCCCGCAGAGCATCACGGCTCATGGTCAGCCGGTTGCTCTCAAAAGGCTCAGGCGATGCGGCGTACGTCCGCTTCATTTTCGGTTCCTCCGACAGCACCGCGTCCGGTATCATATTCTTTCCGGCAAGGGCGCCGCGTACAGCGCCGGTCACCAGCCGGTACAGCTCCTCACCGTTATCAAAGCGGATCTCCAGCTTGGTCGGATGAACATTCACATCAATGCGCTCCGGCGGTACGGTGAGCAGCAGCACCGTGAACGGATATTTATGCTGCATGGTGTACGGCTTGTAGGCTTCCTCGATCGCCTTGGTAATAATATTGCTGCGGATATACCGCCCGTTGATAAAATAGTTTTCATAATTCCGGTTTCCCCTTGATATCACTGGCTTTCCGACAAAGCCGGATATCCGGACAGAGCCGCCCGGACACGGGACATCCAGCAGAGCCGCAGTAATCTCTCGGCCGTAAATATGATAAATACAGTCTTTCAGATTGCCGTTTCCCGAGGTCTGAAGCAGTGTTTTGCCGTTGCTGATCAGTTTGAATGCGACTTCGGGATGAGCGACGGCAAAGCGTTCCATCAGATCGCTGATATAGCCGGCTTCCGTCGCTGCTGTTTTCAGGAATTTTCTCCGCGCCGGAGTATTGTAGAACAGACTGCGCACCAGAAAGGTAGTCCCCTCGGGAGCGCCGACTTCCGCCAGTTCTTTTTCCTGGCCGCCGTCGATTACATATCGGCTTCCGGTAAATTCTCCCCGCGTTTTTGTCACGAGCTCTACCATGGCGACGGAAGCGATGCTTGAAAGCGCCTCGCCGCGGAAGCCAAGGCTGTTTACCGTCAGCAGATCGAGCGCCGTCATAATTTTACTTGTCGCGTGGCGGAGAAAGGCGGTGCGAACCTCTTCCCGCGGTATGCCTGCGCCGTTGTCCGTCACACGGATCAGTCCGACGCCCCCCTCCCGGATCTCCACGGTTACGGAGCGCGCCCCGGCGTCGATTGCATTTTCCACAAGTTCTTTCACAACGGAGGCAGGACGTTCTACCACCTCGCCCGCCGCAATCTGATTGATTGTATTTGAATCCAGTACATGAATCTTTGCCATTGCGTCCTCCCCTGGCGAAAAACCGGATAAACCTCTATGTATTGCGTTATCCCTGCATTCTTTTGTCCGTGTGTTCCCTTTTTCTGCTTTTTCCGATTCAGCTCTTCAGCCGTTCCTGCAGCTCATAGAGCTTATTGAGTGCAGCAATCGGCGTCAATGCCGACAGATCCAGTGCCCTCAGCTCCTCCAGTACCGGATTTTCCCCCTGCGTAAAAAAAGTAAGCTGCTCAAAGCCCTGCGCATAACCTGTTTTTGCACCGCTCCCCTCCGCGTGGCCGGAGCGGTACTTCCGCTCCGCACTTTTCTGCGGAAAAATTTCGGGCTGACCGGCAGCAGGATTTGCACTGCCGTGCAGTTTTGTGTCCCGCAAATGTTCTTCGGGACGGACCGCGCCAGGTTTTTCATTATCCGCGCCGTTCTTCGGAGTTTCTCCTGTCCGGCCGGCAAGCAGACGCGCCCGCTCCGTCACGTCGTTTTCACTCAGAGTCTCCGCGATTTCCCGGGCACGCTCCAGCACGGCGGAAGGCACGCCGGCCAGCCGCGCAACCTGGATTCCATAGCTTTTGTCCGCTCCGCCCGGGACGATTTTCCGCAGAAATACAATATCTTCCCCGGATTCCTTTACCGCAATGCAGTAATTGTTGACTCCGGGCAGCTTGCCCTCCAGTTCAGTCAGCTCGTGGTAATGCGTCGCGAACAGCGTTTTGGCCCCGATCCGTTCCTTGCTGTTGATATGTTCGGCCACGGCCCACGCAATGCTGAGTCCGTCAAAGGTTGAGGTGCCCCGCCCGATTTCGTCAAGGATAATCAGGCTGTCCCGCGTTGCGCTCCGGAGAATGTTCGCTACCTCCGTCATCTCTACCATAAAGGTACTCTGCCCCGAGGCGAGGTCATCCGATGCGCCGACGCGCGTAAAAATCCGGTCTACAATGCCGATATCCGCATACGATGCAGGGACAAAGGAACCAATCTGCGCCATCAGCACGATAAGCGCGGTCTGCCGCATATAGGTTGATTTTCCGGCCATATTCGGGCCGGTGATAATGGAAAGGCGGTTGTCTTCGCTGTCCAGAAGCGTATCGTTTGCCACGAAGGAATCATCGTTCAGCATTTTTTCCACAACCGGGTGTCTGCCGTCCCGGATTTCAATGCGTCCTTCCGTGTTGACGGACGGGCGCACAAAATGGCTGCGGTCGGCAACAAAGGCCAGGGAGGCAAACATATCCAGCCTCGCCACTGCCTTCGCCGTGCGCTGGATGCGCTCAACCTCGGCGGCAATCCGCTCGCGGATATCGGAAAACAGCTCGTATTCCAGCGCGATCAGCTTATCCTCCGCGTTCAGGATTTTGTCCTCCAGATCTTTTAACTCCGGAGTGGTGTAGCGCTCTGAGCCGCTCAGCGTCTGCTTCCGGCTCCAGTCCTCCGGCACAAGTTCCTTAAAGGAATTTGTTACTTCAAGGTAGTAGCCGAATACTCTGTTAAATTTAATGCGGAGATTTTTGATGCCCGTGCGTTCTTTTTCCCGTGCCTCCAGCTCGGAGAGCCAGTTCTTCCCCTCCGTTTTGGCACTGCGCAGACTGTCCACCTCAGCGTGGAAGCCGCTCCGGATAATTCCGCCGTCCTTCGCGCTGATCGGCGGCTCCGGCTCAATCGCACGATCCACCAGACTGCACAGATCCTCGAGCGGATCCATATCCTCATGGATCTTTAAAAGCTGTCTGCTGTGCATGCCTGCCAGCAGACAGCGGATCGGAGGCAGCATGGAGAGGGAGGAGGCAAAGGAAATAAGATCGCGCGGGCTGGCGCTGCGGTAGCTGACCCTTCCCAGCAGGCGCTCCAGATCGTAGATTGCGTTCAGATATTCCCTCAGCTCGTCCCGCGTAATCATATCCGCATTCAGTTCCTCAACCGCTTCATGGCGCTCGCGGATTTCCTCCGTGTCAATGAGCGGCTGTTCGATGCAGCTGCGGAGCAGCCGGGCTCCCATGGCTGTCTTCGTCCGATCCAGCACCCAGAGCAGCGAGCCGCGCTTTGCCTTTTCCCGCAGTGTTTCCACAAGCTCCAGGTTGCGTCTAGTCGAGATATCCATTACCATATATTTGTTTGTCCGGTAGGGCGTCAGCTGCGTCAGATGCTCCAGCGCTGTCTTCTGCGTTACAATCAGATACTGCAGAACCGCTCCGGCCGCATTTCGTCCGGCGGTGTAACCGCCGAGCCCGAGCCCCTCCAGAGTGTTCACCCTGAAGTGCTCCCGCAGCGCCCTCGTGCAAAGATCGCCGTCATAATACCATTCCTCCAGGGGAGAAACCGCAATGTGATAGCGTCCCTTCAGTTCCTCGATATCGAGGCCGCAGGTCAGAAAATCAGGGCTGCAGATAATCTCGGAGGGCGAAAACTTGTAAATTTCATCCATAATTCCCCGTGCGGAATCAACCTCTGTCACATAGTAATCGCCGGTGGATATGTCCGCTGCGGAAATGCCGTAGCAGCCGTCCGTCCCGACGATTCCCATCAGATAAATATTTCTTGCCGCATCCATGGACGGAATGTCCACATTGGTGCCGGGGGTAACGATGCGCGTCACATCGCGCTTTACCAGCCCCTTTGCCTGCTTCGGATCTTCCACCTGTTCGCAGATCGCCACGCGGTATCCTTTTTCCACCAGCCTTGTCAGATAGCCATCGACAGCGTGGTACGGCACGCCGCACATCGGCGCACGCTCATCCAGTCCGCAGGATTTCCCCGTCAGCGTGATTTCCAGCTCTCTCGATGCGGTGAGCGCGTCGTCAAAAAACATCTCGTAAAAATCGCCGAGACGATAAAACAGAATGCAGTCCGGATATTGTTTTTTCGTCTCCATATACTGCTGCATCATCGGTGTCAGTTCCGCCATTGGTTCCTCCTTAGAATCGCTCAGCTGCTCAAGCCCTCGTCAACCGCCAGATTATCCCCGTCCGCAGCGGAGGTTGCCAGCGCGTCGCAGCGCTCGTTCTGCGGATGGCCGTTGTGCCCCTTCACCCAGCAGAACTCCACCTGGTGCGGCGCCATCGCCGCGAGCAGCCGCTTCCACAGATCCACGTTTTTTACCGGCTCATTGCCGCTCCGCTTCCAGTTTTTTTTCTGCCAGCCGTCGATCCAGTGTTCGTTGAATGCCTTTACCAGATACTGCGAATCCGAATAAAGAATTACTTCGCACGGCCGGTTCAGCGCTTCCAGTCCGACGATTGCCGCCATCAGCTCCATGCGGTTGTTTGTTGTGCGCACATATCCCCCGGAATATTCCCTAAGATGCTCCTTGCCGCTGCTGTCCGTGCAGGATAGTATCGTTCCGTAGCCGCCCGGCCCGTCCGGGTTCCCGCGCGCCGCGCCGTCCGTATAAATTATTACCTTCATATATGCTTTCCTTTCCCGCCTCCGGTTTTCGGCAGGCTTATGCCTGCATCCCTGACCGGTCAGCGCGCCCTTGTCTGCGATACCGTTCTCAGGACTCATTCACAGGCCCGCCATTCTCCGGTCTGCTCGAAATGTCTTGCACGCTCCTCGGCGCGCTCCGTGATCCGGTCGGCATAGCCGAGCATTTTCAGCAGCCGGATCGCATTCTTGGATACTGCCCGACCCTCGTAAAGCTTGTAGTCAAACAGCACCTGATCGTCTTCGACATATTCCTGAAAATGATAGTTGGAATACCGGCTTTCCAGAATATGCGTCAGCTCGATATCATGGGTTGCCGCAAAACAGATCGCGTTTTTGGACGCAAAATCCGACAGAATCTCGGCGGATGCCGCGATGCGCTCCAGCGTGTTTGTGCCGCGCAGCACCTCGTCCACAAAGCAGAGCATCGGAGTTCCGCTCCCGATCCGGTCTGCAATCCGTTTGAGCGATTTAATCTCGACAATATAATAGCTCTCCTTGCTGAAAATATCGTCGCGCAGCGCCATCGAAGACGCAACCTGAAAAAAGCTTGCGCGGTACTCTTCCGCCATTACCGTGTCAATGGTCTGTGCGAGAATGGCGTTGATCGCAAGCGTTTTGATAAAGGTGGATTTGCCGGAAGCGTTGGAGCCGGTAATCAGCACACTGCGGTTCTCCGAGATGGAGGCTTTCACCGGATTGTCCAGCATCGGGTGATATACCTCGCGCATGGAGAGGAACGGGCCGCCCTCCGACGTAAGTTCAGGCACGCACCAGTCTCGCATCAGCACGCGGAAGGAGGATGCGGCAATCATGGCATCCAGAAATCCTGCCGTTTCAAAAAGTCTGGTCAGTTCTGCTTCATTATTGTCAAAAATCTGTATCATCTGATTGAATTTGATCAGATCAATATGGAACAGCATGCGGATATAATCCACCATCCCCTCCAGCAGATCCCCGGTCGGCCGCTTTCCCGCCACGATGCGCGCGCCCTTTCGAAACCCGGCGAATACCTTCAGCGTCTCCCGGATCGATGCCGTATAGGTTTCGATTTCCCGATCCGCAAGCCCAGAGAGCGTTTTCATGCCGTCCATCATCCGGATCAGATGAGATACAACGGTAAAATATTTTTCGATATCGCTCTTCCTCTTGTAGTAGGAAAACGCATTGTAAATTCCGACGACAATAACGGAGAACACGCCGGCTACCGGAGAAACAAAAATCATGCCGGCGGACGCAAGCAACAGGACAATGCTGAGATAATGCGCAGTATTGCTTTCCCGCTTCAGCAGATGGAGCATGTTGATGTATTCATAGATGGAAATGTTCCGCTCTTTTCCCATCCGCATAAACTGCTCCTGCAGCTTCTGCCTTTCCTGCCTGTGTTCTGTGAAATGCTTCATCAGCCGGTTGCGTTCAGCCAGTTCCTCCGCCGAAAAACTCAGCCGGTGCAGCAGGGCAAACAGATACTCTTCGCCCGCTGCGGAGCCGGTGTTGTTCATTGTCATGAAAATCTGATCCATGTCCAGGTCATTCCAGGTGATGCTGTCGATATTCCCCTCGCCCTTTTCCTGCTGATTGTAGTAAAACTGCAGGGAACGGTATTTGTCCTCGGAATATTCCTCCGTCGGCACTTTCCCCCATTCCCTGTCCATTCTCTGGTACAGCCGGGTTGTGTATTTTCGCTCGTCATAAATGCTTTTTACCAGTAACGCCAGCAGCACTGCGGCTGCAATTCCAACATACAGCATTGTATTTTCCTCCGCGCCGCCGTGACGGCAGCTTATTTTTTATCCTGCTTTATTATACAAATGAAATGAAATTTCGTCAATAACAACGGCGAGGAAAACCGCCGCGCGGAAACGCCGGGTCTTAAGAGAAAACGGAAAAAGGAGCGCTTCCGCAGATCAAAAAGCTGATTTCTGCGGGGCGCTCCCCTGCCGTAATTTTCTGTCTTTTTGGCTGATTATTTCTTATTGATATTTTCCGCGGACAATTTCACATTTATATTTCCAGTAAATATAAAATTGATACTTCACGGTCAATATTATATATTAATTCTCTTTATTATATATTAATTCTCTTCCATGCTGAAAGAGTAAAATTCTGCATGGTTTTCAGATGCCGTATGATTGGAGCTCGTATACATGCCTACGGTATTTCCGACAAAGCCGCCGGCCGCCTCGGTGCTTAAAAACCGGGCGTCAGCCGCCAGCCCGAGCTGCTCAAACCTGCCGTCCTCCAGCGCATACCAGAAGGTCAGTTCCTGGCCTTCCTGCATAATTGCCAGCGTCAGCAATTCCGTTCCCGGCGTCAGTGCCTTCTCTGCCAGGATTTCACCGAAGCGCTCCGGCAGACGGCTGGTCTGTCCGGCGGCATTCCCCACGCTCTGCGCTTCCCCGGCAGCACTTTGTTCCGCTGTGCTGTTCAACCGGTCGCCGAAGCAGACAACGCGCAGAACGGTGTCCTGACCGGATTTCATAACGACAAAGCGGATGCTTGCATCCTCGCTCTGAAGCAGCACCATCCCGGCCTCCTCCTCGCCCTGCGGGCGGAAGCAAAAGCTGGTGCGGGCCGTGTAATGATAGCTGCACTGACGGATTCCAAGGTAGGAGGCATTCGTCTTTTCAGTGATCATCTCCGGCGCCGTTTTCAGTACCAGCGAGCCGTTTCCAGGAAGCTGATACATATCCGGTTTTGGATTGCGCACCGTGACGAAATGCGGATCGAGCGTCTTTGTATAAAACGACAGACAGCTGCTCTCCGGAAGCTCGCATACCTCCGGAAGCCCGACTTCCTGATACTCGTTCAGAATTCCGACGCCGTCGTTGACCACCGGCCAGCCGTCCTCCCAGGTTACGCGGGCAAGGAAGGTTTCGCGCCCGAGTCCCGTATACTGCCCGCACGGCCGCGAGGCAAGCAGAACCATATACCACTCTCCGTCCGGCGTATCCACAAGATCCGCATGGCCGACATAGCGGATCGGATAATTTTTGCCGAGATGCCGGTGCGTAAAGATCGGGTTGTTGAAATTTCCGACATACGGCCCGGCAACATTGCGGCTGCGTGCTACACAGACCGCGTGAGCCGGCCCTGTGCCGCCCTCGGCATGCACGATATAGTAATAGCCGTCCTTCTTGTACAGATGCGGTCCCTCCGGCCATTCCGCGTCGCGCATTGCGCCCTTCCAGACAAGCGTATAATTTCCCTTCAGACAGAAATTTTCCAGATCAAGCTCCTGGATATAAATGTACCAGTCTCCATTGTAGCGCACCCCGTCCGGGTTCGGGCGCGTTCCGATGTAGTAGCATTTTCCGTCATCGTCAAAGAACAGGCTCGGATCGATGCCGTCCGCCCCTTTAAGATAATGAGGCTCGGACCACGGCCCCGCCGGATTTTCGGCTGTCACGATAAAATTGCCGCCGTGCGATACGTTGGTTGTAATCATATAGAATACGCCCTCGTGAAAGCGGATTGTCGGAGCAAAAATTCCCTGTGACATTCTGGATTCTCCAAGCGGAAGCTGGGAATCCCTTGTAAGTATGTTCCCGATCTGATGATAGTGCTTCAGATCCCGGCTCTCAAACACCGGCACACCCGGGAAGTAGGCGAAGGTCGAATTTACGATATAATAGCGATCCCCGGCCCGGCAGATTGACGGGTCCGGATAAAAGCCTGATAAAATCGGATTTCTGACTTTGGACATTATGTACTCCTTTTGCTTTTATTAATTTTGCTGCTTCAGCTCCTCAGCCGAGTACGCGTTTGAGCGTCTCTCTTACCGCTCCCGGCTGTGCGTTCAGCTCATTGAAATATGCGGTAATCTTTGCGGAAAGGCCGTTTTCCACGAGATCAACGGCAAACAGATCCTTCCGGGAAAGGATACCGTCGAAGGTTTTCTGCGGCACGATCTGACCGAAAGCGACATCCTTCATCGCTTCGCGCAGCTCGCCGAGCATCGGGTCCGGCGACGGTTCAAAGGCGTTTCCGTCGTCATTGATCCCGAGCAGATAACGCAGGTAACCGGCCAGCACGAGAGGAATGAACGTCAGTTCGCCGAGCTTCTGGCCCTTTGCAAGATAGGCCTTGAGCGTTTCGCCGAACCGGATCGGCAGCTTCTGAGAGGTATCTGTGGCAATGCGCTGCGGTGTATCCGGCATAAACACGTTCGGCAGGCGCTTATTCAAAACGGCCCCTATAAAATCCTCCGGCTTCAGGATGCCCGGATTGACCACCACCGGCATACCTTCCTCATAACCCATCCGCGTAACAAGCCCGCGCAGCAGTGCATCTTCCATCTCGTCATGGATCGTCGTGTAGGACATCAGGCAGCCGAAAATTGCCAGCGCCGTGTGCAGCGGATTCAGGCAGGTGCATACCTTCATTTTTTCGACCTTGTCCACGGTTTCCCGATCCGTGTAGTATATTCCGGCGGCATCCAGCGGCAGCTTTCCGTTCGGGAACGCATCCTCGATCACAAGATATTCCGTTTCTTCCGCGTTGACAAACGGTGCGGTGTAGGTGTTTCTGCCGGTGATAATCAGCTCCGTATCCTCAAAGCCGTCTTTTTTGAGCAGTTCCTGTACAACCGCATCCGGGCGGGGCGTGATTTTGTCGATCATGCTCCAAGGAAAGCTTACCTTATCCGGATTGTTGACATATTCCGAAAAGCCCGCATCAACAAGGCCGTTTTCCACCCAGGCGGCCGCATACGCCGTAACGGCGGCCTTCAGCTTGTCGCCGTTGTGCGAACAGTTGTCCATGCTTACCATGGCGATCGGCGCGGCGCCGTTTTTGTAGCGCTCATACAGAAGCCGTGCTGCCTTTCCCATGGTATGCTTTGGCGTCAGAGAAGCATCGCCGAAATCCGCCTTTACCAGCGGCGTGACCGCACCGTCCGGCCCGGTGATGCCGTAGCCCTTTTCCGTTATGGTAAAGCTTGCCATTTTCAGGGAGGACGAGCGGAAAATTTCAAAAAGCCGTTCCCGATCCGCTTCGTTTTTCTCATCCGCAGTCAGCGATTCCACCACGCTGCCGATCACCTTTTTTTCGATTGTCCCGTCCGCCCGCAGAACAACGAGAAGGCTCATATCGTCATAAGGGCGGTAAGCCTTTTCGATAATTTCGTAGTCAAAGCCCTCGCAGACAATAACGCCTTTGTCCGTCAGTCCCTTTTCAAGCAGCGTCTGCAGCACTGCCGCCGGAAACGCGCGGAAAATATTTCCCGCGCCGAAATGAATCCATTCCGGCGTCTGCTTTGTCCGCTCCCGCACCGCTTTGCGGTCGTAAGAAAACACTTCGTAGCCCTTTTCCAGGAAGAGCTGTTTTTGGGAGTTATCCCCTAAATCCACCAGCTTCATTGCAAACCTCCGTTGTCCATCCGAAATTTTTTCTGTTATACTGATCTTTTTTCCTGCGCAGCCTGCCGTTTCCCCAAACATTAAGCAGGCCGCTTCAGGAATCCGCCGGCTTAACGCCCGGCTTTTCCGATCGCCTCCCAGAGCCCGTTAATGTACGCCACACCCAGCGCACGGTCGTAGAGGCCGTAACCCGGTCTTGCCTGCTCGCCCCAGATCATGCGGCCGTGATCCGGCCTTGTTACGCCGTCAAATCCGATGTCATGGAACGCTTTCATGATCTCGTACATGTCGAAATTTCCGTCCGACGACAGATGGGAGCTCTCATGGAAGAAATTCTCGTTTTCATATTTGATATTGCGCACATGTGCAAAATGAATCCGCGGAGCAATTTTCGGGTTTCGGATAATCTTCGGCAGATCGTTGCCGAGATTGCTGCCGAGAGAACCGGTGCACAGCGTAAAGCCGTTGTAAATGCTCGGGTTGAGACTGGCAATTTTTTCCAGTGCCTCCTCGCTCGTGACGATGCGCGGAAGGCCGAATACATTCCAGGCCGGATCGTCCGGATGCACTGCCATTTTGATTTTGTATTTCTCGCAGGTCGGCATGATGGCATCGAGGAAATACTTATAATTTTCGAGCAGCCGCTCCGCGGTCATGCCCTCGTATTTTTTAAACAGCTCTTTGATTTCGTCCTTGCGGTTCGGTTCCCAGCCCGGCAGGATAAAGCCGCCGCTGGCGCCCTCAATGCGCGCAAACATATCCTCCGGGCGGATTCCTTCGATTACGGTCTTGTCGTAGGCAAGCGCGTTTGAACCGTCCGGCAGCGGGAAGGCAAGATCGGTGCGTGTCCAGTCGAAAATCGGCATAAAATTGTAGCAGACAAGGTGAATGTCCGCCCGGCCAACGCTCTCAAGCGAGGCGATGTAATTTTTGATCAGCGTATCCCTTGCCGGTGCGCCGAGTTTGATATCCTCATGCACATTGATGCTCTCAATGCCGAGCAGCTTCAGTCCAGCTGCTTCAACTTCCTTTTTCAGGGCCATTACCTGCTCGTAAGGCCATGGTTCGCCTGCCGGCAGCTCATGGAGCGCCGAAATCACGCCTGTCACCCCAGGGATCTGGCGAATCTGCTCCAGCGTTACGCTGTCCAGCTTTTTTCCGTACCAACGCAATGTCATGTCCATTGTCTTTCCTCCGTTTCTGCGCTGCTCCCGGCTACTTCGGAAACAGCTGCCTGCCGGCGCCGGCTTTCTGCCGCACCGCTTGTTTTTATATCTGATTATTCTGATTTATTAATAGATCGTGCGTCCTTTTTCGTCCGGGATTCCGGACATCCGGAAATAGTATGTATTGATGCGATCTCTCCACTCCTTGGAGTGATCGGACTGGTGCTTCAGCCGTGCACGGATGCGCTCGTACACTTCCGGCTCGAGGAACTTATCAAGCCTGCGGAACTGCTCCAGCATCTCCTGCGCTCTCATCGCGCCCTCAAAATGGCTGTCATAAATATGCTGGATCAGCGTTTTTCCGCTTTTCAGCCGGTACTGATACGGCACATGATGGAAAAACAGCAGAAGTTCTTCCGGGCAGGTTTCCATAGCTTCATACATCGAGGCATTCGGCTCGTTGTACTGCGCCGTGTAGCCCGTCCCCTCTGTTGTCCGGTCCACGCCCATCCCGTGACAGTCGGAACGGTGATAGGTTCCCCAGCGGTCGTATTCATAGCCGTCCACGTTCGGCCCGTAGTGATGGGACGGATTAACCATCCAGCCGATGCCGAGGGGCGATGTGTAGCTTTCGTAGATCAACCAGGAATCCATCAGCATCGGCAGCAGAACCTTCATAATTTCGGCATTGGTTCCGAAGGTGCATGCGATCCACTCGCGCGCGATCTCCTCCGCACTCAGTCCGGTATCAAACGCCAGCCTGCCGAAGCCGTAGAAATTGGCGGCCGCCAAATCATGACCTGTCCAGTTCTCATCATTTCCGGTGTTTGCCACGGCAGCCATCCCGCAGTCCGTCTGTTCGTAGAGTCTTCCGCTCACAATGTCCGCAACGGTGTCGGCGGCCGCGCCGTCCTCCCCTCCGGCATAGGTTTTGAAGTCCAGAATTTCCTTCCACATCGGAACCAGATAGCACAGATGGCGCTGCTGGCCGGTATATTCCTGCGCCGCCTGAACCTCAAGCATCTGGTTGGTTGCGCGGAGCCCGGAAAAGAGCGGCGATACCGGCTCCCGCACCTGGAAATCCATCGGTCCGTTCTTGATCTGCAGAATCACATTGTCCGAAAATCTGCCGTCGAGCGGCATAAAATTATCATAGCCGGCGCGTGCGCGATCCGTCTTCCGATCCCGCCAGTCCTGGCTGCAGTTGTAGACGAAACAGCGCCAGATAATTTTCCCGCCGTACGGCGATACGGCCTCCGCCAGCATGTTTGCCCCGTCCGCGTGGTTTCTTCCGTAGGTAAACGGCCCCGGTCTGCCCTCCGAATCGGCTTTGACAAGAAAACCGCCCAGATCCGGCACCGCCGCGTAAACCTCAAGCATTTTTCTTTTCCAGAATTCCTGTACGCGCTCATCGAGAGGATCGCAGGTATCCAGGCCTGCAAGCTCCATCGGCGCGGCAAAATTCAGACTCAGATACAGCGCGATGCCGTATTCGCCGAAAAGCTGAGAAAGTGCGGCCAGCTGCGGAAGATATCTCTCCGTAATCAGCCAGGTTGCCGCGCCGCGCACGTTGACATTGTTGATTACGACCGCGTTGATGCCCGCGGAGGCTGCCAGCCGGGCGTAATCTCTTGTGCGCTCTCCGAGCAGCAGACGCTCCTTCTCGAAAAAGAACGAATTTCCCGCATAGCCCCGCTCGATGCTGCCGTCCAGGTTATCCCAGTGGTTCAGCATGCGCAGAGGATTGGAGGGCTTTTTCTCTAGGATAAGCTTCCCGCTCAGAAGCCTGGAAAGATTGGGAGAAGCTGTCTGCATCAAGCGGATCAGCTCAAATACGCCGTAGAGCACACCGCTCTCGTCGCCGCCCTGAATCCGCAGGACTCCTTCCTCCAAAGAGATGCGGAAAGCCCCTGCCCCGTCCGGCGCATCCGCGTCTTCCGGCACTTCGAGAGAAATAACCCCTTTTCCTTTGCTGCCGTCCTGCTCCGTTTCCGCAATATCTGCGATGCGGCGCAGCGCTGTTCCCGCAATTTCGCCGGCGGCCAGCGCCAGTTCGCCGGCGGCTCTCTCCATAATTGTTCCGCCCGCCCCCACGCGGAGCGCATCAAATGGAAAGCGGATGCTGTCGCTCCTTTTGTAATTCAGCCACGCTTTTGTATACCCCATTTTACCCAGCCTCCTGTCCCCCGTTTCCGGGAATTTCAACCTGGTTTTTGATTATCATATCTTGCGGTTAATTATACCGGATACCGTTTCAAAACGCCAACGTTTTATTGCGGAGAATTACTCAATTATTGTCAATAAACCGGAGGGGCCGCCGCGCCGCCCGCATGCTGCGGCAGCAGCAGAACTCCTTGTGATGCCGTGTGCACGAAAAGACGCCCCGGGGATTCCGGGGCGCCTTTTTCTCAGTAAATATAATCAATAAAATTCTTGATTTTCAGGATAGTGCGGTAATTTACTCTTGAAATCTTGCAGCCTTCCTTTCTGCCGCTCTCATGAATTACCTGATTGTTGCCGATATAGATGCCGACATGGTTGACATTTCCTCTGGTATCGCCGTAGAACACGAGATCACCCGGTTTTGCATTTGCCAGGGAAACCGTTTTGCCGACCGACGAACCCGCCATGCCGTACGAGGTGCGCGGCAGCTTTTTCGTGCTGATTCCGCATGCGCGGTATACGGCAATACAGAAACCGGAGCAGTCGGCGCCCTTCGTCAGGCTTGTTCCGCCCCAGACATATTTCAGGCCGATGTATTTCTTTGACTCTGAAACCACCTTGCGGCGGATCGCGGAAACCGAAGCGTCAATCGGATCAATTTTTACCGCCGTTTTCCAGTCATAGCCTACCTTGACAAATTCACTGCTGATATAACCGTAGCTGTCCTCGTTCGACTCGGTCATGTCAGTACTGTCCACGATCACCTTCACCCACAGCTGCGCCTTTTCATCATTTTTGTTCAGGATGGCATCCTCCACAACCTCGAGCTGCTCGCCCCTGGTAACTTCCATGATAATGGTATCGTCGCTCTCTGTGGACGGCTCGGTCCGGACATTGACGGTGCCTGCGGTCACGGTTGCCATCAGCCGTGCCAGCTCGCTGGCCTTCTGATAGCCTTCATCGCCCATAAAAAGGTAATCCGTCTTGATATAGCCGGTCACATTGCCGGATTTGATATGCGCCCAGCCGCTTTCCGTTACATCCAGCACAACGCAGTACGCATTTTTCGGAAAAATGCCGATAATATTATAATTTGTCCCGGCGCCCTCCCGGATGTTGCAGGAATCCGTCACATTTGCGATGGCAACATTTTCCGGTATGGAAACATCCGTAGAAAACAGGGTTGTGGAATTTTCCTCGCTCGAGTCCTCGTCCGAATCGGACATAAGATACTGATCAAAAATAAAAGAAAAACCTGCAAGACCATTGGAATCGCCGTCCGCATATACCGGCAGCGCCGGCGCGCCGGCGGTCAGAGAAAGCACAGCCGCGGTGAGCACTGCTCTATTCCATATTCTCTTCATGGGTACCTCCGTAAAAAAATCGCTGATTGATAGATAAAAGCTGCTTATGTCAAAATCGAAAAGTCGGATGAATGCTCTGTAAAATCCGGCGAAAATCCGAATTGTTACAAAGTTGTTAAATTTTATTTACGAAGTTATTATAGCAACCTCAGTGAAATTTGTCAACTGTATGTCGCGATTTTTTTATTTCCGTGTCACTTTACCCCGTGCTTCTGTATTGAGGAAAGATTTTTGGAAGGAGCGCCCTTGCTCTGTAAGTTTCATATTATCACAGCAGAAAGGGGCCGAAGCCCCTTTTTGCTGATTTGCCGCTGTGTCCGGCTGTTTTCCGGCCGTTCCGTCTTCTGAACCTGCTTTTTGAGCCGGCCGTCTATTTCTGGCTTCCCCACACGCAGGTATTATCGCCGAGCGCGGTGAACACCGTAACTATTTTGTGAATGCCCTCGGTCGCCTGACGCAGAAAATAGCCTTTGTATTCTACACCGTCCACCGTGATGGTCATGTCGGCTTTTCCGTCCGTCCATGTCCAGGTTCCTTCCGCGTCCCCTGTTACCGTGCCGTCCTCATTCAGGCGGATCAGCAGCGTATCGACAATACCCGCCGGCTCACCGATCAGAATGGTGTAATAGATCTGCGGATCATGGACAATAAATTCATACTCACCGCACATCTGCTCCATGGTCAGATTTGTTTCCGGAAGGCTCTCCCCTGAATATTCATAAGGAGCAGCGATCAGCCAGCCGTCCTGGTTGATAAAGAGCTGCTGCACACGAACCTCGTGCGCCTCCTTGTTTCCGCCCTTTCCGCCCGCAAAGCGCGTGTGATAGACAAGGTAAATTTTCCCGTCGTCATCGACAAGTGCAGAATTATGCCCCTGCGCCACATGCGTTTCGAAATTGCCCGCGAGCTTGTAGGAGGACATCAGACGGATGCCGACCTTCGAGAAGAGATTATTCTCGGCCTTTGTGTAAATCGCGGAAGCACCGTTCTGATCAACATAAGGGCCGGTAATTTTCTCCGAGCGGTAAACTCTCATCTGATAGCCCTTCTCTGCGTCCAGGCCGCCATAGGATACAAAAAGATAATAATAATCGCCCGCATGGATAATGTAAGGGCCCTCGCCGGATACGCCGTGCCCCCCTGCGATTTTAATGCCGAGATAAGCATCGGAAACGTCGGTCACAGTCTCGTAGGTTTCCGTATAGTCTCTCAGGCCGGTTTCCGCATCCAGCTTCAGCATGTAAAGTCCGCCGAACCAGGAACCGTAGACCATCCAGAGATCGCCGTTTTCGTCGTATTTTACGCAGGGATCGATCGCGTTGATTTTATTGACGCTCGTATTCTGATATCTGGTCAGATCCGCGCCCTCGCCGAGAACCTGATAGACATCCGTTTTTTCTGCCGGATGCGAGCCTGTATTAAAGCCCGAGTATACTACCGGCCCGACATACTCGTAAGGCCCCTCAATTTCGTCCGCCGTCAGAAGCGTAATCACGGAATTCCAGTCGTTTCCGTTTACGCTCATGTACATGCAGTATTTTCCGAGCGCCTCATTGTAAATGACATCCGGAGCCCACATATTGCCGCCCATATCCGGGTTGGAAGCCGTTTTGCTCCAATCCTCCCAGATATCCCCGAACAGCGCGCCGAGATTGGAATTGATATTGTTCCGGAAGATTTCCCAGCGGATCAGATCCTTGCTTTTCGCCCACGCCTTGTGGGAGCCGAAAATGTAATAGGTATCGTCGGCCTTGATGATGGACGGGTCATGAACGCTGACCCTTTTGTAGCTGATATCAAGCTCCTCGTAGGGTGTCGGCTCCGCCTCATCGGTAGGCTGCGGCGTCCCGTCCGCAGGAGCTGGAGTGCCGGTTCCCTGCGCTTCCCCGGTCGGCGTCGGTTCCGCATCCGGATTTTTTTCTCCGCATCCGGCAAGTGCCGAAGCCGACAGCGTTAATGCCGCCAGCATCCCAAAAAGAGCCGCCCTTTGACAAAGCATTTTTTTCTTTCTCATCCGTCTTCTCCTTTTTAGATAATTGTAAATTGTTTTAAGTTATTCTAAACTAAGATATTGTCATTATACAATAAACCTGCCAGAATGTAAATAGGATTTGTGCAGATTTCACGAGAATAGCGGATACACCTGTCCGAAGTCCGGAGCATCTGATTTTTGCGTCTGCTTTTTATGAGCCGCGCCTCCCCGAAGACGCACAGAAGCGTCCCGCCCTTGGTTTCTGATGTATGGCGGAACGCTTCTGCTTCAATTAATAATTTTCCTGTAAAATATGTATCGGTTGTATGAAATAATATTTTGTGTCAAAGGATAATTGTCTGCTTTTTTGCTAGATAATAATACAGATCATACCTCCGTTGCTTTCGTTGACAATCTTTTTCATTGTGTCCTGCATTTTGCGCCGGCTCTCAATTGTCATGCGGTCCATCTTCGTCTGAATGCCCTCCTCCACAAGCTGCTGCAGGGTTTTGCCGAAAATATTGGTGTCCCAGATTCCGGCCTCGGACGCATCGGACTGTTCGAGCATGTATTCCACCAGATCCTCGGCCTGCTCTTTTGTGCCGACAATCGGCGCCACCTCCGTAACGACATCCGCCTGGATCAGGTGGATGGACGGTGCGGTCGCCTTAAGCTTCACACCATATTTGCTTCCGTGCCGTATAAGTTCCGGCGCCTCCACGGATACCTCACCGATGGAAGGCATAACGATTCCGTAGCCGTTTTCGCGCACCTCCTCGCAGGCGTTCCCCACCTTTTCGTATTCGTTTTTCCGGTCTGCCAGCTCACGGATCAGGCGGATCAGCTGATATTCTCCCTCAATCGGCGTTCCGATCATTTCGCTGATATGCTCGTAATAGCATTTTTCTGCCACATCGGCCTTGATCTGCGCAATGCCGTTTTCCATCGAAAGCTCCTCGAGCCGGAAGCTTAAAATATCATCCGAAAACAGCTGTTTTTTGCAGTATTTCAGATCCTTCATCTTGGAAAAACGTCCCAGCAGTTCCCTGGCATTCCGAATCATATCCTGCTTGACCGGATGGCTTTTTTCCAGAAGCTCCGTCCATTTCGGGATCGTAAACCAGAGCTCGCTGACCGGAAATTCATCGAGTACCTTCTGGAGAATGCGGTCGATATCCTCCCGCTTGAGCTGCTCGCAGTTGACCGGCAGCACGCTCACGCCGTAGAGTTCCTGCAGCTGCTCTGCCAGCTCCTTTGTTTCCGCGGAATACGGGCGGAGCGTGTTGAGCAGCACAATGTACGGCTTTCCGATTTTTTTGAGCTCCTGGATCGCGCGTTCCTCGGCCTGGGCATAGCTCTCCCGCCCGATATCGGTAAAACTGCCGTCCGTCGTCACGACGATGCCGATGGTGGAATGATCGTGTATCACCTTTCTGGTGCCGATTTCGGCCGCCTGGGTAAACGGGATCTCATGAGAAAACCACGGCGTTTTCACCATCCGTTCCACATTGTTTTCCGTATGTCCCGCCGCCCCCTCAACCATAAAGCCCACGCAGTCGATCAGGCGGACGGATACCTTAACGCCGTCCGAAATTTCAATTTCCACCGCGTCCTTCGGAATAAATTTCGGCTCGGTTGTCATTACGGTTTTCCCGGCGGCACTCTGCGGCAATTCATCCGTCGCGAGTTCGCGGCTATGTACATCCTCAATTTCCGGGAGCACCAGCTCCTCCATAAAATGCTTGATAAAGGTAGATTTTCCAGTTCTTACCGGCCCTACCACGCCGAGATAGATTTCTCCGTTTGTTCTCTGCCGGATATCCCTGTATAAATTAAACTTGCTCTCTGCTTCCATGCTTCTCCTCCGTGCTGCGTCTGTATTTCCGGGGCAGCATAGCGCACAGGACTCCGGCGCAGCGCAGAGCCCGCGGGCCGTCCTCTCCGTGCATCCGCCGGGGCAAGCCCGTGTCGGATACGGCCGTTTAGATCAGCCCACCCTCTTATACTGATAGAGTATATGCGCTGCGGAAAAAAAACATGACAGCATGAAAATCTTCCCGGAGAATCGTCTTTCAGGGGCAGCAGGGGACAGCTAACGGCAAAAGAGCCGCCGTTTACCTACCGTGCAAGCATTTTCGTTTCCCCAGGCTGAATGCTGCCCGACTGCCCGTACCCTTCATAAAAGAGTTCAAACGCGGTCGGGTTGTACAGCCGCCGCCCGTCCGCGGAAAATACCAGAGAACGGTACGCTTCGACATAATCATGCACCTCGATATTGGTTGCGTACCAGATTTCCTTCCGCCCGCCGAGAAGCTTCGCAAAATCCTCAATCCGCTCCCAGTTATGGTTCTCTTCAAACTCATAGCTGTGTCCCCACAGATAGAACAGCTGCGGGTGCGGATGCCAGAACGGCGCAAGAAAGCGCTCCGCAAGCTCCGTCAGGCGCGGATCGTTGTGATGGCAGGTTGCCGGCAGGCGCAGCCAGTCGCCTGGTATATCAAAGCTTCCGGTGGAATGCACAGTGCGCGAGTACGCGATCCCGCAGTCCCCGAGAATGCGGACAACCGCGTCATTAAAGGTGCCGTAAGGATAGGCCATCCCGCGCACGATCCTGCCGAACTGCTCTTCCAGATTTTCCCTGTCCTTGATAATCTCCTGCGCGCATTCTACGGCGGAAAGCTGCTCCAGCCACGGATGGGTCAGACCGTGAACCGCAACCTCCATCCCGCTGTCCGCATAGAGCTCCGTCACCTGACGCTTTGTCATCCGGCGGTGGATCTGTCCGGACGGATAAACCGTTCCCTCCGGCGCGTACTCGCCGCTGTTCAGGTTGAACGTACCTTTCAGCCCGTATTTCTTCATAATTTCAATCAGCCGGGCATCCTGCTCCACCCCGTCGTCGTAGCTGAGCGTCAGCGCCCGCTGTACGCCGCCCGGAAATCTCATAAATAACTGTGCCATGGTCTCATTTCTCCTTTCGCTGAAAAACATATAAATGCCTGCCGGCGTCCGGGTTCTCAAACTCCCGCGAAAAAGAACTCTGCGCCGTTTGGGTTCCGGCTTTTCTTTACCATTCATTAATATTTGGTCTTGGAGTTCTCCACCACTGTTCAAAATCTGCCGTGTAGCGCGACAGTACATTGCCGTAATCCGCCGGCCTTTCCCAGGTCAGCATCTCCAGAAAACAGTTTGCAAACGCATCGATATCCGCCATTTCCTGCGACCGGGCTGCCTTTCTTCCCAGACTCGTCAATACGGCGGTTTCCTCCGAAATCTTCTCCACGAATTCCTCCAGCCGGCGGTTGCTCGGAAATAAAATCCCATGCTCCTGCAAAATCATTCGGTAAGCGCTGTAAATTACCTCCCCCACAGCATGAAGCTTCATGTAGCCGTCCACCGGACAGGATTTCAGAAAATAGTGATAATTTAATGAAAAATCAGCATAAAAAGAAAGTATTTTATCTTCTTTTTCCTGTTCCTGAAAAACCGGGATTCGGGATACAATCTCTGCGATTTCCGGATCTCTGCTGAACAACACCCTTGCGCTTAAAAATGCGTTCCTTGCCGGTTCGCTTCCTTTTTCCGCTGCATCCATCAAAAACTTCTTCGTCATATATTTTACGTCAAAATACCCGCCTTCGTAGGTGCAGTACCCTTCGATCGTTTCTACCGTCGTGTTGCTTTTCTGACGCAGGGCGTATGCTTCTTCTGTAATTACCGCCATCGCATCCAGATCCGAATCCGGCCTCTCGCAGCCCTTTGCCACGGAGCCGCCGAAAATCAGCGCGATCACTTCTTCCTTCCCGGAAAAATAATTTTTTAAATTCTCAAGCGATTCCTCGTGATGCTTGTACATAAGTTATCCCCCATAAAATGAAGCTCCTGCAGTTGAAAAGCTAAGTTGCTTCCGATTCAAGCAAATAATTCAGCAGCTGCGGATATTCGCGTGCGTGTTCCTTTACATAACACCTTTTGAAAGCGGCAAATGCAGATTCGCGTCTCAGTAAGCTGCCTATAATCTTTATTGTTATTTTGCAATCCGGATTACCATGTAATTTTTCAATTTGTTTATATAAAACATTCATTTCTTTTTGAAGTAAACGAAGCCGCTTATCGCTGGTATATGTCCTCATCCCCGTATTCTTAAGGGAAAATGTTTCTGTTATAAGTGCTGCTGTCTTTCTGTATATCTCCTCTTCGGACTTTACTGCATTGATAACAACACTGTCACTTATAAGCTTAAAAGTCAGATACTGTTCCGGATCCTGCCTGCAGCAATCTATAATTCCGGTATCGTATTTACCATTATTTTTTATACTGTTGCAATGTCCGCAGGACCAAAAGAGATTTTCCCAATCAAATTTTCTTTCCGGATACTTTCCGTTTTTATGCGGCAATAAATGTTCTACATTTGGGTCCTGTAAATCTTTCATTTCACAAATGTAACATTTGTTATGGAAATCCCTATTTAATCTCTCAATAACATCAGGTTCATCATACCTTCCGGTTCCTTTTTTGGCGGCTTCAATAAGAGATTGGGGTGCCGGAAAGGAGCGAGTTACCTTAACCATTAATATCCTCCCGGTTCATAAATTCAAGCTTCATTTTTCTGTATTCGGTTGCAATACCAATGGCAAGATAGTCAGGAATTTCATCTAAATACAATTCCAATTCTGCAATTTCACTCAGTTCATCTTCTGACAGTTCCCTCTTTTTTACTAGACAACTGTATTTTAGAAATTTCTGCCTCAAAAGATTGGAAAGTTTATCTGCTCTGAAATAGCCTTCTACAATACCATCATAAGGTACATTATTCAGTCCGCGCTCCACCAGAATCTTATTTTCCAAATCATAGATCGCAGCATTTTCTATACTGCCCAGTATAAATGGAGAATGAGAAGTCACAATAAACTGTATATTTGGAAAAAAAGTTGTCAGGAACGGCAAAATACATTTCTGCAGTTCCAGGTGTAAATGCGCATCAATTTCATCAATTATAACAATTCCCGGAAGATGGAAAGCAAACGAACGCTGTGTCTGATGCTGCATCCGCATTATTATGTCCAGTACAATATCAAGTACCGCCTGATAACCTCTGGATAAAGTATTAAAGTCAAACGGCTCTTTCCCGGATTGTGTAAGGCGAAATTCAAAGGTATCTTCATTAAAATCCAGTTCTACCGATTCATCATCAAATATTTGTTTTAAAAGTTGTTCCATTTTGGCAAACCATGTCTGAATCTCGTTTGCTTTCTCAATTTTGTTTTTGCTTCTTGCCAGCGCTTCCGTCATTTTCAGATCTAATAAGTATTTTACAAATTCATTGCGCGGAGATTCCGTCAACTCATAATAGTCTTTTAATTCTACTTTTTCGACATGCTTTGGCTGTTCTGCCTGAAATACCCTGTCCGCCCTGTAATACGCCAAAATAAAATGGTTCTTTGATGCCTGTTCGGGAATACTGCTGATTTTGCTGTTCAGTACAATACTCAGTTCTTTCTGACAATGTCTAAAAGCTGTTTCCCTTTCCCCTGTAAAAATTTTGTTTAAATAATCTGCTAATGCCTCAACCACACTTGTTTTTCCGCTTCCATTTTTACCCGTTAAAATCAGGTGCTTAATCCCGTTCTCCGATAACGGAATGGAAATGTCCCTTAAATGCCTGACTTTTTTTATTGCTAAAGCTGATATAAATATTTTTTCCATTTTACCCCTTTCATAACTAATACTATAAACTAAGGCTGGACTTTAAAGCTGTAATATGGCAGGCATCGTCGGGCAGCAGGTATATCAGTCTTCCAGGTGCTGCGATGAATCTTCTCCGGGAGCGGCCAGCCGCAGCACATCGGACGGCCGCTCAAGCTGCTGAAAGTCCGGATTCCGCTGCGACGGCTGATACCACACGGCCTGTACCGCCGTCATGCCGAGACTTTTCGCCGTCTCCAGCTCAAAGCTGGCGCCGTCTCCGACATACAGGCACTCTTCCGCCTTCACGGAAAGCGCGGCCGTGCATCGATCAAAAATCTCCCGATCCGGCTTCGCGACCCCCTGTTCAAAGGAGAGAAAAGCAGCATCAAAATAAGGGAGCAGTTCGCTTTTCCGGATCACTTTGGTTTCCTCCGAATAACAGTTGCTGATTAAGCCGAGCGGAATGTTTTTTTCCCGCAGTCCGGACAGCATCGGCAGGATCTCCGGATGGAGACGGCGGAAGCATTCCTGCTTGGTTTCCATCCGCTTCCGCACGAGTTTCTCCAAAAGTTCCGCGGAATAACATTGATTTTCCCGCAGGATGCGCTCCAGGATCTCCTCCAGCGTTATTTTTCCGATGCTGCGGTCATGCTCGGCCGGCCGCCAGAGCGTAAGAAAACGCTCCTCGGGAATTCCCGCATCTGCCGCCATGTCAGAGCCGAAATAAAGCGGACACTGGTAATGCGTGACAAGAGTTTCAAACATATCAAAAATCACTGCACGTATCATTGATTTTCCTTTCTAAATATTGCAAAAGATAAATAATACAACCAGTTTTTTCTATACCAGAAAAGGCAATACGGCTGCTTATCTGTCTCTCGTTGTATTTTCCCATGGTTCTGCTGTGTTTTACCTCCGCGTTTTGCACACAGCCCTTTCCTTTTATATCCTTATCAGCTCGTACGCGGCATATTCCCGGTCAAAATGATATCCCAGCTTTTCCGCAAGTGCAAGAGACCATAAATTCTGTGCATCCCAGCTCGGATACAGACCGCGTTTCCGGCACTCAAGGATCAGTCTGGCCCCGCAGGCGCCGGCAAGCCCCCTTCTGCGGCGATCTTCCCTGGTATCAATTTCGATTTCAATGCCGCCGGCGTAGCCGGAATAGGAGGAAGCGCCGGAAACCGGCTCGTTTTCCTCCATCGCCACGACTCCGAGCCCGTATCTGCGGTATGTCTTATAGTCCGGATATTGTGAAACAAAATCCCTGCACCATCCAAGCCGTCCGCACTGCAAAAACAGCTCCTCATCCATCAGCCGCATTGTGCAGCCCTTTGGCAGCGCATGTGCCAGCCTGTGCAGATGATCCGTGTCGAAAACTTTCGGCTCCTTTTTCAGAGCATACCGGACGACCCTTTTTGCACTTCCTCTGCAGCATTCCTCGATCTGCTCCGCCCACTGCTCTGTCTGCGGGATCAGAATCATGAAATCCCGGCTGCATGCCTTAAGCACCGATTGCACAAGCGCACGCTCCGGACTTCCCGCAAGAAAGCAAAAATCTCCGAGCAGCGCAGCCGCAGTCTTCGGACTCCCCGGAGGTCCAGCATACAGTTCTCCCATAATTCCCTGCAGACAGGAATAAATCATGGTTTCCTCCCAGCCTGCAAAAAGCGCGGCTATGCCAGGGGAAGGAGTCACCTTATGTATCATGCCGCACCTCTTTTCTGCAGACCTGCAAATAGAAAAAAGAACCTGCGCAGAATATCACGCTCCGGCCAGCATCATATCCGGTCCATTCACCGCGGGACCGACATGGAACCGGAAGCCATACCTGGCGCAGATCCTTCCAATCGTTTCATCGTTTCGAACACATCCATTACCGCCGCTCTTTTACTGCTTCGCATTTGAGCGCACACGCAGGAAGCAGCCAAGCTTCACTGCACCAAAAATCGCCGCACTGTATACTACAAAAATGCCAAGATAATATACAAAACCTGCTAAAAATGCCATTTATTTCACCTCCAATCAGTGCCTGTGCAACAATTCTCTTGAAATATCTTCCCAGTCCAGCCCGCATTCCGCCATAAGCACCATCATGTGATACAGGAAATCAGCCATTTCGTATTTGACCTCCTCCGAATCGGGATTTTTTGCGGCGATCACAATCTCTGTCGCCTCCTCCCCACATTTCTTGAGGATTTTGTCGATGCCTTTATCAAAAAGATAGCTGGTGTAGGAGCCCTCCTTCGGATTTGAACGGCGTTCCAGAATCGTCCCGAAAACCTCGTTCAGAACCTTTCCCGGATTTGTCTCTTCGTAAGGCCGGGAAAACAGCTTCCGGAAAAAGCAGGACCGGCTGCCCGTATGGCATGCCGCGCCGATCTGAAGCACCTTTGCCAGCAGCGTGTCGCTGTCGCAGTCGGCCGAAAGCGACTTGACATACTGGAAGTGTCCGGATTCCTCCCCCTTGAGCCACAGCTTCTGCCGGCTCCGCGAATAGTAGGTCATCCGCCCGGTTTCTATGGTCTTATTATACGCCTCCTCATTCATATAGGCAAGCATTAAAACCTCATCATTTTTGTAATCCTGCACAATAACCGGCACCAGCCTGTCCGCGTTCTTTTTCAGCTGAGCAAAGCTTACCGGACTTTCCGGGGTCTCCACGTCGATCCCGGCCTCCTTCATCATCCGCCTGATTTTAAAAATATCTTTTTTTTCGTAATAATCGGTCGCCACGGCGTCCACATTTTCCATGGAAAGCAGCGTCTCCATATCGTTGCGCAGCAGTGAATCCCGGATAATCAGCGGAACTTTGGCCCTGCGGATCTTCTCCCGCATGCCCTCTGTCACGGTCAGATGCTTGACAAGCAGCATTCCCGCCCCATTTTCCGCCAGTTCTCCCGCCAGCTCCTCCAGAGGAAGCACAGCATTGTCCGGGCCTCCCGAGGCATCCAGCTCCACGACGAGCTTTTCGCTGCCGAACCGTCCGGCGCCCTCCTTCAGAACGGCACTGTCCAGACCGGTAAAAGGCATCACCACCTTCGCCGCTCCGGTGTAGAGCGCCTTTTTGATATCCTCAAAGCGCCGGACACGGCAGCCGAGCAGAACCGGGAATTCCGATTGCTTTACTGCCTGCCTTGCCGTGTGAAGAAATTCCTCCTGCTCTGTCTCCACAACGGTATAATTGTACAAAAACAGTCCGTCTGCGCCGTTTCGTTCATATTCTTCGGCTCTGCGCAGAACGCTCTCCGCCGTTTCGTTTTCTGCATTGATATAGGCGATAATCTGTTTCGGCTTTTTTTTCTCCGCGCTATTCTGCATATTTTTTCACCGCCTCCCCGAGATGTATCCGGCGTTCATACAGCGCCTTCCCGATGATTACGCCGTAGACGGGAACGGAATTCAGATCGTCCAGATCCTTCATGGAGGACACGCCGCCCGACGCGATAATATCAAGGCCCGTATGCATCACCATATCGCGCATAAGCTCGATATTCGGTCCCTGCAGCATGCCGTCCCTGGAAATATCGGTATATACAATTGTTTTAACACCGAGCTCCTTCATTTCAAGGGCAAGCTGCACAGCATTGTAGCTGCTGATTTTTTCCCATCCGTCCGTGGCAACCATGCCGTTTTTGGCGTCGATACCCACCACGATTTTGTCCGCGCCGAAGCGCCGGATGCTCTCCCGCACAAACTGCGGGCTCTCCACAGCCTTCGTGCCGATGATTACGCGCCCGATGCCGAGATTGAGCTTGTTTTCGATATCCTGTACTGTCCGAATGCCCCCGCCGACTTCGACCGGGATGGACACTGCCTGCACAATATTCCGGATAACCTCCTCGTTGACGGATCGCCCCGCCAGCGCCCCGTCCAGATCCACAATATGAATATGGGCCGCACCGACCGCCTCAAAGCTTTTCGCCACGTTCACCGGGGTGTGGGAGTACACCTCCGCATCGTGAAACTGCCCCTGGCGCAGCCGCACGCACTGGCCGTTTCTGATATCAATAGCAGGAAATAATTTCATTGTTTTCTCCTTCCTGAGCCCGCCCGGATCTGTCAGGCATTCGTTCCGCGATTGTCCTGTCAGGCAATCGTCCCTTTGGTCGAAAGCATCCCGGCAATTCTTCCGTCGATCGAGGACGCCTCGTCGAGCGCCCTGGCAAACGCCTTGAACATCGCCTCGATGATATGGTGGCAGTTATCTCCGTCCATAAGCTTTATATGCAGATTCATTCCCGCGCTGTAGGCAACCGCATAGAAGAATTCCCGCACCAGCTCCGTGTCAAAATATCCCACCCGCTCGGATTGAAACTGCGCAGAGAAATTCAGATACGGCCGCCCGGACAGATCAACGGCGCACAGCACCAGGGTTTCGTCCATCGGAAGCAGGGACGAACCGTAACGCCGGATTCCCGCCTTGTCCCTCAGTGCCTGGCGGATCGCTTTTCCGAGCACAATGCCGGTATCCTCCGCCGTGTGGTGTCCGTCCACATAGAGATCCCCCTTTGCAGTCAGCTTCAAATCAAAAAAGCCGTGCCTGGCAAAACTTGTCAGAACATGATCAAAAAAACCGATCCCCGTATTTATCTCGGATTTTCCCGTGCCGTCCAGTTCCAGCACCAGCGAAATATCCGTTTCGTTTGTTTTTCTTTCCACAGCCGCCGAACGCGCCATATTCATCCTCCCTCTGTAAACCGCAGTATCAAACCTCTTCAAATCGGACGGCAACGGAATTCGCATGCGCCGTCAGCCCCTCCGCCTCCGCAAACAGCTCCACATCCGCATGCACCGCTGCGAGCGCCTCGCGCGAATAGGAAATAATGCTTGATTTCTTGACGAAATCATCGACTGAGAGCGGGGAGAAGAACTTTGCGGTTCCGTTCGTCGGCAGGATATGATTCGGCCCTGCAAAATAGTCTCCGAGCGGCTCGCTGGAATATTCCCCGAGGAAAATCGCACCTGCATTTCTGATTTTTGTCATTACCTCAAACGGATTTTCGGTTATGATCTCCAGATGCTCGGAAGCAATTTCATTTGCCGCGTCAACGGCATCCTGCAGGGTATCTGCGATCAGGATGCAGCCATAGTTTTCCAGCGATTTTTCGAGAATTTCTTTTCTGGAAAGTTTTTCCAAAAATCCGTCAATTTCCCGGAGCACTGCATCCGCCAGCTCTCTGCTTGTCGTTACGAGAATGGCGCTGGCCAGCTCGTCGTGCTCCGCCTGAGAAAGCAGGTCCGCAGCGACATGCCGCGGGTTCGCCGTCCCGTCTGCAATGACAAGAATCTCGCTCGGCCCCGCTATTGAGTCGATGCTGACATGGCCGTAAACGGCTTTTTTTGCAAGTGCCACGAAAATATTTCCCGGGCCGACAATCTTATCCACCTTCGGCACGCTCTCCGTCCCGAAGGCCAGCGCGGCAACTGCCTGCGCTCCGCCCGCCTTGTAAATCTCCGAAACGCCCGCCTCCTTTGCCGCAACCAGCGTTCCTGCATTCACCCTTCCGTCGCTTCCCGGCGGCGTTGTCATAACAATTTTTTCTACGCCGGCAACCCGGGCCGGGACAACGTTCATCAGTACGGACGAAGGATACGCCGCTTTTCCGCCCGGCACATACACTCCGACCGAAGCGAGCGGCGTGATTTTCTGCCCGAGAAGAATACCGTTTTCCTTTGTGTCGAACCAGCTGCTGCGCTTCTGCATGGTATGGTAGGCTTCAATATTTCTGATTGCCGCGCGGATAACGCGCAGAAGCTCCTTATCCACATGTTCGTAGGCCTCCGCAATCTCCTCCTGTGTCACGCGGATATTTCCGGCGTTGATTGCTGCCCTGTCAAACTGAAGCGTGTACCCGAACAGCGCCTCGTCTCTTTTTTCCCGTACCTCCCGGATAATCTCGGCTACGGTCTGCTCATACTGCGGATACCGGTCCGGACTGCGCCGGAGCAGATCCTCCAGCAGATTTTTCTTTGTATTTTCATTCAGCTCTACAATTTTCATTTCTGTCTCCGTTCCTAATGAAAAAACTTTTCTGTTCAGGACTGCCGCGCCCGCTGCACAACTTCCCGAAGGCCGTTTATCATATCAGTAATGCGCTCGTGCTCCATTTTCATGCTGACCTGATTTACGACCACGCGCGCGGAGAGCGGACAGATTTCCTCCAGAACAGCAAGGCCGTTTTCCTTCAGTGTGGCCCCGGTTTCCACGATATCCACAATTACCTCGGAAAGCCCGACGATCGGCGCGAGCTCAATCGAGCCGTTCAGTTTTATAATCTCCACGGTCTGATGCCTTTTATTATAAAAATAATCCTTGGCAATATTCGGATATTTTGTGGCTACGCGGATCAGCCCTCCGTTCTGCAGCAGTTCCCTCGCGCTTTCCGGGCCGGCAACGCACATACGGCATTTCCCTGTATTCAGGTCAAGCACCTCATACATTTTCCGCCCCTCCTCAAGTATTGTGTCCTTTCCTACAATACCGATATCGGCGGCGCCGTATTCTACGTAAGTCGGCACGTCGCTGGCTTTTGCCAGGAAAAATTTCAGGCCGAGCTCTGCGTTCTCAAAAATCAGCTTCCGCGAATCCGGCTCCTTCATTTCCTCGCAGGTGATCCCGATCTCCCCGAGCATTGCCATCGCTTTTTTTGCCAGCCTGCCCTTTGCCAGGGCAATGGTTATGTAATTCATAAGACTTCCTCCCGCTGCGCCGCTCTGCCGCGCTTTGCAGCATCTGTGCCCAGTATCTCCCGGTATCCTGACGGCAGCCGCGCTCATCCGTTTCCTGCAGAATTTACCGGCCCTGTCACGGCAGATTTTCCAGCAGTCCGGCAAGCGCGGAACAATCCGCCGCGCTGATAATCTCCGCCGGTCCGTCCTTTCCAAGATACAGCATGCCCTTCAGACCCATCCGTCCCGCGTATGCCGTATAATCCGTTTTGCCGCCGGCTTCCAGAAAAAGTTCTGCCTTTTCCCCCTGCGCGCGCAGCCTTCTTGCCAGCGCGATTGCTTCGGAACGATACGGCGCGCGGTACACAATCAGGATATTTTCCGGCCCTGGCTCGGGCAAAAGTCCCTGGCGCTCCAGAGCAAGCATCAGCTGATTGACGATAACCGCCATACCGATGGCCGGGGCATCCTTGCCGAACTGGCCGACCAGCGAGTCGTATCTTCCGCCCGTAGCAACGGCGTCTCCGGTTCCGAAGGTATAGGCCCGGAAAATAATCCCGGTATAATAATCAAACTTGCTCAGCATGCCGAGGTCGAACGTAATATACTGCTCCAGACCGTATTCCATCAGCAGCGCGTAGAGCTGTTCCAGCCGCTCCAGCGCCCCCAGAGCGCGCCGGTTTGTAATCTCGTTTTTGACATAAAGCAGCCGGTCAAGCGTGCCGAACAGCTCCGGCAGGCGCAGTATAACATTTTTCAGGCCGTCCGGCAGCTGTTTTCCGGATATCCGTTCCTCCACGCCGAACATGTTTTTGTTTTCTATCAGAACCCGGAGCTCCTCCGTCTCCTTAGTACCGATACCTGCTTCTTCCATCAGACCGCGGAAAAAATCCGCCTGGCCGATCTCCACCTGGAATTTTGACAGCCCGGCATCAAGCAGGCATTCCACCGTCAGCGCAACCATCTCGGCATCCGCCTCTACCGTCGCATCGTTGATCAGTTCCGCGCCCAGCTGCGTAACTTCCTTGAGTTTGCCCTGATAGCTGATGCTGTTGACAAAGGTATCACCCACATAGCAGAACCGAATCGGAAGCTCTTCGCTGCGGTAATATTTCGCCATGCACCGCGCGATCGGAGGAGTCATATCGGGCCGCAGCACCAGCGTGTTTCCGTCGCGGTCAAAAAATTTGTACATTTCCCGGGACGGCACGGTTCCCCTCTCCTTGCTGAAGATCTCAAAAAACTCAAACGCCGGCGTCTCGATATCCCGGAAACCGTACAGACGGAGGCGGTGGTGCAGACGGTGCTCCAGAATTGATTTTTTCCCGCACTCTGCGTGATAGATATCCCTCACCCCCTCCGGGGTATGCAGCAGTCTCTCGTTCATCGCGGCAGCTCCTTTCCTTATGTCCTCTTTATGACCTCTTCTTACGTCCCGTTTTCGTATTCACGGCGGGTTTGCTTTATCGCATCAGCGTGATAATGAATTATCATGCGAATGCGGTTATTATAATGGATAAGAAATGATTTGTCAAGCCTTATCTCCGGCGCAGCACCGGTTCTTATCCGTCCGCCGCATCGCCGCGTTCCTGCAGATCGCGGTTTATCATTTCCAGATAAGGAACGTAGCTGCCGTGCCCGGTCTGAAAGAAATATTTGGTATTGAGCTCCGGAAAACCTACGCTTTTGCGTCCTCCTGCCAGGGCACGATCCCAGAACCGGTTCAGCTCGGACAGGCGCATATAATAGCAGCGGTCGCACTTCCTGTAGTAGATAAGCAGAAAGGAAATACCCTTCTGTGCTTCGAAATCACGCATAAACCGAACCTGATGCTCGTGAACATTCCGCAACGAAAAGGTATTTTCTGCACATTCTTTGGCATCAAAACATACCGGAATCCCCTGCACCGCTCCGATATAGTCCACCGTGCTTTTCTGTTCAAAATATGCCAGCGTAATATGGTGATGCTCCTTGTCAATCTCAATCGGCGTAATCGGCGTCGGCACCTTCTGAATCAGCGCCAGCCCTTTTTCCCGGTATCTGTCGTTGGTCAGATTGATCAGATCCTCAAGCATTGAGCCGCGCAGACCGCGGGAATTCCATGCCGGCATACGATTTTCCCCCTTTTATGTTTTATGCTGTTTCCGTTCCGTGATGTTTTTTATTTTTCCAATTCGTTTTCCATTATATTTGCAGAAAAACCGAGTTCCGCGCATACCCTGCGGAAAAGTTCCGGCACCTCTGCGCGGATTTCCATGCCGCTCAGATACGAAAAACGGCCGCTCTGCGCCCGGAACACAAGTCGTCCCGCGTGGAGCAGCTGGTATTTCAGACCGCAGGCATTTCTCAGCCGGTCATTGACCGTGCGGTCGCCGTATTTTGCATCCCCTGCGATCGGATGCCCCTGCGCCGCAAGATGCGCGCGGATCTGATGCGGCCGGCCGGTGATCAGCTCCGCCTCCAGAAGCGTAAAATCCGATCTTTGCTGCAGCGGGCGAAAGGCTGTTGCAATCCGCTCATAGCCCTCCCTCTCCGCTCGCTCTGCCTCCTGCGGCGGCAGTACTGCGGACTGGTTCAGGGCGCCGTCCTTTTTCAGATAACCGTCCAGACGAACCGGGCGGGAAAAATCTCCGCGGACAATGCAGTAATAGTATTTTTCCAAAGCTCTTTCGCGGAACGCCGCAGAAAGGAACTGCAGTCCCGCCATGGTTTTCCCCGCCGAGACAATACCGCTTGTATTGCGGTCCAGACGGTTGCAGACGCCCGGGCGAAATACGGCCAGCGCATCCTCCGTCAGAGTACCGTCCTCCAGCAGACGCCGGATAATAAGCTCGTTGAGGGAAACGTCCGTCTCTGCGGCTTTCTGTGTCAGAAGCCCTGCCGGCTTGCAGACAAAAAGAAGATCGCTGTCCTCGTAGAGCACGGTAAAGGGACAGGGGGACGGGGAAGCAGACAAAAGTACCGGATGCGGCTTTGTCTGTGAACGCGTAGCAGGCAGTTTTCCTCCGAAGTTAGCGATCGTCTCGTCGCTCAGAAACAGCTCGATTACATCGCCCTTCTTCAGCGTTTCTTTTCCTGCTGCTTTTTTGCCGTTGAGCGTTATATTTTTTTTCCGCAGCATCTTATAAAAAAAGCTGACCGGAGCACTCCGCATATATTTCTGCAGCAGTTTCAGCAGCTGCGCGCCCTCCTCATATCCCGCTACTGTAAGTTTCTGCATTGCATTCCTCCGCTCTTTTGGATTTTCTGCATTTTGTCCCTCTGCTCCTTTCCATTATCTGTGCCGCAGCCGGTTCCGCGCCCGGAAAACCATATTTTATGCTTTCCGCAGACATTCCAATCCGGAAGACTATATTATATTCCTTCCGCAGACATTCCAATGCGGATGTTCCGGTTTTAAACCGCGGGCTACACCATCAGCGATTTCAGAAAGTCTGTCAGCTCCTCCGGAACTTCTTCGGCTGCAGCGGCATGTTCCACGCGCCGCAGGAACTTTTCCTCATCCCCGGTTATGTAGAGCTTACCAGGCAGCATCCGCTTTTTCAGCTCGTCCCTGAGATATTTTTCCATATAGGCGATATCCTCTTTTTTCCGCCCGGACAGCCCGATAATTTCATCCTCTGCAATCACGAGAAAGGACAAAAACATAATCTTATCCGGGGAGGAAAATACCATGTCCGCGTACATCACATCGTTTCCGCTTAACAGGCCGCGTACCTGCTCCTCCTTTGCCGCCTCCACGGAACAATACGGCAGCAGCACGATCAGGGAAACCAGCGCCTTTGCTGCCGGCAGCACCATCAAAACGGCAATGACAGTAAATATATTGCTTTTTTCAAATTTGTTCAGGCAGAGTCCGAGCACAAAAATCGCAACCCCGACTGCGCAGTACAGCAGCGTCCGGCACAGCCGTCTTTTCTTCTGACCGTCAATATATCCCGCCTCACCCTTCCCCGCTTTTCTCTTTGACGTTCTGTCCGTCCTGCTCATCGCCGCTTCCTCCTGCTGTTTTATCTGGCCTTTTTGCTTACTGCTGCTTGTTATTTCCTGTTTTCACCGGCTTCTCTTCGGTTCCGCTCCGGCTTCAGCCCGAGATCAAAATAGCTGTCAATAAAATAATCCGCCTCCGCCGCCTTGTGTTCTCTGTCCTCCCGCGAATACTCGTCCTGTACCGCACAGACCCTCATGCCGGCCGCCTTTCCCGCCTGGATTCCCTTTCGGATGTCCTCAAAGACAAGGCAGCGCTCCGGCGCTGTCTGAAGCCGGTCGGCAACCAGCAGAAAAATATCCGGAGACGGTTTTCCGGCCGCAACCTCGCACGCCGTGTGAACCTCGTCAAAATACTGCTCTGCAGAAAGGCTTTTCAATACAGCCCATACAAGCTCCCTGGAATTGCTGGTTGCGATTCCCGTTTTGATATTTCTTTCCCGGAGCAGTTTCAGAAATTCCCGGGCACCGGGCTTTAGCGGAACCTCGTTTACATATTTATCCCATGCCATCCGGTTCCATTCCGCTTTCATCTCCTCGATGCTGTCCGTAATTGCCGGAAAGTTTTTCTTAAAATATCCTGCAGTCTCCGAAAAGCTCATTCCCTCGATGCAGGCCTGAAGTCCTTCCGGGAGCGGTATGCCGAATTTCCCGAGATATTCGATATCAATTTCCTGCCACATCCACATCGAATCGACAAGTGTGCCGTCCAGATCAAATATAACTGCCTCCGTGCGGTCGAGCATGCGGTTCAGAAGCTCTGTGCCGGCCGGATAATTTAAGCTTTCGGCCTCCTCTTTTTCCGGCGTCCCTTCCCGTAAACATTCAAGCTCCTGCTCCGTCAGACGGCGGTATTCCCCCGGCGCCAGCCCGCCGTCGAGCACAAGGCTTCCCATGGAAAGACGCTTGAGATAGAGTACCTTCATTCCGACTGCCTCGAACATCCGCTTTACCTGATGGAATTTTCCTTCCTGAATTGCAAGCCGGATCTCGGATTCCATCCGGCGGCAGGCAGGCTTTTCCGAGGCGCTTCCCTGCGCTTTTTCCGAAACAGAGGAACCGACTTTTTCCGGATTCTCCTCCTCCGATATCCCGGAACCGGCCTTTGCTGTCCGGACAGACAGGATCTCAAGCCGCGCCGGCATTGCCCGGAAATTGTCCCCCAGCATAATTCCCTCTGCAAACAGTTCCTTTTCCCGGTTTGTTACTTCACCCAGAACACGCGCATAGTAAACTTTCTCCACATGCTTTCTGGGGGACAGCAGCCGGTGCGCCAGCGCCCCGTCGTTTGTAATCAGCAGCAGGCCCTCCGTGTCCTTGTCCAGCCGTCCGACCGGAAATAAATCCCTGCGCTTTGCGTCAGGGATCAGATCAAGCACCGTGCGCTGTTTTCGATCGGCCGTTGCAGACAGTACTCCGGCAGGCTTATTGAGCATAATGTATTCCCGGCTGGTGTAGGACAGCTCTCTGCCGTCGAGCGTCACACGATCCGCAGGGCCTGCCTTAAAGCCGGCGTCGCGGACGGAAATGCCGTTGACCTCAACGCGTCCCCGCTGGATCATCAGCCGTACCTCGCTCCTCGAACCCGCCTTCATATCTGCCAGATATTTGTCCAGGCGCAGCTTTCTGGAAGTGTCTTTGCATGTCTGTTTTTCCTTCGTCATTTCCTGTCCTTCCCTGCAGCGGCTCTCTTCGTCCGCTTCGTTCTACATCATTCTCCAGCCCGGAAGATACCGGTTTTTAAAGCCAGACCGGTTCTTTTTTCCCCAGCCGAGCGGATATTCTCCTGCGCACACCAGAACAAAACCGTCCGGAACAGACTGTTTCGGCTCGATCGCCTCGCATTTCAAATACCGTATGATATCCGGATCGTCCGGAGCCAGGGAGAGACAGCTGTCGTACTCCGATTTTTTCAGAGCACACGCAAGTGCCTGACTCGGCTCAAACCTGTTCTTTTTCATTTCCCCGATCAGAAGCCCGGAGCGCAGAATTCGAAGACCGGACAGATCCGGAAGCCCCTCAGGAAGCAGATACAGTCTGTCCTCCCGCATACAGAGCCGTTCTTCCGGAATGGAAAAACGAAGCTTTGCCAGAAACTCTTTGGCTTCCTCCGGAAGCTGCACCGTCTTTGCCCGTTCAGTTCCGGCCGTTTCCTTTTTTCCGCGGAAAACGTTTTTGGGGAGCACATGCGATCGGGCGGCCTCCGCTGTCCCCGGTTCGCAGCCTGCACCGGGCGTGGGATATCCCCCATCCGATACGGCGGTGCCGAAAGTCCCACCAGGCGCGTGCTTTTTTCGAAGCAGTGCGATAAAATGTCCTTCCCCGCGGATTTTATGCGGCCAGAGCCGCAGCGTCCGGTCAAGCAGCGGACTTCCATGATCCGTCCAATCCGGGCGGCCGTGTTCCATCCCGGTATAATCCGGACCCGGCGGGGAGCTTTCTTTAGTCTCGCTCCGGACAGGGAGGGCCGGGACAAGCTCCAGTTCCGGAAAGTTATCCAGCATATACTGTACCGCGCCCTCATTCTCCTCCGGCGAAAAGGTACAGGTTGAATAGAGCAGATATCCGCCCGGTCTCAGCATCCGGATCGCATCCGGAAGAATCTGCCGCTGCAGTTCGCTGTAATAGCCGGTGCCGTACTGTTCCCAGTTTTTCATAATAGCCGGGCTTTTGCGGAACATTCCTTCGCCGGAGCAGGGAGCGTCAACCAGGATTTTGTCGAAATAGCTCTCAAAGCGCCCGGCCAGCTTTGCCGGGGATTCGCTGACGACAACCGCATTTTTCACGCCGAACAGCTCCAGATTTTTAAGCAGCGCCTTTGCCCTCGAATTGCTGATATCGTTCGACACCAGCACGCCCTCCCCATGAAGCCTTGCCGCAAGCTCCGTGCTCTTTCCGCCGGGGGCGGCGCAAATGTCCAGGACGCGGTCGCCCGGCTCCACCGGAAGCAGGCTTGCCGGTGTCATAGCGCTGGGCTCCTGAAGATAATACAGGCCTGCAAAATAATAGGGATGCTTTGCCGGCTGCAGTCCGTCCGGATAGAAAAAACCGTTTTCAATCCACGGGACAGGCTCCAGGGCAAATGGGGACAGAGCAGCAAATTCCGCCGCGGAAAGCTTCTGCGTATTTACGCGAAGTCCGCTGCGGCAATGCTCGTCAAGGCAGAGGCGGTAGGATTCAAATTCCGCGCCGAGCTGCTCTCTCATCCGTTTCTCAAATTTTTCCGGCAATGTTATTTTCATACCATCCTCCGTGCCGTAATTGATGCTGCCGACCTGTGTTTCGCCGGACAAGCTGACCGGGCGGTTACTGCATCCGGTTTTATCGCAGGCTCTGCGCCTGATAGCCTTCAGCGATTACGTCAAGCTCCTTGCTGAACCGTTCCAGCTGATCCAGATCCTCGGTTTTGTAAATACGGAAAAACTCATCCTGTATTTTGATAACCTCCCGCTTATTTGCTACTTTATAAAGATTTTGTATATTATTTAAAATATCAGATATCATATTTGCTTTAACGCGGAAGGAATTCTGAGCATCCATAATCTCATCCCGAACGGAGGACATCTCCTCGTCCAGGCAGATAATTGCTTCCGCCGAATTGTGAAGCTTCACCCGAAGCCTTTCCGGCATGTTTTCCTTATATTTGTACTGAAGCGAATGTTCCACCGTCGCCCAGAAATTCATTGCCAGCGTGCGTATCTGGATTTCGACCGGAATCGTTTTCGGTCCCTTTACCGTCTCTACCGAATATCGCACAATAATGTGGTAACTCCGGTAGCCGCTGTCCTTTTTGCATGCAATATAATCCTTTTCGCTTTTTACCGTCATATCGGCACGTTTTTTTTTTTTTTTTACAACCTTATATATGTCCTCGACAAACTGACAGATAATCCGCACCCCGGCGATATCCTCGATATCCTGTTCAATCTCCTCAACGTCGATGCCTTTTTTCTGCGCCTTTTCCAGGATGCTGGAGATTGTTTTGACCCGTCCGGTCACCTGTTCGATCGGCGAATATTCCCCTGCTCTCCGGTAAGCCCCCATAATATGATTAAATTTTACCTGCAGCTCGTCAACCGCCAACTGGTACGGTTCAAGAATCTGCCTCCACAACTGAATTTTCATAGCATTTCCCCATCCGGCCCTGCTCCGGGCCGGGCTTTCTCAATATCATCCGCCCTCCTGCGGTATTATTCTTCCGTACCTTCTCCTCCGCACGCCTGATTTCTGCCGGTTTACTCTGCCGGAAGCTGTTCCACCGGTTCTTCCTGTTCTTCCCTTTCCGGGAAAAGAAATTCCTTCCAGAGCAGTCGATTCTGTACCAGATCAGCCACTAAAGTAGATTTTCCGCGAATGATGCTGGTCGTATAGCTTCCTTCCGCCGGTATCCGGAAATAGGAAAACTCCGCCTTCTTCATATTCAGAAACTTTTCAAGGTACGAGGTACACTCGTCCCCGGTAATATCCGTTGTCAGCAGGGCAAAGCACTGCTTCAGATTCTGGTAGAGTTCTCCAAGATTTTTATCCATGCTCTGTGTGTAGAGCGCCTCGATAAATCTCCGGCAGCGCGCAGTGCGCCCGATGTCGTTGTATTCGTTCTGCGCCGTGCCGACATGGCGGATTCTGCAGTAGCCGAGCGCCTGGTCGCCGTTCAGGTGATTATCCCCGACCACAAGCGTCCGGTTTTCCGGCTGGGAAATATAATCTGTTTTGTTCAGATAATCGGCCTCCTTCGCGGTAAGCGTCATGCTGACACCGCCGAGACGGTCGATCAGAGCACGGAATCCGTCGTAGGTGAACAGCAGATATCCGTCCGGCCGGAGCCCGAGACTGTCCTCAAGCGCCTGATAGACAAGCGTTATCCCTCCCCTTGTGTACGCCGTACAGATTTTGTCATCCCCGATCCCCGGAAGATTGACAAACAGATCCCGCAGAACGGTTGTCAGCTTCACGCTTCCGCCCGCCGTATCTATCGAGAGCAGCATAATGAGATCGGTGCTCTTTTCCTCCTCGTCCTCGTCCAGCCCGAGCAGCAGAAAATGAAACAGAGTCTGCTCCTCCGGCTTTGCAGGCGTCGGCTCTGCCGAAGGGGTCACCTCGCCGGAAGGCACGGGCGAAACCGAAACATCCGGCAGTATGGTGGGGGCTGCCGGTCCGGTCAGCTCAGGGAGGCCGGACGGCGCAGCAGAAGCATCCGGCGGCAGCGTAACATCCCCCGGTTCGTAGGTCGTATTATCTCCGAATATCTTCCCGATTCCGTGCGCCAGCAGAAAATTCCGTCCTGCCTTTGTGCCGCACAGCAGAAACAGCACCAGCCCGATGCAGGAGAGCGTTACGGCGGCCGGAAGTACCCAGACAGGGAGCTTTCCGCGCTTTTTCAGCTCCTGTTCCTCCGGGTAACCGTCCCCGACCTGGGAGGCAAGCTGACTGCTGATAATTTCAAGCACCTCGTCGTCAACCTCCTGCTCCTGCGGTATTTCGTCCTCAAAAATACAGCTTGTATCTATGACCGGCAGCTCGTCGTCCTGCTCCTGCATGCTGTCGTCGGATATTTTCAGAATGGAAGGACTGTCGTCCGTTTCGATATTAATTTCCAGATTCCCGGGGGCATCTTCCCCGATCGCTCTTTCCAGATTTTCCTGAAATTCGTTTGTCCCCGAAGGATCAAATTCCTCCGGACGTTCCCCCTTTGCCATAACCCCTCACAATTCCTCCGGCACAGCTGCCGGCATAAAACCCGCGGCATATTCAGACGCATGCGGTCAGCCGAAGAAACTTCCCCTTTGTCGACCGGACGCGAATCGGCGCAGATATAGTGTCCTGCGGACATTATATCACAGTTTTTTTGTTTCGTCATTCTTTTTCTTGTACGCGGCGGACGGATAGAACGGCAGAACAGCAGCCAGCCGGATTTCGGCTGGCTGCTGTTCTGCCGCGGGCGAAGCCGCCGGCACTCTTTTGTAATTTGCTTTCGGAAATATTCAAACGCTTCCTATTGCTTTTTTATTGCTTTTTATTTCTTGAGCTGATCATATTCTTCGATCGCTTCCTCCGGCGTATCAGCATACAGGTTTTCGAACAGATAGATCACGTTCGCCCGGATATCGTCTACCACAAGGCCGTAGGTTACGCCGTTATAGCCCTTGACCCCGGAATCATGGAAAGAATCGTTGATCGGCAGACGGAAGGAATCCATTTTTGCAATTCCGCTGTATACCATAATGTTCAAAAGCTCTTCAATCTGCTCCGCCGTAACATTGGTGGTGACATGGGACAGACATTTCTGCGTTATGGAAAGCAGCTCGATCAAATTTTTTGATTTGTACTTTTCAAAAATCGCCTGCAGAACTCTTCTCTGCCGGAGGGTACGGCCGTAGTCATTTGCTGCGCCGCCGATCGTCGCCACCTTCCGGATGCGGCAGTAGCCGAGCACCTGGTTTCCGTTCATGTGATTGGTTCCGGCCACAAGATTGCGGTTTTTCGGATTTGTAATATAATTTGTACTGTTCAGATAATCCGCTTCTTCCTTGCTGATCTTGATGGATACGCCGCCGAGAAGATCAACAATTTTTTCGAACGAAGCAATTTTAACATAGGCGTAGCCCTCCAGATCAATGCGGTAATACTTTTCGATTGTGCTCATCAGCAATTCCGGTCCCTGCCCGTTCCGAGCGCCCCTTGCATATACGGAATTCAGCTTCCGGCCCTTGCCGTCCTCCAGCTCGACATACATATCACGCAGGATGGAAGTCAGCTTTACAGACTGATCCTTTGTGTTGATCGACGCAATCATCATGGTATCCGTATTCATGCTTCCGGCATGCGTGGCATCCATATCTCCCTGGTCAATGCCGAAAATCAGATAATTCTTTACATACTCCTCGTTCCGTACCAGATGCTGCTCCAGAAGCGGAAGCGAAGTAACCGAAGGAGCCTCTTCATCCGGAACCGGCGTCGGTTCCTCTCCCGGCTTGACCGGACGCGGGGTAACGGTGGCAAGTGCCTCCGGACGCTCGACATTTTTGTCAATAAAATTCGCCACAAACTTTATAATCAGCTTCTGGCCAGGTTTTGTGCAGACCAGAAAGACGGTGGTAAGCACAAGAACCGCTGCAATGCTGCCGAAAATCAGCAGCAGTTTTTTCTTCTTGCTCATTTTCTCCGATGTATCCTTCCCCGGCGGAACCGGTTCCTCAGAAGCCTTTCTTTCCTCTCCGCCGATTTCCTCCACCTGCCTTCTCAGAGAGTCGTTCAGTGAAGCAAACAGCTCCGCCTCCCCGAGTATAACATCCTGTTCCGGCGCGACTGTATCAAAATCGTCCAGATTTATTTTTATTAGATCAATTTCGTCATCTGTAAAGCCCCGCACGGAACCTTCCGCCGGCGCTTCTTCCTTCCAATCTTCTTCCCGCATCGTACCTCTCCATCCTCAGCGACAGCAAATTCCGAACTCCATCATACGCCGAAAGGGCGCTCATGTAAAGAAAATTTTTATTAAGAAATTGTTACAATCTTCGACTGCCGCAAAATATGGTTGACATAATTTTTTATGTTGCCCCGTTTCCGCCTTTCAGTACCGGAACGTTAAAGGAGCTGCCGCGCCCGGAAGGCCGCCGTCTTTCCTTCCTTTAAGATCAACAGGCCTTTCATGGCAGCGGTGCTCCTTTGGTTAATTTGTCTCAAAACAGCCTGCTTTAAACAGCGTAGACTCTTCTTATGTCAGTTTTATGGCACGATGCCGCTTTGTTACAGCACTTCCAGCAGCTTTTCCAGAAAACGGTATACCCGCAGGGACGAGCTGATGCTGAGGCGCTCTCTCGGCGTGTGGATATCCTTCATATCCGGCCCGATGGAAACAATGTCCATTTCCGGCAGCTTCTCGCAGATCAGCCCGCATTCCAGCCCCGCGTGGATCGCTTGTATCTCCGGTTTTTTTCCGTAGAAATTCTCAAATACTTCGACGAACCTGTCCCGGAGCGGCGAGTTTTTGCGGTACTCCCAGGCCGGATACTCGGAATCACAGACAGCCTCCCCGCCGAGAAATTCAAACAGATAGACCAGTTTGTCGCTCAGATAATGCCGGTAGCTGCTGACGGAGCTCCGAACGGAAAAACGGAAATCCGCCGCCGCATCCCCTTCGGAAAGGCGGAAAATGCCGAGATTCAGGGAGCTTTCCACCAGCCCATCAATATCGCGGCTCATCATCTGCACGCCGTCCGGAGCCTGCATCAAAGCAAACATAAGCTTCTCAAACGAAACCTGGCTGAGCGCCTGCACCGGCGCAGACCCGCTCACCGTAACCGAAAGCTTCAGATCCGGCTCGCGGCCGGAAAGTTCTTTTTGATGTTCCTCGAATACGGAGAGCAGTCCATTCTTCACCGCATCGGCCTGATCTGCATGGAGGAGCAGCGACGCGCAGGACGCGTTCGGGATCGCATTGTCCTTTTCCCCGCCGCTCATTTCCACAAGAAGAAAATCGAAGTTTTTGCGCAGGTCAAACAGAAGGCGCGCCAGCTCATAGACTGCGTTGACATGATACCGGTGGATCTCCGCTCCGGAATGACCGCCGGCAAGGCCGCCGAGCTCTATTTTCAGCAGGGTTCCCTCCGCCGTTATCCTCTGCGCCGGAAGGGATGCATTGACGCGCAGCCCGCCCGCGCAGCTGACCAGCACAACACCCTCGTCCTCGGAATCCACATTGATCAGACGTCTTCCTTTCAATATGGAAGCGTCGAGCGCCTTCGCCCCGTACATTCCGGTTTCCTCGTCTGTGGTAATCAGAATCTCAAGCGGCGGATGCCGCAGCGTATCGTCTGCAAGCAGCGCCATACCGTAGGCAACTGCGATGCCGTCGTCCCCGCCGAGCGTTGTCCCCCGCGCTCCAAGCATATCCCCCTCGACAAAAAGCTCCAGCCCCTCGTGCTCAAAATCATGCCTCACTCCCTCGTCCGCCACGCAGACCATGTCCATGTGGCCCTGAAGGATCACCGGCGGGCGCTCCCCGCAGCCATCCGAAGCCGGCTTTCGGATCAGGACGTTTTTCGCCTCATCCTGCACGTATTCCAATCCGCGTTCCCGCGCAAACTGCACAAGGAAATCACTGATTTTTTCGTTGTGTCCGGAGCCTCTCGGAACTCCGGAAAGCTGCGCGAAAAAACGCAGCACATTTTTATAATCCAGCTTCGGAATCAGCTCATCCAGCTCGCTCACTGCAAACACTCCCTTCCATGCGCGGCCGCCACAATTTCCGGGCGGCTCTTCTTAATTCTGTCTGTTAATCTGCATCCTGCTGTTTTTCTGCCGCTCTCTGCTCTTCGGCTCTGTTTTCGGCCTGCGAATCTTTCTCCAGCCTGCTTTTCTCTGCTTCCTTCCTCCGGCATCAGTTTTTAAACGAGTGAATCGGTGCGGGAATCCGACCGCCCCGGTTCACAAAAGCTTCACACGAAAAACGGTTGACCGGCATTACCGGCGCATAGCCGAGCAGCCCTCCGAATTCCACGATATCGCCGACACCCTTGCCGATCACCGGAATCAGGCGGACCGCTGTTGTTTTCTGATTGATCATCCCGATCGCCATCTCGTCCGCAATAATACCAGAGATCGTCGCCGGGGAAACATCCCCCGGGATCGCAATCATATCAAGCCCGACGGAGCAGACGCAGGTCATGGCCTCAAGCTTTTCCAGCGTCAGACAGCCTGCCTGCACAGCGTCGATCATGCCCTGATCCTCGCTCACCGGGATAAACGCGCCGCTTAAGCCGCCGACGTAGGAGGACGCCATAACGCCTCCTTTTTTTACCTGATCATTCAGCAGGGCGAGCGCCGCGGTAGTCCCGGGAGCACCCGGATATTCCAGTCCGAGCTCCTGCAGGATCTCGGCCACACTGTCCCCGACGGCCGGCGTCGGCGCAAGGGACAGATCAACGATGCCAAACGGGATTTTAAGGCGCTTCGAAGCCTCCTTTGCCACAAGCTGGCCGACCCTCGTAATCTTGAACGCCGTTTTCTTGATTGTCTCGCAGAGCGTCTCGAAATCCTTCCCGCGCGCTTCCTCCAGCGCCTTCTTTACCACGCCCGGGCCGCTTACGCCGACATTAATGATGGCGTCCGCCTCCGTTACTCCATGGAATGCGCCCGCCATAAACGGATTGTCGTCCGGCGCATTGCAGAAAATAACAAGCTTGGCACAGCCGAGGGAATCCGCTTCCTTTGTCCGCTCCGCCGTCTGCCGGACGATCCCGCCCATCAGCCTGACGGCATCCATATTGATGCCCGTTCTGGTCGAACCGACATTTACCGAGCTGCAAACTCGCTCCGTTACAGCAAGCGCCTCCGGGATCGATTCCATCAGAAGCCGATCCGCCTGCGTCATCCCCTTGCTTACCAGCGCGCTGTATCCGCCGATGAAATTTACTCCGACGGCTTTTGCCGCCCGGTCAAGCGTTTCCGCAAGCCGGACAAAATCCTCCGTCTGCCTGCAGCAGGCGCCCCCGATCAGCGCAGCCGGGGTCACGGAAATACGCTTGTTGACAACCGGAATGCCGAATTCCTTCTCGATTTCCGCTCCGGTCGAAACAAGCCTTTCGGCCGTACCTGTAATTTTGTCATATATTTTCCGGCTGCATACCTCTGTATTGCTGTCAATACAATCCAGCAGGCTGATGCCGAGCGTAATCGTGCGCACGTCAAGATTTTCCTTCTCGATCATCGCATTCGTTTCCATTACCTCATTGAAATTTATCATTCCTATACCCCTTGCAGTATCGCGGACAAGCCTGCGATATCCCTGTTTTTTTCTCTGACAAGCGCAGCGGCGCACATCAGATTCTGTGCATCATATCAAAAATATCCTCGCGCTGCGCCTTGATAATCACTCCGATTTCCCCGCCGAGCTTTTCCAGCTCCCCGCTGACCGCTCCGAATTCCTTCGGGGCCTGCGCCGTGTCCACAATCATCATCATGTTGAAATATCCGGATACGATCGTCTGCGAGATGTCCAGAATATTGATGCTGTTCTCCGCGAGATAGGTACACACTTTCGCGATGATTCCAACCCGGTCTTTGCCGACCACCGTTATAATTGTTCTGTTCATATTTCCTCTCATTCCGCCGCATAAGCGGCTTTTCACTTGCTATTCCAGCGACAGCCGTCTGGACGGCTTATCCCGGTTTGCCACCAGAATTTCCGGCGCCGGCGCCGGAAAGCCCCATTCTCTGCATACATCCTGGCGCACCGTCTCATAAGCCAGCTCCGGGTAATTGTTTTCGCGGCTCAGATGTCCGAGCACGATCACCCGCAGGCTTTCATGAAGAAGCCTGCCGATCAGCTCCGATGCCGCATCGTTTGAAAGATGCCCCCTTCCGCCCATAATCCGCAGCTTCAGCTCATAAGGGTAGCTACCCGCCAGAAGCATATTTTCATCATGGTTGGCCTCAAGATACAGGATTTCCGACTCCCTCAGTGATTCTACAATTGTCTCATCATATTTGCCGAGGTCGGTCGCCATCCCGATCTTGTGCCCGCCCGCCCGGAAGGCATAGCTGACCGGTTTTACCGCGTCATGGGATATCGCAAACGGCGAGACTTCGATATCGCCCACGGAAAAGCTTTTCCCGTATTCCACCTCGTTCAGCCGTCCGGCCAGCTCTGTGCTGCATTTTCCGGACGAAAGATACCGCGTGAGCGTCCCTGCAGTGGCATAAACCGGCACGGCGTGCCGTTTGCTGAACACGGAAAGCCCCTGGACATGATCCGTGTGCTCATGCGTGATCAGGATTGCGCCGAGTTTATCGGGTTCTACACCGATAGAATGAAGTCCCTCCTCCATCCGTTTCGCGCTGATCCCGGCATCCACAAGCAGGTGGGTATTCTCCGTCCCGATGTAGATGCAGTTGCCGCTGCTTCCGCTGGCAATGCTGCATAATGTTATCATAACCGTATCCCCTTTATAACCGTATCTTTTCCGTCCGCATTCTCTCCCATCGCCCGGTTTGCGCCGGATTGCCGGTATTCTGCACGGTCGTCTTGCTCCGGTTCCGTGTCCAAAATGCCGCCTGACCGGCAAATTCCTGTGTTCCCTCTTCGTTTTATGCTCAGTCCACAGTGCCGAAGACGGAAAGAGGCCAGATTCGTACCAGGACTCTGCCGCGGATCTGGCCCGCCTTCACTCTTCCGACCGCCGGATAGCGGCTGTCTTCGCTGACCTCGCGGTTGTCGCCGAGCACAAAATATTCGTCTTCGGCGAGCGTAATTTTTTCTGCAGCCAGCCCCGCGTAGCTGATTTCTTCCGACATCCCGTAACTTTCGTCCAGGGGGGTTCCGTCAATCAGAATTTTTCCATCCGCAATCTGTACGGTTTCTCCCGGCAGCCCGATAACCCTTTTTACGTAATGCTTTCCATCCGGCACTCCCTCGGGTGAAAAAATAATGATATCAAAACGTTTTACGCCGCCGGCCCGCACCGACACCTTTTCTACAAGCACATTCTCTCCGTCGTGCAGCGACGGTTCCATCGAGGAGCCGTCGATCACCGTCCGTTCGATCAGCAGCTTCGGCACGGCAAAGGCAAAAAAGAGAACGGCAGCCAGGTATGCGCCAAGCTCCACAAAAAGCTTTTTTCTCCTCGCGATTTTTTTCATGGTTTTTTCGATGCCTTTTTCTTCAGAAAAAGGGCGGCAAATCAAAACCGGCGCATCCCGGCCTGCTCTGCCGTCCTCCCGTATTCCGGTCAGTCCTCCCTGTCGTCCGAAAGAATCTTTACCTTTGATTTATAAAGCTCGTCGACCGCAATGGAAAGCGGCTTGTTGCACGGCGGTATCACCATGGGCTCCGCGCCGTCAATCAGCTGACGCGCCCTTTTTGCGGTTGCCAGCACAATGGAATATCTGCTGTTTACTACCGGCTCTTCCCCCGGCTCAACCTCCTGGTTGACTACCTGCATCAGGTCATTGTACGATGGATGCAACATATTATTATCTCCTTTCTACGGTTCGTCCGTATTCACTCTTCCGGCAATGGTCTCCGGCAGCAGAGCAGACAAAACAACTCTGCCCTGTTCTGTGACGATAACGGCCTTGCACTTTCTTCCGCAGGTCGCGTCCACATAATTGTCGTGATCCTTCGCCGCCTGTACCATGCGCTTTACCGGCGCGGCCTCCGGCCGGATCACGGCAAGTATTTTATCCTCATTTACCACATTTCCGTAACCAATGTTAATCAGCCTGCTCATGCCCCGTCCGCCTCCGCTTTTTGCTTCCGCCCTACTCAATATTCTGGATCTGCTCCCGCACCTTTTCGATTTCCGTTTTCAGGTCGATGGCCCGGTTGGTTATCGAAAGATCGCCTGATTTCGACAGAATAGTATTCGCCTCACGGTTCATTTCCTGCGCGATAAAATCAAGTTTGCGCCCGATATTTTCTCCCGCTGAAAGTGTTTCCTTCATGTTTTCAATGTGGGCCCTCAGGCGAACCGTCTCCTCATCAACGCAGATTCGATCGGCAAAAACAGTGATTTCCGTGGCAAGCACACTCTCATCCACCTTGGTATCGGAGAGCAGCTCGTTCACCTTCTCGGTCAGCCGCTTCCTGTATTCTGCCACAATCTGCGGCGCGCGCTCCTCAATAAAACCGACTGCCGCAAGCATGCCATCCAGTTTTCCGAACAGATCCTGCTTCAGACGTTCACCCTCCGCACATCTTGTTTCGACAAAGCGCTCCACAGCCCCCCGGACGGTACTTTCGAGCCGCTGCCAGAGTGCGCCATCATCCGCTGACTGCTCTTCCAGGACAAGCACCTCCGGGAATCTTGCCAGCGTCGATACATCAACATTGCAGGAAAGCCCGAACTCCCCGCTGATCTGTTTCAGTTTTTCGAAATACTCTCCGGCCAGCTCTGCATTATACCTGACACACGCTTTTCCCTCAGTATAGTCCTCATAATTGATAAATACATCAACTTTGCCCCGGCTGATATATTTTTTCAGTACATTGCGGATTCCCGCCTCAAAAAAACTTAGCTTTTTCGGCATACGGAAGGAAATCTCGCAGTAGCGGTGATTGACCGCCTTGATTTCAACCGTGATTTTCCCTTCCGCATCCGCAAGCTCACACCGGCCGAAGCCGGTCATACTCTTTAACATCCCCACACATTCCCTCTTCGTTATTTTATATATCCGGTTTATTATAAAGGAACTCCCCCGCGTTCGTCAAGAGACGGCGCGGGGCACAGCTCAATTAAAATAGACAAGGTTTTCCTCCGGCTCCTCCGCCTCTTCCAGGCGCAGTGCGTAAAGTACGGGTCCCTTGCCCCGATATTCCTTGCTGAATTCGACGCGGATCTCCGCGGTCACTGTAACAAAGCTGCGGTTCTTCAGACTCTCGAACGGCATCGGCCCGACCTGATCGCCGACCTTGCAGAGAAAGCCGATAAAGGCAATATCGTCCGCACAGCAGGTCATCGCAAACCGGCCCGGCACAAAGCAGCGCTTCGGCAGTTTATCTGCCCGGTATACCATACCGCGGAAACGCACTTTTTTTCCGCTGTATTTTTTCGGATTGTCCATCGCGTCCATATACCACAGCCCGTAATCGTCGTCGCAGATATCAATCAGTTCGGCGTCAAGATCAAACGGAAGCACCTCCTCGCCGGCATCATCTGTCACGCCGTCGGCGGATTCGTAAATAATCTGCCCCCTGCGGTTCATCAGCTTGACGCTGCGGCGCAGGGCCAGCTTATCCGTCGTTCCGTCGCAGCGGTTAAAAATAATGGTATCGGACAGCTTGAGCTGCCCCAGCATAATTGAGCGCATATTTGAAAGATAATTCTGGTAGGTCGAGGCGTCGATCAGAGTAATGATCTGTACCAGTTCCCAGTCCTTCGGCAGTTCCTGCTCCGCAAATTCCTCCGCGCTCCACATTCCGTTCAGCTCAATCATTACCCGCTGCGGCCGGTAATGCGCTGCCAGCATCCTCAGATACTCCGCCGTCACTTCCTCCCGCTCCTCCGCCGTGACTGTCTCCGCATGGCAGGCGGCAAGCTCCTTTTCGTCATACTCCGCCTCACCTTCTTCGCAGACAAGGATCAGCGTGCGTTTGTTCTCCGAAAAGTCCGGGTCCTTCAGTGTTTCGCTGATAAAGGTGGTCTTTCCGCTCTCGAGGAATCCATTGATAATATATACCGGTACTTTCATAGAATCAACCTCCATGTTCGGGTGTCAGACCAGAAACAGCTTTGCGATCTCCTCTTCCTTCAGCTTGCTCCCGATTACGCAGATACGGCCGGTTACATCGGCCGCGCCGCGCCGTATTTCATACTCGCCCGGCGTCAGGTCAAAATGAAGCCAATCGTCCTCCGCGGAAGGCACGATTCCCTTTGCACGCAGAATCATTCCGCAGCAGTCCGAACCGGAGAGCTTGGCAAGCGCCGTTTTCAGCTCCTCCTCCGTGAATTTATGCGGCGTCTCCACGCCCCAGCTTGAAAATACCTCATCGGCATGGTGGTGATGCCCGTGCCCTCCGTCCTCGTGGTGGTGATGGCCGTGGCAGCACTCCTCACCGTCTTCGTGGTGGTGATGATCATGGCAGCACTCCTCACCGTCTTCGTGGTGGTGATGGCCGTGGCAGCACTCCTCACCGTCCTCGTGGTGGTGATGGCCATGGCAGCACTCCTCGCCGTCCTCGTGGTGGTGATGGCCATGGCAGCACTCCTCGCCGTCTTCGTGGTGGTGGTGCTTCTGCTCCTCAAGCAGCGCCTTCTCCAGCGTATTGTTTTTTTCCATAGCATCGAGAATCTGGGAACCCTTCAGCTCCTCCCACGGCGTTGTGATAACCGTTGCGGCAGAATTGTGCTCCCTCAGCAGGCGGACACATTCCTCCAGCCTGTCCTGTTTTATATCCTGTGTGCGGCTCAGAATAATGGTGCCGGCGTACTCCACCTGATTGTTGAAAAATTCACCGAAATTTTTCATGTACATTTTGCATTTCTTTGCATCAACCACCGCGGTAAAGCTGTTCAGCTGAACCCCGTCGCTGTCTGCAACGCCCTCCACCGCCTTGATGACATCGGAAAGTTTGCCGACGCCGGACGGCTCGATAACAATGCGATCCGGGGCAAAACGCTCCAGCACCTCAGCCAGCGCCCTGCCGAAATCCCCAACCAGGGAGCAGCATATACAGCCCGAGTTCATCTCGGTAATCTGCACGCCCGCATCTTTGAGAAACCCGCTGTCAATGCCGATCTCGCCGAATTCGTTTTCGATCAGAACGAGCTTCTCCCCCGGAAAAGCCTCTGCCAAAAGCTTTTTAATCAAAGTCGTTTTTCCTGCCCCGAGAAATCCGGAGATAATATCGATTTTTGTCATTTTGCTTCCTTCCTTTCGTTTTCTATCTGCAAACCGTGAAAAATACCGGCTTATCCGCATTCTGACCGGAAACGGTCGATATAATCCGTACCGGTTATTATACTTCCAATATGAAAAAATTGCAAGCTGTGAAATCGCTCTGGCCCGGGTCGCGCGGGAAGAAATTTCATACAGGGCGGATGCCTTTGTAATGTGCAGAATGTAACAAACAGGCCGGCAGAGATGCCATCCGCGCCCGACCAAAGGCGCGGAGTGCCGCAAAATAACCAAATTGCAGTCTTAAACGATGCCCTCTCTTCAAAAAAGAAATCAAAAAAGTCTTAAAAAAGAACTCCGGGAAAACTTTCAAAAGCCTAAGTTTTCCCGGAGTTGTCCGTCTTATCTTTCGGTCAGGCTCTGTAAAAAACGGCAAAATGTCTGTTCTCTGTTCTTTGCAGTTTCAAAATACGGCAGACCGTATTTTTGACACTCCTCTTTCATGTAGAGACTTTGCTCGACAATATACACTGCGCCCTCTCTGAGCTCTTCCTCGGATTTGTAAAACGTATAATCTTTTTCTGTGTCATATTTCTTCTGAATGGCAAACCGCTCTTCCGGCGTCACGTCAGACGTAATGAAATAAAAAATTTCACAGTCCGCACCATGAATATAAGTCATATAATCCTCCGGCAGAAGCTGATACATGTCCAGCACCATGCCAGGTTTAAATTCATTATATTCACCGCTGTCCAGTATTGCCCGGATAAAAGGCGCCAATTTACCGCTGATTAAGCGTAAAGTATCCATGGAAGACAAGCCGGAATAGGTATTCACCCCTGTTTCAGGGAAACACGTCTCAAATCCCGCAATTATCGAATCCATACTGATATGCTGATACCCATACTGTTTTGCAAGCTGGTGAGAAATCGTACTTTTCCCGGCCCTTGGAACACCTGCTATAATTATATTGTTTTGCAGCATCAACCGCTCCCCCATTTCTTATCGCTTCAGCAACTTCATAATTTTTTCATTCTTTCCGTTCTTTCCGGCAGCTGTTTATAAGCTCCATTGCTTTACCATGCGTCCTATTCTCTGTCAGCAATCCGTTCATCAATTCAAGCAGAGGATTCTTAAGCAGCTTCCAAAGTTCGGTTCCCGGTTTCTGAAATTTCTGAAATTTCCGGCTTACGGTTCCCGGTTCTATATCGGGGCATTCAGAAAACAGATACGGATATAAACATCTTCAGCCAATTCCGGCCTTGTCCAGCTATCCCATCCCTCATGTGTAAAAACAGCGTACCAGCTCATGCTTTCATCAAAACAATAGATATCTTCCGGAAACCACAGACCCTGGCATTGGAACCCTGCTGCCCATGCAGCCTTTTCATCATTCCATTCTTCGACAATTCCTTGACCAAGCAGACTGCCCTGCATACTTAGAACGGTAGATTTGGGGTACTCCAGAGAAAAACGTTTGCCGGACAATCTTTCTTTAGAAAACAGATCCCACATAACAAATACATTCTTCTTATCTTTTAAAAATTCAGCTGCAGCTTCCATGGTGCATTCTTTTTGATAATTGTCGTTTTCCCGCAGACAACTCCACAGATATCCATTATAAAAAAGATCATCCTCATGCCGGATTAAAGCTGAGATGTGTTTCTTATAGTGATCGCTTGCTGTATCAATAAATTCTTGAATAAAAGACTTCCGTAAAACTTCTGCTCTATCCATGGGAACGATTTCAAATTTCATGTTGCCCCCCTGTCCTGTAATTTGGTTTCATTATAACAATTCTCTATAATTTTTCAAGCTATTTTCTAAACACGGACATAATTTTATAAAGGATTGTATTAAAAATCCCAATAACCGAACGGCTGTCATTTTGTCAATTTCCTGCAATTGCTTATTACAATATAACAAAACTCCTGCTCCGGGATAAAATATCCTGAAGCAGGAGCGGGATTTTTGCAGTGCCGCTCTTTTTCACGCCTGGCGGCATCCATGCAGATACTCCAAACCATTTTCCTCATCCGGCAGCTTAATTATTTTCCAAACTTGGCTGCCGCACCGCCTTCCGGTACTATCTCACTGTCCGGATCAGCGTATCATACCCGAGCGTGTGGAGCTCCTTTTCTGCTTCCATCGCATCCTCAGCAGAATCATAATACCCTGTCACCACGGCAAAATACTGCTTATAGAGCTGTATCATCGCAGGGAAGCCGTCCTTCTCAAGCCTGCGGCGCTGGCGCAGCGCATTGGCATAATTCCGGTACAGGCCGGTCTGGATCTGATATGCCGGGCCATCGTCGTTATCATCATCGCTGTCATCATCTCCGATACAGACGCACATGCCGCCCACTCTGCGCCCGATACGTATCTCTTCTGCCCCGCTGCCGTTTGTATTATCCAGCTGCTCGACTGCGCCGGCGTTGCCCTGACCTTCGCCGCCGGCAGCACTGCTGCCCATTCCGGCCGGATACCCCGTCGTCATCGCTGTCATTCCGTTCTGAAAAGAAGCGGTACCGGAGGACGTCCCGTTCCGGGAAACAGCATTGCCGGACATCCGGTTCTGCAGGATCTCCGCGCCGGCAGCTGCAGCACTGCGGGAAGCCGCCGCTACCGCCGATGAGGCGTTTCCTGCCGCCGTTCCCTGCCCCATTCTGCCCTGGCTGCCGCGGGAAACGTTTTCGTTCCCCATCCTGCCCGAATAGGTTTTCTGCATCTGCGGAGCCGCTGCCATCGTCCGAACGGAATTTCCGGAAACAAGACCATTCGCCTTAAGCGTATCAAGAATCGCATAGGCGATAGCCCTGGCCATATCGTCAAAATTCTCATCAAAGATCTCGTTGTCCGTGTCGCTGTCAATAAAACCGGCCTCGACAAGCAGAGCCGGCATCTGTGTCCGGCGAAGCACTGCAAGGTCACGCCTTACCTCCGTACCGATATTGACAAAGCCGACCTCCGCCAGCGCCTGGTTGATCGCATCCGCCAGCTCCTTTTTCAGCCCGGTATTTTCAAATACCAGCGTCTGCACCCCGTTGTACTGGTTCCGCCGTTCCGCCGCATTCCGGTGAAAGGACACAAACAGATCCGCCCCTGCTTCGTTTGCAATCTGCGCCTTGCGCACCGGGGAATCATACACATCCTCCACGCGCGTGTAGCCGACATCCACGCCGTTATCCTGCAGAATCTGTCCGACGGCCAGCGTCAGCTCCAGCGCGTCGTCTTTCTCCTTGCGGTTTCCGTCGGTCGCACCGGCATCATAGCCTCCGTGCCCCGCGTCAAGATACACTGTATAAGCCATATTAGCACCTTACCATCATGCTGTCGCTACAGCTTATGCAGAAATCTCCAGAAATGTGACTGTCCTGCCCGCTTTTCCGCGCCGGAACGGCCTTTATTCCCCGCAGGAACCGCGCTCTTCTGCTGCAGACACCGAACAATCATTTCAAAGGAAGACGCTTTACGGATGCCGCCAAAGACTCCAGCCGGGATTTTCCAAATCCGAAATACCTTCGGCCGGTTTCCTCTTCCGCGTCAAGACCCTGGTAAAACGCGATCGAAGGCTCGTTCCAGTCAAGACAGTTCCATTCCATTTCCGTGTATCCATCCGCCAGCACTGCTTCCGCGATCCTGGCCAGAAAATATCTGCCCGCGCCATGTCCGCGAAATTCCTCTTTTATAAAAATATCCTCCAGATGCACCCTGCCGGTGGCGGAAAACGAGCCGAACACAGGATAATACAGCGCGTATCCCACCGCGTCTTTGTTGTATTCGGCAATCAGCACAACGGCAATTTTTCGTTCAAAAAGCCAGCAGCTCAGCTGCTCCTGTGTCGCAGTCATATCCTGCGGTCTCTTTTCATACAAAGCAAGGCATTTTATCAAATCCCGGATCAACGAAATGTCATCCGCGACCGCCCTGCGTATCTTCAGATTTTCAATATCCATTTGGCCCTCCACGCATCGCTTCCGGAAACTCCGATGACTTGGCGTGTTCCTTCTTGTTCTTAATTTTATTGGTTTAGGGAGTCCGATTCCAGAATCTACGACTTTTATTTTATCAAGTATTCCTCTGTAATATATTTATCTGTCCAAAGCTGTGCTTCGATATAGTGCCTACCTATTGCTTCCATAAAAGTATCAAAGTTGTTATCATACTTCAGTAATTGCTCTCTTATATCCTCCATTGTCAGTAATTTTATATTTCCGTATTTCTTGAATTCAGCCCCGCTGTCCCCTATTGTGAAACTAATATGACAAGGCAGAATATCCTGCAAACGCAATCTTGATTCTATTCCTTTTCCAAACCAACTAAGAAGATAATCGCTTCCTTCTATTACAAAAGAAAGTGGATGTTTTTCTTCCGGCGTACCGCCTGATTCAATGAATCGTGAATATAAATATTCATCTTGTTTTTTTCGTAATGCATAATAATTTTCAAAATCTGCAAATCGATAAAAAGCTGTAGTTTCCGGATGTAATTCTGCAAGTGCAGAAGCCAATGCAAATGCTTCTTTTTTTGGAAGTCTCATTATATTCTTTAACGGAATACAATCCGGATAACAATAATTCACCAGAATTAGTTCATCAAATGTCTTCACTTATATCTTCCTTCCCACCGCTATGCCTTTTGATACGAAAAGTCCACCTTTTCACTGTGTTTCATCTGTTCCAGCACTTTCTCATAGTACTGTCTCTGGTACAGAAGCCGCTCTTTGATCATCTGCCTTGCCGTCTCCGTGCCGGACTGCTCTCCGAGCCGCCAACTGACCCAGTCCAGCTTCTCCTGAAGCCATCTGCGTTTATCCTCTATCTTAAGATTCCGAAAGTCTGCCCATTCCATCGCGTCATAAATCCGATAAGCATCAAAGCGGTCTACGTCATCCGAATCTTTGATGCTAAGTACAAAAGCTGTTTTCTCTCCCGGAAAATCAGCCTCGCCGTCCACATGGATCGCTATGCCGTAGCAGATCTCCTGTACCCGTTCCCTGCCCAGATCAAGCTGTTCCAGAAAAGGTCTTGCCAACCGCGCCGACATCCGCCCGTGTTCCTGCCAGTTACCGAAGCCTCCCTCTTCCGTCTGAAACGGCAGGCTGTATCCCACATCGTGCAAAAGTCCGCCGATGATCAGCCCCTCCTCGTCCAATCCCTCCCTGCGGGCAATCTCTCCGGCAGCATAAGCCACCCGGTAAGAATGCTGCAGGCGGTACTCTCCATCGGCAGGATGTTCCATAAAATAGGCGCAGTTTGCAAACTGTTCTTTCAGAAACGCTTCGGCTTTTTGGATATTTGTCATATCGGTGTCCTCCTCAATGTTTTCTGCCCGCTAAAGGCTGTAGCGCACCACTTTTCCCGCAGTTTTTTTTGCTGCCAAAAGATTGCCGCGCATTTATTATAGCAAATCCCGTCATTTTGGCAACTCATTTCTGCCGCTGCGCAGTAAAAACCATTTATAAAAACAAAGGTATGAAATATCACTGAAGCCCATTTCCAGTTCAAACTGCCTTATAAAGCAAGGCTTACAGAGTATTAAACTGACCAATATTAGCGGATACTATTTTCTCCCTAACCACCCTTAAGATATGGTGCCGGCACCATGTTTTTTATATCATTCAGAGGAAAATCATACAAGTTTCAATCCCATGGGCCGGCAAAGTCCTCCTATAAAAACAGTTCTCCCGCACTGTCCTTATAATATTCCGCCTGCGCCCTCCACATCGCTGCATATTCTCCGTTCCGCGCAAGAAGTTCTCCGTGCGTGCCGTGCTCCGCTACCGCGCCGTCCTTCAGCACCGCAATATCGTCGCAGAAGCGGCAGGAAGAAAGACGATGGGAAATGTAAATGGCCGTTCTCGTCCCGACAATCGCATTGAACTTTGTATAGATCTCATGCTCGGAAACCGGATCGAGGGCGGATGTCGGCTCATCCAGCACAAGGAACGGCGCTCCCCGGTAGACGGCGCGCGCCAGAACAAGCTTCTGTGCCTCGCCTCCCGAAAGCTCCACACCGTACTCATCAAAATGCCGGTACAGACAGGTTTCGATTCCGGCCGGCATCGCATCAAGCCGCTCGGAAAGGCCGCTTTTCCTCACACACTCCTCCACCCACTTTGCGTCGTAATCCGCCGACACAGCAACATTTTCCGCAATGGAAAAAGAAAAGACGTCAGAATCCTGAAACACGACGGAAAACAATGCCATATATTCGTCATAATTATATTTCCGGATATCAATGCCGTTGAGCAGAATCTCCCCGCCGGTCGGATCATAGAGCCGGCACAGCAGCTTAACCAGCGTCGATTTTCCGGAGCCGTTCCTGCCCACAAGCGCCATTTTCTCTCCGATGCGCCATTTCAGGCTCACATCCTTCAGCACATCCTCCTGAGCGCCCGGATACCGGAACGATACATGCCGGAACTCAAACTCATATTCGTTGTCGTCGCGCTTCTCCGTCGGCAGCGTCCCGCGGTATTTCTGGTCCGGGATATCCAGAAAATCGAGCACCGCCTTCCCGTTCGGAAGATTCAGGCCGATCCCTACTATCCCGTTTGTCACGACGGAAAGCCCCCACAAAAGCCTGGAAAAATACAGGATGAACATAATCACGTCCCCGACGGCAAGCGTTCCCGTCATAGCTCTGGCAACGGCAAACAGGGTTATGAAAATCTCCGGCAGCAGATTTAGCATTGCCGTAAACAGCTGATATCCGCATAACTTTTTCCCGGCCTCTTTCCATGCGTTCTCCACCATATCCCCGCTGTCCGCGCATTCCTTCAGAACCATCCCGGACTCATCGAAAAGACGGATATCCTTCCCGGTTCGGTACCGCTCGAATACAAAGCTCAGGTAAAACTTCCGGATGCGCGAGCCCATCAGTACCTCGCGCGACCGGTTGGTATCGTCCACAATTTGAAACTGTTTTTTTGCCGCAAGCTTCTGCTGTATAAGCTGTACCGCGGTAATTACGATCAGCAGCAGAAAAACTGCCCGGCGCGACTGGAGAAAGCCCGCAAAGCCGCCTGTCTGTGCCGGCTTCCCGTTCATGAGCGGAAGAACAAGAAAAAGTGATATCATGAAATTTACCGCTCCGAGCCAGCACTGGACAATATTCTGCCTCAGGATAAGCAGACGCGCTATCCCGTACTGCACCTGTGCGAATTTCAGGTGGGTGTCCAGCCTTTCAATATGAACATAATCCATATTCATTACTTTTTCCCAGACGATCCGCATCAGATTCTGCCTCCGGGCAAAGACACGGCTTTCCTTTTTTCCGCGGAGCAGCCGGGCCAGGAAACGGAATACAAATTCTGCCGCGCAGATCGCTGCCGTCAGCCGTATTACCTCCCGCATATTGCCCTGCTGCGCAACTGCCGTTACAACAATTGCGGAAAGATAAATGTAAAAAAATTCGCACGCCTGTTCCGGAATCACCGCCAGGAATTCCACCGTAAGCCCTCCCGGATCGGCCTGATTGAGCAGCCGGACGCAGCGGCCGAACAGGCGGAAACCGGATTTGTGTTCTTCGCTTTTTCTTCTTTTTTTTCTTCTTTTATTTGCTCCTTCTCTCATGCTTTCCTCTCATTCCGCCGCAGAGACGGCATCGGACCGGTAATAGCTGCTCTGAATCCGGTACAGCTCGGCATATTTTCCTCCGGCAGCAATCAGCGCCTCGTGAGTTCCTTCCTCCGCAATCCGGCCGTTTTCCAGATACAGAATCCGATCGCAGAACCTGGTTGATGCAAGCCGATGGGAAATGAAAAGAGAACATTTTGCCCTGGAGAGCGCAGAATACGCCTGATACAGCTCCTGTTCCGCGATCGGATCGAGCGCTGCCGTCGGCTCGTCCAGCAGCAGAATCGGCGCATCCTTATAGAGTGCTTTCGCCAGCGCAAGCTTCTGTATCTGACCGCCGGAAAAATCGGTCGCATCCTCATAAACGCTTTTTACAAGCCTGGTATGCTCCTTTTCCGGAAGACTCTGTATTTTGTCATACAGCCCGGCCCTCTTCAGGCAGTCTGCAACTTTTTCCATATCCCCGCCGCGGCCTCCTGCGACGTTTTCCGCCACGGATACCGGAAGAGGTTCCACCTCCTGAAATACCGCGCCAAACAGGCGGTAGTATTCCCTGCGCGGACAGTCCCGAACCGGCATGCCGTTCAAAAGGATCTCCCCCTCCGTCGGTTCGTACAGCCCGCACATAAGCTTGACGATCGTCGTCTTTCCCGCGCCGTTCAGGCCGACAAGCGCAAGCTTCTCCCCGCGGCGGAGCGTAAACGACAGATTCCGGAGTGCCGGCCCGTCCGCTCCCCGATAGGTATAACTGACATTGCGGAATTCAATCTCGTACGCCGTGCCGGATTCCGCGGCAATCCCGTGCACCGCCTTGTTTTTCATAAGTTCCGGGTCAGACGCGGAAGTTTCCGGGCAAAGACTCCTCTCTCGGTCTTTCATCTCAAAATACCGGCGCAGCCAGTCGATATTCCCGGATGCCCAGCGAAGGCCGCTGACCTTATCGCACCAGTCCCGCACAAAGCTGCTCAGGGAGCCTGCCGACCGCATATAGAGAATAAAATCTCCGGCTCCGGTCTCCCCCTGCATAATCCGGTAAATAATATAGGCATACACGGCAAAATTTCCCGCCGTCCGGACGAAATCAGCAAAAATATCATGTCTGCGTTCCCAAGCATCCTGCTGTTCATACCATTTCAGCCGCCCGGCAAATGACCGACGGCTGATGTCGGAAAACCAGCGCTGCATTCCGAACAGCCGCACATCCTTGGCGCGGCTGAAATCAGAGCCGGCATGTACAATATAATCCAGCTGACGCTCGAAAACCTGCCAGTTGTCCGCCATATTCCATATCCACTGCATTTTATGCCGGTTGATGAAATAGCCGGCAACGGCGGGAAGCGCTCCCAGCAGGACAAGCGCCGGAGTCAGCCCTGCCAGAATACCGCCGAATGCGGCAATGCCGAACATTGCTTTTACGGCATCCGACAGCATCCCGAGCAAATCCCCGGAAATCCAATCGTTAGCAGAACTTGCTTTCTGGAATAAATCCCCGTTTTTAGCATTTTCCGTATTTTCGTAATCCGTTGTCATAAATTTTTCCTGCATTTTGTCAAAAATATGGTTGCGAAAACGGAAATAGGCGGCATGACTTTTGTGAAAATTTGAGATTTCGCTAAAGAATGCCGCAAGCCCCCCGGCCAGGAACAGCAGGATAATACGCGCTGCCAGCACGTCCCGTTCTCCCGTTCCGAGCACAAACTCCAGAATATATTTCTGACGGTAATTTACGCACAGCGGCAGGATCAATCCGCATGCGATAATTAGAAGATTGACCGGAATAACGCTTCTGCAGTTTTTCCATACCAGGATAAGCCAGTATTTCATATTTTCCGGTACGCTGTATTCTCCGCGCGCCAGTTCCTCCCGGTGCGCCTGCTTTGCCGCCCTCCGTTTTTCTCTTGTGTATTTCGATACTCTGACCAATAAAAAACCTCCCCTCCTATTTACAAATTCCGAACCCCTGCGCCGAAAAAACCTTTCCATACCTTCCGTAAAAAAGGTTCGGGCGCGGCGCACGCATGGTATAATACCGTTTTATGGATAAGTATACACAAAAAAATACCGTCCGCGCAAAATCTGCACGAACGGTCGGATTTTTGGATGAACGGGTTTTTAATTTATTCGATTTTCACGCTGCGATACCAGACCACGGTAGTGCGGTAGCGCGGATTCCGATAGCTCCTGCGTTTAATGTCCGGTCCGAACTCTGCGAGCACCTCCCCGCTCTCCCCGAACAGAAAAGTCGGCATGCTCCAGTCCAGATTCTGCGGCGTCTCCCCGGATTTGAGCGAATAGATATGGGCGTTCGGATAAAAAAACTTCCCGTAATCCTGCAGATTACTCTGCAGCACATTATCCGTATACAATACCAGATTGAACTCGTCCGTGTCTAGGACGCCGTATTCCTCCAGCGTATCCTCCGTGTAGGCAATCATGAACTTCAGCGGCTGGATATGGCTGAAATACGTGAAGGACTGGTGCTCCAGGTGAAAATTTACAAGGCCGGCGGCCATGAAAAACAGAACAAGGCAGACGGTTATCGGCCTGCTGACCGCAATGCTGTAACGCTTCAGAAAGCGCATCAGCGCCAGGAAGATGGCCGTGACTAGCACGGGGATAATAATCATATTCCGCTGCAGAATCCAGGCCTTCTGGTAGGTCGTATAGCCCGCCAGGTAATTGGCAAACAGCACGACGCCGAACGTCCAGCAGGATATGGTAAAATCCCGGAACTTCAGTCTTCCCAGCAGGGAGAGAAAAAGATAGAGCAGAACCGCGCCGGAAAAAATGCCGAGGAATACCGCGTTGGAATCGGTAAAAAACTCACCCCAGGTTTCCGCGGCAAAGGAAATGAGATCCACATTCTCCCGGAACGAACTCACCCGGTCCGACCGATGCGCCAAAAGAGTGGCAAGGAAAAAGCAGACGATATTTGCCGTCAGTCCGACGAGCATTTGTGCCAGAATCCGTGCGCGCCGCGCTTCCGGATGCATGCTGTCCGGCATTGCCTGCTCTTTGCCGGCGGTTTTCGGGCTCTTCTTTTCTGACGGCGTTTTTTGCTCTGTTCTGCTGCCCCTTCCGGAATCTCGTTTTCCCCTGGCCGCGGCATTCCGGAGAAGCAGAAGCTCGAGCATGAACAGCACGAGAAAGCAGAGAAGCAGGCCCAGCGATGCAAGCACCGGCGTGTAGGAATCGCAGAACAGGCATCCGACCCAGGAAAGGCAGAAAATACCGATGACATCCGGAGCCCGGTACAGTCTCATAAACAGCGCAATTCCCATCATTGTCAGAGCCACCGGGGTAATGGCCTGCTCAAAATTCAGATAATATTCCGGGATAAAGCGAAAGGCTGTCATTGCATACACCGGGATCAGGGCGAGCGCTTCTTTCTGGCCATGCTGCTTCAGCCAGCTTCTCAGCTCCAGAAACAGCATGGTAAGACCGATCAGAAACGGCAGGGCAAAGCCCAGGTGAAGCGTCAGGATGCTCCTGCCGAACAGCGCCGCAGGAAGTGCAGCCAGAAGGTACTGCCGGTTCGCATACCCGAGAAAGGCGACCCCAGTATAATTCCAGTCTCCGGCGGAAAAGGAACGAAGCCCGGCAGCAGCCTGCTGCGCCGCGTCGGGATTGATATCAGCGTATCCGATATTGCCGATAAAGCTCCCATAGATCAGCAGCAGCGCCGCAAATCCGGCCGGAACAAGATACCGCCGTTTCCTTAAGTCCTCTACCAGCCGGCTGCCGGCGCAGGAAACAAACGCCAGCAGACATATAAGCCCTCCAAGCATCCACAGCCGGGCCGCCACGGCGGAAAAAATCCCTCCCGCAGTGCAGGCGAGCAGCTCAAGAACGGAAATCGCAGCAAAATACAGCAGCAGAATCCTGCCGCTTTGGCGATCCGGTTCCTTTTTCAGCGATTCGAAAAACCGGGCGGCCTCCCATCTCTTTGCTTTTCTTTCCGCTTCGGCCATTCCATGGCTATCTTCCGGCAATTCTGTTTTGCTCCTGCTTTTCTTATCCGGAGCTTCCGTTTTACTTACACTTTTTTCCACTGGTATTGCTACATAATTGTTGTATGTTGATTTTTGTATATTTTTTTCGTTTTCTTCCTGAACTTTCGTTTTGACTGAACTTTTCCCCTTCCGCATCGCTGTGTTGCTTCCGCCTTTCCTTTTTCAAACCAATTTTGTTTATTCTTCAGAGCCTATATCCTGCCCTGCTCCGATCGGGAGCAGCAGCTCCGTGGCAAATACCCCCTCCTCATTCTGCCGGTTGACAAATCCTCCGTATTTTTTTGCGATCCGGTCGATGCGGAAAATTCCGTATCCGTGCTCTCCCGGCTTGGTCGAACGATAGATGCCGTTTTCCCTGCACACCTCCCCCGCGCTGTTCTGAACGGAAATATAGAGCTGATTTTTCAGTGTCCCGATATAGACGCGGAGAAAACGTTCCTCCTGCGGAAGGCACGCACATGCCTCCATCGCGTTGTCCAGAAGATTGCCGAGCACCGCGCAGAGCTCCACATCTGACAGCGGCAGGCTCCCGGGAATATTCGCCTTGACCGAAAGCCTCACCTGCTGCTTTCCGGCAACGGAAAGTTTGCTGTTCAGAATCGCGTCCGCCATTACATTCCCGGTTTTTATCGTTGTATCCACAACCGCCAGATCGTCCTCCAGGCTGTCGAGATATTTATCCAGCCCGTCGTAATTTTTCTCGTGCAGCTGAATCTTCATATTCTGGATATGGTTCCGGTAGTCATGCCGCCAGCCGCGCACCTGCCGATACATATTTTCGATTTCTGTAATCTGCTTTTCGATCAGCTCGCTCTGGAAGCGATCAATTCTCCGGTCGATCAGGCAATAAATCAGCCTTCTTGCGGCAAGAAAAACCGCTGAGCAGACCAGAATGCCCGCAGCGGCCAGCACCGTTATCCATACGGCTCTCATAGTATCTCCTTCTTTTCAGCCTGTCCCCGCTTTCTCACAGGAGCGCTCCCGCCCCGGCAAGGCAGCGGTTAACTTCTTTCGGCAGCAGTTTCTCCAAGCCCCCGCGGCCGGAAGAAGGTTTCTTTCCTCCCTCATTATGCGATCCCGGTATAATACCGGATAAAGGCACGGCTTACTTTCTCATACATCCGCCTGGAAACCGGCACAGAAATCCCCTGCTCCAGCAGAATTTCCGTTTTCCGAATCTCCTTCGCATGGCGCAGGCTGACAAGATAGGAGCGGTGGCACTGCACAAACACCTCCCGGCAGTCCGCGCCCGCCCCGCTCTCCGTTCCGCCGCCCGCAGGCGTCCTTTCTTTTTCCGGGGCATCCGCGTCAAAGCGCTCTGCCCAAGTCTGGATTCCGCAGCTGCTCGAAAGCTCGCTTCCGTCCGCCAGCCGGATAAGTGTTTTTCGTCCGCATGCCTCCATATACAGAATTTCTTCCGCGGCGACATGGGTTACGCCGTCTTCCCCGCTCACAAGAATCTCCTCCCGGCGGCGTCCGGCGGCCGTACATCGCTCCAGCACCGCAAACAGCTTTTCCTTCTTCAGCGGCTTGAGCAGATAGTGCAGCGCTTCCACATCGTAGCCTTCCGACATATATTCAGAATATCCCGTTACAAAGATAATCGGCAGCCTGTCCTTCTGCGCGCGCAGACGTTTTGCCAGTTCCATGCCGCTTTGTCCGCCCATCTCAATATCGAGCAGCAGCAGATCGCAGGGATTTTCCTCATAGCTGAACAGAAAGCTCTCCGCACTTCGGTATGCTTCAATTTTAAGCAGCCGCTGCCGCCTTTCCCCCCATTCCCGAAGCAGGCGGGACAGATAAAAAAGCTGCTCCTCATCGTCGTCGCAAACCGCAATCCGATATATCATAATTCCTCCTGCACCTGCCGGCAGCCGGCCCTTCCTCGCTTTCGCCCGCACTCCGGCAGGAATATCCCGCGCGTGTTCCGGCCGCTTACTGCCCGGCTGCTGCTCTCGTAAACAAAAATGCTCCGATTCCAACCGCAATGGTCAGATTCAGCGAATCCACCTCCCCGGACTGCGGAATAATCACGCTTGTTCCCGCGGAAAGATAGGAATCATCCAGCCCCGTGGCCTCGTTTCCGAAGACCAGACAGAAGAGTCCGGGCTTCGGGCAGTTTTCCACCGTCAGCGGCCGCTCCCCGTTCAGCATAAAGGTAAACACCTCATGCTGCGGATTTCTCCCGCGGTATTCGGCAAAACTTTGAAAATACTCATGGCGCAGCCGGAACAAAGCGCCCATCGACGCTCGCACCACTTTCGGATGAAACACATCTACCGCCGGGCTGATAAAGGCGATATCATGGATGCCGAAGCCGACCGCCGTCCGAAGGATCGTGCCCATATTTCCCATATTCCCCGGATTAACAAGTACCAGCTGCGGCCGGGAAGCATCCAGCTGCTGCGTATATTTCTCAAATACACCGACAACAAAAACATTCTCCTTGTCGCTCAGGCGGGCAATAAGCTTGTCGTTTACGGCCAGGGGAATACCGCGGGCGCGGCAGAGTCCGGAAAGCTGCTTTGCATCGGGAAAACTGGAATGGATGTAGACTCCCCGCACCGCCGCAGTTCCGCTTTTTATCAGCTCGATCGTCGGGAAGGCCCCGAGCGTATAGGAATAATCCGCCGCTTTCTTGTACGGCTTTATCGACATTTTTGTTTCTGTTTCCATGATTCCTCTCAATCTGCCGCGCAGGCAGCTTTCAGCCAGTGCCCTGCGGCCGGTTTCCTGGCTGGCTCATAAGCCGCTCCGGAAACTTTGACGTTCTTTGCCGGCCGACGGATTCCAGATTCGGCGACCAGTGCGTCCCGCCGTCCAGGATATCTCCATGTTTCCTGCCGCCCTGAACGAAAAGCTGTTCCGAATGCGGCTCAGCATACGCTTATTTTTACATTTTTCCCCGCTTTTATCAAAAGCTGCTCCAGTGCTTCGACCGCCTTCAGCTTCTCGGCAAACTCAATGTCCAGCCCCTGATGCGCCTCGTTGACCGCCCGGCCGAAGTAGATGGTAATATCGGTCGCCTCCTCAAACAGATAGCGCGCCAGCGCGGCAACTCCGTCGCGCCGATGAGTCAGCTCCAGCGAAAGCATCGGATTTTCAAGATAAGAATTTCCAAATTTCACCAGTTGCTGAAGGGTGATTACCCCCTCCGTAACAAGATCGGTTCCCTCCATCCGGGAAATGGCGGGCACCTCTTCCGTCGCCGTATCGGAGAGCAGCACCGACGGCTTTCCCAGAAATTTTGATACGGTGGACGCCGTGGTTCCGCCGCATACAATATGCCGGCCCTCCTTCGCAAAAAACAGGCGCAGGATTTTATTGTCCTCGTCGCGGTTTTCCGGAGGCCCGACCATTATGTTCGCCGCTCTGCGCCCGCGCACCGCAAGCACCATGGCGGAAGTGTCGTCGTCGTTCTCCTCGAGGCAGAGGGAAAACGCCGCGTTCACCAGCAGCGCGGCCATCCGCTGCGGAGCCATATCCGGCTCATACAACCGCTCCGCCAGCTGCGCGATCTCGTCCCGGCTCCAGCCCGAGGTATTGGTTTTGCCGAGCCCTGCCGCCGTCATTCCATCCGACATCAGAATCAGCATATCCCCCTCCTCGAGATGGATGGTACTCTCATAGACCTCCTTGTTCTCCACAAAAGTGCGGCTGGAGGAATAGGGCCTGTTTTTCCCGCGGCGCAGCAGGATTGCCATCGGATTGTCATACTGCACTAGGTGTGCGATATCGTCCTCAATCTGTACCGCCGTGAAAGTGGAATACGCGAGCTTGCGCTCCCTGCACATCGGCAGCGTGGAGGCGACCGTGTAGACGCATTCCTCAACCGGAAGCTTGTGCGAGAGCAGCGTCGCCAGGATCGTTGAGGTCAGCGTTGCCAGGATATTTGCTTTTACGCCGCTGCCCAGCCCGTCCGAAAGCACCGCTGTCAGCCTGTTTTTCTCCCGCACGATGTGGGAGGAATCTCCGCACAGCGTCTCCTGCTTTTTTATCAGGCTTACCTTTCCGCATTCAATTACTGTCTGAACCATATTTCCTCACAATCTGCCGCGCATGCGGCATTATCACTCCGGCCGTTCATGTTCCGCTGCCTGGCCTGCTGGTACACGGCGGAACATGAAATCAGCCGGTACAACCTAAGCTGCAGGCTCTTCTACAGCTCGTCCTTGTCCATCATAATGGCTTCCTTCAGATCCGCAACCGCGATTTTTGTCTCCGCGGCCGTCTCCCCGAGAAGGGAAGCGATCTCCTGCACGATGCGCAGCTGCTTCTCCACAATGTCGTCGGCCATGTCAGCCGCTGCCAGCTTTGCCTTCATTGCCTGGTTTTTCCGGTTTTTATCCGCGCTGATATCCTTCATAATACATATAATACTGCTGCTGGATTTGTCGTATAAAAATACCTGCTCTACATAGCAGTTATATTCCGTGAGGAAAGCGTTCTTTTTCACATTTTCGATATTGTTGATCATCATATTGACGAAATCAAATTCGTCGAGGATGCGCGAAACCGGCCCGCCGATCACATCCTCCGGGCGGATACGGAACAGCCGGCCCGCGGCCTCGTTGAGCTGCTGCACCTTCAGATCCATATCCACGGTGAGGATTGCATTTGGTGTTACATTGATAATCTGATCGGAAAAGGATTCCGCACGCTCCATCATAAACGGAAGGCACATGCTGATTTCTGCGCGGTTCTGGAATACGGCAACGGCCTTTTTCCGGCAGTTCTCATATCCGCACATGCCGCAGTTCAGCTCGTCCTCCGGGCTGTTTTTTCCCATTTTTTTCAGAATGGCGGTGATCTGCGCCTCGGTCGGCACCGGCGCGCCCGAATTTTCTGCGCGGTACGTCATTTCAAGCGTCCCCCGCAGCTCCTCCGTGAAATCCGGGGACGGCGTGCCGGCTGCACCGCCTTTTTCCGGCCTGCGGCTGTCTGCCGGCAGCAGGCCGCTCTCCGAACAGCTGCGCTCCGGCCCGCTGCCATTCTTCAGCCCGGCGGCTGCACTGCAGGCGATTGCCGTTTCTGCAATTCTTTGGTAGGAGCCGGCCAGTCCAAGCTTCCTCCTGCGGAAGCTTGGACCGCCGATGCAGCTGCCCCGGCACGCGCTCATCTCAATAAAGCAGCCCGAAAGCCGCCCGGCAATGATCTCGTCCACCGTTTCCATACAGGTTTCCAGCCCGTCCATCGAAAGATAGGTCACGCTGTCCTGCTTCTCCATGGTTTTCAAAATGCCGCCCGTCACCGGGAAAAACCGGGAGAGCATCGGCCCGTGCGCCGCATTCTCCGCTGCCGCCGCACATTCCGCTTCCGGGCTCCGGCACGCGGCTGCCTCCTGTTTTGCACTCATGCTCTGACCAGCGGTCTGTTCTTCACCGTTATACTGTCCGGATACCGGTCTGCCGCTGTCCCGCAGCTCCTCCAGCCATTCTTCCAGTTCATCAAAAGTCAGCGCAAAATCCGTCCTGGAACCGTCCGCTGCCGCCTCTCCCTTTTTGGCGATGCATGGCCCGATAAAGACAACCACCGCCTCCGCGTCGCGCTCCTTAATTATGTCGGACGCCGCCTGCATCGGAGTCCGAACCGGTGCCAGAAACGGCACTGCCTCTGCGCGATGCTTGCATATATAGGCGTTGATTGCCGGGCAGCAGGAGGAGATCCACACGCTCTGCGGATCGCGCGCAATCAGCCGCTCATATTCCCGCTTCACCAACCGCGCTCCGACCGCCGCCTCGACCGCCGCACAGAAGCCAAGCTCCTTCAGGACAGCGGACAGTTCTTCGAGCGGACGCTCAAAATATGCTACAATCGAAGGCGCGATCAGCGCGTAAACCCTCTTTCCTTCTGTGATCATACGCCGCACTGCGTTGAGTTCACTGATATCGCTTTTTGCCTTCTGCGGACAGACGACGCTGCAATTTCCGCAGAGAATACATTCCTGCTCGATAATCCTCGCCTGATGCCCGATTACTTCAATGGATTTGACCGGACAGTTTCTGACGCATTTGTAACAGTTTTTACAGTTTACTTCCCGGAATTCCAATATTCCCATATATGTTCATCCTTCCCCTGACAAGATTGCCCGCGGCCATGCCCCAGCTACGGCTATTATACAATACCGCTCCGCCGTTTGGCAATATTCCCGGAAAAACTGGCCTGCGAAATTTATTGAAAACTGGATATTTTGTTCCGGGCAGAGCATGGTATACTTGTACGGAAGTAATCGCCCGGACAGAGCAGACCATGCAGGAGCGGGTGAATGGCAGAAAAGATGCTTATATCCCCGGCAATAGAATCTGAATTATAGAATCTGCAGAGGATGATTAAATATCTGTTATATATGTTGTGGATATTTGTTATATATGTTTTTATACATTTTTATTTAAATTTCAGCACGATTTCAGCATTATTTTAGCATTAATAGTTGAAGAATATTATAAAAAACACTTATATAGTTTGGTATTATATAGAGTATATAATATTTATTTATAATATTATTGAGAAGGAGAAAATCAATGACTATACTATATGAATTCCACAACAATCTTTATGTTAATCTGACAAACCGCTGTCCCTGTGCATGTACCTTCTGCCTGCGTCAGACCACCGATCATATGGGCGGATCCGGCAGCCTGTGGCTGACCGAAGAGCCGTCCGCTGCTCAGGTAATCGCCGAATTTGACCGGTTCCGGATGCCGGATTACGACGAGCTTGTCTTCTGCGGCTTCGGCGAACCGACGGAGGCGCTCGACGTTCTGCTCGACGTTGCCCGCTATGTAAAGAACACCTGGCCTTTTGTACCCGTCCGCATCAACACAAACGGGCTCGGCAGCCTGATCCGCGGCGAAAATATCGCGCCGCTGTTCAAAGGCCTGATTGACATCGTCTCCATCAGCCTGAATACCCCGGATGAGGCACGCTATCTCGAGCTCACCCGCAGCCGGTTCGGTATCGGTTCGTTCCAGGCGGTGCTTGATTTTGCCGGGGAATGCAGCAAATACGTTCCTGAGGTGATCATGTCCACTGTGGCAACCACCATCACGCCGGAGGAAGAACAAAAATGCGGTGAGATCTGCAAACAGGCGGGTGCGGTCTACCGCATCCGCCCGTTTGAGTAATCTCCCGCATTGGAGAAATATTTTCATATACTTTCAGATGATTTCTCTCGATTATTCTGAATTTTTGCCAACCGGCTTTCTTCCGGCCTGGCAGAAGAGAACGGATTGTGATTCCGCTATTTGACTGAAAGATTTATAGCCGCCGCGCACAGGGAAAACTGCCTGCCCGCTTCGGCAGTCTGCGGTGCACTCCCCCTGCTCCGACCAAGGCTAAAGAAGCCCTGTGCTTCTCCTTCTCAGCCGGAGGCCAAGGAATCTTTTTGTCCCCCTGCTCCGCCGGGGTTGAGGAAGCTTTGTGTTCTCCTGCTCCGTGGGAGGCTGAAAAAGCTCTTGGCTCCCCTGCTCTGCCGGGGTTGAGAGGAAGCTCTGCGCTCTCCTGCTCCGGCGGAGGCCGCGAAGAAGCTCTGTGTTCCACTGCTTCAGCCGGTGGCCGAAGAAGCCGCCGCACTGGCGGCAATGCTCGCACCGATTGCGGCACATATCGCCGTTTCCTGTGCGGCAATCTCTGAGATCAAGCTTGAAACCGCAGCGGTCTGAAGCGCCTGCCTGCCGCTCTCGTCCAGACGGAAATCCCGGCCAGCCAGCATTGCAGCATACATCAGCCTCTGCTTGCGGCTGATGCTGCCGAGTGCTCCGAAACCTTTCTGATCCGCCAGCCATTCGTCGATCTCACATATCCGCTCAGTCTTCTGCCCGGCGCCTCCCGGCGACAGAGCAATAATTCCGAGCAGCGGAAGCTCGTTTCCCGTACCGTATTTACAGCCCGCGCGCCGGATACATTCGTAAAGCTCAACAACCTTTTCGCATTTTTCTCTAGGCGTACTTTTGCAGAGTGCCAGAACCTGACACAGGGCCTGCACCGCATCGCCGGAAAAGAAGCTTTTCTTGAGGATACGGTAGCACTGCTCCATTTCTTCGACAAGGCTGCAATCCTCCTTCTCGGATACGGCCAGAAGCGCACAGAAAGCACTGTCCTCGCTGGATGTCAGAAACGGATGCTCCTTTTTCATCAGCTCATAAATCCGCTGCGTGCGTGCGGCAATCCTTCCGTAATCCTCCGGTTTTGAGAGCCTTTCGATAACCATGGCCGCCAGCACGAGATATTCCGAAGAGCAGAACTCTTTTTTGAGCAGCTCATACAGCCGGAGTCCGTCCTCCAGAGCAGTTTCCATATTTTCGCTTGTCGCCATCATAGATGCGACTGCCGGACGGATATTTCCGCGGAAATTGGAAAATACGCTGACCCGGTTTTTCAGCAGCCCCTTGCATTCCTCCAGACGTCGGGTATCTACCTGCAGATCCTTTGCACCGTAAATCCCCGCACAGGCAAGATGGATCAGCCCGCTCTCCCAGAAAAAAACACTTTTTATGCGGCTGCGATTTTCCATCAGCAGTTCACAGCGTTGCAGAGTTTGTTTTTCCATACCTTTCCTCTTTCCTGCGCTGCACTTTGCCCAAAAAAGGCGGGGGTGCAGCGCGGATACCTACCTTTCTGGCAGCTATTTTGCTTGTATCCATTATAATACAATTCTCAGAAAATTGCACGGTCTTTTATAAATTTTTTAAAATAATATCGTTTTCATTTTATATTTCTGATTTTATGTTGTTTTTTGTATTTTTAACGGTATGGAACAAACGATTTCCGGGAGATTATTCGTCTTATTTCCTATGCGTCCTTGCAAAATTTTTTCAGGACAAGCATCTTATCCAACAAAATTACCGAGCGCCACCACAGCTTTGCAATCTCGAATTCCCGGTAGTCCGTAAACCATTCCCACGGAACCGGAAATGCGCCGTCCGGCTGCTGTGAGGCAAGAATAAATTCACATTCCTTCTCCAGCAGCCCGCGGAATTCTCCGTACATCGGGTTTTCCTCCGATTCAATAAAAATTGACGGCATGGCCACATAACCTCCCCACTGGTTTGTATCAGTGCAGATATTCTTGCGCACCTGCGCAAAGAAAAGCCGTTCGAATTCTGGGAAGAGAGCATCCAGCTGCTCCTTGTGCCGGTTCTGCTGCTTTCCGTTTTGTCCGCCTTCCGGACATGCGTCCCTCCTGAAACGGAGACTTTTGTACAGCTGGCCGAAGCAGCTTGTGACATGCTGCTCCTCGAACATTCCTTTGCTGAGAAACCAGGAAATTGCCTGGACGGCAAGCCTGCAGCTACGGCGGTACATTTCGCTGTCCGGTTCGGCAAAGTTCAGCAGGAATGCCGTGAGTCCCGCCGTCGGATTATACTCAAACTGCTCCTCCCCCGGCTTGTACTCCCACCATACTGCATGCGGAAAATCGTTATTTCCGGGAACCGTGTTCCGCCACTGCCCGTGTTCCTCGGAAAAATCCGCTCCGCTTTCCAGATAACGCAGAATCCCTCCGACAATCTCTCCTGCCGTTCCGCTCTCCGCCATGCGGGCAGTCACGCCGATCTCCTGCAGAATTCCGACTGCCGTCAGCGTCTGGATCGGCGCCGAGGCCGGGTTGAAGCAGTCCGCTTCCAGCGCATGCCCGAAGCCGCCGTCCCCGTTCTGGTATGCGGCAAGCGCACAAAGCACCGCCTCTCTTGTGCCGTCCTCAAAATGGTACTGCCATCTTGCCAGCTCCAGCGGTCTGGCACAGCGGTAAATAAATTCCGCAGCCCTCTTCTCCGCCTCGCTCTTTTTCATTGCATTCATATTCTGATTCATATTCCGCTCCTTTTCTGCAGGATACATTCTGCCGGAATATTTCCTGCCGTCTGTCCGGCTTTCTCTCCACATTCGGGCGTCTTCTTGTCCTGCCGCTTTATCATACTCCCCGGAACATGTCATCAGTATGTCATGTTCGCAGCCGCAAAAAAACAGCCGTTCTAACAGCTGTTTTCTCTTCCTAGCCGCAGTCATCTCGCGTTATCCGGTGCGGAATCGCCAAGCCATTCTTCCAGAATGCCCAATACGATTTCCGCGGATATTTCTGAGGCTGTCTCATAGTTTTTGTCAAAATTTTCCATCACTTTATGTTCCGCCGTATCCGTAACTGTGCGGACACTCAAAAAAGGAATTCTGTTTACATAGCAGACGTGCGCGGCGGCCGCCGTTTCCATGTCAACCGAAAGGGGCATGTATTTCTGATTAATCTCGTCCCTTTTTTCGTCCACGATAAACTGCTCGCCCGTAACAATTGTCCCGAACCAGAGCCGTTCTGCCGTGGTTTGTCCGTATCTGCGCGCGGCGGAAAGAAGCTTCTGATCCGCCGGAAAATAATTTTCCTTCAGCCACGGGTGAAATTCGGTCAGAATATCTTCCGCAACATCATGGTAGATTGCCCGCACAGAGAATCCCAATCCGTTTTTTTGCCGTCATCGCTCCTCCCTCCTGCCTTCCGTCAGCCCTGTCTTTTCCGAATACGGTTCCAGCATCCGCCTGACTGCCTGTACATACTGTTCTCTAAAGTACTGCGGCCCGATAATCTGCACGCAGTCTCCGAAGGGAAGAAACCAGCGGAGTGCCTGTTCACAGCTGGAAAAGCCCCATTCCGTATACAGCCTTCCGTCCTCCCGGACGGTAAAATTCTGCGGTCCGTATTCCTCCACCAGCCGGAATTTTTCACACCTGCGGACGGCAACCGCGCGGCGCAGCAGCCCGATTTTCTCCTTCAGACTCCCGTGGTAAAAGGAGCCGAGATCAATCCGGATCGCGCTGTCCTCCCGTCCGTTTTCCGTAAACGCTCCGCCCCGCACCGTGATCCCCACGCTTTCCATTGACCGCAGGCCGGCTGCAACCGAGGAAAGCTCCTCCGCCGAAAGTGCAAGCTGCCCCGCATTCAGGGTAAAGCCGGGCATCAGAGAAATGATCCGTCCTCATAGTGCCTGCGCGCCTCCTGTTTCATCTGCTTTTTATGCTCATACATGCGGTTGTCGGCGAGCTGATATACTTTCTCAATATCCTCACCGCTTTCCCTGCCCGATGCGCAGCCGCAGGCGATGGATATTCTTATGTCTTCCAGCTCTTTGTTCTTTTTTTCAATATTTTCCCAGAACTGCCCCAGCATGGTTTCCACTCTCCCTGCGTCGGCGGTGTCGAGAATGGCGATAAACTCGTCTCCCCCCATCCGTGCGACAATGCCGTGCTGCGAAAAGGTTTCCGAAAGTACGACGGCAGCGCTCCGGATCAGCAGATCTCCCTTGGCATGCCCGCAGGTATCGTTGATGGTTTTCAGATTGTTCAGATCAAAGCAGAGGATTGTATAGTCGCAATTTTTCTTTTCCCGCAGCCGGCTTATATATTCCATACAGCAGCGCCGGTTGTTCAGCTGCGTCAGCTCGTCGGTATAGGCACTTTTAATAAGAGAATTTCGCTCTGTCTCTTTCAGGAGTTTTTGAGTTAATTCTAAATAAAAAGAAAAAGAAAGGCTGAAAATAAACACCATAACACCAAGAAGGGAAACTCCCTTGGCAACCAGCAGACTTGTTCTGGCGTAATAGCGCCCGCTTCCGTAGCCGATCAGATCATAGGCAAGGCAGCAGACAAGGATCAGCATTCCTGCCAGATAAATCCGGTTGGCCGTCCGGTTTGACTTCAAACTGACCAGTATGACAACCAGGAAAAAAAACAGGCAGATCACCATAAGTGTAACCATATACGGCAGCATTGCAGCCAGATGTACAATATCCTGCGCATGCAGCGCTACAGCCGCAAGAAGTGCAGCAATATATGTAATAAGCAGCACCCGGTACAGAATCAGGAATACTCTCCTGCCCAGATTTTTTACATCGTCATATATATAGATAATCAGCGGCAGCGGAGCAACATACAGGGCAATGTACTCAATCAGAGACATGAAATAAAGAGGAATCGAGTATATCATAATTACCCGGTAATAACAGAGCGTCCACAGCCCCATGCAGATGGAGAAGTCCGCAACGCAGAGCAGCCGGATATATTTTCTCGAAAATACGAGGGCGAACATGGTCAGAGCGCAGACCGCAAGCCCGAACACAAACAGAAAGCTGCCGAAAAACAGAGGAAGCCGGTTTTCCGTCATAATCACCCGATAGGCATTTTCCCACTCGTAAAGCCGTATGGAATCCAGCTTGGTAAAGGCGCGGTTTTCCGAAATGTAAAACTGGATTTTCAGCGTGCGCCCCCGGTATTCGGAAGGAAAGTTTATAAACCTGTAACCGCTTCCGACGGTTTTGCTTTTTTCAAGCCGGTCGAAGCCGTATTCATAAATCAGTTCGTCGTCGATGTAAACCCTGGTTGCCGAATGCCGGATCGAAATGCGCAGCGAGGCCTGCATCACTTCCCACTGCTCCGGCAGCGTCCGCTCCATCACGATCCGATCGCCCTTGTTTACTGCCGGAAACTGAAAAGTTCCCAGCGAAACATTCTCAAAGCTTTTGTCATTAACTATAACATTCCACGAATCGTCCAGCGCAACATAATTCTTGATCTGCTCATAATCATTCGTGACCATCTCATCAATTTTGGGAACCCAGATAACCAGACTTGTTACCGCAAACAGAATCCATGCCGCCTTTAATATGTTTTTCCGCGAAAGCATTGTCCTTTTCATCGCCGCGAAACCTCTTTCCGTCTTTCGAAAGCTCGTTTTTAACAGCTGTTTCAGGCTCCTTCGAAAGAATTCAATCAAAACATTCAAAAATATGCATATCCTTAAAACGGTATAAATCAGTACTTATGCCGTTTTTCAATTTTAATTATATACATGAAATCGAAAAAACGCAAGTACAATGTATCCTTTTGTATCAAAATAGTGGTTTAAGTACGGATTTTTATAAATGAGGTTTAAAGGGCTTAAAAATGGAGCAACTAGAATTGAGAAACTTGGGAATTAGAATTGAGGAACCTGAAAACAGAACATGATATGGCTGTTAACTTGATATGACTGTTGGATTGATTGAGGAAGCATTCATCATTGATCATGGAAGTATTCATCATTGATGATAGAATTTACTTCTGATGATTATGAAAAAAGATTATAAAAATTAATTATAAAACTAAATTATTAATAACGGGAAGAATACTTTCTGTAATATCCTTCCCGTTTTCTGACTGTTTACCCCCTTATTCCGGCTGTCATATATTAAATGCAATAGAATATATAGCACTGTGTATTTTTCGCCAGCCGGAATAATCCGTTATGCTTCCTATACCGGATAAGCCTTGTTATCCGTATCTGCCGCGGTCACATCCACCTTGGCCTGCTGCGCCTGGCGGTATTTGAAAAATTCCATCGCTACCTGCGGGAACAGTGCGTATGACAGAACATCCTCATCCTGCTGCTTCCATGCGGCAATTTCCTTTTCAAACTCCGCAAGCTGCGGCTTGAGCAGGTCGGCCGGACGGCAGGTGATCGGCTTTGCATCACCGATGCACTTTTTCTGCACTGCCTTGTCAAAAGGTTTTACGGTCTCGCCGAACTCGCCGGCAAGCACCTTCTTGGATTCTTTTGTCACCATCTTGTAGCGCTCGCCCTGCAGCACGTTGAGCACGGCCTGCGTACCGACGATCTGGGAGGACGGCGTAACGAGCGGCGGCTCGCCGAAATCCTTGCGCACTCTCGGAATTTCCTCGAGTACCTGATAATATTTGTCCTCGGCATGCGCTTCCTTCAGCTGGGATACAAGATTCGAGAGCATACCGCCCGGCACCTGATACAGAAGAGTCTTGATATTTACGCCCATTACCTTCGGGTTCAGAAGGCCGGTCTTCAGCGCATCCTCCTGCATCGGACGGAAATAATCGGCAATCTCAGCCAGAAGATTCTGATCGAGCCCGGTATCGTATTCCGTACCGCGGAAGGTTTCAACCATAACCTCGGTAGCCGGCTGGCTTGTTCCCATCGCAAACGGGGACATTGCCGTGTCGATAATGTCGGCTCCCGCCTCAACCGACTTCAGATAGGTCATGGAAGCAACACCCGAAGTATAGTGCGTGTGCATTTCGATCGGGAGCTTTGTACCGGCTTTTAACGCCTTTACAAGCTTTGTCGCCTCATAAGGAACCAGAAGTCCTGCCATATCCTTGATGCAGATCGAATCCGCACCCATCTCCTCAATCTGCTTCGCCATGTTCGTCCAGTATTCCAGCGTGTAGGCGTCGCCGAGCGTATAGGAAAGCGCAATCTGCGCGTGTCCTTTTTCTTTGTTTGCCGCCTTCACCGCCGTCTGAAGATTCCGCAGATCGTTGAAGCAGTCAAAAATACGAATGATATCAATGCCGTTTGCAATCGACTTCTGAACGAAATATTCTACAACGTCATCCGCATAATGGTTGTAGCCGAGAATATTCTGTCCGCGGAACAGCATCTGAAGCTTTGTATTTTTAAAGCCCGCACGCAGCTTGCGGAGTCTCTCCCACGGATCCTCCTTGAGGAAACGGAGGGATGCATCAAAGGTTGCGCCGCCCCAGCACTCCACGGCATGATAGCCGACCTTATCCATCTTGTCTACGATCGGGAGCATCTGCTCCGTCGACATTCTCGTCGCAATGAGGGACTGATGGGCGTCGCGCAAAACTGTCTCTGTAATTTTTAAAGGTCTTTTCACCTGTTCAGCCATTTTACTGCCTCCTAAACTTTCATTATGGCGGCCTGGCCGGCAAATCCGATTTCAGGGTACCAATGCCGGCAGGCCCAATATCCGCGGGGCTCTGCCGGACGGGATAAAATGCCCCCGGCAGCAGGTCCGCGCTTCTTTATCAAACTCCGAAAATCGCCATGAACACGCCGGCGGCCACTGCTGTACCGATAACGCCGGCCACGTTCGGCCCCATCGCATGCATGAGGAGGAAGTTTGTCGGATCCGCCTCCGCTCCGACCTTCTGCGACACACGGGCCGCCATCGGCACCGCGGATACGCCGGCCGAACCGATCAGCGGATTTACCTTTCCGTGAGTCACCCGGCACATCGCCTTGCCGAACAGCACGCCGCCCGCCGTTCCGAGCGCGAACGCAATCAGTCCGAGAGCAACGATCTTGAGGGTATCCCACTGAAGGAACGCCTCCGCGCTTGTCGTCGCGCCGACGGAGGTGCCGAGCAGGATAACAACAATGTACATGAGCGCGTTCGACGCCGTTTCCGTCAGCTGCTTGACAACGCCACTCTCACGGAACAGGTTGCCGAGCATCAGCATTCCGACCAGCGGAGCCGTGGACGGCAGGATAAGTACGACCACAATCGTAACGATAATCGGGAACAGAATCCTTTCAAGCTTGGAAACCGGACGGAGCTGTTCCATCTTGATTTTGCGCTCCTCCTCCGTTGTGAGAAGCTTCATGATCGGAGGCTGAATAATCGGCACAAGGGACATATAGGAATACGCCGCAACCGCGATCGGTCCCATGTAGTTTGTCTGCCCGAGCTTTCCGGCAAGGAAGATCGAGGTAGGACCGTCTGCACCGCCGATAATGGAGATGGCTGCCGCGGCCTTATCGCCGAAGCCCATAAGGATAGCCATCAGGTAGGCACCGAAAATACCGATCTGTGCTGCTGCACCGAGCAGAAAGCTGGCCGGGTTTGCGATCAGCGGACCGAAATCGGTCATCGCGCCGACGCCCATAAAGATCAGGGACGGCAGGATGCTCCATTCATCCAGAAGATAAAAGTAATGGAGAAGACCGCCTGCGTGCTCGATTCCAAACTCGTCCACATAAGGCACGGCCATAATAGCCGGGTACATATTGACCAAAAGCATACCGAACGAGATCGGAACCAGCAGCAGCGGTTCATATCCCTTTTTGATTGCAAGATACAGGAAAATCAGCGCGACAACAATCATCAGGACATTGCCCCATTTCAGGGAGGCAAACGCCGTCTGATTGGCGAGATTCTCCAGCGTTTCAGCTACATAACTCATTTGGTTACCTCCAAGGAAGACAGTCTTAGTTCATGGTTGCAAGCACTTCTCCGGCCTCTACGCTCGCACCCACGGAAACATTGATGCTCGCAATCGTGCCGTCCTGCGGAGCGACGATTTCGTTCTCCATCTTCATCGCCTCAAGCACGATGACCGCCTCGCCCCTCTTGACTGCCTTGCCGGCCTCTGCCTTGACGGCAAGGATCTTGCCCGGCATCGGAGCCGTAACCTTTACGCTGCCCTGCGCACCCGCCGGAGCTTTTGCTGCCTTCGGTGCTGCCTTAGGAGCTGCTTTCGGCGCTGCCGCAGCTTTAGGAGCAGCGCCCTCCGCTGCCTCCTCCACCGTTACATCATAAACATTGCCGTTGACCGTAATTGTATAACTTTTCATTTTTTCCTCCATTCTGCCGCACGCGCGGCATACCGCTTTTCATAACTCAAATTTTTTATTTTTGATTTTTACATCGGGACAGCTTCCGGTAGGTCAGTTCTGACATTGCAAACTTGTGTTTTTAATCCGAACAGACGACGAAATCCACAGCTTACGTATTTACAGCTTTTTCTGTTCCGTTCGAAATCTGCTGTTCCCGGTTTTTCCGCTTTTTGCCTGTCAATTCACGGCACATCTTGTTTCCTGTTCATTTTCATGTGCCTCTGCTCCGGCGCAGATAATGCTTTCTGCTTTCTCACCGCAGCCCTTCTGTTCCATCCCTTCCGCATTCCTTATTTTCGGCAGTACCGAACCCCCGGATCAGAAACTCAGGCGTTCTGCCATCTGGATTTGCCCGCTCTGCGGATGCTTCTCACAACAAGGCCGTCCACAGGAACCTCATTGCCCTGCGATTCCTCATAAGCATGGATTGCAGCGGTAATAACAGCTGCCAGCTCAAGATCGTCCGAAAGCTCCTCTTCGTCTTCGGAATCCGTCTCCGGCTCCTGTACTGCCGGCGCCGGCACGGCCTTTTTTGCCGTCATTTTCTGCTCAAACCTGTTGATGTACTTGAACAGGCTGATCAGCCCCGAAATAAGAACCAGCACAAGGAAAACGATAACAATGCCCATCAGCGTATTCAGAAGCGCGTACTGCATTGTCTCTCCAAAGCTTCTCTTTTCCGTCTCGGTGGCGGCTTTTGCCATAAAGGGATTGGAAAGAGCGGCAAACAGCGCACCGCATGCAATCCCTGCCATACTCTTAATTTTCTTCATAAACGCCCACCTCATTAAACCGTGCCGTGCTTTCTCACCGGCTGATTCTCTCTTTTTGTGAACAGCATTTCGAAGCCGTAGAGAAGATGCTGTCTGAGCGTCTCCGGTGCAAGAACGGCATCCACATATCCTCTCTTCGCTGCTGCAGCTGCGCTCTGGGAAAGTTCATCGTACTCCTTCGCCTTTTCCGCCGCAAGCTTCGCGCCGCCGGCTCCTTTCAGCTCGTCCGCATAAATGATCTGAACGGCAAGCTCCGCGTCCATCGTGCCGATTTTTGCTCCCTCAAGAGCATAGACCAGATCCGCGCCGATATGCTTTGAATTCATGGTAATATAGGCGCTGCCAAATGCTTTTTCCGTAATGACATTGATCTTCGGAACGGTTGCATTTGCGAATGCGTATGTGAGCTTTGCGGCAGCGATTGCAATGCTGCCGGCTTCCGGAACCGTCGCGGCATAGCCGGAAACATTGGTCAGCGTAAGTACCGGTATGTTGAAGGCGTCGCAGAACTTCACAAAGCTCTCCGCCTTGTAGCATCCTGCCGTCGTCAGCCTGTCCTCAAACTTTTCCGAAACCTTTCCTTTCTCGTCAAGCACAGCCCTGCGGTTTGCCACAGCACCGACCGTCATCCCGTTCAGGCGGATAAAACCGGTGGTCATCTCCTTCGCATAAGCCTTTTTTACCTCGACAAACAGCCCGTTGTCGGAAATATCGGAAAGTGCAAGCGCCGCATCGGAAAGCTCGCCGGAAAGGTTCTCCAGCTGGCGGTTCAGATCGTCGGTCTCCGCCTCTCCTGCCGCTTCCTCCGCATTGTTGTAAGGGAGAACGCTCATCAGCTCGCGCATGCTCTCAAAAAGCTCCGCCTCACTGCCGCAGACAAAATCTGCTGCTCCCTTTCCCGCCATGTAGGATGCCGACGCGGTATCGCATTTGTTTGTGTTGTTCCCTTCCAGCGTGTTCGGGGCGTTGACAAAAAGCTTCGCGTTTTTCTCCTCCATAAACACGAAATCGCTCATGGACGCAAGCACTGCGCTTCCGCCCCCGCAGCTCCCGACCACCGCCGTAATCTGCGGAATAACGCCGGAGGCCTGCGCCTGCTTCAGGTAAATCTCGCCGAATGCGGCAAGTGCGTCCGTCGCCTCCTGAAGACGAAGCCCTGCGCAGTCCACCAGCCCGATCACCGGCGCGCCGATCTTCATCGCGAGATCATAAATGCGGGTGATCTTTCTCGCATGCATTTCTCCCATGGTGCCGTTCATCGCACTGACATCCTGTGCATAAACATACGCCAGGCTGCCGTGGATCACGCCGTAGCCGGTAATGACACCATCCGAAGGTGCCTCCTTCTCCTGAAGGTTGAAATCGGTATTTCTCTTCGTGACCAAAGCGCCGATTTCAACAAAACTGTTCGCGTCGAGCAGAGCGGATATTCTGTCCCTTGCCGACATCTGTGCTGTAGTACTCATTTTCAGCCCTCCATTTTTTATTGTATTGGCATTTTTGCAAAAGCAGCAGAAAAGCCAAATTTGTTCCAATTATATTATATTCCATTAGCGTCAAGATTTCAAGGGAAAAGCGCAAGAAAATGGAAAAAAGAAAAGCAAAGACCGGAGGAATAAAAAGCCGTGCACAAAAGGATGCAGAGCCGTGCACCGGACAATCCGTACACCGCTCTGCAGTCTTATGCTATCTTCTCTTTGAACTATATTGTTTTGTTTCCTTTTTTACTGTAGCAGAAAGCCGGGGTTTCCTCCGGTTCAGCCGCGCAGCGCGGCCGTGATATCCGAGCTGCGGAACCCTCTTGCATAGAGCGCTGCCATCAGTTTCTGCCGCTCCTTCTCCGTAAGCTCCGAAGGATTGGAAGTTCTTCGGCGGATCTGACGAAAAAGTGCTGTCTGTTCCGCTTCCTCAAACTCGTCCCCCATCAGCTCAATCCGCTCCTCCCGCACCGTATCAAAGGCCTCCTGAATAACCTCGCGGGATATCCCCTTCTCGCCGAGCCGCATGGCAAGCCGACGGCTGCTCTCTTCCTCCTGCTTCGAACGCAGGAAGGTAACCGCAAAGCGAAGATCATCTACATAATGGTATGCCTCTGCATACTCCACTGCTTCCGCGGCAACCTCCGGCGGATATCCGTCCGACGATAACCGCTCGCACAGCTCTTTCCGGCTCCGATCCTTCGCAATCAGAAGGTTAAGCACCCTCTTTTTTGCCCGCGGCAGCAGTATCTCCTGAAAAACCTCGGAGCAGAGCTCATCCGTAAAGGAAACTCCCTCCTCCAGTCCGCTTCGTGAAAGCTCTGCCGGATACAGGGAAAACAGGAACTCATCGTTGATATAGACCTTTCTTTTGCGGCTGCCCCTGCAGATTTCCACAGCCGTAACGATCCGCTCCATTTTTATTCATCCTGCAAAGCGGCATCTTCTGCATTTTCCGCAGCGCCATTTTCCTGCCCTGCAGCCTCCGCGCCGCCTTCCTGCTTGTCCGCACTATCCTGTGCGGCGGAATCATCCGCACCTGCGGAAGCCTTCGCTCTGCCGCGCCCGGATTTTGAAGTTTTATCATCCGGAGCTGTCTCCTTTGCGGCGCTTTCCTCCGCATTTTCCTTTTCCGCGCCGATGCCGAATTTTGAGCGAACCTTCTGTTCAACCTCCGCCATAACGGCAGGGTTATCCCTCAGATACTGCTTCGCATTCTCACGTCCCTGCCCGATTTTTGCCTCGTTGTAGGAAAACCAGGCCCCGCTCTTGCCGATAATATTTTCGGATACGGCAAGGTCAAGAATATCGCCTTCGCGGGAAATTCCCTGGCCGAACATAATATCAAACTCGGCCTCCTTGAACGGCGGCGCAATTTTGTTTTTTACTACCTTTACGCGGACGCGGTTTCCGATATTTTCTCCGCCGTTCTTGAGATAATCAATTCTGCGTACGTCAAGACGAACCGACGAATAGAATTTCAGCGCGCGGCCGCCCGTGGTCGTCTCCGGATTTCCGAACATAACGCCCACCTTCTCACGCAGCTGATTAATAAAAATAACGATGCAGTTGGATTTGCTGATAATACCCGTCAGCTTTCTGAGCGCCTGGGACATCAGGCGCGCCTGCAGACCGACGTGGGAATCTCCCATGTCGCCGTCAATCTCCGCCTTCGGCACAAGAGCCGCAACGGAATCTACAATAATAATGTCGATTGCCCCGGAACGGACCATCGTCTCGGTGATCTCCAGCGCCTGCTCGCCGTTGTCCGGCTGCGATATGTACAGCTCGTCGATATTGACGCCGATATTCTTGGCATATACCGGGTCCAGCGCATGCTCCGCATCAATAAATCCGGCAATGCCGCCGCGCTTCTGCACTTCAGCAACCATGTGCAGCGCCACCGTAGTTTTTCCGCTGGACTCCGGTCCGTAAATCTCGACCACGCGCCCCTTTGGAAGCCCGCCGAGCCCGAGCGCGATATCAAGACTGATGGAGCCGGTCGGCACCGTCTCAATATTCATGTGGGTGGAGTTATCGCCGAGCTTCATGATGGAGCCCTTCCCGTACTGCTTCTCAATATGTGCCAGCGCGCCCTCAAGCGCCTTCAGCTTTTCCTCCCTGCCCTGAGGCCTTTCCTTTTCCCTGTCTTTGTCCTTATCTTTCTGCTTATCATCCTTCGCCATAGCCTTATTTCTCCTTTTCTCTTTTCGTTCTCAAACCTGCGCAGGCCGCTTTTTTATTGCTTCGCATCCGCAGCCTGATTTTATCTTTCTTTATCCCGCAAGCGCCGTGTCCGACAGAATCCAATGCCTGTTCCGCTCCCGAAATACGATAATTTTTGCAGACTGCATTCCGCGGACAGCTGCTTTTATATCGAACGTTTGTTCTGATATCATATTACCGTATTTTTCTTTGGATGTCAATCATTATTTTTTGGATGGACAGCGGACGCCCGGACGCGGTTCAGATAAAATCAGGACATCGTGAGATCGGAACGGATGGTTCGATTATAACAAAAAAGTTTTCTCCTGTAAAGCGGCTTCCGCTCTCCCGCATGTAGAAGATTGCGGCTGCTTTTTGTTTAAAATTCCGGCACATATCCCGGCCCGTAAAATAAACGGATTTTATAAATGTTTAATTTTTTCTTCTGCATAAACTTTCCGGTTCCGGGCATACTGATGCGGAAAGAAAAAACAATACATTGCTTCGGTATGGAGGAAATTTATTATGGATGAAAACGAAATTATCTGCGCCTGTATGGGAACGACTGTCCGCGATATTATGGACGCGGTGGAGAACGGTGCAAAAACACTTGAGGAGGTTCAGGCCGCAACCCAGGCCGGTACCGTGTGCGGCGCCTGCCTTCCGGAACTGGAAGCTCTGATCGAAAAGCTCACCAACAAATAATTAAACCGAATGCCCCGCGGCGCGCGTTCTGCGCCGCGGGGCATTTTGAGACGGAGCTCCGGCATCAGTTCTCCCAGCCGCAGATCTCATCAATTTTCTGCAGCTCCTCCGCTGCAAAGCCGGTGTTTTGGATCGCCTCGATATTGTTCAGAATCTGTTCCGGACGGGAAGCTCCGGCAAGAACGCTCGTCACAATCCCGTCGCGCAGAATCCACGCCAGCGCCATCTGTGCCAGGCTCTGTCCGCGCTCTGCCGCTATGTCCGCCAGTGCGCGGATCTTTTTCAGTCTGCCCTCACTCAGGCTGGATTCCTGCAGGAAACGCCCGTCCGTGCGGATGCGGCTGTCCTTTGGAATCCCGTTGAGATACCGGTCGGAAAGCATTCCCTGTGCCAGCGGGCTGAAGGCAATAATCCCCCTGCCGAGCCGTGCGGAGGTTTGCTTCAGGCCGTTATGCTCGATCGTGCGGTCAAAGATGGAATAACAGTTCTGATTTACAATAAACGGACAGTGCAGCCCGTCAAGGATTGCGGCAGCCCTCTCCAGAGTCGGCCCGTCATAATTGGAAAGTCCGACATAGAGCGCCTTGCCGCGCGCCACCGCCTGTGCCAGAGCTCCCATCGTCTCCTCCAGAGGCGTGTGCGGGTCCATCCGGTGATGATAGAATATATCAACATAGTCGAGCTGAAGCCTTTTCAGACTCTGATCCAGGCTTGCCAGCAGATATTTCCGGCTCCCCCAGTCCCCGTAAGGTCCCGGCCACATTCCGTAGCCCGCCTTCGTGCTGATAATCAGCTCATCGCGCCATGCTGCAAGCTCCTCCTTCAGGATAAGCCCGAGATTCTTTTCGGCGCTGCCCGCCTCCGAGCCGTAATTATTGGCCAGGTCAAAATGTGTAATCCCATGATCGAACGCCGTGAAGCACATCTTTTTCATGTTGTCCATCGGCATGTTGCTGCCGAAATTGTGCCAGAAACCGAGCGAAACCGCCGGCAGTCTCAGGCCGCTTGCCCCGCAGTGCGGATATTCCATTTTGCTGTAGCGCTGTTCCGACGCCTGATACATAGTGCACCTCCCTGAAATACTGAACTTCCGGCGGTGTCCGGAAAAGCCGCAGACCGGCGCCGGCCTGCGGCCGAATCTGCCCCGGATTTTCTCCTGCTCCATGGACTCTTCCGTTTTTTTCCGTCAAATTTGGAAATTCAATATACTTTTATTTTTGATTATAGTATAATGGAGAACGCGAAGTCAATACGGAGATCCGTATTGTCATTTTATGCCGTAAGGAAAGGAGTATTTTTTATGGAAATCACAAAGGACATACGCTATGTCGGCGTCAACGACCATAATGTTGATCTGTTTGAGGGACAGTACGTCGTCCCGAACGGCATGTCGTATAATTCGTATCTGATTCTTGACGAGAAGGTTGCCGTTATGGACACGGTTGACCGCAATTTTACACATGAATGGATGGACAATCTTGAGGCAGAGCTGGGCGGGAGAAAGCCGGATTATCTGATTGTACAGCATATGGAGCCGGATCACTCGGCAAATATCGCCAACTTTATGAAAGCCTACCCGCAGGCTCTTATCGTTTCCTCCGCCAAGGCATTCACAATGATGAAAAATTTCTTCGGCACGGATTTTTCCGACCGCCGCGTTGTTGTCGGCGAGGGCGACACCCTCTCTCTCGGCAGGCATACACTCGCCTTTGTCGCGGCGCCGATGGTGCACTGGCCGGAGGTTATCGTGACTTATGACAGCACGGACAAAATCCTGTTTTCCGCGGATGGGTTCGGCAAGTTCGGCGCGCTCGACGCGGAGGAAGAATGGGCATGCGAGGCAAGACGGTACTACATCGGCATCGTCGGCAAATACGGTGCGCAGGTGCAGGCTCTTCTGAAAAAGGCTGCGGGGCTTGATATCCGGATAATCTGCCCGCTGCACGGGCCGGTGCTGACCGAAAATCTCGGCTATTATATCGACCTGTACAATACCTGGTCGTCCTATGCGGTGGAGAGCGAGGGCATCGTTATCGCCTATACATCCATCTACGGAAACACGAAAAAGGCGGTTGATCTGTTTGCGGAGAAGCTGCGCTCCAGAGGCTGCCCGAAGGTGGTCGTCAACGACCTTGCCCGCTGCGATATGGCGGAGGCTGTGGAAGATGCCTTCCGATATGGCAGACTTGTGCTTGCTACTACGACTTATAATGCCGATATTTTCCCGTTTATGAAAGAGTTTATCCATCATTTGACGGAGCGCAATTTCCAGAACCGTACCGTTGCCCTGATTGAAAACGGCTCGTGGGCACCGCTCGCCGCCAAAACGATGAGATCCATGCTTGAAGGCTGTAAAAACCTGACCTTCACCGATACATCCGTAAAGATTATGTCCGCCCTGAACGAGACGAGCACCGCACAGCTCGACGCACTTGCCGACGAGCTCTGCAGAGATTATCTTGCACAGCGCGACGAGACCGCAAACAAAAATGATCTCACCGCCCTGTTCAATATCGGCTACGGCCTCTATGTCGTTACCTGCAACGACGGCAAAAAGGATAACGGACTGATTGTCAACACGGTTTCCCAGGTGACGAACACGCCGAACCGGGTTGCCGTTACGATCAACAAGCAGAACTATTCCCACCATGTCATCAAGCAGACCGGAAAAATGAATGTCAACTGTCTGTCGGTGGAAGCTCCGTTTAAAATTTTCGAAACCTTCGGTTTCCAGAGCGGGCGCAGCACGGACAAGTTCGCCGGCATGACCCCGCTGCGGTCCGACAACGGGCTCGCATTCCTGTCCGGCAGCATTAATTCCTTCCTGTCGCTCAAGGTAGAGCAGTATGTTGATCTGGATACCCACGGGATGTTTATCTGCTCGGTAACAGAGGCGCGTGTACTCTCCGACAAGGAGACCATGACCTATACCTACTACCAGAATCACGTAAAGCCGAAGCCGGCTACGGAGGGAAAGAAGGGCTATGTCTGCAAGGTATGCGGTTACATTTATGAGGGTGACGAGCTGCCGGAGGATTTCATCTGTCCTCTCTGCAAGCACGGCGTTGCAGATTTCGAACCGATCGCATAGGCAGGCCGGCAGCTGAGTTTCCGGACTTGAAACCATGATTCCTTACAGGACTCCGGGAATAAAATTTCAATAATAAGATCTGGAAATCAGATTTAAGGAAATTTTTACAAAACAAGGCTTATGATTTTTACGCTTCCCTTCGATATATATTATAGAAACAAGGTACGGTCACTGTTGAAATATGTATCCAGGGAGGGATTACCGCAGCAAATGGATTTTCAGGCAGTTATTTCAAGGTGGTTCCGGTACAGGTTGTTTCCGGCGTCTCCCGGCTGAGACGCGAGGCCGGCCGCTCTGCATCCCAGAATTCCTCTTCTGGCGGCAGGGAGGAAAAAACGTTTGATCATGTCCTTAAGCAGAAGCTTTCCGGAAATGAGACATTCGACGGCTGCATTGTCACCTACGGAAAAGACCGTCAGCTGCGGACCTGCTATTATCAGCCGAAGCGCGAATATACCTATTGACCGGAAACAGGCGCCGCTCAGCGGAGGGGATTTTTTCTCTGCTGAGCGGCGCCTGTTTGATATGTGTGCGAATATCCGGCTAGCGGCCGGCGCATTTTTATGCCGTCATTTTACATATAAGTATTTTTCGGCTGGGTAAGCTTTGGCTGATAACCTTTCTCCTCCAGCATTTTTACAATGCGCTCCTTGTGCTCATGGCCGAACGCCTCCATCGTAATCACAAGCTCCACCGCCGTATTCCGGTTGATGCTGACAAACTGGTTGTGCTCGAGCTTAATGATATTGCCCTGCTCTCCTGCAATCAGCGTGGAAACATTGGCAAGCTCGCCCGGCTTGTCCGGAAGCAGCACGGAAACGGTAAAAATGCGCCCGCGCTCAATCAGGCCGTGCTGCACAATGGAAGCCATGGTAATCACGTCCATATTCCCGCCGCTGAGGATGGACACGACCTTCTTTCCGCGGCAGTCAATCTGCTTCAGCGCGGCCACCGTCAGCAGCCCGGAATTCTCCACCACCATCTTGTGATTTTCCACCATGTCAAGAAAGCTGACAATCAGCTCGCGATCCTCCACGGTAACGATCTCATCCACATTTTTCTGAATATAAGGAAAAATATGCTCTCCCGGCGTTTTTACGGCGGTGCCGTCCGCGATGGTGTCCACGCCGGAAAGCGTCACGACATGCCCCTCCTTGAGCGATGCCTGCATGCAGCTTGCGCCCGCCGGCTCCACACCGATCACCCGGATATTCGGATTCAGCAGCTTCGCGAGCGTCGATACGCCGGCAGCCAGCCCGCCTCCCCCGATCGGAGCCAGGATAATATCCACGGTCGGCAGCTCCTTGATAATTTCCATCGCAATGCTTCCCTGGCCGGTTGCCACCGTTTCATCATCAAACGGGTGGATAAAGGTATAGCCGTTCTCCTCCGCCAGCTTCAGCGCGTGGGCGCATGCCTCGTCGTATACATTGCCGTGCAGTACGACCTCCGCGCCGTAGCTCTTCGTGCGGTTGACCTTGATCAGCGGAGTCGTGGTAGGCATAACGATAACGGCTCTGGCCCCGTATATTTTTGCCGCGTAAGCCACTCCCTGTGCGTGGTTGCCGGCCGAGGCGGTAATCAGGCCACGGCCCCTCTCCTCGTCCGTCAGCGTGCTGATCTTGTAATATGCGCCGCGCACCTTGTACGCGCCCGTGAACTGCATGTTCTCCGGCTTCAGATACACCCGGCCCCCGGTCATCTCCGAAAAATAATCGCTGTATATAAGCTTCGTGCGGTTTGTCACCTTGATGACGGCCTCGCTCGCCTCCTCAAATTTCTCCAGTGTCATCATCGCTTTTCCCCTCTTTCTCTTCCTGCGCTCATTTGCCCTGCCCCGTGCCGCTTTTCCGGTTCCTGTTTTTCTTTTTCCATTTTCTTTTGGCTGTCTGATCTGCATCTGCGGATCTGCAGCAACCGGCAGCTGCTCCGGATTGTTTCCGGCTCCGGGCTTCCTTTCTCCCGTTTTTTACTCCGCCTTCACATCAAACAGCGCGTCCACAAAAGCGTCCGAATCGAAACGCTGCAGATCGTCGATTTTCTCCCCTACGCCGATATATTTTACCGGAATGTTCAGCTCGGACTGGATCGCAATCGCAATGCCGCCCTTGGCCGTCCCGTCAAGCTTTGTCAGGATAATGCCCGAAATTTCCGCTACCTCGTTGAACTGGCGTGCCTGAGCCAGCGCATTCTGACCGGTCGTGCCGTCCAGAACAACCAGCGTCTCCCGGTTTGCTTCCGGGTATTCCCGGCTGATTACCCGGTCGATCTTTTTCAGCTCCTCCATAAGATTTTTCTTGTTGTGAAGCCTTCCCGCCGTATCGCAGATCAGGATGTCCGCATTTTTCGACTTGGCCGAGCTGACCGCGTCAAAAATAACCGCGGCCGGGTCCGAGCCCTCCTTTTGTGCGATAATATCGACCTGTGCGCGGTGCGCCCATTCCGTCAGCTGCTCGATCGCCGCCGCGCGGAAGGTATCCGCCGCTGCGACGACAACCCTTTTTCCTCTGTCCTTATACTGGCCGGCCAGCTTGCCCACGGAGGTCGTCTTTCCCACACCATTGACGCCGATCACCAGCAGAACCGTCTTTTTTTCCTCAAAATCGTATGCGCCCTCCGGCGGGTTCATCTGCTCCTTGATGCTTGTAATCAGCAGCTCCCTGCACTGCGCGGGCTCCTTGATTTTGTTTTCCTTTACCTTTGCCCGCAGATTTTCGATGATCGAGCTTGTCGCATTCACACCGATATCCGCCATAATAAGAATTTCCTCCAGCTCCTCATAGAAATCCTCGTCGATGCTTCCGGAACCGGAAAAAATGGCCTCAATCCCGGAAACAATGCTGTTCCTCGTTTTGGCAAGCCCCTCCGCAAGCCTTCCGAAAAAACCCTTCTTCTCTCCCATGCGCCCTCCCCGCCTTTCCTGATTTCCTCTACTATAGTGCTTTCCTGACTACTTGTCAAGCTCGCCTTCGATCAGACTGACCGACACCAGCGTCGAAACCCCCTTCTCCTGCATGGTGATCCCGTAGAGCACATCGGCCGCCGCCATGGTGCCGCGCCGGTGCGTGATTACGATAAACTGCGTATCCCTGGTCAGCCGGTGCAGATACCTGGCAAAGCGCTTGACATTGGAATCGTCGAGCGCTGCCTCAATCTCGTCCAGAAGACAGAACGGGGACGGCTTGAGATTCTGGATCGCAAAAAGCAGCGAAATTGCCGTCAGCGCCTTCTCTCCGCCCGAGAGCTGCATCATGTTCTGCAGCTTTTTTCCCGGCGGCTGCGCGATAATGCGGATGCCGGCCTCGAGGATATCCCCGTCCTCCTGCAGCTCAAGCGACGCCTTTCCGCCGCCGAACAGTTCCCGGAACACCACCTCAAACTGCCTGGTAATCTCGGCAAATTTTTCCGCAAACTGCCGCCGCATCTCCTCGTCTAGCTCTGCGATAATGCCGAGCAGTGCCTGCTCCGAATTTTTCAGATCGTCCCGCTGACCGGTCAGAAATTCATAGCGTTCCGACACCTGCCTGTAATCCTCGATCGCGTTGACATTAACATCCCCGAGTCCCCGGATGCTGTTCTTCAGCGCGGCGATCTGCTTTTTGTTGGCCGCCTGGTCTAAAAAACGCTCATCCCTCTGCTCGGCGGCGGCGGACGGCGTCAGCTCATATTCCTCCCAGAGATAATTGATCCGGGCTTCGGCAGCCTCTGCAAGCTTTTCCAGCTGTCCGGCCAGCCGAAACGCTTCCCTGTCAAGCAGGGCAATCCGCCCGGAAAGCTCCTCTCGCCGCGCAAAAAATCCCTTGTGCAGCCGGGTCTTTTCCTCCCGTCCGGCGGAGAGCTCCTCGATCCGCCCGGACAGCTCTTTGGCTTTTTCTTCGTTCTCTGTGCGGCTCTGCAGACAGCGCTCCAGCTCTTCCTGCTTCTCTTTCAGCGAGCTCTCGAAATTTCCGGCACTCTCGTTCAGCCGTGTCCGCTCCTCCTCCAGATGAGCCAGTTCCGCCCGGACACGCCGGATGTTTTCCAGCAGGTTGCCGCTGTTCTGTTCCAGCGCAGAAAACCTCGATTTCAGCCCGGAAAGCTCCTCCGATTGTTTCTGCTCCTCCTGCTGTTTTTCCTTCCGCAGTGCGGTGCATTCATCGATCCGCCGTTCCTTCTGTGCGCGCAGCTCCGCATTTTTCTCAAATTCGCTGTTGAGATTTCCAATATTTTCCATTAGCGCAGCTGTCTGGCCTTCCATCGCGTGCAGCTCGTCCGAAAAGCTTCCGAATTCCTCCTCGAGTGCTCTCAGTTTTGCTTCCGCCTGCTCCATGCCGATCTTTGCCGTATTCTGCAGGACATAGAGTTCCCTGAGCTTTTCCTTCGCCTGCTCGGCCTTCTCCCGCAGTCCGTTCCGGCGCGTGCGCGCCTCCTCCCGGCCGGCCGCCAGCTGCTCCGCTGCAGCCTTCTCCTCTGGAAGTCTCTGCTCCAGTTCCTCCATCTCCCGGCGCCGGGAAAGCAGGCTGCCGGAACTTTTGTACGCGCCGCCCGAAATCGATCCGCCCGGATTCAGCTGTTCCCCCTCGACCGTAACGATGCGCAGCGTATAGCTGTATTTTTTTGCCAGCGCAAGCGCATGGTCAATCGTGTCCACAACAAATATTCTTCCGAGCAGGAACTGCACCAGCGCGCCGTACCTTTTATCCGCCCGGACAAGGGAAGACGCCAGCCCGATAACGCCCGGCTCGCGCAGCGCCGATTCATTGCTGTTGCGCGCCGGCGTTATGCTGGTGAGCGGCAGGAAGGTCGCGCGCCCGGCCTTTGTCTTTTTCAGAAATTCGATCAGCTTCTTGGCTGTCTGCTCGCTGTCCGTGACAACATTCTGTATACTGCCCCCGAGTGCGGTCTCCACGGCTGTCTCATAGCTTTTGTCCACCTTGATCAGATCCGCTACAACACCCTCAATTCCCGGGAAGCGCTCTCTCTGCTCCATAATGCGTCGGACGCTGTTTCCGTAGCCCTCATAGCGCTCCGTAATATTCCGCAGAGAATCCAGCCGCGAGCTGTCCGCAAGAAAGCTCCGCTGTTTTTCCTCCAGCTCTCTGCCGAGCCTCTCAATCTCCTGCCGCTCCTTTTCCGCACTCTCCTCCAGTGCCCGGATGGCTCTCCCCTGATTCTGTACCTCCTCCGAGGCCCGGTGCAGCTGTTCCCCGCGTTCCCGGATTGCGTCCTGCGCCTGGGATTCCAGACTTTTGTGCTCGAGAACACGCTTGTTCAGCTCAGCTCTTTTAATCGCACTCTGCTCCCGCATCGTCTCGTAGCGCTGCAGATTTGCTTTATTGTTTGTATTTTCATTGAGCAGCCGGAAAATTTCGCCGTTGCTCTCCTCAATCTCCCGATCCAGCGATTCGATTTCCCCGCGGATTTCCTGAATACGGCATGCCTTTTCGGTCTGCTCATCGTCGAGTGCGTCAAGCGCTCCGTCCGTCTCCTGCTTCTTTGCGAGGTAGCCGGCCAGTTCCTCCTGCTTTGCCGTGAGATTTCCCTCTACCTGGGACAGCGTATCGGAAAAATGCAGGCTGTTCTGGCGGATCGCATCCATCTGCCCGTGCAGCAGGCGGATATCGCCCTCCGTCTTCTCAAACTCCACCTGGCAGCGGGCTTTTTCCTCTTTTGCCGCATCAATTGCTTCGGCAAACTGTTCAAGCTCCTGTTCCGCCCGCTCATATTCGTTCTTTGTATCGTCGTAAGCGGCGCGCGCCTGTGTCAGATCGCCGTCCACAATCCTCTGCTTTTCCGTCAGCTCGGCCTCCTGCACGCTGCTGCTCCCCTGCTCGAGCAGGAACTGGCTGACCTCCGCCCGCCGCAGCTCCTCCTTCAGTTTCAGGTATTCCCGCGCCGTGCCGGACTGCTTTTCTAGCGGCCCGAGCTGCTTTTCCAGCTCCGCGATAATATCCTGCACGCGCCCGAGATTCAGCTGCTCCTCGGCCAGATTTTTTTCCGTCAGCGCCTTGCGTTTTTTGAACTTCACAATGCCGGCCGCCTCGTCAAGAAGCTCCCTGCGCTCCTCCGGTTTCCCGCTGACAATCCGGTCAATCTGTCCCTGGCCGATAATGGAGTAGCCTTCCTTGCCGATTCCGGTGTCCAGAAAAAGCTCCTGCATATCCTTCAGCCGGCAGCCCGTTCCGTTCAGCAAGTATTCGCTCTCGCCGGAGCGATAAACGCGGCGCGCCACAGTTACCTCCTCAAATTCTATCGGCAGTTTGTGATCCGCATTGTCGAAGGTAATGGAAACATAAGCAAAACCCTGCGGTCTGCGCAGCTCCGTCCCAGAAAAAATAACATCCTGCATGCTGTTGCCGCGCAGCTGCTTGGCGCTCTGCTCGCCGAGCACCCAGCGTACGGCGTCCGCGACATTGCTCTTCCCGCTTCCGTTCGGCCCGACAATCCCCGTGATCCCGTTTTTAAACTCAAACAGAATTTTATTTGCAAATGATTTGAATCCCTGCACCTCGATGCTCTTTAAATACATTCTGCTCCCCCGTCCTGGCGCAGTTTCAGAATGGCCCGGTAGGCAGCCTCCTGCTCCGCAGCCTTCTTGGTTTTGCCCGTTCCTCTCGTCGTAAGCCAGTCCTCCACGACGGCTTCGACACAGAACGTTTTATTATGATCCGGACCGGTTTCCGAGACGAGCTCGTACACAACCCTTCCCTTTCCCCTTCCCTGGATGATCTCCTGCAAAATAGTCTTACTATCAAAAAAGAGTTTTTTGTTTTCCAGGTCATTCAGCACATGCATCCGGATAAACTCTTTTGCGCTAGTAAAACCACCGTCCAGATAGATTGCCCCGATCACTGCCTCCAGCGCGTCCGAAAGAATGGAATCCCGATCTGCCCCTCCGGAGGCCTGCTCCCCTTTACCGAGAAACAGTTCTTCCCCAAGTCCGAGCTCCCGCGCGCAGTACGCCAGCGCCGGCTCACAGACAAGGCTGGCGCGCAGCTTTGACATTTCCCCTTCCTCCATCTCCCCGTGGCTGCTGAAAATAAATTCGCTCGAGACAAGCTCCAGCACGGCATCCCCGAGAAACTCCAGCCGTTCGTTATCCGGCGTTCTGTTCAGCTTCCGCTCGTTTGCGTACGAGCTGTGCGTCAGCGCCTGCCGCAGCAGCGCCTTCTGCCGAAAGCAATAGCCGAGTCTTTCCTCCAATTCCATTTTCCCCTCATTTCCCCGTAACCGAACGAACCGTGTGGAAGTCCCGAAGGGTTCCCACACGGTCCGTCCGTCCCGGCCTCTGTTTTCAATTCCATGCAGTATATTGCGGAAAACACAGAAACGATCCGTCCTAGTTCAGCGCGCTCTTGATTTTCTCTACGGCATCGCCTACAGAAACGATCTTTTCCGCCTCCTCGTTGGCGATCTCGATGTCGAACTCCTCCTCGATCCCCATGATAATCTGGAAAATATCAAGGGAATCCGCACCGAGGTCATCTACAAACGTCGTCTCAAGCGTGATCTCCTCGCCGTCCACATTCAACACTTCTCCGATAATCTTCTTCAGCTTTTCAAATTCCATGACAAATCACCTTTCTGTTATATTCTTTCTTGTGCCGCAATGTTGGCGGCAATTTTTTCACTGATTTTCTCCTCTTTGAAAGCAATGCACTGGATGATGGAGTTTTTGATTTCATTGCTCTTTGAGCTGCCGTGGCTTTTTACCACAAGCCCGTTGAGCCCCAGCATCGGCGCGCCGCCGTACTGGGAGAGATCAAAGCTCTTCATCGTCTTTTTCAGCTGCGGCTTCACCAGCGCCGCTCCGAGCGTGCTGACCGGCGTCGCCGTCATGCTCTGCTTGATTTTCTTAATCAGTGACATGGCGAGCCCTTCGTAAAGCTTCAGGATGACATTGCCGACAAACGCCTCCGTGACGATGACGTCCGCCGCGCCGTTCGGTATCTCTCTCGCTTCAATGCTGCCGATGAAATTGATTTCATTGCAGTTCTTCAGCAGCGGAAAGGTCTCCTTTACGAGCATGTTGCCCTTCTCCTCCTCCGCGCCGATATTTACTATCGCGACGCGCGGTCTCTTTACGCCCACAACGTTTTCCATATATATGGAACCCATCTTTGCGAACTGTACGAGATGGGAGGATCTTGCATCCACATTTGCACCGCAGTCAATGAGCAGGGAGATTCCGTCCATAGTCGGGATCAGCGGAGCCAGCGGAGGACGTTCCACGCCCTTGATTCTGCCGACGATCAGCTGCGCCCCCACCAGCACGGCTCCCGTACTGCCGGCGGATACAAACGCATCCGCCTGTCCGCTCTTGACAAGATTCAGAGCGACGACAATGGAGGAATCTTTTTTTCTTCGGATTGCCAGAACCGGAGGTTCCTCGTTGGTAATAATCTCACCTGCCGGAACAATGTGCAGCCGATCCTGCGGATAGCTGAGGCTTTCCAGCTCCTTTTTGATTTTCTCCTCCGAGCCGGTCAGAAAAATCTCGACCTCCGGGCGCTCTCTCAGCGCCTCAACCGCTCCTTTTACTACCTCGCCCGGGGAATTATCTCCCCCCATGGCATCCACCGCAACTCTGACATTTTCCCGCATCGCTCTGCCCAAATCCGCCGCGGTTTCCCGCGGCCGCACCGGCTCGTAAAGCCGGCGTCCTTTCCTGATAAATTCGTTAAACGCCGTTCAATGCACCGAGTCCCCGGCTTATGCATCGGCGAAGCCTGTCGTGTCACGGTCCTGGCACAGTCCGCGTGAATCCTTTTGTGCATCATGCCGTTCCTCTGTAACACTATACTAAATCATTCTAAAAAAATCAACCGGTAAATTGTAAAAAGTTAAAAAACAATCCGCTGCGCCCTCATGCCTTCTTCTGATAAAAAAATGACTGATAGGTATGGTAGCCGAGCTTTTCCGGCTGGATAATCTGCTCCGTGCTTCCGACAAACAGGAAGCAGTCCGGTTTCAGGGCGGCATTGAACTTCCGGTAAATGTCGTCCTTGGCCTCCTCCGTAAAATAGATTAATACGTTCCTGCATACGATCAGATCGCACTGCACCGGATATGTATCCTTCAGCAGGTTGTGCTGCTTAAACTCCACACAATTCTTGATATCGCTGCTGATCTGGTAATTTGTGTCGTTCACTTTGGTAAAATATTTGCGCAAAAATTCATCTGGAAGCCCTTTCAGGCTCTTGATGTTGTAAAGTCCCATCCTGGCCTTGTCAAGAACCTGAAGATCAATATCCGTCGCCATGATCCGGATCTTGGACAGCGGCATGAATTTCGAGAGCAGCATCACAAGAGAATACGGCTCGTCTCCGGTCGAGCAGGCCGCGCTCCAGATTTTCAGCGAACTGCTTTTTTTCATAAGCTCCGGAAGTATTTTTTTCTCCAGCGTAACCCACTGCTCCGGATTGCGGTAAAACTCGGATACATTGATCGTGAGATAATTGACAAATTCGTCGAACAGCGCCCTGTCCTTCCGGAGGGCATCGACATACTGCCGGTAGGTCGTATAGTGGTGCTTTCCGATCAGGGAATCAATCCGGCGCTTCATCTGACGCTCCTTGTAGGCATTCAGATCTATTTTTGTCAGCTGCAGCACATCCGCTTTAAATGATTCGTAATTGTCCGTCATGGGATAACCTCCTCCGCGTGCAATACATCACAAAATATGGTAAAATCCCGGAAACATTCATGCCTCCGGGATTCGTATTTACTCTTCTGCAGCCGGCTCCTCAGATGCAAGCAGCGCCTTGATGCTAAGGCTGATTTTTCTGTCTTCGCCGTTGAAATCTACAATCTTCGCCGTGATCTGCTGACCGATCTTCAGCACGTCGGACGGCTTCTCAACATGCTCTCTCGCAATCTGCGATACATGCAGCAGCGCGTCGACACCCGGCTCGAGCTCGACAAAAGCTCCGAAATCCGTCATGCGCGCCACGCGCCCGGTCACTTCGTTGCCCTTCGCAAATTTTGTCTCGGCATCCTTCCACGGATTCTGATCCGGGAATTTCATGCTGAGCGCGATCTTCTCGCCCTGGATATCCTTGATAAACGCCTTGACAACGTCGCCCGGCTTGAACACCTTTTTCGGATTTTCCACTCTGCCCCAGGACATCTCGGAAATATGAAGAAGCCCATCCGCTCCGCCGAGATCAATAAACACGCCGAATTCCGTCACGTTCTTCACCGTGCCCTCAACCACATCGCCGATATTGATCCGCGCGAAGAGCGCCTCGGCCATCTCTTTCTTCTTTGCGATAATCAGCTGCTTGCGGTCGCCGATGATTCTTCTTCTCTTCGGATTGAACTCGCTGATGACAAACTCGATCTCCTGATCCTTGTACTTCTCGAGATCTCTCTCGTAAGTATCGGATACAAGGCTTGCCGGGATAAATACCCTGGACTCCTCCACCACAACGCTCAGACCGCCGCCGAGCACTGCCGCAACCTTTGCGCGGAGAACCTCCTTGTTGTTGAAGGCCTCCTCCAGACGCTTGTTGCCCTTTTCGGCAATCAGCTTCTTGTAAGTGAGAAGAACCTGTCCCTCCCCGTCGTTTACCTTCAGAACCTTTGCCGTCATTGTCTCGCCCTCTTTTACAAGAGTTCTGAGATCCACATTCGGAGTGTTGGTGTACTCGCTGCGGGTAATGATGCCGTCTGCCTTGTAGCCGATGTTCAGGACAATCTCATCTTCCTTCACACCGATGATCACACCCTCGACAACCTCTCCATTGTGTATTGTCTTTAAAGACTCCTCCAATAATTGTTCGAAATTTTCTTCTGACATGCTCGTTTGAACCTCCTTGATAATATTGTATGGGGTGGATGCCCCTGCTGTAATACCTACGCTACGAAAAGATTTCATCTTACCGAAATCCAGGTCACCAAGTGTCTGTATATAGTAAGTATTCTCACATTCCTTTTTTGAAATTTCGAAAAGCTTCCGCGTATTTGAGCTTGACCTTCCTCCGATCACAATCATGGCATCCGACTGCCCGGCGAGTTCCTTTGCTTCCGCCTGACGTTCTTCCGTCGCGTTGCATATCGTATTTACAACGAGTATATCATACCTCTTTTTCTCGATAATTTCAACTAAATCTTCAAATTTCTTGTAATTAAATGTCGTCTGTGCCACAATGCATAGTTTTTTGCCCTCCGGAAGTACAATTCCTTCCGCTTCCTCTTCGCTTTCCGCCGTCCAGACCGGAGTTTCGCTCCAGCCGACAATCCCTTCGACCTCCGGATGCGTCCGGTCGCCGATCACAAGAATCTGATATCCCTCCGCGCTTTTCTCCCGCACAATCCGATGTATTTTTTTTACAAAGGGGCAGGTTGCATCAATAATTTTAAATTTCGGCCTTCCGTGCTCATCCTGACAGCTTTCAAGAAAGTGCTGCGCCGATTCCGGAATGCCGCACGACCGGATAATAATCGTCCCGCCGGAAAGCCCCCCGGCCTCCTTAAGACTTCCCAGCACCCGAACGCCGCGGCGGCACAGAGATTCGACAACTTCCTCATTGTGTATAATCGGCCCGAACGTGTACACACCGCCTCCCGGGTGCTGCTCTGCCTCCCGGGACACAATGTCCACCGCCCGCTCTACGCCAAAACAGTAACCTGCTGTCTTTGCAACCGTTACTTTCATCCTGCATATTCCTCCGCACTGAAATTTCTTCGGCCATTTTACGGAGACAGCACAAAGATGCGCCGCTGCTCCCCCTCCCCGCTCATGCCCGGCTCCGATACAGCCGCAGAATCTCGTCCTTTGTCTGTTCGACGGTGAGCTGAGAACCGTCCAGAAGCACGGCGTCGTCCGCCTTTTTCAGCGGGGCCACTGTCCGGCTCATATCCTGCCTGTCCCGCTCGGCAATCTCCCGCTCCAGCTCGTCCCGGTCGCAGGCTTCCCCCCGCTCGACAAGTTCGAGATACCTGCGCTGTGCGCGGATGGATACGTCCGCCGTCAGATAAATTTTCAGATCGGCATCCGGCAGCACCACCGTGCCGATATCCCGCCCGTCCATAATGACGTCCGTCTCCCCGGCCAGCTTCTGCTGAAGCTCCCGCAGCTTTTCTCTCACCGCCGGGATCGGACTTGTGACGGAGGCCATTTTCCCGACCTCCTCGGTTCGAATCAGGCCGTTTACATTTTCCCCGTTCAGCAGAACGACCTGTTCGCCGTTTTCGTACCGCAGCGTCACCTCCGCCTCCGGGAGCGCCGCCCGGATGCCGGCGGCATCCCCTGGAGCTATGCCTCTTCTCAGAAAAAACAGCGCGAGCGCGCGGTACATCGCCCCGGTATCGACATACACAAAGCCGAGCTCCTTTGCCGCCAGCCTTGCAATCGTACTTTTCCCGGCTCCTGCCGGCCCGTCTATCGCAATATTGAATGTTTTCATTTTATAAGCCCTCCTGCGCCGGTCTTGAGCCGTCCGCGTTTATTTTTTTCTGCCGGATCGCCTTTTCAGCGAATCCCGCGTGCCGCCGCATGCGCGCTCGCCCAGGCAATCTGCAGATTAAAGCCCCCCGTCAGGGCGTCCACGTCAAGCACCTCGCCGGCAAAATAGAGGCCCGGAACAAGCTTGGATTCCATGGTCGACGGATTAACCTCCTTCACTGAGATCCCGCCCTTTGTAATCACAGCCTCGCAATAGTCTCCGAGCGAGGCGATCGGCAGGGAAAAATCCTTGAGCAGGGCCGCCAGCCCTCTGCGTTCCTCCCTGGAAATCGAATTCACCTGCCTGTCCGGCAAAATACCGCTGAGTTTTATTATAACCGGAATCAATTTCTGTGGCAAGAGATGTTCCAGCGCATTTTTATAACGTTTATTTTTTGTTTCGTCAAAATCCCGCAGGATACGTGCATCCAGCTGCTCTTCCGACAGAGCGGGCTTCAAATCGATCTGGAGGGACAGGCTGTAATCCGCGAGTTTGTCCGCAATATAGCTGCTTGCACTCAGGATCACCGGCCCGCTCACGCCGCGCGCCGTGAAGACCAGCTCACCGAACTCCTCAAAAAGTACTGTGCCCGGCTCAATTTCCTTCCGCTTTTTCTCCCGCCTTGCCCTGTGCTGCGCAGCCCGCTGCTCCCTTTCCGTCTCCTTCCCGGAATCATTTGTCAGCGCCTGAGCCGCGCCCCCGCTTCCGCCGTCCTCTGCTGTACCCTCGCCCGGCAGCGTTTTGCTGTCCGCCCGCACCCGCACCCGGACATTTTTCAGAGACAGTCCCTCAAGCTCCCCGCATAGTCCGGAAGCCAGGCGTATGCCGACGAGGGACGGAAAAAGCTTTGTCACGGTGTGCCCGAGCTGTCCCGCCATGCGGTAGCCGTCTCCGGTCGCTCCGGTCGTCGGGTAGGAAAGCCCGCCCGTCGCCAGAATTCCCGCCTGCGCAGCTTTTTTTGTTCCGTCTTCCAGACGGACGCCGGAAAAATATCCGTCCTCCGACAGAAGTTCCGCAACCTTCGTATTGAGATATATTTTCACCCCGAGCCGCTTCAGCTCCCGCTCCAGGGCACGTATGACATCCGAGGAATGATCCGAGACAGGGAAAACCCTTTGACCGCGCTCAATCTTGAGCTTCAGACCAATAGACTCAAAATAAGAAATTGCATCCTGACTGTTGAAACTGTGAAAAGCGCTGTACAAAAATCTCGGATTGGACACAACACTGCAAAGCAGCTCATCCGTCCCGCAGGCATTCGTCAGATTGCATCTGCCCTTTCCCGTAATATACAGTTTTTTTCCCAGCTTCTCATTCTGCTCATACAGCGTGACAGAATGCCCGTTCTGCGCGCAGAATGCCGCCGCCATCATTCCGGCTGCTCCGCCGCCGATCACAACCACATTGCTCATAATAAATACAAATATCCTTTGCTTTAATTTCCGAGATACACATAATTCAGCTCAAAGCTTCTGTTTTCCGATTTGTAAGCGCCGCCCTCCAGTCGGTAAATCACGCTCGTGCATTCGGAAAAATTTTCCAGAATGCTCTGGGCGATTGCGTCGAGAATCTCTTCTTCCAGCTTTGCGCTGCTCCCGCACACCGGAGCCTTGCCGGCGGTAAAACTCACGATCACCTTTCCGTCCTCCAGCGTCACCGAGTCAATGCCGACCTCCACCGCGACATCCTCCATCGTGCCCACAACGTAATTCACAAGGTATTCCGGCGTCAGCTCGACACTTTCGGAGAGCACCGCAGTGGTCTCCTCATTTTCAAGACTTTCCGACAGCGTATAATAGGTTATTCTCTTTGTCTGCAGAGGAGTGTAGGAGGCCTCCGGCTCCCTGTGCGTCCCCGCAGAAGGGCTGGCAGACGGGATCAGGGTAAGCTCCAAATCTTCATTTCTGTCCTTTTTTCCGCACGCAGTGACAGCACACAGCATACATACGGCTGTAAGCATTCGGAATATTTTTCCCGATCTTATCATTGATGCGCCACATCCTTTCTGAAAATAGCCCTGCTGAATTTGTCACGGTGCAATCTCATCTCCGGGAACAGAATACTCTGAAACTTTGTCATTTTTATGGTAGAATCCGCAAACATTTAAGGCTGCCCTGCCGGTACACCACTACTTTGTGCCTTCCGTAATCACCCTGCGGTTGGCATAGATATAGTCCGCCAGCGAAATCACCGTCAGCAGCACTGCAGCGTACAGAAAAACCTGCTCCATTGCATTGAAAAATCCCCCGTCAAGATCCACAATGAAAAAGACGCACATAATCATCTGCACAACGGTTTTTATCTTGCCCCAGCTGTTTGCAGCGATTACAACATGATTTCCGGCCGCCACCAGGCGAAAGCCGCTGATGGTAAACTCCCGCGCGATAATCAGGATAACGGCCCAGGCCGGTACGCTCCCCTTCTCCACAAAGCAGATCAGAGCCGAGCACACAAGCAGCTTATCCGCAAGCGGATCCATAAACTTCCCGAAATCCGTCACAAGATTATTTTTCCGCGCAAGATAACCGTCCAGAAAGTCGGACGCAGAAGCGATGATAAAGACCCCCGCCGCGAAGTACTTTGCTCCCGGAATTCCCGGCACCAGCATAAACACAAGAAATACCGGAATCATACAAACTCGAAAAACTGTAATTTTGTTAGGCAGATTCATAGCTGCTCCCTCCTGCCCGCTCCGGCGGGCACCCAATCTTTCCTTAATTTATTATGTATGCGGATAATCCCGTCTGATTTTATCTGTCTGTAAATACCCCTTTATGCCCGGAAGAGCTCAAAACGCTCCGCTCCCGGCTTATTGCGGTTTATCCTCTGCTCTTCCGATCAGATCATATCCTCTGGCGTCCGTAATCTCTGCCCGGACGATTTCGCCGGAGATATATTCCCGGCTTGTGCTCAGAAACACATAGCCGTCGATTTTCGGCGCATCCATGCGGGAACGCCCGACATAGATATCCTCCTCCACAAGCCGCCCCTCGATCATAACCTCAATGCTTCTGCCGACCATGCGCTCCGCATTTTCAAACGCAATCTGCTGCTGGATCGCCATCAGCTCCTTTTGTCTTGCCGTTTTCACCCTCTTCGGAACCTGATCCTTCCGCCTGGCCGCCGGCGTCCCCTCCTCCTTCGAATAAGGAAATACGCCGAGCCGCTCAAACCGCATGCTCCGCACAAATTCCTTCAGAAGCTCATGATCCTCCGCCGTCTCCCCCGGAAAACCGGTGATCAGTGTTGTGCGCAGGGCAATATCCGGGATCTCGCGGCGCAGCTCGGCGATCAGTGCCTCCAGCTCCGCACGGCTGGTTCTCCGCCCCATCGCCTGAAGCACGCGGTCCGAGGCATGCTGTACAGGCATGTCAAGATAGTGGCAGAGCTTCGGCTCCTCTTTGATCGTGCGGATCAGCTCCGGTGTAATCTCCTCCGGATAGCAGTAGAGCAGACGAATCCAGCGGATGCCGTCAACGGCGCACAGCTTTTTCAGCAGCTCCGGAAGCTTCTTCTCGCCGTAAAGATCCGAGCCGTACAGCGTTGTCTCCTGTGCAACGAGAATCAGCTCCTGCGTACCGCCCTCCGCCAGAAATTCCGCCTCCTCCACCAGACGCTCCATGGGCACGCTCCGGTAATCGCCGCGGATACCAGGAATCGCACAGTAGGTGCAGTGCTTGCTGCAGCCCTCTGCGATTTTCAGATAGGAAACATACGCGCCGGTCGTATTTACGCGCCTTGTATCCGGTAGCGGCAGGGCATTGATATCCCGGAACACATCGGGAAAAGCCGCATCCGGCTGCCGGATTTCCGGGCATTCCTTTTCCGCCTGCATCCTGTCTGCAGATAACGTCCCCGCCCCGCTTGCGGCCAGCACGCGATCCACGACATCCGCCACGGCGTCGATCGCCGTCGTGCCAATCAGCGCATCCACCTCCGGGATCTCCCTCCGGATCTCCTCGCGGTAGCGCTGCGCAAGGCATCCGGCCGCGATCAGCGCCTTCAGCCGGCCTGTCTTTTTATATTCCGCCATCTCCAGAATCGTTTCAATGCTCTCCTGCTTCGCATCATGGATAAAACAGCAGGTATTGATTATAATTGCGTCCGCTTCCGCCTCGTCATCCGTAAGGGAATAGCCGCGATCCCGGAGCAGCCCCAGCATCACTTCGCTGTCCACCAGATTTTTATCGCAGCCCAGAGAGATAAAACAAATATTCATAGCCAGTCTCCATGCGTCTCAGCGGACGCCCTCCTCCCTCTGCGCAGATTTCAGGCAGTTTACCATAAGCATTGCGATCGTCATCGGTCCGACGCCCCCCGGCACCGGCGTGATCGCGGACGCCACAGGCTCGACCGAAACAAAATCAACATCTCCGCACAGCTTGTTTTCGGCGTTCCGGTGAATACCTACATCAATGACAACAGCCCCTTTCTTCACATAATCCGCTGTAATAAATTTCGGCTTCCCGAGCGCTGCCACAAGAATATCCGCCCGTCTTGTCAGCTCTGCCAGATTTTTCGTGCGGGAATGGCAGACCGTCACCGTACCGTTCTCGGCCAGCAGCAGCGCCGCCATCGGCTTTCCTACAATATTGCTGCGCCCGACGACGACGCACTCCCTGCCTTCGATCAAGATCCCGGAACGCTTCAGCAGCTCAATAATCCCCGCCGGCGTACAGGAAACGAAGCCCGGAGCGCCGACGCTCAGCCGGCCGACATTCTGCACATGGAAACCATCCACATCCTTATCCGGCGAAATTGCCTGAATCACCTTTGCCTCGCTGATTTTTTCCGGCAGCGGAAGCTGAACGAGAATGCCGTTCACATCCTTCCTGCCGTTGAGCTCGCTGATCAGCCGGAGCAGCTCCTCCTCCGAGGTTTCTTCTGGCAGCTCGTAAGAGAGAGACTGAAAGCCGACGTACTCGCATGCCTTTTTCTTGTTCCCCACATAAACGCTCGAGGCAGGATCGTTCCCGACCTGTACAACCGCCAGCGTTACCGTTCTGCCCTGTTCTGCCAGAAGGGCCGCCTCTTGTTTTACCTCCTCCTTAATCTCCGCCGATATTTTTTTTCCGTCGATGATAGCCGCCATTTGCTCACTCCATTTCCGCGCTATACGCTGTATTTTTATCATATAAAGCTTTTCCTATAAATAAGTATTCAAACATCTTTTTTGTTTTCTCTAAAACAGAGGGGCAAACAGCTTCAGAAACGCCTGAAGAATTACCTTCTGAAGCACCGGCTTAAGCATGGCTCTCGTGACCGGAATGCTTCTCGCAATCGTTTCGATGGCATCCTGCTTCACGTCCATAACGGAGCCTGTCCGGTAAAGAAAAACTCCGCACTCAAAATGCAGATAAAGGCTCCGGTAATCCAGATTGATCGTGCCGACTGTAGCCACAATATCGTCGCTGACAAAGCATTTCGCATGAATAAAGCCCGGTTCAAATTCAAAGATTTTTACCCCGCCGTCCATCAGCTGCTCATAATAGCTCTGCGTCAGCATAAAGGCATATTTCTTGTCCGGAATGTGGGGCGTCACAATCCGGACGTCCACGCCGCGCTTAGCCGCCAGACAGAGCGAGGAAATTGTCTCGCTGTCGCTGATAAGATACGGCGTAAAAATATAGACATAATCCTTTGCAGAATTGATAATATTCAGGTATACATTTTCCCCGACATTCTCGAAATCCAGCGGGCTGTCGCCGTAGGGCTGCACATAGCCGTCCGTCCCGTACCCTGCTCCCCCGCAGACCTGCGGGCGGAACCGGTCAAAATCCTTGTCCGTGGGGCTGAGCGCGTTCCAGATATGCAAAAACATCACCGTCAGATTCCAAACTGCTTCACCCTTCAGCATAATGCCGGCGTCCTTCCAGTAACCAAAGCGCTTCTTTTCGTTGATATATTCGTCCGCCAGGTTGATCCCGCCGGTAAAGCCGGTTTCCCCGTCAATCACAAGAATCTTCCGGTGATCCCGGTTGTTCATCACGGCGGAGACAAACGGTACAAAAGGGTTGAATGCCTCGCATTTGATGCCGAAGCTCCGGATCGTCTCGTAATAGCCGAACGGCAGCAGCCGCAGACAGCCTACATCATCATAGAGCAGGCGCACATCCAGCCCGGCGGCCGCCTTCTCTTTCAGAATATCCAGGATTGTATTCCACATCCTTCCTTCCGCAATTATAAAATATTCCATAAAAATAAAGTTTTTTGCTTTTTTAAGTTCTTCAATAATATATGGAAAATTTTCTTCCCCGCTCTTAAAATATGTGGTCTGCGTATTCTGCCACATCGGCGCATCCGCAAATTTTTTCAGATACAGGGCCTGTCCGTAAACCGATGCATTTTCCTTCTTCAGTTTCTTAAGAACTTCCTCATTCTCCCCGATATACGGCTTCAGCATTGCCCAGGAATCGTTCAGTCTGCGGCGCAGCCTTTTTGTCGGCCTTCTCGTGCCGAAAATCACAAACATCAGCCCGCCGAACACGGGAAACATAAGGATCGGCACCACCCATGCCAGTTTATAGGACGGATTCTGCCGGCTGTTGATCACGACAAAGATCACAACGATGCTGAGCACCTTTAAAATCATGCTGACAACCGTGGACGTGCTGGACAGCGTCAGCACGGACGAAACAAGCCACCAGGCCTGCAGCACAATCAGAATGCCGACGATCAGAATCCGATAAATTGTCATCTTTTTACTTTGCATTCAATTTTTACCCTTTCCGCTTTTGTCCCATTGTATATTTCATTATAAACAATTTTTCCCCCCGGTTCAATATACCAATCATAAATTTTTAATAAAAAGAAAGGAGCCGTTTTCCTGCCGAAACGGCAGAAAAACGGCTTTTAATCAGCGGTAGTAATTGATGAGACAGCCTTTTAAAATAATCTCTCTTTCGTCGTCCGTCAGCTCGCCGAGCCTTAATACAAACTCCGTGAGGCCGCCGTGCACGACATACGCGCGAATCTCGGCAGACTTTTCCTTCACTGCTGTACGGATACCCGGAAGGAAGATAAAATCCCCGTTCTCAAACGGTAAATCGGCGGAAGCCGATTTTTCGGCATCTGCCCTTCCGCCTTCCAGCAGGAACGGCAGCATTCCCCAGTTAATCAGATTCGAGCGGTATCGCTTCGTCGCGTATTCCCCTGCGATATTGGCCAGTCCGCCGAGCACCTTCTGGCAGCTGGCGGCCTGCTCCCTCGCGGAGCCGTCGCCCGGTTTTACCGCATAAATTACGCTTCCGACCTGCGTGTGCGCGGCATCCACCGGGTGCAGAGTCCTGATTGCGGCCAGCACACCTGCGAGCTCCGGCACCGCCTTCACCATGCCTTCCTCGCCTTCTCCGGCCGTCCTCGCCTTCTCCGCCAGCTGCACCGCCTTGGCCCGCCCGACATACTGAGGATCCTTCCGGGAAAGCGTAAATTCCGCAAGACCGAGCGGATTGGAACGGAACGAGGAAGTTTCGCCGGAAGGGATCAGCTCGTCCGTCGTGGTCACCGGATCATGGATCACGGACACCACCTTTAAAAGCAAATCCTCCGTCAGCTCGCTCATTGCCGGCCAGTCCTTGATGCCGGGGCCGAATTTGATCTCCGCGCTTTTATCCGCCCTTCCGACGCCATTGTAGACGCGCTTTTCATAAATACTGCCGTCAAAGAAATACTTCGGTTTGGAAAAATCCGCATCAACATGCTCGGCGGAGGTCAAAAAACCGCGGTTCGCCGCAGTTGCCGCAATGGAGCGCGCATCCATCAGCGCCACCGAGGCAAGCTGTCCGTTTGTGATCTTCGAACCCTCGCGGTTCGGGAAATTTCTGGTGGAATGACGGATACTTAAGCCGCCGTTCGCTGGTACATCCCCCGCACCGAAGCACGGCCCGCAGAACGCCGTCCGCAGTGTGGCCCCAGCCGCCATCAGCTTTGCCGCAGTCCCGTTCTTCACCAGCTCCATAAAAATCGGCTGGCTTGCCGGATATACGCTCAGAGAAAATTCGTCCGAGCCGATATCATGCCCTGTCAGAATATCCGCCGCATCGCATATATTCTCAAAGCCGCCGCCCGCGCAGCCCGCAATCACACCCTGCTCCACATACAGTCTTCCGTTCCGGATCTTGTCGCGCAGCCGGTATTCAACCTTGTTGTTGTCAAGACTGACAAGTGCCTTCTTCTCCACCTCGGCCAGAATATCCTCCAGGTTCGCGTTCAGCTCGTCAATCGTATAAGTGTTGCTCGGGTGGAACGGCATGGCGATCATCGGGCGGATTTCCGAGAGATCGACGCAGATCATACCGTCGTAATATGCCGCTTCGCCCGGCGCGAGCTGCACATAATCTCCGCTTCTTCCGTGAATGTCGTAAAATTCCTTCACGGCTCCGTCCGTCTCCCAGATCGACGTCAGACAGGTGGTCTCGGTTGTCATAACATCAATTCCGATGCGGTAGTCCACACTCAGATTCGCCACACCGTCGCCGAAGAACTCCATCACCTTATTGTTCACATACCCGTTTGCGAATACCTCGCCGATAATGGCGAGCGCAATATCCTGCGGTCCGACAAACGGCGCCGGCTTTCCGGTCAGACAGACGCCGACCACCTTCGGCATATTGATATCGTAGGTCTTTTTCAGCAGCTGCTTTACAAGCTCCGGCCCGCCTTCCCCGACCGCCATCGTGCCGAGCGCACCGTATCTGGTATGGGAATCCGAGCCGAGAATCATTTTACCGCCGCCTGCAAGCATCTCCCGGGCAAACTGATGAATGACCGCCTGATGCGGCGGCACATAAATCCCGCCGTAATGCTTCGCGCAGGAAAGCCCGAATACATGATCGTCCTCGTTGATCGTTCCGCCGACTGCGCAGAGGCTGTTGTGGCAGTTCGTAAGCACGTAAGGCACCGGGAATTCCTCCAGGCCGCTGGCACGCGCCGTCTGAATAATGCCGACAAAGGTGATGTCATGGGAGGTCAGCCTGTCAAACCGCAGCTTAAGTTTTTCCATGCTGCCCGAGGTGTTGTGCGCTTTCAGAATGCCGTAGGCCATCGTCTGCTTTGCGGCCTCCTCCTTCGATACCGTTCTTCCGAGCTTTGCTTCAAGCTGCGCCTGCGCCAAAGGCCCCTCCTCAATAATCTCTCTTCCGTTCAGCACGTAAGCGCCCTTCTCAAATAATTTCATTCTGTTCCTCCCCTTTTTTCTGCACTGCCGCGTAAAACAGCAGTTTCCCCGCCCCGCATTCAGCTGTTTTTCGTTTACATCTCCCCAAAGAATTCCAGCGTCTCGTCGCAGTCGGTAAACTTTGTTGACTGGAAAAGCCCGTCCCCTGCCTTGATCTTCATCAGCACGATGCCGTTCTCCCCGTCCGAAAATTCAATCCTGATTTTTCCGGTGAAGGTTCTTTTAAAATAGCCCGCATAGTTTTCCGCCACATCGCGGCCGGCAAACTTTACCCGGATCATCAGAAAGGAGCCGTACAGATTGAGCCCCGGCTGCGCCTCAAACTTTCCGCTGTACTTCCCGCCGGCGGCAACCGATACGTTTGCTTCCCTTGGGAGAATGTCGTAGGAATCCTCCTCCGTATTCTCAAAATACAGCTGTATCCATTCAATCTCCGTTGATGTATTGTTTTTAATAACAATCTTTTCGGTATTGACTGCTTCAATTGCCATAACCAGTATAATAACAGAAAGAACGGCCGCTGCTGCTGCAATCGGCTTCACCGGCAGCTTTTTTGCTTCTTTTCCGTTTTTTCCTGACGTCCCCTGTGCCGTTTTACTCATATTTCCCTCCTGTCCGTACCGCGCAGAATCCGCCGCGAGGTTACAGCTTCCTAAATAAAAACAGTGATATTGCTATTGTAAACGCTATTTCCCTATTTCGCAAGGAAATTTTGTACATTTGTGAATTTTCAGAAAATTGAACAAAGTCAAAATATTTATCTGTCATTTTTATCCAAGCAGCAGGTAAAGCATTGTGATAACAAGGCCGATCCCGGCCAGCATCAGCCCGTAAGAAACGCTCCGTGCAACCAGGCCGGCCGTTCTCCTTGTTCTCCGGCCGCCGACGGCAAAAATGTGCACAAACGATTTTTGGATCGGCCGTTTCCGTCTCACCGTCCGGTTCAGCAGAAGCACAAGATCATCCATCACCCTTCCGGCACAGTATGCAATTCTTCCCGCTCCGTGCAGATGCTCCCGCGGCTTCTTCTCGGAAAGCATCGTCCCCGATATCAGCCATACAATCCCCGCAACCAGCTTATCCGCAAGGCGGCAGACGGCGGCGAGCAGGGGGCCGGACAAAAACCAGGCAGTCTTTTCAACAACAAATTCCGCAAGACGGCATGCGCCGGCAAGCAGAAACGGAAGCAGCCGGAGGAACAGCGGGCGGTAAACGGATTCCTCCAGATCATACCAGGCCGGAAGCCGGTTGACATACACTGTCTCCTGCCCGTCCCGCTTGCGCAGCCACTGCCGGACCACCGTAAAATATACAAAAATGCCGATCCCTATGGAAATCCCGGCACCGGACAGATTTTCCATGCTGAACCAGTGCGGCGCTCCCGCCCCATGCACGGCGCCGGCCGCTCCGAAAAACGCAGAGGCCTGTTCCGCCGCCGGCAGCAGGATGCGGTCCGGCAGCAGGCCGGCCAGCAGAAGAAACCCGGCAGGCACTGCCAGCAGAAGCCGGACCGGCATGGAGAGATAGTTTCCGGTGCATTTTTTCACGCGCTCCGACGGCTCGTCGAGAAACAGCACGGTAAAGAGCTTGAGCATGTATGCGGCCGTCAGCCCGCCGGAAACGAGAAATACCCATTCCGTCACGGAGAGTAGCACTCCGGCGCTTCCTGCAAAAAGCTCCCCGCCCTCCACAATCGCTTCGTGGAGCAGGGTTTTGCTGATGTAGCCGGAAAACAGAGGCATGCCGGCCACGGCAAATGCCCCGCACAGAAAAACGGCAAGGAAGAAGGGCTTTTTTCTTCCGAATCCGCAGATCTGTGTTAAATCAAGCGAATGCAGCCTGCAGTATACAACACCGGCAAGAAGAAACAGCACAAGCTTGATAAGCGAATGGTTGACTGCGTGCAAAAATGCTCCGTTGACCGCCAGCGCATTGCCGCCGGTCAGGTTTACCATGCCGAGCCCGACCAGGATAAAGCCGATCTGGGAGACGGACGAGCAGGCCAGCGTTCTTTTGAGATCGACGGAAAACACGCCCAGTACCGCCCCGTGCAGCATGGTTGCCGCTCCGAGAAAGAGCACGAGCCACCCGAATTCCTTCTCCTGATGCATGATGTTTCCCGAAAGCAGGATCACCCCGAAAATGCCGGCCTTGGTCAGAACGCCGGAGAGCAGCGCGGAGGCGGGGGCGGGAGCGACCGGATGCGCCTTCGGAAGCCAGATATGAAGCGGGAACATGCCGGCCTTCGCTCCGAAGCCGAACAGCATCAGAATGCCCGCCGCAAGCAGCATGCCACGCTCCTGCACTGCTGCGCAGGCCTCCCTCAGCCCATCCAGCGCAAGCGTGCCTGTCAGGTGATACAGCAGGAACAGACCCATCAGCATGACCAGACCGCCGAGAACGGCTACTGCAAGATAGGTTTCGGCAGCGCGCAGCGCGCCCTTCGTTTCCTCCTGCGCAACCCAGACATAAGAGGTAAAGGACATAAGCTCAAAAAACAGAAAAGTGGTCAGCAGATCGGCGGAAAGAAACACGCCTGCCGTCGCGCCGAGCGTCAGGAAGGTAAAGCAGTAATAGCGCAGGACATGCCGGTGATGCTCCATGTATTCCTTCGAAAATACCACTGCAGTCAGCCACATAAAGCTCAGGATTATAAGCCAGACCGCACGGAAGCCGTCCAGCTCAAATGAGAGGCCGAAGCCGCACAATTCTTTTATGCGGCAGGTATAGCCTCCGCCGCAAAGCACCGGTACGGCGAAAAAAAGCGCAAGCGCAAATTCTGCCGCCGCGAGCAGATCCGCGGTGAGATACATCGCCCTTCCCCGTCCCTGTCCGCAAAACGCACACAAAATCAGCGCTCCCGCAAAAGGGAGCACAAGCAGCAGGGTCAGCCATAGATTCTCTGCCATTATCAGAACTCCTTTCCTTTAAATCTGCCCGTTTGCGACTCTTGTCAGGAATTCGGAAATGGGCTCTGCAAAAAAGCCGATCAGCAAAACCATCGCCGTGAGCACGGCCATCGGAAGCTTCATCCGCCAGGAGGGATCCGACGGCGCCGTCCTTCCGGAAGCATCCGGCAGCTTCCCATCCGCCGTAGGAAAGCAGGCCCGGATCAGAAAACCGAAAATATAAACGGCCGTCAGCAGTGCGGAAATCAGCACCGCGATCACCCCGAAAACGGCCGGTCCGCTTCCCTGCGCTATTCCGGCGGTTCCGATATTCCATTTGCTGATAAAACCGGACATCGGCGGAAGACCGATCAGTCCCAGGCCGGCTGCAAAAAAGCAGGCCGTGACAAACGGCATCTTTTTTCCCAGCCCGTCCATGTCGCGCACATACTCCAGCCCTGAACGATGCAGAATTGCGCCCGCACAGTAAAACAAAACAATCTTGACAAAAGCGTGCGCCGCAAGATGAAGCATTCCGCCCCTCATTCCGGCCGGCGTCATCAGCGCAGCCCCGAACACGATATAGGAAAGATTACTGATGGTTGAATATGCAAGCCTCCGCTTCAGATGCGGCTCTCTCACGGCGCGCACGGAGCCGTAAAGTATGGTCACGGCGGCAAGGCCCAGCACGATTTTCTGTGCAAAGCTTCCTTCCAGCAATCCTGTCCCGTAGCTGTAATATGTGATCCGGATAATGGCAAATGCCCCCGACTTGACAACGGCCACAGCATGCAGCAGTGCGGTCACCGGGGTCGGCGCAACGGCCGCCGAGGGCAGCCAGGCGTGGAACGGGAAAATTGCCGCCTTCACGCCGAAGCCAAGTACGGCCAGGACATAAACCGCGCGCAGCAGGTTCTCTTTCCCCGCCACGGCAGCGCTCCCGAAAACGCCTCCGAAGGTGAAATTCATCGTATCGCCGAGCCGGTAAACAAAAATAAAACCGATAAATGCAAATGCCGCACCGCCGATCGAATAGGTCATGTACTTTTTACCGGCGGCCACCGCCGTCTTGCCCATGCCGTGCATGACGAGCGGCAGCGTAACAAGTGTCAGCAGCTCATAGAACATATACATGGTCATAAGATTACCGGCATAGGCAATCCCGAGCGCGACGCCGAAAGTCATCGTATAGAAGGAGAAAAACGCATTGTCCTTCTCCTCGCGCTCCATATATTCAAATGCGTACAGCGCCGCGAAAGGCCAGAGTACGGAAATCAGAGCTCCGAATACCATGCCGAGCCCGTCGATATGCAGCATGACAGCCAGCTCGCCTGCCAGATTCAGCACGATAAAATCTTCGCTCGGCCGGTGAAAAATCATCCACACCGCTAATATCGAGGTGAGCGCAGTCACCAGTTCCACATAAATATTCCTGGCCTTCCGGCTCCGAAAACGGAACAGCGGCAGCAGCGCCCCCATCAGAATCGGAAAAACGATGGGCAGAAGTATAATATATTTTGACATGCCAGCCTCCCTAATTCAATACTGCGCGGCAGACAGCTTCCAGAAAACGGAGGAGCCCCCCCGGCAGAATGCCGAAACCGACCGCAAACGCCGCCAGTACGGCAGGCGGTACAAGCATGGAAAGCGGAGCTTCTCTTCTTAGTGCCCGTCCGCCGGCAGAACCCTTCTCCTGTGGATGCCCTGCATCCGCGCTTTTCCCGTCTTTTTCCTGCAGAGCGTCAGCCATACTTCCGCTCTCTGTCGCGGCAGCAGCCATACTGTCTTCCCCCTGCAGCACAGAAGCCATGTTCTCCTCCTCCGGTCTGCCGGGAAAAAATCCCTTTACGGTGACCGGCAGCAGATAAAATGCCGTAAAAACCGCACTTACAAGCAGGATCGCCGGCCCAAGCCAGGAAAACACAAAGGGAGCGCCTTCCAGGGATCCCTGCGCCAGATACCATTTACTTAAAAACGCCGAGGTCGGCGGAATTCCGACCAGCGTAAGCGATGCAAAGGTGAAAATCCATGTCGTTGCCGGAAGCCGTCTGCCGACTCCCTCCAGCTCATCGGCCCGCATCCTCCCCGTCTCATGGATATACGTGCCCGCACAAAGAAAGAGTGTGTTTTTGGCGAGGGAGTGGAACACGACATGAAGCAGCGCCCCGAGAAGCGCCGTTCTGTTCAGCACAAATACGCCGAAAAGCGCGTAGGACACCTGGCCGATTGTAGAGTAGGCCAGCCTGCGCTTCAGCAGCTGCTCCCTGGAGGCAATCACCGAACCGATCAGCACGGTGGAAAGAGCCAGCGCGCAGAGCGTGTACTGCACCCAGGTTCCGCGCAGAAATTCCGGCCCGACAATATAATAGATCACACGCAGGATAACGAGCAGACCCATCTTGGTCACGTTTCCGGAGAGGAGCGCCGAAGCCGGAGCCGGAGCAACCGGATGCGCCGACGGAAGCCAGCCGTGCAGCGGGAACAGACCAGCCTTGCTCCCGAAACCGACGGCGGCGCAGAAGCAGCCGGCCAGAACCAGCTGTTTCTCCCGTGCGGACAGAGATACAATAAACTCCGCTTCTTTCCGTACTCCCTCTGCGCCGAGCCAGCCGCCCTCCCGGAAATCAAAGCTGATCCCGCAGCTGTAGAAGATAAAAAATCCCGCCAGCCCGAGAAAGGCTCCGCCGATGGAATAGAACAGAAACGAGAGTCCCGCCCGGATCGCTTCCTTTGATCGCTCGTGAATCACAAGAGGCAGCAGCGCGAGCGTCATCAGTTCATAGAACAGATATGCCGTAAGCAGGTTTCCGGAAAAGCACAGGCCGGCAATCAGACCGACCGAGACGAGGAAAAATATCTGGTAGAGACGGCTGCCCTTCTGCCCCCGCATATAACCGGCCGCGTAGACCGCCGATGCAAGCCACATCGCCGCACAGAGCACGCCGAACAATATGGAAAGCCGATCCGGCCGCAGGGTAAACGCCAGCCGATCCGACATGCGGAAAAGAACCAGCTCATAATCCCCCGCACCCGCCAGCCCAACAAAAACAAGCTCAAGCAGCGACACCACCGCCACATAGACAGCCCGCTTCCTCTCCTGGCAGAGCAGCCGGCTGCCGGCGAGCAGAATTCCTGCGAAAACCGGAAAGAATACCGGCAGAAGCAATATCAGATTCGGATTCATAGTTAGCCTCCATGCTGCGACTGTTTTTGCGGAACAGCCCTTGGCTCAGGCTTTGGCGCAGCACAAAACCTGCAAGATTGAATTTTTCAGAAATGCTTTTCTTTCAAACTTGTCCCTCCTGTCAGCAAGGACCTGCGGAAAATAAGGCGGATAAACACTTACGGACACGGTTCCTTCCATCCCGCATCTACGAAAATGTGCTCAGTCCGATCCGGATCGCATCCTCGATTACATTCGACCAGGTTCCGAGAAAAACATTCAGCACGATAAAGCAGACAAGTGCTGCCGCCATGGTTTTCGGCAAATGACAGTTCTCCGGCATAGAGGCCGCTTCCTCCTTCGGCGTGTAGATCGTTATCACCGCCCGGATAAAATAGACAGCGTTCAGAATCGTACTGATCGCAAGCGCCACCATGGCGATCCCCATCTTTCCCCGCGACGCGGACAGCGCCGCTTCAGCAAAATAAACCTTTGAGGTAAATCCGGCAAGCAGAGGGATGCCGACCATCGAGAATGCACCCACCGAAAAGGCGGCTCCGGCAAGCCGGCTGCGGCAGCCCGAACCTCTCAAATCTGAAAAATCCTTGCTGTCGCCGGACACGTCAGACAGCCCCTTTGCCGCAAGGAACAGCATGGATTTCGAAGCTGCGTGCGACATTATGTGGAAAACCGCCGCAATGGTTCCCATCGGGACGGAAAGACCGATGCCCATATAGATGTAACCGATCTGCGCCACAGAGGAAAACGCAATCATCCGGCGCATGTCCCGCTGGTAAATCGCCATTACGGAACCGGCAATCATTCCTGCCACGCCGAAAAAAAACAGCAGATTCGGTGTTTTGTGATCGACGATGAAGTCGAATCCGAACACGCGGTAAAACAGCTTGAACAGCAGAAAAATATAGCCTTTCGACACCAGGCTCGACAATATGGCAGCCGAGGACGGAACCGAGTAGCTGTAGGCATCCGGCAGCCAGGTGTGGAACGGGAACAGGGCGCTCTTGATCGCAAGCCCCGCACTCATCAGTCCCAGTGTTACGGTCAGCGGCAGCTGATACTCCCCGGAAGCAGCCAGAGCCGCGACCTGGCTGTGGATATTTACCATCAGAAGATGCCCCGTCACATCGTACAGAATCGTAATGCCGATCAGCAGCAGTCCCGAGCCGATCAGGCTCATAATCATGTATTTTGCCGCGGCCACAAGCGTATGCCCGTTATTCCGTATCATAATCAGCGCGCCTGCCGCAATTGTATTGATCTCGACGAAAACGTAGGCTGTAAAAAGATCGTTTGTATAAATCAGCGCAAGCAGGGACGTCAGCATCAGATTGATCATGGTAAAATAGAGGTTGCTCTTGCTCTCCTCGATATCGAGCGAGATATAGTGCTCCCCTCCCAGCACCGAGAGAAACATTATGCTGCAGAAAAACACCGCAAGCACGGCCTCCAGCAGTCCGACGCGGATTTCATTGCCCCACGGCGCGGGGAAATGCCCCATCATATAAGTATACTGCCCCTCCCGGGCAACCCAGGCCAGCACTGCGGCGTTCATCGCGCCTGCGGCCCCGGTCAGCACAAGGCTCAGTCCTTTCGCCTGCTTTGGCTTCAGCACGGACGAAAGCACGCCGCAAATCAGGCATATTACAATATTAAATAGCGGAAAGCTCTTAACTATCTCCATCTTATCTCATTCCCTGTCCGTTTCCCTGTATTTTTCCTGCTTTGCAAGCATCGTAATCCGGTCGATATCCAGCGTGTGATACCTCCGGTAAAGCCGGATCGTAAGAGCGAGCATCACCGCCGTCACGCTGACCGATACGACAATGCCGGTCAGCACAAGTCCCGAGGGAACCGGATTGATGTAGTCCGTCACCAGACGCGAGGCATCCGGCCCGTCCGGCACCGGCGCTCTGCGCCCGTCAATATAGCCCTTTGCGGCGAGAAAAAGGTAGACCGCTGTGTCCATAATATTCAGTCCGATAATCTTTTTAATCATGTTCCGGTGAAACAGAAGTGTTGTAAATCCGATGCCGAACAGAATGACCGCGACCGCCTCATAAAAATTATTGAACAGATTGTCCATCTCAGATTCCGCCCTTCCGAAAAATTGCGTAAAATGTATACATTGTACATGCCACAACACATCCCACACAGATATTGAGCGGCAGGATCAGCCCGCTGCTCAGGATGCTTCCCGGCGTCCCGAGCGGAATGCCGCTCTCCAGATGGTTGGCCCCGCAGTAAAAGGAATAGCATTTCGCCGCGGAATAAAAGAGCAGCGAGCAGAGCGTAACGGTCTGAAATACCCGGTATGTGAAAAAACGCTCCGTTTTCCGGAAGCCGAACGCATTTAAATGGAGTATCAGCCCCGCACCGATAATCGCACCGCCGGAAAAACCGCCGCCGGGCGAAATATGACCGTTCAGAATCACGTAAATACCGAAAATAATAATGCATGGAACGAGAAAAAATGCTGTTTTCTGAAGTATTCTGTCGTTTTTCGGCTCAAACTGCCGGTCATCCTCCTCCGCTTCCAGCTTCGCCTGTGTCGGCCTGCCGTCCGCTCCGTGGTCGATGCGCAGCAGAATCAGCACCGTGCATGCCGCGATAAAGAGCACATGCGACTCTCCGAGCGTGTCAAATGCACGGTAATCGAGGATCATCCCGGTCACAATGTTGACTGCCCCGGTTTCCTCCTGGCCCTTCACGATGTAGCGCTCCGCTACCTCGTTGCCGTTTGCCGGCGTGCCGGCGGAACCGAAAGCCGGGAGCTCTGCAACCACGGCCAGCAGCACCGCGATCACCGATATGCAGATAATAATGGAAACGGCATGGTAAAATCGCCGAAACAGTTTGACACCTTTTGTGTCCGCCCAGTTTTCACGCTCTTTCAGAGCCCGCTCGAGCTCTCTGCGCTCCTGTTCCTTCCAGTATTTCCGGAAGCTCGCGCGCTCCTCCTTCTGCCGCAGAAAGAACGCCGCCTGCTCCTCTTCTCGCCGCGCGCTCTTCTCTCTTGCGGCATGAAGGAATTCCTGGCGCTTCCTTTCGTCCTCCGGCAGTTCCTCCCCGTTGACAAAACGCTGAAACCGGCGCCATTTTGTCATTTCATAATCCGGCCTGATCCTGCTCATCCCGCTCCTCTTCCTCCTCTTCCTCCGCGTTCTTCCTCTGATCCATCGCATGAATTTTTTTCAGGGTTACAAAAAACAGAACGCTCGTTACGCCGGCGCCCACCGCCGCTTCCGTAATCGCCAGATCCGGCGATTCAAGAAGAATCCATATAATGCACATTACCAGACTGTACGACATAAAAATCACAACCGAGGTCAGCAGATTTCTGCTGATGCTGGTTGCAAGCGCGCACAGAATCAGGATAAGCAGCAATATCGCCTTAAAGCCTGACATCTTCTGCCACCTCGCATTCCTTTTCCACCCGCTCCCGGTCCGTCACAACCTCAAGGCGCGCAACCAGATGCGCCGTCACCGGGCTCGCCATCCAGAAAAAGCATATAATGATAAATAATTTCAGAGAGGTGAAATTCCACCCGTTTATCACAATCAGACCAAGCAGCACAAACAGGATACCGAGCGTGTCGTTCATCGCTGCAGCATGCATTCTGTTCAATACATATTTAAATTTGAAGTTGCCGATAACGGAAATGCAGGCGACCGCAAGTCCGAACAGAATGCAGGCCCCTCCGGTTATAAAACGCAGCCATTCCATACTATTTTTCCTCCCTGTCCACCCTGTCCAAGATTGCGGCGGCCGGTGCAGAAGCACCGGCTCCATTTTCGGACGCCGGTTCCCCGGCATGTTCCTTTGCCTCGCGTTCCCGGTATACGCCAAGATATACCTTTACAAGCACAACAACGGCCAGAAAGCTGATCATCGCGTAGATAATCGCGACGTCGGCGAGAAAGCCCTCCTTCATTTTCACCGTAAGAATCGCGATAATCATCATCGTCATCGTACCGATCATATTGACTGCGACAATGCGGTCCGCAATCCTCGGCCCGATAATCGAGCGCACGACGCAGAGCAGGCAGAGGATTCCGAGCACAACGATAACCGCCGTCAGAAAAATATCGCAAGCCTGATTCATGTCCTTCCCCTCTCCTTTCTGCTTCCGCCGCGCTTCGGCTCGCTGTGTTTTCCGAGTTTTGTCTGCTCTGTCCCGGCAGCCGCTTTCTCCGCGGAAGCTCCCTGCTTTGATTTGTCGGTTCCGGTTTTCATCCGCTCCAGCTCCTCCAGCCTCTTTTCGAAGGAACAGCTCTCAATGCCCTCGCCGAGTTCCCTGTCCAGACAGTGCACAAGATATTCATCCTCTTCGAGCGTCACTGTAATGGTGCCCGGCGTCAGAGTAATGGAATTCGCCAGCACCACCCTCGCCGCCTCCTCCTTAAGTCCGGTGCGGAAACGCAGAAGCTTTGGTTCAATTATATATTTTGATGATAATATCAAATTCATTACATAAAAATTTGCTTTAAAAATTTCACAAATTAAAAGTACTATATATTTCAGCCCGAAAACCAAACCGCGGTATGCGCCGGCCTCCTTTTTCAGGCTGTAGTCCATAAATCTGCACAGGAACCAGAAAACAAGCGCCGATACCGCAAGTCCGAACAGAGCGATTTCTGCCGTAAATCTCCCGTTAAAAATAATCCATAAAGCAAACATTAGTACAAACATTATATTCTCCATTTCCGTATATCCGGCCGCCGGGCCACCTCGGCCCGTACCGTTTCCGTTTGCCGCCTTAAAATCTGAGCTTTTTCAAATCCATCTGCTAAAATGGCTAATCCATTATAATCCTGTCGTATTTTAATGTCAACTGCGGCTTCTGATAAGATTTACAGAAATTTAATAATTTCCCCTGTCGTTTTCGGTCTGCCCAATCCGCTCTTTTTCCGGGACGCCGCGAATAAAACCCTGACAAAATGAGCATTCTCTATTTTACCAGCTATTATTAACACTCCCATTCATTTCAAAACACGAGGTGAGTATCTATGGCAATGTACAAGGTTGAAATCTGCGGCGTAAACACTTCCAAGCTGCCGCTTATCAATAATGAAGAAAAGGAGGCGCTGTTTCAGCGCATCAAGGCGGGGGACCCACGCGCACGGGAACTGTATATCGAAGGCAATCTCCGCCTTGTGCTGAGCATTATCCAGCGCTTCTCCTCAAGCAACGAAAATGTGGACGATCTGTTTCAGATCGGATGCATCGGTCTGATGAAAGCGATCGACAATTTTGATACCTCCCAGGGGGTCCGTTTTTCAACCTACGCTGTTCCAATGATAATCGGGGAGATCCGACGCTATCTGAGGGACAACAATTCCATCCGCGTCTCACGCTCTCTGCGTGACAACGCCTACAAGGTCATCTATGCGCGCGAGGCATTTATCCGGGAAAACAACCGTGAACCCTCGATGGAGGAGCTTTCCTCCGCCTCCGGCCTCTCCCGCGAGGATATTGTCAGCTGCATGGACGCCATCCAGACGCCGGTTTCCCTGTACGAGCCCGTTTACTCCGAGGGCGGCGATGCTCTCTATATTATGGATCAGGTAAGCGATAAAAAAAACCGGGAGGAGAACTGGATTGAAGAAATTTCTTTAAGAGAGGCGATGAAACGGCTGCCCGAGCGGGAGAACAATATCATCCGCCTCCGCTATTTTCAGGGAAAAACCCAGATGGAGGTAGCGGAAGAAATTAATATTTCCCAGGCTCAGGTCAGCCGTCTTGAAAAAAACGCATTAAAAAATATGAAAAATTATCTCAGTTCTCGATAATAAAATTTGCAAAGGAACTGATTTTTAAGACAATAATCCGAAAGGATCTCGTTACCGATCCCACTTGTCGCACATCGCGTTAATCTGGTCGGCAAAGCGGGCAAGATCCTTGTTTGCTCCGTGTTCGTTGTGACGAATAACGGTGAGGAGGCGCTGACCGGCGGCCAGAAGCCGTGCAAATACACCGCCCGTCTGCTGCTTCGAAACCTTCTCCAACTTTTTCATGCAGCCTTCCGTCAGCAGCGCTCCGTCCTTCAGACTGTACACCGATCCGGTAAACGGCGCAACTGCGTTAAGGCTGTACTCGTTGCGAAGGCATGCCGCAAAGCTCTCCGTCACGGAATCCTCTCCGTGCACGACAAACACCTTATGCGGCCGCTTTTCAAACGCACGGATAAAACGGATCAGCCCGTTTTTGTCCGCATGGCCGCTGATCCCGACAAACTTGCGGATCTGCGCGCGTACCTCGATCGCCTCTCCGAAAAGCTTTACCTCCTTCGCACCCTCGTAAATTGCCCTGCCGAGCGTGCCGTTCGCCTGATAACCGACAAACAGGATCGTCGATTCCGGACGCCAGAGATTATGCTTTAAATGGTGCTTGATGCGGCCCGCCTCGCACATGCCGGACGCCGAAACAATCACCTTCGGCCTAGTATCAAAATTGATCGCCTTGGACTCCTCTGCGGATACCGCAATTTTCAGCCCAGGAAACTGGATCGGGTTGATGCCGCGGCGCACAAGCGCCATCGCCTCCTCATCGAAACATTCTTCGACGTTGCGATGGAAAATATTTGTGGCTTCCACCGCGAGCGGGCTGTCCACATACACCTCAAAATCCTCAAATTCCGGAAGCATTTGTTCCTGTTTGATCTGGCGGATAAAGTACAGAATTTCCTGCGTCCTTCCGACCGCGAAGGACGGGATCACAACATTTCCGCCCCGCTCAAAGGTTTCCCGAATAATCGCCGCCAGCGTTGCGACATTGTCCGCATTGCCCTCATGCATTCGGTCGCCGTAGGTCGACTCCATAATAACGTAGTCCGCCTCCGTGATATAGGACGGATCCTTGATGATCGGCTGATTCAGGTTGCCGATATCCCCGGAAAACACAACCTTCGTCGTATGCTCCTCCTCGGTAAGCCAGATTTCAATGCTGGCCGAGCCGAGCAGATGCCCGACATCAATAAAACGGATTTTAATTCCCTCGCAGACGTCGATAATCCTGTTGTATGCGCACGGCACAAACTGGTACATTACGCCGACCGCATCCTTCATCTCATACAGCGGCACATATTCCTCATGCCCCGCGCGCTTCCCCTTCCGGTTGCGCCATTCCGCCTCGAACATCTGAATGTGCGCGCTGTCGCGCAGCATGATCCCGCAGAGATCCGTCGTTGCCACCGTCGCGAAAACGCTCCCGCGGAACCCGTGGGCATACAGATACGGGATCAGGCCGGAATGGTCGATATGCGCGTGCGAAAGAAAAACATAGTCGATCTCCGACGGCGCAACCGGAAGTTCCGCGTTCTCATAGATATCCGCTCCCTGTTCCATGCCGCAGTCCAGAAGAATATTCTTACCGCATGCCGAAAGATGATGGCAGCTTCCCGTAACTTCGTGAGCCGCCCCGATAAAGGTCAGTTTCATTTTGCTTCCCCCTTTCTTATCCCCCGCCGCGGCGCACTGTCAGCGTGCGAACTGCCGCAGCCTTTTTTTGTTTGCTCCTTGCTTAGGTTTTCTTTTATGAAAATTTTCCTGCAGACCATCTTCCGGCGGCAGGCGGCAGCATTTTTGCTGCCGGTCATACCTCGGTGAGTCCAAGCTGCCCGCGGATTTCGGCGCTGTCCACAGTCACCTGATCCCGCCCGTGCTTCTTCGAATAATACATTGCCCAGTCCGCATGCTCCAGCAGTACGGAAGCCTTTTCACAGCACTGCGGATAGCCGGTAACGCCGACGCTGACATTGACGGAAACATATACGCCGTCATAATCAAGCTTCATGCTGTGTACATTGCTGCGCATCTCCTCCACAATCTCGCAGCAGGTTTCTACATCCTTGCCCGGAAATGCAAGAACGAACTCCTCACCGCCGTATCTCGCCGCAAATCCCCTGTATTTTTTTGCCATCTCATTGGCAAAACCGGCGATTGTTTTGATGACGAGATCACCGAACAGGTGCCCGTAGGTATCGTTGACCCGCTTGAAATGGTCGATATCGAACAGTGCGATGGAAAGAGGCGTTTTTTCCTCCTCCGCCGTCCGGATAAACTGATCCATCTTCAGATTCAGATGCCCGCGGTTGTAGATGCCGGTCAGACCGTCGCACACTGCCATGTGCTGCATTTTTGCATAGAGGCCCGCATTGTCCAGCGCAATTATAAACTGAGCCATAATTGTATCGAAAAACATGCGGTTTTCCGTAAAGAAATCATATCTTGTATGAATAGCAAGCAGGCCTCCTATAATCTGTTCCTCCTTCTCAATAGGAAGAATAAGCAGCGATCCGGCGCTGCGGTCATCCAGAAAACGGTAACTGTCCGCACGCACATGATTATCAACATATCCGCCCCGCTGCGCCAGGTAATCGTCCATCACATTTTCCTTAATCGCCGTGCAAAGCATTTCCTCGCCGTCCGCGGAAAAAATGGACTGTATGCTGCAGAGCGGCTCATCGTTCAGCACCGCATCCTTTTTCAGAAGGATCGCGCAGCAGTTCAGCTTCAGCTCATCCTTCAGCGACGCAGTCATAATGGACAGCAGCTTCTCCGCCTCGATTACGGAGGCCATCGCCTTCAGGATTCCGTTCTGAAGAATCATCTCGGTATTTGCGCTGTTGATGCGGTTGTAAGCCGTTTCCAGCTTGATTTTCTGGACTCCGAGCTCCGCATTCGCCCTCTTGACCTTCTCCTGATGCTGCTTCAGTTCCTCGTTGATCTCCTTCGTGTTGTCCACAAGCCTTCTCTGCTCAAACAGCTTCTGTTCGATTTTATTCATCTCGAGAACGGCCATGCTGCTCAAGACCGCGCACAATGCAGTCAGACAGGCAAGTATCCCCGTGCGCTCAAAAATTTCCCTCGTTTCCATCGTGGTCAGAAGCATGTTTATAATCAGCACAACGGCGGCGGGAAGGATACCCAGAATGGTTGTGATTACTCTTGTATAAATATCCCCGTAATCAAAAGAAAAGACGAGCTGGAACAGCAGCAGAAGCATGGCAAGACTGTTCAGGGCAAGCCCTGCATTGTATCTCTCCAGATTAAAGGCGACCGCGTACATCAGAAGCTCGAAGATGCGCAGTCCGATCCAGACATGGCGGCGGTTTGAAAACAGCGGCATGCCGAGCAGCAGGTCAAGCAGAAATGTAACACCGGAAAAAACGATCCAGAAAATAATCGCTCTTTCTCCCTGCTCAACAAAATAAAAGGTATTAAATACGAGCAGGGCCATACTGAAAAAAATATTGACCCGCGAACTCATTTTCTGCATATCCGTTATCTGTCTGTCCTTCATGCTTTTCTCAACCTTCCCAATACATTTCGACAAAATCGCCCTTCGTCACCGGCGTGGAAAATCCGGCGGTACCGCCGTTGACCTTTATCACCACCCTGCTTCCCCTCGCAGTCTTCACATCAAAATCATAGAAATCCAGAATATCTACAACAATATACCTGCTCTTTCCCGCTAATACAACCGGCTGTGAATTTACCGTGATCTGAACGGATACCGGCCCGGCCGCAGCTGCCGAATCCGCCGGGGTACCCGCAGGCTCAAAAAAATCGTTCTCTGCAGCCTCCTCCTGCCCGTCATCTCCGTTTTCCGGCTTTCCGTACCGCAGGCTGTTCAGAGCTGTATCTGCGCCGAAATCATAATCCACCCGGAATTTCTCGTAAACCCTCTCCTCTTCCCCCGCAGGCATCCGGTTAACAAGAATCCCGTCCTTGTATGTAACATCCATGAAATCGAGCAGCTGGCGGAGCGTGTAATAATCCAGAAGCTCCAGATCATCCCCCTCTTTGATATCATAGTATTCCGACACCAGCTCCCGGTTGGCGCGCACGAATTTCGGACAGACAATCCGCTTGCCGTTCACAGTAAACTCAATTGTGCTGCGGTATTCCGCAAGTCCCCCGACGGCAAGCTGAGCCGGCGCTCCCACAGTGGACGGCGTAATCTCAATCACATCGTTCGCCTCGATGGCGGAATTGATGCCGGCGCTTCTTCCGTTCAGCAGAATCCTGGCAGGCTCTCCTTCCTGACCGCGCAACAGCCGTTTTTTTCCATTCAGCCGGAATTCCAGCGGCTTTCCGCGCTTCGGAAACAGGCCGTCGTTCGGGAATCCGATCGCCAGGGCCGCATCGACAATCGTCAGATGGCTGTTGTCGTACAGCTTCACGCGCTCGCCGTTTACCTGGACAAACACAAAATTGTTTTTCTGCTCGTAGTAATTCAGGCAGATTCCGATCGGCGTGACAAGCAGCGGATCCTTTTTTGTTTCCGTTAAAAAGGTGACCGCCCCGAGCACCTCCTCGCCCCGCAGCGCCACGCGCTCTTTTTGCAGACCGAGATGCTCTGCCAGCAGCTCCGGAAAGGTCGGCAGCTTTCCGCCTCCCCCGACAATAAACACGGCACTGACGGCTTTGCCTCCGTTGAGCTCCCGGATTTTCTCTGCGATCTTCTCCGTGATCTCATTTACCTTTTCTCTTGTCTCCTCCAGAACGTTTTCCGGCGTCGTTTTTTCCGCCAGCCCCATAATATCCTGGTAGGTAATAAATTTCTTTTTCGCAGAGGCTTCGATTTTGATTTCCTCGGCCGTGGCAAAATCCACAAGGTGCTTCTGCACGATAACCTCGGTAACGGCGTCTCCCGCCATGGATATCATGCCGTAGGCAACAATCGTTCCGTCCTTGGTTATGCAGATATCCGACGTGCCCGCGCCCACGTCCACCAGCGCAATGTTCAGCAGGCGGAACTTTTCCGGGATCGCCACGTTGATCGCGGCGATCGGCTCGAGCGTCAGGTTATCCACCTCAAGTCCGGCTTTGTTTACCGCGGCGTACAGGCCGTCAATTACCTCCTCCGGCAGGAAGGTTGCAAGAATCTCCGCCGCAATCCGGCTGCCCTTATGCCCGTCCAGATTCAAAATCATGGAATCGTTCAGGTAATAATGCACCACTGTATAGCCGACACAATAAAAATTTATACTTTCATCCCGGGTTTCCCTCCGGATAATCTCGTAGGCCTTCTGAACCGCGATCATCTCCAGCGAATGGATCGTCTCAGGCGTGATCAGCTCATCCGTAAAATCTTCCTCGCCGAGCTTCTGATCCACCCGCACCGTGACCGTTTTGAGAACCCGGCCCGCCGCCGCAATGCACACGCGCGTCAGTTTTCGGTCAAGCTGACGCTCCAGCTCTCTTCTCACCTGTGCAATCGTCTCGGATACCTTCTGGATATCATGGATCTGCCCGTCCATCATCGCCCGCGTCTCGTGAAAGCGAACGCTCTGCGCGACAACGGTAAAACTGTCGATATTTTTTTTGTAGCCGACCGTCCCTACGACGCTTCTCGTGCCGATATCCAGGCCGAATACAAGCGGCTCCTGAATTTTCATGCCGGTATCCAGACCCGAAGCGAGCTGTTCCGACGTCTTCCTTCCCTCCATACCATACCTCCAAAACCGGCAATTCTCCCCTTCGCAGCCTGTTTTTCCACGAAACGCTGCATTTGTTTCAGTTTACCATAAAAAACAAATAAATTCTACTATTTTTCAAAAAAACCCGCAACAGACAGCAATTTACCTGTAAACTGCCGGCCTTTCGTCATTCTTTTTTCTATGAATACACTAAAATTGTATTATTTTGTTAATTTCTTACAGCTCTTCTGCTGCAGTCTCATACAGTATGGCAATACAGATGCATCATCTTGTGCATGGAACTCAGATGCTTCGGTTTATGCATGGAACTGCAGTCAAAAATTCTGCAGAGTTTCTGGTTCATTCCATGAGAAATGCAGCAGAAAGCAAGTTTTGTTCCCTGCGGAACATACTCTTCCCTGCATTATACCACAGCACACAATGTTAAACAAGTATCCTTCACTGAAGCTGTTTTTCCAATTTTCTACAGTGAAAAATTTTAATTCCATAAGACTTTTCTCTTTCAAATAAGCAGGATGCAATCGGCAGAAGCACGCCCTTTCTTTACAGCAAACCTGTAATGCCCGAATAAACCGGAATCTGTCCGTATCTTTTGCTTAGGAACTTGCTATAAGGCTGTTAAGTTCCTTAATTTTATATCCTACATCTTCAGGACAATGCGCATCCGATGAAGTAATGATTTTCACATTATTCTTTTTCAATATCCTAAGCAGTTCTTCATTCATACCGAGTGAAGCGGTTTCGGGACATCTTCTGGCAGCTCCGCTATTTTGATCCGCATACATATTGCTTTTTGAGAGTTCCCTGGCCAAACTCTCATAGCAGTCTGACAGTGAATAGGATGGTTTATGGCCAAATAATTTTATTGCATCCGGATGACCGATGCCGTCAAATATCCTGCTCTTTGCCAATGAAACAGAATCCTCAAAATATCTGCGGTATATTTTATCAACATCAACCCCCGTCCAATGCTCCGCTCTATGATCAAAAGCAAAATCATCAACAAAGTGAATGCTTCCCAATAAAAAATCAAAGCCTTTCCCTTTGGTAAGTCCGGAAATAAAGCTTTCAAACTCTTTGAAATAACATATCTCAAGTCCAAACTTGATCTCTACCGGAAACTGCTCCTTTCTCACTCGGTCGATAAGTTCCAGATAGTCTGCGAGTTTATGCACCCCTGCATTTCTATGAAACCATGCATTCACATATTCACTATATGCACATACAGAATCATACATTGGAACAAACTCTTCAAATTTATAACAATGCTCAAGCAGACGTATTTCCTCAATCTCCATTTCAACTGCTTTACTTACAAATTGATTTATCCAATCAAGCATGTACGCTCCACGTTCAATATGAATATGCCCATCTATCATTTTTCGCTCCATTTCTGCGCTGCTTTTTGCGCATAACAAGCTTGCGGCAATCAGCGCGCAGACACAAACTTGAGTATGCTTTATGATTAAGTCAAGCCGTTCTTCCGCCTGCTGATTCAGGTCGGCAGGGTTCGTCCATAATTTTCTGCCGGGTTAAGGGAATTGTACCATGCCGGATGTTCCGGTCTGAGATATTCCCGGTGCAGCCGCCTATAGTGTCCGATGGGGGCGGTTTTCCTCCGGCTGCTTTGCATATATAAGATTGCGGAAGAATGCTAAATTTCCACGCAAGTTATGCTAAAATATTTAATTTCTATCATATTCTATTTCCTGCGTTCTGAAAAAATCCTCTGCCTTTACGGTCTTGACTCCCAGCATGAAATAGAGGATATGGAACACCCATACGCAGGCTAGTACAATCCTTCCCACCGGAACCTGATCCATCATGATGAACCCCACCGACATTAAGAGCGTTACCGTCACCATAATCTTAACTTTCGTTTTCCTTGTCATGCACCTGCTTTTCACGTAGCTTTCCAGATTGTTCTTATACAGCTTTGTCCCGGTAAACCAAAGATTCAGCCTTTCCGAACTTCTGGCAAAACAGAACGCCGCAAGCAGGAGGAACGGGAATGCAGGCAGAAGCGGGAGAACCGCGCCTAAAGCACCCATCCCTGCACCAATGCATCCTAAAACCACATATAAAATCTTTTTAAGCTTCATTGTATTTCTTAAGCCTCCCTTTCTTTTTCTTTGTTTCCAGCACATGACGCACCACCGTCAACATCGTTTTTTCCCGTTCTCGTTTTGTCTGAATATTTTTTGCCATCTGCGTATCGTCTGCTTTAAGAAGATCTTCCTGTCCGGGACAGGCTTTCCACAGAGTATACGGCATCCGCAATCCGCATCGTGGACTGCCTGTGGGATACCAGCAGCACCGTTTTTCCATCCTGCCCTTCCCGCAGAGATTTCAGTATGACCGCCTCATTTAAGCTGTCAAGATTGCTGGTAGGCTCGTCAAGGAGCAGGAAAGGCGCATCATGCAGGAATACCCTTGCCAGCCCAAGCCGCTGCCGTTCCCCGCCGGAAAGCGTATCCCCAAGTTCCCCCACAGGCGTATCATACCCCTGCGGCAGCCCCATGATAAAATCATGGATGGAGGCTTTCCGGCAGGCCGCTTCCAGCTCAGCGTCCGTCGCATCCAGCTTCGCAATCCGCAGATTGCTCCTTATGCTGTCATAAAACAGATGGGTTTCCTGCGTCATAAAGCTTTCCATATTCCTCAAATCCACCGTGTTTATTCCCGCAATATCTCTGCCGGAAATCTCCACGTTTCCGTTTCCCACAACCCAGAAACGCATGAACAGCTTTAACAGTGTGGATTTCCCGCTTCCGCTTTTCCCAACGATCCCAGTGATCTTTCCTTCTGGAATATCCAAAGACACACCGTCAAGGATTGTTTCCGCCCCATAGGAAAAGCTGATGTTTTTCGCGGCTGCGCTTTCAAACACCGTTTTTACCTTTCCCTCCACTTCCTGCACTGCGGGCGTTTCATCTAAAATGTCCAGCACACGGTTGCCCGCCGCGAAGGTATTCTGCAGCGTGCTTCCCAGATTCGCCAGCGCCACAGCGGGGCCAAAAGAGGAAAATAGGGCTATAACCGGAACAAGTATCCCGGCAAAATCCACTTCTGCCTTTTGGTACAGCATTGCGGATACGAACAGCATACACAGATCAGATATCAGGATTGCTGTATTCGTGACCGCCATATTCCTCCCTGTGGTACGCTTCATCCGTTTCTCGGTTTCCGAAAGGGCGTCCGTCCTTTCATTCATCTGCATCAGACGTTCTCTGCCCCGGCCATACTGTATGGTTTCTGACAGCCCCCGCAGGCTGTCAAGGACAAACCCGCTTAAATCTCCGGAACCGGCACGGAACTCCGCAGCGGCAGATGCCGCTGTTCGTCCGCCGCTTACTTTTGAGGTGACGGCCGGTATTGCAATCCCCACTGCCAGATATGCCAGAAGAGCCAGCATCCCCAGTGCAGGGTGGAAGGAGCCGATAAACAGGCACATGACGGCAGTATAAAAAAATGCGATTGCCGCCGGGGAAATGGTGTGCGCATAGAAAACTTCCAGCAGCTCGATATCCGAAGTAATGACGGAGATCAGATCCCCTTTATCCCTGCCTTCCAGCTTTGCTGGGGAGAGTTTCCGTAATGCAAGGAACACCTAATCCCGGATCAACGCAAGCAGCTTAAACGCAATAAAATGGTTGCAGGACTGCTCCGCATACCGAAGAACTGCCCGCAGCACAGCAAACATAAGTACATAGGCAAATATGTAATTCCAGTTTAGCGGCATATCAATGCCAAGCAGCCCAAGCACGGCGTATCCGCCGAAAACCGTGATAAACGATGCGCACAAATGGCCTGCAAGCCCCATAATCACTGCCAGAACCATAAATCCCGCAAGGGGTTTCACAAGGCATATCAGCCTTGCCATGACCACAAATCCGCCCCGCCTTTTCATATATCCGCACCGTCCTTTCCGTAATTTTCAAGACTTTGCTGCGTATTCCACAGCTTTGCATAAATGCCGCCCCGTGCCAGCAGTTCCTCATGGCCGCCGCTTTCCGCCACATTTCCAGCATGCATCACATAAATATTGTCTGAAGCCGTCACGTTAGCAAGGCGGTGGGAAATGAGGATTACCGTTTTCCGCTCCGTCAGCGCATGGATTTCCCGCATAATGTCGTTCTCGCTCTCCATATCAATATTAGAGGTGGCTTCGTCAAAAATATACACGGGGCTGTCATGGAGCAGCGCCCTTGCCAGTGCAAGCCTCTGGCACTGCCCTCCTGAAAGGTTCGAGGCTTTTTCCGTGAGGCGCGTGTCGAGCCTGCCTTCGGATCTCAAAAAGTCTGCCAGGTTCACCCGCTCCAAAACCTCCCACAGCTCCTGATCGGAGGCGTCCGGCTTCCCCATCCGAAGATTTTCCCTCACCGTGCCTTTGAACAGGTAACTCTGGTGGCTGACATATGTAATGTTTTTCATCCGTTCCGATTCCCTTATGTCTGCCAGCTCCCTGCCGCCGATTTTTACCGAGCCTCGGCAGCCCCGGTTCCTCCCCATGAGAACTGCCGCCACGGTGGACTTTCCGCAGCCGCTCTCCCCGACAATGGAAACAAATCTCCCTTTCGGGAACTCCATGTTAATTCCGTGCAGGATTTCCCTTCCGCCATCAGAGGAATTTAATCCATCATAGGAATTCTCGTCATAAGAAAACCTCAGTCCGGTACAGACAATATCGCAGTCCGGCGGAAAAAATCCTGTTTTGTCTTCTGTTTCAGGCAGATCTAACAGGCGGAAAATCTTTTCGCTTGCCGCCATTCCATTCATCGCCACATGAAAGAAACTGCCAAGCTGCCGCATGGGAATAAAGAAATCCGCTGAAAGAAGGATAATCAAAAGACACCCCGAAAGCGTCACATTCCCTGCGCGGAACTGCGTTGCCGCCATAATCACCCCTAATGCCGCGCCCCCATAGGCAATCAAGTCCATGATTGTGATCGAATTAAGCTGCATCGTCAGAACCTTCATGGTTATTTTACGGAACTTTTCCGCCTCACGGTTCATCTCCCCATTCTTAAAACCGTCTGCCTGGTAGATTTTAAGAGTGGTAAGCCCCTGCAGGTTTTCCAGAAAGGTATCCCCCAAAGCCGTGTACTGCCCCCAGTATTTTGACAGCAGTTTTTTCGCCCATGTCTGCACCGCCGCTATTGAAACAGGAATCAGAGGCACACATACAAGCAGTGCAATAGCGGACGGCACATTGATAAAGCACAAACAGGCAAACAATGTTATCGGCGCAAGCATTGCATAGAAAAACTGCGGAAGATATGCCCCGAAGTAGGTTTCGAGCTGCTCCACGCCCTCCACCGCCACCTGCACCACTTCCGATGTTTTCACCTGCCCATTATAAGAAGCGCCCAGCCGCAGAAGCTTTTCATATATTTTTTCACGCAGTGTTTTTTTAACCGTTTTGGATGAGAGATATCCCATACGGCTTGAAAGGAGTGTACAGGTAAAACGGATCATAACTGCTGCCGCTGCTATAGCTGCAGTAAAGAACCTGCTGCTTTTATCTTCCGTTTTATGAAAAAAAGAAGCAAGCAGGCCTGTCACTGCCATCATCAAAGCAATATTGGCTGCAAGGGAACACCACTGGGCCGCCACATTGCCCGCTATGTATTTTTTGCTTTCGCTGACTGTCCCGATCAGCCTTTTATTGATCATCATAATTCTACCTCCGCAATCATCATTTTACAGGCAGCATTTTCTCATTCGGGCCACCTGTACCTTTTTCTTATGCCCTCCGGTTTATTGCAGCGTGCTCATGTCACGGGGCATCTGCTTTCCGAATGCTAAAACGTTAGGATAACCTTACCAAAATAAACCAGCACACCCTGAAAAGAGACTGAATATCTGATGAATTAAAACAACATTGTATCCTGCTTTTGCAACCATTTTTTCAATTCCTGCTTCGGGATGTCTTTTTCTGCATAAAAATAGTCTGCTTCTTTATATGCAAACTTGCTGTTTTTTACCTGGAAGGCATTCCTTACAGATTCATTGATATGCGCCTCATACATTCCACAGGCCATTCCCTCTATGCGCGTTGTTATTTTAAGCGAAAAATGCCTCCTTTGTTTTTCTGATATCAGTTAGTAAAAACTAACTATCATCTTTAAAAATTGCGGCTATTTTATGTTAGTAGCCGCTAACTCAATTTCTAGTATACCTCTTATATCCTGCTTTTGTCAATAGGGCAAAAAATTGTTTCTATAGCCTTATCATAATTCTGTCGCAAAGGGCAGCCTGCAAAAATTCCATTCAGATAGGTCTGTATGCAGGCAGAACGCAAAACAAGCCTGCAGGTGTCGTTTGATTCGGCCTCGGAATCGAATGCCCGCATGGCACAGGCTGAATCCTGATGTTCCCACGGACAGTCTTTTTCCTGTGACCTGCCGGTGCAGGAATGCCAGTTCCTTCGCCAGATTCATGGCCGTATGTGGTGTGTGTCGGAACCGATGTCCAGACGTCCCTCCCTTGCGGCTTTTGTCCGTGCATACATAGTGTTTTCAGGGATACCTGATCCAGCAGCCGCTTCACGCTGCCAGTTTCCTTTGCCAGCTGAACGGCACGGATCTTAACATCATTAATCATATTCCTTAAATTTATTTAACGCCCATCCATGAAGATATAACCATTCTTTGTACTTCACTCGTACCCTCATAAATCTCCGTAATCTTTGCATCCCGCATAAGACGCTCAAACGGAAAATTTCTAGAATAACCATCATAGCCTGCAAGCTGCGCACATCTTCGGGTTACATTTGCTGCAGTTTCTGCCGCATATAATTTCCCCATAGCAGCAAGATGCGAAAAAGGCTCGTGATCCTGCTTTGCCTGTGCAGCCCGATATACCAATAAGCGGGCGGCATCAACTTTTGCCTGCATATCAGCAAGCTCAAACTGTGTGAACTGATATTGTGAAATTCTCTGATCGCCCTGCATATGCTCCGCAACATATTTTTTGCAATGGTCAATCGCTCCCTGTGCTATGCCTAAAGCCTGCGCTGCTACTCCGATACGTCCGCCGTCTAATGTCGCAAGAGCCATTTTGAAGCCTTTCCCTAATTCCCCTAATAAATTTTCTTTTGGTATTTTACAATCTGTGAAAACTAATTCATATGTAGCAGAACCACGGATACCCATTTTCTTTTCCTTTGTTCCGAAAGTAAAGCCGGGAGTCCCTTTTTCTACGATAAAGCCAGATATACCTCTGCTACGCTGGCTTTTGTCTGTCACAGCCGTTACAAAATAAGTGTCCGCATAAAAACCATTCGTAATAAAGATTTTTGAACCGTTCAATAGCCAGTAATCACCCATATCAACGGCGCTTGTTTGTTGGTTTCCTAGATCACTGCCTGCAGATGGCTCTGTGACTGCAAATGCACCTAGTTTTTCTCCCTTCAGCAGCGGAACAAGATATTTCTGCTTCTGTTCCTCTGTTCCGAATTGCGAAAGGGGGAAAGATCCTAAAGAATGGTGGTCGGACAACATAACAGATGTCGTGGAACAATGCTTTGCCAATTCCTCAATTACAGCAATATAGGCAAGATAGGAATATCCGCCGCCGCCATATTCTTTCGGGTAACAAATTCCCATCAGGCCAAGTTCAGCCAGTCTCTTTCTGTTTTCTTCAGGAAAGCGTTCCTGCTCGTCAATCTCTGCCGCCAGCGGTGCAACCTCATTTACCCCAAATTTATGAATAAGGTCTATTACTTTTTGCTCTTCCTCATTAAACTTGAAATTCATATGCAACCTCCTTGAAAACTGATTGATATTTTCTGTCTGCTGTTTTATAATAACACAGGTAAAGTGATTAAAAAAATTGATAGTTTTGATAATTCAATTCGATAATTTAAATATACTAAGGAGCGATAAAAGTGAATACAAAAAGTTTGGTTACGTTCAAAACAATTCTTGAAATGGGAAGTTTTCAAAAAGCAGCAGATAAGTTAGGCTATACACAGTCCACGGTAACATTCCAAATAAAGCAACTTGAAGAAGAATTGACTTTGAAGTTGTTTGAGAAAATAGGCAGACGCATGGAACTTACTCAGGCTGGAAAAGATATTATGCCCTATATTGATATGATTTTGCAGGGCGCAGAGCAAATCAGTAATTATGGAAAAAGTCTGTCCGAAATATCCGGTTCATTAAAGCTGGCAATCCCAGACTCTATTTTAATATATAATATGCAGCCGTTTATACAGGCATTTTCACATGAAGCCCCCAATGTGCAGCTTATAATCAATTCCATTCAGTCCGGGGAAATCAATCAATCTATTGTAGACGGAACTGCCGATATAGGTATAAATTGTGAAAAAGACAGTTATCCCGAAACCGTCATACATAAAAGACTTGGCAAATATAAAGCAGTTCTTGTTGCTGCTCCCTTTGCTGATAGCAATTTGCTTGATTTTGTCACACCACACCAACGCAAACCCTTTAGTCTGATCTGTAACGAGCCGGACGGCTATTATCAGTTGGATATGGATAAATACCTTGACGAAAAGGATATTATTCTTAACCAACACATGAAGGTACAAAGTATTGAAGCAGTAAAAAAATGTGTTATGAATAATTTAGGAATTGCAGTTGTTCCCACTTATTCTATTGGTGAAGAATTAAAAAATGGTTCTCTCAAGCCAATCAAAACGGAACTTGAAACAAAAGACTATAGTTCTTTTTATATTTATCATAAAAATAAATGGATAAGCCCGCAGATGAAGCTGGCACTGGATTTGCTGATAAAATATTTAGGAAGGGATAATCCATAAGGACTCAATAAAACACTATGTAATTCGCGCCATGGATAACTTGACATTCAATCTGCTGAAGACATCCATGATGCCCTTAAAGACCTTCTCGGCGGCACCATCAGGGGAAAAATGGAACCATACCGTTTCCGTTTTTTCATTATTTTCATTATCTTCATAATGCCTTTCCACGATAATTATTGTGGGCTTTGACTGTCGGCGGGTTCTTTGTCCTGTCTTATTGTTTTTGCTCATAAATCTGCTCCCTACAGTAAAATAGAGCCCATAGACTGGTTATACACTCTGACGCTGTGCGGCTTATTTTATTGTGATTGCGGTTATGATGTTTAATCAAACCGGAAATTAATGAAGTGGTAACAATTTCATACTTTTTGCTCGATTTAGATTTGCTTTAAGGTCGCCGTATTGAAACGGCTTGCCATGTCCCGGATATATTAGATTTGGTCTTAGACCAATGATGATTTCCCAAGATTGCAGAAAAGCCATTTTGTCTTCTGCCCAAATGGTTATTCTATGTAAACTTGGCAAACCGTTCATCGCAGCATCGCCGCAGAATAGAGAGCCGTCATTTAGCAAAAGAGATATGGAGTCGGCGGTATGACCGGGGGTATCAATAATTTTCCCCTGCAGCGAAAGCTCCATTTGCTTACGGTTCTGCTCAGTTACTTGAATGCATCTGCATTGATATTCCTGCTTTATTGGGGGAAATAAATGCTTGCCCTTGCCGACAATCTTCATTAAAGTACAAAAAAACAAGGCAATCCTGGTTGTGCAGCCGCCGCAAAAAGAGTTCTGCCCTTGAAATAATCTTTCTAACGCTTTGTCACTCATAACAATTTTAGCATCACAGCATTCCGATAGTATTTCATTCAGATAACCTGCATGGTCATCGTGAGCGTGTGTCAAAAAAATATATCGTATCTGTTGAGGGTCTATTTGCATTTTTGCCAGTTGCTTTTTAAAATGTGCAAAACCATTTTCATATCCTGTATCAATCAGTACATACCCCTTGTCAATGGGATATATCCAATTATTTACGATTCTGCTTCCTGCATTGAGCATAGATGTTTCCTCTTTTTATTCGTCTTCATCAGCGTCAACTTCCGATTTGTACCACTAACAGAATACCACAATCACATTTATATTTCTATCAGATTTCCGTTAAATTTCTTCCTCCCTCCATTTAATCTTGTTCTGCTGCCGGCTCTCGTTCTGAAGCTCCCTCTCAAGGTTCTTCCTGTTATCGCTGATTACCTCGGCATTGGCTTATAGATCAGGATGAATCCAAGATCCTGTTCCGTAATCAGTGTACCGCATATAAATAATGCAGTATCTACTTCACCATACTTTATATCCTTTTCTATTGACTGTTTTCTTAAAAGAAGCTGCCGCATTTACACTTATCTTTGTAAATGCGGCAGCTCCCGGGCTGCTTTCGGCAGAACTGGCCGAAACAGTGCTCGGCTAAAACTCCTGACGGTACTCAGGAAAGAAAAAAGAGGTGCTCTTCCATAACCATAAACCGGCAATATATAATGCTGCTCTTGAGAAGAAACATTGCGTGCTCTGTATGAGCAGAAGGAACTCTGTTATTTTCACAATTTTCTCAGAATTTCAGTTAACTGCTCCAGAATATCTTTCTCTGAACGCCCGTCCCGATTATCAATCACGGCCGTTGCAACACTGAGAAACGCTTCCTCCGACTGCTGTCTCGCAAAAAGCTCCCCGATTTTCTGTTCGGAATAGCCCCGGCTCCGCTTAAGCCGCGCGCGCCGCTCCTCCTCCGGGGCAGCGACATACCAGATCTCATCGCAGAAGCTCCCGTAGCCGCCCTCGATCAGCAGCGCCGTCTCGACCACGAGATAATCATACCGTCCCGATTTCCGCTCCCGCTCCACCTCACCGAGCACATATTCGGTAACGGCCGGATGCGTCAGACCGTTTAGCCGCGCAAGCCTTTCTGCATCGGAAAATACAAGAGCCGCAAGCTTTGCCCGGTCAATCTCCCCGTCCGTCCCCGTGAGCCCGCCGTCCGCCGCACTGCCGAATTCCTCCAGCACGCGCGTGTAGACCGCACCGCCGCGCTTCATCTGCTCCCGCGCCACCTCGTCCGTCCGAATGCCGCGGCAGTTAAAATGCTGTTCCATCAGTTCAAGCACCGTCGATTTTCCGCAGCCGACCCCGCCGGTCAGCCCGATCACCATCGTCATAACTATCCCCCCTTTTATGCAGTTTCCGGAGCCTGTATCCATTACGGAAGCAGGCCTGATGAGCCTGCTTCTGAATATGCCGTGCTGTTTTTTGGAAATCTGGTCATCCAGGCTTTCCGCCCTCCCGGAAGACCTGCTTCCGGCGCATACAGAACATCTGTTCGTTTTTCGCGCGTGCGAACGGTTCGGCTTCGAAATATGCAATGACTATTCTGCAGTCTCAGTGCGCGTCCAGCCAGTTTTCACCCTCGCCGGCCGAAACCTCGAGCGGTACACGCAGTTCGGCCGCTCCGCTCATCTCCTCCATCAGAATCCGCCGAACTTCCTCCGTCTCCGGCTGCCATACCTCCACAAGCAGCTCATCATGAATCTGAAGCAGCAGGCGCGAGCGAAAACCGCCTTCGATCAGCCTGCGATCCACGCGCAGCATCGCGCGCTTCATAATATCTGCCGCCGTCCCCTGAATCGGGGCATTCATCGCTACGCGCTCCTCCGCCGACCTCTTTGCATGGTTCGTGCTCGAGATATCCGGCAGCGGGCGCAGCCTTCCGAACAGCGTCCTGGATTCTCCCGTCTCTCTGCCCTCCTCCACAAGCCGATCCATAAATTCCTTTACGCCCGGATAGGTTTCAAAATAGCTCTTTATATATTCCTCCGCCTCATGGTTGGAGATATTCAGCCCCTGCCCGAGCCCGAAAGAGCTGATGCCGTAAACAATGCCGAAATTCACCGCCTTCGCACGGCTGCGCTGCTCCTTTGTCACTTCCGCAAACGGCGTGTGGAACACCTGCGACGCTGTGATGCGATGGATATCCTGCGCCTCACGGTAAGCAGCGATCAGCCGCTCATCGCCTGAGAGATGTGCAAGCACGCGAAGCTCGATCTGCGAATAATCTGCATCCAGGAACACAAACCCATCCTCCGGGACAAATACCCGGCGAAGCTGGCGCCCCGCCTCCATCCGGATCGGAATATTCTGCAGATTCGGGTCTGTGCTGCTGATTCTTCCCGTAGCCGTGATTGTCTGCCGGAAGGTACCGTGAATCCTGCCGTCTTCTGCAATATAGCCGGCCAGCCCGTCCGCGTAGGTCGATTTCAGCTTTGCAAGCTGCCGGTATTCAAGGATTTTTTCCACAATCGGATGCTGGCCCGCAAGCCGTTCCAGCACATCGGCCGCTGTTGAGTAGCCTGTCTTCGTCTTTTTGCCGCCCGGCAGCTTCAGTTTTCCGAACAGTATTTCGCCGAGCTGTTTCGGCGAATTAATATTGAACGGTTCCCCGGCGAGCGCACAGATTTCCGATTCCAGCCCGGATATCTTATCGCCGAGTGCCGCTCCGTACTCGGCCAGCTCTTTCCGGCGGATTAAAATGCCTCGCTGCTGCATTGCATAAAGCGTAAACAAAAGGGGCATCTCAAGATCAAAAAACAGTGCCGCCATCCCCTTTTCCTCAAGCCGGGCGCGGAGTGCCCCCGCAAGCACAAACGGCAGGTTGCAGCCGAGCGTCAGCCGCTTTTTCACCGCATCGGGAAGAAAAAGCGCTGCCTCCCCGGCAGAGAGTTTTCCGAAGAGCTCCTTCTCCCCCGGAAGTGTAAGACCATAAAGGCTTTTCGCCAGGCTCACATAGTCGTAGCTTCCTTCCAGCGGATTCACAAGGTACGCTGCAAGCTCTGCGTCAAACAGTGATTTTTTCCCGCAGAGACGGTACATCCGCTCCGCTCCGAGCAGATCAAGCTGCCCCTTTAAATCGCCGGTCACAAGCAGCATTCCCCGCTCCGCAGCCTGCTCGAGAAACGCAGCCAGCACATCCCCGGTCACTTCGCCGATATAGATGGTTTCTTTCCTGCTCTGCAGTGCTGCCGTCACGGAACCGCCGTCCGCGCAAAAGGTACGGAACGAAAGAAATTCCCCGCTCAGAAGCTCTTCCGGCAGAGCAGCAAAATCGCGGATCTCTGCCGGCTCCGAATAATCCGGATACCATCCGGTATCTTTTGAGGAATTTCTCCTTTTTCCGGTTTCTTTGCCCTGCAAACTCTCCTCCACAGCTTCCCCGTCCGGCGGCACCGGCGGATTCATCGGAAATACATAATCCGGGCTGTCCGGCGAAACGCTGCGGCCGGAAGCACCGAAAGGAGAAAAGCCGCCGACGCTCGCCATGCCGCCGTCAAACGGATTGTCCTCCGCAGGCAGAAATTCATCCGAATCCGAAGCCCCGCCCGCCGCGGCATGTTCAAACTTGAGCGACCGGAACTCAAGACGGTCAAATTCCTTCAGCGCTGCCTCCTCGTCGATCTGTAAGCGAAGCTCCTCCAGCGTCACAGATACCGGAATATCACGCTTAATTGTTGCCAGTGTTTTCGAGAGCAGCGCTGCCTTCTCCCCGACCAGCTCCGTTTCGCTTGTCTTCAGCAGCGGCCCCATCGGCGAGCGCTTAATGCCAAGCCTCGTTTTCCAGTCCTCGGCCAGTGCTTTTTTCCCTTTTTCATCCAGCCCGCGCAAAGCGTCATAGAGTGCCTCCACTGAGCCGTATTCGTGGATCAGAGCGGCGGCCGTCATCTCCCCCACACCCGGCACGCCCTTGATATTATCAGAGGCATCCCCCTGGAGTCCCTTCAGGGAATTTACCGATTCCGGCTTCACGCCGAATTCCTTTTCCACAAGCTCCGGCGTAAAAGGAAAGGTGCGGTCCGGAACATCATAATCCCTCTGCCGCATCCCGTATTTCTCGTAGAGCTCCTCCGTTTTTTTTGCCGTGGAATGGATCATCCAGAGCTGCGTATGCTCCGAAACCAGCTGCAGATAATCGCGATCCTTTGTCATAATGCGAACCGGCACCTGTTTTTCGAACATACTGGTGAGCGTCCCGGAAAAATCGTCCGCCTCATAGCGCTCATCCATAAACTGCGGCACCTTCATGCTGCGCAGCACTTCCTGACAAAGGGCGAACTGATCTCTGAGCGGTGCAAGCGTCTCCCCGCGGTTTCCCTTGTAATCCGGGTAAAGTTCCCGGCGGAAGGTATTCCGTGACAGATCCCAGGCAACGGCAAGATACGCGGGACGCTGTTCCTTAAGAATTCTTAAGAGCACCCGCATAAAGCCGTACACTGCGTTGGTGTACACCCCGGTGCTCGTCTGCATGATTCTCGGAAAATAGACCGCCTTCTCCTCCGGCGTTTTCGCGAATACAATCTCCCGCGGCAGGTTTCCGAAAAACTGTGTCGACAGCAGGCTTGAGCCGTCAATAATCAACAGAAAATCCGACATGCTGATCTCCATTCCCGCGCCTTTGTGCGCGCTGTATTTTATAAGCTTTATTGCTTCTTCAGCGTGATATAAGCGCTCCGTTTTAACTCGGGCGCTCTCCCGGCAAGCAGCCGTTCCTCAAACGAACCGAGCACAAGCCCGAATTCCTCCGGCAGAGCGCAGCGGATTTCTCCGCCCGGCTTTAACGCTACCAGAATCCGGCCGTCGCGCTCCCACAACCGGGTCCGCAGAAGCATTCTCTCCTGCCGGCTCAGCGTGAAATCAAGCAGCTTCCTGCTGTTTTCTGATATGGCACGCTGAACAAAGCTGATTTCCTCCGGCAGCTCCAGACCTTCAAGATAAAACGACGGCACGACCGCGGACAGCGAAGGCAGCACCTCCGCCGTTGTACGGCTCATGCTCACGCCGAGCGCGATGCCGACAAAAAGTAGCACCATCACAAGCCGCACCCTGCGGACTCTCGCCAGCCGCTGCGATCTCTGCCAGGCGATCAGCGCCTCCTCCAGAAGCTCCCCGGCAGCTTTGCTGTAGTCGCCGCCCATCCAGTCGTCATCCTCAATAACGCCCGTTGTGACATATACGACAAGATAGAACTCCAGCTCCTCCCGGCACTGCGCACAGCCCTGAATATGCCTCGCCAGCCTCATGCCCTGCTCCAGATTCAGTTTTTTCTCCAGGAACGGAGCGACCAGCGACTGCGCCTCCGTACAGTTCATACCGAGTTCCTCCGGAAATCAATGAAATCCTGCGGTTCCCGTTCCGCGCGGGAAGCTCCCGGCACGGACGGTTCCGCACTGTAAATATTATTGTACACGGAAAAGGGAAAAAAATCAAGGACGGCGCGGCGGCATGCGTGTTTTAGGCATAAATCCGGGAAGCAATCCCCTTATCTTTGCCGGCGGCATCCGTTATACATAACGAATCAGCTGCCCCATGCAGCTTTACTGTCAAGAACCTGCATGCTCTCCTGAATTTAGTGTTTGCAGAAGAGCCGGCGTTTTCTGCCTGTTTTACCCGTTTTTCAGACAGTGAACGGGCAATATCATATTCCCTGTAAATATCATATCTGAGTCTGACAGAACGATATGATCCACCAATAATATAGTATAATTATTTTATACATGCCAATGCATAAAACGGAAAAGTTTGCAAAAAACGTAACAGCCCGCAGCCTGCTCCCTTCACGAACCACATGACTTGTAATGTTTTACTCCAAAACACCATATAAAATAACAGATAAGCAAAAGGACAATAATTCCAAACGGACAAAATGCCAGATACCAGCTGTTTGTTTTTCCTAAAAGAAACTGCAGTGGATAATATTGAATCAATGTATATGGAATAATATAAGTACAAAACCGCATGATTCCTTTTCCATAAATATCTATGGGGTACTTTCCGTGCGATTTTGCGCCATATGTAAGCACATTGATCAACGAAGTATCTTCAATGGAAAAGAAACAAAAGCTTGCTTCCAGCATGAACAGTCCAATAAACAAAAGCATGCCGCCTATAATCATAGCTGCTATTGTAAAGACAGTCATGATGTTCCATGTTATCTGACTATGTCTGACTCCCAGCACCAGCGTAATCAGCGCAGTTAGCAGAGGTCCGGTTCTTCCCAATTCAAATCTGCTTCCTGTTACCTGAAGGATCAAACTGCATGGTCTGACCATCATCCGGTCAAATTCACCTCCCTTTACTGTTCCAGAAAACGCTTTGAAACCATTGCCAAACAACTCCGCAAATGTGAAGGACATTTGAATGATAGAAAAACACAGTAAAACGTCCCCATAGGTATAGCCTTTTATCTGTGTAAAACCGGTGAATAAAAATTTGATTGCAATAAGTTCACAAAATGCCAAAATAAACCGCGCAATAATCATCAGAAAGAATGAAAGTTTATATTGCATTATGCTTTGCGTGCAGACAGAGGCATACTTAACGTACAGTTTAATATTTTCTCTGATTTTCATAGGTTCATCCTCCCTGTATTACGATTCTTTTTTCTGCCTGTTTCCATAGGACAACTCCAATGCACATCAATATCACCAGCCAGAAAATCTGTTTTAATATGCACTGATATATTTCTCCTCCGGCAAGATCTCCGCTGTATATCCGAAACGGAACATTCTGCATATATGCAAACGGAGACATTTCCACCAAAAATAAAAATTTTTTCGGAAAAAACGGCAATGGTATAATATTTCCTGAAAGGAAATCTACTGCTCCCGTCAATACCATTCTCCAGCCCTGAGGTGAAATAGTAAAAAAGCACAGCATATAAACAATCATACAAAATGTGACTGTTATTCCAAGCGCAAAAAATAAGGTCAGCAGAAATAACAGAAAAGCAGCGCTGTTCACCGGCAGAGTCATTCTATAGGCTTTCGGCATCAGAAACGCACACACCAATACAGGAATACACCTCATAATTGATTCCGCTATTCTTGCGCCGGTTGTTCTTGAAAACCACATGGAATAGATTGACACCGGACGGCACAGCTCATATGCAATGTTTCCGTTTGCTATCATCGCAAAAAGACTGTTATCCGCCGCCCACGTATTAAAAAGAATCAGCAAAGCTTCTTTCAGCCAAATATATGTTACAATAGAAGAATAATTCATCGGAAGATCGCCGGCGGAAGCTTCTGCAATGGCTTTATATGCCAGACATTCCATCAACCCCCAGATAAGCTGTGTTGTCAGAGCCGTGACGGAAGCCATCCGGTATTGAAGTCCGGCAGCAAATCGAAGTTTAAAAAAACAATAATATTTTTTCATAGCCGCCTCCTACATAATGTTCAGTTTTGCATAGAGACCTGCTATAATATGGTCAAGATCCGTTTCAGAGCTTTTGTCTTCCGATTCCGCAGATTCAGCCTCAAAGCGCAGATCTTCCAGAGTGCCATCCAACAGCTTCTGCCCCTTTCCGATCAAAATCACGCGATTGGTAATGGCCTCTATATCCTGCATATCATGTGTTGTTAAGATTACTGTAGTTTTATGCTCTGCATTCATCTTTTTTATGAAGTCACGGACTGCAATCTTAGACACCGCATCCAATCCAATCGTTGGTTCGTCCAGAAATAACAGCTTGGGTTCATGCAGCAGTGATGCCGCAATTTCACAGCGCATACGCTGCCCCAGCGACAGCTGCCTTGTGGGTGTTTTTAATAACTCCTCCAGATTTAAAAGATGTGTCAGTTCGTCCAATTTAGTATGGTATTTCGGCGCAGGTATGGAGTAAATTGCCTGCAAAAGTTCAAAGGAATCTATGACCGGAATATCCCACCATAATTGCGAACGCTGACCGAAAACAATACCGATCTTCCTGACATATTCTTTCCTGTTTTTCCATGGCACCTGCCCATTTACCAGGCATGTTCCGCTATCCGGTGTCAATATCCCGCTTAAAATTTTGATTGTGGTGCTTTTACCCGCTCCATTCGGACCAATATACCCCACCATTTCGCCATCCTTTATAGAAAAACTCATATTATTTATGGCATTAATTGTGGTATACTCTCTTTTAAAAAGCGATTTTACTGCGTTGCCGAGCCCGGACTCGCGTCTGGCTACCCGATAGGTTTTACAGATATTATTGAATTCTATCAAAAGAAATCCCTCCTTTCCTGCATCAGAAGTACGGATCAACCGGTTATCCTTACCTCTTTTTGCAGGAATATTATATTGGTATTTATCAGCTGATAAAGAGATTTTAGCAGAAAAATAAAAAAAGAATAGACTTATAATTTATTTTGTGGTAAACTACATAATGAATATCGCCAAAAAACGGAAATGTATTATAAACCGAGAGACTTCTTCTGATCTCTCGATTTTTTTTAAGTGCTGCGGCAGGGATTTCTGGAATGATGTTGAATGAAACGGCTCGAATCCTGCCCAAAAAATAAAGCCGGAAACCCGTTTTCAGATTCCAGCCCCGATCTCTTTTTTCAAAATCTTCTCCCTTATTTTCGGCGCGTTTGGGATTTTCGGCTTGTTTGAGATTCCCGCCGGCTTCGTGCCCCGATGGCAGCCTTCCTGATAATTTCCCTTCTAACACACCACCTGACATCCAGCAAACAGCAAGGCGTGCAGGAACAGAAAAAAACGGTACAGCTCTTGCAGTCCGGGCTGTACCGCTTAATCAAAAACCTACTTCCTGCAGCTGCAACCGTTGATTTTACTTAATCATCTACGATTTACAGCTGTTTTTCTCTAATGCCGCAGGCGGGACTTGAACCCGCACGAAGTTGCCCCCGGCAGATTTTGAGTCTGCTGCGTCTGCCATTCCGCCACTGCGGCAAAGCGTTGAATTCACGCTTAACATTTAAAGTATACTATAATCTTCTACAAAATGCAAGCGTTTTTTCAACGCATTTGTTTTTTTAACGCATTTCCTTTTACTCTGTATTTCCGTAGTCCTGTATTTCCGTAATTCCGCATTTCCATTAATTTCGTCAATTTTGTTTTTTCCGGCGGTACCTTCTGCCCCGCTGAAATCAGCTGCATCAATCCAGGAAATCATCAATCCAGGAAAAACAGGGCCCGGCGCACAAAGGTCAGGATTCTGCGCTCATCTTTTTTGACCGTGCCGTCCTCCGCCAGCTCATATCCATACAGCTTCTTTACGGAGGAATAGGAGTCCGTGGAAGCATCGTTCCCGGTTCCCTTGTAGTTGTAATGCACCTTCAGGGAAAACTTCAGATCCTCGGTATTGGAAGTGGCGAGCAAATCGAGCGGCACATCATAATAGTACGGCGTATCCAGCCGGATTGGTTCGAGCTCGCCGGATTCTGAATTGTAGGCCTGCGTGAATGTAATAACATCCTCCCGCTCCGGTGTCCCTGCAATATCATAGAACGGATCGCGGTAAATAGTGATCTCCACCAGCGAATCCTTCAGCTTCCGGTTTGCCGAAAGCGACACGTTCAGCCTTACCCTGCCGTAGAGCTGCAGCTCTCCGGCTCCGTTGTCCACAGTGATGATTTCGCCGGCCAGCGCCGTCTCTCCCTGGTTCTTCGCATCATAGCTTACATTCGAAAAAATACGATCCGCATTCGAGCCGTTGATCAGCATCTGGATGGAACTGCGCTCCTGATGCAGCAGATAGTAAAGGATATCTGCCGGGGAAATAATCTCCTCGTTTTCAAATTCCATAATCTCGAACGGCTCTCTGTGATAATCGTCGTCCCTCTTCTCAAAGCTGTCGCTGAGGACATTCTGTGTCAGGGAACAGTCGCTGTTGTAGGTAAATACATTGTTGCGAACCGAAAAATTCAGCTGCCCTCCCGCTGGGCTCGGCGTCAGCATGCTCTGCCGGAACAGCTCATCAATCGATGCATTCGTATTCAGCGGCGAGCCAAGCTCCTCAAACTGTATAAAGGTATACTGGTTCCAGTACTTTGCGCCGTTCCAGACCTCATCGCTGCTTCCGTATTTACGGATAAAGCTGTCAAAATATCCGGTTGTCACATTTTTTCCGTTCAGATTTACCGTCGTTTCCTTTACCAGCCCGGTTTCGATGAAATGCTTGTAAAAATACCCCTCCTCCTCGGACTGAAAATACACCAGCATCATATAGAGCTTTGCGATATTGTTGATTGTGCCGGATGTCCATGCTCCGTAATACTGCCCCAGACCGTCGCTGTGCTTCCGGAAGCCGCCGGTCGAGCCCGTGTACGGCGCCGGTGCATTGTTCGCCTTATCGTGACAGGTCACGGAGAACGACATCGGCGCTATATCTGCGTGATCCTCCGGAACCGAAATCCTCTTCAGCAGCCGGACCGCCGCTTCCCAGGAGATATCGTTCGCCAGGAAACTTCGCGGGTTGTATTTGACGGTATTCAGCTCGGCCGGATCAGGGGAAAACATGCTTTCGCGGTAATACTTCCCCCAGAGATCCATCATATTTGCAACATGGGCCGCATCCGTAATATTGATAAAATCCGCCGCATCGATCAGTGTTAAGTTGGCCTCAAGGGTATCCGGCGTAACCGTAATTACGCGGATGCTGTAATCTCTGCTGTCCTCCTCCGTCATGCCGATACCGTGCGTAACAAAATAATTTTTGTTGCTGTATTCAAACTCCAGCGGAGCGTAAAACCGGATCTTTGCACGAATCTGATCCGGCGTACTTCCCGCATAGGAAATTTCAATAGTATCATTTTTTACGCCGCCCCCGCGCCGGTAATCCAGCTTTGCATTCTTCGCACCGAGCTCCACGGAAAGGGGAAGCTCCATCACATCCTCCGGCCTATGGTTAAGCGCCGTGCCGCCCTCACCGTAAAAGTTGGGATAATCAATATACTTGTTGTCTTTTGGGGAGAATTTCCAGTCACCGCCGCTTCCGCAATAAGTAACCGAAATATTTCTTTCCCATACCGATCCGGTGAGCTGAAAGCTGCCGGATTTATCCCAGACCCGCTCAAATCTTCCAAAGGTTCCGCCGTACTCTCCAAAGGTGCCTTTGAAATAAGCATAAATATTATTAAAATAATCCTTTTCACACAGATAATGCGATATTTTTATTGTTCCATTCGGCAGAGGCACTCCCGCAGCCTTCTCCTCGAAGGCTTCCTTATATCCCGGCACATCGGCCGCCCTAACGCCGTAATCCATGCTGCAGCCTGAAAGCCCGGCCACCTGCGAGTCGTTCCTTATGTACTCCCCGGCCACCTCATCCGGATATTCCATCACAAAATCGTAGCTTCCACCGGTTCCGACATAAGCTACCCGCAGAGACATATCCTCCATCTTCCCTGCAATGTTGTATTTGCCCGTGCCGTCCGCAACACGCTGAAAATATCCGTAGCAGAGCTCGGACTCGTTATCTTTCAGATAACCGGCCGGATAGCCGTCCGATTCGTACTGGATCTGTTCCCGGTAGTAATCGACATATTTTTCCCGGCCGACCACGGTATAAGCATTGCTGGAACTGCCGGTTTTCACGACGCTGTTGACGCCGTTCATCAGGCTGTTCACTTCGCTCAGACTGATATATTTCGCCCGCTCAAAATCAACCGGCTCCTGTCCTGCGACCAGGTATCCGATCTCTGCATAGCCCTCGTAAGGCACGATTTCCAGCACAAGGAACGGGTTTTCTTCCGTTCCGAGATTTTTTGCGCGATCCTTTGTCAGACCGAAGGAAGGCACGCTGATCACAGGCGCTCCCTCCGCGGCAGGCTCCGCCTTCGTCCTGACATCCGGATCTGCCGCGGTCAGCGCCGTTCCGAACACAGCCGCTGCCAGACATGCAGACAATGCTTTTTTCCATTGCTTTATCACGGTCGATTTCTCTCCTTTCCATTGAGACTGACAATATCACCTGCTGTTTCACCTCTGAGGCTGATGCAGCTTGTGGTTTCGTAAATTTTATCGGCATAGACGAAGGTCAGGGTGATGGTGACAAGCTGCGCTTCCCCTTCGGCCGGCCTTGTTTCCGGAGTGACCGAGAAACTGTCACAGTATTTCGCCAGCAGCGCTTCCGTCCCCGGCGCATCACCCCCGGGCAGTGCGTTCTGTTCCGCCGACCGGAAAACAAGACGGCGGTTTTCCTTATCCAGCCGGAAAATATATTGCTTTTCCGCCGTCCAGACAACCAGCTGCTCCGTTATACCGCCGTTCTTCTGCACGGCGTACTGCTTTGCCTCAATCAGAATATCGTTCAGCTGATTCATGGCCGTCTGCGCCTCCATCTGAAGCTCGATCTCAATGTTGGAGAGCCGGTAGCTGTTTGAGGCCGAGACAATCAGCCCCGCCGCCGCTATCATCACCATACTCATAATTGCGATGGCGACCACCAGCTCAATCAGAGTAAAACCTTTATTTCCGGATGTTTTTATCTTACTTATTAATCTACACTTAAAAATCCGGCATTTTTCAACGGTACGATTTTCTGCCTCCGGTTCCATCCTACCCGCATCTCCTTTCCGCAGCCGGGATTTTCCGGCTTTGTTTACCTGAAATTCTGCCCGATCCGAAATTCCGTATCTGAAACTATGTTCAGGCTTCCTGCCGGGTTCAAAATTTCGGGTTCAAAATTTCGTATTCAATCCCGGTTCAGGCTTCCTGCCAGTTTCAAAACTACGTATCCAATCCTGACTCAGGCTTCCTGCCAGTTTCAAAACTGCGTATCCAGTCCCGGTTCGGCTCCCTGCCGGTTCTGAAATTGTACTATGAAACCTGTCCGGATCTTATCTCAATTCAGCGAATTCCGCCCTGTCTCCCCGTAAATGACAAGCTCCTTTGCTTTATTTCCTTCAATGCGCAAAGAGGTAAAGGCCGGATGCTCTTCATCAAACAGAAACGCCCCCGAGCCCTTGCTGAACTGTATGCGGAACGACTGCGAGGCAGAGATCTCCGCAATTTCCTCTTCCCCGTTCATCACGGTCAGCCGGAGCGACTTCGGGCCCAGCTCCACACTGCGCTTGACCTCGCCCTCCGTCCGCAGCAGCAATCTCCCGTAATAGCTTCCGTCTCTCAGGCAGAGCTCCAGTTCCACCCCGCCGTCCACGCGGGACATCGTATCGAGCCTGGTCTGATCCAGCAAATCGGAAAGCCGCTTGGCACATGCGTTTTCCCTCGCTCCCCCGATTGCCGAAAAACCGACCACCATCACCGCCGAAACGATTCCTATAACCAATATGGTAACAATAAGCTCCACCATCGTAAAGCCGCGCCGGTCATCCCGGAACCCCTTCGCCATCCCACGCATGCTGCCGACCTTTCCTCTCTGTTTCTTCCGCTGTCCGGCCCCTGTCGGCCGCAGTGCTCCATCAATTCTTCACCCAGTTTTCCAGCGTGATGGAGATATTTCTTGCCACCGCGGTTTCCTCTCCCGGGCGCGCCGCCAGCAGCGGATAGTTCTTAAAAAACTTGCTGATCTCCGGATTCTTATCCAGAAGATCCGTGACAAAATCCGTATTTTCATCCGTATCCGCTGCCGCGTCAACATCCCGGAGCGTCACATTTCCCGTGGCGAGAAGCATTCCGCAAAAGTTCACGCCGGAAAGCTCTACGTCGCCGTTTGCAATAACAATCCCGGAGATATTTTCGCTCTCCAGACGAACATTCTCATTTGCGATCCGCACCTGGTAAGCCGCATCCTCCGCGCTGCATTTTTCAAATGCGCTGTTGAAATAATAAACCTGTGTACCGGAAATCTTTTCCAGTTCACTCATGCGCAGCAGATTCCGCACGGCGCCCTCTCCCTGCGCCCCGATATACTGTTCATCCAGCGCCCGCTTCAGCCCGGAAAACCGGCGCGCATAATCGCTCTGCCGTAGCATAGCCTCCGCATTGTCAATCGTTCCGGCAATCACCTCGGAAATCGCATGGTCCTGCACCCGGATCACGGTGCCGTTCGTCTTGATTTTCTCCGATGCTGCCGGCAGAAGGACATCCCCCAGCTCAAGAATATCAGAAAACTGCTTCATCTCGCCTGCGAATGCTTCGCTGAAAGCCAGGAAATAATTCTCGGCCGCAGAAGCCGTGCGGAACTTCAGGTATATATAGTACAGCGGCTCCGGCTCATTCATAAAGCGCACCGGCACAACCGTACACGGCGACGTCGGATTCACATACGGAGCAAGCGACATGCTGCTCTGTGCACCGAACATCTTTTCCGTATCAATCACGGCCGCAATCGACCCTCTCTCTTCTATTATCTCATCATATTCTTCTTTCGTCAACGGGTTGTGCCCATATTCCCGGATACATTCCTCCGGCATCAGATATGCCAGCTGGTTGCCGCGGTAGCTGACCGCCTCGCCCTCAAGAATCTCCGTGTACGATACGGTGCCGGACGATGCGCCGTACAGGCTCGGCACCGCAAGCACGCTGCGTCCCGCCAGCCACAGCATATCCAGACCGGACAGATCGAGCGTTGAGCGCCCGGCATTGATCGTGACGGCGCTGCCCTCCGACGGCACCGACGCGCCGGCCACGCTGTGATAGCCGTAATATTCTCCGTCAATTTTAACATAAGAGGAATCGGCCCCGATCGTGAGATCATCCTCGACATGGCATTCCGCCCGCGAAATGCGGATGCTCTGCCCGCTGCTCCCGTCCACGGTCGCAATGCTGCCGGCCCACACCGCAATCTTTCCGAGTTTTCCGCTGCCGATGTCCAGACTGCCGCTCTTTCTCGTTTCCAGCGCATCCCCCACAATCAGGATATCTGCGTTCAGTGACAGCCCGTAATCTTCCGCCGTCAGGCTTTTTCCCGCATACACATTTCCCCGGATCGAAGATGCCGTGAGATGATTTCTGATATTGCCGTCTGCAAGGATCGCGTAGCCTTTATAATTTCCGCCCACCGCGGCCGGCCTCTCCACATCAAGACGGGAAAAGGCCACTGCCACGCGGATATCCGTTGTAATCTGCGTCTGATAACCGTTCTCCTTGTAGGATACGCTCAGACCCCGCAGACACAGATCTTCCCCGTCAAGCTCGACCTGCACGGCCGGGATGCCCTCGCTGCCGCTCAGAAGCTCATAATCCGTTCCGAAGCCCGCCACGCCGTAAAACAGCCCGTCTTCCGCCGCATCCGTCATAAACCTTCCGTCGATTTCCGCCGAAAGTCCCGGTGAAAGCTCCACGCCGGTCAGCTTTTCTGCCAGGCTGTCCCGCACGCTCAGCTTTACCGCCGAGGCTGCGTCGCCGCCGTAGGCGCCGTAATGCGTCAGCGCCCGCGAATACTCTTCTCCAAGCGTATCCTCGGCCAGTTTCTGAAGATTTGCAATAAAAATATCAATTCCGGATTCTGTCTCGTAGAAATTTTCCTTTGCGCGCTCGTCCACAAGCTTCATATCCCGGTTCGTTATGGACGCGGCAAGCACGGATGTGCCGAGAATGCCCGCAAAAACCATGCAGACAATGACAAGAATCAGAGCAGAGCCCCGGTTTTTCCTGTTTTCCTTTTCGCGTCTGAATGTTTCCATTGTCAGCCTCCTCACCGCGCTACTGCGAAATGGATGCGTTCCATTCCGCCAGTCTTTCTCCAGTTGCACTCAGATATACCGTTACCGTTACCTCTGAAAGTCTGCCGTACGGCTTCCGCGGAAAAAGGGAATTCCCCCCGTCGCTGCCGTTTTCAAACATGCCTCCGCCGCCGACACCCCAGTCGGGGCTGCTGTTCGAGCAGACCGTTACCCGGCTGCCGGAGGAATCCAGTGCCCGCTCCATCACAGGGCCGGTCAGCTCCAGTTTTCCGCCCGAACCGCCGCCCAGACATTCCGCCGTTTCCTGAACCGCGAGAAACAGGTTCCATTCCAGAAAGCAGTTTTTCACAATAATCTTATCTGCGATCCGATAGCGCGAAACAGCTCCGGATTCCGTCAGCTCCGCGCTCGCCGGTTCGTAAAACAGATAAAGGTTCGGCTTTTCCCCGTCCTCCGCCCGTTCGAACGTGAACTCGCTGCGGTAGCCCCGGTGCGAAGAGCCGTCCAGCAGATAATCCAGTTCGGCTGCCCCGGCATAGCTTCCGTTCTGCTCCTGCCGGATCTCGATCACAAGCTCGCTTGTTATATTGGCCGATATGTAAGCCTGCTCGCTGGTGATCTGCGCGGCCGTCGGCCCGTCATAATCCTCGTCGTCGGCGTGGGACGCCCACTGTCCGGCCAGCCAGCTGTCGTAAAAGGCGCTTTCGGCAGCCCGGCGCAGAGAACCGTCCGTCGCTCCCGGCGGACAGATAATCACCGTCTGCTCCGAGTCGAGAGCGGTCAGATCCGGAAGCTTGTAATCGTTGATCCCGCTGCTTCCGTCCGTAAAACTGCTGCTGTCATAGCGCACCGTAACATTGAATTCGTTCATTCCCTCCCGGATGGCGGCGAGATCAAAACCAACCGAGCCGTCGGTCGGAATTCTGAGATTCCCCCGCCATCCTTCCGGAAGCAGATTTTTCATTTTCTCTTCCGATACGCCGTTTATCTGTACGCTGTCCTGTACTACATGGAACCGGGCGTACTCCTTTACGCATTCCATTACGTTCTGGGCAACGATGGTCGCCGACATGGCCCTTCTCGATTTCATATTGATCCGCAGGGACAGCATAAAGCCGCCGAGCAGAGCGAGCACGGCAATCGACAGTATCATCATGCTCACGATCACTTCCACAAAGGATATGCCCCGGTTATCCGGCCGATGTCTGTTTTTCATGCCTTTATTTCTCACCGCCGTCTCCTTTCTTCACGATGCGGGGAATCCTGTCCTGCAAAAACCTGTCCTGCAAAAAATCTGCGCCCTGCAGAAGGCAGCATCCTGCCGTTTCCGCCCTGAAAAAATCTTCGGAAAACACCGGTCAGTCGCCGCTCCGGAAAATATTTTTGTTGCCGTACCGGATATCGTCAAACTCCGGCGAAGTATAAACCTTTTCCGTACCGGTCAGACTGTACCATACCACGGAGAGAGTTCCCGTGAGCAGTCCGTCATCCGCGTGGTATGCCGCTGTCATGGACTGCAGCGTCATGCGCTCCGGATACCTGGCGATATAATCTATACAGCCCTTCAGCCCTTCGTAGGTGGTGCTGTAGCTGATATGAAACGTGTTTGAATACGCGGAAAACGGAAGTCCCGCCTCCCCCATCAGCCAGACCGCCTGATAGAACGGAACGGTATCGCCGAAGTTGATGGAGGAGATCTCCGCGTTATTCTCCCTGCCCATATCAATAAAGAAAAGAATACTCTTTTCCGGCGTTACGCCCGGGCCGAACACTTCCAGTTCCTTTGCGGTCTTCTCGTTATTGGAAATATTTTCCTTCTCGTAAATTTCCCGGTTTTTAATCTTTCGTTCCAGATCGGAAATCTTGCGCGTCAATTCATCATTTTCCGTCCGCACTGCCTCCGTTTTTTCCGCAAAATTCTTGTAGCCGAACCAGTACGCAGAAAAAAGCATAAGCACCAGCACAAGCACGCCGAGCAAAAGCTTTTGAGAGTCCGTCGCCTTACTCATCCTCCGTCACCTCCTCCGGCAGCGCCCATTCTATGCTGACAGAAAACGTCACCGTCTTCTTTTCGTCCTCTCCGCCGCCGCTTTCCGTAATTCCGGCAACACCCGTACGTCCCACGTACGGTATCTGCTTCAGGCTTGTCAGAAGAGCCGCCGCCGTCTCCTTGCTGTCCGTCACAAAGCTGATAAACAGGCCGTTCTCTGTTGCCGAAAACGACTGTACAATACTGTTTTGCGGAAGTTTTTCCTCCAGCTGACCGATCATATCCAAAAGGTATTCATTGCAGCTTGAAGTCATGGCAACAAGCTTTTCCGCCTCCTCCTTCGCGTTCACGCTCCGGCTCCAGGCATCAAAAATCGGTTCGATATAAAGACATTCGTCCCGCCTTTTCGTTAGCTCATCCCGGCGGGAAAGCTCCTCCTGGTAGTCCGAATAGCCGTACCAGAGCAGCGTCCCCGAGCTGACGGCAGCAAGAATAAAAAGCAGAATATACAGCCGCATGCCAAGCCGGCGCTCCGTCTTCAGGCGCAGCTCCTCGGGGATAAAATTGACCGGGTTGAGCGCCGCGCCCACACAGGAAAACAATTCCTCCCTGTGCTGCTCCAGCTCCTCCAGCTTCTTTTTCTTTTTCTGGAACGTGATGGAACGGAAACCGGTCAGCAGCTCCACCTCATAGCCGGTTTCGTTCTGCAGCAGCTCGCTCAGCCCCTGAAGCCTGGCTCCTTTTCCGAGCAGATAAAGCTTTCCTATTTTACGGTTCGGCTCCCTGGTATTATAGTATTCAATCACGCGGCTGACGTTATTGACAAAAAGCCGCAGCTCCTCCATCAGCTCGTCCGTCATTTCCTCCCGCCGAGCGGCCGCCTCCTCCGTCCGTTCTTCCCCGGGCATTTCCTGTCCGGCAATCCCCGGCGGCGGCGCCGCACCGGGACCGGATTCCGTGTCGCGGTCGAAATGCCCGCGGATTACTGCATTTTCACAGAGGTAATCATAGCACTGATTCCCGTTTTTCTCCGCAAAATCACGGAAGCCCTTCATCACATCGAGCAGGTTGGCCATGCCGAAATTGACATTCCGCTGCATCAGCAGATCGCTGTCCTTAAGAATCGAGATCAGGGAATTCTGCTGGTTCAGCTGAATCACAAAATTGACCTCGTCTCCCGGGATTCGTTTAAGAATCTGATAGCTGGAGTTTCCGACATAATCCAGCGCCACCAGCGTAACCCCGAGCATCTCCGCCAGATTGTAATAATTTTTTATGAGGGTAAGCGGAGCGGCAAATACCAGCAGACGCAGCTGTTTCGGCTCCGCACCCGGACCGAGCAGCGTGTAGGTCAGCACATGCTCCGTAATATCCATAGGAAAATATTCGTTGGCCTCCGCCTTTACAATATCCATGATTCTCTTTTCCTTAACCGCAGGAATAGTTACCTCGCGGCTGAGAATCTTGTTGGAGGCTATCGTAAACAGCACATTTTTATTGCTGATTTTATGTTCCGCCAGCTGACGCTTCAGCTCGTTTGCATATGTCGTTTTATCACGGATATATCCGTCCTCAATCGTGTTCTCCGGCGTCTCAAAAACAAAGGCCTTTCCGACCTTTGTATTTTTCTTCCGGTAATTTACTTCGCAGACCTTTGTATAAATCAGCCCGATTTCGATGCTGACAACATGGCTTACTCCCATCGTCCGCTCTCCTCCTGACTTTGTTGTAGCCGCTTTTTTGAAGCGGCATAGCCTGTTATAAGCCCTGTGCCGCCGTAAACAGGCTCAGATACCAGCCGACAATCCTGTTGCCGAACCAGATCGCGGTCAGTATCCCGGCCGCCAGATATGGCCCGAGCGCCAGCATGCTTCCCGCTTTTTTCCGCCTCATCCGCACGGGATGGACAAGGCAGGCATACAGGCACCCAAACAGAAATGCCGTAATGCAGTTTGCCAGCCCGAGAAACAGGCCGGCCGCCGCCATCAGCTTAATGTCTCCGCCGCCGATCCCCCGGCCGCGCGTCACTGCATAGACAAGCAGCAGAAAACCGGACACCGCAGCACAGCCCGCCAGTGCCATCGGCCATCCGGCTGGCTTCAGCAGCAGCCTCAGCACGCCGGCAACCCCGATAAAAAGGTTGAGCCCCGGCGGAATTTCATAGGTGCGCCAGTCAATCACGCTGATTACCAGCAGCGCGGACAGCACAAGGCAGGCAAGCGCTGTCTCTGCCGACCATCCGCAGACTGCAAAGGTCAACGCCCAGAGCAGCCCGTTTCCTGCTTCAACAATCGGATACTGCGCGGACAGCGCGGCGCCGCATTTCCGGCATTTCCCCCGCAGCGCCAGCCACGAGGCAACGGGAATCAGATCAAACCACCGCAGACGGTACCCGCAGCTCATGCAGTGCGACGGGACGGTCACAACCGTCTCCCTTCTCGGAATCCGGTAAATGCAGACATTCAGAAAGCTCCCAACCACAACGCCGAACGCCAGCACCATTCCGTATCTTATGCAGTTGAATGCCGCTGTCATCACAGCTCTCCTTCCAGATTATCCAATGTAAAAGGGTCATTTTGTATGTCATTGAAGACGATGTCTTCTGTCGTCATACAAAATGACCCCGGTGTTGTTCGGCTGCGGGATCAGACAATCCCGACACAGATCTCTATTAATCCATATTATCCAATTCTATCGGATCACCTGCAGAATTAACTACATCTACCGTAACCGCTCCCTTTTTCGTAATGGAAATCCGGAAAACGGTATCCGCTTTCGACTGAGTCGTAGGATATTTGCTGTTCATTGCCTCCTTTATGAACGGAATAACTGCGTCCGTCGGCTCTTTGGAACTGTTGTAATTTGCATTTATCTCCGTCGTTAACCCCTTGCCGTCTTTGGATATGTAGAACTTTAAATCACCTGCCAGCTCAGCAGTACTGTTCTGAGCCATGTAATCCGCAACTCCGGCATTTACTGCTGATTCAATCTGCCCGATATTATTCCGGTCCGTGCTGACCTTCGATCTGCCGACCCACTTCATTACCTGCGGAGCCAGAGCCACAGCGATTACCGCCATGATAAGGATAACAACGATCAGCTCGACCAGGGAAAAGCCTTTGTTGTTACGCTTTTTTTCGCACATCTTTTTCATAACTTATCTCTCCTTTTGATTTAATTTTGATCCCTTTTTCCTCTTCTCTTTCGTATCTCTGAACCATGTTCGGTCCGCGTTTCCTTTAATTTATCATATTGGTCGTAGAAAATCAACAGATTTTTTGATTTTTTCCTGGAAAAATTGAGCAATGTTTCCTATCCGGCGCAGGAGCGGCAAGTCTTCTGACCTTTCCACGGAGGCGTTTCTGCACATGGATGCCCTTATATCCTCCGCTTTTCATCCGCACCCTTTTTGTTTCCCCGCTTCTGTCCCGCTCTTTCCCTCCAGTGCCGCCGGATCTGCTTCGGCAGCTGTGCTCTCACGGGAGAAAACACCTTCTTCAGAACTTCTCTTCGATACCAGAACCTTCCTTATACTCTTGTATCGTACTGACTCCATTTCCTTCATATTTTTATAAAATAATCCAAAAATACTTTATGTTCATAATATCAGGAATTCAATAGTTATAAGGGCTTTTTTCGTATATATCAGAAATTTAAGTTATAAAGGTTTTGTTCCGCTTATTAATACTGTCGTTGCAATGCGGAATTCCCATCTTTTTTCTCCGTTTTTGTATTCCTGAATCTTTTTATCATACCTTTGATTAATCCTGTCAATCAGGGTCTGATACTCTGTTTTGCTAAGTGCATCAGGAGCCATGTTACATGCTTTTTCCACACTGCTAAGCTCCGATATTCTGTCGTCATTAATCTGTGCATGTGCTGTTTCATCATTAATGTTGTCGCAATCCGGAGCATAATTGACTGCTGCCACTGCATCAATAGAAATATTTTGAAATCCCTGTTCTGCAAGATAAGCAAAATACTTTTCGGTTCGGTTTTCATAACGCTTAATCTGACTGTGAGGATTGGCGGATGCTGCCGCCCAGACCTTATCAAACAGTTCTTTTTCTTCGCAATCCTCCGTCGGTATCCATTCTTCCGGTTTCATGCCTCTGTTGTAGACGTCCATAATGATAATTTTCCCGGCTGGCTTCAGCACCCGGTATTGTTCGCTTACAAATTTCTCAGGATCACAAAAATTCATCACCGTATGGGAATAACAAACATCAAATATATTGTTTTCAAAAGGCATTTTTGTAGCATCACCCGCCACAAAATCACATGAAACTCCCAACTCTTTCGTTTTTTTCCTGGCATAATCAATATGTCCGATATCAAAATCCAGACCCGTTATGTCCGCATCGGGGAGACGTTCTTTTAACCGATGACAGAGAAGGCCTCCGGCACAACCTACTTCGAGTATCTTCATTCCATTATGCAGCTGCATGGCATCGATCCATTTATCCATGTTTCCCTGATGAAATTTTAATGCCCGTGACAAATACAGTTCTTCTGTTTTCTGCACATATTGCGACCAGTAAGTATTCATTTCTGCCTCCTTTTTAACCTCTTGAATGATCCGGTGTCAAGTGCTTTCTATGCCAAAACGATGCTCCGCTGCCGGACGCGCCTTAACTATTCCGCCGGCAGAGCTCGCCCCGGTACCATCCAAGTTTCCCGGCCTGCTTCACAAACGCACCGGCGGAGGTCTGCCCTATCAGCTTCAGCGCTTCCCCGGCCTGTATTTTAAGCTCCTCGTCGGTATAATCTTCACAGTACAGCTTTTCTCCCCTGCGGTACAGATATCTTTTCGGCACATGAAACAGGATACCGCTGCTTTTCTGGCGCAGCTCTGCCGTATCCTCCGTCTCCGAAACCAGCTCCACCTCCATATTCGGATACTTGATATAGACAGTGCCCTTATTTGCCTCCTGTGCCGTTTTCGCATACACTGCCGGATAATCGTCATACGAACTCCAGGTAATCCGGCGCATCGCCGCATGCTGCTCCGGAATCACAATCGCGTTCAGCTGCCCGCCCTTTTTCAGCGCACAGCCGCCGTCGATCGCAATCGTTTGTCTTTCATAATCAAAAACCGGATTCATGCATTCAGCATCGCGGTAATACAGGCTTGCCGGCCAATGCCCGACCACGACGCAGCGCTCAAATACATTTTTCTGCTCTAAAAAAGCATCTATTTTCATAAAGCGGAACGCATCTTCCTCCAGCAGTGTCTCTACCTGATCCGTCGGCACTCCGGCATGAACAAAGATGTAATCTCCATAAGTGATAATTGTGGGAAGATTCCATATAAATTCAAGCTCTCTGCGATACTTTTCCGAAATTGCCTCCTTCACTGCGGCCACGCTGCTTTCGTCCAGCTCCTCTGTTTTTATTCCCAGCTCCGCAAGGATCTCCGGAAACAGCCCGCAGCCCCACACACGTTCCGTCCAGCGCAGCTCCTCCAGAAAGCGCCGGCCGTTTCCCTCGCTCTTATCAAAAAAATTCCCCATTCTTGAGCAGTCAACATTCCCCGCAGTCAGAAAAACATGCGGGTTGCTCTCCTTCAGCCGCATCACATAACGGATTGTCTCCAGGCTGTTGCCGCCCTTCTCAATCAGATCCCCGACAATCACCAGCGCATCCTGTTCTGAAAAGCAAAGCTGCTCCAGCAGCCCTTTCAGATAATGTCCGTGCCCGTGTATGTCGCTGACCGCAATCAATCTCCCCGGGCACTTCCCCGTAATATCGCATATTGTCGTTTTCATTGTCATCCTTTCCTTATTGTCTCTCTATGTATTATGGAAAAATCTCTCTATGTATTATGGAAAACCTGCTGCCGAATCTGCTGCCGGACGAAAGCACAAGTCCGGCTTCCTTCTCCGCAATACAAAAAATATCCGAACCTGTAAACAGGTTCGGATATTCTGCAACAGCCAGTAGGGGAATCGAACCCCTGTTTTCGCCGTGAGAGGGCGACGTCTTAGCCGCTTGACCAACTGGCCTTGAACGAGTTATATCTTACCACAGGATCCATCGAAATGCAATAACTTTTTTATATTATTTATTTTCATACATTTTTCGTATGTTTTAAACAAAACAGCATTTCTTCAAACAAAGTAAAAATGGTTTTAAAAGGTTTCTTTGAAATATTCTGCCTGTTTTTCAAAGAAATCGTAATACAGTCCTTTTCGTTCCATCAACTCTTCAAAGCTTCCGTATTCGGCAATTTCCCCCTTTTCGAAAACAGCAATGCGATCGCAAAACCTGGTACTGTATATCCTGTGTGAAACCAAGACCGTCGTTTTTCCCCTGGACATTTCGGCAAATTTTTGAAATATTTCATGTTCGGCGGCCGGATCCAATGCAGAGGTAGGCTCATCCAGCAGAAGCACCGGTGTATTCTTGTAAAGCGCGCGGACGACGGCAATTTTCTGACTCTCGCCGCCCGATAAATCCACACCGGACGCAAACAGCGTTTTGGTAACCGGCGTATCCAGACCCCGATACATTTTTTTAAGTCTTTCGCCCATGCCATTTTCCTTTAAGAGCTCTGTAATTTTCTGTCTTTCCTCCGGATCTGCTGCCTCGGAAATCGCTATATTCTCTGCCAGGGAAAACGGCAGAAGCGAAAAATCCTGATTCACCGACGAGATAATTTTCTGATATTCCTTATAATCAATATTCCGGATATCGACTCCGTTTAAAAAAATTGCTCCTTCGGTCGGATCATACATGCGCATCAGCAAAAGAGTGAATGAGGTTTTGCCCGCCCCGTTGTATCCGACGATCCCAAGACGTTCCGTATTCTTTATAGTCAGATTAATGTTTTTCAATACGTATGAAGTGCTGCCGGGATACCGGAACCAGACGTTGCGAAACTCGATTTCCACCTTGCGGATATCCATATCCTTCAGCGTCAGCGAGCCGGGCGTCCTGTCAAATTTTGTTCTCAGTTTCAGAAAAGACCTGTACTGCCTGATATAAAAGAAATTATCGTTAAAAGAAATCAGATTGGCAGTGACAAAAGAAGATGCTGACATAAAATTAATCAGGGAAGCAACTCCCATGGTAAACTCACCGATTGTAAGTTCCCCCCGAAAGGCCTTTTGTCCGATCAGCAGATAGGCCAGTATCTGAAAGGCAGCGCTTAATGAATATGCCGCCATTTCAATAAAACCGCCTTCCCTTATTCTGCGTCTGTCAACCGCCAGCATTTCCTGCTGAAACAATTCCGCTTTTTTCAGAATATAGCTGCTCATACCAAATGTGACAATATCCTTTTTATTCGATATATTCTTTGCCAGCTGCGATATATAGGAAACTTTCCGGTTATCCTCCGCAGCATCCTGCGTATACCTTCTCTCATGTCTGAGACGTATGTAATGCAGCACTGCCTGCAGTGCAATAACCATCCCTGCGATTGCCAGCAGCCATGCATTTAATACGGTCATCACGCATACAATGCCGATCAGGGTTATAAACTGCGAAACGGTATTGAAAAAAGTGGTGAGACTGGTAAAAAAGTTTTTTCCGCGGACTGCCTGATGAACCATCAGAATACGCTCCTGGACAGACGAATCGTTAAATTTTTCAAAGTCCATATTCATGCATTTGCTGTTCAGATCATTGTCCAGCTTATTGATCATCCTGGCAAACAGGTAATCTCTTGATTTTGCAAGAAATGTGGCAGCCGCGGTTAATATATAATCCATTCCATACATCACGGCCACATAAAAAACGGCCTGCAGGAAATCCTTCCCTTCCGTGATGCTGTCTACAATCTGCCCTGCCAGCACGATGCCGGGAAAAGGACGCAGGGCGCTGACAAAAACATCGGCAAGCAGGATAAAAATCAGCCTTTTATCAAACCCCCATATCTCTTTAAAGGACAATGACAAATTGTCAATCTGCCTGTTTTTTATTCTGCCCATATTCATCGGTTCCCTTCCCCTTATTCCATATTTAACGCTACGTACATATCATGAAACAATGCATCCATGCTTGCCGGCGAAGTATAGCATTTATACGCTCCGGCCTCTTTGTATTCCCCGAATACCTCCTCTTCATCGTCAAGCATATCAAAAACAACAAAGACCATGGTTCGGGAACTCAATTGCTTTATTTCTTTTACCATCTGCCGCCCTTCCTGCAGATTGCCATCCGTGGCGGATAAAAGCAGAACCAGTTCCGGATGAAGCTCATCCACTTTTTTCAGAGAATCCTTCCTGCCGATACCATAGAGCAAATCATACATGTCCGGAGCATATCTCTCTACGGTTTTCGACCAGCTTTGTAAGTTCTCCGCCTTCGGCTTCTTTTTCATAATTGACATAAGCTTTATTTTATTCATACAAGTCCTTTCTTTTTGTTTTCAATCCACCAGCTCCCTGCGCCAATCCTTCCAGCCAGATGAAGAACAGCAGTTTCGGCATCCTGTGCATAGGAACACTCCGGATTGCAGAATTTAATATGATGGAATATCTCCGATTTTTGAAAATCATACGAACCATTGATGGATTGAAGTATCTGCTCCACTGCCCGATAAATGCCTTCCACTCTATTTTCCGCGCCGGCGGTATCGGCCGGGAAAGAACAATCTTTATGTTGCCCCGGCGCAAAGGTACCGGCAATCACCCCCATTTTCTCTGTCAGAATATATGCTTTTTCAATATCCTCTTCTTCCATCGCTAGTCTGATCAGGGATAAATAGGTGGAAATCAATGTCTGATGCTCGCAGAACAGAGCCGTTTCCAGGATTTCGTACGCTTCTTTCGTTTTTCCCTGCTCCTCATACAGTCTTCCCAGGTATAATTTTTTCCGTGGATCATGATCCGAGAAATACCGCAGATACTCTTCTGCCTTTGCATATTCTTTTTTTCTTAAATAGAAGCCGAACAGAGAGTCAGCGGCATAATGCTTTATTTCCTCATTTTCATCCTCCAATGCGGTTTCATACCATAAATTTATCTGCGTGTCATATTTTTCCGGCTCTGTGCAGGCGCCTGTCGTTCTTCTGGCATCAAGCATTACGGCAATCTGCCAGATCAGCATATTGCAGTTCGGATATTCTTTTATCCTTCCCAGCGCCCATTCATATACCTTCTCAAACTCTTCTGTTTCAAACATGCTGTCGATCTGCCGGACAATGTCACCGATTTCCGATAATGTAAGCCCCTCACGGAATGACATTAATGTATCAAGCGAAATGCGAAGCAGCCGGGCAATGGGAGCCAGCAATTCAATATCCGGATTCGAATTTCCATTCTCCCATTTATTCACTGCCGGAGCCGTCACGCCAAGCCGGTTTGCCATTTCCTCCTGCGTCAGCCCCGCTTCTTTTCTGTATTTCCTGATCACGCTGCCAATATTCATCTGCAAACCTCCAAAAGCTTTTGTAACTGAATTATAACAAAAAAACATATATCCTGCCATTGATTTGCTGTTAATTAATATTCATCTTTTTTAACCAATAGTAAATTTAATAAAAACAGAGGCTGACGCGATTTTTTGTATCCTTCGATTCTTCATCTTCCGCTGTTCCGGATTTTTACATTGTTAAGATTAAGTGATATAATCTTGTCAGTGATAAGATTGGAGGAAAGATATATGAGAGAAAAATCATATCATCACGTAGATTTGCAGCGTGCTTTGATTGAAACAGGAATAGAGTTTATTAAAGATGAATTTACCGTTGCAATGCAGCGGTATGTTATGGATTTATTTACCGCCGCATTAGAAAAAACAGCTGCGGATTACAATGACAGCCCCTCTTTACTTCTTATGCTCGGCAAAGCGTGTGTAATGTTCTTTTATCAAAATCCGTTTTACTATGATTTTCTGTTTTCACGCAAAAACATCAGCATAAAATTCTCTCTTGACAATGCCGATACAAATGAAAATCCACCGCTGGCTGTTCTGCAGAAAACGGCTATACCGGTTTTCCGCAAAGCAAAACTTCCGGAAAAAATTATACAGGATAAGATTATCGCTATATGGGCTTTGGTTCACGGGCTGGCTGCCATAGCTACAATGCCAAATATTGAATTTGACGACAATTGGGAAGAAAGGATAGAAGAAATCATGAAATCCATTTCCATACCTTATCAAATACAGGAGCCGGAAAAATGAATATTTTAATACACGATTTAGACAATGACCTGTTTGTATCTTTATTTCCCGGAACATACAAGGATGTCCATATTATTTCAGACAATGGATCGATACAGCATTGTATCGGCTGTTTTGGCTGCTGGATAAAAACTCCCGGTAAATGCGTATTGAACGATGGATAAGTTTACAGGCTTTTCATATCATCCAAAAAACAGCGGAGAGCATCCGCCTGCTCTCTCGCTCTCATCAATGATTTCATATACTGATCTGTTCTGGATTTCAGCTCCTTATCTTCCAATGTTCCGGTCAGGAAGCCGGCAGCTTTTTGATTCTGTCCGGCATCATATTCGGTTAAAAAACGTAAAATTGCCATGCAGCTGTAACCCGTGTCCAGTAAAAGCCGTATTATATGCATCCGCCTTATTTCAGCCGGCTGGTATGCTCGTCGGGAATACACCGGTTTCTGTGCAAGCAGACGATTGCGCTCCCAGTTCCGGATGGTTTCTGGCGTCACACCAAGCAACTCTGCAGCTTCTTTCTTTGAATATTCTATCTTTAAATATTCTCTTTTTAAGTATTCTCTCCCGTCATTTTCTTCCTGATCGATTGGTCTTGCCACAAGGGATATCGCTTTTTTTGTCCGGACGATATCCTGATCGATTGCCTTAAGATAATTTTGTGTTGCCCTATCAAACGCTTCCAAATTCCAATCTTTAGCTGCGGCAATTATATCCATGCTTATTCTGCGAAGACGTGTATTGACAAACCCGCCGAATACCAGACTGCATATTCGTACCTGATAAATATGATGTTCGTTGAATGACCGGTATTGATTCGGCCTTCTTTCTACCGGCTCCAGAAAACCAAGTTTTTCATAAAACCGGATCGTACCGGCCTTTACTCCGGTTTTCCTAGTCATTTCCTTGATTTGATAGCCTGTACTGTTCATTCTTTTTTCTCCCTGTTTAGGATAGCTTTCGTGGTTTAAAAATATCCCTCTTCACAATACAAACTTTCTGGTGTAACTGGAATTTATCTGTTGTAACTGGAATTTGCACATTGTTATTATTGTGTTTCTGTCAGTTTTTGTATTGCCTCCTCTTTTGTTGAAACAAAAAAGAAATCATTGCCATTATTGGATTCGTAAATAAAGTCCTTCAATGGTTTGCTGGTATACTGTGAGTAGTCCCCATAAACGGCAATTTTAACATGATAATTAATAAACTTTTGCAATATTTCACCTGCCATACCGCTGCTGAGAATAAAAAATTCATCACATACCGCCGATTTATTGATGACGATTTTTTCTGCACCTGTCTCATATTTAACAGTCATAGCCAGATCCAAAGCGGATTGCAGATCAACAATCACCTTTTCATCGCTGAAAATAACTGCAATATCTGTTCCATTGTCTTTCAAGTGTTCCATATTCATAATCTAAGCTCCTTGTCTTTGCTGCCCGTACAAATTCCAGTTAAAATTGTATTTTATCCAAAATGAGACAGACTGTCAAGTTTCACATTGTTCCGCACGGCTGATTTACAGGTCATATTGTATCTTCATCGCATCTTTTAACTTCTTTTTTGACTTCTCCTTCCCATCTCTGCCGGCGGTTTTACCTGTTCTTTGACTTCTCCTTTCCGGCTCTGCCGGCAGCCTTGCCTGTTCTATGCAGTGCAATTACATTCCTTTTGCAAGAACATTCCTTTTGCAAGACGCAGTGCAGACTTCATTGTAAAAAATTCCGCAATCCTGTATAATAACGGATAAAGACAGCGGAGGTTTCATCGAAGCAGTATAAAAGATCAGACGCATCCGGAAGGGACGGATTGGTTCGCTAATTTTATCTTTTACGAAATCTCCTCTTCCGGCTGCAGCATCGTCTCATGAAGCGCTCCAGCGCAACAGACATTTTTGCCATTGTAATATTATATAAATCTTCCTCTTTAGTATTATTTATAATATTAACTTATAAATATATTTAACAGGAGGTATGTATGCTGAGAACATTTGCCACCCACATTATCCGCAGACAGCGCGAACTGACCGGAAGCCTTTGGGATTTTACGCCGTGCCTAGGAGAACACGCAGGAAAGGTTTACCGGGTTGCCACACCGTGCTGCTGGGAAAATCATCCGGAGTTTACAAATTACCGCGGCGAAGGGGAATACACCACCCGTTTTTCTGCCGGCGGAAATATCCGGCTCGAATTCAAAGGGGTAAGCCACACGGCATCCGTGTATCTGGACGGAAAGAAAATTGCATCCCATTACAACGCCTACACAATTTTTGATGCGATTGTCACAGACCTAGAAAATACGGTTCATACGCTTACGATCCGGGCGGATAACCGGTTCAGCAAAGACAGCGCCCTTCATATCCCAAACGACTATATGTCATACGGCGGCGTGAGCAGGCCGGTTGTTCTGGAACAGCTCCGCGGGCAGTACATCCGCAGCATCCGGGTAACTCCGCACTATCGGGAAAACTGCTGGCATGCGGAGGCTGAGGTCGAGGTGCAAAACATCAGCGGTCAGACCGCAGATGTCGAGGTACAGCTCACACTCGCAGGGCAAAAGCTGCCTTCCCGGCATATTTCCCTGGAAGCCGGCGCTTCCGGAACACTGTGCTGGTTCGCAGCGTTCGAGGAAGCTGAGGAATGGTCTCCGGAAAATCCGGCTCTTTACGAAGCGGCGGCATATCTGAAAAACGGGAACGAGCTGATCGACGATCTGATTGACCGGTTCGGCTTCCGCCGTGTGGAAATTTCAGGAAAGGATATTCTGCTGAACGGAAAAAAACTGAGAATCCGAGGTCTGTGCCGCCATGAAGATCATCCGCAGTTCGGCTGCGCACTTCCATATTCCGCGATCGCAGCAGATCTGGAAATTATCCGGCATCTGGGCGCAAATTCGGTGCGCACCTCGCACTATCCCAACGACGAGCTTTTTCTCGATTTGTGCGATGAACAGGGGATTCTTGTCTGGGAGGAGAATCACGCGCGCGGGCTGAGCGAGGCAGATATGAAAAACCCGAATTTCGAGGCACAGGCGGAACGGGTCATTGAGGAGATGATCCCCGCGCATTACAATCACCCTTCCATCTATATCTGGGGAATTTTAAATGAGTGCGCCAGCGACAGCGAATACGGCCGGGAATGCTACCGAAAACAATTTGAGCTGATCCGGAAGCTGGATTCCTCCCGGCCCTGCTCTTTCGCAAGCTGCAAATTTAAAACGGATATCTGCTTTGATTTGCCGGATGTCGTCTCCTACAATATTTATCCTCTCTGGTATCACGATACCCCGGTTGATGAATATCTGAAGGATCTGTATTGCTGGGTTCAGGAGGAAACCGGAGGCGCCGGAAAGCCGTTTCTGGTTACGGAGATCGGCGCCGGCGGGATTTACGGTTACCGCAATCCTGCCCATTCCAAATGGACGGAGGAGTACCAGGCCATGGCACTCGAACAGCAGCTTACCGGGGTGCTGAAGCATCCGGACTGCACAGGTGTCTATATCTGGCAGTTCTGTGATATCCGGGTCAGCGAGGAATGGTTCGGCGGAAGGCCGCGCACCATGAACAATAAGGGGATCGTGGATGAATACCGGAGAAGAAAACTTTCATACAATGTTGTCCGCCGGATATTCCTGGAGGACGCCGGTGCCGCCGTTAAACACGCACAAACCGCCCTTCAATGAAACAAAGCAGCTCCCTTCCGCGGCATGGTGCCGGAACGAAGGAGCTGCTTTATTTCATGCTTTTAACTTCATATCCCCGGGCATCAATGCGGAAAAGCCGGTAATCTGCATCTCTCCGGCACAGGTAGCAGCGGCAAAAAACTCTCCCTGAGCACCCGTATAATTCAGCCCTCCTGCACAAATAATACTCTTCATAAGAAGCACAAAGGAGAGTGATTATGAAAAAAAATATAGCTACGGATTTCTTGCTGTGCGGGGCCTCGGGCTGGTGTATGGAATGCATGTGGACCGGAATGGGATCCATTCTTGCCAAAAATGACAGGCAGCTTTCCTGCCGCACCTCCGTGTGGATGTTCCCGATTTACGGACTTGCCGCCTTTTTCTCCCCGGTCTGCAAAAAGATTGACAGACATTGCTCTTTCTTTCGCGGTACAGTCTACATGTTCTGTATCTACGCCACGGAATATACAACCGGAAAGCTTCTGAAAAAGTGGGACGCCTGCCCCTGGGATTACAGCTCGGCCAAATGGAATTATCAGGGCCTGATCCGCCTTGATTTTGCGCCGGCCTGGTTTCTGGCCGGCCTCTTTTATGAAAAGCTTTTAAAACATCAGGCCTGACGGCCGTTTACGCATCCATTCTGCTTTGGATTTTGCCGCCGGCTGCGAATATCAGTATGGAATGAACCGATCAAGACCATAGCCGGAAACATGCGGAACTCCCGCTTCCCGGCACAGCAGTTGAAAATACCGGAAAAGCATGCTATGATCTAGGAGGCAGGCTGACTGGATCAAGAAAATACTTCAGACAGCGACACTTCCCCTGACCGATATCACGCTGGGCCAGGCCTCCTGCATTTCTTACCGCAGGACTGCGCTGCCCTGCCTTCAGGGAGGCTGCTTACAAAAAACCGGAGGATACCAACATGCTGAAAGCTGTAATTTTTGATATGGACGGTGTAATTATTGACAGCGAGCCGCTGCACGCCCGCGCCGCCATCCTTGCCATGAAAAAATACAATGTCGCACTGACGGAGGATTACTGTTATGGCTTTGTCGGCAGTACCGCCAGACACATGCTCGAGGTGCTGCGGGAGCAGTATTCGCTCTCCGCTTCTCTGGACGAGCTTATGGAAGCCAACGACCGGATGAAGGAAGCTCTGGTTGCAGCGGAAGGCTATCCCGCCATCCCTTTTGTGGGAGAGCTGATGGCCGCGCTGCACGGAGCCGGCCTGCGCCTTGCCATCGCTTCTTCCTCTCCCATGGAGGATATCCGCGAAACCGTCAGCCGGCTCCGGCTGACGGACTACCTGGAGTGCCTTGTCTCCGGAATGCAGGTTAAAAGTCCAAAACCTGCGCCGGATATTTTTCTGGAAGCGGCCGGCCGGCTCGGCGTTGCTCCTTCGGAATGCCTGGTTATCGAGGACTCCTGCAACGGTCTGAACGCTGCACGTTCGGCCGGAATGGCGCGGGTAGCTTTTTACAACCCGCATTCCGGAAAACAGGATCTCTCCGCCGCAAATTATGTGATCGAGGGATTTGAAGAAATTACCCCTGCTTTTCTTAACCGGGTATACTGCCATGCGACCGGCCAGCCTGCAGAAGTTGCGCGCACCGATCGCCTTTTCCTGCGGGAGCTTGCACTGTCCGACCTCCCGGCGCTTCACGCCATACTGAACAATCCGGAGATTGCCCGGTTTTCCGGAGAGCCGGTCCGGCCCCTGGATGAGCGGATCAGCCTTCACAAATCATACATACATTTTGCCTACCGGTTCCGCGGATTCGGCCTCTGGGGAGTATTTCTGAAGGAAACCGGACAGCTGATCGGCCGGTGCGGCCTGGAGGAAGCCGAAAACGATTCCGGAACTGCAAGGATTGAAATCGGTTATCTGATTTCTCCGGAATTCCAGGGATGCGGATATGCTCTGGAAAGCGTGCGTGCGGTTCTTTCCTTTGCGTTCAACGAGCAGAAGCTTTCCGAGATTTATGCTGTTACCGCACCGGATAATTTCCGTTCGAATGCTCTGATTCAAAAACTAGGCTTTCGTCAGACAGGCACAATTTGCCGGAACGGAAAGACATGTCAGGAGTTTGTTCTCTCCAGCCCTGAATAACTCCGGCACCTCCCTTCCTGCGCAGTTTGGACGCCTTGTTTGACTTTATGTAGAAATCCATTGCCCGCAGCCCTGCGTGCAGTGGATTTCCTGAAAATACAGCCTTTCAGTGAGGCTCTCCGAAATGCGATGCCTGCAAATGCGTATGCTACCTTACACCGCCGGAAGCACCACCTGCACCGGTACCTGTGGCACCCGTTCCGGTCGTGCTGTTCGTACCGGTGCCGGAACCGCTGTTTGTGCCGTTCACACCCGTACCGCCTGTCCCGGTTGTACCATTAGTACCGGCGCCGTTTGTGCCATTGGTTCCATTTGCGCCGTTTGTACCGTTGGTGCCGTTCGTTCCGTTGGTGCCGTTCGTGATATCGTCCACCGCATTATCGATTCCGTTGACAACATCATCCACACCGTTTTCCAGAGCACTTCCGCCGTTCGTGCCGGCGCCGTTGGTACCATTGTTTCCATTTGTGCCGTTGGTTCCATTGGTACCGTTCGTCCCGTTGTTTGTTCCGCCGGCTCCGTTATTCATGTCGTTGTCATCATTGTTTACGCCGTTACTGTTCTTGTCGCCGTTCGTGTCGTTCCCGTTCTGATTTCCTGAATTTTCATCCGTCGCGGAATTATTGTTGTCCGGATTGGAAGAACAGGCAGTCAGGCCGGATACTGCAAGACAGCCGCAGAGCAATAAGGCAAAAATCTTATTTTTCATGAATCTTCACTCCTCCTGTATCATTTTTTACAGGATTAGTATCCGCGATTCAATAAGAAATATTCGGTTATGAAAATTTTTTATCGCCGGACGGTGATCAGACCAGGCTTTTTAATCCTGCAGCTCTGTCATATACCGCCGGTAATGCAGCGGCAGCATATTTCTCTGAAGTTTCGCATTTTTTCGTTCTTCTACGGCAATTGCTCCGAAAAAGCATTTCCACAGGCTCTGAAACTGCTCCTCCCGGAAGGAACGCTTTGAAAACAGCTGCATTTCTTCCCCGGTGACCTGCCGCAGTACAAACGGGTAGCCAGCCCTGTGAAATGCCGCCTTTTTTCTCACCGTATCATAGATAATAAAGTTTTCTCCGGAAAATCGGTCTTCAAAATGAGGCGTGACAAGCTCAAGAATATCGTTTTTAGGAGCAAGTTTTGCCAGCAGTATTCCTTCTTCCGTTTCCTCAAAACGCAGAAATCCTTCATATTCATGAGTCTCATGGGATACCTGGTGATTCATTTCAAAAACTGCATGTACATAGGTATCCGTCAGATGTCCCAGCACCCTTGCGCCCAGTCGGAAGGCGGACGGCAGAAAATGATAGACCGCATCCGCCTTGTCCGGCCGGCTGGAATAAAGCGCCCGCAGCACGGCTTCCAGAACCTCCTGCGATGTTCTGTTCCGCACGGATCGCACCACCTTCTGCGCCGCCTCCGTATCGGGTCTTACCGTGTGATATTCGCAGAAGAGCATAAAATTGGCATCCCCGGAAAGTTCCGGCACCGTAAGCCGGATAAATTCATGTCCGTAACGTGCATCCCATGCGGTATAAATCCCGCTTAAAATCCCCTCCAGGCTGTTTTCGCATTCGTAAACCCTGGTCGGCTGCCCGCTCCGCAGTTCCAACACTCTTCCCTCCCTTCCGTTCCGGCTTTCCATTCCGGCATGCACCATACTTGATCTATCCGCCGATCAGCCCGGCGTCCGGCAGCAGGCCTTCTTGTCCCGGCATCGGCTGCGGTCATGTTCTGAAGCCGGCTGTCGTGAAGAACCTGGCTCTTCTTGCGTCTCAGCCCTGACCGCTGAGCGGCGCACCGTCATCAAACAGAGAGAGCTGCCGGCAGGTAATGTTTTCTCCTCTCAAATCCGCAGGCAGCCCCTTTTCGGCCTCCAGCAGATGGCGGATAATATAGGACTCGTCCAGTCTGGTCGGATACATCATACGCCCCGAACAGGTGATAAAATACAGGGCCCGCTTCAGTACCACACCGAGCTTTTTCAGCGATCCGAAATCCAGCACGGCGTTTCTGCGCGCCTGCACAATGCGCCGCGCGGACTTCGGCCCGATGCCCGGCACCCGGAGAAGCGTGAAATAATCCGCCCTGTTTACCTCCACCGGAAAACACTCAAGATGTCCGACAGCCCAGTTGCATTTCGGGTCCAGCAGCACATTAAAATTCGGCCGTTCCTCTGTCAGCAGCTCCCCTGCGCCGAAGCCGTAGTACCTCAGCAGCCAGTCCGCCTGATACATGCGGTGTTCCCGCAGAAGCGGAGGACCTCCCGGCAGCACAGGGAGGCTGGAATCGTCGTTCACCCGTACAAATGCGGAGTAAAACACGCGCTTCAGATCAAACTGCCGGTATAATGCCTCAGCGACGGAAACAATCTCGAAATCCGTCTCCGGGGTCGCTCCGATAATCATCTGCGTACTCTGCCCGGCGGGCGCGAAGCCGCGTACCTGCCGCTTCGGAATACAGGAAAACGTCCCGGAACAGGAAGCTTCGCCGGCCGATTCTTCGAGAACAGGCACTCCGCCCGCATGCTCCCCTCCCTTCTCTGCGCCGGAGGAACTCATCCGGATTCTTCCGTACCGCTCCTTTGGGAATGTTTGGCCCTCCAGACTTTGCTGCGTATGCCAGTACGCCCCGCGGTTGCCCCCGTTCATACCGAGCAGTTCCCGGCTCTTTGCGATTCCGTTCTGAATCCGGCGCATCGGCAGAAGAATGTTTTTCCTGTTTTTATGAGGGGCAAGCCGCCGCAGCCCGTCGGCCGTCGGCAGCTCCAGATTGACGCTCATGCGATCCGCATACCAGCCGGCCGCATCAATCAGGCTTTCGTCCGCTCCCGGAATCGCCTTACAGTGGATATAGCCGTTGAACCGGTACTCCTCCCGCAGCATACGGAGCGTTTCTGTGATCTGCTCCATCGTCTCGTTCGGACTTCGGCGTATCCCGGAGCTTAGAAACAGCCCTTCGATATAATTTCTGCGGTAAAACTCCATGGTCAGCGTACAGACCTCCTCGGGCGTGAACGCTGTGCGGAGAACATCGTTGGAGCTGCGGTTCGGACAGTATTTACAGTCGTAAATGCACTCGTTTGTAAAGAGAATCTTCAGAAGGGATATGCATCTGCCGTCCGCGGAAAAGCTGTGGCAGATACCGGCAGCAATCGAATTGCCGAGCCCCCTGCCCGCCCCCTTCCGCTCCACGCCGCTGGAAGTGCAGGCAACATCATACTTAGCGGCATCCGCTAAAATCCGGAGCTTCTCCTCCATCGTCATATTTTCCTGATAAACTACAGCCATACTGCACTCCGCCCCTTGCAAAATTCGAACGTATGTTCTTCTCTATTATGCACAATATCCAAACGATTGTCAATATATAAATATGTATTTCAGCTTGACATTCTATCCGTGGAAAATCCTTTCTCCGCGTGATTTGCTGCCCTCTTTATCCTGCAAAGCTTCCTCAGCCCTGTGCGACCGGGATTCGTGCTTAAGAAAACGGGACGGATAACCCGCCCGGCATGCACAAAAAAATCAGCAGGAGAGCCGGTTCGGCGTTCCTGCTGATTTTTCATAATCATATTTCCGGCACCTATAAAATCCGGATGTTTTCCATTCCTATATCTTTTAATTAAGCCGTCCGCTATTTCTTTACAACATCAAGAATCCGGAAAAGTGCTTCCTTCGGCTGCAGCTCTCCGTCAAACAGTCTGGAATATTCCTTGTTGTCCGGATAAAGCATGTATTCGTCCATCAGCCCGAAAAACGTTACGCTCGTGATATTCGCTTTTCCGCCACCGGCCGTATCCATCTCTGTCAGAAGCTCCAGCATTTCCTGATACCGCATCGCCTGGGCAAGCAGAGTCCGCTCATCCGGCTTCTCGACGGCGACATTAATTGTAAGCTCGGTAATCTGAATCTCCAGACCCAGCTCCGCAAAATTCTCGATGGCACGCTGCACGCTTCCGGTCCGGCCCTTGATATCCGGATCATCCCGGCCGATGTACGATTGCATTCCAACGCCGTCCACCAGGCCCTTCTCCGCCAGATCCTTTAAAAGCAGACAGATTTTTTCGTTTTTCACCGGCTGGAACGTATTGTAATCATTGTAAAACAGCTTGACATCCGACGGTGCATATTTCCTGGCGTACTCGAACGCCTTCTCCACATAATCCGCTCCGACGACCTTGTACCAGAGATTTTCCTCCTCGCCGTTCTTGGTGCGGATAAAATAGCCCGTTTCGGTCTCGTGCGAGCCGACAGCCGGCTCCACGGCCTCGTTCACTACATCCCAGCAATAGATCACGCCCGGATAATTTTCCGAGGTAAAGGTGAGCACCTGCTTAATATAGCTTTCCATACGGGCAAGCATCGTATCGCGGTCAACAAAATCCGCGTCGTCCTCATAACCCTCGCGGAAAAACCAGTCCGGCACCTGCGCATGCCATACGAGCGTATGCCCGCGCATTGGAATCCCGTTCTCCTTGCAGAAATCAAGCGCTTCGATGCACGGGTCAAATTTCACTGCCGGCATCCCGTCGCCGTTTTTGCTGTTTTCGATGCTGCCGGCCTGATTGAGCAGATAGGAAGGCTTCATCAGATTGGTCAGCGTCGTGCTGTTAAAATGATGCTTCACAACTTCTGACATCGCCTCGGAGCGTACCATAACGACATCGGCCGCATATCCTGTCAGACCGACGCCGATCTTGAAATAATCGCTGTACACATCCTTCAGCGAAGGAAGAGCGACCGCCGGCCCGATATTCATATTCTCCACGATCCATTCCGGCGGTATCTCGGTCGGCGTCGGTTCCGGAGTCGGCGTGGCGGCTTCAGTCGGCGTCGGCTCCGGGGTCGGTGTGGCGGCCGGCGTCAGGGTTGCCTCCGGAGTCGGGGAAACATCCGCACTCTGCTCCGGCTCTTTCCCGCAGGCGGTCAGCCCCGTCGCTGCAATTACGGCCGCCATAGCGGCAACCGCAAAATGTTTTCCAGCCTTTTCCAGTTTTCTCATAAGCACGCCTCCTCTCAGATCAGCTCTGAAATGTCGATATTCTCACCGGTAATGCCGACTACGGCGCCCTGCTTTGCCTCGGAGGTATCCTTATGCGCAATCAGCCACTTGTTCAGCGCAAACAGACGGTCATCCTCGGAATTTTTGCTCACAATCTCCGGCTTCGGGCCGTTTGTCCCTCTCGGAAGCACGATCGCGACGCGGAAGCTCTGTCCGTTTTTCGCACTGCACGGCGCGTAGTGCATCGTCGTCGCATAAAGCTCGACCGCCGTTCCCTTTTCCACAAGAAACGCCTCAACCTTTGAGGAATCAATGCTGCCGGAAGCCGCATCCTGCAGCCGCGCCACAAGAAGCACCGCGTCGTCCGCAGCGATGTTAATCTCGCTGTCCTTGTGATATTCCAGACAGTTCAGCAGCGTATTCGTACCGTTGCAGTAGCCGATCTCGATCGGGAGACCTCCGTAGCAGTTGCTCTGAAGCTCCTTCGCCGCTGCCGTGGCTTCCAGGTTTGCGTCCGAAGCTACATAAATCACATGATCCGGCGCCTCCGTCGTTTTTGTCAGGATATCGAGCAGCTCCGCAAAATCATAGCCTTCCAGTACTCTGCCGTATTCCCGGAACGCCGCATCCTTTACATTCTGAATTTTCAAGCCCATAAAAAACCTACCCTCTTTCTGTGCCCCTGATGCACGATTGTAATAATGCCATCCCCTGCGCAAGCCGCCCATACACGATACACAGCATACCCGCACATACAGTATCTGTGCCGCAGATATCCCCCGCATACCAGGCTGTCCGCAGTTCTGTCACCGATTATATCATAACCAGAATTCCCGTTTTTTTCAACTCAAATCCTGCTGTCTGCTGCTCAAAAACAGCGAATCCTGACAAAACAGGGCTGCGCCGTCCGCGGCACAGCCCTGAAATTTCTCCGTTCCAAAAGCCTGCCCTTTCGGCGGCTCCGGCCTGCTGTTTCGCAGACGCCCTCCGCCTCCGGGCAGCGTCAGAACAGTCCTGTGATAACTCCCTCATCATTCACGTCGATCCGCTCCGCTGCCGGGGACTTCGACAGGCCCGGCATGGTCACGATCGCACCGGTCAGCGCCACGACAAAGCCCGCCCCCGCACACACATAAACCTCGCGGATATGGACGGTGAATCCGGAAGGCCGGCCGAGCCTGGACGGATCATCCGACAGCGAATACTGCGTTTTCGCCATGCAGACAGGGAAGGAATCAAAACCAAGCTCCGCAAGACGGCTCAGCTGCTTTTTCGCCGCTGCGTCGAATGTCACGCCGTCCGCCCCGTAAATTTCCCGGGCAACGGTCTCGATTTTTTCCTTCAGGCTCAGATCATCCGCATACAGCGGACGGAAACGGCTCTCTTTTTGTTCCAGCGTCTCCAGCACCTTTTCGGCAAGCGCAACGCCGCCCTCGCCGCCTTTCTCCCACACCTCGGAGAGGGCAAACTCGCAGCTGCGCTCCTCGCAGAAGGCCTTGACAAACGCCAGCTCCGCATCCGTGTCGCTCACAAAGCGGTTCAGCGTCACGATGCACGGCACCCCGTACTTCTGAACATTTTCGATATGCTTTTCCAGATTGACGATCCCCCGCCGCAGTGCGTCCATATTCTCTTCCGAAAGCTCCTCCTTTAAAACTCCGCCGTTGTACTTGAGCGCGCGCACCGTCGCCACAAGCACCACGGCATCCGGCTTCAGGCCGGCCATGCGGCATTTGATATCAAAAAACTTTTCCGCGCCGAGATCCGCGCCGAAGCCCGCCTCGGTAATTACATAATCCGCCAGCTTCAGTGCTGTCTTTGTCGCGCGGACAGAATTGCAGCCGTGCGCAATATTTGCAAACGGACCGCCGTGTACGATCGCCGGAGTGTTCTCCAGCGTCTGAATCAGATTCGGCCGGATCGCGTCCTTCAGCAGCGCTGCCATTGCACCGACCGCTTTCAGATCAGCCGCCGTCACCGGCTTTCCGTCAAATGTGTACGCTGCAATTATCCTTGCCAGCCGCTTTTTCAGATCCTCCATATCGTCCGCGAGGCACAAAATCGCCATAATCTCCGAGGCAACCGTGATAACAAAGTGATCTTCGCGCACAACGCCGTCCGTTTTTTTCCCCAGGCCGATCACAATATTGCGCAGCGCGCGGTCGTTCATGTCCTCGCAGCGCTTCCACGCAATCTGATTCGGATCAAGATTCAGCGCGTTTCCCTGCATAAGGTGGTTGTCAATCATTGCCGCAAGCAGATTGTTGGCGGAAGTAACCGCATGAAAATCTCCGGTAAAGTGAAGGTTCAGATCTTCCATCGGCACAACCTGCGCCATCCCGCCGCCGGCCGCCCCGCCCTTGATGCCGAAGCACGGCCCGAGCGAAGGCTCCCGCAGCGCAATCACGGCCTTTTTTCCCAGTCTGCCGAACGCCTGCCCGAGTCCTACCGTCGTTGTGGTCTTGCCCTCCCCGGCCGGCGTCGGATTGACCGCCGTCACAAGCACAAGCCTTCCGTCGCTCCTGCCCTCAAGCTTTGCATAGAGACTATCAGAAAACTTTGCCTTGTATTTTCCGTAATAGTCCAGATCCTCCTCGCTGATTCCGAGCTTTTCCGCCACTCTTCCGATCGGCTGCATGCTGGCCGCCTGAGCAATTTCAATGTCTGATTTCATAACACCGCGCCTTCCTTTCCTTTCCCGTAAAAGCTCTTCGCTCCCGGGATCGCTTTCGTCTGACCAATTTGTAGTGCCATTATAGCAAAGACGGAAGAAAAAAGGAAGCATTTTCTTTTGCCCGCATCCGTACAGCATCCGTATATCAGCCGCAGAGAGCAGCAGATGCAGCTGCAGACCTGGGGATTACAGCAGTCGCCGAAGGCCTGCTCTACAGGGAGGTCGTTCCGCAGCTTAACATTTCTTTTTTCAGCCGCTTCATAATCTTTTTTTCCAGCCTCGATATGTAGGACTGCGAGATGCCGAGAAGATCCGCAACCTCCTTCTGCGTGCGCTCCCGCCCGTCGCTGGTATTCAGCCCGAAGCGGAGCTTGACAATGATTTTTTCCCTCTCGCCGAGCTTTTCCAGCGCCTTGTATAAAAGCTTTTTGTCCGCCTCCGCCTCGATGCTGCGGTAGATCCCGTCCTCCTCCGTTCCGAGGATATCGGAGAGCAGAAGCTCGTTTCCGTCCCAGTCCACATTCAGCGGCTCGTCAATGGAAACCTCCATTTTCAGCTTGCTGTTCCGCCTCAGATACATCAGGATCTCGTTCTCGATGCAGCGGGATGCGTAGGTCGCCAGCTTAATGTTTTTGGCCGGGTTAAAGGTATTGATCGCCTTCATCAGCCCGATCGTTCCGATGGAAATCAGATCCTCCACCCCGACCCCGGTATTGTCAAATTTCTTTGCTATGTAGACAACAAGCCTGAGATTATGTTTTGCCAGCACTGCCCGTGCTGTCGAATCCTCCGACGTGCCGAGCAGCGAGAGCGCATCCGCCTCCTGGGTCGGGCTTAACGGGGCCGGCAGAATCTCCGAGCCGCCTATGTAATGGATATCTCCTTTTTTCCGGAACAGCATCGCCAGCAGATTCGGCTTCATGCGAAGCTGGAATTTGTTCGGCAGTACAATTTTAAAAAGCATATTTTCCTTCCTTTCTCATTCCGATATGAAATCCGGCAATAAATCCGGATGCAAAATCATTTGATATTCCGTCCTCCCTGCCTCGAAATCCGCGCAGACCGCCACAACTCTGCCAGGTCTTACTTCTCCCTGCGGGAGAAAAAGCGCCAGCCCGGACAGCTCGGTTCCCTCCAGAATTCCCTCCCGGTTCCCGACCGAACGGAACGGAACAAACCGGCTTTTCTGCGGCTCCGCTTTCAGTCCCTCACGCACCGCGCCGATCAGCGCCCGGTCGGTGAGCAGAACAACCGGGCGGCCGCCGAACGGTTCATAAAGACAATTCCCCGTATCCAGCAGCCCGCGGCAGTGCACCTCGCGTCCGAACAGATGAAATTTCACCGGATAAATCCGGCGTTTTCTATTCTCCTGCCGCCTCGAACGGACAAACAGAATGCATCCTGTTCCTGCTGCCGTTACTGCGGCAAGACCTGCTGCGGAAAGGGAAAGCCTGCTCTCCCGTATTCCCCACTGTCCGAGCAGCGCCGTGCCGAAGCCGGAAATCATTCCGCCCAGCACAAAGGCGACGGCAAGCAGAACAGTCCCTCTGTGCAGCACGGTTCTTCCGTCTCCGCCGAATGCCATCCAGGCCAGCAGCCATGCGCAGGCCAGAAGGCCGGCAACTGCAGCAATGCCCTGCAGCCGGAGAAACACCGGGATACAGGCTGCAGCTCCCCCGGCGGCGGACGCAGCCAATCTTCTGCCGCACCCGGCGCCGCTTTTCAGGAATCGTTCCGTCAGGGTCAGCAGCAGATAATCCATGGTGAAATTGACAAGAAATATCAAATCAAGATACACCGTTTGTTTCATCTTTATCCTCTATATGCATGTTAATCACTTTATTGGAGTGCTTTTTCTGCCGCATATTTAGCCAGCGGAAGACGGTGATACGGTCTCCCTCACGGTTTTGTACGGCCTTGGATTGTCTTCCCGGACATTATAGCATGCGTTTTTGTCAGTATCTGTAAATTATGGTAAGGATTTCTGTAAGTCATCGCCAGAATACAGCAGAATAAAAGAATATTCGATTGTGTAAGATTGCGTAAAAAGCCCGCTTGGGCAGGCGGTATTTTTCTTTGCCAAAGTACCGTTTATACCGAAAAAAACAGGGCAGAAAAGGCTTCTCTCCCTCTTCTGCCCCGCAGAATTATCCGTTTTCAGATGCAGCAGCCGTTGTTTTGCTGCGCCGGGCGGCATGTCCCGCTGTTATTTATGCCGGCCTTTCAGCAGAAACTCCGGAATTTTGATCCCGCCGTCGCGGTTTTCCGTGTTGCCGGTATTCACCGGAGCACCGTAGCCGGCCGGATTGCTTCCGGCGGACGGATTGTTTCTGACAGCCTGATTATTGGCACTGCCCGGCTGGCTGCCGCGGTATGTATCCTTCTGCGCAGCCGGATTTGTATAAGGCATCTGAGGCTGAGGCTGAGACTGGGAAACCGCTGGACGGATGCCGGTGCCGAAGGCTCCCGCCGGCTGCGTACTCTTGCCCGCCGGGCGGTTCAGGAAATCCGCGGTTTTGACTCTTGGCGCCTCCTCCTGCAGTCCGGTCGCGATTACGGTAATCTTGGCCTGATCCGGCGTTCCCTCGTCGTACACTGCGCCGAAAATAATCGTCGCGCTGTCCCCTGCCAGCTCCTGCACATAAGTTGCGGCATCGTTCGCCTCGATCAGGCTGATGTCCCCGGAAATATTGATGATGACATGCGTGGCCCCCTGGATCGTCGTTTCGAGGAGCGGGCTGGTGATTGCCTGTTTTACAGCATCAATGCACTTGTCGTCCCCGCCGCCGAAGCCGATGCCGATATGGGCAATGCCCTTATCCTTCATGACAGTCTGAACATCCGCAAAATCAAGATTGATCAGGCCCGGAACATTGATCAGATCGGTGATGCCCTGCACGCCCTGCTGCAGAACCTCGTCCGCCTTGCGCAGTGCATCCGGCATCGTCGTCCGCCGATCCACGATTTCCAGCAGCTTGTCGTTCGGGATCACTATGAGCGTATCCACACTTTCCTTCAGACGCTCGATCCCGCTGATAGCGTTGTTCATGCGCTGCTTCGCCTCAAATTTAAACGGCTTGGTCACAATACCCACCGTCAGGATACCAAGGCTCTTTGCGATCTGTGCGACAACCGGAGCTGCTCCCGTGCCTGTCCCGCCCCCCATGCCGCAGGTGACAAACACCATATCATTGCCCTGGATAATCTCGGTCAGCTCGTCCCGGTTTTCCTCCGCCGCCTTCTCCCCCACTTCCGGCTGCGCTCCGGCGCCAAGACCCTTTGTAAGCTTTTCGCCGATCTGGATGCACTGCGGAGCCTTGCAGTTTTTCAAATGCTGCTTGTCCGTATTCACGCAGACAAATTTGACTCCCTGAATATTTTCCTCTATCATTCGGTTTACCGCGTTATTTCCGGCTCCGCCGACACCGACCACCAGAATTTTCGCTGACGCTTCCGATTCGTTTGTCCTGATCTCTAACAAAGTGCTTCCTCCTTCAATTCCCATATTAAAACAAGAAAAGCCCTCTGAAGTTTTACTGTCCGTCTGCTTTTCTACGCTTAATTTCCCATTTATTTCCACGTCATGCGGCGCACCGGACCCCCTGGCCGGTAAACTCACACTGACCCTACCTTATATAATAAAGTGAAATGCAAAAATAATCAAGCAGAATTTTATATTTCTTGCATTTTTTTCTCAAAAATCTTTTTACGGACTTTGCTGCGTTTCTTCTTCCAGAGGCTGTGCCGTTATCCTGTTATTTCCATTTTCGTAAAGAGTCATATCAATACGCAGACGTCTTCCCTCCGCAGATTCCAGCACGGAGCCAAGCACTGCAAGTACCTCATCGTAATACTGCCGCTTTCCTAATATCACCTCGCAGCCCTGGGTGCGAAGTTCCACGGCATCATCCGGGCGAAACCGGATTTCCTCCACGATAAGCTCCTGCTTTTCGATCAGGCGGGCGAGGTTTAAAATAACAGTAAACATTTCTTCCTTTTGTACTTTGAGCTGTTCATGCAGAACTATTCTTGAAAAATCAAGTCCTGTAATAACAGGTATATCTTCCAGCTTTATCCGCGAGCTTTCTACGACAATTCCGTCCCGATCAAAATACAGATAGCTGCCCCGGTGCATTACGCAGCCGGTAATCCGCTTCTCATGCACTGTGATTCGGACAACGGAACGGTTCTTCCAATCCGTTTCCACTTTCTCCACAAAGGGGATCGGGTCGGCCCCCCACCACTTCATGCGCAGCCAGAACAGCACCGATACCCGATCCGTCGGCTTTGTCATAAGCAGTTCCTCCAGCTCCTGAGCGGTATATCTTGTATTACCCTCAATTTCAAGCTCCTTCAGCTCGAAGGTTTTGACAAATACAATGAATATCACCGCCAGCAGCAGGCAGAGATATAAAATTACAGTGAACAGCCGCTTTCTTCCCCTGCGGCGCATCTGTGTTACTTTTCTCATAATTTATTTCCAGCCAATCCGACCGTTTCGCGGTCTTTTTTCCCTCCGTAACAGTTCTCTGACCTTTGCGGTCTTTTTCCGTCCGCTCGCCCTCCCCGGGACAAATGCCGTTCTCCCGCCTCTTTAAGAGGCTTGGAAAAACCTTCTCTTTTCATTCCCCCTCATTCAGCGCCGCGCCAAGCCGCCTTAAGTCCCCTGCAACATCCTCGTAGCCCCGGTAAATATACTCCGCGCCGTCGATAATGGTTGTTCCCTCCGCGGCCAGAGCACCGACCACAAGAGCCGCCGCACCGCGCAGATCACGCGCTTCCACCCTGCCGCCCTGAAGCACCCGCACGCCGTTGACGATCGCGCAGCTCTCGTCCAGATAAATATCGGCTCCCATCCGGTTGAATTCATTCACAATATGAAATCTCGACTCAAAAATTTTTTCCTCCAGCACGGTTGTGCCGTCTGCGCATACGGCGAGTGCCAGCAGCTGCGACTGCATATCCGTCGGAAATCCCGGATACGGAGCTGTACAAAGATAATCAAACGCCCGCAGCCGTCCCTTTTTCTTTACAAGAAGCCCCTCCTCAGTGCGGCGAATCACCGCCCCTGCAGCGGAGAGCACCTTTGTTACTGCGGACAGCTCCTCGGGACAGACGCGTTTAAGCAGCGCTTCCCCGCCGGCCGAAAGCACTGCCGCCATATAGGTACCGGCGACAATGCGGTCCGGCGGCACCTCAAAGCTGACCGCGTGCAGCGGCCTGCCTCCCTCGATTTCCAGATGCGCCGTTCCCCCGCCGGCAATCCCGGCACCGGCCCGGTTCAGAAAACGGCACAGCCAGACCACCTCGGGTTCGGCGGCCGCGTTGTGTATCCGGGTCGTCCCTTTCGCAAGCACCGCGGCCAGAATCGCGTTCTGCGTGGCTCCGACGGACGGAAACCGAAAGGAGATCTCGCCCCCTGTCAGCCGTTCCGCCTCACAGCACAGCAGCTCTTCCCCGAGCATTGTGATATCCGCCCCAAGCTTTCGAAGCGCATAAAGATGCAGATCAATCGGTCGCTCCCCGATGGCGCAGCCGCCCGGCCGCGCCATTACGGCCCGTCTGCATCTCGCGAGCAGTGCTCCGAGCAGAAGCACGCAGGCCCTCGTCCTTTTTGTGCTCTCCGCCGGAATATCCGCCGGAACAACCTCGGATGCGTTGATGCAGAGTACCGTATCCTGCCAGCGAACCACGGCGCCGCAGGCGCGCAGCACCTCCGCCATCGCCTCCACATCCGAAATGCGCGGGCAGCCGGCAAGCTGCGTCTCGCCCGGCAGCAGCAGCGCGGCGGCCATCATCGGCAGAACCGCATTTTTCGAGCCCTGCACTGAGAGTTTACCGTACAGCGGGTTACCGCCGGATATTTTCAGGGAAGCCATGGCACATACCTCGAATCAAAAACTATATATCATTGTATGCGCACTGCCGTTTTTCGTGCCTGACTTTTTTCGCTCCCTCTCCCCATACGGCCGTTCCTGGCAGGCTGTTTCCGTTTTTATTTTCTCCTGCTGCCGTTCCGGGCCCGCCGGTTCCGTTTTGTTCTTCTGCCGCCGGTTCCGCTTTTGTTCTCCTGC
>ERZ808040.15-NODE-15-length-201539-cov-6.912376_pt1 | contig 201539 bp, 190 predicted proteins | sample MGYA00380191_ERZ808040 | MGnify/ENA primary metagenome ERZ808040 (study PRJEB31490, sample SAMN06133395) | mouse gut metagenome | isolation source: J6 | host: mice | place: China: Chengdu | collected 2015-05 ...
GTTGTCTTTAGGTAATGTATACCCGTTTTTCAACGAAAGGGTGCTTTTATTTGTCTCATTTTTTTAGGTCAGTGCCGAAAAAGATTGATCAAAACAGGGCCCATTCTTTGTAAAACATTGGATGTTTTTAGAAAGTTGATCATTTTTCATAATGTATTTCGAATGTTTTTTGTTCCCATCATCAAAGGAATGGTAAAACTATATTTATTCACTGATATGATCTTCCATCAGCTTTTTGTACATTTGTTCGAAGAGTTCCAAAGGCATTTGGAAATGTGCTGTATAATCATTTCGTACATATGTTACCATTTTTACGTTATTTCCTTTTATCTCCACTTCGAGCAAATGGTTCTCACTCTTATCTCTAATCGAAACAGATTTACGATTCTTTTTTCTTTGTATTGATAGTTAAAGTCATAATTCATCGCTTAATCATCCCCCAAAATGTATACGTATCTAAAGTTCTCTTTGAAAATGTTTCAGCTCTTAATCCTCTTCGCTTGTCTTCGAATGAAGTTAACACAAGTTTCTGACATTATCAAACTTTTTAGAATATCATTGAAGAGCAATCCATTTTATTCAAGATTACTATTGCCTTACTTCAATAACTTTTACCAAAAATATTACGCCTTGCTAGATCAAAGTGATAGATAGAATATACTAAGCTATACAAATATAAGAAAGGTAAGAATCAAGATTAAAGTGGTTCCATCATTTGTTTACGTTTGGTAAACGTTACAATTTCCGTTACGCCGTGATGTTTTAATTGACTTAAAATCTCTTCATTATAAATTCCGATATCATTGGGGTAATGAGCGTCAGAAGATGTTGTAAATTTAACCCCTTCTTCAATTAATATCGTTAAAAACGTAGGACTAGGACACATTTCTTTAACAGGATAACGGTAGTATAGCCCAGGGTTTATTTCAGTTGCGACATCATATTTTACAAGGGTTTTAGCGACATCTTTATAATGAGTAAGCAAGCTTTCCTCGGCGGGACGATAATTGAATACCTTTACATTGTCTAAATGTGCCATAAAATCAAAAAGACCACTCGCAGCTGCATGTTTTACCGTTTCAAAATGATTCGCATACAGTTCCTTTAAATCGTAATCATTAAATTTTTGTTGAAGCATAGGGTTATCGAATCCCCACCCATTATAAAAGTGGACAGACCCAATCACATAATCGAACGCGTATTTGTCTAAAATCGATGCAAGTTCTTGTTCTCCACCAACGAAATAATCAGCTTCAATACCTAGTTTAAGTTCGACGCCTTTTTCCGCCCATTCTTTTTTGGCAGAGGAAATGAGATTAACAAAATCACGCATTTCACATACCATCACTTGTTCTAACCATTCCGCCTGTTGCTGGCCAACATCCTTAGATTCAAGATCAATGTACTTTTCGAAATACGTTCTTGTTTCTTTAAAACGATATAGATGATCGACAATCCCGACTTGTTTAAGTCCTTTATTTAATGCTTCTTGTAAATAAAAATCTAACCACCATTTTGAAAATTCACCTTGGTTCAGGCGGGTGTGCATACGATGAATTGCTTCAGTGAGCGCTTCTTTTGTGTGTAACTTCTTATTGGGTGGTTTGATGTGTGCCATTGCTTTCAACGTTTTTTCAATGAATCCTATTGAATAAGGACCTTCTTCGAGATGAAGATGAAAATCTACTTTCATTATTTTACGCCTCCTGTTTGGCAATAACCCATTCTCCGTTTAACAAATGCCAGTCACGTGGTTGTTCTTGATTACAAATAATCGTTGTAAGCAACAATAAAGGACAGATATGAAAGAATGAAGTTTTACCTAATTTTGAATGGTCTGTGAGTAAATATGCTTCTTTACTATGTTGTATCATCACTTCAGAAATGAGTGATTCATCTATATCGAAATCGTAAATCGCCTCGTTTGTTACGCCGCCGCATGAAATAAATGCACGATTAAAATTGAATTTTTTTAAAAGCTCTATCGTATATGTACCTGAGACAGAAGCTTGTTCAGGGTTTGTAATGCCTGGAAGCATAATTACTTGCCCGGTCATCCTTTTCTCTTCAATTGCAAGATTAAAGCGGTGAACTGCGCTAAGTGAGTTTGTGACAACTGTAAGATTATGTACGTTTTCAAGAAAATCAGCTATATGTACAGTAGTTGTTCCAACATCGACCGCTATTGTATCATCATCTTGAATGTATTTTGCGGCCTCTGCAGCAATGCTTCTTTTCTCTTCATAGTAAAGTGCAAGCTTTTTTTCATAAGCCATTTCTTTTTGTCTGCGAATAAAAGGAATAGCACCCCCATGAATACGTGTAAGTTGTTCATTTTTTTCTAGTTCATCTAAGTCTCTTCGAATGGTCTCAGGTGTTACTTGATGTTCCTTTGCGATTTGTGCTACATTTATTTTTCCGTATAATGCTAATTTATCTAACAATAGCTGATGTCTTTCATTTTTATTCATAGTACTCGCCTCTAATTATGAAGTGGAATAAAACTATTTTTATCAACATACAGTTTTGTTTGATCATGTAGTGTCATTACGTCAATTTCGCTGTTTAATAGATCAACTGATAATCGAATGCCATTACTATTGAAGTAACAGCGAATTGTACTTCCGAGAATTGTATACGTGTCAAGATTAGCCTCTATACAAATAGATGATGGGTTATCGGTGTTTGATAGTTGAATGAGTTCCGAACGTAATGCATATTTTGTTGACGGGTTTTGGATTGAAAATGATGCGTCTAAAGATGCTCTTTCTTGAGCTGTTAAAATATTGTAGCTACCGATAAAACCCGCGACGAACTCGTTTTTAGGTTTTGCATATAATTCGGCAGGTAGTGCATCTTGGACGATTCTTCCTTCACTCATCACAAAAATACGATCTGATAAAATCATTGCTTCCTCTTGGTCATGGGTCACGAAAATCATTGTAATCCCAAGCTTTTTTTGTAAGGCGCGAATATCTATTTGTAGTTGCTTTCTAATTTTTGCATCAAGTGCACTTAAGGGCTCGTCTAATAATAAAAACTTAGGTTCTGTTACAAGTGATCGCGCAAGTGAGATTCTTTGTTGTTGTCCCCCTGAAAGCTGATGAATATAAAAATCTTTTTTATCCGCTAAATTTACAAGTTCCAATACATTCATCACTTTCTTTTCAATTTCCGTACGTGGGACTTTTTTGATGGTTAAGCCGAAAGCGACATTGTCATAGACAGTCATATTGGGAAATAGAGCATAGGATTGGAAAACCATACCGATATTCCGATCTTTTGGTGCAACGTCGTTTACAATTTCTCCATCTATCGAAATATCACCTTTTTGGAATACTTCTAATCCAGCAAAAACTCGTAGTAAAGTGGATTTTCCACAACCGCTTGGACCGAGCAATGTAATAAGTTCACCTTTTTCAATCGTTAAAGAAATATCCTTTAACACGAGATGTTTACCATAACTTAAAGATAATTGGTCTATTGAAATATAACTCATAGAAAATACCCCGTTTCTGTTTGAATTATTGCTTGTCGAAAGATATGGTTTCTGAAGGATTTTGGAATGAATTGATAGCACTACGCTTTCTTTTCCAAAGGCCAGTTACCCTATGCTTCTTTATTTTTCTCGTTGAAGTCAAACGTGTAATCAATAAACTAAGTAGTAATAGTAAACTGAAATAAGCAACCATCACTGCACTCGCTAAATGTCCGTTTTCATTCATTCTTCTTAACATATAAATTCGAATCGTTTCGTAGTTTCCACCGATTAATAAATTCGTTAAGACAAATTCACCGAAGAAACTAGCAAAGATTAATAATGTCGTAATGAGTAGTCCTAGGCGGATATTTGGTACGATTACTTTTAAAAATGATTGCACTGTATTTGCCCCTAAAATTTCTGCAGATTCCATTAAGTTTTTTGCACCAATACTTTCTAAACTATTGCGAATCCCTTGATACATAAAAGGAAGTGAGCTGATAAAAAGTCCGCCGACTAAAACGGCATACATTGGAATCACTGATCCTGAGTACATTCGCAATAGTCCTGTTGCTAAAATAACACCAGGAATTGCGTAAGGCATTAAAACAAGGCCTCTCATAAAAGCATCGACTCTAGGGAAGTACAAATAGACTAAAAATACAGTTGGTACCATAATGACTAAAACAACTGCCAAAGTTACAATCGTTAGCGTTATCGAACGTAAAAGCGCGGCGATAAAATTGGGGTCTTGCATTAATGTAACAAACCATTGCAGGGTAAAATCTTTAGGCAGAATGGAGTTTGACCATGCTGTTGATGTTGCATAAAGTCCTGTTGAAATAAAAGGGAAAATCATATATAAACCGAAAATGAACAGTATGAAGTAGGCAGTAAAATGATTCTTCTTTCTAGTCATGCTAAATCCCTCCGAACTCTTTTTAACAATGTTTGTGAAGTGACTAAAATGAGCAACATTATAAGTGCGAAAACAACCGCCAAAGTACTTCCAATTTCTGGTTGCGCATATATATCTCCTGATACAAGGGCCGCAATTCGAATTGTAATGAGATTTACGTTGCTACCTGTTAAGGCATAGGCTGTTTCATATGTTCCCATTCCATTTGCAAACATAATAATGAATGTCCCAGCAATACTTGGCATAATATTAGGAAGACCAATTTTTCGCCAATAAATAAAATTTGTTGCGCCTAATAATAACGCTGCTTCTTTCCATTCCTTTTTGAGTTTCTTCAAAGAAGGATAAATGAATAAAATCCCAAGTGGAATTTGAAAATACAAATACGTAATTGTTAATCCTTGCCAAGAATATAAGTTGAATTCACGAAGGAATGGTATATTCATCCCGTCAAAAAACAGGCGAAAGGCCCCTGAGTTTCCAACTAAAATAATGAATGCGAAAGCAAGCGGTACACCGGCAAAATTCGCAGCAATATTGATATAAATTGAAATTTTATCTTGGATTTTCTCTGGTAAGCAAGTCATTGCATACGCAACGATAATTGCAAATGACAGCCCAACAATACTTGAGAAAAGAGCGATTACACCACTATTTAAGAAAGATTGATAGTAAAAAGCATTTGTGAAGACTTCCGCATAATTACTTAAAGTGAACGCACCCGTTGTTCCATTTGTAAAGCTAGAAGTGACCATTAAAAAAAGTGGGACAACAAGAAACAATGCTGTAACAGTGAAAAAAGGGACTAACCATAATTTGTAGTTATGCAAGCGTTTCTTCTTCAAAGAATTGGCCTCCCTTTAAATCTTGCATTTTATCTCCTTTTTCAATGCCTAGTAAATGACAGACAAGCGGAGCTATTTGTAGCTGTTCGACAACTTCCGATCCGATTTGTGGTTTACATTTACTGGAAATAACAAATAGAGGCACTTCTCGATGTTCTTGTAAAGTACCACCGTGAATGCCAAAGTCGTCCATACCATGGTCGGATGTGATAAGGATGTGATATCCCTGTTTTAGCCAAAGTGGTATATATTCACCTAAAATGGTATCAATGCGGCAAACTGCTTGATGATATTCTTGCGAGTTTCCATTAAATTTATGTCCAATATCATCAATATTCATTGAATGAATATACATAAACTCTGGTTGATACCTATCGATTAAGTGATGTGCATCTGCAAATAAATGAGAATCTGGATAAGTATCATCCGAATAAAAAATACCATGCTGAATATTTTTAGCGTCGTCATGTTGAATACGATCTTCAAAAATAGAATAAGGTGCTCGGTTATACAGTTCGCTCACCCAGTAATAAGCTGCAGCGGCTGTTGTACGATGCTGTTCTTTCATCAAAGAAAAAATACTTTGTTCAGTTGAACGTTGGACAGTGTAATTTGTATAAATACCATTTTCATGTGTTGGAATACCTGTCAACAGTACTTCATATAGTGGACGAGAATTACTTGGTGTTTCAGATAATACTTTGTAGCGACTTGCGAGTCCTTTTTCTACGAAATGATTTAAGAAACCAAGTTGCTGAATGGCAGTGTCATAACGACAGCCATCCAGCGTAATCATAATCACTCGACTAGTTTGCATGAATGAGTACCTCCTGCTGCCATAATTGTGGAAGTTTCACTGCGATTTCATCCCAAGCAGCATGATCTTCAACTGCCTTTACATTTTCATAAGCTTCATTTGGCAATAGTTTTGCTTGCACATCCTCTGGTAATTTTACGGACGTTCGAATGGGTCTTGCATACCCTTTTGCTAAGTTGATTTGCCCTTCGTCAGATAAAATATATTCTCTAGCTAGTTTTGCAGCATTTGGGTTTGGTGCATGTTTATTAATGACGGTTGTATAACCGCTCATAACTGAACCATCAGATGGGATGGTCACTTCAAATCGGTCTGCGTCGATTTGGTCACGGTAATTTAACCCGTTAAAATCCCAAACAATTGCAACGTCGATTTCGCCTTTTTCTAAGTTGGCTAAACTAGCTTCTGCTGAAGATAAACGACCATCTTGTGCAATCTCCTTAAAGAAATCAAGCCCAGGTTGAATATTCTTTTCGTTCCCGCCATTTGCCATCGCAGCTGCAAGAACTGAAAATTGAGCTTGTGTTGCGACTGTTACATCCCCGGGAGTAATGTTAAACGTTCCACTTTTTAAATCTGCCCAAGAAGTTGGCGCTCTATCGACATTTTGTTTATCTGTAATAAATGCAATCGTTCCTGTATAGCTAAGTAACCAATGCCCTTCATCATCTTTTGCCCAATCTGGAATCTCATCCCAGTATGAAGTTTTGTACGGCATTGTTAACGCTTTATTTACAGCTAATGGTCCAAAGTTGATCCCAACATCTCCAATATCTGCTGTTCCATTTTTTCCTTCAGATTCAAATTTGGCTAGTTCTTCAGCACTCGACATGTCTGTATCTACTTGTTTAATCCCATATTCGTTTTCTAAGTCATCCCATGTTTCTGCCCAGTTTGCCCAAGTATCTGGCATGCCGACACTTGCAAGTTTTCCTTCATCCTTGGCTTTCTCAATCACGGTTTCAAGAGAATCATTGATTTCTGCATTTGGCTTTTCATTAGCATTCGCCCCACATCCTGCTAAAAGTGTAGCCATAGAAAAAAGAAGTAAGGGACGTTTTAGTTGATTTAAATTCATTTGACTCCTCCTCATTCATGTTTGTTTGATGTTTGTTTCTGTCTGTATCTTATCAATCAAACATTGAGTAGGTATTAACCATGTGTAAATATATTGTTAAAGCAAAAAAGCGTGAGGCGAATTTTATGTGGGAAGATATGATTAACGGTCAATTTGTTAATATATTTTATTGAGAGATGTAAATAGAAGTATGTGTGTATAGTAGACTTGTCATGATGACACAAGCCAACTGAATGTCATTTTTTGATTGGAATGTTCTCATTTGCTTTTAAATAACTTGCTAAAATCCTTTTTTATATTTATAGTTTAAGTATTCAACCAATTCTAAACATACCAACCGGTTAGTATTTTAAATGTGGCATGAGATTGATATATAGGAGGCGTTAGTGTGGTGGAAATGATGAAAGCTATTCGCTTAGAAACGTTTGGTGGACCAGAGGTATTGCAATATGTCGATGTGGAACGTCCGTCCATCAAGGCGCATGAGGTGCTTGTGAAAGTTGCAGCAATTGGTGTGAATTATGCAGATACTGCAAGGCGTGAAGGGAAATACGTTGTTCCGACACCTTTGCCCTTTATTCCAGGAGCAGAAGTTGCAGGTGAAGTGGTAGCCGTTGGAAAAGAAGTGAAGCATCTCGCAAATGGAGATCGCATTGTGGCGCTCATTAATGATGGTGCCTATGCAGAATATGTAGCGCTACCTGCGTTGAGTGCAACGAAAATTCCAGAGGGTGTTCAAGAGCGTGATGCAGTAGCTTTACCATTGCAAGGACAAACGGCATATCATTTATTGAAAACGATGGGGCGTATTCAACCAGGAGACCGCGTTCTTGTTCATGCGGCTGCGGGTGGTGTCGGTTCGTTAGCTGTACAACTTGCGAAATTATTTGGCGCAGGAACGATTATTGCTACAGCGAGTACCAAAGAAAAACTTGCGCACGCACAAGCATTAGGTGCAGACTACTGTATAAATTATACGGAGGAGGACTGGCCTGATCAGGTGAAAAGTGTAACGGATGGCAAAGGTGTAGACATTGCGCTTGAAATGGTTGGAGGCGAGATTTTCCATCAAACATTAACATGTTTAGCGTATCATGGTCGTCTTGTCATTTTTGGGTCAGCAAGTGGAGAACCGGCAAACTTTAATGCGGCACAATTAATGCGCCGAAATCAGTCGGTCATTGGATTCTTTTTACCTGTTATAATGCGTGATCAACAATTATACCAAGAAAGTTTTCAAGCATTATTAGCATATCGGGAAAAAGGAGAATTAGAACTAACGATTGAAGGGACTTTTCCGTTAGCGGAAGCTGCGGCAGTTCATCGTTTATTACAAGGAAGAAAAACGATGGGGAAGTTAATTTTAACACCATAAAGGGGCGATGTTATGAAACGGTTTGAAGGGAGAACGGCGGTCATTACAGGAGGGAGTCGAGGCATTGGTCGTGAGATTGCAGCGCAATTTGCGAAAGAAGGGGCAAATGTAGCGATTATTGATGTGAATGAAGAAGCGTTACAAGAAGCGGCAAAGGCTTTTGAACAACAGCAATTTTCGACGTTTACGAAAGTTGCTGACGTGACAAATCGAGAAGATATGGAAGCAGTGTTCGAAGAAGTGCATCGCGCATTCGGTTCGATTGATATTTTGGTGAATAATGCGGGGGTCATTCGAGACAATTTATTATTCAAAATGGCGGATGATGATTGGGATACTGTGATGAATGTTCATTTGAAAGGTGCTTTTTATGCAACACGCGCTGCCCAAGCATATATGACGAAAAATAATTATGGACGCATCATTAATCTATCTTCTACATCCGCTTTAGGAAATCGGGGACAGACAAATTATGCAACTGCGAAAGCTGGTTTACAAGGATTTACGAAAACATTGGCATTGGAACTTGGGAAGTTTGGAATTACTGCAAATGCCGTCGCACCTGGTTTTATCAAAACAGATATGACGAAGGCGACAGCAGAGCGATTAGGTATTACGTTTGATCAACTTGTAGCGTATAGTGTTGGACAAATACCGGTAGGACGTAGCGGTGAACCGGCTGATATTGCAAATGCCGTCTTGTTTTTTGCTGACGAAAAATCTTCTTTTGTAAGCGGGCAAGTGTTATATGTCGCAGGCGGCCCGACAAATTAGAGGATTAGCATATGGCTTTCTATTAAAATATGAAAGTCATACTGTGCAGGACATACCGACCGGTTAGTATTTATGAAATGAAAGGGGAATGAAGGGATGGATTTTATGTATTCGGACAAAATTCGAGCATATCGACAGCGATTAGAAGATTTTATGGAAGTCTATATTTATCCAAATGAACAAGTGTATGAACAGCAATTACAAGCGCAAGAACATCGATGGGCATCTGTGCCACCGATTATTGAAGAGTTGAAAGAGCAAGCGAAGGCAGAAGGGTTATGGAATTTATTTTTACCTGACGATGAATACGGTGCTGGTTTAACAAACTTCGAATACGCTCCGTTATGTGAAATTATGGGGCGCTCGCCAATTGCACCAGAAGTATTTAATTGTAATGCACCAGATACGGGCAATATGGAAGTGCTCGTTCGCTACGGCTCAGAAGCACAAAAAGAACAGTGGTTAAAACCACTTCTCAATGGTGAGATACGCTCTTGTTTTGCAATGACAGAGCCGGATGTAGCGTCAAGTGATGCGACGAATATTCAATCTCGTATTGAACGGGATGGAGATACGTATATTTTAAACGGTAGGAAATGGTGGACATCTGGCGCAGGAGACCCGCGTTGTAAAATCGCAATTTTCATGGGGAAAAATGATCCGAATGCCCCGAAATACGAACAGCAATCAATGATTCTAGTACCACTCGATACCCCAGGTGTTGAGATTAAAAGAATGCTTCCGGTATTTGGCTATGATAGTGCTCCACATGGGCACGCAGAAATAGTGTTTAATAATGTGCGTGTACCAGCAGAAAATATGATTTGGGGTGAAGGAAAGGGTTTCGCTATTGCACAAGGACGACTTGGCCCGGGAAGGATTCACCATTGTATGCGTTTAATTGGCTCGGCCGAACGTGCATTATCGTTTATGTGTAAACGCGTGCAAGAGCGAGAAACATTTGGACAGAAAATTGCAGACCATGGCATTGTCCAACATTGGATTGCCCAATCAAGAATGGATATTGAACAGGCTAGACTTTTAACGTTAAAAGCGGCACATATGATGGATACAGTTGGCAATAAAGCGGCACGTGCAGAAATAGCAATGATTAAAGTGGTCGCCCCAAATATGGCGGCAAAAGTAATTGACCGTGCGATTCAAGCATTTGGGGGTGCAGGGGTTAGCGATGATGTGCCACTCGCAAGCTATTATGTAAATGCGAGAACATTACGTATTGCGGACGGACCAGATGAAGTGCATAATCGTCAAATTGCTAAATTAGAATTACGAAAATATGAGTAGGGGGTATGATGCATGAGTGTGTTAGATATTTTTCGCTTAGATGGAAAAACGGCGATTGTAACAGGCGGCGGGAGAGGGTTAGGAGCATTTATAGCCGAAACATATGCGCAATTAGGTGCAAATGTCGTCGTTTGTTCAAGAGATATCGAAGCGTGTGAAGAGATGCGAAAGAAATTGCAATCTTATGGCGTGGATGCATTAGCATTTCGTTGTGATGTAACGAATATGGAAGAAGTGCAACATGTTGTAAAGGAGACGAAAGCACATTTCGGTTCGATTGATATATTAGTGAATAATAGCGGTGCTTCATGGGCTGCGCCTGTTGAAAAAATGCCAAAAGAAGCATGGGATAAAGTGCTAAATGTGAATGTAACAGGTACATTTTTAATGTCACAAGCAGTAGGTAACGTCATGATTGAACAAAAAAGCGGAAAAATAATTAATATCGCTTCGACAGCAGGGTTTGGAGGAACACCAAACTTTATGCAAACGATTGGCTACAATACGAGTAAAGGGGCTGTTATGACATTTACAAAAGATTTAGCTGTCAAATGGGGTCCATATAATATTCATGTGAATGCGATTGCGCCAGGGTTTATTCCAACAAAGATGTCGAGTGCTTTAATTGACTACGGCAAAGAGAAGATTCTCGAAAGCACACCATTAGGACGCATTGGTGTTCATGATGATTTACAAGGTGCAGCCATTTTTTTAGCTTCTAGTGCCTCAGATTATATAACGGGTGATATTTTAACTGTTGACGGTGGGATGCATGCGTTATAATGGGCAGAAACGGATAGATTGACAACATAAGATGAACAGAACAGAGGAATGCTCATGAGAGAAAAAATTATGCGAAAAAGTATCCAATTATTCGAGGAAAAAGGGTTTAGCCAAACATCGATTAGCGATATTGTGAATAGTTTAGATGTGACAAAAGGTACTTTTTATTATTACTTCCATTCAAAAGAAGAAATTCTAATGGATATTCACCAGCAATACATTAACCATATGTTGAAGCGACAAGCGGAGTTAATCGAACAAACATCTTTATCAAATCAAGAGAAACTGATAGAAATGATGACCATTTTAATCGATGATATTCGTGATAAAGGTTCGAGTGGACGGGTGTTTTTTCGAGAGTTGCGACATTTAAATGAAGATAACAGTCAACAAGTCAAAGAAAAACGAAAAGCTTTTCGATTAAATATCGAAAAAATCATTCAAGATGGCATAGATGCAGGGGAGTTCAAGCCAGATTTGCGTGCAGATATGATTGCGTTTGGTGTACTGGGTGTTACAAATTATAGTTATAACTGGTTCCAACCTGACGGGGAAGTAACCTCGAAGCAATTAGCGCACTTATTTGCCGATATGGTCTTACATGGCATCGTCTACGAATAAAGTAGACGGCTGTCTGAAAAAGACAGAATGTTCTGTGCAGGATTCGGAATGGACGGCTTTTCGTAATGAAGGAGGAGCTTAACGAATGACGGAAATATTTCATGAAACGATTCCGGTGAGACGTGGGGAAGAGCTTGATGAACAGGTGTTAGACACATTTATACGCGAACAGATTGGAGGGGTGCCTGAAGGGCAATTGATGATTGAACAATTTGGTGCTGGGCACTCAAATTTAACGTATTTATTACGGGTGAATAATTGGGAAGCAGTGTTACGTCGTCCGCCACATGGACCAGTCGCACCGAAAGCACATGATATGAAGCGAGAATATACGATTTTAAAGAGTCTTTACAAGGTGTATCCAGCCGCACCAAAACCGTATCTTTATAGCGAAGATGAGACAATTGTTGGAAGCCCGTTTTTTATCATGGAGCGTCGAAGGGGAATTGTATTAGATACGTATTTTCCAAGAGAAGTCCAGTATACACCAGAATTGGGACGTCAAATTTCTGAACAGATGGTCGATCAACTCGTTGCATTACATGCGATTCCATATGAGCAAACGGCATTGGTACACATGACGAAGCCGGAAGGATTTTTAGAACGGCAAGTACATGGCTGGATTGAGCGTTACCTGCGTGCTAAAACAGATGATATCGAGGAAGTGGAACATTTAACAACGTATTTAACCTCTTCCATACCGCCATCACCAGAACCGACGATTATTCATTATGATTATAAATTAAATAATGCAATGTTTAATGAAGACTTTACGGAAATGGTCGGCTTATTTGATTGGGAAATGACAACTGTTGGGGATCCACTGGCAGATGTTGGTGCAGCAATGAGTTATTGGATTCAAGCAGATGATCCAGCCATCTTGAAAAAAGGGTTAGGAGAACCGCCTGTCACCATTATGGAAGGATTTTATACACGGGATGAATTTATCCAAGCGTATGCAGCAAAAAGTGGACGTGATCTTCGCCATATCCATTATTATGTAACATTTGCCTATTTCAAGCTTGCCGTCATTTGTCAGCAAATTTATGCACGTTATCAAAAAGGACAAACGAATGATCCACGCTTTGCTCATTTTAACCATTTTGTGAACAACTTAGTACAACACGCAGTCAAGCAAATTGATCAATTAAGTTGTGATGGGCAATGAATATACATGTGCTATTGAAAAAAGAGGAGATTCGGGAAGCGGAGATGAATCATCATAAAATAGCTGTTGTGTATGATGTGCTATTTGCGACAACGACAATTGGCGCTTGTTTAGAAGCGGGAGCGCTGTCGGTTCGGCCTGTTTTGCATGAACAAGAAGCACGAGCTTATTATGAAACAATCGATCCGGCTGTATATGAAATGGCAGGAGAAAGTGAAGGACATTTAATGGAAGGATTTTTAATGCCAACACCATCTGCATTGAGTGAGTGCGTTCAAGGGAAGCATGTCATATTGTCAACGACGAATGGCACAGTTGCAATCCGACGATTGGCACAAGCGAAAGATGTATATGCAGCTTCACTTCGTAACACGCCGGCTGTCGTTGAGACGATTTTGAATCAATATGAAGGGGAAACGATTGTTGTTGTGTGTGCAGGATCGGCCAATCAATTTAATATAGAAGATTTTTATGGTGTAGGTTATTTCGTTTCAATTATGAGCGAGAAAGTACCAGAAGTGGTGCTCTCTGATAGTGCTATTGCAGCGAAGTTATTGTATGAACAATATGCACAGGAGGCTACAACGATTTTATGTTCATCACGAGTCGGTCGTGCAGTTGTTGCAGAGGGATATGTAGATGAAATACAGTTTTCTAGTGAGAAAAATTGTACAGCAATTGTTCCGCGTTTCGTAGCGGGAAAGCTTGTTGTTTGATTTGACATAAATGTTCAGTTCATAAAGGGGGAGAAATGTATGCATAGTGCATCACATTTTCAATATTATCCAGCACGTTTACCTAACACATTAACAATTCCACATATTACGTTATATGATAACTTGGTTATTTCTGCTAAAAAATATCCAAACAAAATCGCAATTGAATATTATGGGCATACACTAACCTATGCGCAGTTGCTCGAGCAGTCAGAAAGATTGGCTGGTTATATGGAACAGAAACTGTCGATTCAGCAGAATGATAAAGTGTTGCTATTTATGCAAAATGCACCGCAATTAATCATTAGCTTGTTTGCGATTTTTAGGCTTCGTGCGGTTGCTGTAGCGATTAATCCAATGAGTACGACAGAAGATCTTGCTTTTTACATGAAGGATTGCGCGATTCAAACTGCGATTGTCGGGCAAGAGTTATATGACGTCATAGCGCCACATAAGGAAAGTAAACGATTAACACATCTTCTTGTTGCTGCCTATAGCACATACGCAAATGCTGAAAAAGCTGTGGGCTCGCTTCCACCTGAAGTACTTCAACCTGTACAAGCTTATGAACAAGCAGTTTTATGGGAAGACGTCCTAGCTGAAGACTGGTCTTGTTCACCATATACAGGTGTTGTGGATGATGTCGCAATGATTCCATATACATCGGGAACGACAGGCGTGCCGAAAGGTTGCGTGCACACACATAAAACGATTCAGGCGAATGTGTATAGTGCATCACATTGGTTAACATTAACGTCTGAAACGGTCTCATTGACAACATTGCCTTTATTTCATGTTACGGGCTTGGTGCATAGCGGGTTAGCACCGCTAGCTGTTGGGGGACAGATTGTGTTAGTAACACGCTGGGATCGTGTATATGCAGCAAAAGCGATTGACCAATTCCACTGTAATCATTGGATTAATATTAGTACGATGGTTGTTGACTTTTTAGCTAATCCAACTGTTTCAACGTATCATCTTCGCTCGCTTCAAATAATTGGTGGCGGTGGTGCACCATTACCGAAAGCGGTTGGTGAGCGTTTAAAAGAAATAACGGGGATTGATTATGCCGAAGGTTACGGTTTATCAGAAACGATGTCGCATACCCATTTTAACCCGCCTCAACGTCCAAAATTACAATGTATGGGGATTCCCGCATTTAATACGGAGGCAGAAGTGATTGATCCAATATCAGGAGAGATTTTGCCTGCTGGGAAAGAAGGTGAATTAGTTGTCAGAGGACCACAATTGTTTGTGGCATATTATAACCGCCCGGAAGAAACTGCTGCAAGTCACATTGATATTGATGGGAAAAAATATTTCCGAACGGGAGATATCGTTGTCAAAGACGATGAAGGGTATTATTTTATTGTCGATCGACTGAAGCGGATGATTAACACATCAGGTTTCAAAGTGTGGCCAACGGAAGTTGAATCAATCTTATATAATCATCCGGCAATCCAACAGGCATGTGTTGTCCGTGCACCAGATGAAAAGCGTGGCGAAACAGTGAAAGCATTGATTATGTTACGTGAAGATTATAAAGGGCGTGTCACTGCTGAAGAAATTATCGATTGGTCAAAAGGTCAAATGGCGGCTTATAAATATCCGCGTATTGTAGAGTTCCGAGATTCATTTCCAACAACAGCAAGCGGCAAAATTTTATGGCGACAATTACAGGAAGAATCATGAGGTGAAAAATCCCCTTATACATGACGTATAGGGGATTTTTGTGTGAATGAACAGATCTAGTTTGTGGTCAACATCTCATGCGAACAGCCTTTCAAAAGAAGTCTCCTTTTTCAAGCACATGAAAGACACAGCCCGGTGAACTTGAGCCATAGAAGCGGCTGCTAACGGTTTTGAGTCAAACTGTTTAAAAGCATGATCGACCGACTGTTTTAGTTCTCTTTCGATAATTTCCTCTACTTGTCCTTCTGGTAGTGGCTGAACATTTTCTTGTAATTTTGCTAACTCGTTGAGAAAAGGTGCAGGCAATAAATCTGAACGGGTCGACAAAAACTGACCAAACTTGATGAAAATTCCACCTGCATGCTCAAGTGTATGTTTAAAGGCCAGCGCGATTTTTTCATTACGCATTTGTTCGTCAATATGTAAGGGGCTAGATAGTAACCCATTACGAGAAATAATCCATAATAATTGGAGAAGACGAAGACGGGTTGCAAAGTAATAGCGCATTTTATTAAAAATGCTCATTTTTTCATAAGCTTCATCAATCACTTCTTGTTTGGCAATTAATTCTAATACTAAAGAAAAGCCTAGTGAAACAATCACAAGTGTAATGAAGTACAGAAAAGTATAATGGTCAAAATGGGTTAGTGTATGTTCGAGAGATTGGTTTTGTAGAGCGCACTGGAAAAAATTAATGAAAAAATGGAAGCTAGTAAAATTTTACTCAAAGAAAGTGGCGCACCAATTAAGCGGTACGTAATAAAGCTAAATAGAATAAATAAGATGATGGAATAAATCAAGAAGCATACTCCTCTCACTTTATACGGGATGATGTGTTAATAGTATATCAAAGTACAACGTAACACTCTAATATTCTGTCAATAAAGAAGAAAAGACTTTGAGCTTCTCGGTCGTTTGTAAAGCAGACTCATTTTATATCGATATAGTAAAAAAGTATACATTTTATTGTATAAACATGAATATGTCATGTTGTTGTTTCAAGATATGGTTTTACTTGTTAAAGGCTGCATGAAAAGGGAGCGAAGCGTGTTTTATAAAATGTATGAGACGACAAAAAACAACCGTTTATAAAAGTATTTGCATAATGGTTCGAAAGTTATAAATCTTTCTTTACACCTCGAATCGTCGAAAATGTATGTTACGTTAACTATGGTGTTCATTTGAATAACTCGTTTACATCAAAGGGATCGAAGCGAGAAAGATGGGAGCAACAAAACACGTGTATCGTTGTACGGAAGAACCGAATTTAAGTCACCATTAGCGAAACTTGGATCGAAATACCTTAGAAAGATGAAACAAATGTGGACGACATAAAAGGGGTTTTAGCATCGTCCAACATCATAGAGGAGGCAATTGATTCATGAAAATTTGGAAGAGATTTATCGGTATTGGTGCCGCTACATGTTTAGCGTTAGGGTTAACAGCATGCGGATCAAGTAGCGCAAGTCAAAATGACGGTGAACAAACCGTTGGGGAGTCGGTAGACTATAAAATTATTGGACTTGATCCTGGCTCAGGCCATATGGAAGCAAGCGAAAAAGTAATGGTGGAATATGGTTTAGAGGAGGACCAATGGGAACTCATTTATGGCAATGGTGCCGCGATGACGGCAGCTTTAAAGCGTGCATATGATAAAGAAGAACCGATTGTTGTCGCTGGATGGAATCCGCACTGGAAGTTCCTCACATATGATTTGAAATTTTTAGATGATCCAAAATTACTTTATGGCGACGAAGAAAAAATTCATACGTATGCACGACTTGGGTTAAAAGAAGATAAGCCAGAAGCATATGAAATTTTAACACGTTTTAATTGGGATGCTGATGATATGGGCGATATTATGATGGATATCGAAGCGGGCGTTGATCCGGAAGAAGCAGCACAAAAATGGGTAAAAGCCAATGAAGACAAAGTGGCAGAATGGACAGATGGTGTCGACTCAGTTGACGGTGAAACATTAACATTTGTTTTAGCACCATGGGATAGTGAAATTGCGAGCCACCATATGTTAAAAGTTGTGTTTGAAGCACAAGGCTATGATGTTACATTGTCAACCGTTGAGCCGGGTCCTTTATTTTCAGCACTTGCCAGTGGTAAAGTCGATGCATCTGTCGCTGTATGGTTGCCATATACACATAAAACATACATTGAAAAATACGATGGCAAATTTGAAGATCTTGGCCACAATATGGAAGGTGTACGCCAAGGACTCGTCGTTCCAACATATATGGAAGACGTAAATTCAATAGAGGATTTAAGAGATTAGAAGATCTCTTGTTGTCATAATTAAAAAGCAAAGTGGATTTGTAGTCGATACGATAATGAAATCTGTAACAAAAGTATCGATTATTCTTTTTAAAGAGATTGCTAAAGCTTGTCAAAATACTACATGGTTAAATTCATTTACTCAGAATCTGAAGTATAATTTAATACTACCTGATAAACTTGACCCTGAAATCGATTATAACATGTGGAAACATTTATCATTTATTTGTCATGCATATGAAGGAACATGCAAACTCGAAGGTCATGTATTAAATGAATTTATTTACAATTATCTTATTACTTGTTCACACTGCGAATATGTCTATAGAGTAGGCCAGTATTATTTCGGAGAGTAATGTAAATTAACCGAGCAATAAACAATCAATGTTTATTGCTCGGTTTTTAAGCTTACAGATTTTCATATCTTTAACATATGATAATTGTTTTTTCACATCAATATATTAAAAAGGAAGTATGTGTTCATATGAATAACATACAGGAATTTGACAACTTTTATAAACTACATTTTTATGTGTATTCTACGAGATTAATAGATATAACAAATTCAGAAGGGGTTACGGTTGGTAATCTTCAAAGAACCTATAATAATACAGTAGACCATACTATTGATGCGTTTTTTAGATTAGCTAATAAAAAAATATAAAGTTAAATTAAAAGGTAATACCAAACAATTTTCAGCCACATTTTTCAAATACAAAGAAAGCTTCTTTAGAGATAAATGGAAAATTCACATATCTGAAAAAGGAATCTTAAAAGAAATGGGGGAGTTTATTAACAAAACAAAAGTGAACACCAATCCTAGGTTTGAATATGTGAAAAAAATCAAAAATTCACTTTCAAAAATGATTTTCTTGAAAAATATATATAGAAGACATGAATCAACAATTAATAGCGCGAATCTTCTATAAAAAATTTCTTCCATGAGGAGTACTTATATACATATTCAAAAAGACAATGTTTTGAACGATGCTGAATTATTGTTGCTTACCTGTATATACACAACTAATACTGAATAATTTAATACTATATCTTTATATAACAATGGAGCTAGTATAGAGGTTGCATTAATATATAGTTAACTAGAAAATATAAACTGGGAAATATGCCTAAAGTCTCTTGTATTCAAATTATTCTTGATCATTTTCATGTACTTTTACAAATACCGAGCCAAATAAATTATTTCCAATATATGCATCGAATCTCCAAGGACCACTTTTGGGCAAGGATATATTAGGTGGGAAATGTCGGTCTGAAACATTATTTTCACCTGCTAGATCACAACTATTGTTTTCCTTCACTTATATCTTTCCACATGTTGACAATCCAGTCTAGTACGAGATGACTTTTTCATAGCGTTCTTTTTCGCTCTTTGGCATTTTCTGCTTTTATGGCAGACGATGCCTTAATTGCATCGACAAATCCTCAATTGTATCTGCTACGTGGATAATCCAATTCGCTATCGTTTGGCAAAGCTACACTTTTCGGATACATAGGCGTTGGTATTTTCACTTTCACAATTTCGGCAACTTTAACTTTAGCTGAAATCACTTTAAGTTCACGGCGAATTTCCTTATTCATTCCATACATTTTTTCATCGCAACACAAACAAGCCTAGTCTTCTACAGGAATTGATGGTGAATCATTTCCATCTTAATAATCACACTAAATACGCGGCTCATTATTCTGTAAGTCTGTTTGACAAATTCTGAAAATGATGTAACATATAATTAACAAATGTTAATTATATGTTTTCGAGGTAGGTGATTTAATGAAAAATAATGTAAAGATAACTAGAGTAGCGTTATCGATGAATCAGCAAGATTTAGCCAAGAAGGTAGGTGTGACTAGGCAGACAATAGGATTTATTGAAAAAGGCGAGTATAATCCTAGCTTGAAGCTTTGCATATCCATAGCAAAAGCACTTAATAAAACTTTAGATCAATTATTTTGGGAGGAGTGAGATGGTATGAATATATTGAGAAGGATATTTCGGTTAACAGATTCAAGTGATGAAAGGGTAAAAAAGATAACAACACAAATACATGCTGAATTTTCTATGTTAATACTTACAATAGCATTCGTCGATGTGATAATACGTGGTGTCGTTTTAGACACTCCAACTAAGGAATGGATACCCAGTTTAGTACTTATAATAATCTATTCATTATATTATACAATAAGGCAAATTTTATTGGGTATATTAAATCATGATATTGAGACTGATGGACAACTTAGAAAGAGATATCTAGAAATATTAGTTGGGGTTTTTGGAGGCCTAGTATATGCGTTTATATCAATATCTAAAAATCAGGGGCTTCCTGAAAGTACAACAGGATGGGTAAAATTTACTTTATTGTTTATAGTTATTGTTTTTGTGATTAACATATCAATTTTTTATATTATGAGATTATCGCACAATAAAAACAAAGAATATTTCGATTGAAGGAGATGGTGAAAATGAATAAGAATGAAAGTTCAAATAGTAAAATTGAGGAAATAATTGCTGGAGCAGGTGGATTTATTTATGCTGGATACTCTATATTATCAGGAGGATTACCTGACAATTTGTTTAGTTGGTTTAAATTGATTGGAGTATTCTTAGTTATTTCATTAGTTGTATATGGTTTTGTTTACTTAATTAGAAAATTAAATTTTAGAAGTATATAAAGTAATTTTTTAATACTTATTTATGTAGGAAGTGAATGAATATGTTGGGAATGAAAAAGGGAGAAAATCCTTCCATTGTGGGGATAGTTACTAATCCAGTAGATCAATTCGAAAAAATTAAGCAACGCCCTTTGATAATATGTGCATTCGTTATTGTGTTAGGCCTTACTATTGTTGGTACTTGGCTTGCCAACTCAGGCGCGAATATTACTGGATTTGAGGGAAGCATAGATGACACACAAATTGGAATAAATAGAGCAATTATGTTGATTGGCAGTATTTTCGGATTGATTTTTGCAATATTTATTCCAAGCGTATTATATCTATTAATTGCAAAAATTATTCAGTCAGAGGTTACATTTAGGCAAATTGTCTCTATGAATACATATATCATGGTGATTTCTGGGATAAGTATGATACTTAATGGTCTGACAATCTACTTAATAGGCGGTAACTTAGATACACTACACACTAGTTTAGGATCACTCGTTCCTTCTGAGGGAGTTATGATTGGGTTTTGGAGCAGTATTGAGATATTTACAATTTGGATCACTATTTTATCTGCAATTGGTCTACAAAAAGTTGCTGGTTTTTCAAGATTATTAGCGTGGGTAATATCTATTGTTTTTTTTATGATAGGTGTTCTTTTAATGGTAGGTAGCACGGCAATAAACATTATGGTAGGTGTATAAAGTGAGAAGAAAATGGATTGCGATAGGTGTAATTTTCACAATTATAATTTTTATTACGTTAAATGTAATTAAGCAGCGTGGGGCAAGCAGTGCAGAGATGGTGGAGACGATTGATGTAAAAGAAGAATTACTAGGAGAAAAGGTTATTGTTCCTGGAAAGTTAGAGCTTGCAAAAGAGCAGGAGATTTACTTTGATGAGGATAAAGGAAAAATAGATGAAATTCTCGTAAAAGAAGGAGATATAGTTGACAAAGGAACTTCGATAATTCGTTATGAAAACCAATCTTGGAAAAATGAAAAAAAGCAAAATGAATTACAATTGAAATCTAGTCTATCGGAATTAGAATTGTTAAGAAAACAGCATGCCCAAATAGATAAAAAGTTAAAGGAAAATCCTAAAGATGAATTAATACAATTGGAGCATGACGAAATCAGTCATAATGAACAAAGTTTAAGTATAGAAATAGAGAAAATGCAATCAGAAACCCAATTCATTGATAATCAGATTAAAGAGGGAACTGTTAATAGTAGTATTGATGGTACTGTTATTTCTATAGATGATGAAGCAGTAAATGAAAGCAAGCAGACAGTGCAAAATCCTTTAGTACAGATAGGATCCTTAGGTAGTTTTATAGTGAAGGGGGAAATATCTGAGTACGATACATTGAAGATAAAAAAGAATCAATCAGTCAAATTGACCACTGATGCAATTCCTGAAAAAGAATGGGAAGGGAAAGTGAACAAAATTGCATATTCACCTTCCAATGAAAATATGGATAACAATGATAAAAAAGCAACCTATGAAATTATTGCAACAATTAAGGATGAAAATTTGAATTTAAGACCTGGATTTGAAATGTTGATGGAGGTTGAAATAGAAGAAAAAGCAGTCAAAACATTGCCATTGGATGCAATATTACAAGAAGAGGATAAGGCTTATGCGTTTGTAATTGTAAATGGAAGAGCTAAGAGAAAGAATATTTCCCTAGGCACATCAACAAATGAAATAATTGAGGTTAAAGATGGCTTGAATATCAAAGATAAAGTAATTCTTAATCCAATAGATATTAAAGACGGAACGGAAGTGATTGAACAATGATACGTCTTGAATCCATTGTAAAAAGTTACAACATTGGGACAGAAAATCTGAGGATATTACATGATATTCATTTACATATCAAAAAAGGAGAATTTGCAGCCATTATGGGACCGTCCGGCTCAGGTAAATCCACCTTAATGAATGTTATAGGATGTCTAGATAAACCGACAGAAGGTAAGTATTGGTTAAATGATAAACTCATTTCTGAATATGGTGATAAGGGTCTAGCAAAAGTAAGAAATAATTCCATTGGATTTGTTTTTCAGCAATTTCAGTTACTTCCTCGTCTAACTGCATTGCAAAATGTAACGCTACCGATGGTTTATGCAGGTCTATCTAAACAGGAAAGAAATAATCGAGCAATGGAAGCATTAAAAAAGGTTGGCTTGATTGATCGAATGAAACACTATCCCAATGAACTATCAGGAGGACAAAAACAAAGAGTGGCTATTGCAAGGGCAATTGTAAATCGACCACAAATTATTTTAGCCGATGAACCAACAGGAGCCCTAGATACGCAAACAGGTAAACAAGTTATGGAGTTATTTAATATGCTCCATAAAGAAGGTACTACAATTTTACTAGTTACTCATGAGAAGGAAATTGCTGCATATGCGGAGAGAACAATATTTGTTAGAGATGGTGTGATCAAAGGAACAGAGCTTGTTGATGGAGGAAATGATACGTGAGTATATTTGAAAACATTAAAATGGCCTTAGCTTCATTATATTCCCATAAATTGAGGTCCATTCTTACCATGCTAGGAATTATTATTGGTGTGGGATCGGTCATTGCTGTTGTTGCAATAGGACAAGCAGGAGAAGCCATGTTGAAATCACAATTTGTAGGCAAAGAGAATACGATTGAATTATTTTATGATCCATCTGATGAAGAGTTACAAGCTAATCCAGATGTATTGTGGGAGCCTAAATTTACAGACGCTGATATTAGTGCAATCGAAAGAATTAAAGAAGTACAGAGAGTTGTGACATCAAATGCAGAGAGTACGCAGGTTCATTATAGGGAGAATAAAACCGATGGATATGTAATGGGAATTAGTGATGCCTACATGGAAGTTAATGATTTAAAAGTTAAGTCGGGGCGGACGTTATTAAGTAGTGATTATTTAGCTGGAAATAGGACTGCTCTTGTTAGTGATTCTTTTCAAAATGAATTACTTGATGGAAAAGAAGTGCTAGGTGAAATAATTTACATTAACTCGCAGCCTGTGGAAATTATTGGGGTATTAGAGAAGAGCAAAAATATATTTGATTTTAATTCAAATCAGATATATCTACCAATGAAAACATGGCAAAATATTTTTTCCAGCAATGCTATCAATGAAGTTTTGATACAAGCCGAAACACCTGAAAAATTGCAAATAGCGGGCGATAAAGCAGTGAACATGTTAAATAACATGCATGATACAGAGAATTCTTATGAATTAATGAATATGGAAGAAATAACTGTAGTTATTGGGCAAATAACAAGTATTATGACTATAATCATTGGTAGCGTAGCGGGTATTTCTTTATTCGTTGGGGGAATAGGCGTTATGAATATAATGTTAGTATCGGTTACAGAAAGAACACGTGAAGTTGGGGTTCGGATGTCACTTGGTGCCACTCGAGGACAAATTCTTATCCAATTTTTAATTGAATCTGTCACCCTTACATTAGCTGGAGGAATCATTGGGATGTTATTGGGTACTGGAGCTGCTATGCTCGTTTCTTACCTGGCCAATTGGCCACCGCTAGTCTCTGTTCCTGTTGTTATAATTGGAATATTATTTTCGATGCTGATTGGTATAATTTTTGGTATTCTACCAGCCAATAAAGCATCAAAGCTAGATCCTATTAATGCTTTGCGCCATGAATAAATATGGTTGATAAGAATTCACTTTAACTCCAATTTTATAATAAAAATTATACAATGAATCAATTTCATAATTAACGTTTTAAAAAATGCTTAAAGTATCCCTATGTTGTTTTTCATGATTTTTTAAAATATAAATCGAGTTCTTTAAGCGACTTGTAAATTTTGTGCTTGAAATTGTTTGTAAATCGACATGTAATCATACTCTGTGTCAAACAGTTCAGCGCTGGTAAATCCTGTTCGATTTTTTCGAGTAATGGAATCGCTGCTTTACCGTGATGTAAATTACTCGAAGTCATGAAAACCGCAAGGATATATTGACTTTCAGTGCTGACGGTTAAGTGTGCTTTGTAGCCGACCCAATAAATATTTTTGCCACCACTGTTCTGTTTCAAGCACCATTTTGAGGATAGTAGTGCTTCTGAAAAAATGATTCAACCGATTCATCTAGTTAATGTTTATTCTTCTTTACTTAGATCGGGAATATTTCTTCGGAAGTTTCTTTTTCATTTAACTATTGCTCTTGTCCTGCTCTTGGTTTTCGACCACGTTTTTTTGATGCTTGTTTTACTTTCTTATTTGAGCCTACTGTACGATCGCGCTCTTCAAATTCTGTTGCGTCAATGGCGATGTATCCTTCCGTAATATGTGTTTCTTGAATGGCCAGTAAAATCAGGTCGTCGTGTGAAGGCGTGTCATTATGTCCGATTCATTAATGAATGTAATAATCCGCAATCTAATCTAAAGTCGGAAACAAGCATCTCTTTTTTAAACGTCTGACGAGGTCTCTAATCGCTGGAATTCTTTCTAGCACATGTGCGATTCATGAGTAAACCATCGCTCCATAATTTAATACCCTTGATAAATCAACATTTGTTTGCATTCTAAATAAAACCCTGATAGGATCTAGGTTTATTGTTGAGAATATTGCATTAAAACGATGGATAGATTCCATTTCATAAAGCTCATGGATGTCAAATAGATCTTGTTGATGTATATGACATAAGGGCATCTCTCTAGTCTTTTATGTTTGTGTAACGACTAACATTATACAGAATTTGGGGAAGGGCTCTATTTTTTTATATACAAAGCCTTGTTGGGCAAGGGCTTGGAATTATGAGGCTTACTCAATTTGTATTTTCTGGAAAATTAATATATATATAAGGATTATGATTGCTGAGAGTGAGATCGTGAAAAGTAGGAATACAATAGAAGAAGATCTAAAGTTAATATGATAACTATTTTAGATCTTCTTTTAATTTAAATGCTGAATAAACTTCATTGTAAGTGTTATTTGACGTAACAGTTAATTTTTATGTTTTACAATCTAGGAAAAGGTCCTCGATAAAGTAGTAATTTATTAATTAAATTTTTCATGTCTGCACCTCCGATAATATAGAGCTATATTACCTAAATGATAAAACTGTATAGAAGTTAACGTTTTTTACTTGAATTTAGAAATCAAGCTATTCTGAATGTCTTTCATAATACCTTTAATTAAAATGCGTGTAATTCCCATAACAAAACTCCTCATCTGAAAAGCAATAAATGTTACATTTACTTTTTCTATTTTTGTAGTAGAATGAAATTATCGAATTTCTAATTATGTAGAAAGCAAGGTGAATTGCTTTCTACATTTTCCTTTAACTTATTCTAATCAAAGCCTACAAGGATCCTACTTCGAAAATACGTAACAATATACTCATTTCCGATTATCCTTTTTTGGATTCATAGCCTGGCTACTTATTTCCTACCAGCGCTGGAACCAATTTCCCAACCAAGACCTGCAGCAGCCCATCTCGCAGCTGTTCTAATAATAGCTCCCATTATGTAGTCCCCCCTTAATTATCATAAAATAATTTATTTTTTCTACTTAAACTTTTTCTTAGCTTTTTCCCAACCGAAACCAGCAAGAGCCCCAGCTCCTACAATACGTAACAATGCACCCATTCTTAGTCCCTCCTATCATAATTTATAAACTGTCTTACTTTCTTCCAGCACTAGAACCGATTTCCCAACCGAGTCCCGCGGCAGCCCATCTCGCAGCTGTTCTGATAATAGCACCCATTATGTCTCCCTCCCTATCCTTAAAATACAGAAAATATACTAGTTTCTTTTTATTTAAACTAGTATAATAATGATTATAATACAAATTTTTTTAATTTCAACTAATATTTAAAAAATAGGATTGGGGTTTTAAATTTGCTTAAAAAATTATGGTTACTGACAACACCACCTAAATACCTTTTGCTTTTGGGTGTACTAATTACCTTGGCAGGGACAATTGTGAGTTTGATATTACCGCTCATAATGAAAGATCTCTTAGAAGGCATATCAACTAATTTTTCAAAAGAAAAATTAGTGCTTATGATTATTTTGTACATACTAGAAATAATTTTATCTGCATTTTCACTATACATATTAGCACTAGTAGGTCAAAGGGTTGTTCTCAATCTTAGAAATAAAATTTGGCGAAAGTTATTAAATGCTAATGTTGGTTATTTTAGTAAAAATAATCCTAGTGAGACTATCAGCAGAATAACGAATGATACCACTGTAGTTTCTAGTTTATTATCATCAGATATTACTGATATATTGTCTGGATCTGTTGCTATTATTGGTTCTGTAACTATTTTATTCTATTTGGATTTACCAATGACATTGGTTTTATTAGGAGCTATTCCTATTACTATTTTTATTATTATTCCATTAAGTAAAATAATATATAAAGTCTCATACAATCACCAGGAGCAAATGGCTAAGTTAACAGGACTTTTATCTACTAGACTAAGTGAAATTAGATTAGTTAAATCTTATAATGCGAAAAATATAGAGATAGCTAATGGAGAGCACCAGATGAGTGTGATATATGATAATAACTTGAAGAAAGCTAAAGTTGAAGCGGTTTTTACCCCTTTAATTGCTAGTACTGTAACACTTATTATAATGGGTGTAGTAGGTTTCGGTGCTTATCGAGTAGGGCAAGGATATCTTTCTTCAGGTGAACTATTAGCATTTATCTTATATTTATTTCAAATAATAGGACCTATAGGGTTAATAAGTAACTTTGTAACAAATTATCAAAGTGCTAAAGGAGCAACAAAAAGGATTTTTGAAATATTAGATATGAATGTAGAAGAAAATTCAGGATTGTTATCTCCCATATTTGGTGAATTGGAGTTTAAAAAAGTTTATTTCAAGTATGAAGAGGAACTTATTTTAAAAGACGTTAATTTTAAAATAAAACCTAATACAACTAATGCAATTGTAGGAGTTAGTGGGTCAGGAAAAACCACAATATTTTATCTGATTGAGCGTTTTTTCAATCCAAACAAAGGGACTATTTTACTTAATGGAATTGATCATAAATCTACTGATTTAGAAGAATGGAGGAAAATGTTTAGTTATGTTTCACAAGACTGCCCAATAATAGTAGGTTCTGTCAGAGAAAACATAACATATGGTATAGATGAAAAAATTTCTGAGGAGAAAGTCGTGGAAGTTTCAAAACTTGCTAATTGCCACGAGTTCATTAAGAAACTTCCATATGGATATGATACAATTCTTAATGAAAGAGGAATTGATTTATCTGGGGGCCAACGTCAGAGAATTTCAATAGCTAGAGCTTTATTGAGAGATTCCCCATTTCTTTTGTTAGACGAGTCAACGTCAAGTTTGGATACTGACTCCGAAAGGAAAATTCAATCTGCAATTCAAAGACTATCTAGTGATAAAACGACCATAGTTATTGCTCATAGGATCTCGACCATTATGAATTCTGATCAAATAATTGTATTAAATAATGGTGAGGTGTTGGAGACAGGAAAGCATGAAGAATTGATTGAAAAACTTCCATTATATAAGAATCTAGCTAATCAAGATACAAAGATTAAAGATAGATTAGAAAAAACATCATGAGTTTATTAAAAATATTTATTGTTGAAATTTATAATAAACTCTAATAGACCCTAAAGGTACTGGCAATATTTTGTGTAAATGACTTTTCAATCCTTCAAAGGAGATAGTCATCTTCGTATTTATATTGACTTGTTCGAAGTTTGGATTTGGGTGTCTAGGAACGGACTAGTCCTTTCTTAGACACTCAAATTTTGCGCGAGCGCGTTACCGCTAGTTTGCCGGTTCGTGTTCTTGCTCAAACATCGCTTCCTACTCGGCACGGGCCTGATTGAAGCCGATGTGACAATGTTTTACGAAACGATGGTTGTAATCTTTGAACTGCGTTACTAAGAAGCGTTCCAATGATTTTTCATTTGGGAACTGTTTCTTGTGTTTTGTATATTTTTTAATTTAAACATTTAATTAGATTCGTTGAATAGATACTATTGCTTTTGGAAACTGACAAAATGTCAGTAAATATGGGGTGTTTAGTAATCTATGTGTGACTTTTTTGTACGATTTGCTCCATTTCTTGATAACTGCTCGAGCGCTTGTGTAGCTACTTCGGAATCCTTGGCTTGGTGTATCGTTTTAAAATCTTCACACACTTCCTTGCGATCCTTTACGAGTACTTTATACATGATATTGCGTGCACATAGACAAGAAAAACTTGGCATTTCACCTTTGAAAACAGCTTCTACCACGCCTTTTAAACTGTCTGAGATGAATAAAAGTACAACTTCTACACCGTTTCCTTTTAGCTCTTCAAGTAGTTCTTTCAAGTTGTCATCTGATTCTATTGGGGCAATTTGTGTAGCCACAAAATTCTTTTGAGCCGTCTTAAAATACTTTACAAATGCTCCTGAAAATATGTTTAAATATTTTTAGGAGGTGGATTATGCTACTTTGGAATTTATTAATTGTTTTCTTATCTTTTACTAGTTATTATATTTTCTTTACTAATAATAAATGTACTAGTAAAGAAAAAACAAATAAAAAAAATGCTATACTGGGAGCTATTTCATTCTCTATTCTGACTCTCATATTTTTTGTTTTTATTACTGAATATTAAAAATTCTATTTGAAAAGGGTACATGTATGTATCTTATGAGACCTTTAAGAAATACTAGTGAAGAAGTTGAAAAGAAACAAAAGTAGACTTTCAAAGTACTAATTGTAGGATTTTTGGTAGTTGTATTTTGCAAAACAATCCTACACAAAATTGCAAAAACTAGGTGCATAGTTTTGCAATTAAAAATACATAAGCGATAAACTATTTGACATGGAGCCTCTACGAGCATGACCTATGAGCCAAGAAGCCAAACCTTTCAAGGGAACTGGCTCAGCCGTGAGAGGCTATCATGCTCGCCACTCCACGTCAAATAGCTGATAAATCATTGTGTATTTTTACTTTGCAATCTTGTGCCACTTACATTGCAAGGTTGTGTATAGTTATTTTGCACTTTACAGTAGTTTTTTCGGTTTACTATTATACTTAATATACTGGATCTATTTCGAAGAAAGTCTCTCGATTAGCAAGTCTTTACCTTCAGGAAAAAGGGAAGTCGTCATTCATGAATACGAAAATGAAATTGTTGGCGGTTCAGACATGGTTAAGGTCTATTATAAACAAGAAGGAAAGACACGGAGGGTTCAAAAAGTTAATGTTAGCTTAATGGAATCTAACCATCAGGGAAACTATCATATTACTTGGATGGATGAAAATAGAGTTACTATACCAATGGTATTTAAAAAACGTATGAAATCGAATTGGAAAATTTGATTTCATACGTTTTTACTGATTTCAACCCTAGCGTTTTGTTGTCAAAGACTTTATGAAAAGCTTGAGTATCTCTACCTAAAAGATTTGACAGCTCTTTGTCTGTTATCTAAACTCAATGTTGGTGTAATGTTCATTACAGTTAAATACGTCCTAATTCATCCAAATTATCTAGAAATGTTTGGAAATCTTCATCCTCATTATCGACCTTCCGCGTACCCGTGAGAACATCTAACTCCAATAATACTCTTCGACACTCTCCTTGTAGCGTATAGGAAAATTTATTTTTACCAAATATTTTTTTGTAGAGAATGATATTTAATTGTTTTCCTTCTCTTATATCTTTCCACATGTTGACAGAGGGAAGTTCGTGTTCAGTATATAAACTCAAATCCTCTGAATCTAATTCGCTTTCTCGTTTTTCCATTTCGTGATTAGATTTTTCTGCAATGTTAAAGAGGTTACTTAAAACTTCTAGATTATCTATTATAAATACCTTTTGCAAATGCCTTTTAGTAATAGTTGAGTCTAAGATAAAAAAGTCTTTTTTAGATATTTCTCTCGCCTTAAAAGTAGTCTTAATTGCCTCTGAAATCTCTTCCCACGTATAGTTTATAGGAAGACCACTATTTTTAAAACGTTGATAAAGATCCTTATAATTTGTCATATTATTCATATATACACCTCTCTAAAATATTCTTTTGCTCCATTCATAATCAGTATGTACAAGGATGTAGATATTGACTTAATACTATTATATATCATCGCCATCAAAGCTTCCTAGATGGAATGTTGATATTAAGACTGGATGTAATAGTATAGGTGGACATTAAAAAATCTAATATGACTGATATTATGATATTATTTAAATCCTAATTCAAAAAAAGCAAAGTTCATGATATATCAAAACACCCAGAAGCATTTAGAGAGCTTCTGGGTGTTTTAATTTGAACGCAAAAAATACGAGTACGCCGTACATTTGCGACATACGCGTTTGCTTTTCATATAACTATTGAATTAATTTTAGGATGTCATTGGACACCGACACTAGCCTATTCTACACGATGTGGTCATCTAATCATCCTCTCCACGTTCAGAATAGACTCTATTGTCAATATTAATGAAAATCGATCATCTCTCCATTGTATTGTCGAAAATTTCCCTGTAATGAATGTAAAATCAAGTTATGTAAATCCATACAACAACTAAAAAGAAAATCATTTCAAATTAGTGAAGCCTAGGTAAGTTGACGATCATTCATCACTAAAACCACAACAGCCGAAGAAATATTAGGCGTCTAACGCTTCTTCGGCTGTTTCAGTTTATTCAATAGTTTATTTTACAAGTTCCAGTTCAACGGGCACAAACTCATCGACTTCTTCGCCTTTTAATGCTTTTACGGCAATGTCAATTGCGGTTTCACCTATTAATTCTGGTTTTTGGGCAACAGTGCCTGCTAATGTGCCATCTTCAACAGCTTGTACAGCATCATCCGTTGCATCGAACCCAATGACGACAATGTCTTTACCAGATGTTTTAATTGCTTCTAACGCGCCAAGTGCCATTTCATCGTTATGCGCGAATACCCCTTGGATATCAGGTTGTCCTTGTAAAATGTTTTCCATAACGGTTAACCCTTCACCGCGGTTAAAGTTCGCTGTTTGTTTGGCAACAATATCGAGTTGTTCCGCTGCAATTTTATTGAACCCAGCACCACGGTCACGTGCTGCTGATGAACCTGAAATCCCCTCGAGTTCAGCAACTTTCGCATCTTTTCCAACGAGTTCTACTAAATATTCCGCTGCCAACTCACCACCTGCAACATTGTCAGATGCGATATGTGCAAGCACTTCGCCGCCTTCTGCATTACGGTCTACTGTAATAACAGGGATACCTGCAAGATTCGCTGCTTCGACGGCAGAAGCGACAGCCTCAGAATCTGTAGGGTTAATCATAATAAGATCGACCCCTTGTTGAATTAAGTCCTCCACGTCGCTTGCTTGTTTCGCAGCATTATCTTGTGCGTCAATGATGGTTAACTCAGCACCAAGTTCTGCTGCTTTTTCTTTCGCTCCGTCATTTAATGTCACGAAAAATGGATTATTTAATGTTGAGATTGAAAATCCGATTTTCGCGTCCCCCTCAACAATCGGTTGATCATTGTTTTGTAAGTAGGCGGGCGGTTCAAGTGAGCAAGCGGCTAAGACGAATAATAACCCGATCAATAGTCCAATTTTTTTCATAAATATGCGCTCCTTATGCTTCTTTTTTACGGTCTAATAATACAGCGATTAAAATGACCGCACCTTTAACAACTTGTTGGAAAAACGAAGAAACACCGATTAAATTCAACCCATTATTTAATACACCAATAATCAGTGCCCCGATAACAGTGCCCACAATCCATCCACGTCCACCTGTTAAACTTGTTCCGCCTAATACAACAGCTGCAATGGCATCAAGTTCAAACATATTTCCCGCAGTTGGTTGAGCAGAGTTTAAGCGGGACGTTAAAATAAGCGAAGCAAGTGCTGCGAGAAATCCTGTTAGCGCATATACATAAATTTTAATGCGATCTACACGAATTCCTGATAGTTTTGAAGCTTCTTCATTTCCACCAACTGCATAGACACGTCGTCCAAACGTCGTTTTCTTTAAAATGAAGTAAAGCACACCAAATGCGAGTAACATCGTTACAATCGGAACTGGAATTCCAAAGAAATAACCTTTCCCTAATAATTGGAAAGACAATGAATCCCCTAAACCAGAAATAGGTTTTCCTTCTGTGTAAACGAGTGTTAGGCCACGGTAAATCGTCATTGTTGCTAGAGTGGCAATGAACGGCGCGACTTTTCCTTTAGCAATAATGATACCGTTCACAGCACCTAAAATGGCACCTAATAAAAGTCCTAGCCCCATTGCTAAAATTGGATCCATACCACTAGCCAACATCCCTGCAGTGACAGCTCCTGTTAGTGCTAAAATGGAGCCGACAGATAAATCGATGCCACCTGTTAAAATAACGAACGTCATCCCAAAGGCGATTAAAGCGTTAATCGATACTTGGCGTAAAACGTTAAAAATATTATTGATTGTTAAAAAGTTTGGACTCATGACAGAGATGACAATGATAATGAGTAATAACCCAATAAAAGGACCTATTTTTTGTACAATAGATTGTGTATTGTCATTAGACTTGAGCATGTTTTTCTCCTCCTGTTGCATAGTGCATAATACGCTCTTGCGTCATTTCTTCTTTATTTAATTCACCTGTTAAGCGGCCTTCATGCATGACAAGTACACGATCGGCCATCCCGATGACTTCAGGGAGTTCTGATGACACCATTAAAATTGCGACACCGCGTTCAGCAAGTTCATTCATAATTGAATAAATCTCTTTCTTTGCGCCAACATCGACACCGCGTGTAGGTTCATCTAAAATGAGTACTTCAGGAGAAATCCCAAGCCATTTTGCAAAAACGACTTTTTGTTGGTTTCCACCACTTAAAGATTTTGCGCGTTGATCAGGACTTGATAATCGAATTTGTAGCCGTTCAATCATAGATTGGACGAGTTGTTGTTCTTTTTTCGATTGAACAATTCCATTTGTAGAAACATGATGAAAGTTTGTTAAACTAATATTGTCACGTACTGAAAAATCAACAATTAATCCTTCAGATTTACGGTCTTCGGTAACAAATGCAATGCCGTGTTCAATCGCTTGTAAAGGATTTTTAATATGCACACTCTTACCATCGATGAAAATTTCACCTTTTCCGCGCTCGTGATGTCCAAACAACGATTGCATCACTTCTGTTCGTCCCGCGCCCATCAATCCAGCAACGGCTACAATTTCACCTTTACGTACCTCAAAGGAAATATTGTCAAAAACGCCTTCTCGACTCAATCCTTTTACTTCCAATTTAACGTCACCAATGACAGGTTGTCGTTCAGGGAAGCGATTGCCTAATTTGCGTCCGACCATCATTTGAACAATTTCATCGAAGTTTGTTTCTGGAATCGATTTTGTACCGACATATTGTCCATCACGTAAAATGGTAATGCGATCACATAACGAAAAAATCTCTTCCATTCGATGAGAAATATAGACGAAAGAGACGCCTTGTTTTTGTAACGTCCGAACTGTGTCAAAAAGCGATTCAATTTCTCGATCTGTTAAAGCAGCAGTTGGTTCATCCATAATAATGACATCGGCATTGGATGAAACCGCTTTCGCAATTTCGATAATTTGTTGCTTTCCGACTGACAAATTGCCAGCCGGTTGACGTACGTCATCATGCATATTGAAGGTTTTTAACATTGCTGTTGCTTCGCGAATCATTTCTTTTGTTTTTAAAATGCCAGTTTTGCCATATGTTTTTTCTTTCCCTAAAAATAAATTTTCCGCAATCGATAAATGCGGCAAAATATTTAGCTCCTGATGGATGACTGCAATGCCATCACGCTCTGCTTCTTTTGGGTTTTTATAATGAACAATGTTTCCTTTTACAGTTACTTCTCCGGCATCTCGTTCATAAATGCCTGTTAAAATTTTCATCATTGTGGATTTTCCTGCACCATTTTCGCCCATTAACGCATGGATTTCACCTTTTTGGAGTGAAAATTGAACATCGTGTAAGACGGTATTTCCTGAAAAGGATTTTGTAATACCCGTCATTTCAATCATGATCGACTGCTCCTTTCATTACATTATCTGTAATCGTTTTTGTACAGCTTCATTTGTTGGCATGCCGCCTTGTGCACCGAATTTTTCTACGGACAATGAACCTGCGGCATTCGCAAATTTCACAGCATCTGTCAATGCAGCACCATTTGCAAGTTTGTAAGCAAGTGCACCATTAAACGTATCACCTGCGCCTGTTGTATCAACTGCAGTCGTTTTGTAACCTTCGATGAATACATGCTTTTCACCGTCAAAATAACGTGCACCAGCTGCACCTAATGTGACAATCAGTTGATTTGGATACTGTTCTAATGCACTGTGAATATCTGTTCCGAAGATTTCTGCACATTCTGTTTCATTTGGCGTGAGATATTGAATACGTTCCATAAATGCTAGCTTAAACCCTGCTGCTGGTGCAGGGTTCAATAGGACAGGAACGTTTTCAACGTCGCAAATCGTTAAAATGGCTTCGACCGTATCAATTGGAATTTCCAGTTGTAGCACGATAAGCGTACTTTTGCGAATGACTTCTTTTAGCGAAGAAATACGCTCAGGTGTCATTTCATAATTAGCACCTGGCACGACAATAATGCGATTATCCCCATCAGACAATAAAATATTGGCAATTCCAGAAGCAGTATTTTCGCTTTGCAAAATGTGTTGAGTATGAACACCTTCTGTACGTAAATTGTCTTTTAATTCATCACCAAAACGATCATTCCCGACAGTTGCAACCATTTGGACGTTTCCACCTAAACGAGCGGCAGCAACTGCTTGGTTCGCTCCTTTTCCACCAGGTGTTGTCGTAAATAACTGTCCGAAAGTTGTTTCGCCTTGTTGGGGAAATGTGTTCGTTTGCACGACTAAGTCCATGTTGACACTACCGATTACTGTAATCATGCTTATTCACTCCTTGTTGTTTCTCGTTGGATTAATTGAACAGGAATTTGAACAGCTCTTTGTTCAATCGGTAAATGTTCAATTTGTTTAATCAATAATCTTGTTGCAACTGCACCAAGTTGGTAAATATCTTGTGCAATCGTTGTTAGACCGGGCGTTAGCATTTCACTTAAGTCAATATTATCAAAGCCGATAATTTGTAATTGTTCTGGTACTTGAATATGAAGGGCGTGTGCTGCTTTTAATGCACCAGCAGCAGAAATATCGCTGCTCGCAAAAATCCGGTCAATCGTTGGGTCATTTTTTAATAAATCCATAACGATACGTTGTGCTTCTGCAAAATGAAATGGGCAAGGGACGATCGTTGTTTTAATGTCGCGGTGTTTTGTTGCTTGTAAGAAACCAGTGAGCCGATCGTCCGCTGTTTGAACACCCTCTGGACCACGTAAACAAACAATATGTTGTGCATCGTTATTCATTAAGTGTTCCGTTCCAATTTTTGCCCCCGAAATATTGTCGGAAGAAACGGTTGGAATGAACTCATCCATTTTTCTATCTAATGCCACAATCGGAACGTCTAAGGTTTGGTAAAATTGATGTTCCAAAGCACTTGTTGTAATGATAAATCCTGCTACGTATTGTTCTTTAAGCGATTCTAAATAGGCCAACTCCTTTTGTGCATCTTCATCGGAGTTACATAAAATGACAGTATAATCATACGTAAGGGCGATATCTTCCACAGCTCTTGCCAGCTCGGGGAAGAAAGGGTTATGAATATCAGGGACAATGAGTACAATATAATTCGTTTGCTTTTTACTGAGCGAGCGGGCAACTGAACTTGGTTTGTAGTTTAAAGTTTGAATCGCTTTTTTAATGGATTCTCTTGAGGTATCACTTACATAACCACTTTTATTTAAATAACGGGACACTGTTGCAGTAGATACACCTGCTTCTTTCGCGACGTCACGGATATTAGTCATTGTATTCCTGCTTTCTATATATAAATTTATGTGAATGTGTAACCGGTTCCATATAAATGTACCGTTTCATAAAAACATTGTCAACAATGTAGAAAAGATTTTTTACAAGTGGATGAAAAAACGTTTAGATGAGGTTTAGTGGAAGGTATGGTAAAATAAAATGTAAGAAAACTTCATCAATTTATGGAGGGGTTCGTCAATGCAAAAAGGTGTTAATATATTTATAAAAGTAATCATATATGCCTGTATTTTTGTAGGTATCGGCCTTATTAGTTGGTCTGGTTGGCAATATTTTGACGGCAAGCAGCAAGAGGAAAAAGCGACAAAAGAGGCTTTTGAATTAATTGAAAAGGCAAAAACAGATCCTATCGAAAAGAAGGATTTCGCACCCAATTTCGGTGATGCAGCAGGAATGCTTGTCATTGATAAAATCGAAGCGAATTTACCGATTGTTGAAGGAACAAGTGAAGATGATCTGAAGAAGGGAATCGGTCATTATGAGGGCACCTCGTATCCATTAGATGATGATCAAATCGTGTTATCAGGCCATCGCGATACGGTATTTACAAGAATTGGCGAGCTTGAGATTGGCGATGTCTTAACCGTTCAAATGCCTTATGGTGAATTTGATTATGAAATTGTGAGCACGAAAATTGTAGATGCGGATGATCGAACGATTATTGTACCGCATGATGAAGAAGTGTTAACAGTTTCAACCTGTTATCCGTTCGGTTATATCGGCCATGCACCAGATCGCTATATCATTGACGCCAAACCGATTTACGATCAATCCGAATATGCACATATGAAAGAGCAAAAAGAAAAATAATATGAAATAAAACTGCTGTAATCTAATCATGATTGCAGCAGTTTTTTAGCACAGCATATGTACCAAGTTCGCAATACTGAATCATAGCTTGATTTTCAATATATGATCGCTAACCCATTTACCTATTGATTGAAGTGGAGATGTGGTGACGCCTGCGGGAACAGCACGAGCTGAAGACCCCTCACAGGAGCGTAGTGACGAGCATTATATGGAGAACTTTGGTGAATGATGTAGCGAGTGATGGTTGTTTTTGAGATAAAACGATGATTGCTTACACGATATGAATGTTTTAAATATAACGTTTCGAATGAACTGTATTCGACTTCTAATTTTCGGCTTTTCGATGTTGGGCCATGAAGATTTCTACAATAATAAGTGCAGAAAGCATAAGGATAAAACAAAACCACATGACAAAAGATGGATGTAGATGAATCCACAATGTACTTACGCCAGCTCCGGCTGTAAACACAATAAGAACGATCAAAAAATGCGTAAGCGATTGTTTAGCAGCCTCGTCCTTTTTGAATACATATAAATAGAGTTTATTCATCATGTTTTTTGTGTTGCCTGTCATAATCCCGTTATTCACTGTCGTACTGCTAAACTTCCGATAAACAGATAAAGCATATCCTGCGAGAAGCCCTAAGAAAAAGATTGTCATCCCATGTGGTAAAATCGGTTGGAAAATCGCAATGCCTGCCAGTACGAGTACTTTTAGTTGTAAAGGTCGTTTAATGGAATACAAACGATGGTCTTTCAGTTGGTCAACCATCACTTCTCCAATAAAAGCACCTATTGCATAGCCAATAAATGAAAAAATATGATAAGAAGTTTCGCTAAATTGCCCTGAAAAGATTTTAATACTTAACACAACCAAATTCCCAGTTTGAGCACTTGCAAATGAACCATCTTGCTCGATAAACGTATAGGCGTCAATAGCCCCCATTAAAAAGGTTGTTAATAATGTAAGTCCACTTAATAATTTGAAATGAAAACGATCCAGCGTAGGCACTTTCATCCCCCCTTTGTATTTGTGTATGAATGGATTTATGAGCTGCAGTTAATTGTAAGAAAGCCTATTACAAGCTCTTTCAAATCGTATCATATGATAGAAAATGATGACATTCACACATATGTCTTTTCATTACCTACCATACCAATAAAAAAACATCTAATAACGATAGAAATGTATTAGATGTTTTTCTAAAAGGCATTATAAACGATCATCATATTGAAAGTTCATTGGGAAATGTTGTGAAGGATGATACACAACAAATTCATACCCTTCTTCTTTTAACAGTTCAATAATTTGTGGTAACACTTGAACTGTTTGTTGTTTTTCGTGCATTAAAATGACTTCACGCTCATTGTTTAGTTCGTTCTGGATATTGGTAACAATTTGTTGGGGGTTATTTGCTAAATCCCAATCTAAAGAGTCAATGGTCCAATCCCATAGCTGCATATCAACGTCGACAATTTCATCACGCGTTTCAACAGGGTTTAATCCGGGTGCAGATCCATAAGGTGCACGAACGAGACGTGGGTTTGTACCTGTAATGTCATCGATAATTTGCAGTGTTTCTTCCATTTCAGCTACAAAATGTTGTTGCTCATATAATATTTGATAATCATGCGTCATACTGTGTGCACCAATATAATGACCTTCGTCAACAGCACGTTTAACATCGTCGTGCCACTTCTGTTTTTGTAAATTAATCCCTTGCATAAAAAATGTTGCTTGAATATCATGCTCTTTTAAAATGTTTAAAATCTCAGCAGTATATTGACTTGGTCCATCATCAAAAGTTAAATACACAATTTTCCCATCTGGTAAAGGGGTTGGTTCTGTTTCGGTTTCTTCCTCTTCTTCAATTTGTTCATTTTCAGCAGCCACTTGTTGCTCTTTTTTTAATGCTTCCTGAGCTTTGCTTGTTGCTGAAGCTTGATTGATATAAGACTTAATCGCTAAAACACCCAATATACATGTTGGAATAATTAATAATGACAGAAGTATCAGGAGATAAGTTGGCTTTTTGTGTTGTTCTTCATTGTTTGTTGACATAAATATATACTCCTTTGAAATATGTATAGTATGTAGCGTCGTTATAAAACCATATGAATGTTATTGAATATATATCGCTCATTTATAAACTTTTACGAGCTTTAGTTGGAACGTCATATGTAATTGGAAGAGATGCTGAAGGTGTTATTTTTACCTCATCATCATTTGTAGGTCGATAGATGTAAAATAGTGAGACAATACTTAATTGGAAAAATAAAAGGAAGTCTCATGACCGATCATTTTGAAATGGTCATCATTACTTGACGAGTTTTGTCGATTGTATCATATTTTACAGTCTTTGAGGGAGAAGCTTGCGACATTCTTTCATAATATATCAAAAAAAAATCATTGCTGAAGAAGGTTTTCGTTCTGAATTGTAGCTAAACCTAAATAACTATTACCTTCTTCCTCTGAATTTTCCATTTTATCATTAAATTGAGTGAGCTATTTTGAGATTTTTGAAGACAGTTATAAATAAATGTCATGAAGAGGCTATGCATTTTTGATGTGAAAGCAAAAAAATACAGCTAGGCAAAAAAGTTACCTAGCTGTAGAAGATGTAAAAGCATCTAGCAAATGTATGTTATTTGATCACACCGTTGTATAGAAGGTGATCGCTATGGAATTCAACAATTTTTAAACGTTTTTGTCGTTTGACGTAAATACTTTTATAATCATTTTTTCCTTGTTCATTTGCAAAGATGATAATTCTTGTACCTTTATTATCTGTTTGAACGTTACCAGTATAGTGGTCTAAGTCAATTTCTTTCGCAATGGTTTCGTACTCATCGAATTTTTCGAGTGCTGCATTTTGATCGTTTGTTGATGTGTCATTTTGTGGTTTATCGTTTTGTTCTTTGTTTGTATCTTCTTTTTCAGTAGCATTTTCTTTTGAAGTACTATCATCAGCAATCACATCATTAAATAATAAATGATCGTCTACTAAATCAATAATTTTTAAACGTTGGTCATTTTTGGCGAAAATACTTTTATATTCTTTTTCGCCTTCTTCATTCGCGAACACAAGAATACGATTGCCTTTGTTTTCAGTTTGGCTTGTAATTGTATAGTGATTAACATCAATGAAATCTGTTAATGTAGCGTACTCTGGAAGTGTTTGAAGCGTTTTGTCTTTGACTTCAGACCCTTCTTGGACGACTTCTTCTGTCGTTGCATCTTCGTGTTGTTCAACATCGTTTGAACCGGTATTTTCTGTATTTTCTGCATCGCTTCCACAACTTGCTAATAGGAAAGCACTGAAAAGCATGATTGCTAGTTTTTTCATTTGAAAATCTCTCTCATTCTGTGGAAATGTATAGTAAATATTTTACGGAATCGAATGGCAAATCACAATGGAAAAACCTTGAAAACACATAGGAAAATGCTCGTTTTTTCTGCTTGTTCACCATTTAGAAACCTGTTTATATAGACGTTTCTGATCAATATGAGCCGTTGAAAATGGCACTTGCTACAGCTTTATTTATCAATGAGTTTTTATAGAGAGTGAGCGAATACATCCGCTTTCTCATTAAAACCATTCGGTATGGAAATGTCCTTCTTGATCCGTACGTTCATACGTATGTGCACCAAAATAGTCACGTTGCGCTTGTACCAAATTCGCCGGTAAAGTCGCTGAGCGATAGCTATCGTAATATGCTAGGGCGCTTGAAAATGCTGGGGTTGGAACACCGTATTGAATTGCGACACCTAACACTTCACGTAAAGAAGCTTGATATTCTGTCACGATATTTTTGAAATACGTGTCAATAAGTAGGTTTGGTAATGCAGGATTACGGTCAAAAGCTTCTTTAATATTTTGTAAGAAACGCGCACGAATAATACAGCCACCTCGGAAAATCATTGCTACATCGCCATATGGAATGTCCCAGCCATATTCTTCGGAAGCCGCACGCATTTGCGCGAAGCCTTGTGCGTAGGAACAAATTTTACTCATATAAAGTGCTTTACGAAGTGATTCAATTAATGCATCGCGATCACCATCGAATGGCTGAATAGTCGGACCTGTTAATACGCCACTTGCCGCAACACGCTCATCTTTGATTGCTGAAATGCAACGTGCGAAAACAGATTCTGTTACAGTCGGTAGTGACATTCCTAAATCTAAAGCATTTTGGCTCGTCCATTTACCCGTTCCTTTTTGTCCAGCAACATCTAAAATTTTATCGATTAACGGTTCGCCCGTTTTTTCATCGGTTTTCGTGAAAATATTAGCGGTAATTTCGATTAAATAACTATCAAGTTCTCCTTTATTCCATTCCGCAAATACGTCATGAAGTTCATCGGCAGTTAATCCTAGCACTTGTTTCATGAAAAAGTATGCTTCAGAAATAAGTTGCATATCGCCGTATTCAATGCCGTTATGCACCATTTTCACATAATGTCCGGCCCCTTCAGCGCCCATATAAGCAGTACAAGGCGTATCGTCAACTTTTGCTGCTATCGCGGTTAAAATTGGTGCTACTTTTTCATACGCTTCGCGGACACCACCAGGCATTAATGAAGGACCGAAACGTGCGCCTTCTTCGCCACCAGAAACACCGACACCGATAAAATGAATACCAGATTGTTGTAGTTGTTGCATACGACGATTCGTATCTTCAAAAAACGTATTGCCACCGTCGATTAAAATATCTCCTTCGTCTAAGTGCGGAAGGAGTGATTGAATAACGGCATCTGTCGTTTCACCAGCTTTCACCATCATTAAAATTTGACGAGGTGCTTCTAGTGATTGGACGAATTGTTCTATCGTTTCAGCACCGATAATATGTTTGTTTTGCGCTTCGTTATTTAAGAAATCTTCGGTACGATCTGTCCAGTAGTCATAGACTGCGACTGAAAACCCTTTATCTTCAATATTTAATGCGAGGTTCATCCCCATAACGCCAAGTCCAATGACGCCCATTTGTTGCTTTTGCATAGTAGTCATCCTTTCGAATCGATCATTTCTTCATCTATTTTTTAGACCTTTTTGATTAGTTACAACAATGTTAAACCTTATTTAGTATACTGATTTTTAAACGAAAATGTAAGGGGAACCCTATTATGTTATGTATTTTACATAATGTGAAAAGCTTAAACATGTCTTTACATTGTAGGACCGTTGAATATGATAAACTAGAAGAAGTTATGAAGTGAACTAGCATAACCATTATGAAAACAATATTGTAACGCATTTACAGTTGTTTTTAAGGAGAGGATATTATTGTATAAGTTAGTAGCACTTGATATGGATGGAACTTTGTTGAAAGACGATTTAACAATCGCACCAGGAACGATTGAAGCGATTCAACGCGCAGCTGCGCAAGGAACAATTATTACAATTGCAACTGGAAGAATGTTTGCTTCAGCTAAACAATTTGCCAAACAATTAAAAATCAATGTTCCACTCATTACATACCAAGGCGCGCTCATTCAAGATTTACAATCCGAAAAAGTGATTTATGAACGTTCACTGTCTGAAGAAATCGGACATCGTTTAATCGAGATTGCCGAAGAACGAAACTTACATTTGCAAGTATATCAAGATGATTTATTATACGGTGCTGTTGATAATGATCGCTTAAGAGAATATGCCGAAAAAGTAAAAGTCCCTTATACTGTCGATCCAAATTTACGTGCACTTGCAACGAAAGGGTTTACGAAAGCAATTTATATTGGCGAACCTGATTACTTAGAAGGTATGCAAGATGAAATGAAAGAACGATTTGGAAGCAGTGCACATATTACGAAGTCGACACCGTATTTTTTAGAAGTTACCCATCCTGAAGCCAATAAAGGGGCAGCTTTGCGCGAGCTTGCAAATCATTTAAATATCCCATTAGCTCAAACAATTGGTGTTGGTGATAACTTTAATGATACGGAATTATTGGAAGTCGCAGGGCTTGGTGTGGCAATGGGGAATGCTGTTGAACCTTTAAAACAACACGCAGATTTTATCACGCTATCCAATAATGACGAAGGCGTGAAACACGTCATTGAAAAATTCATATTAAATGGATGAACAATACAAGCGGATGTACTTCAAAGTGAAGGTATCCGTTTTTTTATACGTAATTAGTTTGAAATCAAGGTAATTGACAAGTTATCACTTGAGTAGTAAACTGATGATAAGTTATACGAATCGAAGGAGATGGTTGTATGCAGAAAAATACGCTCGAGACATTAATCTGGTTACGGATTATGCGTTTTGCCAATCAAAGTAACCAATTATCAAATGAATTTCTTAAACGATTTCATTTAACAACCGCCCAATTTGATGTGCTCGTTCAAATCCATGTATATGAGCCATTAACTCAAAGTGAATTAGCAGAAAAAGTGACGGTTACACAAGGCGGAATGTCACGGATGTTAGCAAGACTCGAAAAAGAAGGATATATTATCCGGACGCAAGAGTGGAAAACAAAAACAATCTGTTTAACGGATAAAGCAAAGAAGATTTTAGAAAAAGCTTTGCCCGCGCAAATTGATTTTCAGTCATCCTTTTTTGAAGATGTATTAACAAAAGAAGAGATTCAAACTTTATATTCATTAATGACGCGTGTGCATAAATACAGTATGGAGCGTTCGATACCAGAAGAATCATAAAATGAGACAAATTGAGGAGGAAATCATATGTATCAAATTTCAGGACATCACCATATTTCAATGATTACGAAAGATGCAGAGGCAAACAATGCCTTTTATACAAACGTGTTAGGATTACGTCGTGTGAAAAAAACGGTGAATCAAGATGACCCATCTATGTACCATTTATTTTATGGAGATTTAACAGGAAGTGCTGGAACAGAGTTATCGTTTTTTGAAATTCCAATGGCGGGACATACTGTGCGAGGGACGAATGCCATTACAAAGATTGGTTTGCTTGTTCCTTCGAAAGAAAGCTTATTATATTGGAAACAACGTTTTGAGCAATTTAATGTGAAACATGAGGACATCACAACTTATGCGGGGCGAGAAGCTTTACCATTTGAAGATCATGAAGGATTACGCCTCGTCTTATTAAATCATAATGGTGAAGAAGTGCCATCATTTTGGGAAGCATGGGAAGATTCCCCTGTAGAAGCAGATCATCGCATTTTAGGGATGGGCGCTGTTGAAATCACCGTTCGTTATTTCGACCGTACTGCCAACGTCTTAACGGAGATTTTTGGTTTTACGGAAGTTGAGCGAGAAGGAGACAAAGCGCGTTTTCAAGCAGTTGAAGGCCAAGCTTTCGGAGAGGTCATTGTGAAGCAGTTAATAAGTTCAAGTGAGAAGCCAGGTAAAGGAAGTATTCACCATTTGGCGATTCGGGCAAAAGATGAAGATGAGCTCCGTTACTGGGCGGACAAAGTAAAAGAAAGAGGATTTTCATCGACAAAAATAATTGACCGCTTTTATTTCCATAGTTTATATTTCCGAGATGCTAATGGCATTTTATTTGAAATCGCTACAGATGGACCAGGATTTACAAGAGATTCATCAATTGAAACATTAGGAGAAGCATTAGATTTACCTGCTTTTCTTGAAGAGCGACGTGAAGAAATTGAAGCAAAGCTTAAACCAATCGACTAATGAGGAAAGAACAACTAAAACACAATTGATAAAAGGGGCGTTGTAAAAAATGGAGAATTATCGAATCGATCAGAAAAAAGGAATGGAATTTGGGTTATATTCTATCGGGGATCATTTACTCAATCCACATACAGGTCATAGAATTAGCGCACAGCAACGAATTGAGGAGTTAATTGAAGCGAGTAAATTAGCCGAAGAAGCTGGATTAGATGTGTTTGCTGTTGGTGAAAGCCATCAAACACATTTTACAACGCAAGCACACACTGTGATCTTAGGTGCTATTGCGCAAGCGACAGAACGGATTAAAATTGCAAGTTCAGCAACAGTGTTGAGTGTATGGGATCCCGTTAGAACATATGAAGACTTTTCAACAATTGATTTAATTTCAAATGGGCGAGCAGAAATTGTTGCTGGGCGTGGTTCACGCATTGGTGCATATGACTTACTTGGCTATGATGTGCGCGATTATGAGGAACTATTCGAAGAGAAATTAGCGTTATTGCAACAACTAAATGAAGAAGAGACGATTACGTGGGAAGGTCAATTTCGCGCACCGTTAAAAAATGCACAAGTAATCCCACAACCATTAGAAGGAAAACTTCCTATTTGGCGTGCGGTAGGAGGACCGCCTGCTAGTGCGATCAAAGCAGGTTATGCAGGAATTCCGATGATGTTAACGACTTTAGGAGGACCCGCATCGAACTTTAAAGTTGCAGTCGATGCTTATCGTGAAGCGGCTGAAAGAAGCCATTTCGATCCGAACGCGTTACCAATTGCAACGACAAGTTTATTTTATACAGCGGAAAATACGCAAGATGCTCTTCGTGAATATTATCCACATTTAGATAGAGGGATGATGGCTTTACGTGGTGGCGGTTATCCAAAACAACAATTTGCTCAGGCAGTCGATCATCGTGATGCTCTGATGATTGGAAGCCCAGCACAAATTATTGAGAAAATGCATTATCAATACGAATTATATGGTCATCAACGATTTATGGCGCAAATCGACTTCGGTGGCGTTCCGTTCGATAAAATGATGAAAAATATTGAGTTAATTGGATCTGAAATTTTACCAGCAGTGAAAAAATTAACAGCTCGTGAATAAAGGAGGATATTCGATGAATATTGTATTACTCTCAGGATCTATCGTCGGTTCTAAAACGAGAACGGCAATAGACTATACAATGAAAATAACACAAGAAAAGTATCCAGATGCGAACGTTACGCTTCTCGATCTAGCAGAATATGATATGCAATTTAGCGATGGTCGAAATTACTGGGAATACGAAGGGGACACAAAATATATTACTGAAACGATTATGGCTGCGGATGCACTGATCATAGGGACACCTGTCTTTCAAGCGTCTATTCCAGCGACATTGAAAAATATATTTGATTTATTACCAGTAAATGCATTCCGTGATAAAATCGTCAGCATGCTTGTGACAGCAGGATCAGCAAAACATTACTTAATCGTTGAGCAGCAGCTAAAGCCCATTTTAGCGTATATGAAAGCACAAATCGTCCAAACGTATGTATTTATTGAAGAAAAAGACTTTTACCGTAAAGAAATTAAAAACGACGATGTGTTATTTAGAATCGAGCGTTTAGTAGAAGACACAGTCGATCTAACAACCGTTTATACGAAAATTCGTGAAGAAAAAGAACAAGCGTATGATTTTTAATGAAGCTGAAAGTATGAAATAGCCAATAGAAGCTTTATTTACATCCCGTAAGCGCAAAGAGTGGTCATCATTCTTTGCGCTTTTTTCTTGAATATGGGTATAGTAGGAGAAATAGTAGAAAATCGTTCAGTACTTATGTACGAGGGAGGGGTATAGGTGAGAGAGCGCTTTTTGCGAAACAAGCAAATTGTGATGCATTACTATATCGCAACTGCGATAATCATTTTATTATTTATGTTTGCTTCAAGAGGAACACCATTACTAGATCGGGAAATTACGTTGATCTTAATGGGGTACTTACTATTCTTTCCAATTGTCATTTTATATACGAGAAAATATGCCGTTCATATATTCTTATTCGTACTTGCACTCATTACAGGGTTTTATAGTTTTTATCATTATGCTGTCGAAGAACATTCTATTCTGAACGCGCTATATTTTACCTTTCAATTATATTTATTAACATTAACAGATGTGTTTACAGAAGATGGTTCTGCATTGCTTCAATATCCGTTGATTGTAGAGATTGCTAGATGGTCAGCTGCATTATACACGATTTCCACTGTATTTATCGCGATGTATCGTTTGTTAGAAATGTCGATTATCCTGACGTTTTATCAAGTGTTCGGAAAGCATATCGTTGTTTTCGGTTATAATGATCGAACGTTAGGATATGTAGAACATTTGCGTAAAAAGAAAGAGCGTGTTGTTTTAATTGCAGAACAAGTGCCAAGTGAAGCGGTTGATTATTTAGAAGGGTTAAAAATTGTTGTATTAAATCTACGTGAAGATTCTTCGGAAGTATACACAAAAGCGGCATTGATACGAGCTAAAGCATTGATGTTAATGTACGAAGCAGATATGGATAATTTGAATACGTATATTGAGATCTATGATTATTTTAAAATGAAAAACGTTCATCGTGAACAGCTAACGGTTTCGATTCAATTGCAGTCGTATACATCTGCAAAACTTTTGCAAGATGTTGCGCATTTAAAAGAAAAAGAGGAACCTTATTTTACCATCCGGTTCATGAATCCTTATGAGCGATTGGTCGAGAATATGTTTGAACGCTATCCAATTTCAATGGCGCAGTTATCTGGTGAAAAGGCTTATGTATTCATTATCGGATTTGCTGAACTCGGACAACAAATTGCACGACAAATACTGATTAACCAGCAGCAAACAGACGATCAATCATTGACGATTAAAATAGTAGATCCCCATATGAGCCGGGCGAAAAAAGCATGGGATAATAGTTATGGAAAGGAATTTCCACAAGCCCAATTAGCCTTTCAACAATTTGATGTTATGCAAGAATCCTTAGAGAATTTAATTCAGCAAGCGGAAAAGGACATTACGCATATTTACGCGTGCTTGCCAGAAGAACATTTAGACTTATGGGCAGTAATTGAATTATCCAATCAGTTTCCACATATACCGATCTACATGTCATTCTCCAAAGACGGCATCGCAGCCAAATGGATACAATCCGAAGTATCCGGAGACCGCTTAATTTACCGAATCAGCACGTACGAGGATTTATTGGAGGATGGATGTGAGTAAACCGAGTAATTTGAGCCATTGCTGCAAGAAGGATACTGAACATAAAAAGGACATATTGGGCAAATTCATCGCACAATAAAAAATCGGTTTTATAATAGAGGAGAAGGAGTGTTGCAAAGTGAAAGAAAAAGAACAAATCATTTGTGACTTTACGACAGGGATTTGTAGCTCTTCTGAAGAAAAAGAGGAAGCGGCACCACAAGGCTTTGTTGATCTGTCAACATTGACGCCAGATAAAGAGAAGACTGAAGAAGAAGCCTAATGCGCTTTAGGTTGAACGGAACTGTCTAGAAAATCAGTGGAAACTGACTTTCTAGACAGTTTTTTTGTTTAATACTGAATAAGTAAGATTTTTTGGGAGGCGCGATATGGAAATTTGTAGATATGTTCTCTGAACTTGTAGGAAAATCTCCGAGTTGTAGGTATGGCGCAATTCTTTGTAGATACTTGCTCAAAATCTGTAGCTAATAGAAAGAAATGTGTAGATATCGTCCTCAAATTTGGAGGAAATCCCTTAGTTGTCGATAAGTCATCAATCTTTGTAGAAATGGAAAGAAAATGTGTAGCTAATCTCTAAAAAGTTGTAGGTATTGTCTCTGAACTTGTAGGAAAATCTCCGAGTTGTAGGTATGGCACAATTCTTTGTAGATACTTGGTCAAAATCTGTAGCTAATCGAAAGAAGCTTGTAGGTATCGTCTCCAAACTTGTAGATATCATCTCTAAATTTGTAGGAAAATCCCCAGTTTATAGATATGTCGCAATTCCGTGTAGATACCTGGTCAAAATATATAGCTAGTTCGCTCATTAAAAAAACTTAAACAAATCTATTGAATACTATACAGGGGTATGATATATTACGATTTGTAGATGATCTATAATTTTTAATTAAAACATACCCCTTATAGGTATAAAAGGAGAGGAATTAGATGACAAAGGAAAGATTTGTAGTAGAAGGCATGACTTGTAATGGTTGTGCGAATAAAATTAAACAGCATGTAGAATGTATTGAAAGTGCTAATGTTGTAAATGTTAATATTGAAGCAGGCTCAATAGAAGTTACTTTTGATGAGGCACGTACAACTTCAGAGGAAGTAAAAATGGCAATTCATCACGCGGGTTATCCCGTAATTGAAGAAACGGTAAAAACAAAAAGTAGTTGTCAATGTTGTAGCACAAAATAAGTCACATATAAGTATAAGGTGTTCGAAAATGTGTGTGTGCCAATCGTATCGCCCCAATTCCAAGTGGGGTAATGACGATTGTGTAATAGAATTGCAACCATTAACGATGATAAAAGCAGTTAATCATTGAGATGTTGTGAACGCGTGTAATCGGTTAGACGTTTGAAGTTGACATTCAAAAGGTTTCGTTGTATTATAGGGGTACAGGGTATATTGATGAAGGAGGAGCGAAGATATGTCCAAGTCAACAGTACAACCTAATAAACAACAGCTTTTAAATCGTTTAAAAAGAATAGAAGGTCAAGTACGAGGCGTCCATCAAATGATTGAAACGGATCGTTATTGTGTGGATATTTTACACCAAATTAGCGCGATTCAATCTGCTATCAATAAAGTTTCATTAGCACTTCTTGAAGATCATACACATCATTGTGTAGCCAATGCGATTAAAGAAGAAAATGGCGATGAAGCAATTCGTGAGCTTATGAGTGTTATGAAAACAATGACAAAGTAACATAAGTTTATTGTATACCTAGACAGGGTACAATATGACTATATAAATGGAGGCGTTATATTATGAAAGAAATCGTAAAAGTTGAAGGCATGTCATGTAATCACTGTGTGAATTCTATTGAATCAAACGTTGGAGAACTAGATGGCGTATCACTAGTTCATGTGAGTCTTGACGAAGGAAATGTAACAGTGGAGTTTGACGAAGCGAAAGTGTCACTTGCGCAAATTAAAGAAACAATTGAAGAGCAAGGTTATGACATCAATGAATAAAAAACTTTGATAAAACTTTCCACTTACTCAATTCAATGGGGGTAAAGGTGGAAAGAATAGATTGTACCAGCAAGGTATAATCTTTCTTTTTCAAAAATAAATACCCCCATGTAGTATAGGAGGAAGAGAGATGGCAACAACGGAAAAAACATTGGAAATCCAAGGCATGACTTGTTCTGCTTGTGCAAATCGTATTGAAAAAACATTATCCAAAATGGATGGTGTAGAACAAGCAAATGTGAACTTTGCACTTGAACGGTCAACGATTAGCTATGATCCAGATAAAGTCGGCGTACATGATTTTGAAGAGAAAATTGAAAAGCTTGGTTATCACGTAGTTCATGAACATGTGAAATTTGATGTTTCGGGTATGACATGTGCTGCTTGTGCAACGAAGATCGAGAAGCGCATTAACAAAATGGAAGGTGTTTCGAATGCATCGATAAACTTTGCATTGGAAAATCTTTCTGTAGACTATGATGCAAATCAAGTGAAACCACAAGAGATGATGGATGCCATCAAAAAAATGGGCTATGAATTATTATTAGAACAGGATGAAGAAAGTAAAATCGACCACAAAGAAGAGGAAATTAAAAAGCAACAGCGAAAATTCATCTTTTCTGTTATTTTAACGTTTCCGTTATTATGGACGATGGTCGCTCATTTTGAGTTTTTATCCTTTATTTATATGCCTGATATTTTGATGAATCCTTGGCTTCAATTAGCGCTCGCGACACCAGTTCAATTTATCGTTGGTGCGCAATTTTATAAAGGTGCATTTAATTCATTAAGAAATAAAAGTGCAAATATGGATGTACTTGTTGCGCTTGGTACAAGTGCAGCCTATTTCTATAGCTTATATTTATCGATTGAATGGTTAAAGGGTGGGAAAGTTGGTCACCCTGAATTGTATTTTGAAGCTTCAGCAGTGATTCTGACACTAATTGTACTTGGTAAACTTTTTGAGGTTCGTGCAAAAGGGAAAACAAGTCAAGCAATTCAAAAGTTACTCGGTTTACAAGCGAAAACAGCACGTGTATTACGTGATGGAAAAGAGCAAGAGATTTCTGTCGATGAGGTTGTTTCTGGTGATGTTGTGCTTGTAAAACCAGGAGAGAAAATTCCTGTAGATGGTGAAATTTTAGAAGGTCGTTCGGCAATTGACGAGTCTATGTTAACAGGAGAAAGCATTCCTGTTGATAAAACAATTGGCGATACCGTAATCGGCGCAACGATTAATAAAAACGGCTCGCTGCAAATTAAAGCAACCAATATCGGAAAAGATACTGCACTTGCCCAAATTGTTAAAGTAGTAGAAGAAGCACAAGGTTCAAAAGCAGATATTCAACGTCTTGCAGATAAAATTTCAGGTGTATTTGTTCCAGTCGTTGTAGGAATCGCAGTTGTGACATTTTTAATCTGGTATTTTATCGTGACACCTGGAGACTTCCGTTCAGCATTGATTCCAACAATTTCTATTTTAGTCATTGCTTGTCCATGTGCACTTGGTTTAGCAACACCAACATCGATTATGGCAGGATCAGGTCGATCAGCAGAGATGGGTGTACTCTTTAAAGGTGGCGAACATTTAGAGAATACGCAAGCGATTGACACGGTTGTATTAGATAAAACAGGGACTGTCACGAAAGGTGAACCTTCGTTAACAAATATGATTGTTGCAGATGGATTTGAAAAAGAAGCGGTGTTACAACTTGTAGCAACAGCAGAAAACCAATCTGAACATCCATTAGCACAAGCCATTGTAAAAGGTGTTCAAGAACAAGGGATTGATTTATTAACAGCGGAAGGTTTTGAAGCATTACCAGGTTATGGTATTGAAGCAACTGTTGATGGAAAAGTGTTACTTGTTGGTACAAGAAAATTAATGAATGAACGTCAAGTCGATTTACTTCATTATGAAGCACAAATGGAGAATCTTGAGAATGAAGGAAAAACGGCAATGCTCATAGCGATTGACAATAAAATTGCTGGTGTCATAGCCGTTGCAGATACGGTAAAAGAGACTTCTAAAGAGGCGATTAGACGCATGCATGAATTAGGTTTGAATGTCATCATGTTAACAGGTGATAACACGAGAACAGCTCAAGCAATTGCAGATGAAGTTGAAATCGATCAAGTCATTGCGGAAGTCTTACCTGAACAAAAAAGTGAAGAAATTAGAAAATTACAAGAAGCAGGAAGAAATGTCGCAATGGTCGGAGATGGGATTAATGATGCACCGGCACTGGCGATGGCGAATATTGGGATGGCAGTAGGAACTGGAACTGATATTGCGATAGAAGCTGCAGATATTACACTGATGCGCGGAGATTTAAACAGTGTTGCGGATGCGATTATGATGAGTCGAAAAACAATGCGAAATATTAAGCAAAACCTATTTTTCGCCTTTTTCTACAACACAGTTGGCATTCCGGTTGCAGCAATTGGTTTATTAGCTCCTTGGGTAGCAGGTGCCGCGATGGCATTTAGTTCTGTTTCCGTTGTCCTCAACGCACTTCGTTTACAAAAAGTTAACCTATAATATAACTTGTTACGCGTTCATATTCACCAGCAGGAATGAAGCATGTAGCTAAAGCCATAATGATTATGACGCAAAACAAAATTACGAATTGACGCATTTTGAAAACTTAAATCATTTTTCGAACCAATCAAAAACATTCAATTCGAATTAGTAGCTCAATGTACTATATTCTTATAAGTTAGTCGATGGAGAAAATAATATAGACAGAATCATCTATTCATAGCAAAAAGACGACGCAAGATTCATTGTAATAGGGAGTGCATAGAAAAAGCATTTCTTTCGAATAGTTCGAAGAAATGCCTTTAACACGATTAAATAGATGGAATGGCAAGTTGTGCGTAAGGCCGATCTATTAATCGTTCCATATGTTGTTTCACTTGTGGCCATTCGGGTTGAATGACGCTGAAGATGACTGAATTTCTTGGCGTACCATCTTTTCTGACCATATGGCTACGAAAAATACCTTCTTCAGTAGCACCAATTCGGGCAATAGCATTTCTAGAACGAATATTCCGTTCATCAGCTTGGATTTGTACGCGGTTTACTTGAAGTACTTCAAAGCAATATTGCATTAGTAAATACTTACAATTCGAGTTAATAGGGCTTCCCCAGTAAGCTGGTGTAAGCCATGAAAAACCAAGACTAATACGTTTGTGTGTAGGATCAAGGTCCATTAATTTTGTTCCACCAATAATGCGATTTGTTGTATTGTCAACAATGACAAAAGGATGCTCTTTTCCTAGTGCTTTATTTAGGAGTGACTGTTCCACAAATTGTTTAGCATCTTCACGACTTGCAATCGTAATGGCTAAATGTGTCCAAATCTCTTCATAATTACCGGCTTCAAAAATTGCATCGATATGTGCAAGCTCCATCGTTTTTAATGTGACGATGTCGTTTACTAACACAATATTTTCCATCACAAAACCCCTTTACTTACATAAATTTTTTTGTTTGATTCAACTCGAGAAACGAGCGAATACAGGTGGGTAAAAATGTGTACGATAATCTATCGTGAAGTAATTATATATGGAAATAATCGAAAAAAGAAGTCTTTTTTTCTTAAGATTTTATAAATATTTTCGACAAAATATGTAAGGAATTTTAGCAAGTTTTATAGTGGGGAAAAGACTGATAGATAAAGGGTTTACAAGGTTCTTGGGACGTTTAAAAAAGCAGGCGAAGTGAACAACCAAAATGATTGTTCTTGCTTCGACTGCGAAAGGGTTATGAAGAGGTGCTACATGTCCGTGCAACATCGAATAAAATATCGACTGCTGGGGATAACGACTGTTCATTCACATCAAATTGTTCGTGGTGATGACCTGCAGCAAGGTCAGTACCAAAAATACAGTACGTTGCTTGACCGCCATTTCGTTGCACCGCTTCTAAAAAGTATGTTGCATCTTCTGAACCAGCTTTTGCATCACTGACCGTATCGACTTGTTGCATGAATGGATGCTGCTTTGCGATTGTTGCTAGTTGTAGAGCGAATGCTTCTGAACATTTACAGCTAACAGCCTCTCCAACAACTTCAATGTCATAGTCGACTTGATACATTTGTGCTGCACCAGCTATGATTTGTGTAGCTTGTTCTTTTATATAGTCATTTACTGCGCTCGTTGCACCTCGTGTTTCTGCAATGATTGTCGCATTGTTCGCAATAATATTGCGCCCGGACCCTGCATGTAATTCACCAACGTTAATACGTGAATCTCCTTCAGAATGACGGCAAATCGCATGCATATTTAATGTTGCTGTTGCAGCTGCGAGTAACGCATTCTTTCCTTCCTCAGGTTCGCTACCAGCATGCGCGGACTTACCAGTGAATGAAATATTTAATTTTGAGGTAGCTAAAAAGCCATTATTGGCAGCGACAAAATGATGGTTTGGTACACCAGTCCCAATATGTGAAGCAACAAAATAATCAACGTCGTCTACAACACCAGCTTTGACCATTGATTTAGCACCGCGCGTCCCTTCTTCCGCAGGTTGGAAAATGAGTTTAATGACGCCGTTTAACTGTTCAACATTCTTTGCGAGCACTGTTGCCAAGCCTAAACCAATTGCAGTATGTGCATCATGACCACAAGCATGCATGGAACCGTCCGCAATGGAACGAAACCCTTCTTTTGTAGGGACATGATCCTGTTTGGCAGATTCAAAAATAGGCAATGCATCCATATCAAATCGGAATGCGATGGTAGGACCAGTACGCCCTGTATGTAAGGTTGCAACAATGCCTGTATACCCTTCTTCAAAAGCGGGAAGAAATTGTTCAACTGCACCATGTTCTTTCGCCCATTGGACATGCTCCGCTGTTTGTGCAAGTGTTGGCTTTCCCATACAGGATTGTTCGTCCATCACTTCTTTGCCTACAGCAAGTTGAAAGCCTAATGTTTCAAGCGTTTGTGCAACGATAGATGCTGTGCGAATTTCTAAGAAACCTTGTTCTGGATGACGATGAAAATCACGTCGCCATTGAATCAATTGTTGTTCTAACTGCATATAATCCCCCTCATCATTCACTGAATAGATTTTGGAAAAAACACCAATACTTTTTGAAAAGAGTACTATATGAAAAACAAAATGTCAATTTGAATTAAGAGTATTTTGTATTTTTAGAAATGAAAGATAATGACAAAGTTTGAATAAACACCGGAAATTTGCTATGCTATGAAGGAAATAAAGGCAATAAAGTCTGCGATGTGGGCCAGTAGATGAAAATGTGATACAGAAAAGATAACAATTTGCTGAGAGTTATCTCACCGCTTTTGATTGAAACCTTCCACGGAGACGTTATGGAAACATAACCGAGTCGTTTTCGTTACAAAACGAGAAGAGGATTCCTAAATGTATTTATGGGGTCGAATGTAAGGTGGTACCACGTCGATGAGCGCAAAGACGTCCTTAGGAGAGGACAGCTTTGTGTTTTTTTGTATGCAAAATTAAAAGGAGGCATGACGTATGTCAAATAAAAAAGAAAATGAATTCACAAGTTGGTATATTGATACAATTCAAAAGGCAGATTTAATGGATTATACGCCAGTTCGTGGCTGTATCGCATTTAAGCCTGATGGATTTGAAATTTGGGAGCATATTAAAGATGCGATGGATAAGCGTTTTAAGGAAACAGGTCACCGTAATGCGTATTTCCCGATGCTCATTCCAGAAAACTTTTTCCAAAAAGAGAAAGATCATATTGAAGGATTCTCACCAGAGCTGCCATGGGTAACGGAAGCAGCTGGCGAGCAATTAGAGGAGCGTTTAGCACTACGTCCAACTTCTGAAACAATGATTGGTCATTTATATTCGGATTGGATTAAGAGCTACCGTGATTTACCAGTACTCATTAACCAATGGGCAAACGTTTTCCGTTGGGAAAAGCGTACATTGCCATTCATCCGTACATCTGAATTTTTATGGCAAGAAGGACATACGGCACATGCTGATGAACAAGAAGCGCGTGAAGAAACAATGCAAATGTTAGCGATTTATAAAGAAGTCGTTGAAAATGTACTTGCGATTCCAGTATATGATGGTGAAAAGACGCCATCTGAACGTTTTGCAGGTGCAGTAGATACATTCTCAATCGAAGCGATGATGCAAGACGGGAAAGCAGTTCAAGCAGGAACATCTCACTATCTTGGAACGAAATTCGCGGAAGCATTTGATATTAAATATTTAACAAAAGAAAACAAACATGAATTTGTTCATACTACGTCATGGGGAACGTCTACTCGTTTAATCGGTTCGGTTATTATGGTTCATGGAGATGAGCAAGGATTAGTCTTACCACCGAAAATCGCGCCAACACAAGTCGTATTAGTACCAGTCGGCCCATGGAAGAAAAATCCAGCGATTGTCGAAAAACTGGATGAAATTTTTGCAGCATTAAAAGCGAAAGGCATCCGTGTACGTTTAGATGATTCTGACCGTTCACCAGGATTTAAATTTAATGAGTGGGAATTAAAAGGTGTACCAGTTCGTGTTGAATTAGGACCACGTGATTTAGACCAAGACCAAGTACTCCTGAAAGCGCGTGATGAAGAGGAGAAAATCGCCGTTCAATTAGACGAAGCTGTTACACGCATTGAAGAAGAATTAGAAACAATGCAAACACGTCTACTTGAAAAAGCGAAAGCATTCCGTGCAAAACATTCTCATACACATGTTGATACATTAGAACAATTAAAACAACATATTGCAGATTCAGAAGAAAATGATACAATTCCTGGTTGGGTTTTAGCAGGATGGTGTGGCGATGATGATTGTGAAGCACATGTACAAGAAGAAACAAAATTCACGACTCGTAATATCCCATTCGATCCACCAGCAGAAAAAGAAACATGCATCAATTGTGGTAAAGAAGCAAAACATGCAGTGTGGTTTGGCCGCGCTTACTAATCCAATAGAAAAAAACAATGAAAGCATTCAAACAAAAGAACGAGACCTAATGTGGTCTCGTTCTTTTTGTTGTATAGAATAACAAACGATAAGATGTTGTAATTTACGAATATTTCAGATAAAATAAAAATTAAATATTATAGTATGATTATATAAGCAGGAATCGTGAAAGTTTGTTGAAGAGAGTGAATGAGAAACAACTGGGGGAATTGTATGTTGCTGACTGTGGAGCATTTAAAAAAAGAATTCAACGTAAAAAAACAAAAAATTCAAGCTGTAAAGTCTATTGATTTTGAATTACGCGCTGGGGGAATTACTGCTTTTTTAGGTCCGAATGGTGCGGGAAAAACAACGACAATCAAAATGATTGCCGGGCTCATTCAACCAGATGAAGGAGATATTCGAATCAATGGGAAAAGTATCCTAACCGATAGCCGTCGTACATTACAAAAGATTGGAACAGTGCTTGAAGGAAGTCGAAATTTGTATTGGCGCTTAAGTCCGCTGGAGAACTTCGAATATTGGGGCGGGATAAAAGGTATTTCACGTGAACAAGCTGTAAAAAAAGGGAAAGAGTTGATGCATGCATTTGGCTTAGAGGATAAGATGCATCATACCGTACAACAACTTAGTAGGGGGATGCAGCAACGCGTGGCGATCTGTACATCTTTAATTCACTCACCATCACTTTTGTTATTAGATGAACCAACATTAGGATTAGACTTAGACTCGTCAGATCGTATCCAAGCACTATTAAAAGATTTGGTCAAAGAGCAAAATGTAGGCATTTTATTAACAACCCATCAGATGGACGTAGCAGAAGCACTTTCAGATCGCCTTGCAATTATTAATGATGGGGCATTGGTGAAAGAGGGGACGACGCATGAGGTACTTCAACAATTTAATGAAACTGAGACGTACTTATTTGAATGTGCAGAACCATTAAGTGAAGAAAATATGAAGAAACTAACGATTTATCAACCAACATATACCGGTTCAACAAGTTTTAAAGTGACGTTAACAGACACACAACAGCTATATGAAATGATTCGACTTTTGGAACCTAAACCAATTGTACGGATTGAAAAAGATGTTGCAGATGTAGCGAGGGTCTTTAGGCATTACACACAAAGGCGTGAGGAGGGGGCAGGATGGTTGTAACGGCGTTTATAGCAGAGCTTCGTAGAAGTATGATAGAGTTCAAACGATATCCGACGGAGTTTTTGAGTCAAGTATTTTTAGTTGTGCTGATTTTTTACGGTATTTTTTTAGGGGGTACATATATTACAGGAGGCGAAATTATGGCAGATCGTCTGTCAATCGTCATTATTAGTTACATGATGTGGCTACTAGTATTGGAAGCGATTGGCAGCATGGGTTATACGATTTCAGAAGAAGCGAAAAATGGAAATTTAGAACAAATTTTTTTGAGTCCACTTGGAGCAACGACCGTTCTATTCGTGAGAAATCTTGCAAACTTATTATACAATCTCGTTTTTATTGGTGTCTCTTTGTTTGCAATTATATATTTAACAGGCCATAGATTGGATCTAGCATTCATCAATTTAATCCCTTTATTAATGGGGATTGGAGCAGCGATGGGATTAGGATATTTCATTGCAAGTATGACGATTATTTTTAAACGAACGACTCAATTTTTAAGCATGTTGCAATTTGTATTGCTTTTTATCATGATGACTCCTTTTGCACTGATGGAAAGCGGTGCCTGGGTTTCTATTTTCATTCCACTTGCTCCGATGACAGGATTATTACATGAAATGATTGTATTCGGCAAGTCACTTTCAGAAACACCAACATTATTTTTATGGAGTTGTTTAAATCTTGTCATTTGGCTAGGAGCGGGCATCATCGTATTTAAAGTAGCAGATACTACAGCACGAAAAATGGGCACACTCGGTCATTATTAACGTATGATTTCTTATAAAGAAGCAATCTTAAAAACAAGTAACGTGAATAGAAATCGTTACTTGTTTTTTTAGTGTATAGGTAAATATTCGGTGGTGAAGTTTGCGATAAGACTTGGCAGTAAGAACTGTTAGCAATTAGTCTTGAAAGACAAAAGAAAAAGCAACATTCGTTTGACCTTTCGTTTCTCCCTCCCAAGTTAGGGTTGCTAAATATTGATAAAGTCCAGGTTCTTTTGGTCCTTGAAAAGATGGCCCAACATTTCCTAAGTTTTGCTGTTCCCCTTTATGAATTATCACATATACATTGAAATACCGCCTATTTTTCAGCTTCTGTTTTATTTGCGTGTAGCGGATTATCAACGTCCCAATGCTCATGGCGATAATATAGAGCGGATGACTGGACAATTGTTTCATGCCTCCCCATACAACAATACGACGAATAATGCCTAGTGCTATACATATGTAGCGATCAAATCAGACATCTGTGCCGAAATACCGGTGCCTACCTCCGCCATGACTGTGACCGCATTTTGATGAACATGCGCATCAGTGCCGGCATTGTATACATCTGTCAAGCCTCGACTTTTTGTCATTTGATTGCAATAAGCATTTCCCGTACATAAGCAATATACAATTGTTTTTGTGATCTAGAAGTTCCTTTATGAAACAATTAGTAACCAGCCGTACAATCCTAATAATGTGATGAATAGTGTTGGAATTGTTAAGATTATTCCTGTTTTAAAATACGTCCCCCAACTAATTTTCACACCTTTTTGTGCAAGTACATGCAACCATAGCAACGTAGCAAGCGATCCAATCGGCGTAATTTTTGGCCCTAAATCGGATCCAATCACGTTTGCGTAAATCAATGCTTCTCGAATGGGTCCGGATGTTGTCGTTTCAGCAATCGCTAAAGCATCAATCATGACTGTAGGTAAATTGTTCATCACAGACGATAAAATCGCGGCAATAAAGCCCATTCCCATCGTTGCAGCGAATAAGCCCTGATCGGCAGTAACTTGAATCATCTTTGCCAACATACTCGTTAAACCGACATTTTTTAGCCCGTATACAACGACATACATACCAATTGAGAAAAATACAATTGCCCAAGGTGCACCTTGAATGACTTGTTTTGTATGAACAGCAGGGCTTTTTTGTGCAATGATGATAAACAGAATGGCGACAATACCTGCAATAATCGACACTGGTAATCCTGTAAACTCACTACTAAAATAACCGACTAATAAGACGGCCAAAACGCCCCAAGACAAACGAAAGAGTTTTATATCTTGAATCGCTTCACGTGGTTTTTTCACATCAGTCAAGACATAATCTTTCGGGATACTTTTTCTGAAAAACAAATAAAGTACGAGTATACTTGCGCCTAATGCGAAAAAGTTCGGCACGATCATACGCGAAGCATACTCAGCAAAACCGATCCCGAAAAAGTCCGCAGAAACGATATTGACTAAGTTACTCACAACGAGCGGTAAAGATGTTGTATCTGCGATAAATCCACTTGCAATAATGAACGGAAAAATCATCTTTTCATCAAATTGTAAATTCCGTACCATCGCTAGCACAATTGGCGTTAAAATAAGTGCCGCCCCATCATTGGCGAATAAAGCAGCAACAAGTGCACCGAGTAATGTAACGTAAACAAATAAACGCACACCGCTTCCTCTTGCAAGTCGCGCCATATGTAATGCTGCCCATTCGAAAAAGCCGATGGCATCTAAAATAAGTGATATTAAAATAATAGCAATAAATGCAAGTGTTGCATTCCAAACGATTCCTGTCACATCTATAACATCTTGTAAATCAACGACACCAAATAGTAATGCAATAATCGCTCCAATACAAGCGGACCAACCAATGGATAAATTTCTCGGTTGCCAAATGACGAAAAGAAGTGTGACGAGGAAAATGCTAATTGCAATCATTGAAGCCAATGATATTTCCTCCTTAGTCGCAACAAATACGAAGCGCTTTTGCTTCTAATTGTCGAATGAATTCATCTTGTAAGTCAAGATGTTGTAAAATACGGTGAATCAATGGATAATCTTTATGTGCTGTATGAAGAGAGTAGAAAATCCATTGTCCACGACGTTCTTCACGGACGATATCAACATCTTTTAACTTACGTAAATGTTGACTAATAGCAGGTTGGCTTATATCGAAAATCTCAACAAATTCACATACACAATACTCATGTGAAGAAAGCAGTTTTAACAACGTTAAACGTGTCGGATCTCCTAATAACTTTAAAAGTTTTGCTGCATCTGTCATTTGCATATCAATCGCCTCCCTAGGTTAGTATATAAGCATATGCTTATATATACAATAAAAAAAGCCGATGAAACATATATCAAAAAAAGGGGAGTGTAGGGTGTATGAGGAATGGAAACAGACTGGAGTGACTGAGAAATATGAAAAAAACTGTCTAGAAAGCCCATGTAATGGACGTTCTAGACAGCTTTATCCTTAGATGGTTTTTTCTTTTATGAAAGCCATCTGCTGTTCTCGTCTTTTTTGATGAATAGTTGGTAAAATCATTCCAAATACAATAATGATAATCCCGATAATCTGTAGTGGTGTAATTGTTTCATGTAATAAAGTAACTGATGCTGTCACTGCAACAGGAAGTTCAGCAGCGCTTAAAATTGATGAATTTGCTGCACCCACATGTGGAACGGCAATTGAAAATAAATAAATGGGAATGACAATCCCGAATAGACCTAAAATAAGTCCATATATCCATAAGTTATCGCCAAACAATGTTCCGTTCCATAAGATTTCAGGAGATTGGAATAACGAAATCACAAGCACAGCAACAAATGATGTTAAGAAGAGACGCGTTTCTGTATCGACACCTTCAACGCGTTTTGAATTGACCATTACAAAGGATGCAAAACTCACAGCTGATGCCATTCCCCATGCCCACCCTTGCCATGGGATACTACTAATATCAACACCAATCACACCTGCTGCGAAAATCGTACCGCAAAACAGTAAAATAACAGATATCATTTCAATTTTTTCGGGTAATCGTTTCTTGGCAATGCAATCGAACAACATGCCAATCCATGTAAACTGGAAGAGCATGACAACTGCAATAGAAGCGGGCATATGTGACACAGCTTGTCCATACACCGTTCCTGTCGTTGCAGTGAAAAATCCGGCTAATGCAATGACTTTCCAATTTTTAATGACTGGAATTTTTCTTCGGAAAATGATAAAAATGAGTAAAGCTAATACAAATCCAGTCATATATTGTGCGGTGACGGCTTCTGATGCCGTAAATCCATCACCAATCGCTAATTTAATAATGGTAGATAAAATCCCATAACAACTTGCTGCGAAGATCACAAGCAAAGGGTAAATGAATTGTTTCATATTAACGCAACCTCCATTTCCACAAAATAGTATAGCATGGAATGGGAAAGGAGAGGCGGGGAAATTCGACATATTTCCCGGGAAATTTTATGCAACAGCAGTCCGAACAATGACTATTTTACAAGTGAGTAATGACTTGATGAGCCAACAAGACATAAAACAGGTTATTTAGGTGGTTGTTCAGCACTAGCAGAACGACTTTTTCCATCACGATGAATTTTCTCTTCACGAAGCTCCAAACGCAAATCCTCTAATGGAATGGCATCAACAGTTTGCATATCTTCATGCAAATCGAAAATACTTATATCATTTGCTTCAATTTGTTCAGGATTATTTTCCGGCGGTAAATTTGAAAAAAGTTCGCGTCTTTGATCTATAGAAGGGCGTTTTTTCATGTTCATCAATCCATCCTTTCAGTTCATAGATAGTATGGACAACATCGCCAAAAACATAACAAAAACGATGACAACATGTATCTTTCAACATGCCATCATCGTTTGTGCAAGGAGATATGAACCTGTTATTTTGAATAACGATCTTTTAACTCATCAGCTTTCTTTTGTGCATTTTCTTTTAAATCGTTCGCCTTTTGTTCAGCTTTTTTGCTAACGTCTTCTTTTACTTCACCAAACTTTTGTTGTGCCTCACCTTTTAACTTATCGAATTTCCCTTCGCTTTGTAGTTCTGCATCATCTGTTGCATTTCCTACTTGGTCTTTCACTTCGCCCTTCGCTTTGTTTACGGATCCTTTTACTTTGTCTGAGAAACTTTCTTTACTCATGTATAAAACCTCCACCTTATTGGTATGTTTATGTACTATCCATACCCGAGCAATGAAAGATTTAAACGTTATATAAACAAAAATATGCATGACAATTTGCTATATAAACGTGGCAATTGTAAAAAAACATCAAATTAAGTAGAAAAAGATTAGATTAGGTATAGATTATTTTGAATATTTCGTGTATAATGAATGGTAAGTTTATCCTTTAGCACGTTGAATCGCTAAATAAGAAGGTTGAACAACTAATCATATTAAAATTCCCAATGTTATTGCGCAAAGAATGATATATACGTAAAGGGGTGGCAAGCATATGATTAAAAAAGGTCGATTTGCAGTTGTCGATGGACAAGAGTATGAACTGATTTCAAGAATGGAACAATATTACATTGTATCAAGAAATATTTTTGATTTATCCGATGGCTTTAAGCAGTATGATCGAAACCGAAACTATTTTTTAAAAGAAATTTGTCTTGCCGAAATTGAAGATGCTTATGAAATTTTTCCGTATGTCATCGTAGAGAGTTATCGCTTTTCAGTGGAAACGATGAACGAGTGCACTGGCAAAGTGTTGCTAGTGACAAGCAATCCTTTCGTACAAAAGCGATTGAACGTAAAGCCATATCGTGCAGGGGAGTTTATGATTGAAATGTCGATCGGCGAATTAATTATCGAAGAAGATAAAATGGCTATTTTAGGATTTGAACATAGAAACACTTATAAATTATTTCAATCATAATTTTCAAGAACTAACCCTATCCGTTAGTTCTTTTCTTTTTTAATAAATCTCAAAATAATGCTATCTTACAATAAACACGAATGTTATGATGTAATTACATTTATAACGTTTGTGTTTTGTTTTGTAGATTGTTATAAAAGATGATGAAAAAGCATTTATTTTTTATAGGAATCATATAAATTACATCAATTAGTATGGAGAAAATGTTATGAAATTGATTGATTGACGTTTTATTTCATGCTGATATACTTGATAAGTTGTAAAAAAATCATGAGGTTTTACATAGAAAGGTCGTCGAATTAATGAATGCATTAACAGGATTTAAGCGGTTCCGTTTCGCTGTTTTACTCGGTTTATTGGCTGCGATGGGGCCATTAACGATTGACATGTATTTACCATCATTTCCAACCATTGCCGAGTCATTTGATACGACAGCATCACTTGTACAAGTAAGTTTAACGGCTTGTTTATTAGGGATAGGAGTGGGGCAGCTTGTATTTGGTCCAATGAGTGATGTGTATGGTCGAAAAAAACCACTCATATTTTCATTAATTGGATATGGGATTGCATCTGCCATCTGTATGTTTTCCCCAACAATTACCGCATTTATTGCTGCTCGATTTTTACAAGGATTTGCAGCTTCGGCCGGAATTGTTATTTCGCGAGCGATTGTTCGTGATTCGTTTAGTGGACGTGCATTGACGAAGTTTTTTGCAACGCTCATGCTCATCAATAATTTGGCGCCGATATTAGCACCAATCTTTGGTGGAATGGTATTAGCATTTACAGAGTGGAAAGGGATTTTTGCGACTTTAAGTGTCGTTGGATTTCTACTATTTATCGTGATTTTAGTACGCTTTGAGGATACATTGCCAAAAGAAAGTCGTGTGCCGAGTAATTTTGGCAACACGGTGAAAAATTTTAAAACGTTATTATCAGATCGAGTATTTATGGGATATGCATTGGCGCAAGGTTTTATTATGGCTGGAATTTTTGCGTATGTTGCGGGAACACCTTTCGTTTATCAAAATATTTACGGCGTATCACCGCAAACATTTAGTTTATTATTTGGGATGAACGGAATTGGGCTTATTATTGGAACTCAAACAGTAGGGCGACTAACAGGCGTTCTTACTGAGCTCCAGTTTTTCAAAGTTGGGCTGAGTGTGTCACTGACAGCAGGAACTCTCTTGCTATTAGCTGTATTGTTTCATGGTCCTCTTATTACAGTTGTGATTCCAATCTTTTTCTTCGTTGCATCGATTGGTGTTATTTCGGCATCATCTTTTTCATTAGCGATGGAGTCCCAAGGACATATTGCAGGAAGTGCTTCGGCATTACTCGGTTTACTGCCTTTCTTATTCGGTTCAATTACAGCACCGCTTGTCGGGATTGCTGGGGAAGAAACTGCGATTCCAATGGGCGTCATTATTTTTGCGGCGGGACTACTTGCGACACTTTCTTATAAAGGGTTGACGAAAGTGAACGTTACGCACAAAGAGATTTAAGGCAAGACTTTCAACAATTCATTTGTTTCGTTATAGAAGGCTGTAGATTGGGCATAGCCTGGATTTAATTCGCCATAAGGTGCTGAATGTTGGGCATAGAGCCGTCTTGATTCGTCATAGCCATGAGATTCGGCATAGACTGGATTTAATTCGTCATAGAACATTGCAGATTGGGCATAGCTCTATCCAAATTTGTCATAGCCCTTACCATTTCAGTCATAGCCATGCGATTCGGCATAGCCTGGATTTAATTCGCCATAGAACATTGCAGATTGGGCATACCTCAATCCAAATTTGTCATAGCACATACTATTTTCGTCATAGCCCTGCGATTAGGCATAGACTGGATTTAATTCGTCATAGAACATTGCAGATTGGGCATACCCTCATCCCAATTCATCATAGCGCGCACTATTTTCGTCATAGCATTGAGATTCGCCATAGAGTAACCTAAATCAGGCAGAGCCTCATCTCAATTAAGCATCAAACTACCACATCATCTCGCCCCTTCATAGCGTAGCTTGGAGTGCGCATAAAAGCTGCCCTGAAATCAGTTTTACTGACGAGTTCAGGACAGCTTTTTATTTTACATAACAGTTTGTTCAATTAATTCGCGCGTCAAAGTGAATTTAGGCGATATATCGTCATCGCCATTTGGTTCTACATCCATTACAACCGTAATGATACGTCGATCGTTAAATATGCCTGTACTTGTGAAACAAGAACCTGCTAGATCGGTATAGCCTGTTTTTAAACCATCAATCCCATTAAATGCCTGTTCCATATTAGGCAGCATGAGATTGGTATTCCAAAAAGTTTGCTGCGACGATGCTGTAAAATGAGACATCGTTGTAAAATCTAATATCTTCGGATAATTTGTTAGTAATTTTTGAGCAAGTATTGCGACATCATGTGCAGATGCACGATTTGTGTCTTCCGCACTTTTTCCAATGTAAGGACCATCTAATCCTGTAGCGTTGAAAAAGATGGTGTGTTGTAACCCCATTTGTGCTGCTTGCTCATTCATCATTGGAACAAAGTCGGCTTCTGTACCGCCGACCATTTCAGCAAGTGCAACAGTTGCATCATTTGCAGAAATTACAGTCATGGCGGTGAATAATTCTCGAACTGAATAAGATTGATTACGCACCATCTGCAGGTTAGAAAATCGTGGATGCTCTGCAATTTGCAACACAGCTTCACTCGGCGTATATTGCTGATCCCACTGAATAACGCCGGAATCTATCGCATGTAACACTATATATTGAGTCATCATTTTGGACATGCTCGCAATCGGGCGTGCCTCTTGATGATTTTGTTGAAATAAAATACGCCCATCTTCTGCATCCATTACAATCATCGCTTTAGCTTGTTCGGTTAATTGAACATCAGACTGATAAAAAGAGTCGATAATCGGCTGTCTAAAAAATAGAAATACGCCTATCAGTAAGGCGATTAAAAATAGAAAAATTAATCGTTTTTTCATGAATAAATCCTCGCGTTCTTATCGTTTATATGAGTATAACAACTAAAAATGAAGAAATACCTATCGTTTACCATTTTAAATCTTATTTTTTTCTGAAGAAAAGGGAGAATTCACGTGAAAAAAGCGAAAAGATGAAACTAACCTCGAAGTTTTGCGTAAAACAACGTATACTTATTATCAATAGCTTAGTCGGAGAGGAGTGGAAATATGACAAGAAAAGTATGGTTTCAAGTAGGCGTCGGTTTATTATTAATGTTGCTCATTATTAAATATTTTGTGGAAATTAAATGGATATTTGATCCATTATTAATTATTGCGAAAACGATTTTTGTTCCTTTACTGTTAGGAGCGGTATTATTTTATATTTTTGAACCTCTTCAAAGGAGATTGGAGAAGTACAAATTTCCAAGATGGGCAAGTATTTTAACCATCTTAGCGACAGGGGTTGCAGCGATTTGGCTGTTCATCTCATTTATTGGTCCGCCGGTAATAGAGCAGGTGGAAAACCTTGGAAAGAAAATGCCGACGATGGCGAAAGAAGTTCAAAATAGTACGGAATATGTTTTGAAACATCGTGATAACTTACCACCTCAAGTTGATGAGTGGATTGAAAAAGCGATCGACTCGATTCAATCTGTGGCGATGATTTTCGGGAAATTATTGGTCACATTTTTCCAGTCGATTTTCCAAGCAGCATTCACACTGATATTAGTTCCATTCTTTTTTATCTTTTTATTGAAAGATCATGAAAAGTTTTCACCGTTTATTACGCAGTTTTTTAGTGGAGAACGTAAACAATGGGTGAAGAAAACATTAAGTGATATTGATACAGTTCTTAGAACATATATTCAAGGACAATTATTAATCAGTTTTCTGTTAGCGATAATTATGTATATCGGATATATCATTATTGATTTAGAATATGCATTATTGCTTGTTATATTCGCATTCTTTATGAACGTTATTCCATTTATCGGTCCATGGATTGCGTTTACACCAGCCCTAATTATAGGATTTTTACAAGATCCAATGATGGTCATATGGGTAAGTATTGTGACACTCGTTGCACAACAAACAGATAGTAACTTAATCACACCGAATGTGATGGGGAAAACATTAGACATTCACCCATTAACGGTCATTACGATTATTTTGGCAGCAGGAAATATTGCTGGATTTATGGGGATTTTATTAGCAATCCCAGCGTATGCTGTTGGGAAAGCAATCGTTCGAAACGTGTATGAGCGCCGCAAAGAAATTAAAGCAGCCGCATTAAAGGATGTCTAATCATCAGAAAAGGAAGTGCCGTTTCAATGGCTACTTCCTTTTTGATTTCGATTTTTTTAATGGGCAAAATCCGCATTGCATAAGTCCTGGGACATCTTTTGAAAAACAACAAGTCGTACGGACGGTTGTATTGAGTAAGTCAGATGGCAACAAGCCACGTGTATAGGAAGCGAATAACGAGTGATCCGCAATGCCTTCCCAAACTGTATCACTTTGTAAGATGTTTAAATCGACGATCGCTTGCGCATGTGTATCTTCCTGCTCGAGCAGTACGTGATAATGCCATAATAAATACCCAAAGAAATTCTCCCAATGCGTTAATGCTGCTAGATTGGAGACGCGCTGAATTTGTTGAATGAATGGTGCACATTGTTCATGTAAAATATGTCGAATTGTCGTTTCTCGCGTTTCACGTGAAACATTTCGCCAATATTCGCGAGATGTAAACATACTGATTGTTTGATTACCAAATTCTTCGACAACCCCAAAATAGAAATCGTTAAAGTTTCCCTCCCAAATTTCATCATATTGTGTTAGAAAATAAAATTGCATCGAGATGAACAAACCATATCGTCTTGTGAAGAAAGAACTTGTGACCGTTTGATTTGGACAGCCACTTGCTTGTTGGATTGTCGCTAATAAGTGTGTGATTTTCTCATCTGTACACTGTGTAACATCGTGCAAACTACATAATGGTTGCTTAGGCTTTTCAATATAAACGCTATACATGTTTAAGTAGTGAAGTTGTTCATTTGTAAGTTTTGTCATATCTTCATTATACGTTTTGAAATTGCTGAAATAAAGGAAATATTCTATATTGAGCGAGCGCTCAGTCTGCGATATACTGAAAGTGGGAGATCAAGGGGGAATTTGTGTGTCAAAGTTATTATCTGAACAACAATTTATGGCTTTAATCGAAGAGGAAGCGGATTTGATTTTGCCGCTTGCAAACGGAGAACCAGAGCAGTTACTCAATATATTAGAAGCCAATTATGAACAGTTACGCAATGTGCGTATTCATCAATTATTAACATTAAGAGAAAGAGCATATATTCGTGGGGAAATGAAAGGCCATCTTTCACAAATGTCCTATTTTTTAAGCGGTGCAAATCGAAAAGCATTTGCGGAAGGACATGTTGATCTTGTTCCGAATGTGTTTCACGAAGTACCACGTATTTTCAAAGAACATACAAAATTATCCATGATATTAGCAGTTGCTTCGCCGATGGATGAAAACGGTTATTTTTCACTCGGAACGCAAGCAGACTGTGTATCAGAATTTATCGGGACAGTACCTTTTGTATTAGAGGTAAACGAACATATGCCAAGAACATTTGGGGAAAATCAAATTCATATCAGCCAAATTGAAGGTTATATCGTTCATAATGCGCCGCTATGCGAACTGAGCAATCCGCCGATTGGTGAGAAAGATCTGGCTATTGCAGAATACGTAACTAATGAAATTCGTAATGGTGATACGTTGCAAATTGGAATTGGCTCTGTACCGAATGCGGTTATGAATTTATTGCAAAATCACCGACATTTAGGGATTCATACGGAAATGTTGCCAGATGGTATTGTTGATTTGATTGAATCAGGTGCAGTTGACGGCACGAGAAAATATACGAATAAAGGCAAAGTGGTGTCGTCATTTATATACGGAACGCAGCGCTTATATCATTTTGTACATAATAATCCATCGATTGAGATGCTACCAGTAAGTGTTGTGAATGACCCAAGAATATTAGCGCAAGAAAAACAATTAGTATCAATTAATGCGACGACAGAGATTGATTTATATGGTCAATGTGCTTCTGAAACAGTCGCAGGAAAGTATTATTCGTCCACAGGTGGGCAAGCTGATTTTGCACGTGGTGTTCGATTTACAGAACATGGAAAAGGGTTTATTTGCACACCATCGACTGCGAAAAATGATGAAATCTCACGTATTCAACTGCAGTTATCACCTGGCTCTGTCGTTACAACGTCGAAAAATGATGTCGATTATGTTGTAACAGAGTACGGTATTGCCCACTTACATGGGAAAAGTTTATCAAAACGAGCAGAAGAATTAATTCGCATCGCTCATCCGAAGTTTAGAGAAACATTATCGTTTGAAGCTAAAAAATTAGGCATTCTTATCTAATATGCTACAATTTTTTTAGATAAGGAGTAGATAAACATGACTTGGTTAGTGATTTTATTAATTGTTGCCTTTTTTGCATGGCGCATGATGCCACCAAAAGGCGTACGTACGATTTCAACAGATCAATTAGCAACAATGGTTGATGATAAGTCGAAACAATTTATTGATGTTCGAACAGTAGCGGAATATAAAGCACGTCATATTAAGCAATTTCATAATATCCCGTTGAATGAGCTATCTCAAAAAATGGATACGCTTGATCGGAATCAAGAGGTTGTTGTCATTTGTCAAAGTGGCATGCGTAGTATGCAAGCGGCAAAACAATTACACCGCGCGGGTTTTACGAATATTACAAATGTGCAAGGCGGCATGAGTGTTTGGAAATCTTAAGGTATATAGACGTACAAGTGACGAATTTCTTTTTACGAACAATTCGATTCAGATGATTCAAAGAGATATTTTATAAGTATGAAACATTTCGTTCAGGGAATCGATTCATTTTCCTGAATCTAATGTTTTCTGCGCAACTTTCTTAAAGGGATGATTGAATAGGAAAACCGTTCAGAGTGTTTGTTTGCAAACGTTCTGAACGGTTTTTTCATGGTCTTTTAAATAAAAAATAATGGAATGAGTGGAACGCCAAGGGTGAGAATGAGGAAAATCCATACGCCTGGATGTGCAAAGTTCACTGTCCAACCTACCCCAAATTTTTTCTCCACAAAAAAGTCAGGATTATTCCGATTGAAATAAAAAAGGCCCCATTTCCAATGTTTATCATCGTCTGGTACAGATTCTAATGACTTTTCTTCTTTAAATTGTTCGTTTAATTGTTTAGCGCGTTTCATATACCAAAAAATAACGCCAAATGTTAATAGTAAAAATGCTGGTAATGTGAACGTAATCGATAATGTATGATCATGATTCAAAATATTTAGCGTGGATTGAACTTCAAGCCAACTTAATAATAATGTCACAAGTAAATTTGTTAATGCCATGAAGAAAACCGTTAATTTCCGCATTTCATGTTCACGTTCATAACTGCGAGCAGTGTCTTGTGCTTTTAATTGTGCAGAAGAGTAATACGTGCCATAGGACATTCCATAAACTAACACTTGTGTAAATAATAAAGTTCCGATGAGAAAAAAGACTGAGAATAATGATTTGTCACTCCATGCATCTGGCTGACCGTTTATTCCCCAATGGGTTGGAATGACTGCTGGTAATGTCGGATAAATCGAGATAAGCCAAATGGTTAAGCCAATCGTTAGTAAAAACGACGGGATAAATAAAATATGTGGAAAAGGTCGCCCTTTTTTCTCGAATTTTGTTTCAAAAGCAGATACCCGAACAATTTTTAATTCTTGTTCCCATTGTTGTTCCTTTTTATACGCTGCGACTTTGTGATGGTAGTTTAAATAAACAATCATACTGATGAATAAATAGCAAAAAACGCCCCCAATCATCAGAAATGCTTCTTCTACATCATTTAGCCAAACAGCAAGTGCACATAAAAGAATAATGAGTGGAATTTGGTAGCGAGCAATGGTGAATGTATAGCCTCTTTTAAAAGAAGCAAGTTGCTGATCATCGATGAATGGTTCAGGTATAGAAACGCCAAAAACCGTTGTTTTACGAATGATATGCGGTGTATATAAATCAATCAATAATAGTGGAATGAATATGAATAAGAAAAGCATCATAAACGTTCACCTTCTTTCGTTAATAATTGGTGGACAAGATCCATCGTCTCTTGCTCGGATAAATTTCTTGCTCTGCATTCATACTGAAATCGTGTTAGCACGTTGCGCCAACGTTGTAGCCATTCTTGTTCATTAAATTGGGCTTGATGTACGATTGCCGTCGCTTTTTTCCGTAAAATAATAAATCCTTCATCCGCCAACTTTTGGTAAGCGGCTTGCACGGTTTTGGTATTGACTTGTAAACGGCTTGCTAATTTTCGAATAGAAGGCAATTCATCACCTTCTGTTAATGTCCCCTCAGCGATGAGACGGATGATTTCATCTGCCAATTGTACATATAAGTCGCGTTCGTCATCGTCATACAATCGAATAAACATCATTGACACCTCCGTCTGTACCCTATAAAAGGATATAGATTCTGTTACCCATATTGTACTACAGATGAAATAATTGTTCAACTTTTCCTTTTATTGATTGAAGAGCAGACCTGATGAAACAGTGCACGATCAAAACGATAGAATCTGTCAGGTCAACGAAGCAGCTGTAGCAGTGCCTGTGGAAAAATGCTCGTTCAGTTGCGAACAGTGTAAGGGGCGCGTTCACTGTGGGGTGCATTGACCACATCATGAATGGACCAATCACTCGAGCAGCAAGTGCTTGCACTAGATGAGCACCGCAAGCGACATGAAACGCAATTTGCTAGTGAGCTGATAAGGTCTTTATCTACAAATATTTTACGTGTACATCATGGTTAGCGGGCGAACCTTTTATGTAATTGCCTAACGCTTTTGCTGACTCGCGACATATGATGTGGTTGAAGAGGTGGTGACGGTGAACAAAAAGACACATAATCATCCGTTAGAAATTGAAAAACAAGAGTGGAGAATGATCCAAACGAAAGAGCGTTTGAAGCAAATGTTAACAATTATTTCACCAATTTTTATTCTATTGTTATGGGAAGTATTTTCTCGAACTGGCGTATTGGATATTCGCTTTTTTCCACCGCCAACAGCAATTATTCGAACATTTATTGACATGATTGCTTCGGGTACATTATTAGACCATATTTCAATTTCTTTATATCGTATTATCGGAGGATTTTTATTAGGTGTCATTCCTGGCATTATTATTGGGCTTTTAATGGGATTGTATGGACCGATTCGTTATTTTATGTCGCCAATCGTGATGGCTTTTATGCCAATTCCTACGCTTGCGCTCATGCCGATTATTATCATTTTATTCGGTATTGGGGATTTATCTAAAGTAATCACAATTGCGGGAAGTGTGTTTTTTCCGGTCGTTATTAATACCGCAGCTGGTGTCATGAATATTGATTCGATTTATTTGGACGTTGCAAAAAATTATGGAGCTGGAAAAAAAGAGTTCTTTTTTAAAATTGCTTTGCCAGGGGCATTGCCAGTGATGTTAGAAGGTATTCAAATGGGGCAGGCGATTGCATTATTAACGATTGTTGCTGCTGAAATGATGGGTGCAACATCGGGGATTGGTTTTCTCATTTGGACCTCATACAAAGCGTTTTTATTGAAAGAAATGTACGTGGGTCTCATACTCATCTCTTTCTTTGGCTATATTTTTTCCCTCTTACTCCGAAGTTTACAGAAGAAGTTAGTGCCATGGAGGTGATGACATGGAGCGAAAAGATAAAATTTTAATCCATCAATTAACAAAAGCCTTTTATAAAAAACAACAAAGTGTGACCGCACTGAGAAGTATTGATTTAACGATTAAAGAAGGAGAGTTCGTTTGTCTCGTCGGTCCAAGTGGTTGTGGAAAAACAACATTGCTGCGGATTTTAGCAGAGTTGGAAACACCGAGTGTTGGGCGTTTTGAAATTGCGACAGAACAAAAAGGGCGTCCGCTACAATCGATGGTATTCCAAGAGAATGGTGTGATTCCATGGTTGACAGTGAAAGAAAACGTTGCGTTTGGATTGAAAATGCGTAAATTGCCAAAAAAGGTTGTTGAAGAGCGCACGGCATATTATTTAAAGAAAACAGGACTTGCGCCGTATTCTACGTTATATCCGAAAGAATTATCGGGTGGGATGAAGCAAAGGGTGAGTATTGCACGTGCATTTGCAAATGACCCTGAAATTTTATTAATGGATGAACCCTTTGCAGCTCTTGATGAACAAAATAAGTTTATTTTGCAAGAGGAATTATTATCGATATGGGAAGAAACCGGAAAAACGGTTTTATTTATTACACATAGCATTGATGAAGCGTTATTACTAAGCGATCGCATTTTGTTAATGAGTTCCCAACCAGGCGAAATTATTGAAGAAGTGACGGTTGGTTTACCACGTCCGCGAAAAGTGGAAGATATTCGCCAAAATCCAGAAATGGCTGCAAAATTCGTTGCGATTTGGCAACATTTGCAAGAAGAAGTACAACGATCACGAAAAGATAAAGGGTAAAGGAGAGACGGTATGCGAAAAATGTTTCGCTTAAGATGGCTTATACCAATCTGTGCACTGATTGTTTTGCTCGGTGGCTGTACAGTGGGGAAAGAGCAAACTTCAAAGGAAAAAGAGACGGAACAACCATCGACATCGGGTGATTTAGAGCCACTGGATGAAAAAGTAACGGTTGTCATTGCTGAAGATGGTGCGGCGTCGGGTGCTGGATTTTATATCGCAACAGAAAAAGGATATTTTGAAGAATACAATATCGAAGTAGAATTTGCTCAATTTAATAACAGTGATGAAATGCTCCCAGCGCTTGCTGCTGGAGAAGTCGATATTGCGGGAGGCGTTTCAACTGCATCATTTTTCAATGCGATTGCACAAGGAATTGATGTGAAAATTATTGCTGATAAAGGGCATAATATTCCTGGGAAATCGTATTTCACCTTTGTTATCGGGAATCATATGGAAGATGAAATTCAAGACTATGCCGATTTTAAAGGGAAAAAGATTGCAATCTCTTCCCATAACTCAATTGATGGGTTTATATTCCAAGAAATGTTGAAGCATGGTGGGTTAACGGAAGATGATGTAGAGCTCGTTATTATGAGTGATTTTGGCAGTATGCTTGGCGCGATTGATGGCGGTACGATTGATGCAGCGCTCAATATTGAGCCGTTAATTACACAAGGTATCGAAAATGGCTTTCATCAGCGGTTTAAAGATGCAACCGATTATGCGCCTGAATCACAAATTGCACTTGTACTTGGATCACCACAATTTATGACAGTCGAACAGGATGTTTCGTTACGTTTTATGGCTGCATATTTAAAAGGGGTTCGTGATTATAATGATGCGTTTGTAAAAGGAATTAATCAAGATGAAATCATTGATATTATGACCGAACATACCGCACTAAAAGATGCTGAGTTATGGAAGAAAGTTTATGTGACGGGATTACATCCTGATGGCAAAATGTTTATTGATGATATTTATCAACAATACGAAGCGTATAAAGCGAACGGAGCGATTAGTGGAGAGGTGGATTTAGAGAAAGCCATCGACACGACAATGGTAGAGCGAGCATTAGAGATTATTGGGGAATATGAACAGTGATCAAGCTGTCGATGAAAGAAGATTAGATAGAAAAATCGCTGATGGTACGGTGACATCAGCGATTTTTTTCATTCTGTTGAAATGTGCATCGTCTTTTTTTGTCCGATTGCGGTATGAATACTGTGTAAGGACATGCCAATCATAATGACAACCATGCCGATAATCGCAATCCATGTCGGTGGTTGAATATGTAAAATAAGCATTTCTCCGATAATGACAAAAATGAGTTGTGTAGACTGGGTTGCTTCTACTGCAGCCAAAGTACCTTGATCATGACGGGCACGATCCGTCGCCATGAAAAAGAGTGTTGTAGCGATGACACCTGAAGAAACCCCAACAATAAATGTTTGAATAAGTTGACTAGTAGAAGGTGGTCCGACCGTTACGAAGGCAATGATGGCCATCATAATCCACACAGGTAAAGAAAGAAGCGTCATGGCTAAAATACGCTGGAACGTATCTAAGCTGCCATCGAGCACTTCCATTGTTTTGCGGTTACCGAGTGGGTAAGCAAAAGCCGCAATAATAATTGGGAGAATCCCGAGTAATAATGTTTTTGTTGAAACTGTCTGTGCTTGTGGAATTTGAATGAGTAGGACACCGATTAAAATTAAAGATGTAATGATAAGAGAAGCAAGCGGAATACGCTTTCTCACACGACGCGTCCCCTCTGTTGTTTGAACTGTCATAAAAAATAATGGTGTTACGAGGACACCGGCTAAAATGGTTAATTGCCAAGTGCCTGCCACAAGCCATCCAGGACTAAATGCAGCCGCGTATGTTAGCGGTGCGTAAAAAAGGACGAAGCCAACAGTGCTCCAAATAAAGAGTGGGAGCGGTTGTTTTTTAATCGCTTCATTCATTGGCTTGAGCCCTTTACGTGCAAATACAATTGCAAACAAAAAGGGCAACATAAAGAAATAGCGGAGAGAAGCACTCCATAGCCAACTTCCTCCGTCTAATTCCATGGAGCGATTTAAAATAAACGTTACTGCAAAAAACATGGAAGAGACGATCCCAATGCCAATTTCCTTCAAATCGCTCACTCCTCCTAAAAAATTGTGAAAACTTTATGCTTTTGCTTCAAATAATTGGATCGTTTTAATAATGACTTTCGTAGCAAGGACCATATTGTCTGCAGAAATATATTCATATTTCCCGTGATAGTTTTCGCCACCTGTAAAAATATTTGGTGTCGGCATCCCTTTAAAAGATAACTGCGAACCATCCGTTCCACCGCGAACAGGAACGATACGTGGTTCAATATCTAGTGCTTCAAATGCTTCTCCAACAATGTCGACAATGTCCATGACAGGCTCAATTTTTTCACGCATATTGTAATATTGATCTTCGATTTGTAAATCAATGGATTCATCGCCGTATGTTTTTTGTAAGTCGGCTGCAACGTTTTTCATTAGTTGTTTGCGTGCTTCAAATGTCTCACGATCGAAATAACGAATAATATATTGTAAAGTTGTTTTCTCAACATCACCGTTCATTTGCATTAAATGAATAAATCCTTCATAGCCATCCGTTTCTTGTGGAATTTCATCTTGTGGCATTTGTTGTTGGAAAGCATTTGCCAATAAAATCGCATTGACCATTTTGTTTTTGGCAGATCCAGGGTGAACACTTTTTCCATGAAAAGTTACTTTGGCACCTGCTGCGTTAAAACTTTCATATTGCAGTTCACCAAGCGGTCCACCATCCATTGTGTACGCATAGGTTGCACCAAATTTTTCAACGTCAAATTTATGCGGTCCACGGCCAATTTCTTCGTCTGGTGTAAAAGCGATTCGAATTTTTCCGTGTTGAATTTGTGGATTTTCTTTTAAATAGTCAATGGCTGTCATAATTTCAGCAATGCCTGCTTTATTATCAGCCCCTAATAATGTAGTACCATCTGTTGTAATTAATGTATGCCCTATGTAGTTTGCAAGTTCCGGGAAATCTTTTACAGACATGATTGTGTCTTCATTCAGTTGAAGATCCTCACCGTCATAATGATCAATGCGCTGAGGCTTGACGTTTTTCCCTGTATAATCTGTTGCCGTATCAACATGTGCTAAAAAGCCAATTGTCGGCAACTCTTTCGTTGTATTCGCAGGTAATGTTGCGAATAAATAGCCGTAGTCATCGAGTGAAATGTCTTCTAAACCAAGTGCAGTTAATTCATCTTGTAAAACGTGTAATAAATCCCATTGGCCAGCTGTAGATGGACAAGTTGCACTTTCCGCATCTGATTGTGTATCAATTTTTGCATAGCGTATAAGTCGTTCAATTAGTTGTTCTTTCATCTGATAAAATCCCCCTTATAGATATCTTGTTATTTTATCAGATTCTTTAGAATAAAGGAATACTTGAAATGGAAGAGAGGGGCGATTGGTGGAAAATCGCATTGTAGGAAAAGATATGTCATATAAAAAACAATCCACGAGAAAAGAACTTCTCGTGGATTGAAGATTATTCTACAACTGAATAGTTTTTATGTGCGACAACTGTCAGGTTCGAAGCTGCACCAATTAATTCTGCATCTTCATTTGAAATCTGAACAATTACGGAGTTTTCGAGGATCTTGTAAATTGTCCCGCTTACTTCATGGTCATTACGAACGAATGAGATTTTCTCATCAATTTGACGCGCTGCAACAAAATCCGAAATTGGTCTATCCTTACGTGGAAAAGCCATTTGAATCCCCCCAACTATATACTGTTACCTTCTATGAAGTGTGATCATGTGGAAGATAAGAAGACAAATTGTCTATTTATACATAAATTTGTCAGAACAAGTATACCATAAAATCGAGTAAAAAGGGAGTTTCATATCTCTTTCAATGTAGGCAATTTCAGAGTATTTGTATTCATACGGGTTCTCTCCTGTAGTGGTTATGTGCAAACTTCACGATACAAGAGCAGAGTCCTTTTTTCATGTTTAGATAGCTTGGCCTTCAACAGATGACCGCTAACCTATTGATTGAAGTGGAGATTTGGTGATGCCTGCGAGAACAGCACGAGCTGAAGCCCCCACAGGAGCGTAGCGATGAGGAGGCTGAAGCCGTGCCCGCGGCAAGCACCACAATCGGAACGGAAATCAATATTATAATTGGCTGTTACATTCTCTCCCCCCACAAATATTTTACTCATACGATCTTCTACCTAACGCGATAGAGAATAAGGAAAACATCATGTGATGAATAAACGCTGTGACTTTTGAATAGATCAACTCGAAAGATGACCGCTAATTATGCTAAATGTTCCTGTCATTTTGGCACAATCATTGACTGATTTACCGCACGGGGTATATAATAGATGGACTAAATGTGTGTAAGGGAGGCGTTGAGTCGTGGAATACGGTACAAATGTCAAAAATCGTTTAAAGCGTGTACAAGGACAAATTAATGGCATTTTGAAAATGATGGAAGAAGGTAAAGATTGTAAAGATGTCATTACACAATTATCAGCTTCTCGTACAGCAATTGATCGTACGATCGGTGTGATTGTAAGTGAAAACTTAGTAGCATGTATTCGTCAAATGGACGTCGATCATGACGATATGCATGAAGAAGTCGTAAAAGAAGCAGTAGATTTATTAGTCAAAAGCCGTTAACGATTGGGAACGGCTTTTTATGTTGGAAGACATGCGGATTGGATTTCGGATCATCCGCGAACGGCATAGTGAAACATCAGCATGATCTGTGTGCATTTATGTGTATAGAAAAAAAGGACGGTATAGATTTTGATAAAATCGGTATAAGGTTTTGAATCGGTGCATAAGTATGGAACATCACGCGGCTATTTCATGAAAAGTATATTTTGGTGAAAGATTAAAAAGCGCTTGACTTTTCTGTGAACTTAATTATATACTGTTTAGCAAGATGGAAATACGAACAACGATAACTCTTATCGAGAGTGGCGGAGGGAATAGGCCCTATGATGCCCGGCAACCAGCAAGACGATTTGTAATGGTGCTAAATCCTACAGTTCAACTAACGAGCTGAAAGATGAGAGGAGGAAGGTAAGCATACAGCTAAACCCCTCTTCTTTCAAAGAAGAGGGGTTTTTTTTATACCAACTTCCCCCTTCAACCAGCTTCTACAATCCATCAAAAAAGACGTGGAGGGAATCGATGATGACAAACTATCAAGCAGAAACACTATTATTACACGGTGGGCAAGAGCCGGATCCAATTACAGGATCACGTGCATTACCAATTCATCGTACAACATCATTTGTTTTTAAAAATACAGAGCATGCGCAAGACTTATTTGCGTTAAAAGAAGCGGGCAATATTTATACACGTATTACAAATCCTACTGTGGATGCGTTTGAGCAAAGGATTGCATTATTAGAAGGCGGTACAGCAGCGGTCGGTTTATCTTCTGGAATGGCAGCAGTTGCTTTTTCCATTTTAAATATCGCAGGTGCTGGCGATGAAATTATTGCGGCAGAGAACTTATATGGCGGTACATATAATTTATTCGCCGTTACACTGCCACGTTACGGGATTACAGTGAAATTTGTCGACGCAACAGATCCGGAAAATATTCGCGCGGCGATTACTGACAAAACGAAAGCTGTATTCGCAGAAACGATTGCGAATCCAAGCTTACACGTACTAGACATTGAAGCAGTAGCAAAGGTCGCACATGACAATGAGATTCCGTTACTAGTAGACAGTACGTTTTCAACACCATACGGCAGCAATCCAATTGAATTTGGAGCAGATGTTGTCATCCATTCCGCGACAAAGTGGATTGGTGGACACGGGACATCTATTGGTGGAGTAGTCGTTGATGGGGGGAAATTTGACTGGACGAAAGGGAAGTTCCCTGGGTTTACAGAACCGGATGAAACGTATCATGGATTACGCTATGGCATTGATGTTCCACAAGCAGCATTTGCGACAAAATTACGCGTACAATTATTGCGAGACTTCGGTCCATGCTTAAGTCCAGACCATGCATTTAATTTCTTACAAGGATTGGAAACATTACACTTACGCGTTCCACGTCATAATGAAAATGCTTTAAAAGTAGCACAGTTTTTAAAAGAACACCCCGCAGTAGAGTGGGTGATATATAACGGATTGGAAGACCATCCATCATATGAAGCAAGCCAAAAATACTTGAAAAATGGCTACGGTTCTATTGTGAATTTTGGCATTAAAGGTGGTCGTGAAGCTGGTAGAAAAGTGATTGATGGGATTCAGATTTGGTCACATGTGGCAAACGTTGGCGATGCAAAATCATTAATTATCCACCCAGCATCAACGACACATCAACAATTATCAGCAGAGGATTTAAAGAAATCAGGTGTATCTGAAGAGCTGATTCGTTTGTCTGTTGGCTTGGAAGCGCCGGAAGATATTATTGCAGATTTAGCACAAGCCATTGAAAAAGCAGTTGCTGTTCGTGCGCAGTAAAAGAATTGGAGGATGAGACATTGGTAGAGACTGGAACGGTAAATATTGGTGCATTCACATTAGAGTCTGGGATTGTTCTCGACCAAGTCCATCTTGCATATGAATGGGCAAGGCGGAAAGATGCGCCTGTCGTGCTTGTCTGTCATGCATTGACAGGGAATCAATTTGCGATTGGGAACGAGCAACAAGATGGTTGGTGGTCTAAGTTAATAGGTCCGAAGCGATTCATCGATACCGAAAAATATAATGTACTATCATTTAATGTATTAGGTGGATGTCACGGCTCAACAGGGGCTACATCACGGAATCCAAAAACAGGAGAGGTTTATCGTGCATCCTTTCCAACGATTACGATTCGAGATATGGTCAATGCAGAGTACGCGGCATTACAAGCATTAGGCATTGAAGAAGTTCAAACAGTTATCGGGGGCTCTTTAGGAGGGATGCGGACATTAGAATGGGGAATCATGTATCCGCAATTTATGAAACAATTAATCCCGCTTGCTGTAACACCATCTTTAAGTGCATATGGGATTGCGTTTAATTGTATTGGTTTACATGCCATTGAAAATGATGAGGATTATGCGAATGGACAATATACAAAAGCAACCGATGTAAAAGGATTCGAAACGGCTAGAATGGCAGGGATGGTCACGTATCGCTCTGATCAATTATTTAATGGACGCTTTGCACGTAAAACAGCAGAAGGTGGTCATTTTGAAGTCGAGTCTTATTTACAACATATCGGAAAGAAAATCGGAACCCATTTTGACCCGGCCAGTTATTGTACGTTATTGCGAGCATTGAATACCCATGATGTCACGCGAAATCGAGGTAGTTTGCAAGAGGTTGCCGGAAAAATTCAAGCACGTACATTATTTTTAGGGTTCTCTCACGATTTAATATATCCACCAGAAACCATTCGTTCATTTTCACATTTAGTGAAAGGCGCATCATTCTGTTTTGTTCATACTGCATTTGGCCATGATGGTTTTTTAGCGGAATATGAAAAATGGGGACCAATCGTAGAACAATTTATGGAGGTGGCATCATGCCGACGATTCAAGCAGCAATCCTTGGCTTCGGTACTGTAGGCGAAGGGATTTATCGAATTTTAGAAGAACGTTCATCACAGATTGAAGCAGCGACTGGATGTACGATTCAAGTGAAATATGTTTTGGTGAAAGATGTCCAAAAGGAAAGAATTCCAACAACAGGGACTATCGTAACTGATGACATCCAACATATTTTACAAGATCAAGACATCGACATAGTCTTTGAAGCAATTGTTGGTGAAGAACCAGCTTATCATTATTTATGTGAAGCAATTGAACGCGGTTGTCATATTATTACAGCGAATAAAGCGATGTTTGCGGTGCACGGTCCAGATTTATTACGTCGGGCTGAGACGAACAATGTACATGTCGGCTTCGAAGCAACGACAGCTGGCGGTGTACCAATCATTCAAACAATTAAAAATCTATTAACAGGCGACCGCATTAAACGCATTCAAGGCATTTTAAACGGAACATCCAATTTCATTCTAACAAAAATGCGAGAAGATGATCTGTCTTTCCAAGAAGCATTGACACAAGCACAAGCTTATGGATATGCGGAAGCAGATCCAACAGATGACATTTCTGGAATGGATGCTTTTCGAAAATTAATGATTTTAAGTGAGCTAACATTTGGGAAGCAACCACAATGGTCAACGATTAACAGAGCAGGCATCGATACGTTAACTCATGAAGAGGTTATTGAAGCAATGCGACAACATCTACGCTATCGTCATATTGCCGACATTCAATTAGATGAAGATGGTGCGCTTGTCGGCAGTGTCGGACCTGTATTAGTCGGTTCGGATCATCCGTTTTACGGCATTGATGGCGTTGACAATTCGATTATTGTGGAAACCGAATATTTAGGAACATTAACATTGACTGGACCAGGTGCAGGAATGTATCCAACAGGAAGTGCAATGGTGAATGATCTCATTCATATTTTACAATTAACAAAACAACCACTTGTCACAAATTAAAAAATCGAAGGCCATTTTGGTTCATCCAAAAGCCTTCGATTTTTTTATGTAAATTTTTAAAATCCCTCCGATTGTTTATACAGAATTCACAACGATTTTTTGGGAATCAACAAAAGATGTTCTGGAATCTACAACTATGTTGTTGTTATCGACAACTTTCCCCGTACTATCTACAAATAATTGCTCAATATCAACAACATCATAGCTCCCTCCAATTTTCTAGCTGAAATCAACAAATACTTCTTTGATATCAACAACTTTTCCTTCGCTATCAACAAATCGCGTTTTGAAATCAACAAACATTTCATTACTATCAACAAAAATCGCAGTACTATCGACAATTAATGAACTATCAACAATTCTTCTCCAAGAATCAACAACATTTCTGTTGTTATCGACAACTTTCCTCGTATTATCTACAAATAATCGCTCAATATCAACAACATCATAGCTACCTCCAATTTTCTAGCTGAAATCAACAAATACTTGTTTGATATCAACAACTTTACATCTGATATCAACAATAATATCGTTAATACCTACAAAAACAGTCTTGCTATCAACAATGGTTGAAATTACCAACAACTTTTCCTTCGCTATCAACAAATCGCGTTTTGAAATCAACAAACATTTCATTACTATCAACAAACATCACGGTACTATCAACAATTAATAAACTATCAACAATTCTTCTCCCAGTATCAACACTTCTCATCTCAATACCGACAAATCTTCCGCGATTATCAACAAACATTCATACGATACCTACAAACGAACTTAATGAATCGACAATCAATAAAAAAGCCATGTGCGAGATAAGTAAGGACTACCTCGCGCATGGCTTTATGTGCTCATTTGCTATGTTGATTTAAGATTTGCTTTTCTTTTTGATGCTGTCCATTTCTTCGCGCAATGCTTTAATAAGCGAGAACACCATTAAGAGCATGACGAAGGAGAATGGGAGGGCAGCAATAATAATCGTATTTTGTAAAGCGGTTAAGCCATTGACAGAAAGTAAAATGACTGCAATTGTTGATTGGATTAAGCCCCAAATGAGTTTGACATTATTTGGTGGCGTTAATGAACCATTCGTTGATTGCATACCGAGAACAAAAGTTGCTGAGTCTGCTGACGTAATGAAGAATGAAGCAATTAAAATAATGGCCGCAACCGATAAAATGAGTGACCATGGCATTGCATCGAACATTTCAAAAATCGTTAGTTCTGTACTAAATTGGCTTAAATCAATTTTACCGCCCATTTGGATATCGATAGCAGTTGAACCGAACGCTGCAAACCAAAATGCACCGAGAATTGTCGGTGCGATTAGAACACCTACTAAGAACTCACGAATTGTACGTCCTCTTGAAACACGTGCGATAAACATACTGACAAAAGGTGCCCAAGAAATCCACCAAGCCCAGTAGAAAATCGTCCAACCGTCTAGCCATGCACGGCGTCCATCATCTAATGGCGCTGTACGCATACTCATTTCAACTAAATTGGATAAATAACCGCCAAATGTTTCTGTGAACATATTGAAGATGAGTAAAGTCGGTCCAAGGATGACAACGAGCGCGAGCAAAATGACAGCGACGACTAAGTTTGTATTTGATAAATATTTAATGCCTTTACTTAAACCAGACCATGCAGATGCGATAAAGAGTACAGTGACAACTGCAATGATTACAAATTGTGATTGAATACTAATTGAAATCCCAAATAAATGGTTTAATCCTGCGTTAATTTGAACAGCACCGAAGCCGAGAGATGTTGCGACACCAAATGACGTTGCGAAAACGGCTAAGACGTCGACTAAAATCCCCCATGGACCTTTCATTTTGTCACCGAAAATCGGCTTCAATGTTGATGAAACTAAGCCAGGGTCGCCTTTTCTAAATTGGAAAAATGCGAGAGATAAAGCAACAACTCCGTACATTGCCCAAACATGTAAGCCCCAATGGAAGTAAGATTGTCTTAATCCTTCTTTAAATGCTGCGGTTGTATTCGGATCTTCTGTAGCAGGGTCAATGGCAAAATGTGATAACGGCTCTGCTGCACCGTAAAACACAAGCCCAATTCCCATGCCTGCCGAGAATAACATGGCAATCCAAGTAGCTGTTGAAAATTGTGGACGTTCATGATCTTTTCCTAAACGAATTTTACCGTAAGGACTTAAGATGAAAAAGATTGCCAATGCGACCATAAAGGACATAAGCAACATATAATACCAACCAAATCTAGAAGCAATAAAATCTTTTGCAGTTGCTGTGACATCTGCAAAACTTTCTGGCGCCAATGCACCGTACCCCACTGCAATAATAATAAGCGCAATGGTAATAAAAAATACCTTTGATATTTTCTTCATGTTTCCCCCTTGTGAAACCTTTCTATTTTACATAGTTTTCAACTATACCATAATGTGTCGTGAAGGCAAATGCAGGGAAGCGACAGCTAGAAACCGCAATGTGACAAATTTTTGAATGGAAAAAGAAGGTTTGATACGATGAAATAAGGGGTCAAAGCGGTGTCTAAACAAGAAGAAAAAAAGGAAATCGTAGAGAGTGTTAGAAAGGAAAATGATTCTAAAGAACTATGTGAAATTGCGCTTAACACACAAAAAGGTCATTCACAATCCAAAATGAGGAAGTGAATAACCTTTCTGATCATATAGTTGAATCGCTTTTAAATAAGCTTGCTAAAATCAATTCGTTTGTTTAGTAATTTAAAAATAGGGGTACCGAGCAACATAACGATACATTCACTAAGCGCTAACGTTCCGTAAATCATATAGAACGGCATTCCATTATATTCCGGTATGTCTGCAAAAAACATTAATTGAAATGCAATGATGAACATCGTTAACGAAAATACAATTGTATTGACGATCATTCTTACTGTGATGTTTTGAATGAATTTCGCTGAAATCATCGTAATGGATAATGCGATTGCAGAATGTAATACACCGAAAAATATATCTACTGCAATTGGTGATAAAATTAAATTTGCTACAAAAACACCTGTAACAATCCCAAAAAAGTATTTTTTGTTAAACACAATTAAGTGATTGAAAATCTCAGAAACACGAAATTGGATAAGTAGAAATCCAAAAGGTGTAATGAGAATTGAAACTGCCACATATAAAGCGGCAATTACGCCATTAACGGCCATTGTCTTACTCTTCATATACGCTCTTCTCCTTAGTTTTTTTACGTGGGAGGTTCTCGAACCACGAAATACTAACTTATCATACAATTTCTCTGCTGTATTGTAAATAAAAAGATATAAGAGAACAGGGAGGAATAGGAAAAACAATTATGATTTCATCTACATTAAATCTGTACCATTAATTTATGAGATTCAATTGGTACAGGGTGAAATGAGGCTAAATTGTGACAATGAAAACGCTAATCTATCAATGTGTACAAAATGTGAATGAATAAACACAGTAACAAAATTGTCATAATACAGTGTTACTAATATTGTAACAAACTGTTAGTCGTTTGGTCACAAACTATTCTTCTTAACACGTTATACTAAGTGTACAAAGAAATTATGGAGGGATCATCGGAATGGATGCGTTAATGTTAGCGAGAATACAATTTGCTTCAACAACTTTATTCCACTTCATTTTTGTTCCACTATCAATAGGATTAGCGTTATTAATTGCCATTATGCAAACACTATATGTAGTGAAGAAAAAAGAAGTTTATTTAAAAATGACAAACTTCTGGATGAAGTTTTTCCTTATTAACTTCGCAATCGGAGTTGTAACGGGGATATTCCAGGAATTCCAATTCGGCATGAACTGGTCGATTTATTCAAGATTTGTAGGCGACATTTTTGGAGCACCTTTAGCGTTTGAAGCGTTATTAGCATTCTTCTTAGAATCAACATTTTTAGGCATTTGGATGTTCGGACGAGATAAACTACCAGAGAAAGTTCATTTAGCTAGTATTTGGTTAGTTTCAATCGGAACGGTATTATCTGCGTTTTGGATTATGGCAGCAAACTCTTTCATGCATAATCCAGTTGGTTATGTTTTAGAAAATGGCCGTGCAGAAATGAATGACTTTTTAGCCGTTTTAACGAATGAAAAATTATGGGTTGCATTCCCGCATACTGTATTTGGTTCATTTGCAACGGGTGCCTTTTTTGTCATCGGCGTAAGTGCATTTTACTTAATTAAAAAGAAAAATGTCGATTTATTTAAACGCTCGATCAATATCGCGTTAGTCATTGGATTTGTTTCAGGTGTTGGGATTGCGCTTTCAGGTCACTCACAAGCAACGTATTTAATGCATGCACAGCCAATGAAAATGGCAGCAGCAGAAGGATTATGGGAAGATAGTGATGATCCAGCTGCATGGACAGTTGTAACGAAAATCGATGTGGAAAATAAAACAAGTACAGGTCGTATCGACATTCCGTATTTACTAAGTTACTTAGCTTACGGTAAGTTTGAAGGTAAAGTAGAAGGTATGAATACCCTTCAAGAAAAATATGTTTTAAAATATGGGGATGGCAATTACGTGCCGCCAGTTAAAACAACATTTTGGAGTTTCCGTATTATGGCGGCAACAGGTGGGGTATTACTGTTATTAAGTGCCCTCGGGTTATTCTTATCCTTTAGAAGAAAGCTCATGGGCAGCAAGAAATATTTAATGCTCATGGTTCCAGTTATTTTCCTACCATTTATCGGGAATTCATTTGGTTGGATTATGTCGGAAATAGGAAGACAGCCATGGGTCGTGAATGGATTAATGAAAACATCTGATGCTGTATCACCAAACGTGTCAGCTGGAAGTGTTTTATTCTCACTCATTACGTTCTCGACAATTTATGTCATTTTAGGTGCGGTAATGGTGTATTTATTCGTACGTGTGATTAAACAAGGACCAGATGAAAAGATAGAAGAAGATGTATCATCGGCAGATCCTTTTGAGACGGGAGAGGTACAACATGGCATTAAGTGAGTTATGGTTTCTATTAATTGGCGTACTTTTCGTTGGGTTTATGTTCCTGGAAGGATTTGACTTTGGGGTCGGGATGGCAACGAAGTTTTTAGCGAAAGATGACTTAGAAACACGGATGTTAAACCAAATTATTGGTCCTGTTTGGGCAGCGAATGAAGTTTGGTTAATTACAGCTGGTGGTGCAATGTTTGCAGCATTCCCTCACTGGTACGCAACATTGTTTAGTGGGTTTTATTTACCGTTTATCTTACTACTAGCAGTATTAATGGCACGTGGTGTTGCATTTGAGTTTAGAGATAAAGTAGAGTCACAACGTTGGAAAGCGACTTGGGATTGGTCAGTTTTCGCTGGTAGCATCGTCCCACCATTCTTATTAGGGGTCATGTTCTCAAGTTTAATTAAAGGCTTACCAATTGACGCAGAAATGAATATGTATGCTGGATTTACAGATATTGTTAATCCTTACACAGTGACAGGTGGGATCATCTTTGTTGCGTTATCTTACTTGCACGGTTTAACATTTATTTCTCTAAAAGTTGAAGGCGATCTACGTCATCGAGCATTAAAAGAAGCGAAGAGATGGTACTTTATTACAGGTGCATTATTTATTCTTTTCACAGTATTAACGGTTGTGTATACAGACATATTTACAGAAAAAGGAATGATTTTAATTCCGGTTTATGTCGTTGCAGTGGCGCTATATGGCGCATTGTTCTTCTTGTTAAAAGGAAGAAAAGAAGGATTCAGCTTTACAGTTACAGGGCTAATTTTAATTCTCGTAACGTCATCATTTTTCATCGGGCTCTTCCCACATGTGATGATTAGTTCGTTAGGAGATGCGTATAATATGACTGTGTATGCGGCGGCCTCGGGTGCGTATTCTTTAAAGCTTATGACAATTGTTGCGTTAACAATGCTTCCAATTGTGTTAGGCTATACATTTTGGACGTACTATGTATTCCGCAAGCGCATATCTAAAAAGGAGCCTTTAGAATATTAATGGATAAACAATTGCTTCGTTTTGAAGGAAGTAAGCAAGCGATGGCGCTCATCGGACTTCTCACGTTCGGTCAAGCGATTGCGATTATTTTCCAAGCAATGTATTTATCGAAAGCAATTACGATGATGTTTCAAGGGGCTGCTGTTTCGGCAGCCCTTTCTTCTCTTTTTATCTTTCTAGTCGCACATATGACGCGTCATTTTTTACAATGGGGAAAGGAAAAGATTGCTTATCGATTTGCCGATCGGACTGCCATTTCTTTACAACAACAACTCGTAGATAAAATATTTCAGATTGGACCGCGAAGTATTGGTGAACATGGATCAGGACGACTTATTACGCTCATTTTGGAAGGAATCCCACAATTTAAAACGTATGTACAGTTATTTATTCCGCGTTTTATGTCGATGGCAATCATTCCATTTGTGCTATTCGTCTATGTGATTTCAGTCGACCGTTTAACAGGAATTATTTTAGCGGTTGTATTACCAATTTTAATTCTCTTTTTAATTTTATTAGGGATTACGGCACAAAAGAAAATGGACGCACAATTAGATACGTATAAATTATTATCGCGTCATTTCGTTGATTCGCTGCGCGGACTTGTAACCTTAAAGTATTTAGGGCGTAGTAAAGCGCATGAAAAAGCAATTGAAACAGTGAGTAATAAATATCGGATTGCGACAAATCGTACGCTTCGTATTGCATTTTTATCGACATTTGCGCTCGATTTTTTTACGAGTATTTCTATTGCGATTATTGCGGTAGAGCTTGGGGTTCGTCTCATTAATGGCGGGATGGGCTTGGAAGCGGCATTGGCGATGTTAATCGCTGCACCGGAATATTTCTCCCCGATTCGAGAGCTTGGAAATGACTTCCACGCGACGATGGATGGGAAAGAGGCAGGAGAAGAGATTCAAACATTGTTACAGGAAGAAACGATTGAATCAGATGATATATTTCAAATTCCAGCATGGACAAATGATAGTACATTACGATTGCAAGGAATTGAAAAATGTACAGAAGATGACCAGAGGATTTTAAAAGATCTTCATTTACAAGTAAAGGGCATGCAAAAAATTGGCATCGTAGGGATGTCAGGAGCCGGGAAATCGACATTAATTGACTTGTTATCTGGTTTTACGCAACCGACAGCAGGAGAAATCATTATTAATGGGGTGGCTTATCCACATGTGACAGATGAATCTTGGCAACGCCAAATGACGTATATTCCACAACATCCAACCATTTTCTCGGGAACGGTTGCTGAAAACATTCGTTTTTATGAGCCAACAGCATCTGATGAGGAAGTAGAACAAGCCGCGAAGCAAGCAGGGTTGCAGCCGCTAATTGACGCTTTCCCCAATCGTTATGATGAAAAAATTGGACAGGCAGGTCGTGCGATTAGTGGTGGAGAAGAACAGCGGATTGCATTGGCACGTTCATTGTTACAAAAGCGTTCGATTATGTTATTAGATGAACCAACCGCGCATTTAGATATTGAAACTGAGCATGAAATCAAAGAAACAATGTTGCCGTTATTAGAAAATAAGCTTGTTTTCTTCGCGACACATCGACTTCACTGGATGAAGGAGATGGATATGATTGTCGTTGTGGAAAATGGCGCCATTGTGGAAACAGGATCGTACGAACAGTTAATGGCTAAAAAAGGTGCCTATTATGCATTGGTTGAAGCACATAGAAAGGGCGGAAAACGATGAAACTTTATCGATTGTATATCGCACCGTATATGAAAAAATATAAAAAAGCGATGACGATGACAATTTTACTTGGTGTAATCGCCGTCCTGTCCGGTGCGATGTTAACGTTTACGTCAGGATATTTAATTTCCCGTGCGTCTGAACAGCCAGAAACAATTTTATTATTATACATTCCGATTGTATTAGTGCGGACTTTCGGGTTATCCCGTGCTGTCAGTCATTATCTAGAACGATTAGCGGGTCATAATGCAGTGTTAAAAATCTTATCCGATATGCGGGTGAAACTGTATCGTATGCTTGAACCGCAAGCATTGTTCATTCGCTCGCGTTTTCAAACAGGGGATTTACTTGGGACATTAGCAGATGATATTGAACACTTGCAAGATGCGTATATCCGAACCATTTTTCCGACGATTACGGGATTATGTTTATTTTTATATGCAACGATTATGCTAGCTGTTTTCGACTGGGTATTTGCCATTTGGATTGCGCTATGCTTAAGTCTCATTGTTTTTGTGTATCCACTTCTTTCACTATATAAATTAAAACAACATCAAATTGCAGCAAAAGAACAACGTAATCATTTGTATCGCCGTGTAACAGACGCCATTTTCGGTATGACGGATTGGATGATTAGTGGTCGGAAACGTGAATTTGTCACAGATTTTATGGCACACAGCCGTGAGCATCAACAACGTGAAGGACGAATTACTGCATGGGATCATGCACGTACATTTCAGTTGCAAGTGTTATCAGGGATAATCGTATTCACGGTAGCGATCTGGGCAGGGCATGCTGCAGAACAAGGTGAACTGATTCCGGCATTTATTGCCGCGTTTACGCTTGCAGCTGTACCTTTTATTGAAGGAATGTTGCCACTTTCACATGCAGTCGAGCGTATTCCGACATATGAAGACTCGTTAAAACGTATTGAAGCAATCCGCCAATACGTACCGGAGACGACGGAATATGAACAAGTAGACATACAGCCAGAAGCAGAAATCGAAGTGACAGCTGTTTCTTATCGTTATGAGGGAGAAAAGAAAGATGCGCTACACAATCTATCTCTATCTATTCCACAAGGAAAGAAAATCGCTTTACTTGGAAAAAGTGGTGCCGGAAAATCAACATTGATGCAGTTATTACAAGGTTCTTTAACGCCTTCAACTGGGTCATTGACGATTAACGGAATCGCTCCAGCAACATATGGTGAACAAATTTATGATGTCGTTGGCGTGTTAAATCAAAAGCCTTATTTATTTGCGACAACCGTGGAAAATAATATTCGCCTTGGCAATCAACAAGCGACAACAGCTGATATTGAAGAAGTGATTCGTCAAGTACAGCTAGACACATACATTCATTCATTGCCAGATGGCTTACAAACGCAAATGGAAGAAGCTGGACAACGATTTTCAGGCGGAGAACGTCAACGGATCGCCTTAGCGAGAATTTTATTGCAAGACACGCCAGTCGTTATTTTAGATGAACCGACGATTGGATTGGACCCTGTAACAGAAAATGAACTTGTGCAGACGATTTTATCGGCATTAAAAGATAAAACGATTATTTGGATCACGCACCATTTAACGGGGATTGAGCAAATGGATGAAGTGCTATTTTTAGATGCAGGTCAGCTATCGATTCGTGGATCACATGATGTATTAATTGAAACGAATAAACGATATCAGCAGTTATATGCGCTCGATCGCGGAGAATAAAAAAGAAAGCTAAAATAGAGCAATCTAAGTGTCTATTTTAGCTTTTTACCTGTTATATACATATAGTTGAAGAGATAGGAATAGATGACGAATGATTTATATAAGGAGTTGAATGAATGGAACAACAACAAACGGGGATGAAGCCTTTTATCCAATTGCTATTAGCAACAAAAATTCCAAAAACAGCTTTAATGATAGGCATGATTGGAAGTATCGTAACGACGCTTGCGGGGCTTGTCGTCCCGATGCTAACGAAAAACTTAGTCGATGGCTTCTCGGTGGAGGCTTTAAGTGTACCGCTATTGATTGCGATTGGTGCCGCATTTGTCATTCAAGCAATTATTAGCGGGTTATCGATTTATTTATTGTCAGCGGTTGGACAAAAAATTGTCGCAAGTTTACGGGAGACAATGTGGTTAAAACTTGTACGTTTACCAGTTACTTACTATGACGAGCATTCAAGTGGTGAAACGGTAAGTCGTGTTGTTAACGATACAAGTGTGGTGAAAGATTTAATTACGGACCATTTTCCGCAGTTTATAACGGGAATTATTTCAATTATCGGTGCGGTCATTTTACTGTTTATTATGGATTGGAAAATGACGTTAGTCATGTTGATTGCAGTACCGATTACATTACTCATTATGATTCCACTCGGTAAACGTATGGTAACGATTTCAAGAGGGCTCCAAGATGAAACGGCAACGTTTACAGGGCATGTTCAACAAACGCTTAGTGAAATTCGACTGATGAAAGCGTCGACAGCAGAGCAAGATGAAGAAGCAAAAGGACTTGTAGGAGTTGACCGATTACTAGGTTTTGGATTGAAAGAGGCACGCATTTTTGCGTTAATTGCGCCGCTGATGCAGTTCGTCGTCATGCTTGTTATCGTCTTTATTATAGCGTATGGCGGTATGCGGGTCGCGACTGGTGAAATGTCGACAGGAACATTGGTCGCGTTTTTACTTTATTTATTCCAAATTATTATGCCAATTACAACGTTTGCTATGTTCTTCACCCAATTACAAAAAGCAAAAGGGGCGACAGAACGTATTATTACGATTTTAGATGAGCCGCTAGAAGAAGGTCAGGATGGTATTGAAAAAGACATTACAGACGAAGTAATTGAAGTGAATAACGTATCGTTTGCTTACGATATGTCAGAAAAAGTGATTGATCGTATTTCATTTACCGCGCAGCCTGGAGAAATGGTCGCATTTGCGGGACCAAGTGGCGGTGGAAAGTCGACGGTTTTTGGCTTATTAGAGCGGTTTTATGAACCTTTGGAAGGGGAGATTTTAATTGGCGAGACCCCGATCAAACAGCTGTCGGTTCAATGTTGGCGCAATCAAATAGGCTATGTAGCGCAAGAAAGTGCAATGATGGCAGGAACGATTCGTGAAAATTTAACATACGGACTAGAAAATCGTCATCAAATATCAGATGACCGTTTATGGGAAGTTGCTGAAATGGCGTTTGCTGCGCAGTTTATTCGGGACTTTCCACAAGGATTGGATACTGAAGTTGGCGAGCGCGGTGTGAAACTTTCAGGTGGGCAACGGCAACGAATTGCGATTGCGAGAGCGTTTTTACGCGATCCTAAAATATTGATGATGGACGAAGCGACAGCTAGTTTGGATAGCCAATCAGAAAAAGTTGTACAACAAGCATTAAGTCGTTTAATGGAAGGTCGTACAACATTTGTCATTGCGCATCGTTTATCAACGATTGTCGATGCAGATCAAATTTTGTTTATTGAAAAAGGAAAAATTACAGGGCGAGGCACCCATGAGCAACTTGTAAATGATCATCCACTCTATCGAGAGTTTGCAGCACAACAGTTAACAGAATAGCAAATCGTGAACATGTACAAATGTTAGAGGAGTCTATCAATGGCAAATATCCTATCTTGCAAGTTAGCAAGGTGGGATTTTGTCATGTAAATGACGTGAATTTTTGCTTTTACTAAAGAGGTGTATCTGACTGATTGTAGGATGCTATAATAATAACAAATGAGTTGAACAAAATTTTGACGCACGAATCGTTTAATTGAATGCAATTTAGACTGTGACTGATAAAGAGGTGAAATAGATGGACATGTCCATAGACCGTTCAAGTAAAAAGCCGATTTATAAACAAATAGTGGAGAAAATGGAACATGGCATTGCGACAGGTAGTTTATCATTAGATGGTTCTTTGCCATCTGAACGTGAGCTAGCAAAAAAACTAGCTGTCAATCGAAGTACAGTTGTCAATGCTTATGATGAATTGGAAGCAATGGGATTAATTGTGAAGAAGATCGGAAGCGGCACATATATTAATCAAGATGTTTGGGGATTCGCTCAAAAAAGAATCCCAAATTGGGAGAAATATGTAGAAGATGGCTCATTTCTTCCGAATCTTCCTTTAGTGCAAAAGCTTCGAAATGAAACGGATCAGCATGGCATGATTGATTTATCTAGTGGCGAACTTTCGATAGATTTACAACCTACGCAACAATTTTCAAGCATCCTTCAAAATTATACTTTCCAAGAGTATTCCGGTTATGATCATCCATTAGGAAATAGCGCATTACGTGAAATGGTTTGTAAACATGTGAAGAAATACAAAAATATGACTGTAGATCCACAATCAATATTAATCACATCTGGTGCGCAACAAGCCATTCATTTAATTATTCAATGTTTATTAAAGCCAGGAGATGTCGTGGCGATTGAAGATCCGTCTTATGCCTATTCACTACCAATCTTTCAGTCCGCGGGTATTAAAACCGTATTATTACCAGTAGATGAACAGGGCATCAACCCAGATGATTTAGTGAAGGTGCAAAAGAAACATCGTATTCGTATGCTGTTTTTAAACCCTGACTATCAAAATCCGACAGGGACAAAAATGACAGTTGAACGCAAGAGAAAGATTATCGATATTGCCACGAAATATGGGATCCCGATTATAGAAGACGATCCTTATAATTTAACATCATTCGACGGAGAAATTGGTCCAACCTTAAAGTCGATGGATGACAATGAGAATGTTGTATACGTTAGTTCATTGTCCAAAGTGATTGCATCTGGCTTGCGAATTGGTTGGATAATAGGTCCTGCAAAAGTGATTCAACGCTTGTCAGATGGCAAGCAGCAAATGGATTTTGGACATAGTGTATTTCCTCAATGGATTGCTACTAAATTTTTAAGTTCAGATCAATTTGATCAACATATTTTAAGTTTAAGAAATCAGCTGAAAAGACGAAGAGATTTATTAACTTCATCATTTGAGCATGTGTCGAAAAGTGACATATCCTACTTTCTTCCAAAAGGTGGCATCCATTTATGGTGTAAAATCCCTTCTGAGATCAATGCGTATAAATTGCTTGAGCAATCTATGGAAAATGGTGTTTCCTTTGTCCCTGGAAAAATCATGGGAACTTGTAATGGATATGTTCGCTTTACATATGGAAGAGGCGATCAATCATTAATTCAAGAAGGCGGAGCTCGATTTATTGATACTATTAGAAATTACAAAGGATAGCAAACATGTAGACGTCAATCAAATCATTCAGTTGTAAAGAAAGAGAAGGTTGTGCAGATAGGTTCAAGAATCATGGCAACCACTTTTTCATGTCACCAATTGAATTCTTCTGACGATGTGGTCCACTGCGTAGGCATAAATGAAGCTAGTATCCTATGAAAAAATGAAGGACGCTATATAAAAAGCGTAACTCATTGGAATATCCTATAAAAGTGATTGTATTCATACAAGTGGTTGGTTTAAATAATCGTTAATTGGATGGTTTTTAAAAGTGACTTATGCTATACAATAATTATATATAGGACGAATAAACTTGATAAGTTAGAAGGAGGAAGACATGAACGCAGCACTGATTATTGCCATCATTTTTGTAGCCATTGTGTTAGTCATCGGGTCAATATTGACGATATCCGCAGCTAATTCAATGAATGAAAATTATCGAAGTGATAAAAGTTTTTCCAGTTTACTGTGGGTTTATATACTAACGATTCCATTTATTATAATTGTCGTGATCATCGCGATGTTCTTCTTTTATCGATGATAATCGAATGCTTAGGTGGCGTAAGAAAATATCGATAAATTATCGGCACCATAAAGGGGACAATTTGTATCCACTGAATATTCGAATAGAGTCTATTGGGTAAACGTGAAACATAGATAGGTTTTGAAAGGGGATCGTATAGGTGCGATCCTCTTTTTTGTACGTAGCAGTTTTTAATAGGCACTCGTCAAGCAGACAATCGTTGTGAGTATGTTTAATCATTTTGGTGACAAGCATTTGAAGTGGAAGTATGTATAAAATGTTGTGGATGGACCATTTATTTGCGGCAAAGATATACAGCAACATGGCTATGTTCAAAAGAAATTTGCAAAAACGGTAAAACATGTTATTCTGAAGAAGAATTGTATTTATACACTAGGGGTGCCGATGATTGGCTGAGATGGAACGTCATGTTTTAAACCCTTTGAACCTGAACTAGGTCGATCTAGCGGAGGAAAGTGGTAAATTGTTGAATGAATGTGTATACGTCAACATCCACTATGCTTCTATTAGTGGATGTTTTTTAGGTGCGCAAGATTATCAAAAGAAATCGGATAAATATTTTTACTAGGGGTGCCATTGAATTGGCTGAGACGTTACCCTTTGAACCTGATCTAGTTTGGACTAGCGTAGGGAAGTAGCCTTTCTAAAACAAATGATTGATGCGTCAATCTTTGAAAGCCACTTCCTGATGATAAAGGAAGTGGCTTTTTTTCTTTTGTATAAATGCAATGAACATAATTTTGGAAAACGACTGAAAAGAGGCGCATATCATCTATGAAGAAAACAGAAAAGATGGTTTATACCGCGATGCTCACAGCATTTACAGCAGCGACAAGTCATTTTATTTACATTCCCATTGGTTTCGCAAAAGTCTTCCCAGTTCAACATTTTGTCAACGTCGTTTCTGCGGTGTTGCTCGGACCGTCGTATGCTGTGACACAAGCTGTGTTATCTTCGACAATCCGAAATGTTATGGGAACAGGTAGTATTTTTGCTTTTCCTGGCAGCATCATTGGTGCGCTGTTGGCGGCTTATTGTTATAAAATGTTTCGACGTGTATCAATTGCTGCGATTGGAGAAGTGGTCGGTACTGGGATTCTTGGTGCTTTGGCAACGTATCCCATTGCGTTATTTTTACTTGGTAAAGAAGCGACTTTATTTGGCTTAATGCCAGCATTTTTACTCAGCTCATTTGGCGGTGCACTTTTAGCATATGGATTATTAAAAACGATGATGAAGCATCGAATTTTAGGAGGAATTCAACATGAAAACAGCATTAACAATCGCAGGATCTGATTCAGGAGGCGGCGCAGGTATTCAAGCAGACTTAAAAGCTTTTTCAGCACAAGGAGTATTTGGTATGTCTGTCATTACAGCAGTTACTGCACAAAATACGAGAGAAGTACGTGCGGTGCAAAATATTGATTTGCCGATGATTGAACAGCAAATTGAAGCCGTGTTTGATGATATAAAAGTCGATGCGGTAAAAATAGGTATGCTTGGTTCTCCAGAGGTTGCAGAAATCGTTGCAAAGACGCTGCAACGTTATGAGGTACCTGCACTTATTGTTGACCCTGTAATGGTATCAAAAGCAGGACATCACTTATTGCCTGAAGAGGCGATTGAAACATTGAAGAAACATGTGCTACCATTAGCAACACTTGTGACACCTAATGTGCCAGAGGCGGAAGTGTTAACCGGGATGACGATTGAAACGGCGGAAGAAATGGAAGCGGCATGTAAAGCGATTTATGCATTAGGCGCAAAGGCTGTCCTTTTAAAAGGCGGACATTTGGAAGGCGATCCGAACGATGTATTGTATGACGGGCAACAATTTTATACGTTTAAGGGGCAACGAATTCATACGAAAAACACACATGGTACAGGCTGTACACTTGCTTCTGCGATTACAGCCAATATGGCAAAAGGCAAGTCTATAGAAGAAGCGGTACAACATGCGAAGACATATATTACACATGCTATTACGCATAGTTTAGATATTGGTCAAGGACACGGTCCAGTGCATCACTTTTATGCATTTGATAAATCTTTACAAGCTGTGGAAGTAGGCGATCAATGTGAATAAAAAGACGATTCAAGATTTATTTGCACAAGTAAAAGCACAGAAACCACTCGTTCACCATATAACAAATGCTGTAACAATCAATGATTGTGCGAATGTTACATTAGCAATTGGTGGGTCGCCTGTTATGGCAACAAGCATTGAAGAAGTAGAAGAGATGGTGTCATTGGCAGATGCACTTGTTGTGAATATCGGAACGATTCAAACGCCAACAGTTGCATCAATGTTGGTCGCTGGAAAAGCAGCGAATGCGAAAAACATCCCTGTCGTTTTTGATCCAGTTGGTGTCGGAGCTACCTCGTTTAGAACAGAAAAAGCAAAGCAGTTTTTAGCAGAAGTACATGTAGCCATTATTCGTGGAAATGCTTCAGAAATAGGTGCATTGATTGACGGAGATGTTCAAACACATGGGGTAGATGCAGGAGACGTTACCAATAAAGACAAGCATATGTTAGCCATGCGTGTTGCGCAGCAGTATAAGACCGTAGTCGTTATGAGTGGAAAAGAAGATGTGATTTGTGATGGCGTAAAAACGGTCGTCATTGACAATGGCGATGTCTGGTTACCACATATTACTGGAACGGGTTGTATGTCGACATCTTTGATCGCAAATTTTGCGAGCGTCACATCTTCAATGTTTGATGCCGCAATTGCAGGTATGTCAACGATGGGCATTGCAGGAGAGTATGCAAAAGAACAGCTTCGTGAAGAAGATGGTATTGGCACATTTCGCATGAAAATAATGGATAGATTATTTGTGATGACGGGAGAACAATGGGCGACAAAAATTCGCATGTATGAACGATCAATAGATGTTGTCTAATCGCTTATAAGCCATCATGAATGGATTTTGCATAGTTGATTTAGAAAATGAGTGATATTGATAAAGTAAAACCGATCTTACGTGTTCGTGAGGTCGGTTTTTGTCGTCCAATAAATGAATGTGTGTGAAAAAGGCTGCTCATGATTTGATGATTCGTTGAACGACTACTACTCGTCTATTATTATGAACGAATATTTTTACTAGGATCTTCAATCGTTGTGATTGTAGCCATGTTTTTATTGTACTAACCATGTTGGAAGGGATGATTCATTCCACGATAAGTGGTAGATTGGATGATTGGACATGAATCGATCCAATTTGCCTATATGTCCTTCCTTCAGCTATGCATTATACGGTACAATGGGGAGTATACATAGAGTGATTTGTAAAGGGGTGGAGGATTTGTCACAACGAGTAGCATTTTTATTTGTGTTAGTTGGGGCAATATTATGGGGAACGACGGGGACTGCGCAAACTTTTTTACCGCAAACCGTGCATCCGTTAGGAGTCGGTGCGTCGCGGTTAGCAGTTGGCGGTTTTTCATTATTACTTGTATTACTCGTCATGAGGAAAATCTCGTTTCAAGGATGGCCCTGGAGACCAACCATATATGCAGCAGTTTCAATGGCTTTATTCCAATACTTCTTTTTCACATCTGTTCGCTTAACAGGTGTAGCGATTGGAACGGTTGTAACGATTGGTAGTGCGCCAGTCTTTTCGGGGATCATTGAGTGGATTGTCGTGAAAAGACGCCCAACCCCAGTTTGGGTAATGGCAACCTTCATGGCGATTATTGGGTGCAGTTTATTGTTCCTAAATAAAGGTGGCGTTGTCGTGAATCCGATCGGTGTCGGTATGTCATTAGTTGCAGGGACACTATTTGCAACGTATACCCTTGTCAATAAAGATGTGTTAGAAAAAGTAGCACCTACACCCGCAGTGGCGGTTATTTTCTCTCTAAGTGCGATCATGCTGATGCCATTTTTATTCGCTGTTGAAACAGATGGTTTATGGACAGTCAATGGTTTACTTGTTGTATTATTTTTAGGATGGGCAACAACGACCATTGCATATATTTTATTTTCAATGGGCCTTCAGCATATTCCGTCATCTTCGGCAGTAACCTTATCATTAGCAGAACCTTTAACGGCTGCGTTATTAAGTGTAATAATTGTTGGCGAACGATTAGCACCATTATCTTGGGTCGGGGTATTATTATTACTTGGCGGCATTATCGTTCTAACATTAGGGAGTAGAAAAAGAGTGCTAGCTACAAATGAAAAACAAGTTATCTCATAAATTAACAAAGCATCCACTTGCATAAAGAGGATGCTTTTTTAGGTCAGTAAAACAAAATCAGTATGAATCATCTTATGGATCAATGATAAACGACAAGCTATCAAAACACTTCTTAAGAAATTCTTCATAATTAAAGTTGAGAAAAGTTAAGAATTAAACGATACAATAAGAAGACAAAGAAGCAGATGAAAGAGAAGGTGGCGAGTGGGATGACATTTACAGTATTAGTTGTCGACGATGATCAAGATATTCGCGACGGCATTGAAATTTATTTGAAAAATGAAGGCTATCATGTATTAAAAGCAGGAGACGGTGTAGAAGCGCTACAAATCTTGCAAAATGAAGAAATACATTTACTCATTTTAGATATCATGATGCCGAATATGGATGGGATTACGGCAACTTTTAAAATACGAGAAGAACAAAACATCCCGATCATCATGCTCAGTGCGAAAGTGGAAGAGTCCGATAAAATTCATGGTTTGTCGGTCGGCGCTGATGATTATGTGACGAAGCCATTTCATCCAATGGAATTAATGGCACGTGTAAAATCTCAACTTCGCCGCTATATTCAATTCGGAACATATGAACAAACACAAGCGCAGGAAATTGTCATTGATGGGCTCGCGCTAGACGAAGAAGCGAAAACCGTTACAGTAGACGGCGAGCCGATTAAGCTAACACCGATTGAATATAAAATTACAGAATTACTTATGAAGCATGCTGGACGTGTATTTTCCATCGATGAAATTTATGAAAAGGTGTGGAATGAAGCGGCTTATAATGCAGAAAATATTGTCGCCGTTCACATCCGAAAGATTCGTGAAAAAATTGAAGCGGACCCTAAAAATCCGCGTTATGTAAAGGTGGTGTGGGGCATTGGCTACAAAATCGAAAAATAATGGTGCACTGATTTGGTCAATTATTGCGATTATACTCGCACTTATAACCATTATTTATTGTTTTTCAATCGTCTTATTTGTCGCAGAAGCAAGTTGGGAAAAGTCGGTGCAACTCATTAGTCAAATTACCGGTATTATAGGAAGGAAAATCGGATAATGAACAAACAACAAATACAATATCTTATATGGACGATTCTCGTGACATTTATTTTTCTGTCAATTCCTTCGGCCGTTCGTTTATTGCCAACAATGGTTGGTCAAGACTTTAAAGATACACATGAATTCAAAAATGAGAAACAGGCATTTTATGAGTATTTAAAAGGCACAGTCTTAAATCCAATTGATTGGGATGAAGTCGAACAAAAGATGACGGTAAGTGTAGTTGAGATTGATGAACATCGTTATCGTTACGGTTCTCTATCAGATCAAGTCCAGTCAATTATGGATCAATATGCTGATCAGTTATATGAGGCGGAAGAGAATGGAAATGACAAAGTCGTAGAGGCAATTGTTAAAGAGCGAGATGAAAAAATCCAAGATATAGAAAAGAACTTTGAAGATACTGAGCATGTTCGTGAGAAAGTTTTACAAGAAAAGCTGAATGCAACGAAGAAATATGTCGGTGAGCAACATCACCTATCATCGTCGACTAAAAATGTCTATTCTTATTATTTAAAAGATGTCGATTCAGGAGAAGTATTTAAGCATGGACAAGTAAACGACGCTACTTTCTTTGATCAAGACATATTTGACGAGGAGGAAGGATATTTAAAAACGTCGTTTTTAGATGCTCTGAGTAACATGACAGATGGCTATTATGATGGGGATGCTGTTTACGTAGATCCTTTTGAAGTGGAGTTAAAGGAATTAGCGGGTAAGGATAAACAGTTTGAAGGTGTCATAGCAATTTCAGAGAATGCTTTTAACAATAGCTATTTGAAAGAACAACAACAATATTTTTATTGGAAAAAGATTCGCAACTATACATTTTGGTTGTTAGCACTCATTTCACTAATCGTCGTTTGTACAAAATTGAAGTTTAACAAAAATTGGTGGAAAGATGTACCGATGATTGAAAAATATCAAACAGTGAAAATCGATTATCAAATCATGATCTTTTTAGTCGGTATGCTATTTATGTACGGCACAAAAGATATGATTGAAAATCGGCTTTATTATTCTGATGGATGGATGCCGCTAATTGATGCATTCATACCATTCATCCTATTTTTCATCCTAGTAGGATTGTTAATTACGCAAGTTTTATTATTGGTGGAGCGTTGGAAACGTCCAGGTCAATTTATGATGGATGTGAAACAGAGCTCGATCACACAGTTTTTGCGATCTTGTCAAGAATTACTATTAAATCGTTCTATCGGATTTCAAGCATTCGTTTTATTGATTGGCTTTTTCTTAGCAGGACTAGGCTTTGCGATTGCCTTTAGCTTTATTTTTGTTGGTTTTGGATCCGAAGTTTTATTGATTTTTTATATGTTTATGGTCTTCTTTTTCGGTCTACCTGCATTGTATATATTTGTCACGCGCACGGCCTATTTGAATCGTGTGTTTAAAGCAACAGAACAAATGGCGGCCGGGACATTACATGAACCGGTAAAAGTGAAAGGCAAATCCCCAATTGCGAAACATGCGAAGCATTTGAATGCATTACGCGAAGGTGTTCGCTCATCAATGACAGAGCAAGCGAAAAGTGAACGTTTGAAAACGGAACTCATTACGAATGTTAGTCATGATTTGCGCACGCCTTTAACGTCAATCATTACGTATACCGATTTATTGAAAACAAAAGATTTATCAGAAGAAGAGCGTTTGAAATATGTGGATATTGTTGACCAAAAAGCAGAACGTTTAAAAACGCTGATTGAAGACCTATTTGAAGTGTCGAAAATGGCGAGTGGCAATATGACGTTAACTAAACAAAAAGTTGATTTAACACAGTTACTTCAACAGTCATTAGCAGAGCATGAAGATCGAATTGCGAAGAGTTCACTTGATTTTCGAGTGAATCTACCAGAAACCCCTATTTATGCATATGTTGATGGACAAAAATGGTGGCGTGTATTGGATAATTTAATCGTTAACACATTGAAGTATTCATTGGCGCACACGCGTGTCTATATTCAATTAGTCGAAGAAGAAGGACGTGCGATCTTTACGATTAAAAATATTTCAGAGTATGCGTTGAATGAAAATAGCGAAGAGTTGTTTGAACGCTTTAAACGCGGAGATGAATCACGTCATACAGAGGGTTCTGGACTTGGATTAGCAATTGCACAATCGATTGTCGATATGCATCAAGGAGAGATGGATATTGAGATTGACGGAGACTTATTTAAAGTAACAGTAGGTATTTCTACGCAGTAATCACAATTAAAAAATGAAAAGGAAATCGCTTAAGACGTTTAGGAAGACGACGTTTTAGGCGGTTTTTTTATGGAAAATGCTTTGCACGAAAGACCTAATTTTACTTGTATGATGTTTAACACAACCGAAGTTTAGGTATAGAAATAGAAGAAGAGAACGATATTAGGAGGCGAAAAGATGTTAGATACGTTTACACTCGATAGCTTTTTGAGTTGGTTACCTAGTTTAGTAACAGGCATTATCGTACTATTGGTAGGACTCTTGATAGCAAAAATTTTAGAAGGTATGACTTCTAAAGGATTAAAAAGTCTTCAAGTGAATGAAAAGCTAGGAACAGCTGATCAAAAGGTGAATATCGAAAAAATTATTAGTAAAGTTGTATTTTATGGAATCGTGTTATTAACACTCATCATATTCTTTAATATTATGAACTTGAACACGATTGCGACACCGTTTTTAGCAATCTTCTCAGGATTTAGCGGTGCGGTATTAGGTGTTTTAAAAGCAGGGATTATATTATTAATTGCATGGGTCGTTGCTTTATTAGTAAAAAAACTTATTACAATGCTTGGGAATAAAATCGATATCCAAAAAATGTTAGGTAAAATTGGGTATGAAGAACAAGCTGATACAAATATCGTTGAACAAGCAGCGAATATTGTGTTCTATTTAATCTTACTATTATTTATGCCAGCAATTCTGCATGCGCTCGGTTTAAGTGGTGTGAGTGGTCCATTTGAAGGGCTGTTACAGAGTTTCTTAAACTTTATTCCGAAGCTCGTTGGTGCAGCGCTAGTCTTTGTTGTTGGATATTTTATCGCCAAGTTTGTTCGTATGATTTTAACGAACTTTTTACAGTCAATTGGCACAGATCGTTTTGCTGAAAAATTGAACTTGTCTAATGTATTGAAAGGAACAACGATTTCAAAAGTCGTTGGTACAATTGTCTTTGTACTGATTATGATTCCAGTGACTGTGTCGGCATTAGAACAATTGGATTTACGTGGCATTTCGGAACCAGCAATTGCGATGCTCAATGATGTTATTTCAATGTTACCAAATATCATTGTTGCTGCTGTTTTAATGCTTATAGCAGTATGGGTTGCAAAATGGTTGAAAGGCATTGTTACGTCATTGTTAGAAAATGTTGGATTTAATGGCGTGTTCCAGAAAATCGGCGTAGGTTCGGATCAATCGAATGCTGTGAAACCAGCAGAAGTGGTTGGAATCATCGTTCAAGTACTAGTCATTTTCTTATTTGCAGTTGAAGCTTTACAAGTTGTCAACTTAAGCTTTATGGTGACGTTAGCAACAGGTGTCTTTGCTTATTTACCAATGGTACTGGCAGCAATTGTTATTTTAGCTGTAGGGTATTGGTTAGCATCTATGGCTGAACGTTTCGTTGGTAGTGTGATGACGACTTCGAATGGTTCACCACATGTTTTACGTTATGTTGCCAAGTATGCAATTTTAGCATTTGCATTATTTATGGCACTTGACCAGTTAGGCATTGCACGCTCCATTATTAGCTCTGCGTTCATCCTCATTTTAGGCGGTGTCGCATTAGCATTCGGTCTTGCATTTGGGTTAGGTGGTCGCGAACATGCTTCTCGTTATTTATCAAAAGTAGAAACGAGCTTCGAAGACGTTGAAGTTTCTAAAGATAAATGGGAAGAAGAAAAGGAAGCCATTCAACGAGATATGAAAGATCACAGCACTTCATCAACTGATGATGCACCTGCTGAAGATCGTTACGGCAATCCTTTCGGAGATCCTTATTTAGATGATGATAATAGAAGTTTCAGCGAAGGAGAACCTGAACAAGATTAAGATAACATGATACAAACCAAAAACGATCTGGATCGTCTACAGCATCCAGATCGTTTTTTTATGGTTTGTAAAGAATGTAAAGCAAGAAACCATTTCTAATAAAAGGTTCTGTATACATCATGCTCGCTTTAGTAAGTTTCTTAATAACCGATGAGACGCCATACAAGTTAATCCGTTGTTTAGCGTAATGATTCTACTTTTCTTATCAATCTTTTGGATATGCTTTGTATTTACGATAAAACTTTTGTGACAGCGATAAAGCGCTTCGCTTAGATTTTCGTAATCTTTTAACCGACCCGGAAACTCAATTTGTTCATTATGTAAATGGAGGACGACCTTGTGTGGGTTAGGCGAAACTTCGAAAAGATAAATCGCATCTTGATCGATATTCCGGATTTTTGAACCAATTTTTATTTGAACAACATGGCTATCTGGATTTTTACCGATTTGTAAATAGCGACGATGTGCTTCTTTTAAGACATCGAGTACTTTATTTTCCCACGTAATGGTCTCATCTTTGATAATAAAATCCAATGCAGCAATTTTATATGTAAATGTTAAGAAAGCCATTTCTGAATGCGTCGTCATAAAAGCGATGCTACAAATGGGGTCAATTTTTCGAATGGCACTCCCTAGTTGCATCCCTGTCATTTTATGATTGAGATCAATATCTAGAAAGTAGCAATCGACTTTGTGTTGCTGTGCATACGCTAATACCTCATCTGGATCTGTTGTTGCAAGGGCAATGCGAATGCCATTATCTTCAATCATTGCATAATTTTGTATCATTTCTGTAATTGCTTGTAGCTGTGTTCTATGATCTTCACAAATTACAACTTCCAATTAAACCTTCTCCTCCTGTTGAATTTCTAATTCTTGAGTAAAATAATGGGCATCAATTTTCGTATTGAGTACAACATGGTTGTTGGCATTCACAATGTCTTTTAGAATTGATAAGCCAAGACCTCGTTTTTCACCTTTCGTTGAATAACCTTCACGGAAAACATCTTGGATAGAGACGTTTAAGTCTTCCTGAATGTTGTTGGAGATGACGATCATAATCGATAGGTCGAATTTAATGAAAGCAACGCGGATGATTGGCTTATCTAATCGTTTAGAAGCCTCAATTGCATTATCTAGTAAAATCCCTAAGATACGATTCAATTCTATAATATCCAATTGAATATATACGATTTCTTCTGAAACTTCTAACTGAATAGGAATGCCAATTTCTCTTGCATGAACAAACTTTGTAGTGAGTAGACCTTTTAATCCGTCTATTTTTAATTTGCTTAGTTCATCTAACATAATGTTGTTAGCAATTTCTTTTTGCTGTGTAGGTAGAATTGTTTCTGAAAAATAGGTTTTTAGTGCTGCAATATCTTCTTTTTCTATGTAATAGCGTAAGGACATGAGAATATTAATGTAGTCATGCTTAAATTTTCTTGTATCCTCGTTCGTTTGTTCTAGCAATTGTAGATAGTTTAGAAAGTTTTCTTGTTCTTTTTCTTTTGCGCGAATTTTGTATTGTTTAAGTGATAAGTAAACAATAGCGGCAGCAATTATGAATATAAGCACGAGATAGACAGAGAAAATCCACAGATTTAATTTGATCGCTTCGTATGAATCAAAGTTTGACATCGTTGCAATATTTAAATAGAAAAAAAGCAGTGTTAACAAAAGAATTGAAGCAAATAAATAAATCATTTTGTTATTGAATATGCTTTTATAAGTGAAATCAATCACTATACGTTTATATAGATAGGCTGTAGTAGCAAATAGTAAACCAAATAAAACATCTCTGAGTATGAAAAATAGGTATTCAGACAGAGCTTGCGAAAATATATGAATACTAATAATTGATACAAGGTGGTCAGTTACAACAGCCATTATGAAAGAAGCCAAGATATGTAAAATAAAAACATTGTTTTGATATGTTTTTTTAAAGAAAAAAATTAGGCTTATTAATAGATAGAAGGCAGCAAAGGGCCCAAAAGTTAAGAAGAGTACGGTTGTCGGTAACACAATAAACAATACGACTCGAGTAATATCTTGCTTAGTCATTTTATGATTAAGTAAAAAAAGATTAATGAAGAAAATAGCAAAAATCTGTACCAATAAGCTTATTAGTAAAGAGAAATCTACAGTCATAAGTATCCTCCTTTTTTACTCAATTATAATTCAAAAGGAGGGGTCTTGATATTTAAATCGAGTAATTTTTAATTCTTCAGCCATAGATTAATTTTGTCCTTAACGATTCAATTATATCATTAAGGCTTTTCATAAAGTTATAAATTGAATGAAAGGGCAAAAACGCTTCTTAAACGCTTTGGAAAAACCTTGAATTGTCGTAAGTGTACGGAAAATGGTTGTAAATGAGAAAAATAGTACTGGAAGTAAAGGGGAAAGATTAGAACATGACGTTCATGATTCATGAACGTCATGTTTTTGATTAATGTTAACGTACATGAGTAATAAAATGCTTCTTATGATAATTCCAACTTTAAATTGAAATATTGAGTATTATTAAATTAAGTGTTTCTAAAGCACAATGAATGGCGTGAGAACGGCAGAGGGGAAATAAAGGTATAGCATTTGGAATGTTAAAGCAATAAAAATATTATTACAATAAATTAGTCCATTCATCTATCGACTTGAAAAAAATTAGTCCATTCATCTATCGACTTGAAAAGGAATGGTGAAAACGTTAAGGGTGCACCGAAATTGTGTTAGCTATTGAATCTGTAACAACAATTGTAGATACTATAAATAACGCGGTTCATCATTAGTGGATGCATAGATGTAGCGTATGAGTCACATGTTTATCCGTGAAGCAGTAGCAAAGTACCAAGCCGCTAATTGCTAAAGAAACACAGTTTATCTAGTCCGAAAAAGTAAAAGGAGTTGATCAGGTGCATCATTTAATGTTCTCTATTGTTTCAATCTTGTTAGGCATTGCTTTTATTTATCTTGCACGAACAGAAATAAAAAATATTAAGCATTTACAACGAGCATATCAAGTAACCTGTCATTCAAGGAGGATTTTTTTAGGCAGATCCTTAATGGCGATTGCAGTTATTGGATTTTTGGCTTCGTTTGTGTTGAATATTTTAATATATATGCAGTTTTTTCAATTTCATGTATTAACCGGAAATAATACTGCTATGGCAAGTTTTTTATTTATCACGATCTATTTAATTGCTAAATTCATACTATTGCCTAAGCATTTAAAATTGGAAAATGCAAAAAATATTTGATTTTCTAGTTGCGTTTGCTGTTTTATTTAATTGACGGATTAATATCGTGTTAAATGAATCGGGTGTGAACTCTTTTTTTGCTTTGCCTCGTAAAAAAGAAAGATTTTGAACGCTTGTTGATTAAAAAAATGTAGAAATCGTACAAAATAAATAAAAAGAAGGGGGAGATTATTCTCAACTGTATGAACAAACAGTACCATAGACTACTTGGCATGACTTATAAACTAAACGCAAGTAACTAATGGTTGGCGTACTGGGAATTTTATTACAGTTAAGATTTATTATGGAACAGATGAATACAGCGAGAAAAGATTATCCTATGAAATACATTCGTCCCCGATACGACAAAAGATATTACAGTTATTTGTTATGCCTTATTTTCTTATGTGCTTCAGTTTTTTGGATAAAAAGTTATGTGGATGAACAGAACATGGTTAATAATGGATTTGTGAATCGAAGTGCGGTGACATTTGAAGTGGAACCGATTGAAGCTGGAAAGAAGGTATTGATTGAGCATGATAGCCCTTTTATTTTATTTCAATATAATCCTTCTAATCCGAAGATAAAATACGTGTGGATGAATGGACATGTGAAACTCCCTCCACTTACAATGGCAGACGAAAAAGAGGTGGTAGACTATGCCGATGATATTGCAATTACAGGGGAGTATATGAAGCGAAAATGAACTGAGTCTATATTTGTCATGAATAAACCAAAACGTAATGGGTTAAAAATGATAAAAAAGGGTAGTTTATAAGTAAGCTTTATTTTGGAAAGCGCAAAGGAGAGATGAAACAATGGAGAAAAACAAACGTTATCCAAACAAAGAGGATTATGAAAAAAATATTTATGCACATGCAGAAAATCCGGAAGAACTTCCTTTAGCAGATCCAGCTGAATCAAATGCAACGAAAGTGTTTAGAGAAAATGAAGCAAAAGAAGATCAAGACGATAGCGAGCAATCTGCTTTCGGACAAAATAAAAAAGCGTAGTTAGAACATCGCCTACAAATGAGACGAACCTCAATTGTAGGCGGTTTTTCTATTCAATAAGGTGATGTTTGAAAGCATAGATAACGGCTTGCGTTCGATCTTGTACATCAAGCTTCGACAAAATATTACTGACATGGGTTTTGACCGTTTTAATCCCGATATATAAATCGTCAGCAATTTCTTGATTGGATTTCCCGTTTGCCATCAGTAACAATACTTCTACTTCACGGTCTGTTAACTGATCATGAAGAGCAGTCTCATTTGCTGAACGCATTCTTTGCATCATTTTAGAGGTGACTTCGGGTTCTAACACAGTTTGTCCTTTTACTGTTTCACGAATTGCTTCTGCAATTCGTTTTGCATTCGATGTTTTTAAAATATAACTGACAGCACCTGCTTCCAATGCAGGATACACTTTATCGTCATCTAAAAAGCTTGTAACAATGACGATTTTGGCGTCAGGCCATTGAGCGATAATGGTTTCAGTCGCTTCGGCACCGTTCATTTCTGGCATAACCATATCCATTAAGATAATGTCTGGACGTAACTCAAGTGCTTTGTCGACGGCTTCTTTTCCGTTCGCTGCTTCGCCGACAACTTCCATATCTGCTTGCGTTTGCAAATAAGCAGACACACCAATTCGTACCATTTCATGATCATCCACTAATAAAATCCGAATCATCTATTGCATCCCCTTTCTCGACAGGTAATTTCACTTCAACAATCGTTCCTTGTGAAGGAACAGAAACGATTTTACAAGTAGCGCCAATTTCAATCGCCCGTTCATAGACGTTTTGCAAACCGTACGCTCCTGTTTTGTCGTCTGTTTGTTTAAAACCAACGCCATCATCTTGAATCCGCAAAATAGCGAGTCCATTTCGTTCAATAAATAAGACATCTACTTCAGTTGCTTGCGCATGTCGTAAAGTGTTCGATAATGTTTCTTGCGCAATGCGGAATAAATGATCTTCTGCTCCTTTTGATAACGCAACATCTTCTAAACGAAAGCGGATATGGAAGGAAACCTTTTCTTTTAATTCATTCAATAAATCTTCTAATCCTTCGGCAATCGTTTTATTATTTAAAGCGACAGGTCGTAAATGTAACAATAAGGCACGCATTTCTAACTGTGCCTGTTGGACCATTTGCTCTACTTGTTGCAGAGGCTGCCGATTAGGAGAATGCTCATTTCCTTCATTAATTGCAGATAAAAGCATAGAAGCAGCAAATAATTGTTGAGAAACAGAGTCATGTAGTTCACGTGCAAGTCTTTGTCGTTCTTCAATGACACGCTCTTGAATCAAGCGTTCTTCAGTTTCAACCGTTTCATCAATCATTTTTTTCAAGCTAGTTTTTTGTGTTTGTAACACATCTACAATTTGTTGGAATGAAGTTTGCATCCGTTTTGGTACATCTTTCATTTCTAAATGCGGTTGTTCCGAATGTAACACGTCGGAGAGCGCTTGTTCAATCGCTTTAAATCTCTTTCGTTCCAATGTGTTCGTCCATAAGGCAATGCTCAATGCGAGAAATGCAGAAACAATTAGCATCCAAGCGATAATTGGCAATTCGACATACGTTTTTTCAATGAGTAGTGTCCAGAATTCTCGAAGTGGTTCCTCGTGTAACACATATGTGTAAGCTACGATGATCAGGCTAAATAACAGTGTTAAAGTGATCGTTCTTTGCAGAAAAGCCTTCATTTTCGGATCACCTCGATATCTCCAGCCCATGTTGCAATTGTAATAATCAGTTCTGGACTATGTTCTGTTTGATGTTCGTAACTATCTTTCATATGCAGTGTTTCATTCATCAAACGTTTTCTTTCATGGTGGAAAATCTGTGCTTCTCCATATAATGTTGTGTAATGAATGCGTACCGGAATATCGTAAGGCAATACAATTTTCACTTTGCCGACTGCTTGACGGATTGAAATGAGGGATGTTCCTTTTGGCAACACCGTATTTGTCACGTCTATTTGAAAATCACCGTATAGTCCTTGAATATGCATGTCTTCCCATTCATAAGTAGAAAATGTGCTAGATTGCATTGAAAATAGTTTGTTTTTCCAAATGCCATTGGGTGTTTCGCGATTCAACTCGTATATGGGCTGCATAAGTTTTTCAGCGGGAACACCGTGCCATAGTTTTACAAGGATATAAATAATGCCTACGACAAAAGCAATTCGTAAGCTCCATAAACTAAACAATGCGATGACGATAAATAGGATACCGGAAATGAATAGCCATTTTGCCCGCTGCTTCGTTCCGTAATAAAGAAGTAAAGCACCGAGAAGAAGATGAATAATGCTCGCATTTTCAAAAATAAATGTTTCGATAAAAATAAGCGCAATAAAAGCGATACCGATAAATGCGACGGTATTTGTTAATGATCTTTTCATTGTCGATGCCTCCTCCTTCATTTTATTCATGATACATAAAAAATCTCCTCGGAAGCCTTACCAATCTTCCGAGGAAAAGTTCGCTATTATTATTTTACACAATTTGCTCATTTTTTTCAGTATTTTCAAGCGCATATAATCGACGTTCTAAAGATGAGCGCTCATATTCACGATCGATTTTATGACCTAAGCTTTCCATATAGGTATGAATTTCATTGACATTTGTAACACTTTTATCACTTTCATCTTGTTTGATTACTTGGTCCATGCGAGCATTTGCGCGTAAAACATTTTCTTTACCCATTAAAGAGAGTTGACGTACTTTCATATCTTTTACTTGATGTTTCATTTGCTCAAATTTTTGTTCAAGTGCCATTAGTTCTTTCACGGTCAATTGGATTTCTTCTGTAATATGTTGTAAGCGATTGTCATAAGCTTGTACTTCTGACGCTGCAAAGTCGATTAAATCCGTTTCTTCCGTTTGTTCAGCTAGTTGTAGTTGGTTACGACGTTTTTCAAGCATTGTTACGGCTTCTTTTTGTTCTTGTTCTAACGCTTCTTTTAATTTGCTTTGACGTTCTAATAATTTTCCAACTGAAGCTGTTTCTTTTTCAGCTTCGCGAATGTATTGGTTTAACATCGCAATTGGATTTTTCGCCTCTTTTTTATCGAATAGTTCATGTAAGTCTGCTTCCACCGTATATTTAAATCGATTCCATAATGTTTTCATTGTGTAATTCCTCCTAATAAGTTCTGTTTAGTTGTTTTTATTTAATGCATCCCATTGTTTTTCAAAGTTTACAAATGGGTCATCCGACGGTTTGTGTTCGATGATCGTATCATCAGCTACATCTTCATTTTTCCAAGCTTTCCAAATCGCATATAAACCAATTGCCGCAACAATAGCTACGAATGCTGGAATATTTGAAATGGCTGTTAGTACTCCAATGATGAGAACGCCACCCCAAAATATTTTGAGTAATGTGTGATCGCTTTTACGGTAATAATGCATACCTGCATAAGCGATTGCTGCCGAAATGGCGAGTCCGATTAATGCCCCCATATTTGCTACGGCAACGATGCCGGCAACTAATCCAATAGAGAATAAAATAACTTTTTTCATGTTTTGTCGCTCCTTTCTTTTGTTAACTTAATCTTATAATGTTCTCCAATTTTCCAAAACGGTCGCACAGTTGATTTTGCCATCAGCCTTAAGGCGGAGAGCGTCTCAGACAAACGTTGACGAATGATTGAAACTCCGATAAAATTAGTTGTTAGAAGAATTAGTTTATTCTGAAAATATGAGGAGGGGAGAATAACATAAAGTGCTCATTGCCGAAGAATTAGCACAATCCTACATCTTAGACATCACAAAATCGTTCAAGTCTATCGTTTTAACGAATTGATTATAAAAGGAGACGATTCTAAATGATGCAAACACCGTTATTATTATCATCTTTTATTACACGTGCAGAACAGTTTTTTCCAGACAAAGAAATTGTTTCAAGAACGAGTCCTGATGTAATTCATCGATTAACATATCGAGATTTTGCTAAACGAACGCGTCAATTGGCAAATGCACTTACGAAACTAGGTATGGAGCAAGGCATGAAAGTTGGAACATTTGCCTGGAATCATCATCGCCATTTAGAAGCGTATTTTGGCGTGCCGAGTACAGGGGCCGTTTTGCATATGATTAACATTCGGCTATCACCAGAACATATTATTTATGTCGTCAATCATGCGGAAGATGAAATTCTATTAGTAGATGAAGATTTATTTCCGCATGTAGAAAAATTGGCACCTCATTTAAAAACAGTAAAACATTTCGTGATTATGGGAGATTCAAAGACCTTACCAGAAACATCATTAGAGAATGTCTATTTGTATGAACAATTGCTTGCACAAGAAAGTGATGAATTTGATTTCCCGAAAGAGTTAGATGAAAATACACCAGCAGGAATGTGTTATACATCGGCAACGACCGGTAAGCCGAAAGGTGTTGTGTACACGCATCGCGGTATTGTTTTACACAGCTATGCACTTGGACTGGCAGATGCAATGGGGATGCGTGAGAAAGACGTCATTTTGCCAATCGTTCCGATGTTCCATGTAAATGCTTGGGGAATGCCATTTGCAGCAGTATTTTTTGGAGCGAAGCAAGTTTATGCAGGTCCAGGATTCGATCCGGCACTTATTTTGGACTTGATCGAACAAGAAGGCGTTACATTGACGGCAGGTGTTCCGACAATTTGGCTAGCTGTATTGAAAACGTTAGAGGCAGGCTCGTGGGACATTTCTTCATTAAGAGCAATCGTTTGTGGGGGATCTGCTTCACCAAAAGGATTAATTCGTGCATTTGAAGAAAAGTATCATGTTCCATTTGTCGTTGGGTACGGATTAACGGAAACAACGCCACTTGTAAGTTTGTCAGTCTTTACTTCAAAGCTTGAAGGATTAAAAGGTGATGATCGAATCGATATTCGTGCCTTGCAAGGATTGACAATGCCAGGGTTAGAGGTGAAGTTGATTAACGAAAACGGGGAAGTGCCATGGGATGGAGAAACAATGGGGGAGTTGCTCGTTCGTGGACCATGGATTGCAAGTGAATATTATCAAGATGATCGAACGGCAGAGGCATTTCGGGATGGGTGGTTCCATACAGGAGACATTGCCGTCATGACTGAAGATGGTTATTTAAAATTAACAGATCGAACAGCCGATTTAATTAAAAGTGGTGGGGAATGGATTTCTTCTGTTGATTTAGAAAATGCGCTGATGACACATGATGCCGTATTCGAAGCAGCAGTCATTGCGGTTCCACATGAAAAATGGCAAGAACGGCCTTTAGCGTGTGTTGTATTGCATGATGGACATGAAGAAAATAATGATACGAAAGAACAATTACAACAATATTTGGCAACGCAATTTGCAAAATGGTCATTGCCAGATGACATTGTGTTCTTAAAAGAAATTCCAAAAACTTCTGTAGGAAAGTTTTTGAAACGTGCACTTCGTGATCAATTAACTTAAGCAATAGGAATAAATAGCTTATCGACGACGTTTTATCGATAAGCTATTTTTTGTGCGTACGGTCGTGAATAAAATAATGTCGGAAAATGTTATCAACAAAATAGTTATCCACAGAATTGTGGAAAATTCCAAGAATATTGTGTTCAATTGAGAATACTTGCACAACTTATCCACCAAAGCTGTGGATAGGTTGTGTATAACTATTGTGAAATAAAAAAATCAACATCCTAACAATCGTGAACGAAATGTGTATAAATTTCCACATAATGAAGAAACAATGTGCATACAGTAGATTATTGGAAACATCTGGTGAAATGAAGGCGTCCTAACTTGCAGAAAGGGAAAATGAGGTGGACCTTTATGAAAAGTTGGATTGTTGAATTTCTAAGCACGTATGAATATATTGGATTATTCATATTAACGATGTTTGAACCACTAATGCCAATTATTTCAATAGAAGAAATGATCGAAATGAGTCAGCACCCGATGTTTCAGTTTACAATGCACCCAATATTCATATTACTTGTCATTGTAATCGGCTCTGTCATTGGTGCGTTAATGTTATATAGTGTTGGTTTGTTAATCGGTATTCGAAATGTTGAAGCAATTTTTAAAAAATATGAAAAACGAATCCCGTTTACGTATGAGACATATACGCTGTTTTTACAGCGATTTGAAAGACATAGTACATGGTTATTATTTTTCAGTCGATTTATCCCGATTGTACGGGGGATTGTTTGTATCCCACTAGGTATGGTACAAATGCGATTAGGAACATTCATCAGTATCGCAGCATTCGGAAGTTTTCTATGGACGAGTGCACTTTTATTTCAAATGGGCTTATTTCAATGGCATCTGCCTCATATTGTCATAAGCGATCAAGTATTGATCAATTGTTTGTACGTGTTTGCCATGACGGGCTTTGTTGCAATCTTATTGCTAGTTGTAAAAATACGCAGAAGGAGCGCTTAATCTATCGTAGAGCTTATCGAATTACTGAAGGCACTACTGCTAGGGTTTGTGGAAGGGATGACAGAGTTTGCGCCAGTATCATCTACGGGGCATTTAATTATCGTGGATGATATGTGGTTGAAATCCGAGCTGTTTTTAGGGAAATATCCCGCAAATACATTTAAAATCGTCATTCAATTAGGGTCGATATTAGCGGTTGTCGTAGTGTTTTGGAAACGATTACTCAGTTTAATCGGTTTGTACAGCACGGGCGAGCAAAAGACGACTGCTACATTTACGATAGGGCATGTCATTATCGGTATGTTACCAGCGACGATACTTGGTTTTGCCTTTAAAGATATTATTGATGAGTATTTGTTTACTGTTGAAACCGTGATGATTGCATTGCTTGCAGGGGCTTTTCTAATGCTTTTTGCCGACGCGTATCGTCCGAAAAGACCGCATGTCCAATCACTTGATCAAATGACATATAAGCAAGCACTTTATGTTGGGATGGTGCAATGTTTATCGCTATGGCCAGGGTTTTCACGTTCTGGTGCAACCATTTCCGGAGGGGTTTTATTTGGAATGAATCACCGAACAGCGGCGGATTTCACCTTTATTATGGCCGTTCCGATTATGGCGGGCGCGAGCCTCGTATCTGTTTTGAAAAACTGGTCCTATATGACGACAGACCATTTGTCATTTTATATCGTTGGATTTTGTAGTGCATTTATATTTTCTTTATTATCAATACGCTTTTTCTTAGCACTTATTGAAAAGATTAAATTAACCCCCTTTGCCATTTATCGTATTATCCTTGCAATGATCCTTGCTTTTTTATGATAATGATTGGAGAGGGGAAAGTGATGGGCATAGCAGTGCTTAGATTGGTCATAGAAAGAGTTTGATTCGGCATAGACCGTGATTTTTTCGTCATAGAAGTGCCTCGATTGGACATAGAGAGCTTTTTTTTAGGCATAGTACGCTAATTGGGCATAGCAGTGCTTAGATTGGTCATAGAAAGAGTTTGATTCGGCATAGACCGTGATTTTTTCGCCATAGAGGTGCCTCGATTGTGCATAGAGAGTCCTTTTTTAGGCATAGAACACTAATTGGGCATAGCAGCGCTTAGATTGGTCATAGAAAGAGCTTGATTCGGCATAGACCGTGATTTTTTCGCCATAGAAGTGCCTCGATTGTGCATAGAGAGCCTTTTTGTAGGCATAGAACGCTAATTGGGCATAGTACAGGAATATTTCGTCATAGAAGCAGCTCAATTAAGCATAGAAGCATCTCCATTAGCCATAGACCGCACCATTTTTCGGCATCACAACCCGCTTATAAATCTCATCGTTTGAAAAAACAAACTGCCCAGAAAGTCGATTGAATAAACTTTCTGGACAGTTTTTTATGATGAATGAGGTAGGAATCCTTAAAGGGGCTTACTCCTTTAAGTGCTCATAAATCGTATCGATATTGTGCTGTAAGAAATCAATAACTGTACTGCCGTCATCACCAGGACGACCGAGCTCATCTGAAAATAGTTTCGCTGCAATTGGTACGCCTGTTTCATTAGAAACTGTCTCCATTGGGCGTTCGTCCACATTCGTTTCAACGAATAAAGCGGGTACTTTCGAATCTTTCACAAATTTGACAAGAGACGTAATTTGTTCAGGAGTTCCGTTTTCTTCCGTATCAATTTCCCAAATGAATCCTTCTTTTAATCCGTAATGATTTGCCATATATTGATAAGCACGTTCACTTGTAACTAAAATACGGTTTTCTTCTGGAATTTCACCGATCTTCGTTTCATACTCTTTATCCAAAGCATGCAGCTTTTCGAGTAATTGATCTGCATTTTTCTCATAAGTTTCTTTGTTTTTCTCATCTACTTGAATTAATGCTTCTCGGGCATTCTCTGTCATTTGAATGACAACCGTTGGATCTAAAAAAGCATGTGGATTCACTTCCTTTTCAGAACCATCTTCACTCGTTAAATAGAGTGGTTCAACCCCTTCCATCAGTTCGAACACTTGGTCCTCATCTGCATGGACATTGTCAACAAGTTTGAAAAACCATCCATGTTCTCCACCTTCTAAGTTGAGCCCATTGTAAAATAATGCATCTGCATTAGAGGCTTTTTTAATATCTTCTGGTAGGGGATCGTATTCATGAGGATCTGTGCCAATCGGTACCATGCTGTGCACATCGACAAGGTCACCGCCGATTTCCGACACGATGTCATGAATAATTGAAAATGTTGCAATTGCTTGCACTTTCTCACTAGATTGATCGTTACTTTTCTCATCATTTTTCCCGCATGCAGCGAGCACCCCGATGACAAGGATGGCGAGCATACTCGCTTTAAACCATTTCCTAATCATACTTGTAACGCTTCCTTTCATTTCATGTACTTATGATATTGTTGTCACGCTTTTTTTCTTTTTCGACCGTAAAGAGCGCGTAATAAGCCCTTCTTTTGGCGAAAAGAAAAATGCGAGTAAAAATAAAGTCGTTGCAACGAGTACGATGACTGCACCCGAAGATAAATTGTACTCAAAACTAAAATATAAGCCGATGATGGAAGACATCGCACCGAAAAATGAAGCGAGCACAATCATCGTCGATAACCGATTTGTGAGTAAATAAGCTGTCGATGCAGGTGTAATAAGCATCGCAACAACTAAAATAATCCCGACTGTTTGCAATGAAGCAACGGTTACGAGCGTCAGTAAAATCATCACTAAATAATGGATGAATTTATTTGGAAGTCCATAAGATGCTGCAAATGTTGGATCAAATGTACTCACAAGTAACTCTTTATAAAAAATAATAACGGTTAGTAATACGATGGCACCGATAATGAGTGTCATCCACATATCGGAGGTTTTTACAGACAACACACTCCCGAATAAAATCCGGTTTAAGTCGATACTTGAATTCGCTTGTGCGATTAAAATAACCCCAATTGCAAATGCGGAAGAAAACACGATACCGATTGCTGAATCATTTTTAATACGGCTATTTTGATTGATAAAACCAATGCCGACAGCTGTTAACATCCCTGTGACGACAGCACCGTAAAAAAAGTTTATGCCGAGCATATAGGAAATCGCAACACCGGGTAATACAGCATGTGAAATGGCATCACCAATAAGCGACATCCCACGTAATACGATAAAACTGCCAATGACCCCACAAATAATGCCGACCATGACAGAAGTGAATAGCGCTTTTTGAAGAAATTCATAGTTTAATAGATCTTCATAAAATGCAATCATGTAAATACCCCCATTGTATCGAGAAGTGAAAATTGTTCTTCGTATGCTTCACGCATATAGGAAGGTGTTAAAACAGTTTTTACGTCCCCAACATGAATGAGCTTTTTATTGAGCAAAATTAACGCTTCAAAATATTGGTCGACTTTTGCTAAATCATGATGTACGACAAAAATGGATTTGCCTTCATCTCGTAAGTCTTTTAGTAAATCAATAATGAGTTTTTCACTCGCAATATCAATCCCCACGAGCGGTTCGTCTAGGAAAAAGAAATCTGCTTGTTGAGCTAATGCTCTTGCTAAAAAGACACGTTGCTGTTGACCACCTGATAATTCACCGATTTGTTTTTTACTATATGCTTCCATGCCAACTTTCTTTAAACATTCATAAGCCCATTCGCGATCGGCTTTTTTAGGGCGATGGAAAACCCCTAGTTTTGGATAAGTTCCGAGTAATACAACGTCGAGTACAACAATTGGAAAATCCCAATCGATTGCTGCACGTTGTGGAACGTATGCGATTTTCTTTTTTGCTTTTTTTAACGGCATTCCGTCAAATGTGACTGTGCCGCTGTCTTTTGAAATGAGACCAAGCATTGATTTCATCAGTGTCGATTTTCCAGCACCATTTGGACCAATGATTCCGACTAATTGTCCTGTTTGGATGGAGAAATGAATATCATGTAACGCTTCTTGCCCTTGGTAAGAAGTAGACAAGTTTTTTACTTCTATAAATCCTTTCATATAATCACCTAATATCTTTATATATTTTAAGTCGTTTTGTTATTGTATGATTTAAAAGTTTCCCGTGTGCAACTTTTTGCTAAAAATAAAACTTGCATAAACGCAATTCATTTATACCGTGTGTGAAAAAAGTTTCCTTCATGCAACTTTTAGGTAAAAATAAAATTTGCTACTATGCAAATTAATAAATCCTAGTATAAAACAAAAGTTTCCCTTATGCAACATTTCAAATGAAAAATTATTAGAAAAATTAAAATGAAAGCGATAAATGTGATTAAATCAACACTTACAGTAGCAGGAAAATAAAAATTCATGCTGTGTACATAAAAACCTTCGAAGTCATTCATTCGAAGGTTTATCAATCGTATACCATTTTCCAACCGCTGCGATGGATAGTGGTCCATGGAAAGTCGTCTTGGCTGCACGTTCAATTTCATGCACATCGCCATGTAAAGGGAGGTGCGTTAATAATAGTTGTTTCGCATTGGCAAGTGTGGCCAGTTTTCCAGCTTCGCTTCCGCCAAGATGACCAGGAGAAACGCCAATATGTTCCTCATATAAATTGGCTTCGCTGACGAGAAGGTCTGCATTTTTAGCGAAGGAAATGAGTGGTTCATGCCACTCTGTATCAGCAGTGAAGACAATAGATTGACCAGCTACTGAAAATTTTACAGCTAAACAATAAACGGAATGTTTAGTTTCACAAGTTTCTACTGTAAAGGGACCGATTGTTGTTTGCTTTTGGGCTTCTAATGGCATACCGACTGTGCGTGATCGATAAGATAATCGTTCAAATTGTACAGGGTCTTGCGTATGACCATAAATTGGTAAAATGCTGGGGTGTTCATTCAAATAATATTGAATGAGGCGACTGTATTGTAAGCTACCAATATCTGCAATATGATCAGCGTGATAATGAGAAACGACTACAGCATCTAATTGTTGCAAGTCCAAATAATTTTGTAATGACGCAAGAACACCGCTACCGCAATCAAATAAACAATGAAATCCTTCATGTTCGATTAAAAAAGAAGAAGTTGCGCCATTTGCTTTCGGATAGCCGCCCCAAATACCAAGTGGAACAATTTTCAATGTAATTCCTCCTTGAAAAGTATATTACTAAAATTATAAACTATAGATAGTTATTTGAAAAGTTAGAAGGTATAAAGTTTTCGTTATAGTTAGTCTTGTCTATTTGCTATTTATTTTATAACAAAACTGTACTATACTAGGTTCTATCTTTAATTTGAATGTAGAATGAATATTCATTTTTTATCATTCAATAATCATCATAACGAATTGAACTCTAATAGAGGCTCGGATTGGACAATAAGTGATGTGAAAGCTGTTATCATCATGTTTTTGCTCATTGCTTTAAAATGTTCCGTTTCAAGCCTTACAAATTTCACCATAGTGTCAGAATATTTTAACACATATTACCAGTTTAAAATATATACGCGTACAAAACTGCTATAGAACATCTTTTGTACATATGTAAAGTGATTAAGGGTTTTTCGTTGCAACAGAGAAAGGGGTAGAATCTTTTTATGGAAAAAGAGAAAGTAGGATTTTTTCAACGCTTCCTAAATATGGTTGAAAGAACCGGGAACAAATTACCACATCCAGTCACATTATTCGCAGTATTAGCGTTATTAGTCATTATTGTTTCCGGTATTGTTTCTTATTTCGGCGTAAGCGCTGAACACCCTGGAAAAGAAGGGGAAATTATAGAAGTTAATAACTTAATGAGCGCAGATGGCATTAAGTATATTTTCACAGAAATGACGAACAACTTTGCTGGCTTCGCTCCATTAGGTGTTGTACTTGTTACGATGCTCGGGATTGGGTTAGCAGAAGGTACGGGGTTAATTAGCGCAGTATTACGCGGTTTTGTTTTATCAGTCCCTAAAAGACTAATTACATTAGGGTTAGTATTTGCAGGGGTTATGTCAAGTGTGGCATCAGATGCGGGCTATGTTGTATTACCGCCATTAGGTGCAGTCATTTTCGTTGCGATTGGACGCCATCCTTTAGCAGGGTTAGCGGCTGCATTCGCGGGGGTTTCGGGTGGATTTAGTGCCAACTTATTCTTATCTGGAACAGACGCATTACTTGGAGAATTAACAATTGCAGCTGCAGCAATGGTAGATCCTGCGTATGCAGAAACGATGAACATTGCGATGAACTATTACTTCATCATCATTTCAGTATTTGTCTTAACCGTTGCAGGTGCTTGGGTAACGGAAAAAATTGTTGAACCTCGTTTAGGGGAATACAACGGTGAATTCCGTGAGAAAATCGAAAAGCTTACAGCAGTTGAGAAAAAAGGACTTGTTTGTGCAGGGATTTCAGTACTGGTTGCAAGTGCGGTAATGGCATTACTTGTATTACCAGAATGGGGACCATTACGTGGTGATGGCGATATGCCGATTATTCGTTCACCATTTATGGATTCTTTAGTCCCAATTATTACGATTTTATTCTTCATTCCAGGATTAGTATACGGTCGTGTGACGAAAGAGATTCGTAGCGATAAAGACGTTGCCAATATGATGTCTGCAACAATGGCATCAATGGGAACATTCATCGTTCTGTCATTCACTGCAGGTCAATTCGTTGCATTTTTCGCCGAATCAAATATGGGCTTAATTTTAGGGGTTTATGGGGCTGAGTTTTTACAAAGTATCCAATTAACAGGCATTCCGTTATTGCTCGTATTTATTTTAATCGCTGCATTCATTAACATCTTTATCGGAAGTGCGTCAGCGAAATGGGCAATGATGGCACCCGTTTTCGTTCCGATTATGATGAACTTAGGCTATTCACCAGAGTTAACACAAATGGCTTATCGTGTAGCTGACTCGTCTACGAATATCATTTCGCCATTAATGACGTATTTTGCAATCATTATTGCGTTTGCACAAAAATACGATAAGAAAATGGGAATTGGTACACTTGTAGCAGTTATGTTCCCATACAGTATGGTATTCTTAGTCGTTTGGACAATTACATTAATCGTATGGATGCTATTTGGTATCGACTTAGGTCCAGGATCAGGCATTTATTACACAAATTAATTAACAAAGAGAGGATGCATCTCGTATGCTTCCTCTTTTTTGTGGAATTAAATAATTTTTTAGAAAACTGTTGACATTCTAAAAATTGTTGTGTAAAGTATTGAATAACTTAATAAGCGACTTTCTTATCCAGAGAGGTGGAGGGACTGGCCCTTTGAAACCTCAGCAACAGACTTTTATAGAACTGTGCTAATTCCAGTAGCAAATAGCTTGGAGATGAGAAGAGTTGTCGGAAACATGTCGAAACTCTTCTTCATTTATAAGAAGGGTTTTTTCCTTGTTAAGAAAACATGACAACGAAAAGGGGACATGAAAAATGACAACAACAGTAAAAACAGCACCATTCAAAGCAGACCACGTAGGAAGTTTATTAAGACCGGAACGTCTTCATGAAGCGCGCAAACAATTTAAAAATGGAGAGATTTCAGCAGCTCAATTACGTGAAGTAGAAACCGAAGAAATTAAGCGAATTGTCGATAAGCAAATTGAAGTTGGATTGGAAGCTGTAACAGACGGTGAATTTAGACGCACATGGTGGCATCTTGACTTCTTAGAGCATTTAAATGGTATTGAAGGATATGTGCCTGAACAAGGTTATATTTTCAGTGAAGAGGAAGAAACTGAACGATATAATATTCGCAACGTTGGAAAAATCTCGTTTAACCAACAGCATCCTCATGTTGAAGATTTTGTGTTATTCAACGAAATTGTTGATGGTCGTGCAGTTGCAAAACAAACGATCCCAAGTCCAAACCAATTATTTAATGTAGGTATTCGCAACAAAGACATCTATCCAAATATTGAAGATTTCGCAGCGGATGTCATTCAAGCATATCGTGATGCCATTCAAGCATTTTATGATGCAGGTGTTCGCTATTTGCAATTAGATGACGTCTACATTGCAGGTTTATGTGCCGAAGAGATTCCGTGGAATGATTGGGAGCACTCAAAAGAATATTTAATCGACCTAGCGTTACGTGTTGTCAATGAATCATTAGCTGGAAAGCCGGAAGATTTAGTTGTGACGACACATTTATGCCGAGGAAATTACCGCTCTAATTGGGCATTCGAAGGAAGTTATGATGCAATCGCAGAGAAATTTTTAGCGAAAGAGCAAGTAGATGGCTTTTTCTTAGAATATGACGACGAGCGTTCTGGTGGATTTGAACCATTACAACATATTCCAGAAGACGGACCAAAAGTTGTGCTAGGTGTATTTACATCGAAGCATGGCGAATTAGAAGATGAGACAGTGATTGAACAGCGAATTGACAATGCAACTCAATATGTCTCCCGAGATCAAATTTGCCTAAGTCCACAATGTGGATTCGCTTCAACACACCACGGCAATAAATTAACGGAAGAAGAACAATGGGAAAAGCTAAAATATATCGTCCAACAGTCGAAAAAATTATTATCATAAAAGCAGCTCAAAACTGCATCATTAGCAAATCAAATACGATGAAAGACTGTCCAGAAAGTCAGGAAAACTGACGATCTGGACTTTTTTGTTGATAAAAATGAAATAATTGGATGGAGATTTCTAAGTATTTCATTGATTGTAGATATGACGACTTAATTTGTAGGTAAAACTGTGAGATTTGTAGGTACTGCGCAGAAAATAGTAGGTATCGCCCAGAAGTTTGTAGGAAATTTATTATTTGTAGATATCGAGATTAAATTTGTAGATAAGCCCATGAGATTTGTAGATACTGCACAGGAAATTGTAGGTACTGCCCAAAAAGTTGTAGAAAACTTATTAGTTGTAGATATGACGATTAAATTTGTAGATAAGCCCATGAGATTTGTAGGTACTGCGCAGGAAATTGTAGGTACTGCCCAAAAAGTTGTAGAAAACTTACAATTTGTAGATATGGCAACTTAATTTGTAGATAAGCCCAAGAAACCTGTCGATATCGCACAAAAACCTGTAGATTCCCCACACAAGTTTATAAATCTCGCGTGCTGTGTTGTAAAAAGAGCGATCATTTTCCATGGAAGCTGGATTTCCGCTATGATAGATACAATGAAGAGAACATAGTCAATTAAGAAATGATATGTCTAGAAGGACCGAGGAGGAGTGAGCGAGAGATGGATATGAACATTTTCGTTATAGAAGATGATGAATCGATTTTTCAATCTTTACAAGAAAAGTTAGGGCAATGGTCACTAACTGTAACGGGACCTAATAATTTTCACGATGTGATGACATCATTTATTGAAGCGAAACCACATCTTGTCATGATTGATATTCAATTACCGGCTTATGATGGGTTTCATTGGTGTAGGGAGATTCGAGCGATTTCAAACGTTCCGATTATTTTTCTATCATCAAGAGATCATCCAATGGATATGGTGATGGCGATGAATTTAGGGGCTGATGATTATGTGCAAAAGCCGTTTCATACGGATGTATTGCTTGCCAAAATTCAGGCGATTTTACGTCGCACATATGCTTACGGAGAAGATAAGTCGGATGTGCTGGAGTGGAATGGTGCTGTCATTGATATTAAAAGAAATACAATTCGTAAAGACCAAGTTGATATTGAATTAACGAAAAATGAATTCCTCATTTTGCATGTGTTAGTTGAAAAAAATGAAACAATCGTTTCCCGTGATGAAATCATTCGTCGCTTATGGGATGATGAGCGCTTTGTCAATGACAATACGCTTACAGTGAACGTGACAAGACTTCGCCAAAAGCTAGCAGAATTACAATTAGGTGAAGCGATTGTGACGAAAAAAGGCATTGGCTATATGGCTGTGAACGTATGAGAAGTCGACTCCTTTTTCATTATATAAGTGATCGCAAAATGTGGATTTTATTGTATTTCTTTAGTTTGCTTATCTTAAATAGCATTTTTTGGTTAGATGATGGCATTATTGTTGATAAAATATCGATTATGTACATCAATATCGTACTTATTTTCTTATTTATCCTGTTTTTTTGTTGGCGGTTTATTGCAGAAACGCGTTATGTACAGCAGCTGCATCAATTAATGACCAATGAGGAATTAATTGCAGATGCGCTGCCGCAAGCTAAGTATTATGAGGATGAGCAATATAATGAGTTATTACGCAAGCTGTTATATCGTCAATCGCAACAACTACAACAAGTGAAAGATGAAAATGTAATGGCGCATGATTATACAGCAGCTTGGGTGCATGAAGTAAAAACACCGTTGACGGCGATGAAGCTAATCATCGATGACGCAAAGCATGATCCGCTTATGCGGAAAATGGAAGCAGAATGGCTACGTATTCATTTGCTATTGGACCAGCAATTGTCAATTACACGTTTGCCGACGTTACAATCGGATTATATTGTACGCCATGTGGATGTACAAAAGATGGTTGCACAAGAAGTGAAAGAATTGGCTTCTTGGTGTTTAGAGAAACAAATTGCAGTCGAGTTTGAAGGTGAAGAAGAAACCGCCGTTACGGATGAGAAATGGGCGCGTTTTATCATTCGACAACTGTTGACGAACGCGATTAAATATAGTCCACAAGGAGGGACGATTGTCATTCATTTTGAAGTAGTAGACGAGCGATTTAAACGAATTTCCATCGTAGACGAAGGACCAGGAATTGCTACGCATGATCAGCCACGTGTGTTTGAGAAAGGCTACACAGGCAGCACCGGAAGATTGCATAATGCGGCGACGGGGCTCGGCTTATATTTAGCGAAAAGTGTAGCAGAACGACTGAAAATTCAACTTCTCATTCAATCTACTGAAGGCCATGGAACGACAGCCATCATGACTTTTCCAACTGAGAATGACTTTGATCATATTGTAACGTGACAATAATGTAAGGTTCGAATGCGAAATTGTCATGTAAATCAAACGAACGCAAGACCATCTTACATTAAGATAAGGACATGAACAGTATTCGAGGAGGAATGAAGCAATGGAAGAACAAAAAATTGTCTTACGTGCTCAACATATACAAAAGTCATTTGGAACGAGAGGTCATGTGCAACAAGTATTAAAAGGAATTGATTTAAACGTCACTGAAGGAGAATTTGTGGGCATTATGGGGCCTTCAGGAGCCGGGAAAACAACGATGTTAAATGTTCTTGCGACGATCGATCGTCCAACGAGTGGTTCTGTATTTATTGATGGAGAAGATGTGTCGAAGATGAAAGATGCAAAGCTATCATCTTTCCGACGTGATAAATTAGGGTTTATTTTCCAAGATTATAATTTATTAGATACGTTAACAGTAAAAGAAAATATATTATTACCAATTTCTTTAGGGAAAGTGAATAAAAAAGAAGCGGAGCAACGTTTTCAAGAAATTGTATCGATTTTAGGCATTGAAGACCTTGCGCATAAATATCCACATGAAATTTCAGGTGGACAAAAGCAAAGAACATCAGCAGCGCGTGCACTTATTCACGAACCATCTATGGTATTTGCGGATGAGCCAACTGGTGCATTAGATTCGAAATCTGCCTCTTCTTTATTAGGAACAATTCGTGATGTAAATGAACAGCGTGGTGTAACGATTATGATGGTCACGCATGATCCAATGGCAGCAAGTTATTGTAACCGTGTCGTCTTTTTAAAGGATGGAAAAATGTATACGGAGTTATACCGTGGCGATAAAACGAGACAGGCCTTTTTCCAAGACATTTTAAATGTCCAAGGCGTGCTCGGGGGTGACAGCGTTGACTCTATTTGATTTAGTAAAGAAAAGTATGCGAAAAAATATTAAACATTATTATTTATATTTCTTCGCGCTCATTTTTAGTGTCATGTTGTACTTCGTCTTCGCAACATTACAGCAAGACGGGGCGATTATTCAACAAGCGGGTGAGTCAAAAACATTTTCATCAGCTTTTAAAGTAGCTGGCGTTTTGTTAATAGGGATTTCGGGGATTTTTATCATTTACGCAAATACGTTATTTTTAAATCGTCGTAGCCGTGAAATTGGGTTATATCAACTAATTGGGCTAACGAAAAATGCTGTTGCACGGATGTTAATTATTGAAAATATCCTGTTAAGTGCTGGTGCATTAATTGTCGGGATTGGAACGGGCTTAGTCGTATCACGCTTGTTTTTAATGTTATTGGTTAAAATAATTGGTCAAAGTGGGATTATTTCATTATCGATTTCTGGTACAGCGATCGTACAAACATTTCTAGTGTTTGCGGTCATTACAATCATTACATCGATTCAAATGTTATTGAAAGTAAAACGTAAAACATTAATTCAATTATTTAATGAGGAAAAAACAGGTGAACATCCGAGAAAACCGAAACGTTTCTTATCGCCATTATTAGCCATTTTAGGCATTGCATTAATCGTCTTCGGTTATTGGTTATCGGGGAATTTATTTAAAGGTGTCTTTTTGGTGAATGCGGTGGTTGTTCTATTTTCAACGATTTTTGGGGCATACTTAATTTTCCGTATTTCCATTAGCTGGCTCTTTTATCAAGTGCGTCAACGTAAAAATGGTTTACTTGGACTTAGCAATAGCTTATCGATTGCGCCATTAATGCATCGAATGAAAGGGAATGCGAAATCATTAACGATTATTACAGTCCTTTCTGCTATGACATTAGCGACGATTGCAGGGGCATATGCTCTTTATTATTCAACGGAAAGAGAAGCGCGCCATGCAATGCCGCAAGATTTTTTATTTATCAATGAAAAGGCAGATGCAGAGCAATTTGTTCATTTATTAGCAGATCATCAAATTGACGCAAATTTAACGGCATTACAATATCTTCAAACGAGTGGCACATACGAAAACTTTAACTATACGGGATTCATTGAAGATTCACGTGAAGGAGAACACCATTTTAAAGTGTATAATGGTGCGCAATTACAAGAGGCGAATTTTGACCTGCAACAACTAGAAGATGGCGAAGCGGTTTATTTTGACCCAATTGATTTAGCCGCATCACAATTTGTTAAAGATCCTTTTCAAATTCGTTTAGAGCATGTTGAACATCCGCTACAAGTAAACACTGTTGGCAAAGGTAACGTTGTCAATGTGATCGATTTTGACAACTCGCAACTCGTTGTAAATGATGCGACTTTCCAACGTTTACAAGCAGACGATCAACAAACAATAGGTGCGTTTTATGCAGTCACAATTACTGAAGAGGAGCAATTGGAAAAAGCTTCCACGTTGTTTCAAACATTGCCAGAAGGCATTAATGACACAGAGCAATATGCACTCACTTATTCTGATTACTATTCACTTTATACAGGGATGTTAGAGGAAAATGGATTACTCATTTTCATCGCAGGGTTCTTAGGGCTCGTCTTTTTAATTTCAACAGGTAGTATTTTATATTTTAAGCAAATGACAGAAGCTGAACAAGAGCGTAAAAGTTACGCAACACTTCGTCAACTTGGTTTTTCCATTCAGGATATTATGAAAGGAATTATCCGTAAACAACTCTTTGTGTTCGGGTTACCGTTATTTATCGGAATCCTCCATTCGATTTTTGCGATTCGTTCAGTTGATCTGTTATTTACAGAAAATATCGTTGTACCGACAGCAATTGCGATGACTGCATATGCATTGATTTACTTCGTATTTGCATTGCTCACAGTCGGTTATTATCGTAAGATTGTTAAAACTGCATTATAGCATCAAAGCTAAAGTGTGATGAGATGAGAGATCATCCGCCACTTTAGCTTTTTTATTATATCGGTATATTGATTTAAGGGAATAAAATCGATAAAATAAGAGTCTTACATCATATTGATGATCCCTTTGAAAAGGGCTGTTGTCGTATGCGCTTTTCATTAGTAAACTATTGATGGGGTGTTATTTGAAAAATATTAAAGGAGAGGTGTTTGTATGGGGATATTAAATTGGTTAGTCGGTCCATTAAATGATTTTATTTGGACGTATATTTTAATAGGTGTTTTACTTGCTTTAGGACTGTATTTTACAATCCGTACAAAATTTGTACAAGTTCGCTTATTTGGTGAAATGTTTCGGCTGATTTTTGAAAAAAAGGAAAGTAATGATGGGGTATCTCCCTTCCAAGCATTTACAATTAGTGCTGCTTCGCGTGTAGGTACCGGGAACGTCACTGGGGTGGCGCTTGCGATCGGTGTTGGTGGTCCAGGAGCGGTCTTCTGGATGTGGCTCATTGCGATTATTGGGATGGCGACGGCTTTTATTGAAAGTACATTAGCACAAGTGTATAAAGTGCGTGATGGCGATACATTCCGTGGTGGCCCAGCATATTATATGGAAAAAGCACTCGGTTGGCGTAAATTAGGAATTGTCTTTGCGATTTTATTAACATTATGTTTTGGATTTATTTTTAATGCGGTGCAATCGAATACAATTAGTCAATCTTTTATGGATGTGTTTGGCTTACCTGATTGGCTTGTCGGTCTTGTATTAGTTGCCGCAACTGCTGTCATCGTTTTTGGTGGGGTGAAGCGAATTGTTAAAGTAACAGAACTCATCGTACCGATTATGGCAACATTTTATATTTTAGTTGCTTTTTATATTGTACTCACAAATTTATCAGAAATTCCGGCTGTATTTAATTTAATTATGAGTCATGCATTTGGTTTAAAAGAAGTTGTCGGAGGCGGAATTGGTGCTGCGATGATGCAAGGAATTCGCCGAGGATTGTTCTCGAATGAGGCGGGAATGGGAAGTGTGCCAAATGCGGCAGCGACGGCAAACGTTTCGCATCCTGCAAAACAAGGCCTCGTCCAAAGTTTAGGCGTCTTTTTCGATACAATCATGGTTTGTTCAGCGACAGCGTTCATTATTATTTTAGCTGGACTGTATACAACAGGTGAGCAAGACGGTATTATTTTAACGCAATCTTCAATGGCCGTTCATGTTGGTTCATGGGCACCTTATTTCGTTGCGATTGCCATTCTGTTTTTCGCATTCAGTTCGATTATCGGAAATTATTATTATGGTGAAACAAATATTGAATTTATTAATGCGAATAAAATCTGGTTAAATGTGTACCGTATTCTTGTGTTATGTATGGTTATGTTCGGTGCAATGGCATCAGTCCAAGTCGTTTGGGATATGGCTGATTTATTTATGGGACTCATGGCCATTATCAACTTAGCAGTGATTGCGATTTTAGGACGAGTCGCATTTAAGGTGTTGGACGACTTTACTGTTCAACGTAAACAAGGACTAAATCCAGTATTTAAAGCATCTTCCGTTCCTGGCTTAAAAGGAGCAGAATGTTGGGAAGAGGAAGAAAAATAATCGAATGAAAACAGACGTTACGTTTCAATGGACAAGAAACGTAACGTTTTTTTAATGTTGTCACATGCGTTGGAAAAGAACAGATTGTCCATATGCACAAAATGAACATAAAAATTTAAAATTAGTTATCCACATAATACTGTATGTTTATCACAAGGAAAAATCCAAACATAGAAAGATTTGCGCAATCATTTATCGAAAATGAAAAAAATACCCACATTGTCCACATGTTTATATCCACATTATCCACAATCGATGACGCGCAAAACAATTTGTTTTTTACCGTTAAATTGCGTATAGTGAATAAGTGTGAAATACATTATTTTGTGTTTGTAACACAATATGTTAGGGTAGAGATATAAAACAACATACAATATATAGTATAAACGAAAAAGGTACCAACTATGGTTTAATAGGGAATTCGATGAATCGAAGCTGTCCCCGCAACTGTAATTACGGACGACTACAACTTGTTCACTATAAGAAAACTTATGGGAAGAACTGTAGAAGAATGACGTAAAGCCAGGAGACCTGCCTGTTTTCGTTTAAAGTACACTTTCTTCGGGGGTTGAGAGGTGGAAACGAAACAGGTTTATTGGATTTTCGGACAAACCCTTTTGTTTCCTGATTCAATCAACTCATAAGCGGATAGCGCTGCCGAAGATGGCAGTGCTATTTTTTATGGTCATAAAGCCAAATGATAAATGAAATGATTACATAAATGGAATTGGAAGGGGTTTTACAAATGACAACAACGACAACATTGTCAACAATGGATCATGTATTAGCTGCTTTACAACGTGAATTCGGCGAGGAGAAACTTGCACCACTCATTAAAATGAGTAACCGTTGGCGTGAACGAAATACAGATGGCACAATGAATGAATGGGCAAAAGCGATGATTTTAGAAGCGATTAGTTATGTTGCAGAAGATGAGCCATACTGGACATTTGTTGCGGCAAGAATTTACTTACAAGAAGTGTATGCTTATGAAGAACGTCGTTGTAACCACGATGTGTACCAACATTTTGGTGACAAAGTACAACAGCTTGTTGAAGAAGGCTTATACAATCCAATGCTTGTGGAAAAGTATAGCGAAGAAGAATTACGTCGCATTGGCGATATGATTGTTCCGGAAAGAGACCGTTTATTCACATATATTGGATTAAAAACTTTAATGGATCGTTATGTCACAGTTGATTTTTCGAAGAACCCTGTTGAATTACCTCAAGAAAGATGGATGCTGATTGCGATGACACTTATGCAAGATGAGCAATCAGAGCGTCTGGAGAAAATTGAAGAAGCGTATTGGGCGATGAGTAATTTATATATGACGGTTGCAACACCGACAATGGCTAACGCTGGAAAGTTACACGGACAATTATCAAGTTGCTTTATTGATACAGTCGACGATTCATTACAAGGGATTTATGATAGCAATACAGATGTTGCGAACTTATCTAAATATGGCGGCGGAATTGGTGTCTATATGGGGAAAGTGCGTGCACGTGGTTCATCGATCCGTGGCTTTAAAGGCGCATCAAGTGGTGTATTACCATGGATTAAACAGTTAAATAATACAGCAGTGAGTGTTGATCAATTAGGTCAACGTCAAGGTGCGATTGCTGTTTACCTAGACGCATGGCATAAAGATATTTTAACGTTCCTTGATTTAAAATTAAATAATGGTGACGAAAGAATGCGTGCGCATGATATTTTCACAGGCATTTGTTTACCGGATCTTTTCATGGAGCAAGTAGAGGCACGCGGTGAGTGGCATTTATTTGATCCACATGAAGTACGTGAAGTGATGGGTTATTCATTAGAGGATTTTTATGATGAAGAGAAAGGGGAAGGGTCATTCCGTCAAAAGTATGAGGAGTGTGTTGCCAACCCAGAGCTAAGCCGTCAAACAATTGCAGCTATTGATTTAATGAAACGTATTTTACGTAGCCAATTAGAGACGGGTACGCCATTTATGTTCTATCGTGATGAAGTAAACCGTCAAAATGCCAATAAGCATGAAGGGATGATTTACTCTTCTAACCTTTGTTCTGAAATTGCACAAAATATGAGTGCAACAGAGTTTGAAAATGTCACATTAGAAGATGACATCATTGTGCGTCGTGCAAAACCGGGTGATTTTGTTGTTTGTAACTTATCATCGATTAACTTAGGTCGTGCGGTACCAGCTGACGTATTAGAGCGTCTTATTACGATTCAAGTAAGAATGTTAGACAATGTAATCGATTTAAATAAAATTCCAGTCGTTCAAGCAGCGCGTACGAATGCACGATATCGTGGCATCGGATTAGGTACATTTGGATGGCACCATTTATTAGCGCAAAAGAATGTGCAGTGGGAATCAGACGAAGCAGTTGCATTTGCGGATGAGCTGTATGAGAAAATTGCTTTTTATACGATTCAAACGTCTATGCAATTGGCGAAAGAAAAAGGAGCGTATCCTTTATTTGAAGGGTCAGATTGGGCAACAGGTTCATATTTTGAACGAAAAGGGTATCAATCTGAAGCTTGGAACCAATTAAGTGAAGATGTTTCTACGTATGGAATTCGAAACGGCTACTTAATGGCAGTTGCGCCTAACTCATCAACATCTGTGATTGCAGGTTCAACAGCATCAATCGATCCAATTTTTAAACCTTTCTATCATGAGGAAAAGAAAGATTTTAAACTACCAGTCATTGCACCTGATTTAGACCATCGTACGTATAACGTATATAGACGTTCAGCGTATATTGTGGACCAAAGATGGTCAGTAAAACAAAATGCGGCAAGACAAAAACATATTGACCAATCGATTTCATTTAACTTATACGTGCCAAACACAATTCGTGCTTCTGTATTATTAGATCTCCATATACAAGCGTGGAAGTCTGGATTAAAAACAACTTATTACACGCGCTCAAGTGCGACAGATATTGAAGAGTGTGAATGGTGTCATTCTTAATTGCTTACGCAACGTGGAGTGGCAATACAGAAGAAGTTGCACAGTTGATCGAGCAAACCTTTTCGCGTCATCATGTACAAGCAACCTTATTTCGAATCGGTAGTGGTCCAGTCCCGGATCCTGCCGATTTCGATTGTATGATGGTTGGTTCCTTTACATGGGAAAAAGGTGCAACACCTGATGAAGTAAAAGATTTTGTGTTGGATGTAGGCTATAAACCTGAACATGTATACGTATTTGGAACAGGCGATACACAATTTGGTGGAGAAGCATTGTTTTGTGCAGCTGCAATGAAGTTGGCCAAGTTTTACAATGCTACATTTCCCCCTTTAAAAATAGAACAAAGCCCGAGAGGAACACAGGAAGTAGAAGTGGTTGAATGGGCGGAAGGAGTTATCGAACATTGGAAACACTTAAACGCGTAAAAGTAATAGAACCAGCAAATCCGAATAAATCGACAGCAATTTTTGGTGGAGAAGCAAGCGGGATTTTAAACTGGAATGATTTAGCATATCCACATTTTTATACATTACGTCAAAAAATTCGTTCGCTATTTTGGGCAGCACATGAAGTTGATATGACACAGGATGTGAAGCAATTTCCGAATTTATCTGAAGCTGAACAAGATGCTTTTCTGAAAATTATTGGATTGCTGGCGACATTAGATGGCCCTCAAACGACAATCGCTTTAAAACTATCGGACTTCACAACAGATCCATCTGTCAAATCATTAATGGCGACAATTGCCGACCAAGAAAGTGAGCATAATCATAGTTATGCTTATGTACTATCATCTGTAACGACGCTTGATAAACAAATTGAGTCGTTTGAAATGGGAAGAACAGATGAGGTATTAATGCGTCGAAACGAGCGTATTGTAGAGGTGTACAATGAATTTGGTACGAATCCAACAATTGAAACAGCGTTAAAAGCAATGGTGTATACAACATTATTAGAAGGATTATTTTTCTATAGTGGCTTTGCGTTTTTCTATAATTTAGCGCGTAACCAAAAAATGGTGGGCACATCAACGATGATTTCATACATTAACCGCGATGAACTACAACATGGAAAAGCGATTAGTGATATTTTCCGCGCAGCATTAGCTGAAAATCCTGAATATAATACAGAAGCCTTTACAGAATGGGTGTATGATCAATTTAAACATTCTGTCGAGCAAGAGATTATATGGAGCGAGTACGTCCTTCATGATATTGAAGGCATCGACCTAGAAGAAATGGCTGGCTATATTAAATATCGTGCGAATAAAATGTTAAGAATGCTTGGCTTAAGTGAAATTTATCCAGAGCATACGAAAAATCCAATGCGCTGGATTAAAGCCTATGTAGATAGCTTTGACGATACGAAAACAGATTTCTTCGAACAAGCCTCAAGACAATATGTTAAAACGAGCGATTTAAACGGCTTTGACGACTTATAAATAAAAAATGATTCATTCCTGATTTTACAATGGGAATGAATCATTTTTTATTATGTTCCGACAGAAGACTCCTTCCTCAATCGCGTGCAGGGCATGGTCCAACGAGCGGAAGTCGTTCAATGTGAACGTAACATTTTTCTATTATCAATCATCATCGCATACTATTGTTAGAATATTAATTTCTTTCAAATTGTTGCGTGAAGTGGTATGGTTTATGTGTACATATCGGATATGTATTAAAGGGGGGCTTATAATTGAAGAAAATAGTATACATAACAAGAACTTTGCCAGAAGAAGCAATACAACCATTAAAAGAACAATATGTTGTGCGTATGTGGGAACATGAAGACCTTGCGATGACACCAGCACAATTAAAAGAAGCCGTTCGTGATGTACATGCACTTTGGACGATGATTGACGACCAAATTACACGTGACATTATGGAAGCTGCGCCAAATTTGGAGATCATAACCAATTTGGCGGTTGGTTATAATAATATCGATATAGAAGCGGCAAAAGAATTGGATATTATCGTCACAAACACACCAGATGTCCTTTCAGAGACAACTGCAGACTTAGCGTTTGCATTGTTATTAGCAACCGCACGTCGTATAACAGAAGCGGAATCCGTGCTGCGTGAAGGAAAATGGCAAGCTTGGGCTCCGATGCAATTGACAGGAATGGATATTTACGGCAAAACATTGGGTATTATCGGCATGGGACGAATTGGCGAAGCAGCTGCAAGACGAGCGCTTGGCTTTAATATGGATGTCCTATACCATAACCGTACACGCAAAGTAGAAGCGGAAGAAGCGTATGGATTTACGTACGCGGATGTAGATACTTTATTGCAACAATCTGATTTTGTCTTATTATTTGCACCATTGACAGAGGAAACGCGTAATATGATGACGAAAAGAGAATTTGCACGGATGAAAGAGACGGCAATTTTAATCAATGTTGCACGAGGTCCTATTGTCAATGAAGATGATCTGTACGATGCGCTCAAAGAAGGGGTTATTTGGGGAGCGGGGCTAGATGTGTACCATGTTGAACCATTACCAACAAATCATAAACTACTCACACTGCCAAATGTTGTAGCAATCCCACATATCGGGAGTGCAAGCATTCAAACGCGTCTTGCAATGATGGCATTAAATCGCCAAGCAATTCTAGATGTGTTTGAAGGAAAAACACCAAAAAATGTATTAACAAATGGATAAATGATCGAAACAGCCAATTAACATGCAAAGTCATTTGAATTGGCTGTTTTTTTACGTCTTTAGGAGGAAAGGAACAGAACCCCAATTAAAGAGGAAAACTTTTAGATGTAGAAGACAGTCTATAAGAGAACGAGCCAATGACAATCAGATGAAAGGGGTTTGCTTGATGCAATTTTCATTTTCTGAAGAACAACAACTGTTGCGAAGGACGGTGCGTACATTTGTCGATGAGAACATTCAGCCGCATATTGCTCAATGGGATCGGGAAGGTCAGTTTGATAAAGATATTTATACACAATTAGCAAAGCTTGGGTTGATGGGGGTTTGCATCCCGACAAAATATGGCGGAAGCGGGATGGACTATAATGCATTAGCGATTGTTTGTGAAGAATTAGAACGTGGAGATACTGCATTTCGGACGGCCGTTTCTGTACACACGGGATTGAATTGTTTAACGCTGCTTCAGTGGGGAAATGAAAAACAAAAGGAAAAATATTTAATCCCACAAGCGAAAGGCGAAAAGGTGGGCGCATTTGGGTTAACAGAACCGAATGCTGGATCTGATGTTGTCGCAATCCAAACAACTGCTAAAAAGGACGGCGATATCTATCGATTAAACGGACAAAAAACATGGATTTCACTTTGTGACGATGCAGACCATTTTATTGTATTTGCATATACGGGTGATCGCTCATTAAAACATCAAGGCATTTCAGCATTTATCGTCGAACGAACATGGGAAGGATTTTCATCGAAAGCGATGAAAGGTAAGCTCGGGATTCGGGCAGGAAATACAGGGGAATTATTTTTTGACGATGTGCGAGTGCCCGCTGAAAATTTACTTGGCAAAGAAGGAGAAGGATTTAAAATTGCGATGTCTGCGTTAGACAATGGGCGCTTTACAGTCGCAGCAGGTGCAGTAGGATTAATCCAAGCATGTATAGAGGCGAGCGTTCGTTATTGTCATGAACGTCAAACATTTGGCAAGAACATCGGCGAGCATCAACTTGTACAACAAATGATTGCGAATATGGAAGCAGGTTATCAAATGAGCCGTCTACTTGTTTATCGTGCGGGTACATTGAAAAATGACGGAAAACGAAATACGCGTGAAACTTCATTAGCAAAGTGGCAAGCTTGTGATTTTGCGAATCGTGCCGCAGATGATGCTGTTCAAATCCATGGTGCTTATGGTTATTCGGATGAATATCCAGTTGAACGGTATTTGCGTAATTCCAAAGCCCCTGTTATTTATGAAGGGACACGTGAAATCCATACAATCATGCAAGCGGAATACGTTTTAGGTGTCCGACAAGATCGACCATTAAATCGTATGTTACCCCCATGGAAATCGGAATAAATGATACGATATTGATAAATACTTTTGAATAAAGGAGTCCTCACAATGAACCAATATTTAATGTATGTAAATGGTCAATGGATGGGTGAATCATTGAAACCATTAGACGTTTATAACCCAGCAAATGGTGAAGTCGTCGGTACGGTGCCATATGGTGGAAAAGAAGAAGCGGAAGCAGCGATTGAAGCAGCTGATGTTGCATTCCAAACATGGTCAAAAACGACTGCATATGAACGTGCGACGTATTTACAAAACTTACATCGTTTATTAATCGAACACCAAGAAGAACTTGCTGCCATAATGACGTTAGAAATGGGTAAACCGATCCAAGAATCACGTGGTGAAGTATTGTACGCAGCATCTTATATTGAATGGTATGCCGAAGAAGGGAAGCGTGTTTATGGCGAGACGATCCCAACGCATCTAGCGAATAAACGATTACAAGTGTGGAAAAAACCGGTCGGCGTAGTCGCTGCGATTACCCCATGGAATTTCCCGCTTGCTATGTTAACACGTAAACTTGCGCCTGCACTTGCAGCGGGCTGTACATTCATCATGAAACCATCGGGTGAAAGTCCAATAACAGCTGTTAAACTAGCAGAGTTATGTGAAAAAGCGGGTATCCCACAAGGTGTAGTGAATTTAGTAACAGGTGCGTCATCCGCAATTGGTGATGCTTTTATGTCCAATCAAAAAGTGCGTAAAATGACATTTACAGGTTCTACAGCAGTTGGAAAACAGCTAATAGAACAAAGTGCTGACCAAGTAAAACGACTATCATTAGAGTTAGGTGGGCATGCACCCCTCATCGTTTTAGAAGACGCAGATCTCGACTTAGCGGTAAAAGGCGCGATCGCTTCTAAGTTTAGAAATGCTGGTCAAACTTGCGTCTGTGCCAATCGTCTATATGTCCAATCAACGGTGTATGAAGCTTTTGTAGAAAAGTTTTCGGCAGCTGTAAAGGCATTGAAAGTTGGCAATGGGTTAACAGAAGACAGTCAAATTGGTCCATTGATCAATCAAAAAGCAATTGAAAAAGTTGCGAAACATGTCGACAATGCGATTGAACATGGGGCGACAGCAGTGGTTGGTGGAGAGCAACTGACAAGTTATGATGGTACTTTTTATGCACCTACAGTGTTACGTGATGTCCAATCAAATATGCTTGTGATGAATGAGGAAACATTTGGTCCTATCGCACCCATTCAATCTTTTGAAACGATCGAAGAAGTTATCCAATTAGCGAATGATACGCCATATGGATTAGCGGCTTACGTCTTTACAGAAAGTGTTGGGAAGGGCACGAGGCTGATCGAACAATTGGATTATGGCATCGTTGGTTGGAATGATGGTGCACCATCCGCAGCACAAGCTCCTTTTGGTGGAATGAAAGAAAGCGGTATTGGGCGTGAAGGTGGAAAAGAAGGAATTGAAGGTTTTTTAGAAACACAATATGTATCAATTGGAATAGAATAAAACGCTAAAAAACTGGTATCAGAAGATGCCAGTTTTTTTCTATGCAAAAACATCATTACATGATTAAAAAGGAATTTTTTGGAACTAACTGGACGGAAAATTCTTCATCATAAAAATATTTTTTAAAAAATGTTGATAGAGGACAAATATTGTTATTTGAATTATGTAAGCGTATACAAAATAACGCAATTATTCCAAATAGATAATAAATTCTAAAAACTCTGTTGACGGAACCGAAAAAGGGATGTAATATAGTCATCAATCTCAATTACGTGATACATTTCACGAACTTATAACACTTTAAATCGATGATGAGGTTAAAGGTAATAGACTTCGTAGTTCCACAGAGAGCTGGGTATGGTGGGAACCAGCAATACGGCTATTAGCGACATCCCCTCGGAGTGAATAACTGAACGATAAACAAGTAGGTTATTCCGGGCGTATAGAATATTATGCGCTCGTTAACAAAGAGTAATGATTTTTACTCATGAGGCAGCTCATTTTTTTAGCTGCGAATTAGGGTGGTACCATGAAAGCTTTTTTCATCCCTGTTCAAAGATACAGTCGTGTCTTTGTGCGGATGAAAAAGGCTTTTTTTATTTTGAACATGTAAGGAGGAATTTATTGCAATGGATACTGGCAGTCAAGCAGTGAAAAGTTTACCGAAAGAACAACAAGTAAAAAGTGGGTCAGCGATATTGATTCAAGCACTGAAAGATCAGGGTGTTGACATGATTTTTGGTTATCCAGGAGGTGCAGTGCTACCGATTTACGATGCGTTATATCAAAATCCTATTCCGCATATACTTGCGAGACATGAACAAGGCTCGATTCACGCAGCAGAAGGTTACGCACGAGTTACTGGAAAGGCTGGCGTTGTCATAGCAACATCGGGTCCGGGCGCAACGAATTTAGTGACGGGTATTACAGATGCAATGATGGATTCCTTACCACTTGTCATTTTTACAGGGCAAGTTGCACAAGAAGTAATTGGCACAGATGCCTTTCAAGAGGCAGATATTATCGGGATTACACAACCGATTACAAAACATAATTATCAAGTATCCAACATAGAAGATTTACCACGAATTGTACAAGAAGCGTTTCATATTGCAACGACTGGACGGAAAGGTCCTGTACTCGTTGATATACCAAAAAATCTCGCAGCAAATGTCGCAGATGCAGAAGCCATCCAACAACAGGAGATTCATTTACCAGGCTATCAACCGACAACAACGCCAAATTACTTGCAAATGCAAAAGGCGGCGCAAGCGATGAGCCAAGCGAAGCGTCCAATATTCCTTGCGGGTGCAGGCATATTACATGCACAAGCAGTTGACGTTTTTCAACAATTGGTCGAACGTTATCGCATTCCAGTTGTGCATACATTATTAGGTCTCGGTAGTATTTCAGGCGAGCATCCATTGTGTTTTGGAATGGCAGGTATGCACGGCACATACGCCGCGAATATGGCGATTCATGAATGCGATTTACTCATAAACGTTGGCGCAAGATTTGATGACCGCTTAACAGGGAACCTGAAGCAATTCGCACCAAATGCGAAAGTGATTCATATTGATATTGATCCGGCAGAAATTGGAAAAAATGTACAGACGGATATTCCGATTGTTGCTGATGCAAAAGAAGCCTTGACGGCACTACTTGAAAGAGATGTTGATGCGCCGAAAACAGAAGAATGGTTACGTTATATTAAACAGATGGCTGTAGCAAATCCGCTTTGGTATGAAACAGATCCCAATCAGTTGTTACCACAACAAGCCATTCAAATGATTCATTCGATTACGAAAGGCGATGCAATCGTATCAACAGATGTCGGGCAACATCAAATGTGGACTGCACAATATTACCGTTTGAACAATCCTGATCATTGGATCACTTCAGGTGGTCTAGGCACGATGGGATTCGGTTTCCCGGCAGCAATTGGTGCACAGCTAGCAAAACCAGAAAAGACGGTCGTTTCTATTGTTGGTGATGCAGGTTTTCAAATGACCGCGCAAGAACTTTCACTATTGCAAGAACATCGTTTACCTGTAAAAGTTGTTATTTTGAATAATCAAAGCTTAGGAATGGTTCGACAATGGCAAGAAACGTTTTATGAAGAACGGTATTCAGAATCACTTATTCCGGTACAACCGGACTTTATCAAATTGGCAGCAGCTTACGATATTAAAGGGTACCGGATTGAACGGCCAGAAGAGGCGGAAGCCATTTTTAGAGAAGCATTACTCAGTGATGAGCCAGCATTAATTGATTGTCGCGTGAAGGCAACAGAAAATGTCTATCCAATGGTCGCACCAGGGAAAGGATTAAGTGAAATGATTGGGGTGAAAGCGAAATGAAACGAGTCATCACAGTCACTGTCATAAACCAAAGTGGTGTTTTGAACAGGGTAACGGGATTGTTAATGAAACGACAATTCAATATTGAAAGCATTACAGTTGGTCATACGGAAAAACCAGGCATTTCAAAAATGACTTTTCTTGTCAATATGGAAGAGGAACGGAAAGTTGAACAGCTCATGAAGCAATTGCAAAAACAAATCGATGTGTTGAAAGTAGATGACATTACAGAAAATGCCATTGTCATGAGAGAGTTGGCACTCATAAAAGTTGGTTCACCCCCGCATGTACGCGGGGAAATGAATAGCATTGTAGAACCGTTCCGCGCAACGATTGTTGATACGGGGCGCAATGTCGTCACTTATCAAGTGACTGGAAAACCAGAAAAAATCGATGCATTTATTGAGTTAGTCAAACCTTATGGCATTAAAGAATTAACGCGTACGGGTGCAACAGCATGTGTCCGCGATACACAACAACCGGAAAAACCACAATTATCAATTTTAAAATAAAAACTTGGGGGAATTAGAAATGGCGAAAATGTATTATAACAATGACATCAATGAAGGTGTTTTACAAAATAAGAAAGTTGCAATTATCGGATATGGTTCACAAGGTCATGCACACGCACAAAACTTGAAGGATTCAGGATTTGATGTAGTCGTTGGTGTTCGACCAGGGAAATCATTCGATGCAGCAAAAGAAGATGGTATGGACGTTAAAACAGTAAAAGAAGCTGCTGAATATGCAGATGTTGTGATGATTCTATTGCCAGATGAGCGTCAAAAACAAGTCTATGAAGAAGAGATTAAACCGGCGTTAACAGCAGGAAAATCACTGGTTTTTGCACATGGGTTTAATGTTCACTTCGGTGAAATTCAACCACCAGCAGATGTGGACGTATTTTTAGTCGCACCAAAAGGCCCTGGTCATTTAGTAAGACGTACTTTTGAGGCAGGTGCCGGTGTTCCAGCATTGTTTGCGGTATATCAAGATGCTTCTGGGGAAGCAAAAGAAGTTGCACTTGCATACGCAAGAGGTATCGGGGCTGCAAGAGCAGGTGTCCTTGAAACGACATTTAAAGAAGAAACTGAAACAGATCTATTTGGCGAACAAGCAGTGCTATGCGGTGGAACAACAGCTCTTGTGAAAGCAGGCTATGAAACATTAGTAGAAGCAGGCTATCAACCAGAACTCGCATATTTTGAAACCTTGCATGAATTAAAGCTAATCGTTGACTTAATGTACGAAGGTGGATTAGCGGGAATGCGTTATTCAGTATCGGATACAGCACAATGGGGCGACTATGTTGCAGGAGATCGTATTATTGATGCAGGAACGAAAGCGCGGATGAAAGAATTACTCGCTGAAATCCAATCAGGTAAATTTGCGAAAGGTTGGATTCAAGAAAACGAAAATGGTAGACCAAACTTTAATGCGATTACAGAGAAGGAAGAGCAACATAGCATTGAGCAAGTAGGTGCAAAACTACGCGAAATGATGCCATTTGTTCAAGCGAATAAAAAACCGAAGAAAGAAGTGGTAGTACATGCGGAAAATTGACATATTCGATACGACATTACGTGACGGAGAACAAGCAGCCGGGATTAATTTAAATACAGTAGAAAAACTTGAAATCGCAAAGCAACTAGAACGTTTCGGGGCGACCATTATTGAAGCAGGGTTTCCTGCTTCATCCCCCGGTGATTTTGAAGCAGTACAACGGATTGCGAACACTGTAAAAGATTCGATTGTAACAGGATTAGCAAGAACTGTTAAAACGGATATTGATGCGGTTTGGGAAGCGGTAAAAGGTGCAGAACAACCACATATTCATACGTTTATCGCAACCTCACCGATTCATATGCAATACAAATTAAAAATGACGCCTGAACAAGTTGTTGAACAAGCAGTTGAAGCAGTAAAGTATGCTAAAAAGAACTTTTCCCTTGTACAATGGTCTGCTGAAGATGCTTTTCGCTCAGATAAAGCGTTTCTCGTGCGCATCGTCAACGAAGTCATCGCAGCAGGAGCCACGACGATTAATATTCCAGATACAGTCGGTTACGCAACACCAGCGGAGTATGGGGCATTATTTAAGTTTTTAAAAGAGAATGTCCAGGGGATTGATCGCGTAAAACTATCGGCACATTGCCATAATGATTTAGGAATGGCAACAGCAAATACCATTGCAGCGATTGAAAATGGCGCGGATCAAGTGGAAGGAACGATTAACGGAATTGGTGAACGAGCAGGAAACGTTGCATTAGAGGAAGTGGTCGTCGCATTACATACTCGTCAAGATGCGTACGATTTTGGTTCAACAATTACATTAAATGAGATTAAACGTACAAGCCAACTTGTAAGTCAATTAACAGGTGTGGTCATTCAACCGAATAAAGCAATCGTCGGGAAAAATGCATTTGCACATGAATCTGGTATTCATCAAGATGGCATGCTGAAAAACCCAGAAACATATGAAATTATTACACCAGAACTTATTGGTGATACGACAGCACCACTCGCTTTAGGAAAGCATTCTGGACGTCATGCTTTTAAAGATCGTGCCAAAACGATGGGCTTCGATTTATCAGATGAAAAATTAAATGCAGCATTTGTCGCATTTAAAGAACTTGCGGATAAGAAGAAAGAAATTACCGAAGATGATTTATTCATTTTATTTACGGATCAACAATTAGAATACGAAGAAACAGCCGTCTATGAATTAGATAGCGTTCAAGTTCAATACGGGACAGAAAATATTCCTACAGCGACAGTAGCTGTAACTTTACCAACAGGTGAACAAGTAAGCAAAGCAGCGACAGGATCTGGCTCTGTTGAAGCAATTTTCAATACGTTAGAAGAATTAGTACAAGGAAAAGTACATATTCTTGATTATCGTGTGACGTCAGTTGGAAAAGGGCGAGATGCATTGGGCGAAGCGCTTGTCAATTTAAGCTTTAATGGCGAAACATCGACAGGAAGAGATGTTGCACAAGACGTATTAGAAGCTTCTGCAAAAGCTTACTTAAATGCGATTAACCGTCAATTAGTCAAAGATCATGCACGTGATAAAGGAAGAGCAATTGTATCTTAAAAAAACCACAGGATAAAGGGAGCGATTAGTATGGAAAAAAGAATTGCAGTATTACCAGGAGATGGCATTGGACCGGAAGTTGTGGAGTCAGCACTCAAGATTTTAAGTGTGATTGGTAGACGTTTTAAACATACATTTCACGTAGAGTACGGTGCAATCGGCGGCGATGCAATCGATCGTTACGGTGAACCTTTACCTGAGGAAACAATTCGTTTATGTGAACAAAGCGATGCGGTTTTACTAGGTGCTGTTGGAGGGCCTAAATGGCAACAAAATGAACCTGCAAAGCGACCTGAAAAAGGATTATTAGGTCTTCGCAAACATTTCGATCTGTTTGCCAACTTACGTCCTGTTGACACGGTTCCATCATTAGTAAATGCGTCACCGTTAAAACGAGAAGTTGTGGAAGATGTCAATTTACTTATTGTCCGTGAACTTACGGGCGGACTTTATTTCGGAGAGCCGAGTAAACGAACGGAAAAGGCTGCGTTCGATACACTCGTTTATACGCGAGAAGAGATTGAAAGAATCGTCGATAAAGCATTTGAACTAGCACGTTTACGCAAAGGGAAACTGACATCAGTTGATAAAGAAAATGTTCTTCAGTCAAGTAAGTTATGGCGCGAAGTAGTGGATGAAAAAGCACAAGGTTTCCCAGATGTTGAGGTTGAACATATGCTTGTCGACTCTGCTGCCATGCGTTTAGTGACGAATCCAAGTGAGTTTGACGTAATTGTGACGGAAAATATGTTTGGCGATATTTTAAGTGATGAAGCATCTGTTATTACAGGATCACTCGGCGTGATGCCATCTGCGAGTATTCGCGCAGACGGATTTGGTGTATATGAACCCATTCACGGTAGTGCACCAGACAAAGCTGGTTTAGGGACAGCAAACCCAGCAGCAGCGATTTTATCTGTTGCGATGATGCTGAAATATTCATTTGGCTTAGAAGAAGCGGCATCTGCACTAGAAGAGGCTGTTTATGCAGTGTTTGACTCAGGTTTCTATACAGAAGATGTGGCAACAGGCGCAGATCGCGTACATTCAACAGAAGAGTGGACGACACGCGTGATTGAAGAGCTTGATACACAATCTGTAAGTAATGACATTATGTTTACGTACGTATAAAAAGGGGACGAATTGTTATGGCGCAAACGATTATCGAAAAAATTTGGAATCATCACATAGTTTACGAAGAAGAAGGAAAGCCGGATTTACTGTATATTGATCTTCATCTATTGCATGAGGTCACTTCTCCACAAGCATTTGAAGGTTTGCGCCTTGCAAATCGAAAAGTGAGAAGACCAGACCTATGTTTTGCAACAATGGATCATAATGTACCAACAAAGAACTTACCTTATTTCCATGATCCAATTGCTGAAAAGCAAGTGTCCACTTTACAGAAAAATTGTGAAGAATTTGGGATTCCACTAACGAATATGGATCATCCAGACCAAGGAATTGTGCATATTATTGGACCTGAACTGGGATTGACACAACCTGGAAAAACGATTGTTTGTGGAGATAGTCATACGTCCACACACGGGGCGTTTGGAGCAATTGCATTTGGAATTGGAACGAGTGAAGTTGAACATGTACTGTCAACACAAACACTATGGCAAGCAAAACCTAAAACGATGGAAGTGCGAATCAACGGTCAATTAGGTTTTGGTGTGACAGCAAAGGATGTAATTTTAGCGATGATTGCTAAATTCGGCATTGATGTTGGAACAGGTCATATTATTGAATATACAGGCGATGCCATCCGTTCGATGACGATGGAAGAACGAATGACCATTTGTAATATGTCGATTGAAGCGGGTGCAAAAGCAGGTCTCATCAGTCCGGATGAAACGACAGTTCATTACTTAAAAGGCCGTAAATATACGCCAGATGGGGCAGCATTTGATGCGCTGCGCGAACAATGGTTAAGCTTTGCAACAGATGAAGGCGCGACATATGACAAAGTAGTAGAACTACATGCGGATGAAATTGAACCATTTGTTACATGGGGAACCAACCCATCGATGGGTGCTGGGATTTCAAATGCTGTTCCATCAAAAGAAGCGTACAATTCTGAGGTCGAAAAAGATGCGCTTGAAAAAGCATTAACATATATGGGATTAGAAGAAGGTATGCCTTTAACCGCTATTGAGATTCAACATGTGTTTATCGGCTCTTGTACAAATGCCCGCTTAAGTGATTTACGCGCTGCAGCGGAAGTTGTAAAAGGAAGAAAAGTGCATGAGCAAGTGACGGCTATTGTCGTTCCAGGTTCACGTACTGTAAAACGTCAAGCAGAAGAAGAAGGACTCCATCAAATCTTCCTCGATGCTGGATTTGAGTGGCGGGAATCAGGCTGTAGTATGTGCTTAGCAATGAATAATGATGTCGTTCCAGCGGGCGAACGTTGCGCATCGACATCGAATCGTAACTTTGAAGGGCGTCAAGGTGCTGGCTCAAGAACGCATTTAATGAGTCCACCAATGGCAGCAGCGGCGGCGATTGAAGGACATTTTGTTGACGTCAGAACATTAGACGTTGCGCATGTATAAGGATGAATTCGGAAGGAGGCTATTTCCATGAAACCAATTAATAAAGTGACAAGCATTGTAACGCCATTAAATCGAACAAATGTAGATACAGACCAAATTATTTCAAAAGAATTTTTAAAGCGAATCGAACGAACTGGGTTTGGACAATATTTATTTTACCATTGGCGTTTTGATGAAAATGGCGAAGAGAAGAAAGATTTTGTGTTAAATGATCCGACGTACAAGCAATCTACTATTTTAGTTGCCAATGAAAACTTCGGATGTGGTTCATCAAGAGAACATGCACCGTGGTCGATAGGGGATTATGGGTTTAACGTCGTTATTGCGCCAAGCTTCGCCGATATATTTTATAATAACTGTATGAAAAATGGTTTACTTCCGATTCGTTTAACAAATGATGAAGTAGGGTATCTTCTCCAAAGAGGCGCTGAAGGTGCTTTTCAAATAACCGTTCATTTAGAAAGCCAAACTGTGCAAACAGAAGATGGTCATACGTATCAATTTGACATTGATCCGTATTATAAAAAAATGCTATTAAATGGTTGGGATGAAATCGAACTAACATTTCAATACGAAGACCATATTCGAGCATACGAAACTGCAAACTAGCTCCCCCAACACCTTTAGTGCGTACTTGCACTAAAGGTGTTTTTTACGATGTGCTGAACAAGTTTATGGATGGCGTATGAATAAAATATTTGTGTGGGGGTGGAATGTAACAGCCAATCACCAGACTGATTGTCATTTCGATTGTCGCGTTTGTCGCGGACACGGCTTCAGCCACCTCGTCACTACATTTCTGTGGGGTCTTCAGCTCGTGCTATTCTCACAGGCGTCATCACATCTCCACTTCAACCAATAGGTCAATGGGGTAGCGATCATCTGTTGAAGACCAAGCTATCTAAACATGAAAAAAGGGCTCTCTTTTTTCATAGTGACGTTTGCACACAACCACTAAAGAAGAGAACCCGGAAAGATTTTTTGCAAAAATCAAAGGAATGTTATACTACAAAGAATGAAAGTGGAAGGAGTCGTGTACATGAAGATCGGTTTAATCGGATGTGGAACCATTGGACAGTTTTTATTGGAACAATTAAATGAAAGAAAAGTGCTTCCGAATGTGCGGATTGTCGCTATTTTTGACGAACGAGAAAAAACAAAAGAAAAGCTACAACGTTATAGCGGACAATACCATGTTCAATATGAAACAACATTACCATCATTTTTAGACGTGCAAATGGACCTTGTAATAGAATGTGCCAATGTTGAAGCGGTCCGAATGTATGCTGAAAAGATTATTCAACAAAAAGATTTTGTCGTGATTAGTATCGGTGCACTTGTTGACTTGACATTTTACCAACACTTAGAACAACTTGCTACTGAAAAAGGGCATCGTCTATATTTGCCAGCAGGGGCTATTGGTGGATTGGATTTGATTCAAGCAGCAGCTACGTTAGGAGAGTTAGATCAAGTAAGTTTAACAACGCGTAAACCTGCACACGCATTACAGGAAGCAGCAATCGAATCGCCACAAACAATCTTTTCAGGCAGTGCAAAAGAGGCGATTGAAAAGTTTCCGCAAAATGCCAATGTAGCGATTACGTTGTCTTATGCGGGAATCGGAATAGAACAAACGCAAGTGTCTATTATTGCGGATCCTGCTATCACACGTAATATTCACTGCATACAAGCGAAAGGGGCTTTTGGGGAAACAACGATTGAGATTGCTAATAATCCTTCCCCACAAAATCCGAAAACCAGTTATTTAACATCGCTCAGTATATTAAAAACAATTCAACAACTTACCCAAACGGTAAAGATTGCTTAACAGATTAAAAAGTGAATCCATCCAAATATGCATGAATAACTGTATATAAGTCACCTGTAATGAAGGAAGTAGGAAGATCTGCAATATAATGAGAAAAGCTGGTTTGGTGTAAGTTATGCAAATCCTTCATACCAAAGCAGCTTTTTTATTATTTAAAAGTATATTGAAATAATTTATAAGTAAGGGGGTATTTTAGCGAGTAATGCCTAAAGTAAGCGGCGTTAACAATTCCGTGAATTCTCAATGTTCAAAGAACAAGGGAAATGGTTTACTATTTGCTATTAAAATGTTATCTTTGAAAAGTCTAAAAAAATAAAGCCATCTAAAACACTTCCTATTTCTAGAGAAGCTGTTTTTTCTTTTGTGAATATATTCACAACTTTAAGAAAGCGCTTCAACTAACACATACAAATGACAATATATATCAAAAGGAGGCAATTGCTATGGATTTTTCGCCTTGGGTTTTGTTTACAGACGTTGGTTTAATTGGTCTGCTTTTATTGGCAGGGACCATTATTCGTGCGAAAGTGAAAATTGCACAACAAATGTTTTTACCGGCAAGTATCATTGCAGGGATTTTAGCGTTAGCATTTGGACCAAACGGATTAGGCTGGCTTCCGTTCTCTGCGCAGATTGAAAACTATCCGGGTATTTTAATCGCGGTCATTTTCGGTACACTTCCACTTTTATCACCACGTATTGACTGGAAAGCCATTCGTACACGAGTCGGCAGTATGTGGGCATACTCGCAACTTGCGATGATTTTAATGTGGGGTGGAGGACTTCTCTTCGCACTAATCTTGCTCAATCCGTTTTGGGGAGATTTACACGATGGATTCGGTCTCATGTTAGCAGCAGGATTCGTTGGTGGTCACGGAACGGCAGCAGCAATTGGTGACACATTTGCAGCAAACGGTTGGGAAGAGGCAAAGTCATTAGCGATGACTTCAGCGACAATTGGAATTATTAGCTCGATTCTAATTGGGATTTTATTAATTAAAAGAGGTTCCACGAAAGGACATACATCATTCCTCTCCTCATTCTCTGATTTACCAGATGAATTAAGAACAGGTTTAATTGAACCTGGTACACGCTCAAAATCAGAAACAGATACAGTATCATCTATTTCAATCGATCCATACGTATTTCATTTATCGATTGTGATGATCATTGCGTTAGGTGGATATTACTTAAGCCAATTAGGTGAAAGTTTATTACCAAATGTATCCATTCCGGCATTTTCATTAGCATTTTTAGTCGGATTACTTGTGAAGAAAGTGTTAAATACGACGAACACAGCAAAATATGTGAGTACAGATGTTGTCAACCGTATTGGCGGGAGTGCCACGGATATTTTAGTCGCATTTGGAATCGGTTCCATAAGCTTATCAGTCGTTGTAGATTATGCCGTACCATTAGCTTTACTCTTCATTTTCGGGTTGTTTTATGCATTTTTATTTTTCTCAGTATTATCGAAGCGATTTTTCGAAGAATACTGGTTTGAAAAAGGGATTTTCACTTGGGGTTGGACAACAGGGACAACCGCAATGGGAATGGCTTTATTAAGAATTGTAGACCCACAAGCAAAAAGTAGGACGTTAGACGATTATGGCTTAGCGTACATACCAATTGCACCGGTAGAAATATTGCTTGTAACATTTGCACCGATGTTCGTACTTGCATCAAAAGGATGGATGTTCGTTGCGATCGTTGCAGCAGTATCAGCGCTTATTTTTGGCATGTCATTTCGTTTTAAATGGATCAAACGTCCAAATGAATAAAAGGTAGTGACAAACATCGTGTTAGTTCAATAAAATGGCTTTGTAATCGCTCGTTCGATCACAAAGCCATTTTTTATTGCATTGCGTACATATAAAAGTATGGATAGTTGGAGAAGTGAACTGTGAGAAAATGAATGTTCGAGCTCATTGTGACGCTTTCTGCAGGCTCAACGACGTCCGTTTGCATCATCATATAAACGAAAGTTGTTTTGAGTGGTATAATAAAAAGACAGATAAAGTTTTGAAAAAGAGGTGAGACTGTATGAAATTATTGGACAAAGTAAGATTGTGGAAGATAAGCCGCGCACAATTGAACTTATACTATCCAAAAACGATTTATGATGCATTTGCTAGAAAAGAAATTAATATGTTACTCGGACAGTTTAATGCAATCTATTACAATGCCTATCCAGAAGCGCTAACAGGACTGATTCATCCACCGGAAAAGACACGCCCTAAAAAACATAAACGAACATTTGACATTGAAAAACAATTGACGTTTTATAAAGCTAAAAAAGTACGCGCTAAAAAACTTCAAAAAATTGGCGAGCTCTTACATGTGCAATATACGCTAGAAGCCCAATTGCAACATGACCAATCGATTTATGAACATGCGATATACGTTCAAGAACGTCTTCAAAAAGGCCCGTATAAAGAATACTTTCCAGAACTATATGCTGAGCGTATGCGCGCAATCGAACGGCTTATTAGCCAGTGCATAGAGGACCGTAAACGTATTGAACAAGAACATACAACATGTTTGTATGCCATTGAGGAGCTAGGAGAAGGCGGAAATGACTTTTGGTCTGATACAGGTCGTATGGTATCAAGCGTTGTATCGCAATCTGTCAAACAAGTCGTCGATACAATCGATCAAACGTTCAAGAGGAAATAAGATAGCGATGAATACAGGAACGATTCGTCACAAATTCAGAAAGTTTGGTATAATGAAAGGAATCGAGTGAGCAATCATTCGAAAAAATGATACGTAACAGGAGGAATTCGTGATGAGTACATTAAGTTATGAAAAAGGTATTATTTATGAATTCAATAAAAATAACGCGTATACGAAAAAAGTAACATCAGGCACAACGCTAACAATTGAAACGTATGATTGTTTTCAAAATCAAATTCAAACACCAGAAACAGAAGTTGAAGCTATTGATTGGGATAAAATTAACCCTGCTACGGGCCCAATTTATGTGGAAGATGCACTGCCAGGTGATGTATTGAAAGTAACCATTGAGAACATCGATATTGGTGATCAAGGTGTGATGGTTGTTGGACCAGAGTTAGGAATTATGGGCGATCGGTTCGACAAAATGGAATCGAAAATTTTACCGATTAAGCATGATAAAGTCTTATTTAATGACCTTGAACTTCCGATTAACAAAATGATTGGTGTCATTGGTGTTGCACCAGAAGGAGAAGGCGTTAATTGTGGAACACCAGGTGCACATGGCGGCAATATGGACAATAAAATGGTTACAGAAGGCGCAACATTATATTTCCCAGTATTTACGGAGGGTGCGTTATTTGGATTAGGAGATTTTCACGCTGCGATGGGAGATGGCGAAGTAAGCGTTTCAGGCATTGAAGTGCCCGGAGCAGCAACCGTCACACTAGAAGTGATAAAAGGAGAAACATTACGCCATCCCCTGCTTGAAAATGACGAAGCGTTTACGCAAATTGTGTCAGCTGACACATTAGATGAGGCAGCAAAAGAAGCGACGCGCGAAATGATTGATCGAATTGTCGAAAAATCAGGCCTGCCAATTGCAGAAGTGACGATGTTAATGAGTGCAGTCGGACAAGTTGAAATTTGCCAAATCGTCGATCCATTAATGACAGCAAGATTTGTCGTTCCAAAATGGCTACTTGAAAAACTCAATATTACGTTAATCTAATGCGAATGAGCCCAAGACAAAAATCAATACGTTAAACAAAAATGATGCATTCTATCCAGAGATGCATCATTTTTGTATGAACGATTATTCAATCATTATATCCTCATTTGACCGACGAAGATTATGCTTCGGATTGTAGATGAATCCAAATATCAGAAATCAGTTTAATCACAGTAAATTCATGGGGCGTATCTTTAAATGCTTGTCTAAATGAGCGCAGAATAGCTTCGATCAATTGTAAACGCGGCGCCTCAGCAATTAATTCATCTTGTAAAAATGTAACGAATTGACTATTTTCTTCATCTTTTTCACGCTGCAATTGTTGATGGAAACTGGCAAGGCGTTCTAAAATATCTTCCATTAATAATTCATCCGCCCCATCTTGCGCATGAATGACTTGGAATAAAGATTCGCCGAATAACGCGTCGTCAGTTGCCATCATTGAAGGGATCATTTGGTCAATTCTTCTCATAATATAACGAGTGACATCAATCGGCTCATAATTTTTGGTCATATTCGATTTTCTAAAGTACAACGTATGCTGTAACATCCCGATAAATAATACGGCACAATCTGCAGCGTATGTTTTCATTTTTTCGCCGTACATATCCACGAAACGATTGGCAATCCAATGTAATTCTTTTAAATGAGACTTTCTTGCAAACTCACTTAAATCATTCTCACCAGAATGGAAAATGGCTTCAATAATGGGAATGAGATTATGATCGCTATTCACTTGGACACGAACGGCAATTTGTTGAACGAAAATCTCCTTATCAGTACGGTCTTGTCCGATTAATAATTCTTCCCTACGTAAATGCGTTTCTTCTTCTCCAAGTGTCACGATTGCTTTTAAACAATCATTTTTGGAACTGAAGTAATTATAAAAAGTTCCTTTGGAAATATTAGCCTTCGTTAAAATATCTTGAATAGACGTTGCAGCAGCCCCTTTTTCTAGGAAAAGCTGTTGTGCATGTTCTAGCACTTGTCTTTTTCTGTTATTCAAAATAACACGCTCCTTGAACTGATAGTATAAATTATCTTACGCTCAAATCATTGTTAAATCAATGAACTATACTTGCGGTATGGAAATCTTGATTTTTTTGGACTCCAAGTATAAACTGTTATTCATGGGAAAAATGGAAGAATAGGGAGTTGGAAAATCTCAATGGATTATGAAGAATTACACAAAAAGCCACCATATGCGATGATTGCCATTTTATTTATTGGGGCATTCGTTGCATTTTTAAACAATACGTTATTAAACATTGCCCTACCGACAATTATGGAAGAATTCGATGTGAAGCCTTCCACAGTTCAATGGGTGACAACAGCTTATATGCTTGTCAACGGGATTTTAATTCCAGCAAGTGCGTTTTTCGTAACGAAATTTACGAATCGTCGTTTATTTATCGTTGCGATGTCACTATTTTCATTCGGTACGTTTTTAGCTTTTATTACGCCAACATTTTCATTGCTAATCGTTGCGCGAATGATTCAAGCATCTGGTTCGGCGCTAATGATGCCATTATTAATGAACATTATGTTAGCAGCCTTTCCAATTGAAAAGCGTGGAACAGCAATGGGTGTTTTTGGTCTTGTCATGTTTACAGCACCGGCGATTGGCCCAACATTATCAGGTTGGGTGATTGAACATTACACATGGAGAACATTATTTGCGATTGTTTTACCATTTTCATTAGCAACTTTAGCTTATGCGATTTTTAGATTAAGAAACATTACGGAAAACCGTGATATGTCATTAGATCTTACATCACTCCTATTATCTTCAGTCGGTTTTGGCGGTCTATTATACGGATTTAGTACGGCAGGAGAAAAGGGCTGGGGTTCCCCAATCGTTTATGGAACAATTCTCATCGGGGCAATTTCTTTACTCGTTTTCATCCTCCGTCAACTAAAAATGGATGACCCGATGCTCGATTTTAAAATTTACAAGTATCCAATGTTCGCATTAGCATCGGTCATTTCGATTGTTATTTCGGTATCGATGTTCTCGGCGATGTTATTAACACCGTTATATGTTCAAAGCGTCCGTGGCATTTCACCATTTGAGGCAGGCATTTTAATGTTACCTGGTGCGATTGTGATGGGTTTGATGTCGCCAATTACGGGGCGTTTATTTGATAAATACGGCGCGAAAATATTAGCGGTTACGGGATTGACGATTACCATTGCGATGACATATTTACTTAGTACATTAACGATGGAATCAGGCTATTACTATATTATGATCATTTACACAGTTCGAATGTTTGGAATGTCGATGGTTATGATGCCGATTATGACAAATGGATTGAATCAGTTACCGATGCACTCCAACCCACACGGAACAGCGCTGAATAATACGTTACAACAAGTTTCAGGAGCGATTGGTTCTGCAGTGTTATTAACGATCATGACGAAAAAATCGGAAAATACAGGAGAACAATTATTTTTAGATGCTCAAGCAGATGGACTGATTCCAACGGATCCAACAGCGATTGAGCAATTTAAACAACAAGTTGAATTACAAGCAATGTTAGAAGGCATAAACTACACATTCTTTCTCTCGACAGTATTTGCTGCTATCGCATTACTGCTAACATTCTTCATAAAACGAGTAGAACCACCAATGAGCGACAAGTCTGTCGAAAATATAAAATCACAACAATCTTAAAGTATGCTAAAATAGAGAAGACGCTGAAAAGAATGATTGTATAGAAGTAATAAAACTTGATTTTATTTACAGAAGTGTGTTCTTATTGTAATAAGAGTAGCTTCGTGACGGTTGACAATGCCAGCACGAAGCTCTTTCGGTTTATGAAGTATAGAAAAGGTGTGAAAGAAATGGTAGGAAGAAATGATCCATGTCCATGTGGCAGTGGGAAAAAATATAAAAAATGTTGTTTACGCAACAATGAACCGTCGATTGATGAATTAATCGAACAAGATTTAGAAAGAATTTTACGCACATACTATGAACGCCCAAGAAGTAAAGGGGAATTACTAGAGTACGATAAGCATCGTAAAGTGTGGCTTGATCAGTTAAGCAAACATTGGGATGAAAAAAGCATTGATGTTGCAACGACAGAGTATTTCATTTTTATCGAGCAACAACCACTTTGGGAACAGTATGTTGAAGAGGTGTTAGCACAACCACTACGCGATGCAGTGCGTACGATTGTAGAAAAGTGGAAAAATCCTGTTGTCTTATTCGGTAAAGTGACGGAAAAAACGGGTAACACAATTAATGTGGAAGAAATTATAGGTGACGAAACGTTTACGCTTGAAGTGAATGATGCGGCAGAAGAAGGATTACTCGTCTTCGGTATCGGTTTACGTAATAATCGTCATCAAGAAAATGGTTTATACACATTAACTTCATTTATGTTCATTAAAGATGTAAACCAATCATTCGAAAATGACGTCGTTAATTTAATGAAAGAAAGCAAGCTTGAATCGACACATGCGTTCTATCAAAAACATATGGTAGACGTGTATCAATTCATGTTTGATCGTGATAATACGACGCGTGAAGATTTAATCAGCGAAAAATTATCTGAAGATCAACAAGCAGCATTAACAATGATCGACGATGAACTAACGAACATTGAAGCTGCTGATGAAGAAAAAGAATTGCTACAAAATATTACAATTACGTACTTCATGAAGGAAAAGCCAAGATTTAGAAAACCGAATGTCATCGCAGCAGCGGTCTTTAATATTGCGATTGAAATGAAAATGCTTGGCGAATTAACAATGACAAACCGTGAAGTAGCAGAACGATTCGATGTCTCAACATCTTCTGTGAAAACCCACGCAGATCGTGTACGTGAATTCGTCAAAGATATGTTAGAAAAAACAACAGAACAACAATAAGAAGATGCACAAAAACGACTGGCAACTACATGCCAGTCGTTTTTGTGTCTATTAATGGGATTTGCTAGGGCGAAAATAATTCGACATATGGTTATAAAAAACTTGAAGAGATGAGAAATAACATGTTAAGAAGCATTCATGTGAACATCCTGGATATCAATGGTATAAAAAGTGAGACGCATGAATGATAGCGCCCATCCATTTATAGTGAAGCTATCAAAAACTTCGCAAGACGGACGAAGTGTATACATATAATGTGAAATAAAGGACTACGTTTATAAATCTCGAATAAGAATAAGAGAAGCGCCACATGACGAATCATTGAAAGGAGTAGTTGAAAGATGCAATTACACAATTTTATTGATGGGAAATGGCAAGAGGGAAACATTATGCATTACCGAGAGGTGCTCAATCCGGCGACTGGAGAACAACTAGCGGAAGTACCTTTATCTACAGCAGAAGAAGTGAATGAGGCAGTGCAAATAGCGAAGGATGCACAAAAGGACTGGGCACTTGTACCGGCGCCGGAACGTGCGCAGTATTTGTATGAAATCGGTCAGTTGATGAAAGAGCGGAAAGAACAGTTGGCACAAGTGTTAACGAAAGAAATGGGAAAAGTCCTTGAAGAAGCAAGAGGTGAAGTGCAAGAAGGAATTGATATGGCGTTCTATATGGCGGGGGAAGGAAGACGACTTGTTGGAGAAACCGTCCCTTCTGAACTTTCAAATAAATTTGCAATGAGTGTTCGTGCGCCAGTTGGTGTCGTCGGATTGATTACGCCATGGAATTTTCCTATTGCAATTGCAACGTGGAAGGCATTCCCAGCACTCGTTGCAGGCAATACGTTTATTTGGAAACCAGCGACAGAAACCCCGATGATGGCTTATGAAATGGGTAAAATTTTTGAAGCTGTACAGTTGCCAAAAGGTGTGGCAAATATCGTTTTTGGGACGGGTGTCGATGTTGGTACAGCACTGATTGAACACCCAGATGTACAAATTATTTCATTCACAGGATCGACAGAAACGGGAAAGCGTGTTGCAGAACTTGGCGGACGTCATTTGAAAAAGATCTCATTAGAAATGGGTGGGAAAAATGCCATCATTGTCATGGATGATGCCGATATCGAGCTTGCGGCTGATGCCATTGTGTGGAGTGCATTTGGTACATCCGGTCAGCGTTGTACTGCATGTAGTCGAGTCATTGTGCATACGGATGTGAAAGAGATGTTGGAAGATCGACTACTTGAAAAAGCAACGACGATGGCTATTGGAAACGGGCTAGACCAAGAAACCCAAATTGGTCCTGTTATTAATCGAACTGCATTATTAAACATTGCCAACTATGTTGAGATTGGTAAACAAGAAGGGGCAACATTGTTAACAGGGGGGGATATCGTAAAGGAAGCACCATTTGATCAAGGGTATTATTTTGAGCCGACAATTTTTACAAATGTTCAAGCGAGTAGTCGCCTCGCCCAAGAAGAAATATTTGGCCCTGTCATTGCGATGATTGAAGTGGATAGTTTGGAAAAAGCGATTGAGGTGAATAATGGCGTCGAATATGGCTTGTCGAGTTCCATTTTCTCGCAAGATGTGAATCGGATTTTTCAAGCACAAAGAGACTTGGATACAGGAATCGTTTATGTTAATGCAGGAACGACTGGCGCTGAAATTCATTTACCGTTTGGCGGAACAAAAGGTACGGGAAATGGACATCGTGATTCAGGAAATGCAGCGTTAGATGTCTTCACAGAGTGGAAAAGTATTTACATTGACTATAGTGGAACGCTTCAACGAGCTCAAATTGACAATTATGAATGATGCGAATAGAAGGGAGGTATGACGATGAACATTGTCGTATTAGGTGCTGGTTTAATGGGGAAAGAAGCTGTTCGTGATTTAATTCAAAATGAACGCGTGTCGACCGTCTATTTAGCAGATTTGCATACGGAGGAAGCCGAGCAATTTGTCGCAACCTTGAAAACTGATCGTGTTTTGATCAAACAAGTCGATGCGCAAGATGAACAGGCGTTAACATCACTTATTCAGCAAGGAGATATTGTGGTGAACGCATTGTTTTATACTTTTAATGAAACAGTCGCGCGTATTGCTATCGCAGTCGGTACGCATTATGTTGATCTTGGTGGGCATATTGGAGGTGCGACGAAAAAAGTGCTCGCTATGCATGAGGAAGCAGTCGCACAAGGGGTCACAGTCGTCCCAGATTTAGGTGTAGCACCGGGCATGATGAATATTTTGGCTGGATACGGCGCCGAGCAACTCGATGAAATTTCATCGATTCGGATTTTTGTCGGGGGTGTACCAGCGCATCCAAAGCCACCATTACAATATGCTGTAGTCTTTTCTTTAGATGGCGTATTTGATCATTATACAGAACCGTCGACAATTATTCGAAATGGTCGATTGCAAACATTGCCTTCTTTGTCAGAAGTCGAGGAAGTGATATTCGAGCAACTTGGTTCGTTTGAGGCATTCCATACATCTGGCGGAACATCGACACTACCTGAGACTTTCGCACAAATCGATACGTTAGAATATAAAACCGTTCGCTATCATGGCCATGCCGAAAAATTTCAATTGCTCATTGATTTAGGATTATTAAATAAAGCGTGTATGGTAGAAATTGATCAACAGAACATAGCAGTAAGAGATGTGATGCGTCAGCATTTTAGCAATTTATTAGCATTAGGGGATGAAGAAGATCTTGTATTATTAAAAGTATTGGTTAGCGGACAGAAAAATGAAAGAACACTAACATACATGTATGAGTGTATTGCCAAAAAAGATGTGGAGCGGCAAATTACCGCGATGGCACGTGTGACTGCTTCAACAATCTCGATTGTTGCACAAATGATTGGCGAAGGAGCCATTCAGAAAAAAGGAGCATGGCCTCCAGAAAAAATCGTTCCTGGCAAAGCGTATATTGAAGCATTGAGAAATCGGGACTTACATGTGATTGAACAGCAAATGTGATATGAAAAAACGAAGCTGGATGGAGCGAAAATCAATATGTTCAATAAAAAATGATGCATGCTCTTAATAGAGATGCATCATTTTTAGATGAACAATCATGAGGTTATCTGGCATGGAGCGCGTGACCTAGCAGGAACAGTACGCGTCTGAAAAACCTGAAATGAACGGAGCGAATGAGGACTTTGAAGCCGTGTCTGCCCAAAGCATCGCTCATACCGGAAGACAACCGGCGTTCACATGTTGCCTGCCGGTATTGTACGTAAAATCGTTATGCTCCAGCGCTTCGTTTTATTGAATTAATCCATTAGATTTTGCTCAATTTCCGTAGCTGTCATCCCATGTCCGACGAAATAACCTTCAAGGGCATCGATGCCGAGTGATGTTAAGAGAGTTGCTTGTTCCTCAGTTTCAACACCTTCAGCAATGATCATTTTATTTAATGATTTAGCAAATTGGATCATCCCATTGACGAGTTGCTTCGTTTGTTCATGCGTAGTTATCGACTGAATAAAAAGATGGTCAATTTTCAATTTTGTAATCGGTAACGTTTGTAAATATCTAAAAGATGCATAGCCTGTTCCGAAATCATCTAATGTAAATTGCATCCCCGCATCTTGTAATTTCAGCATTTGTTTTGAAATAGAGGCTTCTTCTTCTGCTTTGAATGCGAATTGCTCTGTAATCTCTAATTCAATCAGAGATGGTGGGCAATGTTCACTTTCTAAAATGGCCAAAATCTCATCTGTTCTTTGTGAATTGATAAATTCACGAATGGACAGGTTGACAGAAACTGTAGCTGAATGTCCACTTGCATGTAATTTTGCCGCTAAACGCGCTGCTTCGCGAAACACAAAATCGCTAATTTGCTCAATATGCCCGCTTTCCTCAGCGATTGGTAAAAATTCATTTGGTGCAACGTGATTTAACTGTTCGTCATTCCAACGTACTAAACACTCATAAGAGGCAATTTTTCCACTGTTCGCGTCGACTTGTGGTTGGAAAACCGTTTGCAATTGTTCATTTTCAATCGCTTCCGTTAACAATTGTCGAATTAATGATTGCCTCCGGTTTTTTTGTTGTAATTGTGGTGAAACAGAAACCATTTGTGCACGACCTGATTGCATAGCATTTTGCACCATGTCACGTGCCGTTTCGAATAAGGTAGAGAACGTTTTTTCGTGTTTAGGATAATGAATAATCCCTCCAGTGACTGTAAGTGGTGTTGCAGACTGCTCTACATAAATAGGATGCTGTTGTAAGAAATCATTAAACCCTTCAATAAACCAATCGGCAAAAGGGGTTAACACCACAAATTCATGCACACCCACACGTGCAATATCACCTGGCTTGAAATAGCGTTTCATACTGTTAATAAAATCATCAATCACTTGTTTACGAGATTGATCTGTTTGTAGTCCTTGCATCGTGTAAAAATGATCAATTGATAAATAGACAAATGCAAAGTTTTCTTGAGAATCAATGAGCTCATTCACTTTCACTTCTAAATGATGTCGACTCATCAGTCCCGTTTCATCATCATAATAAGCAAAGTGTGCCAATTGATTGCGTAGTTCAACGTCTTTTGTAATATCTGTTTCAATCACTGTTACGGATTCCACGAGCCCATGATCAGGCATGATTGGGATGGCAATCATTTTTGTGTAATACGGCTCGTTGGTACGAGAAAGTTTTTCGACCTCTCCAGACCATATTTTACCGCTTTCAATGGCTTTCCAAATTTTATTCGCAAGATGTTGTGCGTCATCGTTATCGGGGAACATTTGCCAAAATGTTTTACCGATAATGCGTTTTGGTGTCCAGTTACTGACGGATAAAAACTTTTCATTCGTGTACGTAATGAATCCATCGAAACTAATGCGTGACACCATGTAAAATTGTTCAAGCTGTTGAAATATCGTTAATAAATAAGGTTGTGTTCTATCGTTATCTACCATCGCTGTCGACTCCTTTAATATAATTATAGCACCATTTAGGATTGGTTATAGGACATAAGCTACTGACAATATCATAAATACGTATGAATTGTGTACAATTCTTTATCGTCTAAAATGGTTCGGTTTAAATAGCAAATCGTAAATTAATGATAAAAGATCTGAAATCCTTCACAACTATTAGGATGGGCAAAGAAATAGTATTTAAACGTATACATATTGGTGGTATTATTGTAATGAATTGTTCGTAGCTTATCAAATTACTTTCACTTTTCATCGCGATTGAAGTGATGAAAGGAAGATTTAATGATGGCAAATGATACGTACACGTAGCGGTTGCATAGAGCGAACCGTTTTTTATATTGGGCAAAGGAGGTTAACATGATGGACAGAGTGAAAGGGTTAGTGATGATTATTTCAGGAGGGATTTTTTGGGGTGCAACAGGACCGATGATGGAGTGGCTGTTGAGCACAACGGATATTTCTGTGTCATTCATGTTAACAATTCGATTATTGTTAGCAGGAGCAATGTTATTAGCAATTTTAAAGATGCGTGGCAAAAATATTTATGCGCCATGGCGTCAACAGTATTGGGCGCGACAACTTGTAATTTTTGGCGTTGTCGGGATGCTTGGCGTGCAGTTTTCATTTGTCGCTTCCATTGATGCGAGCAGCGCGGTAATGGCGACATTATTTCAGTTTTTAGCGCCGATTTATATTATTTTATTTGTTTCATGGCAACATCGGAAAATGCCGCCGACTGTACAAGTGTTAGGGATGATCCTCACATTAGGTGGGTTATTTTTATTGTTAACAAATGGCTCGCTCTCTAGTCTTACATTAAGTGGGGCAGCGTTATTTTGGGGACTTGCAGTCGGGTTAGCATTTTCTTTTTACACGCTTTATCCTGCTATGCTGATGCAAGAGTGGGGTGTCTTGCTTTCTGTTGCATGGGCGATGGTAATCGGTGGCGTTGTGTTGCTTGTTTTTAATGTGGTCACAATCGTTAAACAGTTCTATTTATTAGGAGACTGGAAAGTGACCTTTATGTTGTTGATGGCAATTATTGTAGGAACAGCCGCATTTACATTATTTTTAGGGAGCATGAAATATATTAGTGCAATTGAAGCAAGTATTTTATCGAGTTTTGAACCATTAACTGCAATGGTCATTTCAGTTCTTTGGTTCGGTCAACTCATGGGCATGTGGCAACTTATCGGTGCGGTCATTATGCTACTTGGTGTCATGTGGATATCTGTGTCAGGTAGTAAAATTGATACAGGTGGCGAAGATTTACTGAAAGAATAATAAGCCGGAATCAGTTCTATCATTGACAAAAGAAGTGAATGGATAGAACTGATTGTAATGGTGGGCGATGCCAGCTGTTCTTCGTTTTTAGAAAAATAGGTCAATTCAGTCTCATTTCATATACAAATGAAGTTCAACTATGGCATAATGAATAAAAGAAATGGTTCGGATATCGAAACAGTTTTTGGGGGTTTATGTTTATGAAGACAGTTTTTTCACATGCTTGGCCATATCGATTGCCGATTATCATTGCATTAAGTTTAATGCTAATCGAATTAACAGTCGAACTGATCCAGCCACTATTTATAGCCAAAATCATTGATGATGGGATTGTTCAAAATGATTTACAAGTAGTGCTTGCTTGGGGCGGGGGAATGATGGCATTAGCGTTTATCGCGTTCTTTTCGGGTGTCATTAACTCGTATTTTGCCGCACATGCTGCACAAAGTTTTGCATTTGATTTACGAAAAGCATTGTTTCAACAAGTGCAAAAATTTTCAATGGCAACATTTTTACGCTTTCCAACAGCAGCACTCATTACACGCTTAACGAGTGATGTAACGCTCGCACAAAACGTTTTATTCATGTCCCTACGTATTATGTTGCGTGCACCGTTACTCGTTGTAGGGAGTATTGTGATGGCGTTTGTTGTAAATGCCAAATTAGCACTGTATTTATTAATCGGTGTGCCGATTTTACTTGTGTTTTTAGTTTATATGTCACGTAAAGGTGTGCGTTATTTCGCGCGTATTCAACGTAGACTCGATCATGTGAACCGTGTGATTCAAGAGAACTTACAAGCAGTTCGATTGATTAAAGCATATTTGCGAGGAACATATGAAGCAAGTCGTTTTGCCAAAATTGCTGATTATTTGCGCCGTGATACCGTTCGTGCGATGCGTTTAATGGAATTAATTTTACCGGTATTATTATTAATTATGAACGGAAGTTTAATGGCAGTTCTATGGTTTGGCGCAGGAGAAGTGCAAGCAGGAGATGCGAAAGTTGGAGAGCTTGTCGCTGTTGTGAATTATGCGATGCGAATGACAGGCGCATTTTCAATGTTTGCCTTTATTATTAGTGCATTTTCACGTGCCAAAGCTTCAGCGGAAAGAATGGAAGAAGTGTTACTGGCGAATGAGGACCTTGAGTTGTATGCGTCGGAAACAGATCGTGGACGCGAACGTAAAGGGAAATTGGAATTTCACAATGTATCTTTCCAATATCCAGGAAAAGAAGCATCTATGTTGAAAAATGTATCCTTCACAGTGGAACCTGGTGAAAAGCTTGCAATTATGGGCGCGACAGGCTCAGGAAAATCAACGTTATTGAATTTAATTCCACGTATTTTTAAAGCAACATCTGGTGAGATTTTGATTGACGGTCGGGAAGTAAACGAATGGCCGTTGAAAGATTTACGCGATACGATTGGGCTCGTGCCACAGCAGTCGATTTTATTTACAGGGTCCATTTTTGACAACTTATCTTGGGGAGATCCCACTGCATCTGAAGAAGAGTTAGAGCAGGCAGCAAGAAAAGCGCAAATTCATGAATCGATTGATACGTTCCCAAATAAATATGAAACGCGTGTCGGGCAAAAAGGTGTGAACTTATCAGGTGGACAAAAGCAACGCTTATCGATTGCACGTGCATTAGTGCGAGAACCTTCGATTTTAATATTAGATGATAGTACAAGTGCGCTAGATGTGAAAACGGAAACGGCATTATGGGATGCGCTTGAGAAAGAACGTGCTACGATGCTTGTCGTTACGCAAAAAATTTCGACAGCACAAGGGGCAGATCGTATTTTATTATTAGATGATGGCGTAGTTGTAGGGTATGGCACACATGAACAACTTGTCGCGCAATCGGAATTGTATCGGAAAATTCAGCAGTCACAAGTACAAGAGGAGGGGGGAGCACACGATGGTCCAATTCATTCGTAAACCGTTTGGTTATGAACCGATTTTAAAAAAAGAAGATTTGAAAAAAGTGAAGCGATTTAACGGAGAGCGAACGAGCAATTGGAAGCAAGTGTTGTACCGGATTTGGCAACTTGTTGATGAACAACGCGCACTATTAATTACAGTACTTGCGCTCGTCCTCGTTTCTTCTGTTCTGACGCTACTTGGTCCATTTATGGTCGGTCGAATTATTGATGATCATATTGTACAGCAACAATTTGATGGGTTTAAAGGGAAAATCATTATCTTAATTGGCATTTATATTGGCTTGTCTGTTGCGATGTATTTGCAAAACTATTGGATGGTTGGCATTGCACAACAAACCATTTACCGATTGCGGACGGAATTATTTACTCACTTGCAAAAGTTGCCGATTTCCTTTTTTGACAAACGTCAGCATGGGGAATTAATGAGCCGACTGACAAATGATATTGAAAGCATTAGCCAAACCTTAAATACATCGTTTATTCAAGTGTTTTCAAGTATTTTAACGCTTATAGGAACATTTTCTATTATGATGTATTTAAGTCCACTATTAACATTATTGACGATGCTAACGATTCCGATTATGTTTATCGCTGTTCAATGGATTACGAAGCGTACAGGACGCTTATATAAAGAACAACAAAGAGCAGTTGGTGAACTGAACGGAATGATTGAAGAAACCATTTCTGGTCAACGAATTGTGAAAGCATTCTCGCAAGAAGATCGTGTGATGGACGAATTCATCGAAAAAAGTGATCGGTTGCGACGTACTGGTTTTTGGGCGATGACTTACTCAGGATTTATTCCAAAAGTGATGAATATGTTGAACAACGCAAGTTTCGCGATTGTTGCAGGGATTGGTGGCTTACTCGCACTCAAAGGCGGTATTGTGACGATTGGTACGATTGTTGTATTTTCTGAACTTGCACGCCAATTTACAAGACCATTAAATGATTTAGCGAACCAATTTAATACCGTCCTATCTGCGATTGCAGGTGCTGAGCGTGTGTTTAATATTATGGATGAATCGATTGAAGAAGATGAAGCGACAGCTCATACAGAAACCGTTTTACATGGTGATGTGCAATTTGATGATGTTTCTTTTGGCTATGCAGCTGCAACAGAGGGGTATACGATTGAACAGATTTCATTTCACGTAAAACCAGGAGAAACCGCCGCATTTGTAGGCGCGACAGGAGCAGGGAAGACGACGATTATGCAGTTGCTTGCTCGGTTTTATGAGGTGAATAAAGGAACGATTTATATTGATGGGATTCCGATTCAAGAACTCCCACGTCAGACGCTTAGAAGTCAAATTGCGTTTGTCCTGCAAGATCCGTTTTTATTTGAAGCGACCGTTTTGGAAAATATTCGTTATGGACGATTAAATGCGACGGATGAAGAAGTGATTGAAGCGGCGAAAAAGGCGAATGCACATGATTTTATTAGCCGTTTACCAGATGGGTACGATACGCTATTGACAGCTGATGGTGGTGAAATCTCGCAAGGGCAAAAGCAGTTGTTATCGATTGCGAGAGCGCTTGTTGCAGATCCAGTTTTATTATTATTAGATGAAGCTACGAGCAGTATTGACACCGTGACGGAATTAGAAATCCAAGATGCTTTAGAAACCTTAATGGAAGGGCGCACAAGCTTCGTAATTGCGCACAGATTAAATACGATTTGCCAAGCGGATACGGTTTATGTGCTAGACCAAGGTAAGCTTATTGAGTCAGGGAGTCAAGAGGAGTTGATTGCCAACCAAGGTGTCTATGCACAAATGTTACGTGAATCAAAAATATAAAGATGGAAAGCTACGCATGAAAGACGCGTAGCTTTTTACTGTTCACCTGATTCCTGAATACGCATTTCTGTCTCATCATCAAAACGGACAAGTAAATCGAAATTTGAAAACTGTTCAATGCGATAAAAGTTTAAAATTTCTTCCATCATTTTCTTCGCTGGAACGCCTTTTTGTACGCGCACGTTTTGAAAGAAAGTACCCGATTGATCCATTGCTTGCGTTTCTGTCACATCGATATTTTTCGTATGATCAACATACGTCGCTTCGGCGGTGTCTTCAACATCATAACGAATATGGACGGCTTCTTCATTGTCAACATCGATCGTTAATTGAAAGTACGTAAAACCAAAACCATCACCGGTTTCAAGCGATCCTCCTTCGACTTCACGTTCCGTTGTAATAACTGGATCTTCACTGCTATTTTTGGGGTCACTACTGCCACGACAAGCCGTTAACATGAAGCCGATTACAGCAATTGTAAGCAAGAACCAAAAAGTTTTTTTCATATGTCCTCAACCTTTCGAATGAATGATTACCGTTTATTGTGCCTCAAAACTTGAAAATTAAACGGCAAAAAACCGCATACAATCGGCAGGTGATTGCATACGGTAAAATAAAGTGTTGTGATGATCAATCATTTATTCTGAAATCGGTTACCATTTGGCATGATGTTCTTCAGCACATCCAAGCATGTTCCGAATGTACAGTGGCGGACAATTCGGCAATTGGATAATGCCATTATAATATCCAATGAGTTGTAAAACTTCGGAGCGCATAAAGGGAGATGTCGCCTTTTTTATATGCTTTGAAAATGGAATAAATGAGAATTGTACATGATTTGAAAACTTTGTCGTAATTTTCCATTGTTTCATCGGATTGTTCGGATCATAAATGAACTTCATATCTTCATGAATTTTTGTCATTTTACCATCGATGAAAATAGCGTTTTCAGTCATGCCGGTTCCATCTGTCCACGTTCCACCGAAGTTCAGACCAATTCTACGGTTTCCGATCCGTTGAGAGGCCATTGCCCAATTCCATTCAGCATTCTTTTCCCAAATACCCCGACCATAATCCAAAACGGCAAAGCTATGATCAGACTGTAAATTGAATTGCTGTTGGCCAAATGTGATCGTTCCTGTTGTCGGCAGTGTATGATGTTTTGAAGTGAATTGAAATATATTCCGATTTCTTGGAATAACTACATTTAAGGAGTCGTCTTCAATTGGATGAAAAATATCAAGATCCACTTCTAGTCGTTCTCCTTCAAAATCAGGAACGATTACAGTCATTTTTGTTTCATTTTGAGCGTGAGTAATATGTGTATCAATTTGCGCATGCGAAAATGAAACATGATCTAATACATGTTCAGACATTTTAATACGTCGAGAAAATGGTAAAACAATCTTCTTTTCGATATAGCGCTCTGTTTCATAATTCAACATATAAACGAAACAAACAGCCGCATAATCGAAATGGCTGATGGTGACAGAAAATAAAATTTCTTCCCCGAAAATACACCAATAGTTCCATTTTTTCTTTCGCATAAATTTTTTAGTTAAATTGCTTTGAATAATCGGACGCCTTGCATAGCCAATTGCTTGTGGATTTAATGTTCCGTTTGATTGGCATAATTGTACAGGATCGATAATTTCTTTTTCAACATGTTGCATATGCATATCTCCCAGCCTTAAGATGGTCCAAAAAACAATGTCGTATTTCAGTATACCAAATTATTAATAAAGGGGAAAAATTTACCTGTAAAAAAGAAGAATATATAGATGAGGGGGAAGAAATAGATGAGTTACGATCGAGAGAAAGCTGTGCAATACGCAAATACTTGGTGGGATAAAGGCAACCCTCAATATCCCTATTTTGACAATGACTGTGCGAATTATGTTTCACAATGCTTACGAGCAGGCGGGGCACCAATGTGGGGAGCACCAAATCGTGAACAAGGGTGGTGGATGGAAGGAGGAAACTGGAGTTTTAGCTGGTCAACTGCACATTCCTTACGTTGGTATTTAGCTAGTTCAACAAAAGGTGTTACCGCAACAATTGTTTCAACACCTCAACAACTCGATATTGGCGATATCATTGTCTATGATTTTGAAAATGACGGGCGTTTTGATCATGCAGCCATTGTAACAAAAAAAGTGGGCGACGAGCCTTTCGTAAATGCACATACGTATAATGTGAAAGAACGATCATGGGATTATACCGATTCTCCGGCGAGTACAGCCAATATGCGATATCTATTTTTTAAGATTCATGATCAGTTTACACCGTAGAAAGATGGAAAAAAGCATCCAACATCATGATTGGATGCTTTTCATGTGAAGTTATGTCGACCAAAGGACAGCAATCGTTCCTTCACCGGCATGAACAGCAAGCACAGAGCTAATTTCACCAATTTCTACATACGCCTCAGGTAGCACTTGTAAAATTTGCTGTTGTAATTGTTCAGCTTGCTCAAGCACATTGCCATGCATAATATAAAACTGGCGGATTCCTTGATCATACGACGCTTTCATTTTATCAATTAAATACTGCATCGCGCGTTTTTCGGAACGTACTTTGTCGATGACACCAAGTTCGCCGTCAGGAGAGATTTGAATGATCGGTTTAATTTTTAATAAACTACCAACTAAAAATTGCATTCCGCTCATTCTACCGCCTTTATACAATTGATCGAGATTGCCAATTAAAATATAATTCTCGACAGTGCCAGCCATCTGCTCCAATGTTGTTTGAATTTCTTCGACAGATGCACCATTCTCATACAGCGCCATTCCATGTTCGACTAAAGCCGTTGTTGCATAAGACAAAGATAAAGAATCGATAAATGTTACTGGAAATTGTGCGAGTTCTGCACCGCTTTTGGAAGAACTGAGCGTACCACTTAACTTATGTGATAAATGAATCGCAATCGCTTCATCATAAGATTGGGCGATTTCTTTATACGTTTCTGCAAATTCTCCGGCTGATGGTTGAGACGTTTTTGGAAAAACTTTTGCTTCTTTAATTTTTTGATACAGTTCGGTTGTTGTTAAATCAATGCCGTCAGCAAATTGTTCTTCATTAAAATGAATATTTAATGGAATATGAAATAAATCTGGATGGTTTTTTAATGTATTTGACATATGGACTGTACTATCGACAATCCATGCAAGTTTTTTCTTTGTCACGGATAGATACCCCTTTTTTTGAATGCTATCAAATACTATACCACCAAAAGTAATTAAAAGAGAAAGGAAAAGTTCGAATTCTTAAATTATATTAATATAATCATAGTAAAAGCGGACCCACTACTGAGTCCGCTTCATGTTATTTCTTTAGTTGTTCTTTTGAAAAGTTTTCGATTTCATAATAATAATCACCAATTACGCGAAGTCCTTTATCGAAGTTTTCTAAATGGAAGTGTTCGTTTGGTGCATGGAAGTTTTCAGTTGATAAACCGAAGCCCATTAATACGACCGGTAATTGTAAAATTTCATCGAATGCAGCAACGATTGGAATTGAGCCACCACCGCGAGTATAAGCGGTAGGTACTTGATACACTTTTTCATATGAACGACCCGCAGCTTGAATCGCAGGATGGTCAAATGGTGTAATAAATGGTTTCCCTTTGTCAAATTCAGATACAGTGACTGTTACACCTGCTGGTTTATGATTTTCAATATGTGCTTTTAATTTCTGAACGATGTCTTCTGGATCTTGGTCGGGAACGAGGCGGCATGTAATTTTAGCGCTCGCTTCTGCAGGAAGGACCGTTTTAATCCCTTCACCTGAAAATCCACCATATAAACCGTTTACTTCTAATGTCGGACGTGCCCATGTTTGCTCTAAGTATGAGAAACCTTTTTCTCCAAATAGTGTTGGAACTTCTAATTCTTCTTTTAACGCATCTTCGTCAAAGTTTAACGCTTTATACGCTTCGCGTTCTTCTTCAGTTAACGGACGTACGTCATCATAAAATCCTTCAACCGCAATCGTTCCCTCCTGATCACGGAAAGAAGCGATTAATTGAGCGATTGCATGTAATGGGTTTTGAACGCCACCGCCGTATAAACCAGAATGTAAATCACCTTTTGCTCCTTGAATATCAATTTGGACACCTGTTAAGCCACGTAATCCGTAACAAACAGCGGGTTGACCAGGACCTTGCATTCCCGTATCAGAAATGACAATAATATCAGCTGCTAACTTTTCTTTATTGTTTTCGATATATTTTTCTAAGTTCGGACTACCGACTTCTTCTTCTCCTTCAATTAAAAACTTCACATTGACAGGTAAAGAGCCGTTTTCTTTCATCAGTGCTTCTACAGCTTTAATGTGCATAAACACTTGTCCTTTATCATCACTTGCGCCACGTGCATATAATTTATTGTCACGCACTTCTGGTTCAAATGGTGCGCTATCCCATAACTCCAATGGGTCGACAGGTTGCACGTCATAATGACCATAGATTAAAATCGTCGGTTGATCTTCTGCATGTAGCCAATCTGCGTAAACAACAGGATGGCCATCAGTTTCATCGATTGAAACATGTTCAAGTCCAACATTTTTAAATGCTTCAACGAGCCATTCAGCTGCTTTTTGCATATCTCCTTGGTGCTCAGACAATGCACTAATACTTGGAATGCTTAGAAATTCATTTAATTGTTGCAAATGCGTATCGCGATGATCAGTAAAGTATTGATCGAGTCGTTCTAAATGTGTCATGTAAATTCCCCCTCGTTAATGTTAAATCGTTTCCATTCTGATTATACCAAACAATATTCGCAGAAGAAAAAAGGAAGGGTATTCATTTGAAAGTTTTGTGAATGAAGAATGTAACAGCCAATCCCCATATTGATTACCGTTTCGATTGTGGTGCTTGCCGCGGGCACGGCTTCAGCCTCCTCGTCGCTACGCTCCTGTGAGGTCTTCAGCTCGTGTTGTTCCCGCAGGCGTCACCACATCTCCACTTCAATCAATAGGCAATTGGGTTAGCGATCATATATTGAAGACCAAGCTATATAAATCGTAAAAAGATTCGTTCAATTCGTAAGAAATGTGATATGCTAGAAAGAACTAACCATTTATTTTTTTATAATAAAATAGGATATTATTTATGAGGAGGGTTGCCGTTTGTTTATCGCGCTTGGTCTCTTTTTATTCATCTCTTTTTTCTTATCAGGAAGCGAAACGGCACTAACAGCAGTTAATAGGATGAAAGTTCAACTTCGGGCAGATCAAGGAGATACGAAGTCTATTAAATTGCTACAATTAATTGAAAAACCAGATCGTATGATTACAGCGATTTTAATTGGAAATAACATCGCAAATATTATGCTGCCAACACTTGTCACAATGATTGCCATTGATAACGGCTGGAAAGTCGGACTTGCAACAGGGATTTTAACCGTGATCATTATTGTATTTGGGGAAGTATTGCCGAAGACAATTTCAGCAACTTTTTCAGATAAAATTGCATATATTGTATCACCACCCATTCGTTTCATGGTGAAAATCTTAACGCCGCTTACGGCAATCTTATCCATGTTTACGAATTTCTTTATTCGAATTATTTCTAAAGGGACAGTAACTGAGGCAACATTGACAAAAGAAGACTTAAAAACGATGGTTGACCTCGCGACAGTGGAAGGAACGTTTCAGCAGGAAGAAACATTACGGATTAAAGGCATTTTGGACTTTCCGGATAAAGCCGTATCGGATGTATTAGACACGCATCGAACGGATGTCGTCGGTTTACCGATTACCGCAACGTTCGATGAAGCGCGAAATACGATTTTGGAATATTTTTATACACGGTATCCTGTTTATGAAGAAAGTATGGATGAAATTGTCGGGATTTTTTATTCGAAAAAGTTTATTGAATGGACACTCCAACCCGATCGTCCGTTAGCAGAGTATATTGATCGAGATATGTTATATGTTGTGCAATCGGCAAGTGTAGAACGTGTGTTTAAAATGATGTTAATTCAGAAAAAACATATGGCTGTCGTATTGGACGAGTATGGCGGGACATTAGGCATCATTACGCAAGAAGATATTATCGAAGAGATGATTGGACAAGATATTGAAGATGAAACAGATTTAGAAGATGAGGAACTAATTTATCGTCAAGATGAACAACTCCTCGTTTGTCATGGAAGACTAGATATCGAAGATGCTGAACAATTGCTAAACGTTGAGTTTCCGACGGATAGCGAAACGATTGGCGGCTTCGTCTTAGAACAATTAGGGCATATCCCAAATGTCGGAGAACGTTTTTCATTCGAACAGCTTGTATTTACCATTGAAGAGATGGATCGCACGCGCATTTTGAAAATACGAATCGATGTCTTACAAGAAAACGAATAAACCTTACACAAATGTAAGGTAATTGAAAGAAAATCCGATAGTATGTAATAGCTGAAAGTCTGATAATAGAGTTAACAGTAAAACAGACGGAGGCATGCGATATGCACATGACAATTAATGAATTATACGAACAATATGGACGTTATATATATCACTTATGTTTAAAATTAACACGTAATAAAGAAGAAGCGGAAGATGTGATGCAAGATGTTTGGGTAAAAGTCATCCGCTATGAAGATAAATTAGCTGACATCGACAATATTAAAGGCTGGTTAACAACGATTTGTATGAACACATTCCGTGACCGTTACCGTAAAACAGTCCGTACGAATGAACATATGGTTTACCAACCTAGTACATTAGACGTTTCGATTTTAGATTTGGTTCCGAGTACAGCTCTTACACCAGGTGAAATGGCAGAGAAAAAAGATGTTCAATTTTTAGTGCGTGAAAAAATCGAGCAGTTAGATGCGATTTACAAACGTACAATTGAGTATTTCTATATCGAACAGTATTCTTTAAATGAAATTGCTGCGTTAATGAAAGTATCGATTGGAACAGTGAAATCACGTTTATTTCGCGCACGTAATTATTTAAAAGAAATGATTGTTGCTGATCATGGCACATATGATTATGTCATCGCATAAAAAAGAAGTTACCGAGTATGGTAACTTCTTTTTTTCGCGCGATTTAACGATTATGCATCACATTTTGTGAGCAGTTCATTCAGTTCTGAAAGTCGTGCTTCCATTTTGCCGAGTCTTTCCTCTGATTGTGTTACACGTCGGTTTAACCCAGCAGACTCCATTTTCTCGATGTCGCCTTGTAAATTAATATAATCCATTTTTAATTCTGCGATTTCTTTTTCGATTTGTTTGCGATCCATATCCGAAAACCCCTATCCCTTTTTACCATCACTATAGCATATTCGGTGTTTCGATTTCTAACGGATTGTTTTTCGGAGGATTGGAATCTTGTAAGTTTGTATAAATGATATCTAATAATACATTTTCTCCATTGAAAGCATGTGCCAATTGTCGCTCGACAACTTTTCTTCTTAACCCTTCATGTAACACAAATTCCATCACAGCATTTAATAAGATGGACTGTTTGACTTTACGCCCTAATCCAAGATGTAAAAATCCGTTTTGTTCAGTAGGGAATGAACCGTTCATTTCCGCATCATTTTCTGCTAATACAATACATGGAATGCCGATTGCTGCCACTTCATATGGAAAATAAGTAGCAGAGCAGAGAATGATATGAGCATCTTTCGCAACCTTCAAGTAATCATTGGTTTGCACGACTTTTGTATTGTTTCGTTGCAACGCCATCATTTTTAAATCCATAACATCATGTGCATAATGTTCACCTACAACAATTGTTATACGCAATGGAATTTGTAATTGGATTAAATGGCGTAATGTGCGAAAGGTGAGGCGACTTGGATCATAATCTGAAAACATGACGACAAGATGGAGAGGCATTGTTTCCTGAGCGGGTTGTTGTCTTTGTTGGGCAATTTCTTTTAATTGCTGATCGACAAGAAATAAATGCGTGTCGGGTTCATGTTGCGCTATAGGTATTTGCTCGCCCGTGTCATTGGCAATCGTTTGGAGCGCGATATTTGCCTCATGTCTACCTTCTCCCATATCGTCAAGATGAATGATAAAAGGAATAAACGCACGCAGTCGCTGAACAACTTCCTTTTTAGAAAGGCGTTGGTCGCATAGCAGAACAGCAGGTCGCAGATGTTGTAACGTGGTCATCACACCATTTTCAAGATGGTGAACTGCTGCTGGAGAAGTGGCGAAACAACTTGCATATTGCTTTGGAACGATCACGGAAACATCGACATTGTTCGCAAGTTGTTGAATGATTGTTTGTGCTCGTCGAATAGGATAGCGTGCGTCATCAGGCATTTTGTCTAATAGAATGGTAACCTTTTTCTTCATATTCATAGGGCTCATCCTTTCTGCATACACATGTATTTCGTCTTTAACCTAAAGCCATTGTTTCGAATTGTATTTGGCAATCAATTCATCTTATGAAAAACTTTTGTAAATATGTATGTTATCAGTTGAATGAAAAAAATTGTATGTTAAACTTATTTGTATTTAACCGAAAAAATCACTCAAATCATTCATCGGTTAAACATACAATCGTACATCAGAACGCAAAAAAAGTATTTACGCTCTCACATAAAATTAGGAGAATTGGGGGTCAAGTTGGTTGTTTGATTCATTAATGTTTAGTTTAATGCTCGTCGTCTTCATTGGGATTTTTTCACAATGGATTGCATGGCGTTTTAGCATGCCGGCAATTGTCGTCATGTCTGTTGTCGGGCTACTCGTCGGTCCAATCTTTGGGTTCATCAATCCAGAAGAAAGTATGGGCGACTTATTTAGTCCGGTTATTTCATTCGCAGTAGCGATTATTTTATTTGAAGGAAGTTTAAACTTAGATTTTAAAGAGATTCGCGGGTTCAATAAACCGGTTTTAAGAATCACAACTGTAGGCGCATTTATTGCTTGGATCGCGGGTTCACTAGCGGCACACTATGTTGCCGGATTATCTTTATCGGTGGCATTTATTATCGGTGGACTATTCATTGTAACCGGTCCAACGGTCATTTTACCGCTTTTACGCCAAGCGAAATTAAAACCGAGACCAGCAGCCATCTTAAAATGGGAAGGAATTGTCGTAGATCCATTTGGTGCATTACTAGCAGTTTTTGCATTTGAATTAATCCGTTTTCTAAATGGAGAAGTGACATTAAATTCATTCCTCTTATTCTTTGCGGCATCACTCTTTTCTGTCGTACTCGGTTGTGCAGCAGGGTGGTTTTTCGGAAAATCATTCGACCGCGGGGGCGTACCGGAATTTTTAAAATCGCCCGTCGTATTAGCGGTTGTCATTTTCGTCTTCGTCTTATCGGATGAAATTATGCAACAAACAGGCTTACTTGCTGTAACGGCAATGGGGATGATGATGGCGAATATGAACTTAAGCTCGATTAAAGAAATTCGTCATTTTAAAGAAAATATTTCAGTTCTACTCATTTCAGGGATTTTCGTTATGTTAACAGCATCTTTAAGCCCGCAAATTTTAAAAGAAATTTTTAGCTGGAATATTATTTTATTCGTCGTTGCGATGCTATTTGTCGTTCGTCCATTATCGATTTGGGTGTCGACAATTGGCACTGATTTGAATGCACGTGAACGTACATTAATCGGTTGGATTGCACCGCGAGGTATTGTTGCACTAACCGTTTCAGGGTATTTTGCGTCGATTTTGAAAGATCATGGATACCAAGATGCCGATATGTTAACGGCTTTAACATTCGCACTTGTATTCGCAACAGTTGTACTTCACGGCTTTACGATTGGGCCGTTAGCGAAACGACTGAACTTAACGACAACAGACGAATCAGGCGTGATGATTGTCGGTGGAAGTCGCTTTGCAGCTGAGATTGCAAAATCGATTCAAGAAACAGGAAATGACGTAATGATCATTGACCGAAACTTTGTCAGCTTAGCGCCTGCACGTAAACATGGGCTAAACTTCCATGTCGGCAATATTTTGACAGAGCAACATGATTATGGTCTCGATTTAACACCTTATAAATTTATGCTTACGATGACAAGAAGCGACCAGTATAATACGCATGTTTGTGAAGACTTTGCACCGAGTTTGGGACGCGAAAACCTCTTCCAAACAGCCATGCCAAATGGTGATGCACAAGCTGATAAGACGCGCTTAATTGGTGGGCATACATTGTTTACACCAGGCATGACGATTCGTGAGCTGGAAAATCGTATTAATGCGGGGCATATTATTCGTAAAACAGCCATTACAAAACAATATAGCTATACGCAATATTTACGTGAGCGTGATGACAAGTCTGTACTGCTCTATATTTTACGTGCAGATCGTTCGATTGAATTTTATTCGCCAAACAATGAATTACAAGCAAAAGCAGGCGATACCGTCGTCACATTAGCAGCACCGACAAAAGCGATTGAACGCGTGAAAGAAAAACTGGAAGAAAAAAATCGCGATACAACAATTGAAATGAAAGAAATTGAAGATCGTTTTGAACAGTTAAAATAACACCTATAAAAACAGCGTACGAATGTGCGCTGTTTTTTTGTGTTCTATTATATAGAATGAGATTCAAAAATAATTCCGTAAATGAAAAAATGGATTCCTTACAAATTTGTGATAATAAGTGTAGAATTTCACATTCTCATTCATTATCATTTATAATGAATATATATACTTACTAGTAGAGAGGAATTGTCAACATGACGAGAATGTTATATTTGATTATTACAATCTCCTTTTTAGATACATTCATTCAATTACCAATTATTACACCTTACGCAAAAGAGTTAGGTGCATCGAATGTACTAGCAGGTGGGATTGTTGCGATCTATTCTTTAACGAATATGATCGGAAATATTATTGGTGGGCACTGGATTGATCGCTTTGGGCGAAAACGTATGCTCATTTTAGGCATGAGTGCCGTTGCCGTAATTTTATTGTTCTATCCACTAGCAGCAACAGGTGGTCAATTATTCGTCGTTCGTTTAGTGCATGGTCTAGCAGGTGGGGTACTCATCCCAGCAGCATTTGCATACGTCGGTGACCAGACGAGCGAGCAAAACCGCGGAAAAGCAATGGCGTTAACAGGCGCATGTATTGGGATTGCCGCAATTTTCGGTCCGGCAATTGGTGGGATTTTAGCAGCACGTTCGAAAATCGAATATGTCTTCTATCTCGTAGCAATTTTATTCGTCCCAACAATTTTACTGGCACTAAAAATGATTAAAGAATCGTTTAAAGCAACGGAACGAAATCCGGTTTCTTTACAACATTTCATTCCATTGCTAAAAAACAAATTATTATTACAAGCATCACTTGCAGCATTCGCATTAATGGTCAGTAACGGGACATTATCATTCGCGTTACCGATTAAAGTAGAAGATATGGGTGCATCTTCATCAACAACAGGAACCTTACTCAGTACATTTGGAATCGTTGCCCTTATCGTCTTTTTAACACCGATTAATAAAATTTATGATCGGATCGCACCTGTGAAATTGGTTGTCGTCGGCTTAACCATTATTGCCAGTGTCCATATTTTATTAAACTTTGCAGTTACACCTGCAATTAGCTATGGGTTAATGACCATTTATGGATTTGGTTTTGCATTCGTTTTCCCTTCGATGAATCGAATGGTTTCCGAAGTATCCTCGAAAGTGGATCGTGGAAAAGCTTATGGAATTTTCTACGCACTCTTCTCGCTCGGTGCAGTTGTCGGGTCATTCTTATCAGGACTTGCGATTGAAATTACAGGCTTACCATTTTCTTCAAGTGCAACAATTATGCTATTAATTGGTTTATATATTTTATTTACCTCTAAAAGAAAGAAAACAATTGCATCATAAATGATTTAAAACTATTAATGTGGGAAAAGACACATTAATAGTTTTTTTATTTATATAGACTAAAAGACATGTTTTCCGCTAGTTATTTTCTCGTAATTGGTAGTTTAGGCTTTTGCAAAAAAACGAAATTTTTTGTATATTTTATGATAATCAAAAAATGTCGAATGATGTCATTTATGCCAAATCATGCCAAACATGAAATTTTTACTATGGGAGGGATGTAACATGAAAGCAATTCTGATGAATCATGAATTTGAAGAAATTCAACACTTCCAAGAATTATTAGGTTCCTGTGCCCACGAATATGGGCTCGCAATAGATGAATATCAAACCCCTTATGAAGCATTGACTGGTGTACTCGATGAGTTGCCGAATGTCGTCTTTTTAGATGTGAAAACGAAAGAATATGACGGTTTGTCAATTGCTCGTCAAATTAAACAACAAGCTCCAGAAATTCATATTGTCTATGTCACAACTGATAACACTTATGCGCTTGAAGCATTTGAAATTGGCGCTATTGATTATCTACTTCCCCCATTTACAAAAAAACGTATTAACCGCACATTGCAGCGGATTATGACACAACAAGCTTCCCAAAAAACAACTGATGTAAAGTTTTGCTGTTTTGGCCATTTAGCACTTCGTTTAGCAGATGGACAAATTATTAAAAAGATAAAATGGCGAACGAAAAAAGCACAAGAAGTATTCGCTTATTTTTTACTCAACCATGAAACTGAATTACGCAAAGATTTTCTTGTTGATCTATTTTGGCCGCATTTAGATTGGGACCAAGGAATGAATGCATTATATACAACGATTTACCAAATTCGTAAAACATTAACAGCATTAGATGTGCATATTACAATCGACAGCGGTGAAAATACATATATTTTCCATTTAAATGATGTTCAATATGAAGTGCAAAATTGGACGCAACAAGTGGAACAATTACAAACGGTTGAGGAACAAAATATTGTGCAATGTATTCATCGCATTTATCAATACAAAGGAGATTTTTTAGGCGTCCATCATTATAGTTGGGCAGAGGTAGAGAAATTTCGACTACGTTCGATGTGGTTACAATTAGTCGACAAAGTTGCGCAATATTTAAGAGAGAAAAAACAATATGAAGACGTAGCAAAAGTATTTCATTATGTACAAAAGATTTGTCCAGAAGAGGAATCTAGTTATTTTTCCTTGATGAAAATTTATGCACAGTTGGATAAACGTGAAGCAGTTTTAGCGAATTATCGCGCGTTGGTAAAGATGTTAGATGACCAGTATGACGAGGAACCTTCAACAGAAATCCAGTATTGGATGGCAGATTGGTGTAACCAATATTCTATTTGTTTAGAGGGCGTATTTAATTGAATAAATGAAATATTAGGAATTATACAGAAGTTGTACAGAAAAGTTATGTTTAAATTGGAATAGATAAAAAATGCGGCTACTAAGAGACGTCTGTATAAAATGTTCAAAGAGTTTTGTCGCATTTTATTTTTTAAGGGGGAATGCCTGACAATTGGAGTAGATTATGTAATTTTCATTGCAGCATCAACAATAATTGTGTGTAACAGAAAAGGGAGGAATTTATTTGAGTAAACGTAACTATGATTTTAAGAAAAGAATGAACGATCTCCATAAACGAAATAGTCGTCGCTTGCGCAAAACAGCAGCCATTGCCGCAACGACGCTTATTTTAACAATGCCAGTGAACAATGTCATGAATCAGTTTAATATTCCAGGATTTGAAGCGCATTATGCAAGTGCGGCAGATTTTACGGAAATTAGCCTGCTTACGAATACAACCATCAGTGCAACACAACCAAATGCAGATGGAACGTTTAATGTTACAGTATCTGGTCAATCTGTTGCGGATGTAAGTGCACTTGGTGATTCGAAGTCAGGTGTCTTCCATGTAGATGTAGCAGATGGAAGTACAGTAACGGCAGATAGTGCAAATGTGAGTGTGCAAATTTTACCAGTGACGATACCGGAAGGAAGTCCTTTGTATAATGCTGTTGATGGGATTACTGGGCCGGTGGTAGGTGCAACACAGGGACTAGTTAATGCAGTGGATGCCTTAGTTAGCCAGCAAATTACAATTCCAAATCCAATTCCGTTCAGCAATGATATTACCGTAGGATTGGGTACATTATTAAAAGTAGAAGGGTTGACAGAGTTAAATAATGCGTTAGATCGTGTTAATAACTTGTCTGCTTCTTTAGATAATTTAACTGATTATCAAGATGCCGTAACGGTTACTCAAGATCCTACGACAGGTGCATTTATTGCAGATTTTAACGATGGATTAGGAAATCATTTGGACACTGCTGTAAAAGACTTAATTCAAGGTGCGTTAGATGATTTAAATGATGCAATTAATGGGCTAAGTGTAGAATTACTACCAGATGATGAATTACAACAAGTGTTAACAGATTTAATTCCTGGATTAGGACCATTACTTGGAGCATTAGTTGGAACTGTTAAGGGATTAGTAGTTGATCCAATTTTAAATCCAGCGTTGGACCAAATCCTTAGCTTAACAGGAACAGTGACAGATGCGATTACAAATGCGACAGATCAATTAACAGATGCATCCCTTGATCTAGTAAGTTATTTATTAAGTGCACAAGTATTAGGAGAAACTTCTATTACATTAAACAATGTACAAGTAGAAGCGTTACAAGCTTGTGATATTAATGGCGGACAAGCTGAAGAAGGAGAAACAGTTGATGTTGATGTCACAGGAGCGATTGTTGGAGACAAAGCGCTTGCACTTCACCTAATAGGTAATTTTGACGCATCAACACAAGTAACAGTACCTGTTCAGGACAATCCAGATTGTGACATTGATTTAGAAGCACCAGATGCACCGGGTGTTGATGAGGTGACAGAAGGTGATGAAACAGTTACTGGTACAGGAGAACCTGGAGCAACGGTGACAATCAAAGATAGTGAAGGAAATGAAATCGGAACAGGTGAAGTAGACGAAGGAGGTAATTATACAGTTGATCTAAATCGTCCAGCAGAACCTGGTGAAGAATTAGAAGTAACACAAACAGTATCTGATGACGAAGGAAATGAGGCGACATCAGATCCAACGACAGTTACTGTACAAGAATTAGATGATAGCGACTCGGATTCGGACAGCGATTCAGACTCCGATAGCGACTCGGATTCGGACAGCGATTCAGACTCCGATAGTGACTCAGATTCGGACAGTGATTCAGATTCCGATAGTGACTCAGACTCAGACTCCGACAGCGATTCAGATTCCGATAGTGACTCAGATTCGGACAGTGACTCAGATTCCGACAGCGATTCAGACTCCGATAGTGACTCAGATTCGGACAGCGATTCAGATTCCGATAGTGACTCAGATTCGGACAGTGATTCAGACTCGGACAGCGATTCGGACTCCGACAGCGATTCAGATTCCGATAGTGACTCGGATTCGGACAGTGACTCAGATTCCGATAGTGACTCGGATTCGGACAGTGACTCAGATTCCGATAGTGACTCGGATTCGGACAGCGATTCAGATTCCGATAGTGACTCGGATTCGGACAGCGATTCAGATTCCGATAGTGACTCGGATTCGGACAGTGACTCAGATTCGGACAGCGATTCAGACTCAGATAGCGACTCGGATTCCGAAGATGATTTAGATCTAGATTTAAATCCAGACAATATTGATGTACCTACTGAAGGAGACACTGTTGTTACAGGTTCGGGAGGTACTCCAGGAGCAACGATTATTGTAAGAGATGCAAGTGGAAATGAGCTTGGAACAGTAATTGTTGGAGAAGATGGTACATTCGAAGTCGAACTAAATCGTCCTCTAGTAGGCGGAGAAACAATTGGAGTACAACAACTACTTGGAGATGAGTTTGGAAAGACAGTCGGAATTGTTGTAGCAAAAGATCCTAATGGCGGTTCAGGTGGTCAAGGCGGATCTGGTGGCGACGGTGGTCAAGGAGGTTCTGGAGGTACCGGTGGCCAAGGTGGAACTGGTGGTTCGGGTGACCTTGGAACTTCAGGAGGAACAAGCTCAAACGGCGGTTCAGGACAATTATTACCGAAGACAGCAACTGGTGTAATGAATGGTGCATTAGCAGGATTTGCAGCGTTAATGGCTGGATTAGGTGGTTTATTCGCGAAACGTCGTAAGAAAAATGATCATCAATAATTAAGTATCTTCAACAGCCTATATCTTTTCGGAGTTATAGGCTGTTTTTTTACATAGTCTATATACTTGCTAGATTAACAATACGACCTGAAGGGTAAAGAATTTATATATAATAAAGCTTTTTGAAAATAGTAACAAGAGATGGGGGAGAGATTATGACGGTTGTTCAACGTATGAATATGAGAGAGATAGAAGAAAGACTAGAGTGTTTAAGACAAAAAGTAAAAGAAGTTGATCATGTTTCTATAGATGGCCAAGGCATTGTTTTGTTTATATCTATTGGAAATCCGGCAATGAGGGCGAAAGTAATCCAAGTGCAAGATTCAACGTTTGACCGTGTATGGAGAAAGTTGCAAAAGCAAGTGATGAACTATATTGACAAAACATACAGTGATCCCATTTGGATGAAAATTGATATTGTATCTTCTATCGAAACATTGAGGTTTGAACAATTAGAATCAATGATTGCCAAAACAAAACGCAATTACTTTAGACAAGGCATTGCATTTGATAAAGAATTTCGTCTTGCTTTTTTAGAGCAAGAATTAAATGGTTATGCATTAATTCGAAAGTTGCCTACTGAACAATTTGGATTAGACCCAGGCAATATTAATAATTATATTCGTTATAAGCATGGTGATAAATTCCCGTTTTTGAAAGAAAGATACGCAGGAAAGAAAGTTTATATGTTTAAAACGAAAGCTTTTTTTGATGACAATAGCCAATTGTATGAATTATATGATGGAGAGCGTACTAATGGTATTCGTAAAACTGATAATATCAAACAGGAACTTCATACGTTAATTGAACAATCAACAAAGTTTTTAATGGGAGAGATTTTAGAAGATGGTAAATTTGAATATGGATATTTTCCGTGTTTTGCAAGACGAATCCCAACTTATAACATTTTAAGACATTGTAGTACATTGTATGCGATGGGTGAAGCATATGAATATTTAGGAGATGAAAATATTCGACAATCGATTGAAAAAAGTCTTCAATATGTTATCGATCAAGCCATTATTTATAAAGATGATATGGCATTTGTAGTGGATGAAGCCAATCATAATGAAATAAAGCTTGGTTCGCAAGCACATGCCATTTTAGCATTAACGAAACTGATGCAAGTAACGCAAAATGATGATTATTTACAGCTAGCCCAGCAATTAGGGCGTGCAATTATTTGGATGCAACAAGAGAATGGTGGATTTGCTCATGTTTATGAAGCACCAGAAATCACCCTAAAAGAACAATTTAGAACAGTTTATTATGACGGAGAAGCAGTTTTTGCGTTACTTCGTTTATATGCGTTGAATCCAGAAAAGCAATGGTTAGATGCAGTTGAACATGCTTTTGACTTCTTAATTGAAAACGATTATTGGAAATATAGTGATCATTGGTTAAGTTATGCATCCAATGAAATTGTGATGTATAAACCTGAAGACCGATACTTTATCTTTGGATTAAAAAATTGTCAACGCCGCTTAGAATTTATGTATCATCGAAATACAACGTATCCTACTTTTTTAGAACTAACGATGGCCGCATTTAAAATGGTTCGTAAAATCGAAGAACTAGGGAAAGATTATTTGTTTAGTTATATAGATCGTGAATTTTTATTGGAAACGATTGATCGTCGTGCAGAGTATCAGCGTGTAGGATTTTATTATCCGGAGATGGCGATGTATTTTAAAAAACCGGAACAAATTTTACATGGATTTTTCATTCGGCATCAAGCGTTTCGTGTAAGAATTGATGATATTGAACATAATTTATCTGGCTATATTCATTATTTACTTTATCGTGTGCCTGAATTAAAATCACTAGACTTGACGATCCAAGACGTATAAAAGGGGTGTTGTTGAATCCATGGAGACGCATCAATCAAAGGTTTACTTTTTGAATGTTCATTTGAATAAAAAGTTGACAGGCGTTGAACAGGCCTCATTATTACGTGCGAAAATTTTTCACGAATATCTTCAAATTACTCCAACAATCGTGACAGTGCGATACAATCATCAATTTAGAAGAGTGTGTCAAAATCATATTGCCGAAGGAACCCTGCACCCAAAGTTACCATTGCTAAATATGTATGAGGATTTGCAAGGAACAATGTTGGGAACAAAACAAAAAGAATTTCAGAAGGCGGAACATTTTACATATAAAAAAGGACAAAATACGAATGATTATCGTGTGTATTGCGATGACAAACTAATCCAATACGTAAAAAGATTTGAGGATGGCACAATTGATTATATTAATTTTGTCTCAAATGGAAAGAAAATTGGACGTTATAAATATGATATGAATGGTTACCTAAGTGTGTACCAAGTGTTAGACTCAGAGACTCAACGTGTGTTACAAGAAGATTTTTATCATGTAGATGGGACCATTCGATTGAAAAAGTATTTTCGTACCGTTAATCAAAAACACTTATTGCAAAGTATTGTTTTATTTGATAAAAATGGGACGGTAAAAAATGTTTTTCAATCAGAAGACGCTTTAATAGGCTACTGGTTAGAATATCTATTTGATGAAGAAGTAATATATTATTGTTTCATTGATAAAAATCGAATATATTATCCACATTTAATGAAGCAGTTACCTTCATCAAATGTAAAAATTATCCCATGCATTCATGCGATGCACACGCGTTCTCATACAGAAGTGTTGAAGTCAGGAATCAATCGTAATTATCATGAGATATTTGAAGATGTAACAAAACCTGATGCAATTGTTATGTTAACTGAGCAGCAAAAAGAAGATATTGCAACTCGTTTTGGAGAACAAGGCAATTATCATGTTATTCCGCACACAATATCTCAAATGCCTGAAGAGATTCAATGGACAAAGCGTGATCCGTACAAAGTCGTCGCTTTATGCCGTTATAGTAAAGAAAAGCAGCTAGATCAAATGATTAGAATATTTGCAAGCGTAGTCGAGCAAGTACCAAAAGCAACATTGGAAATATACGGTTTTGGATCAGAAAGAGGCAAGTTACTAAAATTAATTCAAGAATTAGAAATGTCACAGCATATTTTTTTGAAAGGATATGTGGACGACATTAGCGTAGTATACCATTCGGCTTCGCTTTCATTATTAACAAGTTACACAGAAGCATTTTCACTCTCTACAATGGAAAGTTTAGCCCATGGGTGCCCGGTGGTAAGTTACGATATTAAATACGGCCCATCTGATATGATTTTCAACGGAGAAAATGGTTTTTTAATGCCATTGGATGATCAGGACCAATATGCTGAGAAAGTAAGTGAGTTATTGCGTACACCATGCAAATTAAAGAAAATGAGTGAAGCTGCTTACCGTTACCGCGAAGCTTATGCTGTACAAGATATTAGTGAAAAATGGCAACAATTATTGCAAGATATCACATAAACGAACTGATAACTGCCTATCACCTTATTCAAGCGCAAATGTTGGATAAGGTTTTTAGGCATGCGCTTGAATTGTGTTGGCTAGGAAAGATGTAATGTGAAAAGTAGGCTTTTGATTAAAAAAGGGAAGCAAGTTGGTTGAAAATCACGCACGTAACTCATATAGTTAGCATACTAACGAATATAAAAGTAGGGGAAAAGATGATTGAACATCAAATACGTCAATTGCTGGATGAAATTTCAGTGCATAAACGTAAACAGTATTTTGAACAATTGCGTAAAATCGGCTTACATATCGGGCAAGATCAGTTGTTATGCCAATTATCTAAGGAAGATGGGATGACCCAAATCCAGTTAAGTGAATGTTTGCAGTGTGAGCCACCAACTGTTGCCAATGCTTTAAAATCATTGGAAAACCGCGGATTCGTAGAGCGTAAGCGTGATGAAGTAGATGGGCGAACGAAGCGGGTTTATTTAACAGATGAAGGGAAAAAGCTTATTTCGCCTGTACGACAAGTATGGTTAGCAGAACAGGAGAAGTTATTAAAAGGGTTTGAAGCGAGTGAATTACAGCAACTAAAAACCTTATTGGAAAAAATGGTCTGTAATCTATCAACTGCTTCAATGACGAAACAGTAATGAAAGAACGGCTAGAAGGCTATTTTTAACGATTCGAAACGGTAAGGTGAATCGTCAACAATCATAAAAGGGAGTTTTGATAATGAAATTAAGTATTTTAGATCAAGCACCAATTACACAAGGGAATCATGCAACACGCGCTTTGCAAAATGCGGAGGAGCTTGCCATATTAGGAGATGAACTTGGTTATCATCGCATGTGGATGGCAGAGCATCATGGGACGAATCATTATGCAAGTGCAGCACCTGAAATTACCGCAGCACGTTTAGCAGCAAAAACGAATCGTATCCGCATTGGAACGGGTGGTGTCATGATGATGCATTATTCACCGTTGAAAATGGCAGAAGTATTTAAAACCTTAAGTGCTTTTTCACCAGGCCGCATTGATTTTGGGGTTGGACGTGCACCAGGGGGCGATACGAATGCGATGTATGCACTCGCAGAGGGGCGACGACCGATGTTGCATAATATGTATGAAAAACTAGATACAACATTGGCATTATTAGCTGATGAACAGCCAGAAGATGAGTTATATCAATCGACACCCGCAACGCCAATGCATGTTCCGTTACCTGAAGCTTGGTTGCTCGGTTCGACTGGAAATAGTGCATTGGAAGCGGCGCAAAGAGGTGTTGGGTATTCATTTGCACAGTTTTTCAATGGTGAATTAACGAAAGCAACATTAGATATTTATCGCAATAATTTTGTCCCATCGACATTAATGGAACAGCCGAAAATCAATGTCAGTTATATGGTCACAACAGCAGCAACACGTGAAGAGGCGGAGTATGAAGCATTGCCGCAAGATATTTGGCGTTTACGATTTATGCGTGGACAAATTACGTCGATTCAAACGCCAGAAGAAGCGCAAAATACTCCATTGACGGAAATGGATAAAATGATGATTCAAGAAAACCGTAAGATTCATATAGTCGGCGATTCAAAAGAAGTAGCAACCTTTTTACAAGAAGATCAAGAAAAATATGGCTTTGATGAAACGATGATCATTAGCATTCCTCATACACAAGAACAGCGTTTAAATGTCTATCGTTTACTCGCAAAAGAATTACTCTAAACAACGAAAAATCTCCTTACGCTCAATTGAGTATAAGGGGATTTTTTATTGCAAATAAAGAAATCACAAGCGACATATTGTTAGGGGGATCACTTTATGAAAAATCACAATACAGTTATGAGACATTGTGAACTTGATTTGGCATAGCTGTCTGGCCATTCGGAATAGAACGGCGAAAATTGTCTATAGGTATAGTTTTATTAGGCATAGCCGTGGTGAAAATGGGCATAGGATCCGGATTCGTCATAGAGGCCATCTAATTAGGCATAGAGAGCCGAGAATTGTCTATAGACTCAACTTTCTTCATCATAGCACGCGCAATATTGGTCATAGGCACGAATAAATTCGTCATAGTATCCAAATGTATCGTCATAGCGCCACTTTCAGTAATCATCCTCTAACGCCCCATTCAAAACGACCCCTCTCCTCCACCCTTCATTCACAAATATATTATTTATTTTAAAAAAAGATTTGCTTTTACAATTGATAACGATTATCATTGATAATGAAAATCGTTATCAATTACAAAGTTATCGGGGGAAAGAACATGATTCATTTAAAAAGAAAAAATTTACTATATTCACTTTTATTAGTACCTGCAGTGTTATTGGCAGCATGTGGTGGGGATACGGAGAAAAAAGAAGATGTGCAGCAAGAACAAACTGAGAAAGAACAAACGACAGAAAAAACGAATCAATTAACACTTGAACAGGATGGTATTGATGAGAATGCATTTGAGGAGGCGCTTGCACAATTTCCGAAAGCGTTACCAGAACGGCTTGTGACAACATCTGTGCCGCTAGCTGAAATGTTGAATTTACTCGATATCACACCAGTTGGCGTACCGACATCAACGAATCCATTACCGAAGGATTTTGAAGAGATTGATCAAATTGGATCACCAATGGCACCTGATTTGGAAGTGATGACAAAACTAAAACCGGATCTTGTATTAGGAGCGAATTCACTGAAAAGTTCACTTGAAGAAAGTATTAAAGGGATGGACGTCGAAACGACATATTTACCAACAGATTCATTTGACGATTTAAAATTAAGCTTTAAAGTACTTGGTACATATTTTGATAAAACAGAACAGATGAATGAAAAGCTACAGCAAATTTTAACAAAAGAAAATGAGTTAATTGAACAAGCAGAAGGCAAAGAGATGCCGAAAGTATTGCTCATGATTGGTACATCTGATTCATTCATGGTGATGAATGAAAAGTCTTACGTAGGTAGCTTAGTAGAACGAATTGGTGCAGATAATATTGCGACATCCGTTTTAAAAGCAAAAGATACGTATTCACCAATGAATATGGAAGAAATTGTCGTTGCCGATCCTGATCTTGTATTCGTTTTAGCATCTGGGGATCATGGGGCTTCTGAACAAATGTTAAAAGAAGAAATGGAAAAAAATGAACTATGGACGAAGTTATCAGCTTATCAAAACGATAATATTCATATATTAGATAATGAAGTGTTTGGTGTGACATCGATTGAAAATGTTGAAACAGCATTAACGGAATTTGGACATTACTTTTTCGAATGAGGAACGATAAATGAGGAAAAAAGCACAAGCGAGTACAGTCATTATTACTTTTGCGGCCACAATCATCGTTGCTATTATCGCAATCGGCTTAGGGAGTGTAACGATTCCGATTCCTGATATTTTGAAAACACTCACAAGTGGGGCTACACAAAGTGAGTATTCAACCATTATTTTAGATATTCGAATGCCACGTGTCATATTGGCGCTAATTATTGGTGCGAATATTGCGCTATCCGGTGCTTTACTGCAAGCGGTCATGGGAAATCCATTGGCAGATCCTGGTTTAACAGGGGTAACAAGCGGTGCGGCCGTGTTCGTTTTACTCATTATGCTAGCGTTTCCAGAATATACGGCACTCATTCCCATTGCGGCTTTCATCGGTGGAGTCATTGCAGCGACGATTGTTTATTCACTCGCTTGGCGAAAAAATGGGATATCTCCTGTCACAATCATTTTATCAGGGGTTGCGGTGAATGCTTTAGCTGGTGGGGCAATCGGTTATTTATCAATTATTTATAGTGACCGACTCCCATCAGCTGTGCAATGGATGAACGGGAGTTTGGCAGCAAAAGGAAATACAGCACTGTTTACCATTTTACCGTATGCAATTATCGGATGGATTGCTGCATTTTTATCCATTCGTAAAGCCAATGTGATTCGAATGGGCGATCAAGTCGCCGCGAACTTAGGAGAGAATGTGACGAAAATCCGCATCGTTTTATCACTAGTTGCGGTATTTTTAGCAGCGATTTCAGTAGCAACAATTGGTATGATTGGATTTGTCGGGTTAATCGTTCCCCATATGGCACGTCTATTCGTAGGATCCAATTATAAATATTTATTACCGATGAGTATGGCACTCGGCGCACTTATTTTACTTATTGCCGATACAGGTGGACGCACATTGTTTGCGCCACTCGAAATACCAGCAGGGATTTTAATGGCCGTCATCGGTGGACCGTACTTTTTATACTTAATGCGAAAGCGAGGGTTTTAAATGTTAATTGTAGATGATATATCTGTTCGTTATGAACAAAAAACAACATTAAAAAACTTTTCTTTTTCTGTGGAAGATGGCGATATTGTCTCGATTATAGGTCCGAACGGTTCAGGAAAATCAACACTGCTTAAAGCGATTTCAAGACAAACACCTTATTATGAAGGTGTCGTTTATTTAGATCAAAAAAATCTTCGCGCATTACGCTCCAAAGAAATCGCCAAAACAATGTGTATGCTGAGTCAGAAAAATGAAGCGCCTACTGATATGACGGTGGAGGATTTAGTTGCCTATGGTCGGTATCCGCATAAAAAATGGTATGAACGCTTAAATACCAAAGACTATGAAATTATTGAGTGGGCACTTGAGAAAACATATTTAACAGATTTTCGAGAACGTCCTGTTACTGCGTTATCAGGTGGAGAATCTCAACGTGCTTGGTTGGCAATGGCATTGGCACAAAGACCAAAAGTGTTATTACTCGATGAGCCAACAACTTATTTAGACATTGCCCATCAACATGAAGTGTTAGAATTAGTGCGCGAATTGAACGCGGAAATGAAGATGACAGTTATCATGGTCCTTCATGATTTAAACCAAGCCTCACAATATAGCGACCAAGTCATCGTCGTTCAAAATGGCAAGAAAGTGATGGATGGTCCACCAAAAGAAGTGATGACAGAAGAAATGATTCGCAATGTATATTGTATGGATTGCGAGATTCAATATCGTGCTTGTGAGTTAAAACCACGAATCCATCTATTACAAAAAGCAAATTGATTATCGGAGGAAAATAGAATGACAAAAACAGTAGATGTAGCAAAATATAAAGATATGTACGTACAATTTTTACAATCAAAACATACGGCGGTACTCAATTTCGTTGATGAAGCGGGTAAACCATTTAGCAGCATCGTGCCGTTTATTCAAAAAGATGAGAAATTTTATATTTACATTAGTGAAGTGGCAGAGCATTATCAATTAACCGAAAATAGTGATGTGATTGATGTCATGATTCATGCAGATGAATCAGAGACGAAAAATGCATTTGCGACAGAGCGCGTTCGTTTCGCTTGTACACCAAAAAAATTAGGCAATGAAGGACATGAGGATTTATTTGAACAGTTTAACACATCATTTAATCGGAGCCTAATGGATATGTTACGTGGATTAGACTTCGCGTTATTTGAGTTAACACCAATTGAAGGGCGATATGTTGTTGGATTTGGCTTAGCATTTAACACAACAATTGATGGTGAGAAATTTGAGCATGTCGTTGTGGATAAGTCGAATAAAGGGGCAAGAGCTTAATGACAAAAGACGTTGTGCAGGCGATGTGGGCAAATGTTCGCAAACGTTTTATGGACAAGGTGCAAGGAATTGAAGAAGCGGAATTGCCGTATAAGTTAGAAGCGATGTCAATCGGTCAACTCCTCTATCATACGGGACAGGTTGAATATTTATTTGCAGACTGGTATTTAGGACAACAAGTAACAGAAATACCGAAAGTCGATCATGCGAATAAAGAGGCACTCATCGCGTTTTTACAACAATCAGATGCTTTTTTACAACAGGCGATGGAGGCATTATCAGAAGAACAATGGCATGAAGTGGTGCCGTCAAAAATGGGAGACTGCACACCTATTGAAGTAATTGGTCGACTCATTTATCACGCTGGCATGCATGCTGGACAAATCTCAGACATTCAAAAACATTACGCATAATATATAGAAAGCTCGTTCAAGTTGAAAAAGATGAACGGGCTTTTTAGTAGGTTAAAAATAAATCCTGTCAGATGATAGGAAATCAATTGAATGGCTCGCAACGTTGTCTGTAGTCGCTTATAATAAGGAAAGGATGAAAGGAGATTTTTGAATGTCAAAATCACTCGTATTAGCTGAAAAACCATCCGTTGCACGTGACATTGCACGTGTTCTCGGTTGTCATAAAAAAGGAAATGGCTTTTTAGAAGGTCAACAATATATCGTTACATGGGCACTAGGGCATCTTGTCACACATGCCGATCCAGAAGGATATGGTGCGAAATATAAAGAATGGAAATTAGAGCATTTACCAATTGTTCCTGACCCATTTAAAATTGTTCCCATTCGTCAAACAACAAAGCAATTAAATGCAGTAAAAGCACAATTAAAACGGCAAGATGTGAAAAATATCATTATCGCAACAGATGCAGGAAGAGAAGGTGAACTTGTTGCACGTTGGATTTTAGAACAAGCTAAATGTCGTAAACCTGTGCAACGTCTATGGATTTCTTCTGTCACAGACAAAGCGATTAAAAATGGCTTCAAACAGTTAAAGCCAGGGCGTCAATATGAAAATTTATATGAAGCAGCTGTTGCACGTGCAGAAGCAGACTGGGTCGTTGGCATTAACGCAACACGTGCATTAACGGTTAAATACAATGCCCAATTATCAACAGGTCGTGTACAAACACCGACCCTCGCAATGATTGCGGAACGCGAAAAACAAATTCAGGAATTTACACCAAAAACTTATTATGGACTGCAAGCCATTACGGAAAAAGCAACCTTTACATGGACGGATGCGAAAGGACAAACGCGAATTTTCGATGAAACCTTTATGAAAGAAAAATTTGCAACAGTAGATCGCATGAAAGAAGGACAGATTTCGGACGTACATTCGGCGCAAAAAATGCAACCTGCACCGTCTTTATTTGATTTAACAGAATTGCAAAAAGAAGCGCATCGTCGTTGGTCTTGGTCAGCAAAAGAAACATTGTCCACTCTTCAAAATTTATATGAGCGTCATAAAATTGTGACGTATCCAAGAACAGATTCGAAACATTTATCATCTGATATGAAAGAGACATTAATTGAGCGTGTGAAAGCAGTAGACATTCCGCCATTTAGAAAAGCGGCCCAACAATTAATACGCCAAGGGAAACTACAACCTCAAAAAGGGGTAATTGATGATAAACGTGTATCTGATCACCATGCGATTATTCCGACTGAAGAAACCGCACTTCTTCAAGACTTATCAGATAAAGAAAAACGTTTATATGAACTGATTGTCAATCGTTTTTTAGCGGTCTTTTTTGGACCCTTTAAATATGAACAAGTAACAGTGACATTAACGGTTGGTCAAGAAACATTTAAAACGCGTGGAAAAGTCGTCATCGATGAAGGTTGGAAAAAAGTGTATGACTTTGATGAAGACGATGAAAATACATTGCCGACATTTGAAAAAGGGCAAACGGTTGCGATTCGTGCAATCACAGAAACGAATGGGCAAACAAAACCGCCTGCACGTTTTAATGAAGGAACATTATTAGCGGCGATGGAAAATCCAACCCAGTTTATGCAAGGCGAATCAAAAGACCTCATTCGAACGATTGGTGAAACGGGTGGACTTGGTACGGTTGCGACACGTGCTGATGTCATTGAACGTTTATTTAAAACATTTGTTATTGAGAAAAAAGGCAATGATTTATATACAACTTCAAAAGGGCGCCAATTATTAGAACTCGTTCCAGAAGATTTAAAATCTCCAGCACTCACAGCCGAGTGGGAACAAAAGCTCACAAAAATTGCAAATGGTAAGCTGAAAAAATCCCAATTTATGAAAGATATGATACAATTTTCTGATAAGGCTGTTCGTGAGATTAAAGCAGACGATAAGAAATTTAAGCATGATAATGTCACAGGTAGAACATGTCCAGATTGTGGGAAATTATTATTAGAAGTGAATGGTAAACGCGGTAAAATGCATGTTTGTCAAGATCGCGAATGTGGATATCGCCGAAACATTTCACGTCAAACGAATGCAAGATGTCCACAATGTAAGAAACGTTTAGAGTTGCGTGGAGAAGGCGATGGTCAAATTTTCGCTTGTAGTTGTGGTCATCGTGAAAAATTATCTGCATTTGAAAAACGGCGTAAAGCAACAAAGGGTAAACAAGCGAGTAAACGGGATGTTCATCGTTATTTAAAGAAACAAGAAGAACCAGAAAATACAGCGATGGCAGATGCATTGAAAAAATTATTCGAACAAGAATAATATGTGCATTGAGATTGAAGTGTGATTGATAGGCGGTAAACATGGGGAAAAGGGACTGTGCATATGAGCAGCCCTTTTCTATTTTCAAAAAGGAGTGGTCCCAAATGGCAAAGCAACAAAAACAAGTGAAAACAAATGCGATCAGATTCGTCGAACAAGCAAAAGTTCCATTTTCTGTTATCCAATATGCCACCGACGATCAACTACTTGATGGCGTGTCTGTCGCTGAAAAAACAGGTCAGCGTGTGGAAACAGTCTTTAAAACACTTGTTACACGTGCAACAGATCAATCGTTACATATTTTTATTATTCCTGTCGCAGAAGAGCTGCACATGAAAAAAGCGGCGAAAGTTGCCAACGTCAAAAAGCTGGATTTATTGCCGTTACAACAATTAACAAAAGAAACGGGCTATGTTCGTGGCGGTTGTTCTCCAATTGGCATGAAAAAACAATACCCGACCTATCTCGACGAAAGTGCAAAGCAACTCGATGAGATTGTCGTCAGTGCTGGGAAACCAGGGTTACAAATGAAAATAGCGCCATCACATTTACTGAGCTTAACCGAAGGGGTTTATGCATCATTATGTACGGACGCTTAAATAAATAGCCGTACCTACAGATCGACGGCGCCAACAATGATGAAAAAAGTCGTTCACACACGCGTGAATGATTTTTCAATTGGGAAGTTCAGCAGAATTCCCTTTTACGTTCCATTCATTAAATGAAAGAACATGGAACATAGTTTGAAGAAAGAAGGGATCATCATGACAAACACAACGAAGTGGCGTTGGATTTTTTATATGGGCGGACTCGTCGTCGTCGCATTAGGCATTTCATTAACGATTAAAGGTTATAAACTAGGGATTGGCCCGTGGGATGTGTTCCACGTAGGTTTATACCAAAAATTCGGGCTAACCATTGGTTCATGGAGTATTATTGCAGGCCTGATCATTATTGGATCAACCGCGATTATTTTTAGAGAGCTTCCGAAAATTGGAACGTGGTTAAATATGTTATTGCTCGGAATTTTTATCGATATTTTTAATTTTATCATTCCAGATGTTGAAACATTTTGGATCCAATTCATCATGTTCGTCCTTGGTGTCATTATTATGGGATATGGTGTTGGCATTTATATGTCGCCCAATATCGGTGCAGGACCACGTGATTCACTCATGCTCGTATTCGTAGAAAAATTTGGTTTCAGCATTAAAAGAGTACGAACATCCATCGAAGTGATCGTCGCAATCGTCGGATGGTTATTAGGTGGACCAGTCGGCATTGGTACAGTCATTATCGCACTGCTTATTGGTCAATTCGTCCATTTCACATTACCGCAAGCAAAAGCATTGTTATTAAAATTAGCTGGTGAAACTGAAGAGTCCATCTCGTGGTAATGAAAAAAGAAAAGCTGTTGATTCAGGTGCAATGATAAGCCGCAGCGGCATAAATCATCTCATCTCGTTTGTAACGAACGCCTTTTATATGTATGAATCGCATTGTATATGTCAACAAAACGAAAAAATAAGGAGAAAGTGGTTGCGGGTCATTGTGCTACGCAACCATTTTGTTATATAAAACGATGCAGTAAATAGTTGTAAGTGATTGGGGCTGTTCATTAGAACATGCAAAAATTTGAACAGCTTGTCGTGAGCGTCATGAGTGAACATGTAAAGAGCGGATTTAACCCTAAGAGTCTTCATTAACCCAGATTGAGTTGCTCCATTATCATGGAATGTTTTAGACGATCTGATGCACAATTAGTGATGAATTGTTCAGCACTTGCATATTGTAATATCATTCGGTGAGAAAGGATGAGTAATATGTACGGAACGATTACAAACTACATTGGTACAGCGTATACAGGTCAAGGCTTACACCATCAATATAAAGAAATAGTTCAACAAGCCAACCAAACTACGTTTTTGAAATGCCCTCCAACAACACTTCTTTCAACAACATTAAATAAAACGGCCGCCTACTATATTAAACGTGGCTATGATATCGACAAATTCAAAAGTGCCATGGACATAGACGAAACAGAAGCGATCTACATTCATGACGTGAATCATTTATACGTGCAAGCTTCCCATCCGACATCATTAGAACCGATTCATCTAGGCGGAAGCCATCATGTCATCAGTTTTTATGATGCGTATGACGAACGAAAATTGCAAGAAGCCCATCAAGCGATTGCTTGTGAATTAAAAACCGTGGAACAAAAACGACATCGTGCACTACAAGCATTACAACAAGCGAAAAAAACACATGATCAATGGGAACATATTAACATTGAAGTAATGGATTGGCCTCAACATGAACAACTTATTGACCGCTTAACAAAAACGTTATTTGACTCCATCTCATTAAATAAAACGGCCGTTGTAACGAATCGTCTCGTCAGTTCTTTAACAGCTGCAGGTGCGATCAACTTTATCGATCAAATTACGTATCGCATGCAAAAACGGTATATGATCAAAGGGCTAGCAGGAACTGGGAAATCTACATTGATGAAAGCAATTGGTAAAGAGGCAGAACGACGTGGATTTGATGTGTTGTATGGCTGGTGTGGGCTAGATCCAACAGGTGTAGATGTTGTCCAAATCCCAGAATTATCAGTAGCTTTTATCGATGCAACTTACCCACATGTGTATAACCCGGAACGTCCTGGAGATGAAATTCTCGATCTTGTCCCAATGTGTCAACAAACAGAAGCGCAATTAACGGCCATTGAACCACTAGAAATTGTTTATAAAGAACATATTTTAGACGCAACCGGAAATCTACTGACAGCTGCTAAAGCCGAAAAACAAATTAAAATATTAATGGATCAATCGATGAACCATGGGTTGTTTGAAGAAAAATGTGAGCAATTGATTCCATAAAAGAGTGGCATCTTTGAAGAAATTGCTAAACAATGTTTGACATGAAGCGAAGCCCTTCATTCATCTAAAATGAGACGCATTATGAATAGATCGAATACTCGAACGAAAACTGACAGGCAAGGGCACAATATGTTAAAATGAATATACATATTGTTGGAAAGGAAGATTGCATTGTCAAAAATTCTAGATCAATTTTTAGATGAAAATTTAGCTGAACTAAAAGAGGCAGGATTATATAACGAAATCGATCCTGTTGAAGGTCCAAATGGTGCGGTGATCAAAGTAGGAGGAAAAGAGTTAATAAACCTTTCTTCAAACAACTACTTAGGACTTGCAACAGATGAAGATTTAAAAGTACTTGCAAAAGACGCAACAGATAAATACGGTGTTGGTGCAGGGGCAGTTCGTACGATTAACGGTACATTAGATTTACACGTTGCATTAGAAGAAAAAATCGCTGAATTTAAAGGAACAGAAGCGGCAATTTCTTACCAATCAGGATTTAACTGTAATATGGCAGCAATTTCAGCAGTGATGAATAAAAACGATGCGATTTTATCAGACGAATTAAACCATGCATCGATTATTGATGGCTGCCGTTTATCAGGGGCAAAAATTATTCGTGTAAACCACCAAGATATGGATGATTTACGCGCAAAAGCGAAAGAAGCAACTGAATCAGGCCAATATGGCAAAGTCATGTACATTACAGATGGTGTATTCTCAATGGATGGAAACGTTGCTAATTTACCTGAAATCGTTGAAATTGCAAAAGAATTTGACCTCATCACATATGTTGACGATGCACACGGATCAGGTGTTATGGGGAAAGGGAAAGGAACTGTTAAACATTTCGGTCTTGAAAAAGAAATCGATATGCAAATGGGAACTTTATCAAAAGCAGTTGGCGTAGTTGGTGGTTATGTAGCAGGTAAACAAAACCTCATTGACTGGTTAAAAGTTCGCTCACGTCCATTCCTATTCTCAACAGCAGTAACACCAGCAGATGCTTCAGCAACAATCGGTGCATTACAAAAAATTATCGATTCAACAGAATTACACGATAAACTATGGGAAAATGGTCGTTATTTAAAAGAAGGTCTAAAAAAATTAGGCTTCGATATTGGTAAATCTGAAACACCAATTACACCATGTATTATCGGTGAAGAAAAACTAGCGCAACAATTTTCTAAACGTCTAATGGAAGAAGGCGTTTACGCAAAAGCAATCGTCTTCCCAACAGTACCACGTGGAACAGGTCGCGTGCGTAATATGCCAACAGCAGCACATACGAAAGAAATGCTAGATGATGCACTTGCAATTTATGAAAAAGTAGGAAAAGAATTAGGAATTCTATCTTAATTTTTCTCATAAGAAATGAGCAAATCCGAGAACTTGTACAATTTGTATGAGTTTTTCGGATTTTTTTATGCCGATAAATCCCAATAAAATGACCATGCTAAGCGCGAGTTATGTGCTCTAAGGAAGATCCTAAAAATCTACTGTATGAAATATCTGAATATCATTGTATTTACAGTAAAAACATTTTATAATGAATAATAGTTATATTAAAGCGGTTTATTGTTTAATTAAAAACAAATGTACTCTCCAAAAATACAAACATATCTCTGAGGAGGAATTTTTCGATGAAAAAAATTATGGTCACCGGAGCACTCGGTCAAATCGGTTCTGAACTTATTATGAAGCTACGTGATATTTACGGGGCAGATCATGTACTAGCAACAGATATTCGTCATGTTGATTCGGACGTCACAACGACAGGTCCATTTGAAATTTTAGACGTGATGGATAAAGAAAAAATGTACACACTTGCAAAAGACTTTGGTGCAGACACGATGATGCATATGGCTGCATTATTATCTGCAACTGCGGAAAAAGATCCAGCATTTGCTTGGAATTTAAATATGGGCGGGCTTGTAAATGCGTTAGAAGTATCACGCGAATTAAACCTCCAATTCTTTACACCAAGTTCAATTGGCGCATTCGGTCCATCAACACCGAAGAAAAATACCCCGCAAGATACATTACAACGTCCAACAACAATGTATGGTGTTAATAAAGTTTCTGGTGAATTATTATGTGACTACTATTTTGAACGTTTCGGGGTTGATACACGCGGTGTTCGTTTCCCAGGGCTCATTTCAAACGTCGCAAAACCAGGCGGGGGCACGACAGATTACGCGGTGGACATTTATTACAAAGCGCTAGAAGAAGGCAAATACACATCATATATTGCAGAAGGTACCTATATGGATATGATGTACATGCCTGATGCGCTACAAGCGATTATTGATTTAATGGAAGCAGATCCTGCCACATTAAAACACCGAAATGCATTCAATGTAACAGCAATGAGCTTCGAGCCAAGCGAAATCGCAGCTTCTATCAAAAAACATATTCCAACTTTTGAAATCGATTATGACGTCGATCCAGCTCGTCAAGCTATCGCAGAAAGCTGGCCAGATGCGATTGATGCAACAGCAGCAAAAGAAGAATGGGGCTTCAAAACAACATACGACCTAGACAAAATGACCGCAGACATGCTAGAAAAACTAAAAACTAAACTCGCAAATAAATAAATCCTAAAACCTGCCTTCTTCACAATCAAAAAGGCAGGTTTTTTTAGGTGCGCCCTACAATGTCGTGTTGGAATTAACAAACAGTGGAATATCGACAAATTTGAGTGTGGAATCAACAACTCTGTGGGTTATACCGACAAATTTGAGTGTGGAATCAACAATTATATAGTTGATACCAACAAATCGTATTTTGATATCAACAAAAAAGTACTGGAATCAACAACTCCAGAAAAATCGACAAATCTGAATGGGAAATCAACAATTATGTGGCTAATACCTACAAATAACATTCCAATATCAACACAAATCCTCCCGTAATGAACAACTCCAGAAATACCGACAAATTTGAATGGGAAATCAACAATTATATGGCTGATACCAACAAATCATATTTTGATATCAACAAAAAAAGTACTGGAATCAACAACTCCAGAAAAATCGAAAAATCTGAATGGGAAATCAACAATTATGTGGCTAATACCTACAACTAGCATTCCAATATCAACACAAATCCTCCAGTAATCAACAATTCCAGAAATACCGACAAATTTAAGTGTGTAATCAACAATTATATGGCTGATACCAACAAATCATATTTTGATATCAACAAAAAAAGTACTGGAATCAACAACTCCA